>JAESGR010000052.1_pt1 | contig 417484 bp, 334 predicted proteins | sample 9269771 | NCBI WGS metagenome assembly JAESGR01 (sample SAMN15739572, study PRJNA653492) | algae metagenome | isolation source: Chroococcus sp. CMT-3BRIN-NPC107 and co-occurring heterotrophs from well... | place: USA: Clark Mountains Wilderness, California | collected 2010-04-18 | reverse complement strand
GATCGCCGGCGCCGAGATCGAGGACGCCCCGAGCTTCGGCTCGGGCGTGCGCACCGAGTACCTGCTGGGCCTCGGCAAGTCGCAGGGCCGCGTCAAGCTCCTCCTCGACATCGACCGCGTCCTCGCCTCGGACGAGCTGGCGGCGCTCGCCTCGCCCGCCGAGCTCCACGCCGCCTGATCGTCGCCGTGCGCCGGCTCCCCGCCGCGCGCCCGCACGCCTCGCCGTTCCCTCCCTCCATACCGCCTGCGCGCCATCCCCGGCCGCCGCAGGTCCCGCCTCGCCGGCGCGCACGCGCCTCCTCCGGAGTCCGTCCATGCAGTGGTTCACCGATCTCAAACTGCGCTCCAAGCTGCTCGTCAGCTTCGGCGCGGTCATCGCGCTCGTCGCCATCGTCGGCGGCTTCGCGATCAATCGCCTCGCCGTCGTGAACGAGCAGTCGACGATCATCGCGGACAACTGGCTGCCGAGCGTCGAGAAGTCGGCCGCGATGAACACCCTCACGTCCGACATCCGCATCGCGCAGTACCGGCACGTCGCCTCCACCACGCCGGCGACGATGGCCGACGCCGAGCGGCTGATCGAGGAGCGCACGGCGCGGCTGGCGACGCTGCAGGCGGAGTACGAGGCGCTCATCACCTCCCCGCAGGAGCGCCAGCTCTACGGGCAGTTCGAGAAGGAGTGGGCCGCGTACGCGGCGCGCTGGAACGCGGTGGTGGAGCACTCGCGCGCGAATCGCAACGGCGAGGCGTCCGCCATCATGGCCGGCGACGCGAAGCGCGACTTCGACGCGGCCTCCGCGACGCTCGAGAAGATCGTGGCGCTGAACCACGACGGAGCCGCGAAGGCGAGCGCCACGGGCGACGCGATCTACACGACGTCGCGCGCGTCGCTGCTCGGTGCCGTCCTCGTCGCGGTGGTCGTCGGCGTGGCGCTGGCGCTGCTCATCGCCCGCACGATCACGCGGGCCGTGCAGGACGTCCGCGACCGCGCGCAGCAGCTCGCCGAGCACTGCGTCGCGGGGCTCGGCCGCGGCATGGAGGCGCTCGCCGAGGGCGACCTGAGCGATCGCGTCGTGGTGCGCGCGACGACGCAGCAGGCGACGGTGCGCTCCCAGGACGAGCTGGGCGAGCTGACGACGGCGATCAACGCGCTCATCGTGCGCACGGAGCAGAGCATCGCGGCGTTCGGCACGGCGCGCGGCGCGATGCGCGCGGCGCTCGCCGAGGTGCAGGGCGCCTCGCATCAGGTCGCGGCGGCCGCGGAGCAGATCTCCGGCGGCAGCCAGCTGCTGGCGCAGGGCGCGAGCGAGCAGGCGTCGAGCCTCGAGGAGGTCTCCGCCAGCGTCACCGAGCTCGCGAGCATGGCGGCGCAGTCCGCGGGCAACGCGCGCGAGGCGCGCGCGCTGGCCACGCAGGCGAGCGCCGCGACCGACCAGGGCATCGAGCAGATGCGCGCGCTGAGCACGGCGCTCGGCGAGATCAAGACGAGCGCCGACCAGACGGCCACGATCGTCAAGACGATCGAGGAGATCGCGTTCCAGACGAACCTGCTGGCGCTGAACGCCGCGGTGGAAGCGGCGCGCGCGGGCGACGCGGGGCGCGGCTTCGCGGTCGTCGCCGAGGAGGTGCGCTCGCTCGCGCTGCGCTCGAGCGCGGCGGCCCGCGAGACGGCGACTGTGATCGGCAGCACGGTGAAGCAGGTCGACGGCGGCGTGAGCGTCGGCGGCGAGGTGGCGCGCCAGTTCGAGGGCATCACGCGCCAGGTCGGCCGCACCACCGAGCTGGTGGCGGAGATCGCCGCGGCCGCGGAGCAGCAGTCCGACGGCGTGCAGCAGATCAACCACGCGCTCGAGCAGATGAACCGCGTGACGCAGCAGAGCGCGGCCAACGCGGAGGAGAGCGCGTCCGCGGCCGAGGAGCTCACCGGACAGGCCGTGCAGCTGCAGGGCACCGTGGCGGCGTTCCGGATCGACGCGCCCGACGTCCGTGCCGGCGCGTCCTCCGACCGTCCGATCGCCGCCGCGGGCAGGCCGGGCGCCCGGCCCGCCGCGGCGAAGCCGGCGCACCGACCCGCGCGCGCGAACGGCAACGGCGCGCATGCGAACGGCGCGCATGCGAACGGCGCACATGGCAACGGCGCGCACGGCAACGGCGCGCACGGCAACGGCGCCGCGCCCGATGCGCGTCGCGACCATCGCGGCGTGGCGACGCTCGCCGCCGAGCTGGTGCCGTTCGACGACGACGCGCTCGGCCACTTCTGAGATCCGACCGGCGACGGCTGCGCGATGCGCGCGGCCGTCGCTCCCGACCTCGATCCACCGCGCGTCGCGCCCGTGGATCACCCACTTCGAGTCCGACACCCCACATGAGCTGGTTCCCGAGCCGCGCCGAGCGCAGCGGCGCGCCCACGCGCAAGCACCTGTCCCGCCGCCTGCTGGTTCCCATCTGCGGCGTCACCGCCGTCGCGCTCACCACGCTCGTCGCCGTCGTGACGACGCGCACCGCGACGCTGGCCGAGAAGCAGGCGACGGCCGGCGTCGAGCAGATGACCGAACGGTACGCCAGCCAGGTGAGCCGCGAGCTCGGCACCGCGCTGACGACCGCGCGCCTGCTCGGCCAGACGCTGGAGGCCGCGAAGGCCGCCGGCGTCCCGAGCCGCGGCGTCGCCGACGCGACCATCCGCGGGATCGCGAACGGCAACGCCGCGCTGCTCGGCGTCTGGACGGGGTGGGAGCCCGGCGCGTTCGACGGCCGCGACGCGGAGTTCGTCGGCAAGCCCGGGCACGACTCGACGGGACGCTACGTCCCGTACTTCCACCGCGGCACCGGCACGGTCGCGCATGAGGCGCTGGTCGAGTACGACAAGGCCGGAACGGGCGACTACTACCTCGTGCCGATGAAGACCGGCAAGGAGGCGATGGTCGAGCCGTACGTGTACCCGATCGCCGGCAAGCCGACGCTCATCACCAGCATCGGCGTTCCGCTGCGGGTCGACGGCGCCCTCGCCGGCGTCGCCGGCATCGACATCGCGCTGGCCGACATCCAGAAGGCGATCGACGCGATCCGCCCGTTCGAGTCTGGCTTCGCGGCGCTCGTCTCCGGGGGAGGCAAGCTGATGGCGCACCCCGACAGCGCGCTGATCGGCAAGGACGTCGGCGAGGCGTTCCAGAACCCGGAGACGCTCGCCGCGATCCGCGGCGGCCGGCAGCACGTGGGCATCGCGTACTCGGCGCAGCTCGGCGACGACGCGATCCGCGTCGTCGTGCCGGTGCGGGTCGTGGAGGGCTCGCCGGCGTGGTCGCTCGTGCTCGTCGCGCCGCGCGGCGCGGTGCTCGCCGAGGCGCATGCGCTGCGCACGGTGACGATCGTGCTCGGCGTCCTGACGATCGTGCTGCTCGCCGGCGTGGTCGCCTATCTCGTGCGCAAGGTGACCCGCCCGCTCGTCGCGCTCGCGGCCACCGCGGAGCGCGTGCGCGGCGAGGCGATCGGCGGGCTCGCCGCCGCCAGCGTGGCGATGGCGCGCGGCGACCTGAGCGCGCCGGCGGAGGTGGACATCGCGCTGCTCCCCGTCGGCGTCGAGGACGAGGTGGGCGTGCTGACGCGCGAGCTGAACGGCATCATCACGCAGTCGCGCGAGACGACGACCGCCTTCGCCGCCGCGGCGTCGGCGGTGCGCGGCGTGACCGAGGAGACGCGCGGCCTCACGCAGGCTGCGCAGGCGGGTGACCTCGGCCGCCGCGGCGACGCGTCGCGCTTCGAGGGCGGCTACCGCGAGCTGGTCGAGGGGATCAACGCGACGCTCGACGCGGTCGTGGCACCGGTGCGCGACGCGTCGACGGTGCTGGGACGCCTCGCCACGCGCGACCTCACGGCGCGCATGACGGGCAGCTATGCCGGCGAGTTCGGCGCGCTCAAGGACGCGCTCAACACGGCGGTCGGCAACCTGGACGCGGCGTTCCGCGAGGTGAGCGTCTCGGCCGAGCAGGTGGCCGCGGCCGGCGGGCAGATCACCGGCGGCAGCCAGGCGCTGGCCGGCGGCGCTTCGGAGCAGGCCGCGAGCCTCGAGGAGGTCGCGGCGAGCCTGCAGGAGCTGTCGGCGATGGCGCGGCAGACCGCCGAGAACGCGGGCGAGGCCAAGCAGCTGTCGGACGCGGCGCGCGCGAGCGCGGGCGAGGGCGCGACGCGCATGGCGCGCCTCTCCGAGGCGATCGGCGAGATCCAGGCGACGAGCGCGCAGACCGCCGGCATCCTCAAGACGATCGACGAGATCGCGTTCCAGACCAACCTGCTCGCGCTGAACGCCGCGGTGGAAGCGGCGCGCGCCGGCGACGCGGGGCGCGGCTTCGCGGTCGTCGCCGAGGAGGTCCGCGCGCTCGCCCTCCGCTCGGCGGAGGCGTCGCGGCGCACCGCCACGCTGGTCGAGCAGAGCGCGGCGAGCGCCGATCGCGGCGTCGCGCTGAACGCCGACGTGATGCGGAGCCTCGCCGACATCAACGGGCAGGTGGACCGCGTGGCCATGGTGATCAGCGAGATCACGGCGGCCGGCCTGCAGCAGGCCGACGGCGTGGCGCAGATCAACCACGCCGTCGAGCAGGTGAACGGGGTGACGCAGCAGGTCGCCGCGAACGCGGAGGAGTCCGCGAGCGCCGCCGAGGAGCTCGCGGCGCAAGCCGCGACGCTGCGCGACCTGGTCGACGGCTTCGCGATCAGCGCGGCGTCCGACGACGCCGGCGCGCGCCGCACCGCGGTGCGCACGTCTGACCGCCCGTCGCCGATCGAGCGGACCGACGCACGCGCCGACCTGCGCGCGCCGTCGCGCGGCCGTCGCATCCCCAGCCGCGCGTGACCGCGCGCCGCACGCCCCCTACCCCGTCCATCCCTCCCATGACCTCCTCTCGCTGCCCGCGTGCGCTCCGCACGCTCGCCCTGGTGGGCGCCGCGCTCGCGGCGCCCGCCCCCGCGGCCCACGCGCAGGTCGCCCTCAACGCGGACCTCATCCTCGCCAACGCGTACGTGTGGCGCGGGCTGACGTTCACGAACCGGCCGGTCCTCCAGCCCGACGCGTACGTCACCGTCGCGGCGGGGGCGGGCACGGTCGTCACGGGCGTCGCGCTCAACGTCGAGCCGGTCGCGTATCGCGGCACGCACGACCTCAGCGTGCTCGGCGCCGAGTCGGGCACGCTGGTCACCGCCACCACGCTGTGGGGCGAGTACTCGCGGCCGGTCGGCGTCGCGACCGCCACCCTCGGCGTGACGGGCTACGTGTATCCGCGCGCGGCCGGCGTCGCGGCGACGTACAACACCGTGGAGGTCTACGCGAAGGGCGCGCTGGCCACGCCGCTCGCCCCGACGCTCGCGATCTACTACGACGTCGGCCAGGTGCGCGGCGCGTACGCCGAGGCGGGGCTGCGTCACGTGCTCTCGTCCACGCGGCGCCTCACGCTCGCCGCCTCGGGCACGGCGGGCGTGAACGTGGGGCAGGGCGCCGACGCCGCCGGCCGCGAGACGGCGTACTTCGTCGGCGACGGGCTGACGCACGTCGACCTCGCGCTGACCGCGACGTGGAGCGCCAGCCGGGTCACGATCGCGCCGAGCGTGCACGGGATCGTGGATCGCGACGCGGCGACGCAGCTCACGTCGCCCGGCGAGCGCCATCGCGTGAAGGCGCTGGTCGGCGTCGCGCTGGGCTGGGCGGCCCCGCTCGCGCGCTAGTCGCGGCCCCCTCCGATCGCCTTCACTCCCGCCGCTCCGACGATGCACTCCCCGCACGACCACGCGCCGCCGCTCCAGGCGCCGCCCTCGGTCTCGCCCACCGAGGCGGCGCTGCGCGAGAGCGAGGCGCTGCTCCGCGACGCGCAGGAGATCGCCGGCGTGGGCAGCTGGCGGCACGACTTCCGGACCGGCGTCACCGCGTGGTCCGACGAGCTCTATCGCATCCAGGGGCTCGTGCCCGGCGCGGTGCCGCCCACGATCGAGCTGTTCCTCGCCGCGGTGCATCCCGAGGACCGGGAGCGGGTGCAGGCGGAGATCCGCGACGCGGTGGAGGCGGGCCGCGCGTACGCGCACGACTACCGGTGCGTGCTCCCCGACGGCACGATCCGCACGCACCACTGCCGCGGCCGCGCGATCCGCGGCGCCGACGGCGCCGTCGAGCGCGTGATCGGGAGCTGCCAGGACATCACCGAGCGCACGCACACGGCCGACGCGCTGCGCGCGAGCGAGGAGCGCCTGCGCCTCTTCCTGGAGCAGGCGTCGGACGTGCTCCTCCTGCTCGACGACGCGGCGACCTTCCGCTTCGTGAGCCCGGCGATGGAGCGCGTGTTCGGCCACGCGCCGGCGACGCTGCTCGGCGCGACGGCGTCGACGCTGGTGCACCCGGACGACTGGCCGGCCGCCGAGGCGGCGATCGCGCGCGCGTTCGCGCTGCCGGGCGTCACGCAGCGCGCGGACGTGCGGGTGCGCGACGCCGACGGCGCGTGGCGGCCGTGCGAGGCCGTCGGTCGGCGCGGCGTGCCGGGCGCCCCGACCACCGGAGTGATCGTCACGCTGCGCGACATGACCGCGTGGCGCGCGGCCGAGGCGGCGCGGCGCGCGGAGGAGGCGCGGTTCCGCGCGCTCATCGAGCACGCGCACGACGTCGTCGGCGTGCTCGCCCTCGACGGCACGATCCTCTACGAGAGCCCCGCCATCGAGCGCATGCTCGGCTACCGCCCCGAGGAGCTCGTGGGGCGGCACGCGGGCGACGTGGTCCACCCCGACGACCTCGCGCAGGTGATGGACACGCTCGCGGAGCTGGCGCCGCATCCCGGCGAGGCGCGCACGGTGATGTACCGCTGCCGCCATCGCGACGGCTCGTGGCGCACGCTGGAGACGGGCGCGTGGAACCTGGCGCACGAGCCGGCGATCGGCGGCATCGTGCTCAACGCGCGCGACGTGACCGAGCGCGCCGCGTCGGCGGCGGCGCTGCGCGCGAGCGAGGAGCGCCTGCGGCTGGCGCTGCGCGCGGCGCGCATGGTCGTGTGGGAGCTCGACCTGGCCAGCGGGGCGCTGCGCACCACGGTGGCGCGCGAGGGCGTGCAGCTCGCGGTCGCGCCCGACGCGCTGAGCGGCGCCGGAGGGTACGCCACCTTCCTCGGCGTGCTGCACCCGGAGGACCGGCCGCGCGTGGAGGCGGCCGCGGCGCGCGCGCTCGTCGAGCGGTCGGACGTGCAGGCGGACTTCCGCGTGGTGCTCCCCGACGGCGAGGTCCGCTGGCGGCGCGTGCTCGGGCGCGTGCTGCTCGCCGCCGACGGCTCGCCCGAGCGCATGGTCGGCGTCGGCCTCGACGTGACCGATCGCAAGGCGCTGGAGGAGGAGCTCACGCGGCGCGCGCACCACGACGCGCTCACGGGGCTGGCGAACCGCGCGCTGTTCCTGGAGCGCGTCGCCGCGACGCTCGCCGCCGACGGACGTCGGGCCGCCGACGGCTCGCCCGCCGTGCTCCTGGTCGATCTCGACGACTTCAAGCGCGTCAACGACTCGCTGGGACACGAGGCGGGCGACCGACTCCTCCAGTCGGTGACCGCGCGCCTGCTCGACGCCACGCGCGGCTCCGACACGGTGGCGCGCCTCGGCGGCGACGAGTTCGCGATCCTGCTCCGCGCGGTGCCCACCGACCGCGAGGCCGTGCGCGTGGCGGACCGCGTGATCGCCGCGCTCACCGCGCCGCACCGGCTCGCGGGACACCAGGTGCGCGTGGGCGCGAGCGTCGGCATCGCGCTCGCGGAGCGGGAGGACGATCCGGATGCGCTGGTCCGGAACGCGGACCTCGCGCTCTACCGCGCGAAGGCGCTGGGGAAGAACCGCCACGCGACCTTCGCCCCGGCCATGCACGCCGCCGCCGTGGAGCGCCTGGAGCTGGAGACGGAGCTGCGGCACGCGATCGAGGCCGGCGAGCTGGTGCTGCAGTTCCAGCCGATCGTCGCGCTCGACAGCGGGGCCGCCGTGGGCGCCGAGGCGCTGGTGCGCTGGCACCACCCCGAGCGCGGCGTGATCCCGCCGGCGGCGTTCGTGCCGCTCGCCGAGTCGACGGGGCTGATCGTGCCGCTCGGACGCTGGGTGCTCGAGGAGGCCTGCCGCGCGGCGCGCGGCTGGGAGCGCGTGCCGTCGTGCGGGGGCGCGCCGAGCATCGCCGTCAACGTCTCCGCCCGGCAGCTGCAGCATCACGGCTTCCTGGAGGGCGTGGCGGCGGCGCTGCGACGCTCGGGGCTCGCGCCGGACCGCCTGGTGCTCGAGGTGACCGAGAGCGTGCTGCTGGAGGACCTGGAGCCCGCGCTCGGGCGGCTCGAGGCGCTGCGGGCGCTCGGCGTCCGGCTCGCGCTCGACGACTTCGGCACCGGGTACTCGTCGCTCGCGTACCTCCAGCGCCTCCCGGTCGACGTGCTGAAGATCGACCGGACGTTCACGACCGATCTCATGGCCGGCGGGCGGCGGGCGGCGGTCGCGCGCGCGGTGGTGACGTTCGCGCGCACGCTCGGGCTCCGCACCGTCGCCGAGGGGATCGAGACGCCCGAGCAGCGCGCCGAGGTCCTGGCGCTGGGCTGCACGCTCGGGCAGGGCTTCCACTTCGCGCGCCCGCTCGACCTCGCGGACGCCACGGCCTACCTGCGCGCCCACCAGCGGGAGGCCGGCGCGCCGGCGTCGGTGGACCGCGTGACGCACGAGGAGCCGCCCGCGGCGAACGGGGCACGGCCCGACGGCGCGGCCGTGGCGTCCGTGCTCGTGGTGGACGACGAGCCGGCGGTGCGCCGCTTCGCCCGGGTGGTGCTGGAGGGCGTCGGCTACCGGGTGCTCGAGGCCGGCGACGGCGCGGAGGCGCTGCGCCGGCTCGCCGCGCACCCGGGGGCGATCGCGCTGGTGCTGACCGACGTCGAGATGCCGGAGCTGAGCGGCCCCGCCCTGGCCGACGCGCTCACGGCGTGGGCGCCGCGCATCCGCGTGCTGTACATGTCCGGCGCCGGTCCGGGCGCGCTCGCGCCGTTCGCGCCGCGCGTGCCGCCCGCGCGCGTGCTCGCCAAGCCGTTCACGCCCGGCGAGCTGCGCGCCGCGGTCGAGTCGACGCTGGCCGTCGCGGGGTGAGCGCCGGGCGACGATCCGGCGCGGCTGGCAGCGCCTCCGCGCCCGTGCGGCATGGAGCGTGAGTTGGGGGACGTCGGCAGGCGGGCGGGTTCCCGACGGGGGATCGCAGCACGGTATCGTGCGCGGAGGATTGCGCGCCTCGCGCCGCTCCCACGTCGGGCTCCGGAGAGTCGTTCCGCATGGATGCAAGCACACCGCTCGGGGCCGTCCCGGCGCTCGGAGAGGAACTCGGAGGGGCGTTCGGGGAGGAGCCCGGGAGCGCCGGCCCGGTCGACGTCGGCGTGCCCGACTTCGCGGCCGTGTTCGCGGCGATGCCCGGGGTCAACCTCCTGCTCGCCGCCGACCCGCCGCGCTTCACGATGCTGGCGGCGAGCGACGAGCGGCTGGCGGCGACGCTGACCACGCGCGAGGGCACGCTCGGGCGGCCGCTGTTCGAGGTCTTCTCCGACGCGAACCCGGAGAACGGGGAGGCGAGCGGCGCGGCGAACCTGCGCGCGTCGCTCGAGACGGTGCTCCGCACGCGCGCCCCGCACCGAATGGGCGTGCAGCGCTACGACATCCAGCGCCCGGACGGCGGCTGGGAGGTGCGCCACTGGGCGCCGCGCAACGTCCCGGTGCTCGGGCCCGACGGCGCGGTCCGGTACGTCGTGCACCACGTCGAGGACGTCACCGAGGCCGTGCGCCTCGGTGCGGCGCACGACCGGCTCCGGAGCGAGTACGCCGAGAGCGAGGATGCGCGGTCGGCGCTGCTGGAGGCGAACGCGCGCCTCCAGGACCAGCAGCTCGAGCTGGAGCTGGCGAACCAGCAGCTCCAGGAGCAGGCCGCGGAGCTGGAGCAGCAGGCCGAGGCGCTGCAGGTCACCGCCGGCCAGCTCGAGGAGCGGACGCGCGAGACGGAGAACGAGCGCGCCCGCGTCGTGGGAAGCGAGGCGAGATACCGCGCGCTCTTCGAGTCGATCGACGAGGGGTTCGCCGTCATCGAGGTGCTCGTCGACGAGGCGGGGGCGGCGACGGACTACCGCTTCGTCGAGGCCAACCCGGCCTTCGTGCAGCAGAGCGGCCTCGCAAACGCGGTCGGCCGGACCGTCCGCGAGCTCGTGCCGGGCATCGAGCAGGAGTGGATCGAGCGCTACGCGCACGTGGCGGCCAGCGGCGAGGCGACGCGGTTCCAGAGCGGGTCCGAGGTCATGGGCCGCTGGTTCGACGTCTTCGCCTTCCGCGTGGGGCGGCCGGCGGAGCGCCGCGTCGCGCTCCTCTTCACCGACGTGAGCGTGGCCCGCACGGCGGAGCTCGAGCGCGAGCGGCTGCTGGCGGCCCTGGAGCTCGAGCGCGCCCGCCTGGCGTACGTCTTCCAGCAGGCGCCCGCCTTCCTCGCCGTGCTCCGCGGCCCGGACTACGTCTTCACGCTCGTGAACGACGCGCTCTACCAGCTCGTCGGCGACCGCGAGATCGTGGGCAGGCCGATCTGGGAGGCGCTGCCCGACGTCCGGGGGCAGGGGTTCGAGGAGCGCCTCGACCGCGTCGTCGCCACCGGCGAGCCGTTCGTCGGCCGCGAGGTCCCGCTGACCGTCGCGCGCACCCCCGGCGTGCTCGAGGAGCGGTTCGTCGACCTCACCTACATGCCGCTCGTGGAGCCGGACGGCACGCGCGTGGGCGTGATCGCGCACGGCACCGACGTGACCGAGCAGGTGCGCGCCCGGCGCGAGGTCGAGCGCCTGCTCGCCGAGAGCGAGCGGGCGCGCGCGGACGCGGAGCGGGCGCGGCGCGAGACCGCGGGCATCCTCGCCGCGACGAGCGACGGCATCCTCGGCGTCGACCCGGACGGGCGCACGACGTTCGTGAACGCGGCCGCCGAGCGCCTGCTGGGGTGGTCGGCCGGCGAGTTCGTCGGCCGACGGCAGCACGCGCTGATCCACCACACCCGGCCCGACGGCACGCCCTACCCGCCGGAGGAGTGCCCGCTGCACCAGGCGGTCCGGCGCGGCGAGGCCCGCCACGTGGAGGGCGAGCTGTTTTGGCGGAAGGACGGGACGAGCTTCCCGGTCGAGTACGCGATGACGCCGCTGGTCGACGGCGACGGGGCCCGCGGCGCGGTCGTCACCTTCCGCGACGTGACCGAGCGGCGCCGCACGGAAGCCGAGCGCGAGCGGCTGCTGACCGAGAGCGAGGCGGCGCGGCGCGAGGCGGAGGCGGCGCGGAAGACCGCGGAGGCGGCGAACCGCGCCAAGGCCGAGTTCCTCGCCACGATGAGTCACGAGCTGCGCACCCCGCTCAACGCCATCGGCGGCTACGCGGAGCTGATGGAGATGGGCATCCGCGGCCCCGTCACCGACGAGCAGCGGCAGGACCTCGGCCGCATCCAGCAGAGCCAGCGGCACCTGCTGGGGCTGGTCGACGAGGTGCTCGACCTCGCGAAGGTCGACGCCGGCGCGCTGCGGGTCGAGAGCGCCGCCGTCCGGGCGGGCGACACGGTCGACGCCGCGCTCGCGCTGGTCCGCCCGCAGGCCGCGGCGAAGGGGCTGACGCTCAGCGAGACGTGCGGCGGCGCGGCCGACCGGCCGTATCTCGGCGACGAGCCGCGCGTGCGGCAGGTGCTGGTCAACCTGCTCGCCAACGCGATCAAGTTCACGGCGACGGGAGGGCAGGTCGCGATCGGATGCGCGCTGACCGACGCGCCGCCGGCGGGGCGCACGCTCGTCGCCGGCACGCCGTACGTCGCGCTGCGGGTGGAGGACACCGGCATGGGCATCCCGGAGGAGCAGCGCGAGACCATCTTCGAGCCGTTCACGCAGCTCGAGCACGGCACGAGCCCCTACACGCGCCCGACCGGCGGGACGGGGCTGGGCCTCGCCATCAGCCGGCGCCTGGCGCGCCTCATGGGCGGCGACCTCACGGTGGAGAGCCGGATGGGACGGGGCTCGGTGTTCACCCTCTGGCTGCCGACCCCGGAGCGCCGCGGCGCGGCCCGGCCGACGCCGGTCGACGGGAGCCGCGCGGTCGCGGGCGGAGCGGTCCGTCGCCCGTCGCCGGCGACCCCGCCGGAGGTGGCGCTCGCCGTCTCGCGCATCGGGAGCGCGCTGGCCGCGGAGGCGGGGCCGGTGATCCGGGCGTGGGTGGCGCGGCTGCGGGCCGACCCCGCGATCCCCGCGGCCGGCCGTCGGGACGCCGAGGTGGAGGACCACGTCGCGACCTTCGTGACCGACGCCGGGCTCGCCCTCCGCGCGCTGGGCGAGCCGGGCGGCGAGCAGGGCGGGCTGCTGCGCGACAGCCGGGCGATCCAGGCGGTGGTCGCCGAGCGGCACGGCGCCCAGCGCGCCCGCCTCGGGTGGTCGGAGGCGGCGGTCGTCCGCGAGTTCGCGCTGCTCCGCGAGGTGCTCGACGAGGCCGTGCAGCGCCTGGCCGGCGAGGCCGATCCCGCGGCCGCCGAGCGCGTGCACGGCGTGATCGCGCAGATCCTCGCGCAGGTGGAGCGCGTGAGCCTCGGCAGCCTCCGGCTCGCGCGCGGCGCCGAGCGGCCGTCCTAGCCCCGCTCCGCGCCGCACGGGTCGCTGCGCGCGGCCGTCGTCGCCGTCGTCAGCGCGGCGGGAGGAGCGCGCCGAGCGCGTCGTTCGACAGCGAGCGCCAGCCGTCGGGAAACACGGCCTGGCGGCGACGCTCCCCGGCGCGCGTGAACAGCAGGGCGCGCGGGCCGGCGACGTCGCGCGGATCGACCGCGCCGACCTCCAGCACGGTCCAGCGCTCGCCCGCCGCGTCGCACAGCAGGCGCGGCACGCGCAGCGCGCGCGCCTCGTCGTCGGCCGTCGCCGGTGCGCCGTTCGGCGCGTCGCGCGGCGGCGTGGGCCGCGTGGACACGGCCGCGGGCGCCGTGCGGCGCGCGTGCTCGAGCCGCCAGCGCAGGTAGACGAAGGTCGCGTGCGAGATCATCGTCCCGAGCCCGATCAGCGTCGCGCGCAGGGCCGTCTCGCGCACCTCGTCCTCGCCGAGCGCCGGCATCGCGGCGCGGAGCGCGCGCTCCTCGCGCGAGAGCCCGGGCTCCAGCCGCTGCAGCAGCTCCGTGGCGTAGCCCACGTCGACGACGTCGGTCATCGCGGCGGAGGCTCCACGAGGCGCGCGTGGCCGACGGCCGCGGAGCGCTCGCAGTGGAGGCGGTCCTGCGGCGCACGTGCATCAGGCCGCGGATCGACGGAGCCCCGCGTCGCGATCGCGCCCTGATGGACGACGCCGTCGAACACGAGCAGGACGCCGCCGTCGCGCGGCTGCGCGGGGCGTGACGGCGTGCCGACGTTCGACGGGCGCACGGGCTCGGTCGACATGGCGCTGGTGACCGCAGGGGAAGGCATCGGCCGGGGCGCGTGCGTGGCGCGTGGCGCGCCCGCGCCGCACGCGTGCTGGCGCTCGGGCGGATGTTCGCGCCGCTGTTCGTGCCGATGCTCGTGCTCGCGCGCGCTCACGACTCGCGCAGCACGCGCAGGCGCGCGCGGAGCTCCGCCGGATCGCGCAGCACGATCGCGTCGATCTCGCGGAGCACGCCGCGGTGGGCGTCGGTCGCGGCGCCCTCGACGAGGATCGCGACGTCCTGCGGCAGGAGCGCGCGCAGCCGGCGCAGCTCGCGCGCGATGGCGCGGTCGCTGACCGCGCTGCCGAGGCTCAGCGTCACGGCGCGGGCGCCGAGCTGCGTGGTCGCGTCGGCGATCGCCTCGGCGGGGAGGCCGCCTCCGACGTAGACCGCGCGCCAGCCTTCGGCTGCGGCGGTCGCGGTCGCGAGCAGCGCGCCCAGCTCCTGCGGCTGGCCGCTCGGCGTGCTGACCACGAGGTCGGGCGGATGGAGCGTGGAGGTCGCCGCCTCGACCACGCGGTCGAGGGCGCGTCGCAGGGCTCCGAGCGCGATGTGCTCGTGCGTCAGGCGGAGCGTGCCCGCGCGGACGCGCTCGAGCGTCGCGTCCCAGAGCGGCACCACCACCGCGTCGAGGAACGCCTCGGCCGACAGCGCGACCATCGCGCGCCGCAGCGCGGCGTCGAGCTCCGCGACGTCGAACCGCGCGAGCGCGTCCAGGCAGCTGTCGACCGCGCCACGCGTGGCGGCGGCGGAGTGGGCGGGCTCGCGCGGACGCGCGTCGAGCGCGGCGTCGTCGGATGCGCCGCCCGGTCCCGGCAGCGCGCGCGGCGCGACCGCGCCGTCGGCGTGCACCAGCGCCTCCAGGGCGGCCGGCGCGAGGGCGGCCACCTCGCCGATCGGGCGCCCGGAGAGCGTGGCGCGGGCGAGCAGCTGGAGGCGCTCGACGTCGGCGTCGGAGTAGAGGCGCCGCCCGCTCTCGGACCGCACGGGCTCGACCACGCCGTAGCGCTTCTCCCAGGCGCGGATCACGTCGGCGCTGAGCCCGGTGCGGCGCGCGACGATCTGGATCGGGTGGCCCGGCGGGGCGGGAGGAGCGGGGAGGGGCATGCCCTATCGCTAAGGTGCGTGGGTCGCGCTGTCAAGGAAATGTCCAAGACAATTGATTGACAATGCTGCCCGCGAGCACGAGATTGAGAGCGTGGGAACGGCCCCCGATCGCTCGGGCGCCCGTTCGCAGCTGGCCCGAGCCGCAGGTCGGTCGCCGGTCCGGATCCGTCCGTCGTCCGCACGCACCGGCCACCTCCCCCCGCGCCACGAGGGCCTCATGCACGAGCATCCGTCCGTCCTGTCCACGCTGCACGCGCGCTTCGACGCGCTCGCCATCAGCCGCGCCGGCGCCGGCGGGAGCTGGGAGGCGCACGCGGCGATCCTCGACCGCCTGGCCTCCAACCGCCGCGGCGCCGAGTCGATGGGCTGGACCTCCTGCGCGCTCGAGCGCGAGGGCGGGATGGGGCGGCTCCGCCTGTTCGGCATCCCGCCCGGGGGATGGCGCCGCATGGAAGTGCCGGATCCCCGATGATCGCCCACGGAGGGCCGCCCAACATGCGCACGGTGCTCCTGCTCGACGGACGGACGTGCGTGCTGCACGGGACGGGCATCCGCGACCACGCGGCCGACGACGGCTCCTCGGGCGGCGTGCCGCCCGAGCTCGTGGACTACATGGTGCGGGGGCTGTCGGGGCGCTGCACGCTGCCCGGCGACTGGGCCGCGCGTGACGCGGACGAGCTGCGCGACCTCGTCGAGGACGGCGCGCGCCACAGCCTCTCGGGCGCCGTGCCGCCGTTCGACGGCCCGCACGGCGCGGCGATCCGCGACCTCGTCATCCGCGCGGCGCGGATGCCGGCCGGCCGGCTGCGCGAGCTCGCGGCCGCCGACGTCGGGCGCCACACCGACCGCGCGACGATCACCTGGCTCGTGAACGCGGATCCGGGACGCACGCACGCGGCACGACGGCTCCCGCGGTACCTCGAGGACGCGGCGAGCACGGTGCTCGCGTACGAGACGGACGACACGGGAGCAGCCGACGGCGCCGCTGCCGGCGACCGTCCGACGGCCCGGCAGGTGGCCCACGCGATCCGCTCGGCCGCGACCGCGCTGCTCGTGTGCGACCGTCCGAGCCTGCACGGCCACTCGACGCTGGCGACCGCCTACCGCGCGCTCGTCACGCCATTCCAGGAATGACGGCCCCGTCCTGAGCTATCGACGTTCCGCGACCCGGCGTCCCACCACGTCGCGCGCGACGTCGTCGCCGGACGCCTCCACCCTCCAGGCACCGAGCGCATCATGAGCACTCCCCGCACGCATCAGGTCTACGAGCAGTTCGAGCACACGCCGCTCTGGCGCGTTCTCGCCGACGTGCTGGCCGAGCTCCAGGCGAGCGGCGAGGTGACCGTCGCGACGGCGCCGCACTACGTCCTCGGCTACGTGTGCCAGGAGCTCGCGGCGAAGGGCGTCGTCGCGGACGGCGCGCTGGCGCAGGACCGCTAGCGCGTCGCGCGCGTCCGATGACGGGCGCCCCATGACCGATGCGCCATGATCGCTGCGCGCGATGTGGAGCGCGATGTGGAGCGCGATGTGGAGCGCGATGTGGAGCGCGATGTCGCGCGCGTCGGGTGCGTGCGCTGGCGTACGCGCTCGTGTGCGCCGCCGCACCGTGCGCGGCGCCGCGTGACGCGCATCGCGGCGATCCGTCGCCGTGTAGGGTGAAACGTGTGGTCCCAACGACCGGGTGGCACGTGATTCGTAGGGGCGGACGGCTCGTTCCTTCGGCACCACGGGAGTCAGCGCCGCCATGCACACGTCGCACCTGCCCTCGGGCAATCCGTCCGGCACGCCCCTCGAGATGTGGGGAGGGCTGGAGTGCACGATCAACCGCGTCGGGGAAACGTTCCACCGTCAGCTCGCGCGCAACGGGCACCTGACGCGCCCCGACGACGTCGAGCGCTTCGCGAGCCTCGGGATCCGCGCCATCCGCTATCCCGTGCTCTGGGAGCAGCACGCGCCTGACGGCGAGGACGTGCGCGGCACCATCGACTGGACGTGGGCCGACGCGCGCCTGACGCGCCTGCGGTCGCTGGGCGTCCGACCGATCGTCGGGCTCACGCACCACGGCAGCGGCCCGCGCCGCACCAGCCTCGTCGATCCCGCGTTCGCCACCGGGCTCGCCGCCTACGCGCGGCAGGTCGCCGAGCGCTTTCCGTGGGTCGAGGACTGGACGCCCGTGAACGAGCCGCTGACGACCGCGCGGTTCAGCGGGCTCTATGGCGTGTGGTATCCGCACGGCACCGACGCGCGCGTGTTCGCGCGCGCGCTCGTCACGCAGTGCCGCGCGGTGCAGCTCGCGATGCGCGAGATCCGCGCGGTGAACCCCGCGGCGCGCCTCGTCCAGACCGACGATCTGGGACGCATCTACGGGACGCCCGCGCTGGCGTACGAGGTCGAGCTGCAGAACGAGCGGCGCTGGCTGTCCTTCGACCTGCTGTTCGGGCTCGTCGATCGCGCGCACCCGATGTGGACGTGGATGCGCCGGTGGGGGGTCGCGGAGGCGGAGCTCGACGGCTTCCTCGAGGCGCCGTGCCCGCCCGACGTCATCGGGATCAACCACTACCTCACGAGCGACCGCTTCCTCGACGAGCGGATGGATCGCTTCGCGCTGGCGATGCCGCTGCGCACGCACGAGGCGGACGGGCGCCCCTCGATCGCGTTCGCCGACGTCGACGCGGCGCGCGCGCTGCCCGAGGCGACGCTCGGCGTGGGGCCGCGGCTGCGCGAGGCGTGGGTGCGCTACGGCCGGCCGCTCGCCGTCACGGAGTGCCACCTCGGCTGCACGCGCGAGGAGCAGCTGCGCTGGCTGCTCGAGACGTGGCGCTCGGCGCAGGTGCTGCGGCGCGAGGGCATCGACGTGCGCGCGGTGACCGTGTGGTCGCTCCTCGGCGCCTTCGACTGGAACACGCTCGTCACCAGCGAGGCGGGATACTACGAGCCCGGCCCGTTCGACGTGCGCGGCCCCGAGCCGCGTCCCACCGCCCTCGCCACGCTCACGCGCGCGCTCGCGCGCGGCGAGGAGCCCGACCACCCGCTGCTCGAGCAGCCCGGCTGGTGGCGACGCCCCGACCGGCTGTTCTACCCGATCGCGCAGGGACGCTCGTTCCTCGCGCCGGTCGGCGAGGGGAGCGACATGCGCGACCGCGCTCCGCGCCCGCTCGTCATCACCGGCGCGACGGGCACGCTCGGCAGCGCCTTCGCGCGGCTGTGCGACGTGCGCGGGATCCCCTATCACGTGCTCACGCGGCGCGAGCTGGACGTGACGCATCCGGAGGCGGTGCACGCCACCTTCGCGGCGCTGCGCCCATGGGCCGTCATCAACTGCGCGGGCTGGGTGCGCGTGGACGACGCGGAGGCGGAGCCGGAGGCGTGCATGCGCGCCAACGCGGACGCGCCCGCGCTGCTCGCCGCGGCGTGCGCGCGCGTGGGCGCGCGGCTCGTCGCGTTCTCGTCGGATCTCGTCTTCGACGGCGTGCGGCGCCTGGGCCCGTACGTGGAGTCCGACGCGCCGGCGCCGCTCGGCGTCTACGGGCGCAGCAAGGCGGAGATGGAGACGCGCGTGCTCGGCGTGCTCCCCGAGGCGCTCGTCGTGCGCACGGCGGCGTTCTTCGGGCCGTGGGACGCGCACAACTTCGTGACCGCCACGCTGCGCGCGCTCGCCCGCGGCGACGAGACAACGGCCGCCGCCGACGCGGTGGTGTCGCCCACGTACGTCGTCGATCTCGTGCACGCGACGCTCGACCTGCTGATCGACGGCGCGAGCGGGATCTGGCATCTCGCGAACCAGGGCGCGGTGTCGTGGGCCGACCTCGCGCGCCGCGCCGCCGAGCTGGCGTCGCTGCCGGTGGAGCGGGTGCGCGCGGTGTCGTCGCGCGAGCTGCGGCTGCCCGCGGCGCGTCCGCGCTACAGCGTGCTCGGGACGGAGCGCGGCGCGCTGCTGCCGCCGCTGGAGCACGCGCTCGACCGCTACCTGCGCCACCGCACGCTGGCCGACGCGCAGGGCGCCCCCGACGGCGAGGAGCGGCGGCGCAACTTCCGCCCCTGGCGCTACCAGCAGGCCGCCGGCTGGGTCTGATCGGCCGCGCGGGAGCCTGGGTCGTCGGGGCCATCGGCGCACCGCTCGCCGGCCTCGACGCATGCCGGTTGCGCATCGTGTTGACAACACGTATAGTGTGCGACACACAAGGAGGCGTTCCCGTGTCCACCCGCTCGACCCGCGAGCCGATCCCCGCCGCGATCGCCCATCCGATCGCGCCCCAGCACCGCGTCGCGCCGCGCGCGTCCGTCGCGGCCGGCCTGGCGATGGCGCTCGTCGGCGGCGCGCTGCTGCCGGCGCAGTTCGCAACCAACGGCGCGCTCGCCGGCACGCTCGGCTCCACCACGCTCACCGGCGCGGTGTCGTACCTCGTCGGCAGCGTCTTCCTCGCGGCGCTCGTCGTCCTGCGCGGCCAGCGGCCCGACTGGGCGACGGCGCGCGGGGCGCCCTGGTGGGCGTGGATGGGCGGGGTGGTGGGGAGCGCGTACGTCGTGGGGAGCGTGCTGCTCACGCGGGCGCTCGGCGCCGCCGTCGCCACCACGCTCGTCATCGCCGCGCAGGTCGTCACGGCCGTCGCGCTCGAGCACTTCGGCGTGCTCGGACTGCCGCGGCGCCGGCTCAACCGCGCACGCGTCGCGGCGCTGCTCCTCACGGCGGCGGCGCTCCTCGTGCGGTTGCAGGGGGCGCAATGAGCCTCGTCGTCACGCTCGGCACCATCGGCGCCGGCGCCGGGCTCTCGGCCGGCCTCGCGTTCAACCTCCGGCTGGTCCGGGCGATCGGCGCGCCGCTCGGCGCGGCGCTCGTCAACTTCCTCGTCGGCGGGACGCTGCTGCTCGCGCTCTGGGGGCTCGGCGGCGCGCGCACCTCGACGCTGCCGCCGCCGTGGATGCTCGCCGGCGGCATCTACGGCGCCACCTACGTCACGCTCAATCTCGCCAGCGCGGCGCGCGTCGGTCCCGGCGTGAGCACGGTCACCGTCACGCTCGGCCAGGTGCTCGGCGCCCTGCTCATCGCGGGCGGGGGATGGCTCGGCCAGGCGGCGCGTCGGCCGGGCGTCGAGAGCCTGGTCAGCGCCGCGCTGCTGCTCGGCGCGGTGACGCTCCTCGCCCGCGATCGCTCCAGCGACCGCTCCAGCGACCGTGCGAGCGATCGCACCGACGATCGGGCGAGCGAGCGTTCCACCGGCGCACGCTGACGCGCTCCGACGCGCTCCGACGCGCCGCAGTTCCGTCGTCTCCACTCCTCTCACCGATCCGCCGATGTCCGTCGCGACCCGCACGCAGAGCCGCAGGTTCGAGAGCGCGAGCCAGCAGGCGATCGTGGCGCTCCTCGTCGCCGCCGCCGCCGTGCTCCAGCGCATGAACGACGTGCTGCGCGAGCACGGGATCACGCACGACCAGTACAACGTGCTGCGCATCCTGCGCGGCGCGCAGCCCGACGGGCATCCGCGCGGCGAGATCGGCCGGCGGATGATGAGCCGCGCGCCCGACGTCACGCGCCTTCTCGACCGGCTGGAGCGGCAGGGGCTGATCGCCCGCGGCTGGGCGCCCGAGAACCGGCGCCTCTCGATGGCGCGCATCACGCCCGCCGGCCTCGCGCTCCTCGAGGCCGCGGACCCCGAGGTGCTCGCCCTCCAGATGGAGGCGACGCGCGGGCTCACGATGGAGCAGCTCGCGACGATCGCCGCGGCCTGCGATCGCATCGCGGGGTGAGCACGCCGGCTCGCGGACGACCGCGGGCCGGCCGCACGGCGGGCGCGGGCCCGCCTCTCTCTCGTTCAAAGCGTGTTGTGCACACGTATGGTTGTCAACTCAGATACCACCGTCCCGATCCCATGTCTCCCGATCCGCTCTTCCAGCCCCTCGCGCTCGGCGCGATCCCGCTCCCCTCGCGCGTCGTCATGGCGCCCATGACGCGCAGTCGCGCCGGCGCGGGCGGCGTTCCCACGCCGCTGATGGCGCAGTACTACGCCCAGCGCGCGTCGGCGGCGCTCATCGTCGCCGAGATGACGCACGTCTCCGCCGATGGCGCCGGCTACGTGGGCGTCCCGGGGATCCACGACATCGCGCAGCTGGCCGGATGGCGCGCCGTGACGCGCGCGGTGCACGCGGCGGGCGGTCGCATCGTGCTGCAGCTCGGCCACAGCGGGCGCGTCTCGCATCCGTCGCTCCAGCCGGACGGGGCGACGCCCGTGGCGCCGTCCGCGATCCGGCCGTCGGGCACCGTCTACACCGCCACGGGGCCGCAGCCGTTCGTCACGCCGCGCGCGCTCGAGCTCCACGAGCTGCCGCGCATCGTCGACGCCTTCGCCGATGCGACGCGGCTCGCCCGGATCGCCGGCTTCGACGGCGTCGAGGTGCACGCGGGGAACGGCTACCTGCTCGACCAGTTCCTGCGCGACGGCACCAACCGGCGCGCCGACGCCTACGGCGGCACGGCGGAGCGCCGCGCCCGCCTGCTGCTCGAGGTGCTGGAGGCGGTGGCCGGCGCGTGGAGCGCCGACCGCGTGGGCGTGCGCGTGTCGCCGCTCAGCGCATTCAACGACATGAGCGACCGCGATCCGGCGGGCACCTTCGCGCAGCTCGCGCGGCGGCTGCGCGGACGCGGGCTCGCGTATCTGCACGTCGTCGAGCCGCCGGCCGGGGCGTCCGCCGAGCGTCGCCTCACCGCCGCGCTGCGCCACGCGTTCGACGGGGCGGTGATCGCGAACGAGGGCTTCGCCGCGCAGTCGGCGCGCGACGCGCTCGCGCGGGGCGAGGCGGACGCCGTGTCCTTCGGCGCGCCCTTCATCGCCAACCCCGACCTGCCGTGCCGCCTCGCCCTCGGCGCGCCGCTCGCCGTGCCGGACCGCTCGACGTTCTACGGCGGCGACGCGCGCGGCTTCACCGACTACCCGACGCTCGCCGCCGCGGCCGCCGCCTGACGACGCGCGCACGGCTCGGCGACGCACTCCACCGACGCACGCCCTCTCCACCCCGCACCTGACGACGCCATGTCCTCGACGCACGCCACCACCGCCCGCCGCGCGATGCGCGCGCTCTCCGTCGCCGCGCTGCTCGCCGCGACGCTTCCCGCCGCGACGCTGCCCGCCGTCGCCGCCGCGCAGGGCGCGGCGTCCGCCCACGCCGCCGCGCCTCGCGCGCCCGACCGCGGCGACGTGGTGGGCACGAGCCCCTGGGGGCCGGCCGACGAGATCGGGACGCTGAACATGATGACCGACGCCTCGCGCGCCGCGATCCTCTCGCGCGTCGCGGGCGGGCGGAGCTACGACCTGTCGGTCGAGTTCTTCAACGGGATGCCGAGCTGGTACCTCGCGGGCGATCCGCTCTACCAGCTCTGGATGACGCACACGCCGCGCGGCCACGCGGTCGACGATCCGCTGCGCGTCGGCGCGGAGCAGAACGCGAAGGTCGCCTACACCGGCGACGCGGTGTCGATGTACACGCACACCGGCACGCACATCGACGCGCTCAACCACTTCGGGCTGCACGGCCGCGTGTGGAACGGCTTCTCCGCCGACGAGCACCTCGGCGACCGCGGATGGCGGAAGGCGGGCGTGGAGAAGTTCCCGCCGATCATCGCGCGCGGCGTGCTGATCGACGTCGCCGCGTACAAGGGCGTGTCGCTCCTGCCGGACTCGTACTCCATCACGCCCGACGACCTCCGCGGCGCGCTCGCGCGGCAGGGCACGCGGCTGCAGCCCGGCGACGTGGTGCTGATCCGCGGCGGGCGCATGACCGTGTGGCCGGACGTGCAGAAGTACGTGCTGAACCAGCCCGGCCTCGGCCTGCCCGGCGCGCGCTGGCTCGTGGAGGAGCAGCGCGTGATGGCGATCGGCGGCGACAACCTCTCGCTCGAGCACTTCCCCGTGCACGGTCGGGACAACTGGATCCCGGTGCACAGCTATCTGCTCGCGCAGCGCGGAGTGCCGATCATCGAGGTCGCGTATCTCGAGGAGCTCGCGCGCGACCGCGTCTACGAGTTCGCGTTCGTCGCCGCCCCGCTCAAGTGGCGCGGCGCGTCGGCCGCGCCGTTCCGTCCCATCGCGCTCCCGATCCGCTGACGACGTCCGGCATCGGGGCAGCGCTCGCGGGACCGCATCGTCGCGGGCGTGGCGCGTCGCGCCACGCCCGCGGTCGGATCGCTAGCGCGACGACTCGGCCGGCTGGTTGCTGTTCGAGAGCAGCTGCTCGATGACGCCGAGCACCGCCTGCTGGGCCGTCGCGTTCTTGAGGGCGCCGAAGCCGATGCGCAGCCGGTCGCCCTCGACGAGCAGGTCGCGCGAGTGCGCGTTGAGCGTCTGCAGCACGGTCGCGCGCTCCTCGCCGGTCATCGGCTGGCCGGCGAGCACGTGGATCTCCAGCCGCGGCGCCGCGTTGCGCGCGGTCTGCACCGACCAGATGACGGCCTTGGTGGCGGCGCGCTCGAAGCTGACGACGTCGGCGCGCTTCTCGTTCTCCCGGAAGCGCAGGAGCGTGGGACGCGCCTCGCTCCAGGCGATCAGGGCATCGAGCACCGCGACGTAGCGCGGCAGGTCCGTGCCCGGCGTGTCGCGCGTCATCGCGGCGATGAAGGCCTCGCGGGCTTCGGGAAGCGTGCGACTCATGTGGACAGGTCCGTGGGTTCGACGTGAGGAGCGTGGCGCCGGGTGGTCGGCCGAAGGCGGGCGTGCAGCCGCGCAACTACTCAACTTACTCGCGCGCGGGTCGCCCCCGGAGTCTGGCACGCTCCGGGCCGGCGTTTCGGCCCGATCGGGTTGACGCGCCCGCCCAGGCGCGTACATTCACCGATATGGGTGAACATGGCGCACGCGCCCGGCAGGAAGCTGCCGGCGCGACCTCCAAGACCGACCTCGATCGGACGCTGGTCGCGCTCGCCGATCCGACGCGCCGCGCGATCCTGCACCGGCTGGCCGCCGGACCCGCCCGCGTGACGGAGGTCGCCGAGCCGTTCGACATCTCGCTGAACTCGGTGTCCAAGCACATCCGCATCCTCGAGCGTGCCCACCTGGTGCGACGCCGGCGGCACGGGCGGGAGCACATCCTGACCTTCGACGCCGCGCCGCTGAACGAGGCCGCCGAGTGGATCGCGCGGCAGCGCGCGTTCTGGAACACGCGGCTGGACGCGCTCGAGGCCGCGCTCCGGGCGGAGGACCGCGCGGCCGCCCACCCCGAGCGTCGCGTCCGGCGCGCATGACGCACGACATCCACGCGCGCGGCGACGACGCGCGCGACGACGACGCGCTCGGCACCAGCCCCGCGGCGGGCGAGGTGCGGATCGAGCGGTGGCTTCCCGGCCCGGTGGAGCGCATCTGGGCGTACCTGACCGACTCCGAGAAGCGCGGCGTCTGGCTCGCGCCGGGCGACATGGAGCTGCGGGTCGGCGGCCGCGTGGAGCACCGGTTCCGCCACGCCGACCTCTCGCACGAGCGGACCCCGCCGCCACCGTACGACGCGTACGCCGAGGGACACGTCATGTACGGCACGGTGACGCGCTGCGAGCCGCCGCGCCTGCTGAGCTACACGTGGGGCGACGGGGCCGAGGACTCCGAGGTCGTCTTCGAGCTGTCGGCCATCCCGAACGGCGAGGTGAAGCTCGTCGTGACGCAGCGCCGGCTGCGCAGCGGCGCCGGCATGGCGAACGTCGCCGCGGGGTGGCACGCCCACCTCGGCATCCTCCTCGACCGGCTGCAGGGGCGGGAGCCCCGGGGCTTCTGGTCGACGCACGCCCGACTCGAGGCGGCGTACACCGCGCGCTTCGCGCCCGCGCGGCCCGCCTGACCGGACACCGGTCGGGTCTTCGCGGGACCGCCCGGCGACGGGCGCGTCGCGCGCACATTCTCACCCTCATGGGTGAACGTCGTCGGATCGGCGACGCGCCCCCGCAGGACCTCTCACCACGCGACGGCCGCCCGTGGGCGGCCAGGGAGACACCGATGACACTCGAGATCGACCGCCTGATCGGCGGCGTCGTGCGCGAGCTCACCACCCGCGAGCGCGACGGCGCGACGGCGCACGTCCTGGTCGCCACCCGCCGCTACGACGCCCCGCGCGCGGAGCTCTGGGACGCGCTCACGCGCGCGGAGCGGATCCCCCGCTGGTTCATGCCGATCGCGGGCGACCTGCGTCTCGGCGGCCGCTACCAGCTGGAGGGGAACGCCGGCGGCGAGATCGTGGCGTGCGAGACGGCGACGCGGCTGGCGGTCACCTGGGAGATGCGCGGCGAGGTCAGCTGGCTCACGGTGACGCTGGCGGACGCGCCCGACGGTGGGACGTCGCTCCGCCTGGAGCACGTGGCGCACGTGCCCGAGGAGTTCTGGCGGCAGTACGGCCCGGGCGCCGTCGGCGTGGGCTGGGACCAGGCGCTGCTCGGCCTGCACTGGCATCTCGCCACGGGCGGCACCCCCGCGGATCCCGCGGCGGCGGCCGCCTGGGTCGCCTCCGACGAGGGGCGGGCGTTCGTGCACGGCAGCAGCGACGCCTGGTGCGCGGCGTCGATCGCCGTGGGCACCGACCCGGAGCTCGCGCGCGCGGCGGCGGCGCGCACGGCCGGCTTCTACACGGGGAGCTGAGCCGACCGGCCCGGACGTCCGCCGCTTCCGACGCGCGCGCTCCGACTCGGCGGCGGCCGCGTGGCCGGCTGCCCTGTGTCCCGGTGGGGACGCGTGCGAGCTTTCGTGGGCGTCGCCTCGCGCGCCGCCAGGGACCGCGCCGCGGGGGCGGCGAGCGCCCGACGAACGGAAGCAACGGATGCATGTGACGTCTCGCGCACGCGTGGACGCGGGACCCGGCGAATCCGCCGGGGCCCGCGCTCGGATGATGGCCGATCTGTTCGCGGGCGCGGGCGAGGTGCAGGCGCTCGCGCGCACGCTCGACTGGGGCGCGACGCCGCTCGGCTGGCCGGATGCGTGGTCGCCGGCGCTGCGGATCGCCGCGCGCGCGATGCTCGACGCGCCGGTCCCGATCTGCCTCTGGTCGGGCCCCGCGTACGCGCTGCTCTACAACGACGCGTACCGCAGCATCGCCGGCGCCAAGCATCCGGCCGCGTTCGGGCAGCCGGCCGCGCTGGTGTACGCGGAGATCTGGCCCCAGCTCGAGCCGCAGGTCGCGCAGGTGCGGGCGGGCGGGGCGCCGCTGCGCTTCGAGAACGCGCACTTCGCCATCGCGCGCCTCGAGGGTGGCGGCACCGAGGACGCCTGGTTCAGCTACTCGCTCTCGGCGCTGCGCGACGAGGAGGGGTGCGTCGTCGCCGTCCTCAACATCTCGACCGAGACGACGGCGCCGGTGCTCGCCGAGCGCGCGCTCGAGGTGGAGCGCGCGCGCCTCGCGAACGTGTTCGCGCAGACGCCGTCTATGCTGGCGATCGTGCGCGGCCCCGATCACGTGCTCGAGCTGGCGAACGACGCGTACCTCAAGGGCAACGGCTACCGCGACGTCATCGGCAAGCCGCTGCTGGAGGCGGTCCCCGAGCTGCGCGGTCAGGGCTTCGATCGGCTGCTGGACGAGGTGCGCGAGACCGGCGTGCCCTTCGTCGGCCGCGAGATCCCGATCTGGCTCTCGTCGTCCCCCGGCGCGCCGCCCGAGGAGCGCTTCTTCGACTTCGTCTACCTGCCTCTCGTCGAGGCGGACGGCACGCCCGACGGCGCGCGCGTCGGGGTGATCGCGCACGGCAGCGACATCACGGAGCAGGTGCTCGCGCGGCGCGAGGTGGAGCTCGCGCGCGAGCGCGCCGACCGCCTGCAGGCGCTCACCGCCGCCCTCGCGGCGACGACGACGCCCGAGGCGGTGGCCGAGGTGATCGTGGCGCAGGGGCTCGCCGCGACGGGCGCGGCGACGGGGATGCTGGCGCTGCGCGGGCTCGCGGACTCGCCCGACGCCGACGAGCTGGTGGTGGTGCGACAGATCGGGTTCCCGGCGGACGTGGCGATCGAGTACGCGCGCTACCCGGTGAGCGCGGCGCTCCCGACCGCGCGCTGCGTCCGCACCGGCGATCCGTTCTTCGTGGAGGACGGCGCGGCGGTGCGCGCCACCTTCGCCAGCGTGCCGCGCCTGTTCGACCGGATGGGCACGGAGGCGCTCGCGACGGTGCCCCTCGCGGTCGGCGGGACGATCCTCGGCGCGATGTCGTTCACCTTCCGCGCGCCGCGCGCCTTCCCGCGCGCCGATCGCGACTTCTTCCTCGCGCTCGGCGTGCAGGCCGCGCAGGCGCTCGAGCGGGCGCGCCTCATCGACGCGGAGCGCACCGCGCGCGTGCGCACCGAGGCGCTGCAGCGCGTGACGGCCGCGCTCGCGCGCGCGCAGACGCTCGCCGACGTGGGGCGCGTGTTCTCGCGCGAGCTCCCCGCGCTCGTCGGCGCGGACACGGCGTGGGTCGGCGCGGTGACGCCCGACGGCGCCCACGTCGAGGCGCTCGGGTGGACGGGCTACGCGCCGGGCGAGGTCGACGTGTGGCGGCGCCTGCCGCTCGAGGCGGGCATCTCGCTCACCGACGCCGTGCGCTCCGGCCGCGCGCAGTGGTGGCCCACGCGCGACGCGCTGGCCGATGCGTACCCCGCGCGCGCGGCGATCATCCGGAGCCTCGCGCAGGACGGCGTCGCCGTGCTGCCGATCCCGGGTGGCGGCGCGGCGGACGAGCCCGAGGCGGGGGCGCGGCCGGCGGTCGGCGGCATCGTCATCGGCTTCCGCGCGCCGCAGCGCTTCGACGCCGAGCGGCGCGCCTTCTTCACCGCCCTCGCGCAGCAGTGCGCGCAGGCGATGGCGCGGGCGCGCGCGTACGAGGCCGAGCAGGCCGCGCGACGCGAGGCGGAGGCCGCGCGCGGCGCGGCGGAGGCGGCGAACCGCGCCAAGAGCGAGTTCCTGGCGACCATGTCGCACGAGCTGCGCACGCCGCTCAACGCGATCGGCGGCTACACGCAGCTGATCGCGCTCGGCATCCACGGGCCCGTGACGGACGCGCAGCATCAGGCGCTCGACCGCATCCAGAAGAGCCAGCGCGCGCTGCTCGCGGTCATCAACGAGGTCCTCAACTACGCGCGCGTCGAGGTCGGCGCCGTGACGTACGATCTCCAGCGGACGCTGATCGCCGACGTCGTCGCCGGCGCGGCGCCGCTGGTCGAGCCGCAGCGCGCCGAGAAGGGGCTCACGCTCGAGGTCCGCCTGCCGGAGTTCGCGGGCGCCGCGCCGCGCCACGTCCTCGCGGACCGCGACAAGCTGCAGCAGATCCTGCTCAACCTGCTGAGCAACGCGGTCAAGTTCACGCCCGCGGGTGGGCGCGTGCTGGTGGACGTGCTGGACGCGACCGGCGCCGCCGCCGCCGTGATCCTGCGCGTCGCCGACACGGGCGTCGGCATCCCCGCCGACAAGCTCGAGGCGGTCTTCGAGCCCTTCGTGCAGATCGGGCGCGCGCTCAACAACCCCGGCGAGGGGACCGGGCTGGGGCTCGCGATCTCGCGCGACCTGGCCCGCGGCATGGGCGGCGACCTCACCGTCGAGAGCGCGCCCGGCCAGGGGAGCACGTTCCTGCTGATGCTGCCGCGGGCCTGACGGCGCGCGAGGGCCCCTATCGCAGCCGCTCGCTGACCATGCGCCTCAGCGAGCCGTCCTCGAGGTGCTTCCGGAGGTGCTTTCCGGGGCAGCCGGTCTGCGCATAGTCGTAGTGCCCGCCGATCCGGTCGAGCGGCAGGTCGAACTCGCGGATCGCCCACGCCATCAGGTCCGCGATCGCCTGCAGCTGCGCCGGCGTCGGCTCCTGCCGCTCGTAGTTGCCGATGATGCTGATCAGGAAGTGCCCGCCCGGGTCGTAGGCGGTGTTCGTCTCGCCCATGTAGCGCCAGTCGCGCCCCTCGAACACGCGGCCGTTCAGGTCGAGCAGGTAGTGGTACGGCACGTCCCACCAGTTGCGGTCGCGCGCGCCCCACGCCTGCAGCGCGCGCAGCTTGGCCGCCGGGTCGTCCTCCGGGCGCAGCGGCTGCGCGTCGCCGGTGTGGTGCAGCGTGACGTGCGTGATGCGGTGCGGGATGCGCAGCCGCATGGCCGCGCCGCCCGCCGAGTCGGAGGCCGCGACGTGCGGCGGCAGCGACGCGATCGTCGCCACCTCGAGGGCGACCAGCCCCGCCCCGAGCTCGCCCGGTCCGTAGATCGCGACCACCGCGACGTGGTGCCCGCGCCAGTTGAACGCCGACCCTTCGCGCGCCGTGCGCTCCTCGCGGGCCTCGCCCTGCGCGAGCCGCAGGCGCACGACGTCGGCCGGCTTCGCGCCGGTCGAGTCGACGCTCGTGCCGAGCACGGTCACCGTGAGGTCGCGCAGCGCGAGCGAGTCGCCCGCGCGCTTGTTGCGGCGGGTCGCGTCCGCGGCGTGGCCGAGGGGCGGCGTCGCCTCCCACTGCGCGTGCGGGATGATGGCCGGCCGCGGCGGCGCGGCGGTCTGCCGGCGCGCGGCGCACCCGGCGGCGATGGCGAGCGTGCTCGCGACGGCGGTCGCGGCGAGGAGGCGCAGGCGTGTCATGCGAGCGATGATAACACGCGGGCGCCGTCCGGCCGATCCTCCGGCCCGGCGGCGCCCGATCGTCGCCTTCGCGACGGCGCGTGGCTCGGCCACGCTCCTCCGGCATCCCGCTACGGCACGTCGATCCGGCGCAGCTGGCGGATGGAGAGCAGCAGGAAGCCGGCGAACACGAGCACCGCCACGGCGACGCTGACGCCGAGGCTCAGGTGATCGCCGCCGGCGAACCGGCGCGGATCCAGCCCGTGCATGAGGGCGATCGCGTGGTGGCGGATGCTGAGCAGCCGCACGCCCGACACGAAGCCCGAGAAGAGCCCCTCCCAGAGCACGATGTACAGCAGGCCGATGCCGATCGCCTGCGTGCTCACGAGCCCGAGCCACACGAACGCCGAGGCGTAGAGCGCCACCCCGACGAGCGCCGACGTCGTGACCGCGACCACCGCGCGCAGGTCGCCGAGGTAGGCGATCCAGCTCGTGGCGATCGCGCTCGCGAGGATGAAGGGGCCGGCGATCGTGATCGTCGCCAGCAGCTTCGGCACCGCGATCTGCCAGCGCGGGATCGGCGAGAGGGTCAGGTTCGCGAGGGTGCGGTCCTCGATCTCGTTCGCGAACGCCGGCGCCGCGATCGCCAGCACCACCAGCGGCGCGATCGAGCCGGCGAGCATCGCGCTGAGGATGGCCGTCTCGAACTCGCGCACCGACGGCGCGTGGTCGTCGAGGAGCATGAGCGTGGCGATGATGACCGGCATCAGCGCCAGCACTGCCATGATGAGCAGCCGCCAGCGTCCGGCGAGCTGCCGCAGGGTGAGTTGGTAGACCGCGCCCATCAGCCCTCCACGAGGTAGCCGAACACGCTCTCGAGCGAGTCGTCCAGCGGCTCGACCTTCAGCAGCCGGATCCCCGAGCCCTGCGCGAGGCGGGGCAGCTCGAGCTGGACGTCGCTGACGTTGCGACTCAGGATGACGACGGAGCCGTCCGGATCGACCCTGACGGCGTCGACCGACGGCAGCCCGACGACGGCCGTCGCCAGCCGGCGCGGCGCGTCGCAGAGCACGCGCACGTGGTACGGCCGCTGGTTCAGCGCCGCGCGGATCGCGCGGAAGCCGCCCGACGCCGCCAGCTTGCCGTTCACGATGAGGAGCACGGTGTCCGCGAGCTCCTCGACCTCCTCCAGGATGTGCGAGGAGAGCACGATCGTCCGCCCGCTCGCCGCCAGCTGCTGCAGCAGCCGCTTGAAGTGCAGGCGCTGCCGCGGATCGGCGCCGTTGAGCGGCTCGTCGAGGATCAGCACGTCGGGGTCGTGCACGATGGTGCCGGCGAGCCGCATGCGCTGCCGCATCCCGCGCGAGTACGTCTCCATCGGGCGGTGCTGCGCGTCGGCCATGTCGACCAGCGCGATCGCCCGGTCGACGGCGCGCTCGAGGTCCGCGACGCCGCGCAGCCGTCCCATCATGCGCACGAACTCGCGCCCCTTCATGAAGCCGTACACGGTCTCGTGCTCCGACATCACGCCCACGCGCCGGTAGAGCGGGGGATTGTCGCGCACCGGCTCGCCGAACATGGTGACGGTGCCGCTCGACGTGTCGGCGAGCCCGGTCATCATGCGGAGGAGCGTGGTCTTGCCCGCGCCGTTCGGGCCGAGGAGCCCGGTGATGCCGGGGCCGATCTCGAAGCTCACGTCGCTCACCGCGACGACGCTCCCGAACCAGCGCGACACGCCGTCCACGCGGATGACGGCCGGTGCCGTCGCGCGGTCGTCGGCGCTGCGCGCCGCCACGGCGTCGCGCGGCGCGTCGAGGGTGGTGGTCGCGGCGCTCACGGCGTGAGCCTCCGGTAGCGCCACCAGAGCGCGCCCGCCGGGACGACGGTCCAGAGCACGTACCAGCCCACGCGCACCCACGCGGGCAGCTGCCCCGCCGGTGCGTCCTCCGTGAGCTCGCTGATCTCGCGGAAGACGATGTCGTTCACGTGCACCGGGATGTTGGTGAGGGTGAACATGGAGATCCACTGGCCGGCGGTGCCCTCGATCTCCTGCGCCAGCCCCACGGTGAACGGCGCGCTGATCACGACGAGCCCGACGAGGAAGACGGCCGCGTAGGCCCGCCGCGTGGTGAACGACGCGGTGAGCATCGCCAGCGTGGTCACGTAGGCCGCCATCGCGAAGCCGGCCGCGAGGAAGCGCGGGATGTCGAGCCAGTGCTGGCGCAGGTACTGCCCCGGGTTCGGGTCGCCGGCCGCGAGCCCCAGCAGGAGGATGACCTGCGGCAGCCACGCGGCCGCCACCATGACCGCGAGGAACGCCGCCCAGCGGGCGACGATGTAGTCGGTGCCGGTGAGCGGGCGCACGAGGTAGAGCTGGAGCACGCCCTCGCGCTTGTCGCGGCACAGCAGCTCCGGCGCGACCACCGCGCCGAACACGAAGAGCACGAGCGACGCGATCGCGTAGTAGTCGTTGTGCGACGGCAGGTCGAGCGCCTGCGCCGCGCCCGGCCCGCCCATCCGCTCGGCGGCGCCGGCGATCAGCGCCATCACCAGCGCGATGAGCACCAGCACGGCGATGAAGAACCAGGGCAGCACGAGCGCGCGCGGCCCGCGGCCCAGCCCCAGCGCGATGCGGACCCCGTCGAGGAAGACGGCGCGCCGCGAGCGGTCGCGCCCCTCGCGCGCGCCGGCGTAGCGCTGGTAGCCGATGTCGAAGACGGTGCCGGTCATGCGGGCACCCGCTCGAACAGCTCGGCGAGCGCGCGGCGCCGCGGCCCCATGCGGCGCAGCGGCGCCTCCGCCTCCACGAGCGCGTCGCGCACGTGGTCGTAGACCGAGGCGTCCGGCCCCTCGATGGTGAGCCCGCCCCCCTCGGCCGTCACGCGCACGCCGCGCCGCTCGAGCGACGCCACGAGCGCCTCCCGGTTGGTGTCGACCTCGATGAACACGGTCTCCGTCTCCCGCGTGAAGTGCCCGACCTCGCCCGCGTGCACGAGATGCCCGCCCTGCATCACGATGACGCGGTCGCAGGTGCGCTCGACGTCGGCCATCAGGTGCGACGACAGCAGCACGCTGATGCCGAACTCGCGGTGCGTCTTCCGGATGAGCGCGAGCATCTCCTCGCGCCCCATCGGGTCGAGCCCCGCGGTCGGCTCGTCGAGGAAGACGAACGCGGGATCGTGCACGAGCGCCTGGCACAGCTTGACCCGCTGCTTCATGCCGGTCGAGTAGCCGCCGATCGCGCGGTACCGCTCCTCGAAGAGCCCCGTGTGCCGCAGCGTGTCGGCGGCGCGCGTGCGCGCGGCCGACGGCGGCAGGCCGCTCACCTGCGCCATGTGCGTCAGGAACTCGGCGGCGCTCACCTGGCTCGGCAGGCAGTCGTGCTCCGGCATGTAGCCGATCCGCGCGCGCACCCGCGCGTCGGTCGACGCCTCCTCGCCGAGCACCGTCGCGCGCCCGGACGTCGGGCGCAGGAGGCCGAGGAAGATCTTCATCGACGTGCTCTTGCCGGCCCCGTTCTCCCCGAGGATGCCGGTGATGCCGTCGTGGATGCTGAAGCTCACGTCGTCGAGCGCGACGACGCTCCCGTAGCGCTTCGTGAGGCGCTCGGCGACGAGCAGCGGCTGCCCGGGCGCCATCAGGACTTCCTCGGCTTCGGAGGGCACGCGGCGGTGTAGCCGAGCGAGCACGCCTCGCTCGTGTGGCGCGTCGCCTCGGACGAGTCGCGGTAGACGCCGGCGCCCTTCTGATACAGGCCGGCGAGCCGGTAGCACGCCTCGCCGTGGCGGTCCTCGCACGCCTCGCGGTACAGCCGCGCGGCGCGCTGGAAGTTCTGCGGCGCGCCGCGCCCCGCCTCGTACGCGGAGCCGAGCTCGAAGCACGCCGTCGCCTCCGCGCCCTCGCACGCGCGCTGGTAGAGCGCGATCGCGAGGGAGTCGCTGCGCGCGACGCCGGCGCCCGTGGCGTGCAGCCGTGCGAGGCCGAGGCAGCCGGGTGCGATCTTGGCGTCGCAGGCGCGCTGGAAGAGGCCCGCCGCCCGCGCCTCGTCGCGCGCCAGCCCCTCGCCGGCGGCGTAGAGCGCGCCGAGCTGCGCGCACCCCGAGAGGTTGTCGCCGTCGCAGGCCCGCGTGAAGAGCGCCGCGGCGCGGGCGACGTCGCGCGGCACGCCGTCGCCGGTCTGGTGCAGGATGCCCAGGCGCGTGCAGCCATCGAGCCCGCCGCGCTCGCACCCCTGCGCGAACAGGCGCGCGGCGCGCGCCGAGTCGCGCTTCACGCCGCGGCCGCTCTGGTGCAGCACGCCGAGGCTGGCGCATCCGTCGCCCTGGCCGCCCTCGCAGGCGCGGGTGAAGAGGGTGCCCGCGCGCGACTCGTCGCGGAGCACGTAGCGCCCCGTGCGCAGCCGTTCGGCGAGCGCGGAGCAGGAGGCGACGTCTCCGGTTTCGCACGCGCGGTCGAGGCGCTTGGCCTCGGCGTGCTCGGCGTGGCAACCGGAGAGCGCGAGCGCGGACATGACGAGCATGAGGAGGCGGTGCGCGCGTCGGCGCGGCTGCTCCTCCGGCGGGACCCCTGGTCGCATCGGCACACGGGCGGTGGGAGGGCGTGCGGTAGTGGCCCTCGTCGTACGACGGGTGCGCGTGGAGGGTTTCGACGGGCCGTCGGAGGGCGCGGCTAGTCCCGCAGCGGCGAGCGCGCGCCACGCGTCCGCTCGAAGAACGCGTCGCCGTCGTGGGAGAGCCGCCGATCGAGGAAGCGGTGCAGCGCCTTCCGGGCGCGCGGCACCCGCCAGCAGTCCTCGTGGCAGTTCCCGGCGTCGCCGTCGATGCGCACGAACTCGGTCTCCGCGCCGCGCGCGCGCAGGACGGACGTGATCCGCTCGCCCTGCGCGACGTAGACGTTGTCGTCGCCGGCGCCGTGCACCGTGAGCAGCGCGACGTCCGGGCGCGCGAACGTCACCGTGGAGATGTCGCGCAGCTCCGCGTCGGACCAGGGCGCGGGGTGGCCCAGGACCGTCGTGAGGATGTCGTCGAAGTCGTCCATCACCTGCTCCGGCGGCATCGTCATGTCGTGCTCCCCGTCGAGGTTGACGGCGGCGCGCACGCGACCCTCCGGGCCCGCGGGGTCGTCGCGCAGCGCCACCATCGTGGCGAGGTGCCCGCCGGCGGACATGCCGAGCGACGCGATGCGCTCGGGGTCGATGCGGAGGCGGCGCGCGTCGGCACGCACGTGCCGCAGCGCCTTCTGCACGTCCTCGATCTGCGCCGGCCACGTGCCGCCCGGGCGTCCCGCCAGGCGGTAGTTGATCGCGACGACCACGTAGCCGTACGGGCAGAGCGCTTCGGCGATCTGCTCGCCCCAGGCCTTGTCGCCGCCCCGCCACGCGCCGCCGTGGATCGCGAGGATCGCCGGGCGACTCGTGCGCGCGCTGTCGCCCTCCGGCTCGTAGAGGTCGAACGTGCCCTGGATGCCGAGCGTCCGGTCGTAGCTCAGGTTCTCGCGCAGCGCGTACGGCCGGTCGCATCCGCCCACGCCGAGGAGCGCGAGGAGTAGCAGCACCCCCATCGACGCGCCTCGCGCGATCGAGACGCGGCGCACACGAGAAGTGCCCGCTGAGCGCATGGCCGCCGGCGCGTGGAGGGGACGTCGGGGCACGGCTACCGCCGGGCGAGGACGAAGTACAGGCGCTTCGCCGGGTTGAAGCCCAGCTCCGTGACCGGACCGCCGTTCGGCGGCAGACGGAAGGTGAGGAGGATGTTGTTGAAGCGGAACGTCGATCCCTCGACCCAGACGAGCGGGCGCGCCGGCGAGCCGTTGCCCGAGACCTGCAGCCCCTGCGATCCCTGCGTCACCTCGATGGTCAGCTCCCCGTTGCTCGTGCGGCCCGCGTAGCGCCCGACGAGCCGCGCCGGATCTCCCGCGAAGGCGGTGGCCGTCGCGCGCGGCGGCGGGAGCACCGCGGCCGCGAGCGCCTCGTGCACGTCCTCGGGGTCGACGCCGCCCGTGGTGTTCGTGAGCACCACGACCGACAGCCGCGCCTCCGGATACCACGCCGCCGACGAGCGGAAGCCGGCGACGATGCCGCCGTGGTAGACGGACTCGTGCCCCCGCCCGTCCTTGCCGACGCCGATCCCCATGCCGTAGCGCAGCGGCATCCCATTGCGCAGCGTCGCCGGCGCGAGCAGCTCCGCGTACGACTTGGACGAGAGCACGCGGCCGCCGTGCAGCGCGCGGGTCCAGCTCACCAGGTCGCCCGCGGTCGAGCAGAGCCCCCCCGCGCCCGAGAACCAGACGTTGAACGACATCGGCGCGCGCCAGATCCTGCCGGCCTGCATGCCGTAGCCGTGCGCGCGGCGCTCGACGTTCTCGTAGCTGTTGCAGTGCATCGAGCGCGTCATGCCGAGCGGCGCGAACAGGCGCTTCTCGACGTAGTCCTCGTAGGTCATGCCGCTCGCCTTCTCGACGACCAGCGCGAGCAGCCAGAACCCGGAGTTGCTGTACTGCTGCGCCTCGCCGGGCGCGAAGTCGAAGGGGTAGCGCCGGATGAGCGCGTAGGCGGAGTCGCGCGGGAAGGCGCGGTTGCCCACGAGCGCCGCGAACTCGCGCGTCTCCGTGTAGTCGTGGATGCCCGAGGTGTGGTCGAGCAGCCGGCGCAGCGGAACCTGGTGGCCGCGCGTGTCGAGGTCGGGGAGCCACTTCGTGACGTCGTCGTCGAGGCTCAGCTTCCCGGAGTCGCGCAGCTGCAGGACGGCGACGGCGGTGAACTGCTTCGTGATCGAGCCGATCTCGAAGACCGCGTCGGTCGGCATCGGGACGTTCCACTCGACGTCCGCCCGGCCGTAGCCCTTCATCAGCAGCGTGTCGCCGCCGCGCACGACCGCGGCGGCGAGGCCCACGGCGCGGTTCCCCGCGAGCGCGGACGCCGCGATGGAGTCGAGCCGGGCGACCAGCGCGGCGCGATCGGGCTGCGCGTGCGCGGTGGAGGCGCCGAGGCACGTGGCGAGGCACGTGGCGGCCAGCGCGAGGAGGCGCGCGCGGCGGACGGGGTGCGGCATGCGAGGCAAGGGGGAGAGGATGACGCGGGAACGCGGCGCGGCGTCGCTACTCGTTCGCGATCGCGCGGCGGAAGCGCGACTCGGCGCGGTCGATGTACGCCAGGTAGCCGGCGCGGTCGATGAAGGGCGCCGCGGAATCGCCCGCGGCGCCGCGCGCGGGGCGCTTCCGCTCGAGGTCGAAGAAGCTGCCGTGCGACGCGAGGAAGAGATCCGCGGGGAGGCCGCGGAGCGTGCGGAAGCTCCGCTCGAAGTCGGACCGCAGCCCACGATCGGCGACGGGATCGTCGAGCGACATGAACGGGAGGAGCGTGAGGCTGCACACGCTCACCGCCGTCAGCTCGCGGTCGCCGTGGCGGACGGGGAACGACCACGTCGTGCAGCCCGGCGTGTGACCGGCGGTGACGTGCGCGGTGAGCGCGAGCGGCCCGACGCGGATCGTGTCGCCGTCCCGGAACCGGTGGTCGACGCGCGGCGCGGGAAAGCGACCGAGCCCGAGGAACCGGAACGGGCCGAAGCTGCGGTCGGCGGCGCCGCCGCTCGCGACGAGCGGCGCGTCGCCCTCGCTGATCCAGAGCCGCGCGCCGGTCGCCTCCTGCAGCGCGCGCAGCCCGCCGGCGTGGTCGAAGTGCGCGTGCGAGTTGAGCAGCACCCTCACGTCCCGCGGGTCGAAGCCGAGCCGCGCGATGCTGCCCAGGATCAGCGGGGCGGTCTCGGGATAGCCGCCGTCGATCAGCACGTGCCCCTCGGGCCCGGTCAGCAGGAAGGCGGTGACGCCCGTGGCGCCGACGTAGTACAGGTTGCCCGCGATGCGGAACGGCACGTCCGGGATCGAGCGGTTGCGTCGGATCGCCGCCTGCCACTGGTGGCCCAGGAACGCGACGAGCACGCCGACGGCGCCGAGCCCGATCAGCAGCCGGCGACGCGTGACGAGTCGGCGGCGCGGTCGCGGTGCCGTCATGCGGCGGTCGCGCGGCAGAGGGTGGGAGCGACGCTGATCGGCATGGGGCAGGGCGGGGCTCGGACGCCGGGGACGGACGACAGGTGTCGGCTGAAGTGCTTTGCAACGTAAAGTGCGGTGGCGCGCCCGGCAAGCGCGACGACGGCCCGGCCACTCCGAGCGGAATGGCCGGGCCGTCGCGCGTCGTGCGCCGCGCGCTCAGTCGGGCCGCGCCAGCCGCGCCACGTTGTTCCCGGGCTGCAGGTCGAACAGCAGGCTGCGCGGGTCCACGCCCGCCCACGTGGCGGTCGCCGGCACCGTGATCGTGATGCGCTGCGGCCCCGAGCGGACGCGGTGCAGCTGCCGATACACCGAGCGGCCCCGCGCGCCGTCGGCGCCGTTGGCGCCCTCGGTGCCGTCGACGAACGCGCCGATCTCCACGAGGTCGTGCATCGGCAGCTCGCGCTCGGCGCCCGCGGTGTCGACGACGATCTTCCGCGCGCGCACGTCGAGCGTCAGCCGCGTCATGCCGCCGGCGATCGGCGCGGCCGTCACCCGCTCGGTCGCGAGCTCCCACAGCGTGTTCGCGGCGAACAGGTCGTGCAGCAGCGGGCGCAGCGAGTCGGGCGTGACCGCCGCGAGCTCGCGATAGAGATCGCGCGTCGTCGGCAGCGGCGGTCGATCCGCCCGGTGCGCGGCGAGCAGCCGGCGCAGCGCGACGTTCACCTGCGCGGCGCCCACGTACTCGCGCATCGCGTACATCGCGAGCGGTCCCTTGCGGTAGCTCAGGAACCAGTCGCTCGCGCGCAGCAGCGGCGGGTCCGACGGCGCACGCGGCGGCCGCCAGGCCTCGCGCATGAGCGAGAGCAGCCGCTGGAGCTGCTCGGGACCGTGCGCGTGCTCCACGACGCCCATCGCCGAGTACCAGGCGAGGCTCTCGCTCAGCACCCCGGAGCCCTCCACCGGCGCCGGCGACAGCTGGTCGCCCCACCACTGGTGCGCCACCTCGTGCGCCACGATGGCGAACGGGAAGTCGAGGCCGCGGGGATCGTGCGTCGGGTCCTGCAGCGCGAACCCCTCCTCGAACGAGACGTTGATGGGGAAGGCGTGCAGCGTGCCCTTTCCCGGGTGCTCCACGAGGCGCAGCTGCCGGTGCGGATACGGCCCGAGCTCCGTCGTCAGATGCTCGAGCGAGGCGCGCATGCCGGCGAGCATGCCGTCCGCGTTCCACCCGTGGCGCGGATGATGGACCACCTCGAGCGCGACGTCGCGCCACCGCCCCACGCGCACCGCGTAGTCGGCGGAGAAGAGGGCGTAGTCGTTCCGGATGGGGCGCTCGGTGGCGTAGTGGAACCAGCGGCGCCCGTTCGCGACCCAGGTGCGGCGCAGCGCGCCCGGCGCGACGACGCGCTGTCCCACGTCGGTGCTCACCACCGCGTCGACCATGATCCGCTCGGCGCCCGACCACGACACGGCGCGGTGCGCGGTCGTGTCGTCGAGCGAGGGGAGGCGGCCGCGCAGCGCGAGCCCGTGGTCGCGCCGCTCGCCGAGGTCCGACAGCTCGCGCGCGGGCTGGTAGCCGATCGCGGGGAGCAGGGCGTTGCGCAGGTAGGTGACGTTCGCCGTCACGAGGTCGCTCACGCCGTCGTGCGCGAACCCGCGCGGCGCGATGCGGGTGGTGAAGTCGAGGCGCAGCGTGTCGCCGGGAAGCAGCGGCGCGGCGAGCGCATAGATGCGGTAGCCGAGCCGGTCGTCCGAGACCGCGAGGGTCGCCGCACGGTCGAGCCGCATGGCGCCGGCTCCGACGTCCGTCGTGACGTGGAGCGACTCCACCGGCAGGGCCGTGCGGTTGACGAGGCGGTAGCTGCCGCGGATCTCCGCCGCGCGTCGCGCGGGGTGCAGCTCGGCGCGCAGGCGCACGTCGTCGAGCTGCGGCTGCGGCGCCGTCAGGTGGCGGCGGTACAGGCGCTCGTACGCCGCGCGCTCGGCCACGCGCTCGCGCGCCGTGCGGTACGCGTTCCGCACGTTCGTGTTGTAGAACGTGAAGCCGCCCAGCACGCCCACCAGCGCCGTCGCCACGGCAGCCGCGCCGAGCGCGCGCGGCCCGAGGCGGCGGCGCGCCGTGCGCAGGCGCGCCTTCGGGCCGTCCTCGCGCCCGCGCATCCACAGCAGCGCGGCGCCGGCCAGCAGCAGCGCCGTCCAGGCGGCCCAGTAGCCCTGCAGCACCAGCCAGGGCCCCACCGTCCCGCCGAAGCCGCGCATGTCGGTGTACGACCAGCCGGGATCGGCCGCGAAGACGAGCAGCGGATGCTCGATGCGGAGCCGGCCCGCGAAGTACGTGAACCCGTAGACGAGGAGCATCGCGAGGTGCCCCACGTACTTGTGCGCGACCACCACGTGCACCACGACCGCGAGCGCGGCGAAGAGCACCGTGTCGGCGAGCTGCAGGCCGAGCCAGAGGCGCACGTGCAGCCACGGCTCGATCTCGTGGTATCCCATGCGCAGCTGCACGAGCATCGACGCGACCATGGCGAGCGCCTGCAGCGTCACCATGGCGAGCGCGAGGCCGCCGACGCGCCCCAGCAGATGCACCCCGTCTGGCACTGGCGCGGCGCCGGCGATCTCGCCCAGTCCGGCCTCGCGGTCGCGCCACACCAGCTCGCCCGCGAAATAGACGAGCAGCAGGCGCGCCAGCAGCGCGGGCCACATGCCCGGCTCGCCGAGGACGAGCGCGATGTGCGCGGTCGTCGGGACGAGCGGGACGCCGAGCTGCTCCATCAGCTCGGGGCCGATGGCCACGATGAACGCGGCCAGCACGAGCATCACGATCCCGCCCCACCCGAGCACGACGACGCGCCACGACTCGCCGACGATGGCCGCGAGCTGCCGCGCGTGCGTGCCCGCGCCAAAGGTATGGCGCGGCGCGGCGATCGGCGCCGCCGGCCGCATCGCGCGCGTCGGCGCCGGCGCGGGCTCCGCACGCGCGGTGCGCGTACGCCGCACGGCGTCCACGTGGTGCGCGAAGCGGAAGCCGCGATGCGTCAGCGCGAGCACGGCGGCGGCGATCCCCAGCCAGAGCGCGCGGTTGCGGAGGTAGCTCTCCGTCAGGTGCGGGAGGCCGGTGCGCTTCGCCTCGGGCGTCCAGGCGCGCGTCAGCTCGAGCAGCGTCGTGAGCCCGAGCGGATCGATCAGCGACGCGAGCGTCCAGTGCCCGAAGTGCAGCGCGAGCAGCCCGAAGCAGAGCATCGACGCCATGAAGAGCAGCGCGCACACGGCGAATCCGGCGACGGGGCGCCGCGCGCGCGTCGACGCCGCGAACGCGAACGCCGTCGCCACGATCGCGTTCGGCAGCGCGACGATCCCCCACGCGGCGGCGTAGTATGCGGGGCGCAGGGGGCCGAGCAGCTCGGGCGCGACGTCGGAGAGGAGGACGGCGATCAGGATGCCGAGCGGCACCGCGAGCGACACCAGCGCCGCGAGCGCGAGCGCCGCGAGCAGGCGGCCGCCGAGGTAGGTCGATTTCCCGATGGGCGTCGTGTACGCGAGCGGCGTCATGCGCGTCACGACGTCGCGCGCGGCCGCCTCGCCCGCGATCGCCGCGATCGGCAGCAGCGCCATGAAGCTGCCGAACAGCGCGATGCCGGCGAGCACGAAGGGCGCGTTCACCGGCGTGCCGCCGCTCTTGGCGTCGGCGATCTGCGCCTCGGTGGTGAACAGGGCGAGGAGCGCCGTCAGGACGACGACGAACAGCCAGGTGGCCGGCCGCCGCCCCTGGTACGCCAGCTCGTAGCGGATGGTCTCGCGCAGCTTCATCCGGCCATCATGCGCGCGGGCGTCGCCGCCTGCGCGCTCGCGCCGATGCGGCCGGCCAGCGCGCAGAAGTACACGTCCTCGAGATCCGCCTCCGCGGGCTCGAAGCCCGCGCCGGGGTGCGACGCCGCGTACACGCGCACGAGCGTGCGTCCGGCGAGGAGGCGCGTCGAGACGACGGCCTGCGAGCGCTCGATCTCGGCGACGGCGTCGCGGTCCACGACGCGGCGCCAGATGCGCCCCTGCAGCGCCGCGACGGCGCGGAGCGGCTCGTCCTCGAGCAGGATGCGCCCGCGGTCGATGATCGCCATGCGCGTGCACAGCTCGCTGACGTCGTCGACGATGTGCGTCGACAGGATGACGACGCCGCGCTCCCCCAGCTCGCTCAGCAGGTTGAGGAAGCGCACGCGCTCGGCGGGATCGAGCCCCGCCGTCGGCTCGTCGACGATGAGCAGCGTCGGATCGCCGAGCAGCGCGACCGCCACGCCGAAGCGCTGGCGCATGCCGCCCGAGTAGCCGCCGAGCTTCTGCCGGCGCACCTCCCACAGATTCACCTGGCGCAGCAGCCGCTCGACCGTCGCGCGCCGCTCGCGGCGATCGGTGATCCCCTTCAGCACCGCGAAGTGCGTCAGCAGCTCCTCCGCCGTCGCCTTCGGGTGCACGCCGAACTCCTGCGGCAGGTAGCCGAGCGTCTGCCGCAGCCGATCGGTGTCGCGCAGCACGTCGATCTCGCCGAGCATGGCGGTGCCGCCGTCCGGCTCCTGCAGCGTCGCCAGCGTGCGCATCAGCGTCGACTTGCCGGCGCCGTTGGGTCCGAGCAGCCCGAACATCCCGCGCGGGATCGTGAGCGTGACGTCGTGCAGGGCGTGCACCCCGTTGGGGTACGTCTTCGAGAGGTCCTGGATGCGGAGCTCCATGGCGCACGTCGGGCAGGAGGGGGCCGGGGCGTCGCCGTGCGGCGACACCCGGGCGTGAAGGAGGGGAGTGGGGGCGGGCGCGCGCGCGCCGGACGCTCAGCGGCGCCGGCGCTCGCGGTGTCGGGACGCCGCGGCCCAGAGGGCGAGCAGCGCGAGCGCGGTCCAGAGCAGGGTGGCGGTCAGCCAGTGCGCGAGCTGCGGCACCGCCGTCCAGACCACGAGCGTCTCGCCGGTCGCGAGGGGGACGGCGGTGTCGAGCGACTCGGTCCGCGCCGTCAGCAGCGCGTCGAGTCCGTACGCGCCCTCCGTGATCGGGCGCAGCGCGCGCCACGGCGCGTCGGCCAGCCAGCTCGCGCGCAGCGCCGTGCTCGCGACCTGGCCCATGACGGCGGCGAGCAGGAAGGCGAGCACGCCGCCGATCACCCACCGGAGCGGGTGACGGCTCCCGAGCGCGAGGGCGCTGGCGAGCAGGTAGCTGGCGGTCGCCGCCGTGAACGGCGCGGCGATCAGCAGCGGGTGGGGCGCCCACCGGACGGCGCGCACCGAGGCCGGATCGAGCGGGCCCGAGGCGGGGAGCGGGGCGGTGAGGAGCTGCAGCGTCTCCTCCGGCAGCACCCGTCCGCCCGAGCCGACGGTGAGCGCGAGCAGCCAGAGCACGAACAGCGCGACCGCGGCCATCAGCCACGTCCACCCGGCGAGCACCCGGGCGAGCGCGTGCGCGCGGCGATCCACGGGGAGCGTCCAGAGGAAGCCCGTCCCGAAGCGCTCCTCGCGCGCCCAGACGGCGATCGGCAGCAGCGCGCCGACGAGCCCCGGCAGCATCGTGGGACGCGGGTCGTAGTGGACCATCGCGCCGTCGCTCGCGATCTCGACCACCAGCACGAGCGTGATCACGGCGACGAGCGCGCCCGCGGCGAGCGCCGGCCCGCGCAGGGCGAGCCCCGTCGCGCGGAGCTGCTCCCGCAGCACGTCGCGCCGCCGTGGCAGCGCGCGCCGCACCACCGGCGCATCGGCTCCGAACGCGGGCGCCGTCATCGGGACGGGTCCTCGGGCAGGAAGGCGAGCGCCGCATCCTCGAGCGCGAGCGTCGTCACCTCGCGCACGCGGGCGCCGGCGCCGACGAGGCGCTGCGTCACCTCGCGCTCCTCGCCGACGAGCGTGACGCGCACGTCGCGCCCGGCACTGGAGCGCCGCAGCCCGCTCACCGACAGCCCGGCCGGCGCCTCCCACCCCTCGGGCACCTCGACCTGGTAGCGCCGCACCGTGCGCTGCAGCTCGTCGCGCGGCATCTGCGCCACCAGCCGCCCGTCGCGCAGCACGCCGACGTGGTCGGCCAGGCTCTCCAGCTCCGAGACGTGGTGCGTCGACACCACCACGGTCGTCGGCGCGTCGGCCAGGTGCTCGGCGAGCAGCGTCAGCACGCGCCGGCGCACCACCGGGTCGAGCCCGTCGGTCGGCTCGTCGAGCAGCAGGAGCGGCGGGCGGTGCGCGAGCGCCAGCACGAGCTGGAGGCGCCGCGCCTCGCCCTTGGACAGCCTCCCGACCCGCCGGTCGGTCCGCACGCCGAGGGCGTGCACGAGGCGGTCGGCGTAGGCGTGGTCCCAGGCCGGGTAGTAGGCCGCCACGTGCCGGAGCAGGCGGGCGCCTGTCATCCACCGATAGCCGACGTCGTGGCGCTCGGGCACGTAGCCCGCGAGCGCCCGCACCTCCGGTCCGTGCCGCCCGGTGTCGAGCCCGAAGACCTCCGCGGTTCCCGCGTCCGGGCGCTCCAGGTTCATGAGCACCTTGAGCGTCGTGCTCTTGCCGGCGCCGTTGGCGCCCACCAGGACGAACACCGCCCCCTCGGGCACCCGGAGGTCGACGCGCTCGAGCGCCATGTCGCGGCCGTAGCGCTTGGAGAGGCCGTGCGTGGCCACCGCCCAGGCGTCGGCTCGTGGATCAGCGTGCATCACGCGCGTCGCTCCTCCTCGTCCGGGCCGCTCGACGGCGACTGGGAGGGCTCTCCCTCCTCGCCGGCCAGCTCCCGGATCATCGTCACCAGCTCGTCGACTCCCAGCCCGTTGCGCCGCGCCTCGACCAGCGCGCGCTCGGCGACCCCGCGGGCGAGGGCGCGGCGCTCCCGACGGTCGGGGGGGATGTCGGGGGCCACGAACGTCCCCTGCCCCCGCCGCACGTAGATGACGCCCTCGCGCTCCAGCTCCCGGTACGCCTGCGACACCGTCCGCGGATTCACCACCAGCTCCGCGGCCAGCTCGCGCACCGACGGAAGGGGATCCTCGGCGTGGAGGGTGCCGACCACGAGCGCCCGGCGGACCTGATCCACGATCTGCAGGTACAGCGGCCGCTCGTCGCGTGGGTCGAGGGTGACGAGCATCGGGTCGGTTGGTGTTGCAGTGTGTGTACTACACTGCACTCCCGGCCCCGGCCCCGCAACCCCGGCGCGCCGGCCACCCGGCGCTCCGGCCACCTGGAGCTCCACTTGACGGTCTAGTGGAACGCCCGCATGTTGGCGCACCACTAGGCAGTCGAGTGCACGCGCCGCCGCCATGCCCCAGCCCAACGCCTCCTTCCTCACCGGCACGCTCGACCTGATCGTCCTTCAGCTGCTGCTGGCCGAGCCGACCAACGGCTACGACCTCACGCTGCGCATCCAGGCGATCTCCGACGACGTGCTCACCGTCAACGCGGGCTCGCTCTATCCCGCGCTCTACCGGCTGGAGCAGCGGGGGCTGCTGAGCGCGGCGTGGGACCGCTCGGACAGCGGCCGTCGCACCAAGGTGTACGCGGTCACGCCGGCCGGTCGGCGCCACCTCGCCGAGCAGCGCGAGAGCTGGGAGCGGTTCGCCGGCGCGCTGGCCGCCATCCTCCGCGCGCGGCCCGCGTGATGGTCCGCGTCGCACGCTGGCTCCGCGCGGTGCTCCTGCGTGGCCGACTCGAGCGCGAGATGCAGGAGGAGATGGCCGGCCACCTCGATCGCGCCACCGAGCGCCTCGTCGCGCGCGGGCTCGCCCCGGACGACGCGCGGCGCGAGGCGCTGCGCGAGTTCGGCCCCGTCCCCTTCCTGCAGGAGCGGGCGCGCGAGGCGCGCGGCGCGCGCTGGGTCGACGAGGTCGCGGCCGACCTCCGCTTCGGACGGCGGCATCTCGCGCGCGCGCCGCTCACGACGCTCGTCATGTTCGTCGTGCTCGCGGCGGGGATCGGCATCAGCGTGCTGCTCTTCTCCGCCGTGCACTCCATCGCCGCGGCGCCGCCGTCCGGGGTGGCGCGCGCGGACGATCTCGTGCGGATCCGTGGCACCCAGGGGCGCGATCGGCAGGGGTTCCGCGCCTTCGGCGAGGACGAGCTGCACGCCTACCGCGCGCTCGGCGACCGGTTCGCGGCCGTCGCCGGCTCGACGCACGGGCGGCTGCCGCTGGTCGTGGCCGGCGATCCCGAGCGCCGGCCGCGCGAGGCGGTCGTGACGTTCGTGACGGACGGCTTCTTCCCCACGCTCGGGCTGCGGCCGGCGCTCGGGCCGGGGCTGCCGAGCGTCGGCGCCGACGACGCGGCGTCGGCGAACGTCGCCGTGCTCGCGCACCGGGCCTGGCAGCAGCTCTACGGGGGCGACCCGCGCGTGATCGGCTCCGCCGTGATGGTGGGTGGCACCTCGGTCACCATCGTCGGCGTGGCGCCCGAGCGCTTCCACGGCATCGCGATGGACCGCACCGCGGTGCAGCTCTGGATGCCGCTCGCGGCACGTCGCCAGCTGCAGCGCGGCGCCGACGCGCCGTTCCTCGTCGTCGCGCGCCTCCGCCCGGGCGTCACGCTGCCGGAGGCGACGGCGGCCGTGCGCGTGGTGGCGCAGCGCGCCGCGACGGCGGGCGACTCGCTGCGTGCGCTCCTGCCCTCGGCGGAGGTCGTGCCGCTCCTCGCGATGAACAGCGATCCCGGCTTCGATCGGGACGTGCGATGGATGGCGTTCCTCGTGGGGCTGCTCGCGGTGCTGGTGCTGCTGGTCACCTGCACGAACGTGAGCGCGCTGCTCATGGGGCTGGCCGCCGCGCGTCGGCCGGAGATCGCCGTGCGCGTGTCGCTCGGCGCGTCGCGCGCGCGGCTCGTCCGGCAGATGCTCACGGAGAGCGTGCTCCTGGCCGGCGCGGCCGGGGCGACCGCGCTCGGGCTCACCTGGCTCGTGCTGCACGCGGCGACGCGACGGATCCCCGGGCTGCCGTTCGCGCTGGAGATCACCTGGCCGGCGGCGGCGTTCGCGCTCGGGGTCGCGCTGCTCGTGGGCGTGGGCTTCGGGCTCGCGCCGGCCCTCCACGGCACGCGCGTCACCGCCGGCGCGCTGCGCGACTCGGCGGCGTCCGTCACCGGCGGCCGCGGACGGCTGCAGCGCGGCCTCGTCGTCGCGCAGATCGCCTTCACGCAGCCGCTGATCGCGATGCTGGCGATGGTGCTGCTGATCGCGATCGGCGAGCTGCAGCCGCGCCGGCAGACGGAGCTCGGCGACCGTCTGATCGGCGTGCGCCTCCGTCCGCCGGTCCCCGCCGCCGCCGACGCGTCGCCCGCGGCGGCGGCCGCCTGGGAGCGGCTGCGCACGCCGATGCGCCGGCTCGTCGAGCGCCTGCCCGCGGTGCCCGGCGTCGAGACGGTGGTGACCGAGTGGCCGGGCGCATCGCCGCTCGGCGGCTACGCGGTGCACCCCGCCGACCGCGTGGCCGGCGCGTCGCAGCAGACGGTCCGCCTGACGGGCGAGCGGGCCTCCCCGGGGTACTTCGCGGCGCTCGGCATTCCCGTGCTGCGGGGGCGCGACTTCGCGTCCACCGAGGTCGCGCCCTCGCACGCCCGCGCCGGTCGCCCGGCCGCGGCGCAGGCGAGCGTCGTCATCGGGGCCGACCTGGCGCGGCGGCTGTGGGGCGACGCCGATCCCGTCGGCCGCCGGCTGGCGGCCACGGGCGACTCGACGCGCGGCGCGCCGACGCTCGTGGTCGTCGGCGTGATCGACGATCCGCTCGCCCGCTTCCGGCGCGCGGGCGAGGAGATTCGCGTCTACCTCCCGCCCGACACCACGCAGATCGCGCGGGCGCTGCTGGTGCGCACCGCGGGCGACGCGGCGCCGCTCCTCCCCGTGGTGCGCGCGGAGGTGAGCGCCGCCGCGTCGGAGCTGCTGTCCGACGTGCAGACGATCGCCGAGGCGCAGCAGGCCGCGGAGCGGGACCGCCGCGTGGTGACCGGCTGGATCTCGGCGGCCGGGCTCACCGCGCTGCTCCTGTCGGCGATCGGCCTGTACGCGGTCGTGGCGTTCGCGGTGGGACGGCGCACGCGCGAGATCGCGGTCCGGATGTCGGTCGGCGCGCCGGGGCGGCGGATCGTGCGGCGGTTCGTCGTCGAGGGGCTGCGACTGGCCGCCGTGGGGCTCGCGCTCGGGCTCCCCGTCGGGCTGGTCGGGCTGGGCGTCCTGCCGGCCCTCGACTCCGACCTGCCCGCGCTCCCCGTCGGTCCCGTGGCGACCATCACCGCCGTCGCGGTGCTCGCGACGGCGCTCGTGGCGGCGTGGATCCCGGCGCGCCGGGCGGCGACCGTCGATCCGGCCGTGGTGCTGCGCGCGGAGTGACGCGCGGAGTGCGCGCGCGCTATCGCGCCGGGACGGTGCGCGTGAACGCCACGCCGTCGGGCGTCTCGCCGGCGGGCACGTAGCCGACGATGCGCCGCGCCGCCACGTCGATCACGGCGACGCGCGCCTGCTTGCTGAGCGAGAGGAAGGCGTGGCGCCCGTCGGGCGTCAGCGTGATCCCCTGCGGGCCGCCGCCGGGCACGGCGAGCCGCCCCAGCTCGCGCCGCGTCGCGCGGTCGAGGAAGCGCACGACGTCGCCGTTCATGTCGGGCACGAGGACCGTGCGCGCGTCGGGGGTGAACAGCACGCGGTACGGCCAGTCGACGCTGTCGGCCGCGGTGGTCACCGTGCCGCTCGCGACGTCGAGCACGCTGACGCGGTGCTGGGCGTTGCTTCCCACCCACACCTCGCGTCCGTCGGGCGTGACGCCGATCGCCTCGGGCACGTTCGGCACGGGCCAGCTGCGCACGAACGTCCCCGCGCGCAGGTCGAGCTGCGACACGGTGTGGCTGCCCATGTTGCCGGTGAACGCGGTGACGCCGTCGTTCGCGACGGCCACCATGTGCGAGCCGGCGGCCTGCGTCGGCACGGCGCGCCGCACGGTGCCCGTCCCCACGTGCACCACCGCGACGTTGCCGGTCGCCTCCGACGTCACCGCCACCAGCGAGTCGCCGGGGAGGAACACGAGGCCGTGCGGCGCGCGGTACTCGCCGAGCGCGATCGTGCGCGCCACGCGCGCCGAGGGCAGGTCGACGACCGTCAGCGTGGAGCCCGCGGGACGTCCGCCGTAGTCGGTCACGACCGCGGTCCGCCCGTCGCGCGACAGCACCACCTCGTGCGGGCCCGTCCCGGTGGGGAGCGTCGCGCGCGCCCGTCCCGTCGCCACGTCGAGGATCGTCAGCGTCGACGGCCGCTTGTTCGTGACGACGAGCGTGCCGGGGACGCCGGGCACCTGCGCCTGCAGCAGGCCGGCGGCGAGGGCGAGGGCGGGCAGCGGCAGGAGCGTGCGCGCGGCGGGGCGGGGGAGGAGGCGCATCGGAGAGCGGGCTGATGACGGATCGTGCGGAGCCGACGTCCAAGCTACGTGCGGGCGGCGGCCAGTGTTCACTTCCGGCTCCAGACGCCCACGCGGAAGTCGCCCGTCCGGTAGTACTCGCGCCAGAAGTAGCGCTGGCGCAGCTGCGCGTCGACGGCGTCGAAGGTGCCCGGCGGCAGCTCGCCCTCGCTCTTGAGCCAGAGCACGTGCGCGATGCGGTTCTGCGCCAGCCAGTCGGCGGCGTCGGGCATCTGGCCCGCGTAGAAGCGCCGCACCTCCGCGTCGCGGAGCGCGACGTCCACGCGCTGCCCGCGCCAGAGCTTCTCGTGCTCGGGCCAGCCGAGGAACGCCGTGTGGCCGGCGAGCAGGGTGAGCGCGGGCGCCGGCGTGAACGAGCCCGCCTGCAGCCGCTGCAGCACGACGGCGCGCGGCTGCGCCTGCAGGTACGCGAGCAGCGCGCGCTCGATCGGATCGCTCGTGATCTCGCCGGCGCCGTCGATCCGCCCCCGGTGCGGCGCGGGCGTCGTGACGAGCAGGCGCCCGAGGTCCGCCCCGTAGACGATCACCGACGCGAGCACCGCCGCGGTGCCGTAGCGCAGGACCCGCGAGCCGGAGTGGAGCCCGTATGCGCCGGCGGTGAGCAGCGCGCCCGCCTGCAGCCACGGCCACCACTTGAGCGTCGTGTTGAAGCGCTCGAACACGCCGCCGTACACGTCGTCGATGTAGGCGACCTCCGAGAGCACGAGCAGCCCGCCCCACAGCAGCGACGACCAGAGCACCCACGGCTTCCGCTCGCCGAACGCGAGCGGCAGCACGATCGCCAGCGCCAGCGGCGCGAGCACGATCGCGCCGAGCAGCGCGGGCGTGTGCATCCCGGCCGGCACCAGCCGCAGGTGGACGTCGTAGTCGGCCGCGCGCTGGCCGAACGTGCTGAGGAACGGATAGCAGAGCGCCGTCGCGCCGATGCCGCCCGCGACGAGCGCGCGCCAGTCGGGCGGGTGGCGCCGCGCCATGCGCGACGCCACCCACGCCGCGACCAGCAGCCCCTGGAGCGGGAAGCTCCAGCCGTTGGCGATCGCGCAGACGGGGATCGTCGCCGCGAGCACCGCCTGCGTCGCGCGCGCGCGCGCCTGCGCCGTCTCGAGCAGCGCGATGCAGAGCAGCGCCAGCGCGAGCAGGTAGAACCCGCTCAGCGGCGGGTGGTAGTCGCCGAGCGCGGTGAGATAGGCGAAGGTCTCCGACGGCAGCTTGATCGGCGTCGGGCCGACGCCCGCGCGGTCGAGCAGCCAGCGCCCGAACGGGCTCGCGACCTGCTCGCGCGTGGCCGCGTCGCCGATGAACCGCATGCTCGCGAACAGCTCGACGCGCGCCAGCATGAAGTGCACGGGCAGCGTCGCGCCGGTGCCGCCGAGCGCGAACGCCGCCGTCACGAGCGCCGTGCGTCGCGCCGAGCGGCAGATCGCGTGCGCCGCCGCGGCGGCGGCCGTCAGCGTGAGCGCGATCGCGACGCAGAACGCGAGGTTGTACGTCAGCCCCGGCGACAGCGCGAACACCCGCCCGAGCAGCGCGGCGGCGTAGTGCTGGAAGCTGTAGTAGACGTCGAACGGATACGGCGGGAACCAGGCGTCCACCGGCGGCAGCCGCGTGCCCGGCAGGTACGACGCGATCATCGCCAGGTCGCCGATCTTCTCGGACGAGCCCGAGATGCTGGGCGACGCGTAGCGCCACGCGAACGCCCACGCGAACGCGGCCGCGAACGCCGCCTCGACCTTCCAGTGCGCGCGCAGCAAGTCCAGGCGCCGCGCGACGATCCAGAGCGACGCGGCCGTCGTCAGCGGCCACGCCCAGCCGAGGCGCCCGAGCCCGACCACGTGCTCGACGAAGAAGAGGGCGAGCGCCGCGGCCACCGGCGTGGCGACGCGCGCGAGCGCGTAGTGTCCGGTGACGCGGCGCCCCGCCAGGCCGAGCGCGACGAGGTTGAGGAGGATCGAGCCGACGACGAACGCGGTCGCGAGGTGCGCGAGCATCCCTCAGCGCGGGAGCGAGGGCTGCTCGCGCAGCCGCGCGGCGGGCGCCACCGGGCGGCGCGGGCCCCACACGGCGACGCGCAGCGCCAGCAGCTGACGCACGCAGCGCGCGCCGACGCGCGCCCACGTCGCGAGCCCCGCCAGCGACTGGTGCCCGGCCTTCCGGGCGAAGTGCCGCACGCGCACCTCGCGCACGCGGTGGCCACTGCGCCGCGCGAGGATCGCGATCATCACCATGGGGATGAAGGCGTCGCGCGGGATCGCGGCGAGGAGCGGCTCGAGGGCGCGGCGGCGCATCAGCTTGAAGGGGCAGTTCGCGTCGGTGATCCAGCGCTGCCAGAGCACGAGGTTCACGAGCCGCATCACGCCCGAGACGAGCGCGCGGAAGGCGCCGTCGGCGCGGCCGTCGCGCACGCCGAACACGAAGTCCGCCGCCTCGCGCTCGCGCCACACCGCCCAGAAGTCGTCGGGCGTGTGCTGCCGGTCGCTGTCGGTCTGGAAGACGAACTCGCCGGCGCACTGCTCGAGCGCGAGCCGCAGCGCGGGGCCGTGCCCCACGTTCACCGGCGTGCGCAGCACACGCAGCGCCGACAGCTCCCCGGCGAGCGCGGCGAGCGTCGCGCCGGTCGCGTCGGTGCTGCAGTCGTCGACCACCACCAGCTCCGCGCCGGGCACCACCGCGACGACGCGCGCGTGCCACTCCCGCACCGACTGCTCGATGTGGGCGGCCTCGTTGTAGGCGGGCATGACGACGGAGAGCGACGACATCGGATCGACGAGGCCGGAGGGCTGCGTCGAGCCGACCGGCGAGGCAGGGGCCGGCGGGAGCGGCTCCCCTGCGACGACGGGCGTCGGACGCGGACGGGCGCCCGCCGCGCTCCGGAGGGGCGGCGCGGCGGGCGCGATCGCCCGTCCGGCGTCGCGGGCTGGGAGCGCCGCGACGCGGACGGGATGCGGCGCCCTGCCTCAACCTTCGTGCCGCGCGCGCGCCGTCGTCGCGAGCCGCACGTGCGCGGGGCTGCCGACCGCCCGTCGCACGCTCGAGTCCGCCGTTCGGGTGCGGTGATCGTGCGGTGATCGCGGCGCGCGTGAGGGAGCGCGTGAGGGGGCGCGTGAGGGAGCGCGTCAGGCGCCGCCCGTGCGCTTCATCGCCGCGACCTCGCTCTCGCTCGGCGGCCGCACCTTGAGCACCGTCTCCTTGCGGATCTCCACCGTGCCGGGCTTCGCGCCGCGCGGCTTGGAGACGTGGCGCCCCTCGGTCATCGACACCGGCACCACGCCCCCCGTGCGCGCCTTGCTGTGGTACGCCGCGAGCCCCGCCGCGCGCTCGAGCGTGGCGCGATCGGGCTCGCGGTCGCTCGGCACGCGCAGCACGACGTGCGCGCCCGGCATGCCGCGCACGTGGAACCAGCGGTCGTGCGGCTTCGCGAGCTTGATGCTGACGTAGTCGTTCGCGGCGTCGGTGCGGCCGGCCACGACGTGCCAGCCGTCGGGCAGCTCGTACTCCAGGATGCCGGCGGGCGGCGCGGGGCCGCGGCGTTCGGTGTCGGACACGCGGGAGAATGTACCAGGGCCGCCGCGGCGTCGCGCCCGGTTGCGCCCCGCGCGCGGCGGTGCGACACTCGCCGCTCCCACACGTCCGGCGCTCGCGCGCCCGTCGTCCGTGCCGCCCGCGCCCTCCGCCCCATGCCTCTCGATCCCCGCCGGCGCAGCGCGCACGCGCGCCTCGCGACGCGCACCGCGCTCGCCCTCGCGACGCTCCGCCTGGTCACGCCGGCACACGCGCAGCCCGCGGCGCCGCAGCCCACGGGGCCGCAGCCCGCGGCCGCGCTGAGCGCCGAGGTGCGGCAGTTCGTCAGCGTGGACGCGCCGGTGGTCGCGCTGTCGCGCGTGCGCATCGTCGACGGCACCGGCGCGCCGGCGCGCGCGGGGCAGACGATCGTCATCGAGAACGGCGTGATCCGCGCGATCGGCGCCGATGGGAGCGTCGCGATCCCGCAGGGCGCGCGCGTGCTCGACCTCGAGGGGCGCACGGTGCTGCCGGGGCTCGTCATGGTGCACGAGCACATGTTCTACCCGTCGGGCGGCGGGAGCGTCTACAACGAGCAGGCGTTCAGCTTCCCGCGCCTCTACCTCGCCGGCGGCGTGACCACCGCGCGCACGGCGGGCAACATGGCCGGCTACGCGGACCTGGAGCTGAAGCGCGCGATCGACGCGGGGCGCACGCTCGGCCCCGCGCTCGACGTGACGGCGCCCTACCTCAACGGGCCCGGGCTCCCGATCTACCAGGTGCACGCCCTCACGGGCCCCGACGACGCGCGGCAGATGGTGACGCACTGGGCCGACCGCGGCGCGACGTCGTTCAAGGCGTACATGCAGATCACGCGCGCGCAGCTCGCCGCGGCGATCGACGAGGCGCACCGGCGGAAGCTCAAGGTCACCGGGCACCTCTGCTCGATCACCTTCCGCGAGGCTGCCGCCGCGGGCATCGACAACCTGGAGCACGGGCTCGTCGTGGCGAGCGACTTCGTGCCGGGCAAGCGCCCCGACGAGTGCCCCGCCGCGCAGGCGGCGTCGATCGCCGCGCTCGACGTCGCGAGCGAGCCGGTGCAGGCGCTGATCCGCGAGCTGGTCGCGCGGCGCGTCGCGCTCACCTCGACGCTCACGATCTTCGAGACCTTCACCCCCGGGCGCCCGAGCGCGCCGCCGGGCGCCCTCGACGCGATGCTCCCGGAGACGCGCGACCAGTACCTGCGCCGCCGCGTGCAGATCGCCACGCAGGCCAACTCGCCATGGACGCGCCTCTTCGCCAACGAGATGCAGTTCGAGCGCGACTTCTTCCGCGCCGGCGGGCAGCTGATCGTCGGCACCGATCCCACCGGCTACGGCGGCGTGGTCGCCGGCTACGCCAACCACCGCGCGCTCGAGCTGCTGGTGGAGGCGGGGCTCACGCCGCTCGAGGCCATCCAGGCGGCGACCTCGAACGGCGCGACCTACCTCGGGCGCGCCGACAGCGTCGGCACGGTCGCCGTGGGCCGCCGCGCGGACCTGATGGTCGTGCGCGGCGATCCCTCGGTGCGCATCGGCGACGTCGCGAACGTCGAGACGGTGTTCAAGGGCGGCGTCGGCTTCGACTCGGCGCGCCTCTTCGCCTCCGTGCGCGGACGGGTCGGGCTGCACTGACCGCGGAGCGCCTCACGCCACCGCCCCGGCGAGCTCGGCGCGCGACGCGCACGCAGCAACGTCGTCGATCGGGTCGGCCACGCGTTCCAACCGGTCGAGCGCGCGCACGAGGTCGCGCACGAGGTCGTCCGGATGCTCGATGCCGACCGACAGCCGCACCAGCGCGTCGCTGATCCCCGCCGTCGCGCGCGCCGTCGCGTCCATCGAGGCGTGCGTCATCGTCGCCGGGTGCGCGATCAGGCTCTCCACGCCGCCCAGCGACTCGGCGAGCGTGAAGCATTCCAGGTCGCCGACGAACGCCTCCACCGCGGCCACGCCGCCGGCCAGCTCGAAGCTCACCATCGCGCCCGCGCCCGTCTGCTGCGCGCGCGCGACGTCGTGGCCGGGGTGCGTGGCGAGCCCCGGGTAGTAGACGCGCGACACCGCCTCGTGCGCGCACAGCGCCTCGACCACGCGCTCGGCGTTCGCGACGTGCTGCGCGATGCGCGGGAAGAGCGTGCGCACGCCGCGCAGCGTGAGGTAGCTGTCGAACGGGGCGCCGGTGATGCCGAGGCAGTTGGCCCACCAGGCGAGCTCCGTCCCCAGCGCCGCGTCCTTGGCGACGACCGCGCCGCCCACCACGTCGCTGTGCCCGTTCAGGTACTTCGTGGTCGAGTGCACCACGAGGTCGGCGCCGAGGGCGAGCGGCTGCTGCAGCGCGGGCGAGAGGAAGGTGTTGTCGACGACGACGAGCGCGCCGGCCGCGTGCGCCGCCGCCGCGACGCGCCGCACGTCGGTGATGCGCAGCAGCGGGTTGCTCGGCGTCTCGATCCAGACCAGGCGCGGCGCGCGGGCGCTCGCGATCGCCTGCGCGGCGTCGGTACACGTGAGGTCGAGGAAGGTGACGTCGAAGAGCCCGCGCGCGGCGAGCGACCGCAGCAGCCGCTGCGTCCCGCCGTACGAGTCGTGCGCCGCGATGACGTGGTCGCCCGGCCGCACGAGCTGCAGCACCAGCGTGACCGCGGACATGCCGGTGCTCGTGACGACGGCGGACGCGCCGTGCTCGAGCTCCGCGAGCGCGTGTGCCAGCTCCGAGCGCGTGGGGTTGCCGCTGCGCGTGTAGTCGTAGGTGCGCTGTCGGCCGAAGCCCTCGAACGCGAAGGTCGACGAGAGGTGGATCGGCGGCACGACGGCGCCGTGCGCGGCGTCGGTGGCGATGCCGGCGCGGACGGTGCGCGTGGCGGGGTGCGCGGCGGCGTGCGGGCGGACGTGCGGATGCGTGGTCGTCATGGAAGCTCCGGCGCCTCGAGGGCCGCCTCGATGAGGGAGCCGATATGCCGCGGCTCGGTGAGGAATGCGTCGTGTCCCGTGGTCGTGGCGACGTCGGCGAGGCGCGTCGGCGCGTCGATGGCGGCGGCGAGCGCCTCCAGCTGCGCGCGCGGCACGATCGCGTCGCCCTCGGCCGCGACGACGAGCGTCGGGACGGTGATGCGCGTGGGGTCCACGCGGTGCAGGTCGGCGGAGAGCGAGAGCGCGAGCAGCCGCGCGGGGCTCCACGCGGCCGCGAAGCGGTCGCCGTGATGGCGCAGGTAGCTCTCGACCGGGAAGCGCGCGGTGCCGCGTGCGACGTCGGTGGGCTCGGGCGCGAACCGTTCGCCGAACTCGCGCGGGGTGCGGTAGGTGGTCATCGCCAGGGCGCGCGCGAGCGACAGCGCCTCGCGCGGGCGCCCCGTCTCCAGCCCGAGCCGCACGATGCCGCGCTGCACGCTGCGCACGGCGGTCGTCATCGGGTGCGGCTGGTGCGGCGCGCTGATCGCGACCAGCCGGCGCAGCCGCCGCGGATAGCGCTCCGCGAACGCGAGCGCCACCATGCCGCCGTACGACGCGCCGATCACCGCGTGCGCCGCGTCGACGTCGAGCGCGTCGAGCAGCCGCGCGAGCGCGTCGGCCTGGTCGTGCGTGGTGACGGTGCGCGCGGGCCCCCCGTCGTCGGCGACGCCGCCGTCCAGGAAGTCGAAGCCGAGCACGCGGTAGCACGACGTGTCGACCGCGCGCCCCGGCCCGACGACGTCCTCCCACCAGCCGCGCTCCGGGTCGTCGTCGCTGGCGGCGACGTGGCGGGTCGCGGAGATCCCGCCGAGGGCGACGACGACCGGCGCACAGGGCGGACCGGTGATCTCGAACGGTGGCAGCTCGGCGAGCTGCGCGGACGCGATCGCTGACACTGTCGTTCCTCTGCTGCACGAGGCGGCGGCCGGGGTGGAGAAGGCGCGAGACGCTGGGTCTCGCGGCCGCCGTTGCTCCTTTCCTCGTGCGGTCGGGTCGCGGTGTGCGTCGCGCTCGCGAGGAGTGCGCACGGCCCGGCCCGACAACGAAAAGCCCGGACGGAGAGACGCCGCCGGGCAATCGCGTTTTAGCACCTTGTTTAACGTGGCGGCAATAGCGGCAAATGACCACGAGGCTTCAGTTGTGACGAACAGGCTATGCGCGCCGCGCGACGTCGTCAAGGCCCCGCGGCGGCGGCCGTGTGGGGGCGCGCCTATATTCTCCGGGCGGTGCGCGGCGCGGCAGCGCGGCGGCACCGAACGGATCGGACCCTCCGCACCCCTGGCTCGATGACGGATCCCCGGCTGACCGCCCTGCGGGCAACCGAGTTCGCGCGGCTCGATGCGACCGGCCACGTCTATCTCGACCATACCGGCAGCGCGCTCTATCCCGACGCGCTGGTGCGCGAGCATGCCGAGCTGCTGCGCTCGCACGTGCTCGGGAATCCGCACTCGCGCAGCCCGGCCGCGCGCCGCAGCACGGAGCTGGTCGAGGCGGCGCGCGCGCGCGTGTTCGCCTTCTTCCGTGCCGACCCCGCCGAGTACGAGGTGATCTTCACCGCCAACGCGAGCCACGCGCTCAAGCTGGTCGGCGAGGCGTATCCGTTCGGGCCGGGCTCGCAGCTCTGCCTCACGGCCGACAACCACAACTCGGTGAACGGGCTGCGCGAGTTCGCCGCCAGCCGCGGCGCGGCGACGCGCTACCTGCAGCTCGGCGCCGAGCTGCGCGTGGTCGACCCCGAGGCGCACCTCGCCGGCGCCGATCCGTCGTGTGCGAACCTGTTCGCCTTTCCGGCGCAGTCGAACTTCTCGGGCGTGCAGCATCCGCTGACGCTCGTCGAGCGCGCGCGCGCGCTCGGCTACGACGTGCTGCTCGACGCGGCGGCGTTCGTGCCGACGAACCGGCTCGACCTCTCGCGCGTGTCGCCGGACTACGTCGCCGTCTCGTTCTACAAGCTGTTCGGCTTCCCGACCGGGATCGGCGCGCTCCTCGCGCGGCGCGACGCGCTGGCCAAGCTGCGCCGCCCGTGGTTCGGCGGTGGCACGGTGCGCTTCGTCGCCGCGCAGAACCAGGTCCACATCCCGTACCGCAACGCGGCCGCGTTCGAGGACGGCACGCTCAACTTCCTCGACATCGCCGCGCTGCCCCGTGGGCTCGACTTCCTGGACGCGATCGGCATGGAGCGCATCCACGACCACGTGACGGCGCTCACCGGCGTGCTGCTGCGCGAGCTGCGCGATCTCGCGTACGACGACGGGCGGCCGATGGTGCGCGTGTACGGACCGGCGACCACCGAGGGGCGCGGCGGCACCGTCGCGCTCAACCTCATCGACGGCGAGGGGCGGGTGCTCGACTGCCGCGTCGTCGAGGCGACCGCGATCGCGGCGAACGTCTCGCTGCGCACCGGCTACTTCTGCAATCCCGGCGCGGCCGAGACGTCGTTCGAGCTGCCGGAGGAGGAGGCGCGGCGCTGCTTCACCGAGCTGGCGGGCGACACGTTCACGCTGCAGCAGTTCTCCGCCTGCCTCCACGACCGCCCGGTCGGCGCGGTCCGGCTGTCGCTCGGCCTGTCGAGCACCGAGGCCGACGTGCGGCGCGGCATCGAGGTGCTCGCGACCTGCGCGCGCGCGCACGCGGCGCCCGCGGCGACGGTCTGAGTGGACGCTCGCGACGACGAGGACGGCGACGACGCCGACGTCGCGTCGTCGCGCGGCGGGGCGTGGCTCACGTACCGCTACCGGCTGGGCGGCGGCGCGGCGCCGGCGCACGGCACGATCAAGGCGCCTTCGTTCCTGAGCGCCGCGCGGCGGCTGGTCGAGCGGCGGCTCGCGGCGCAGCTGGGAGAGGGGCCCGCGTACCTCCGGCTCCGCGCCGCCGGCGAGGAGGAGGTGGTGGTGCGCGTGACACCCAGGGCCGACGGCCGCGGTGCGCCGCAGCTCGACGTCGTGGCGCGCGACGCGTTCGACTTCGGCCCGACCGACGTCGACGACGCGGCCGGCTGAGCGCGATCGGCGCCGCCCGACCGCGCGCCGGCCATCCCGCGCGACCTGGCGCGGCCGCGCCCCCGCACGACGTCTGGCTGGCGGATACGTCCGTTTGACTTCGCCCGGCCAGCCGGCGATGGTTCGGGATGCCGTCCGCAGGGACGGGTGTCGGAGGGACAGCCCGGGCTCGCCGCGCGTCCACCTCCGGCCGACTCACGAGCAGGCGAGGAGCCACATGGCCGGTCGCGACCACTTCAAGAGCAGCTACGGCTCGTACAGCACGCAGCAGCGCGAGCTGGAGCGCAACCGCGCCCGCCGCGACGCGGCCGACGCCGCCGAGGCCGCCGAGGAGGCGCGCACGACCGAGGAGCTCCCGACCGGCGCGACGCCGGACGCCGCGGCGACGACTGCTCCGGACGCCGAGCAGCCGGCCGCGTCGACCACGCCGACCGCGTCCTGACCGGCCCGACCGGCCGGGCCCCGCTCGACCGCGCCGGAGTCGCTTAGCGCGACGCGCCGCGGGTCGCCGGCGCCGAGGCGGTTCCGGGCCCGAGCTGCGCCGCCTCCTGCAGCACCGCGCGCGCGAGCGCCGGGTCGACCGCCACGGTCGTGTGCTGCGCATGCGCGCGGCCGGTCGGGCCGATCACGAGGAGCGTGCACCGCTCCGTGTCGAAGCCCAGGCGCCGCGCGACCGTCCCCTCCCAGTCCAGGAGCACCGCGCGCCCCGGCTCGCTGGGGAAGCGGCTGCGCACCAGCCGGCGCAGCAGGCGCGGCACGCCGCGCAGGTCGGCCACCGCGACCACCGGGTGCGCGGGGACGACGCCCATGCTGTCCTGCACCGCGCGCAGGTGCTCGACCCACGCCGTGCCGGCCTCGCGCCCGCCGCGACCGGCGCCCACCAGCAGCAGCGTCCGCCCGCGGTACTCCGCGGCGTCGTGCACGCGCCCGAACTGGTCGCTGAGCCGGAACGCCAGCGTCGAGTCGGCGACCACCGCGGCCGGCGGCGTCCCGACGTCCGCGCCCGAGGCCGTCGTCGCGCGCTCGCCGAGCGCGAGCCAGAGCGCGCAGGCGCCCACCAGCGTGGGGCGCAGGATCGTCGGCATCTAGCTGCGCGTCGCCGCGGCGAGGTGCCGCGCGCGCAGGAGGAGCGGCGTCCCCGCCACCGCGGCGCCACCCTCCCGCGCCTCGATGAAGGCCAGGACGTCCGCCATCACGCGGCGCATCGTGACGTAGCCGGTCACGAGGCGCTGCAGCTGCGGATCCTCGTCCGCCCGGGCGCGCACGGCGAGCGCGCGGAGCTCGGCGTCGGTCAGGAGCGACGCGCCGGTGGCGTCGGATCCCGACTCGGTGGCATGGGCTTCGGTCATCGTGGACACCGGCAGGAGAGTGGACGCGCGCGAGCGACGGACCCCGATGGGTGGACGCGCGGACGCCGCCGTGGGGCACGGAACGCCGTGCCCCACCCCACATGGTAGACCCCGTACCGTGCGCGTGTCGTGCCACGCGACACGGGGGAGCTCCCGCCGGGCGGATCCCGTGACCACCGCCCCCACGGCCGGGGTGGGTATCTTGCCGCGCCGCCCGCTCGCCCATCGCCGTTCCGCCCCGCCGCATGTCGCTCGCCGCACTCCTCGCCGTCCCGCTGCAGATCGCCGCCGCGACCCCCGTCGTCGCGCACGGAGCGCGCGGGGAGCTCGCCGTCCCCCCGCCGCGCCTGGAGCGCACGATCGAGATCGACGGCTCGCTCGACGAGCCGGTGTGGCGCGAGGCCGCCGTGCTGACGGGGTTCTCCCTCTACACGCCGGTCGACGGCCGCCCCGCTCCGGACTCGACCGAGGTGCTCGTCTGGTACTCGGCGAGCGCGATCCACTTCGGCGTCCGCGCCTTCGAGCCGCACGGCGCGGTGCGCGCGACGCTCGCCGACCGCGACCGCGTGGGGAGCGACGACAACGTCGAGATCCACCTCGACACGTTCGACGAGCGGCGGCGCGCGCTCGTGTTCATCGTCAACCCGCTCGGCGTGCAGGCGGACGGCACGAAGAGCGAGGGGGGCGGCTTCATTCCCGGCTCGAACGTCGCACCGGGGCAGAACGACCTCAGCGCCGACTTCACGTGGCGCTCCAAGGGGCGCGTGACCGAGTGGGGCTACGAGGTCGAGCTGCGCATCCCGTTCGGCAGCATCCGCTACGCGGTGGGCACGCCGCAGCGGTGGGGCATCCAGGTCGTGCGCCGCGTGCAGCACAGCGGCTACGAGCAGACGTGGACGCCCGCCAAGCGCGGCTCGGCGTCGTTCATCGCGCAGTCCGGCCACCTGACCGGCCTCACGGGGATGCGGCACGGCCAGGTCGTGGAGCTCAACCCCGAGCTGACGAACACCACGGCCGGCACGCCGCGCGTCGCGACCGTGGGCGGCCCGGCGGGCGAGTGGCGCTACGCGAACGACGCGAACGTCGGCGGCAACGTGCGCTGGGCGATGGGGAGCGACTTCGTGCTGAACGGCACGATCCGCCCCGACTTCTCGCAGGTCGAGGCCGACGCGACGCAGATCGCGACCGACCAGCGCTTCGCCCTCTTCTATCCCGAGCGGCGCCCGTTCTTCGTCGAGGGGAGCGACCAGTTCAACGTGCCGAACACGCTCGTCTACACGCGGCGCATCGTGCGGCCGGAGGCGGCGGCGAAGCTGACCGGCAAGGTCGGACGCACCGACGTCGCCGTGCTCACCGCCTTCGACGACCGCGCGACGACGGTCGACGGCTCGCGTCCGTTCGTCGGCATCACGCGCCTGCGCCGCGACTTCGGCGCGCAGTCGACGGCGGGGGTGCTCTACAGCGGCCGGTCGAGCGGCGCGCGCGAGAACCACGTCGTCGGCGGAGACGCGCGCATCGTGTTCGGCGGGCTGTACTTCGCGCAGCTGCAGGCGGTGGGCAGCGTGACGTCGCAGGGCGGCGCGCGCCGCACGGCGCCGATGTGGCAGGCGCTCGTCGACCGCACGGGGCGCAGCTTCGGCTTCAACTACGGCGTCATCGGCATCGCGCCGGGCTTCGAGACCGACAACGGCTTCGTGCCGCGCACCGGCTACGTGCAGCCGAACGTCTCCAACCGCTTCACGGTGTTCGGGAGGCCGGGCGGGCTGTTCGAGCGCTACAACGTCTTCACGAGCGTGAACGCCACCTGGCGCTACGACGACTTCTTCGCGGGGCGCGACCGGCTCGAGCACCGCATCTCGGCGAACAATCAGCTGACGTTCAAGCGCGGCTGGTCGGTGACCGTGGCGCCGGCGATCGGCAGCTACGCCTTCGATCCGGCGAGCTACGCGGGGCTCCGCTCCGCGGTGGGCGAGGGCGCGCCGCCGCTCGCGTTCGTGCCGTCGAACCGCACCGGCACGCTCGTGACGTCGTTCGGCGTCGCGACCCCGCAGTTCCGGCGCTTCGCGGCCTCGGTGGGCAGCGCGATCGGCGACGACGTGGACTTCCAGGAGACGTCGCGCGTGCGGCGGCGCGACTACAACGCGTCGCTGGACCTGCGGCCGAGCGAGCGGCTGCGCGTGGGGGCGACCTACGTGAGCAGCAGCTTCGAGCGGCGGCGCGACGGCGCGCGCATCCAGAGCACGCGCATCCCGCGCCTGCGCGCCGAGTACCAGGTGGCCCGCCCGGTGCTCGTGCGCATCGTGTCGCAGTACGAGTCCACGCGCCGGGCGCCGCTGCGCGATCCGCGCACGGGCGCGCTGCTGCTCGTGGCCGACGGCGCGACGGGCGCGTTCCTGCCGTCGACGGAGCGTCGCGCGAACGGGCTGCGGACCGACTGGCTCTTCTCGTACCGCCCGACGCCGGGGACGGTGTTCTTCGCCGGCTACGGCAACACGCTCACCGAGCCCGATCCGCTGGCCTTCCGGCAGCTGCGCCGCGTGAACGACGCGCTGTTCGTGAAGCTGAGCTACCTGTTCCGGATCCAGCCGGGCGCCTGAGGGACGCTGATGACGGGATGGGCGGGAGCACGGCGGTGAGCGGGACGCTTCGTACTCGCCACCGCCCACGCCCGACTTGTGGCGGCGAGGACCGCCGCACATCGTCAGCCATCCGCTTCGTTCACGTCCCCGCCGCGCGCCCACGAGCCGAGCCGGCCATGAAGTTCGCCTCGCCGTTCACCACGCCCGACACCGACGCGCCCGGCGAGCGCCCGCGCGACGACGAGCTCGATCTGTACGGGCTCACGCACGTCGGGCGCGTCCGCGCGGAGAACCAGGACCAGTTCCTCCTGTGCACGGTGCACCCGCAGGTCGTGGTGCACGGCACCAGCCTCCCCAACGAGAGCGCGCTCACGCTGCGCGGGCAGCGGCTGGCGACGCTGATGCTCGTGGCCGACGGCGTCGGCGGCAGCGCGGCGGGGAGCACGGCGAGCCGACTCGCCGTCGAGGCCGTGACGCGCTACGTCGCGACCAGCCTGCGCTCGTATCACGCCGCCGGCTCGTCGGGCGAGGGGGAGCTGATGGAGGCGCTGCGCGCGGCGGCGATCGCGGCGCACGACGCCGTGCGCGCGGAGGCGCAGGCGCGCGCCGACGCGCGCGACATGGCGACGACGCTCTCGCTCGGCGTGGTGGTCTGGCCGTGGCTCTACGTCGTGCAGGTGGGCGACAGCCGCGTGTATCTCTTCCAGGACGACGCGCTGCGGCAGGTCACGCGCGACCAGACGCTGGCGCAGGAGCTGGTCGACCAGGGCGTCCTGTCGGCCGAGCGGGCCACCGCGTCGCCGTTCGCGCACGTGCTGTCGAGCGCGATCGGCGCGCAGGAGGCGGTGCCCGAGATCACGCGCGTCGACGTGCGCGAGCGCGGGTGCGTGATCCTCGTCTGCACCGACGGGCTGACGAAGCACGTGCGCGACCACGAGATCGCCGAGCGGCTGCGCACGATGGAGTCGGCGGAGCAGGCGAGCCGCGCGCTGCTCCAGCTCGCGCTCGACCGGGGCGGGAGCGACAACATCACGCTCGTCGTCGGCCGCGCGCTCAAGCGGGCGGCCGGCTGACGCGCGACGCGTCAGCCGGCGCGCCGGGTCAGCGGACGACCCAGTCGGTCGACAGCTCGGTCGTCCCCCACGCCATGCGCAGCTCGCCGCGCGCGGCGCCCGGCTGCGTGGACGGGATGAGCCACATCGACAGGCTCTCGATCGGCGACGGGAGCGTGCGCGCCCGCAGGTCGATCCGGGCGACGTCGTTCGCCGCCGAGTACTCCGCGGGGGCGCCCTCGCGCTGGAGGATCAGCTTCCAGCCCGTGCGCGACGGCAGCGTGAGCACGACGTAGGTGCCGGCGTTCACCTGCGCGCCGCCGAGCGTGAGCGGCACGTCGGTGCGCAGCGTCGTCGCGGCGTTGGCGCCCGTGCGCCACGGCTTGTCGTACGGCACGAGGCTGTCGGTGAACAGCGCGCGGCCGCGCAGGTGCGGCTGGCCGTAGTCGAGCCGGATGACCGCGGGCGCGGGGGCCGGCGTGGCGGGCGCGGCGCCCGGCGTCTGCGGGACCGCGAGGCTGACCTCGGCGGTGGCGCGGGTGCTCGGCATCGCCCGGCGCGCGGTCGCGGCCTGGGCCGACAGGGAGCTCGTCGCGAGGGCGAGGGCGAGCGGGGCGAGCAGGAAGGTCGTGCGCATGAGGACGGCTGGATCTGAGGAACGGGAGCGGAGGGGCCGCGCCGGATGATAGCGGCGGCGCCCGGCGTGACGGCAGCGGGGCTGACGGATCAGGTCGTCGTGCCCGAGAATTGCATGAGCTCGTGCGGTGCGTCACGCGGCGCGGGCCCCGTGACGTTGTACGCTGCCTCGTCGTCGCGAGGGTCGGGGCCGCCGTTCCGGTGGCGCCGACCAGGCGGCCGTCGTCCGACGGTCTCCCAGCAAGGCCTCCCCCCCGGGGGGGCGCTTCACCCCGCCGCGCGCCTTCCCGGTGCACGGCTGCCACAGGTCACGCCCATGCGCGTCTTCCGCTCCCTCCGCGCCGCGGCGCTCCTCCTGGCGATGGCCAGCGTGGGCTGCGATCGCGCCGTCGCACCGACCGCTCCCGTCGCCCCGACCACGCCGCAGCGCCTGGCACCGACGGCGGCACCCGCGAACGGCCTCATCGGAGACGTGCTGGGCGGGGTGCTGGGCACCGTGACGCGGCTCGTCTGCCCGATGGACCAGGCGCGCACCGGCTCGGCCGTCGTCGGGCCCGAGGGGGGCAGCCTCGTGGTCGACCGGTTCCGCGTGGACTTCCCCGCGGGCGCCGTCGCGCAGGCCGAGACGTTCGACTTCGAGGTCGTCCCCGGCCGCTACCTCGAGATCGAGGTGCACGCGCGCGGCTACGCGCACTACCAGTTCGCGACGCCGGTCACCGTGACGATGGACGTGTCGCGCTGCGGCGGCCTGCTCCCCTCGGGGCTCCGCGCGTGGCACATCGACTCGCAGACCAAGGCGCTGCTCGAGCCGATGGGCGGCGTGTTCGACGCGGGCGCCCGCACGCTGCGCTTCCAGACGCCGCACTTCTCGGGCTACACGATCGCCTGGTGATGACGACGTCGGCGCCGGGGCAGGAGTCGGCGCAGTCCATGGAAGGGCCGCGGGACCGCGAGGTCCGCGACGCGATCGCGCAGGGCCAGCGCTTCGAGTACGCGGGAGACGCCGAGCGCGCGCGCACCGCGTACGGGACGGCGCTGGCGCTGGCGGAGACGCCGGCGCTGCAGGCCGAGGCCGTACGCCGGCTGGGCGACACGCATCGCGCGCGCGGGGCGTGGGACGAGGCGCACCGGGCCTACACGCGCAGCGCCGCGATCGCGCAGGCCGCGGGGCTGCGCGACCTGCTGGCCGAGGCGCTCAACGCCGAGGGGAGCATCGCCGTGCTGCAGGGCGACGGCGCGAAGGCGAGCGCCGTGTTCGAGGACGCGCTGCGGCACAACCCGGGGCCGCGCGTGCGCGGGCTGCTGCTGCAGAACATCGGGATGTGCGCGGCGCGCGACGGCGACCACGCGCGCGCGGTGGAGCTCTTCGTCGCCTCGCTCGGCTGCTTCCGCGAGTCGGGCTACCGACGCGGCGTCATCATCGCGCTCAACAACCTGGGCGCGGCGCGCATCGAGGTCGGCGAGCTGACCGAGGCCGTGCCGCTGCTGCGCGAGGCGGCGGCGATCGCGCGCGAGCTGCACGAGCTCGACCTGCTGCTGCTGACGGTACGCAACGAGGCCGAGGTGTGCGCGAAGCTCGGCCGCCTCGACGAGGCGGAGCAGTACATCGGCGAGGCGCTCGGCCACTTCTCGCGCGCCGGCAACGAGAGCCGGCGCGCCGAGTGCCTGGTGATCCTAGGCGACGTGCAGCGCGCGCACGGCACCGCGACGCTCGACGCGGTCGCGGGGCGCTGCTACGCGCTCGCCGCGGAGCTCGCGGACTCGGTGGGCGCGACCGTCATCGCGGCGCGCGCACGCGCGGCGCTCGAGGCGCTGACCACGCGGGCCGGCTAGGCGGACGCGCCGCCGCAGACCCAGGCGGGCCGCACGCGATACGTGCGGCCCGCGCGTGCGTTCAGCCCCGCGTGCGGCGCCGGCTCTGCAGGCCGCCGAGCAGCATCAGCCCGCCGCCGAGCAGCGCGACGGTCGACGGCTCGGGCACGGTCGTCGACGGCCCGCCGGAGCCACCGCCCCCGCCCCCACCGCCTCCCCCCCCTCGCCGCCACCGCCACCGCCACCGCCACCGCCGCCACCACCGCCACCGCCACCGCCACCGCCGCCACCACCACTACCACCACCACCACCACCGCCTCCACCACCGCCGCCGCCGCCGCCGCCGCCGCCCTGCGGATCGAGGCTCGCGCCCTCGCCGATCGAGTCGGAGTCGAGATCGAAGGCGATGCTGGTGCCGCCGGTGAGCGCGTTCGCGTCGCCGAACAGCAGGTCGACCTGCTCGAACACGTCGCCGAGCGGCGACGCGCCGACCAGCGCGACGGCGTTGCGGTAGGTCACCGTCGCCGTCGCGGCGTAGGGCGACTCGACCCACCACTCGGGACCCGGCCCCTGGAACTGCAGCGGGATGCCGAGCGCCGAGTTCTCGGTGAGCGTCTCGTTGCCGTTCATGTCGAACACGGTCCGACCGCCCGCGCCGCTGATGACGAGCTGCGTGAGCCCGCCGGTCCACAGGTTGTCGAGCGACCAGAGGTAGTCGGACGGGGAGCCGGTGTTCGCGTCGGCGCGGACGGTGAGGCGGAAGCGCTGCGTGCTCACGCCGAAGAGATTCGCGCCCAGATCGCTCCACACGCCGGCGACGGTCTCGCCGTCCGCGAAGCGCGCGACGATCTGCATGCCGGCCATCGCGGAGCCGGTCGTGCGGGAGGAGGAGAGACCGGCGGTCGTGTACGTCGTGCCAGTCTCGGTGACGATGGCCTGCGCGCGGAGCGCGGCGGGCGCGGCAAGCATGCTCGCGGCGAGCATGGAGAGTGTCGTGTGTCGCATGGCGGAGTGTCGGTGAGGGCGTCCAGCGAGCGCCGTCATCGTACGGGTTCCGGCCGTGCATCGCGTGAGCAGTTTGCATCACGGACGCCACACGCGCCGCGCACGTGCCGCGCACGTGCCACACGCGCGCCGTGCGCGCCGTCACGCCGGCGCGCCGTCACGCCGGCGCGCCGATGCGCTCGCCCGAACCGCCGACGCGACAACGCGGCGCGCGTCGCGGGCGGTGGTGCGCCGACGGTGCGCTCCGTGCCAGATTCCGAGACGATGTCGACCTCACCCACCGCACCCCGTGGCGCACGCCTGGCCCTCGTGCCCGTGCTCGCGTCCGTGCTCGCGTCCGTGCTCGCGACGACCGTCGTCGCGTGCGCGCCGCGCGCGATCACGCCGCTTCCCGCACCCGTCGTCGCGCCGGCCCGGCTCGCCGCGATCGACACGCTCGTCTCCGCGCCGCCGAACGCGGTGGGGCTCGCGCCCACGCTCGGCGTGCGGCTCGACTCCATCATGCGCGCGGGGCTCGCGGCGGGCGCGGCGCCCGGCGGCGCGCTCGCCGTGGGGCGCCACGGACGACTCGTGCACCTGCGCGGCTACGGCGCGACCGACTGGGCGGCCGGCGCGCCGCGCGTCGACGAGGCGACGCTCTACGACCTCGCGTCGCTCACGAAGGTGGTCGCCACGACGACCGCTGCGATGCTGCTGGAGGAGGAGGGACGGCTCGACCTCGCGCAGCCGGTGCGCACGTATCTCCCCGAGCTCGACGCGCCGGACAAGGCGGGGATCACGGTGCGCATGCTGCTCACGCACCAGGGTGGCCTCGAGGCGGGCGCGCCGCTCTACCGCACGCAGCGCGGGCGCGCCGCATACCTCGCGCAGATCAACGCGCGTCCCGCGCGCAGCGCGCCGGGGGCGCGCACGGTGTACAGCGACTGGGACATGGTGCTCCTGCAGGCCGTGGTCGAGCGCATCACGGGGCAGTCGCTCGACGCGTTCGTGGCGGCGCGCGTCTTCGGTCCGCTCGGGATGCGCGACACGCGCTTCACGCCTGACACGGGCGACGCCGCGCTGCGCCGCCGCATCGCGCCGACGGTGATCGACACGTCGCGCGGCGGGCTGCAGTGGGGCGTCGTGCACGACGGCAACGCGTGGGCGATGGGCGGCGTGTCCGGACACGCGGGGCTGTTCGCGACGGCGCGCGACCTCGCGACGTTCGCGCAGATGCTGCTGAACGGTGGGAGCTACCGCGGCGTGCGCATCCTCGCGCCGCAGACGGTCGCACGCTGGACGGCGCCGCAGGGGCCCGGCGCGAGCCGCGCGCTCGGCTGGGACACGCCCGCGCCCAACTCCAGCGCCGGCCGCTACCTCTCGCCGCGCGCGTTCGGGCACACGGGCTTCACGGGGACGTCGCTGTGGATCGACCCGGAGCGCGGCACCTTCGTCGTGCTGCTGCTCAACCGCGTGCACTCGCGCGGCATGGAGGCCACGCGCCACGCGACGATGCGGCGCGACGTCGCCGACGCCGTGCAGGAGGCGATCGTCGACGCGCCGCTCGTGCGCTGGGAGTCGTCGCTGCGCCCGCCGGGCGCCACGCCGCCGTGAGCGCGGCGCGGTCCGGCGGGCGCGCCGATCAGCGCGCGACGCCGAGCCGACGCGCGGGGCTCGTCCGGGCGCGCTCCCACCAGTCGCGACGCGCCCAGAGCCCGGCCGCGGACGCACCGCGCGCGCGCGGCGCACTGGTCGCGACGCGCTGCCACGCGGCCGCGGTGTCGAGGACGGCGGCGGCGGGATCGGCGAGCGGCAGCAGCGCGAGGTCGGCGCCCGCGATCGGCGGGAGCGGCCGCGTGCGCACCAGCGGGCCGACGAAGGTCTGCGGCCCGGCGATCGAATCGGGGAAGATGGTGCGGCCGTCGATCGACGGGCTCAGTCGCGGCGCGCGCCACGTGAGATAGCCGCCGAACTCCATCGTCGTGACGACGCGCGCATCGACCGCCGGTCCGGTCTCGCGCTCCAACCGCGCCAGCAGCGGCTCGAGCGCTGCGCCGGCGAGCGTCGGCACCGCGCGCGGCGAGGCGGCCGTCGTGGCGTCGTGCGACCGCGCGAGGGCGTGCATCCGGATCGCGAGCATGCCGCCCCAGGCCAGCAGCGGCACGAGCCGCAGCGCGCGCGAGCCGCTCGCGGCGGGCAGCCGGTCCACGACGCGCGCGGCCATCGGCAGCAGCGCGAGCCACCAGATCAACACGCTCTTCCCGACCAGCCCGAACCCCAGCAGCCCGACGAGCCACGCCACGCCGAACCAGGCGCGCGCGCGCGGCGTGACCGCGCCGCCGCCCGTCGACGGCAGCACCCACGGGAGCACGAGCAGCAGCGCGAGCGCCGCCGTGCCGTTCGCGTCGGACACGAGCCGCAGGAAGCCGGGCTGGTACTCGGCGATCGGCGACGGATAGGTGATCAGCGCGTTCGGCGCGAAGTTCTGGACGAACACCGCCGGCCAGTGCGGCGCGTTCGGGCTGGCGAGCCAGCCGAGCGCCAGCGCGCCGAGTGCGGCGGCGAAGCGGCGGAGGTCGAGGCGGTCCGCGGTGAGCGCGACGAGGCCCACCGGGACCGCGGTGAGCGGGAAGAGCAGGTGCGCGTTTGCCATCCCCATGCCGAGCAGCCCGAGCGCGACGAGGGGCCGCCAGGGCAGCCGATCGGGCGCCGCGGGGTCCACGCGCCAGATCCGGTGCGCGAGCCCCCATGCGATCGGCATCGCGATGAAGTGCAGGAACTGCGGGCGCACGAACGGCGCGACGCGGAGGGCGACGTCGAGGTTGAGCGCCGCGACGTACACGATCGTCCAGGGGCGCCAGCCGAGCGTCCGTCCGAGCCAGCCCACCGCCAGGACGGCGAGCGCGCACTCGAGACCGCGGAGCGCCTGCAGCGCCGCGAGGCCGCCGAGCTGCCAGAGCTGCGCGTAGAGCACCTCCATCGCCCACGAGTACGCGTAGAACGGCTGCCCGGCGCGCGTCCATGCGAACGGCTCGACCAGCGGCACCGCGCCGTGCCGCCGGATCCATTCGCCCGTGGCGAGATGGATGGTGATGTCGGGATCGGCGACGGGCGCCAGACCACCGATCGCGGCCGCGAGGCCGACGAGCAGCGCGAGCGCGAGTCGCCAGTGCACGCCGAGGGCGGCCGCCCACGACTCGCGATCGGGCGCCGGCGACGTGGCACTCCCGATCGCATGCGCGATCGGGCGCACGCGCGACGACGCGCGCACGGTCTCGCGGGTCCGGCGTCGGAAGGCGGGAGGGGAGGACGGCACGAGGAGCGTGACGACTCTACGGACGTCGGGGCAACGCGCGCCCGATCGTCCGACGCCCGCTCCACCGCTACGCGACCGCGGCGGCCCTGTCCGTCGGCTCGGCGACCCGGAAGACGAATCGTCGCTGCGCCGCGTAGTTGATCCCCGTCAGCGCGGCGGTGACCACGAGCCAGCTCGCCGTCGGCGGCGCGCGCAGGACGCCGATCGCCAGCTCGAGGAGCAGCGCGCTCGACGCGAGCATCGCGAGCTGCTGCGCGACGAAGCGGAGCGCCTCCCGTCGGCGGGCCGCGTCACTGCGGAACGTCCAGCGACGGTTCAGGGCGTAGCTGACCGCCATCGCGATCGCCGTCGCGCCGACCTGCGCGATCGTCGGCGTGCCGGGGCGGTCGGGCAGCAGCGCGCCGCCGATCCGGAAGACGGCGAAGGACACCAGCGTGTTCACGACGCCGACCCCGAGGAAGCGCGCGAGGCGCGGAGAGAGCGGCACCGACCGATCGCGGGACGCTCCCAACGCGCCGCTGGACGCCGTGCCATCGGGCGCCGCATGCGTTCCGTCGTCGCTCATCGCATCCCTCGTGCGCACCCGCACGTCCCTGCCACCCGGCGTGTAGACTCCGATCGGGACGCGTCGCCGATCGCCGCGCGCCCGGGCATGGGAGCACGGCCCGTGCGACCGACGCGGGAGCGGCGGCGCAGGTCACGCGCGGCGGGCGACGTGATGGCCATCGGCACGCGGGCGGGTCGCGCGTGTAGGACGCCGCGTGGACCACGCCTGTCGCGTCACGCGCCCGTCGCGTCGAGTGTCGCGGCCACCCTTCGCGAGGAGCACGCATGCAACGACCGGCACGACGACGGGATGCTCGGCGCACCGGGCGGCGCGTGGCGCCGGAGCGCTCCGCGGCATGAGGCGCTCGACTGCATCGTTCACGTCGCTGTCGCTGGCCATGGCGCTCCTCGCGTACACGGCCGGCGCGCAGACGGCGGTCGGCGGCGCGGACACGCTCGTCGTCGCGACGCCCGAGGCGGCGGGATTCGCGCCCGAGATGAGCGTGCGGCTCGACTCCGCGATGCGCGCGCTCGTCGCCGAGGCGCGGGTGCCGGGCGCCGTGCTGGCCGTCGGCCGTCGCGGGCGGCTCGTGCACCTGCGCGGCTACGGACGCACCGACTGGCGCGCGGATGCGCCGCCCGCGAGCGACTCGACGCTCTACGACCTCGCGTCGCTCACGAAGGTCGTCGCGACCACGACGGCCGCAATGGCGCTCGCCGATGCGGGGCGCCTCGATCTCGACCGCCCGGTGCGCACGTACGTGCCGGCGCTGCGCGCACCAGACAAGCGCGCGATCACGGTGCGCATGCTGCTCACGCACCGCAGCGGGCTGGAGGCGGGCGCGCCGCTGCACGCGACGACGCGCGGACCGGGCGCGTACGTCGCGGCGATCGACGCGCGCCCCGTGCGGACGGCGCCGGGGACGCACATCGAGTACGGCGACTGGAACATGGTGCTCCTGCAGGCCGTCGTGGAGCGCGTGGCCGGCCGCCCGCTCGATCGGTTCGCGCGCGACCGCATCTTCCGGCCGCTCGGCATGCGCGACGCGCGCTTCCGCCCCGACACGAGCGACGCCGCGCTCCGGCGCCGCATCGCGCCGACGGACGTCGCGTGGGGCGTGGTGCACGACCCGAACGCGCGCGCGATGGGTGGCGTGTCGGGACACGCGGGGCTGTTCGCCTCCGCGCGCGACCTCGCGATCTTCGCGCAGACCATGCTGAACGGCGGCGGCTACGGCGACGCGCGCATCGCGGCGCCGTCGACCGTCGCGCGCTGGACCGCCGCGCAGCGCGCCGACGCGAGCCGCGCGCTCGGCTGGGACACCTCGATGGCGCCCGCGACGGGTGCGGGCACGCTCTTCTCGGCGCGCAGCTACGGGCACACGGGCTTCACGGGCACCTCGCTCTGGATCGACCCGGAGCGCGAGCTGTTCGTGGTGCTGCTGCTGCACCGCGTGCACCAGCGCGGGGAGAGCGTCGGGATCGGCGGGGCGCGGCGGCGGGTCCACGACCTCGTGCAGCGGTCGATCGCCGACGTGCTGCCCGTGCGGAAGGAGGCCGGCACGCCTGGCGCGGCCGTGCCGTCCACCCGCTGAGGGGAGCCGGGCGAGGCTCGCAGAAGGGGAGCTAAGTCGTTATGTTACAAGGCTTCGGGCGCGTGCCAGCGCCCGCAGCCCGGTCGCTCGTCCGCCGGCCGCACCCTCCGCAGTCGCCCCACCGCATGTCCTCCACGCTCCGCCCGACCTCCGCCATGTCCTACCTGCCGCCGTCCGACGGCGACGAGGCGCTCGCCGAGCGGCTCCGCGCCGCCGCCGAGCTGCTGGAGGCGATCGTCGACGACCGCGCGATCCTCGCCCGCGTGTCGCCCGAGGACCGCACGCGGCTGCTCAAGGCCGCCGGCCAGGTCTCGCGCCCCGACGCGGTCGATCGCCGTCAGCTGGTGAAGGCGAGCAAGCGCCAGCGCAAGCAGACGCGCGTCGAGCGCGCCGAGGCCGTGCTCAACGAGACCGGCATCCGGAAGCTCCGCCGCGAGCCGGTGTTCACCGCGCAGAACTACTTCCCGCCGGTGAACTTCGAGCAGCACGACGTGGACGGCGACCCGGAGTTCCGCGAGGCCGTCGAGCCGCAGAACTGCTACATCTGCAAGCGCGACTACTCGGCGATCCACCACTTCTACGACCAGCTCTGCCCCGAGTGCGCGGAGCTGAACTACCGCAAGCGCACCGAGCTCGCCGACCTGACGGGCCGCGTGGCGCTGCTCACCGGCGGGCGCGTGAAGATCGGCTACCAGGCCGGCCTCAAGCTGCTGCGCGCGGGCGCGTCGCTCATCGTCACGACGCGCTTCCCGCGCGACTCGGCGGCGCGCTACGCCGAGGAGCCGGACTTCGCGGAGTGGGGGCACCGGCTCGAGATCTTCGGGCTCGACCTGCGCCACACGCCAAGCGTGGAGGCGTTCTGCCACCACCTGCTGCAGACGCGCGACCGGCTCGACTTCATCATCAACAACGCCTGCCAGACCGTCCGCCGCCCGCCCGAGTTCTACCAGCACATGATGGCGGGGGAGACGGCGGCGCTGCACGAGCTGCCCGAGACCGCGCGTCGCCTGCTGGGCGCGTACGAGGGGCTGCGCGGCTACCGCATGCTCCCCGAAGGGGGCGCCGAGGACGCGGGGCTCGCGCTCGCGACGACGGGCGGCCAGGTGGCGCGCGCGGCGGCGACCGTCGCCGGCCTCACGCACGCCGCGGAGCTCTCGCAGGTCGCGCTGCTTCCCGAGGAGATGGAGGCGCAGGCGCACCTATTTCCCGAGGGGCGGCTCGACCAGGACCTGCAGCAGGTGGACCTGCGCGACCGCAACTCGTGGCGCATGCAGATGGACGAGGTGCCGTCGGTCGAGCTGCTGGAGGTGCAGCTCGTCAACGCCGTCGCGCCCTTCCTCATCAACGCGCGCCTCAAGCCGCTGATGACGCGCACGCCGGAGCGCGACAAGCACATCGTGAACGTGTCGGCCGTCGAGGGGCAGTTCTACCGCCGCTTCAAGACGACGCGCCATCCGCACACGAACATGGCCAAGGCGGCGCTCAACATGATGACGCGCACCTCGGCCGCCGACTACCACCAGTCGGGCATCCACATGAACGCGGTCGACACCGGCTGGGTGACCGACGAGGATCCGGTGGAGATCGCGGCGCGCAAGACGGCGGAGCACCGCTTCCATCCGCCGCTCGACATCATCGACGGCGCGGCGCGCATCGTCGACCCGATCATCGCCGGCGTCAACAGCGGCGAGCACACGTGGGGGCAGTTCCTCAAGGACTACAAGCCGACGGACTGGTAGGACGGGGACGTCATCGGCGAGCAGAGGGGCTTCGTCTTCGGGCGGGGCCCCTCTTCGCGTGCGGACGTTCACGGCGAGGGAGAGCCTGAACGGCGATGCAGACGGGATGAACGTCCGATGTTGGGGATGAGCTGGAGCAAGGAGGTACAGGGGCGACTCCGCACCGCCCAGCACCCGGCTGATCCCCTCCATCAGATTGTCATCCGGTCCCATCTGCTGCGGCCGGTCGGCCATGCGATGCTCCTTCATGAGGGACCGGCTCGACCCCAACAACCGTTCCCGTCGCGCCCGTGGTGCCCCGATTGTTGCGCTGGCGCGCGGCACACCTGCGAGGAGAGGACGGGCATCGATGGCCACTGCACGACTGTTCACGCCCCTGCGAGTGGGCGGCCTGGAGCTGAGCAACCGCATCGTCATCGCGCCGATGTGCCAGTACTCGGCGATCGACGGCTGCATGAGCGACTGGCACGTCATCCACCTCGGGCACCTCGCGCTCTCCGGCGCCGCGCTGCTGACGATCGAGGCCACGGCCGTCCTGCCCGAGGGGCGCATCACGTACGGCGACGTCGGGCTCTGGTCGGACGAGACGGAAGCGGCGATGGCGCGCACGCTCGCGAGCGTGCGGCGCTGGTCCGACATGCCGATCGCCGTCCAGCTCGCGCATGCCGGCCGCAAGGCGTCGGGCGAGGTGCCGTGGAAGGGCGGCGCCCAGCTTCCGCCCGACCATCCGAACGGCTGGCAGACGGAGGCGCCGTCCGCGCTCCCGTTCGCGCCCGGCGAGAACGCGCCGACCGCGCTCGACGACGCCGGGCTCGCGCGCGTGCGGAACGCCTTCGCCGACGCGGCGCGCCGGGCCGCGCGGCTGGGCATCGACGCGGTGCAGGTGCACGCCGCACACGGCTACCTGCTGCACGAGTTCCTGTCGCCGCTCGCCAACCGGCGCACCGACGCGTACGGCGGGACGCTGGAGAACCGCATGCGCTTCCCGCTCGAGGTGTTCGACGCCGTGCGCGCCGCGTTTCCGGCGGGACGCCCCGTGTCGGTGCGCGTCTCCGGGACCGACTGGGCCGAGGGCGGGTGGGACGTCGAGCAGACGGTCGCCTTCGCGCGGGCGCTGGAGGCGCGCGGGTGCGCCGCCGTGCACGTGTCGAGCGGCGGACTCACGCCGGCGCAGCGCATTCCCGTGGGCCCGAGCTACCAGGTGCCGCTGGCGCGCGCGGTGAAGCAGGCGACGTCGATGCCGGTGGTCGCGGTGGGGCTCATCACCGACTTCGAGCAGGCCGAGGCGATCATCGGGACGGGGGACGCGGACCTGATCGCGCTCGCGCGCACGATCCTGTACGACCCGCGCTGGCCCTGGCACGCGGCGGCGCACTTCGGGGCGCGGGTGCGGGCGCCCAACCAGTACCTGCGCTCGCAGCCGCGGCAGTTCCGCGACCTGTTCGACGCCGGCGAGTAGGGCGGCGTCGCATCCCAGCGCGCGTCGCGGGCGGCTTCCCGGGTCGGGAGCCGCCCGCGTTCCGTTCGCAGGCGGTGAAAATCGGGGCCCGACGGCCGGCTGGAGCGTGCAAACCCTCGGGCCGGCCGTACTGTCTACCCGGAACATTTCCGGGGAGACCACGCCGCCCATGCCGCCGACCGATCTCGACCTCCTGCAGGGGACGCTCGACGTCCTCGTGCTCAAGACCCTCTCGTGGGGCCCGCGCCACGGCTACGCCGTCGCCCGCTGGATCCGCGACACCAGCGAGGGGGCCATCCAGGTGGAGGACCGCGCGCTCTACGTCTCGCTGCACCGCATGGAGGCGCGCGGCTGGCTGGAGAGCGAGTGGGGGCTCTCGGAGAGCAATCGCCGCGCGAAGTACTACCACCTGACCGACGCCGGCCGCCAGCAGCTCACGCGCAAGGCGGAGGACTGGACCGCATACGCGACGGCCGTCTTCCGCATCCTGCGCACCGCCTGATCGCCGCGCTCCCACCGAGGACCACTCCATGATCGGACCCGACGGCATCCGGCGGCTCGTACGCCTCGCGCCCACGCCTCGCACCGCGGAGCGCGACGTGGACGACGAGCTGCGCTTCCACCTCGAGTCGCGCGTACAGGAGCTGGTCACGGCCGGCCACGCGCGCGCCGGCGCCGAGCGGATCGCCGCGCGCGAGTTCGGCGACGTGGGGGCGGCGCGCGCGGAGCTCACCGCCATCGACCGCCGACGCCTGCGGCGCGCGGGCTGGGCCGACGCGTGGGAGAGCTGGTGGCAGGACGTGCGCTTCGCGTGGCGCGCGCTCCGGCGTCAGCCGGGCTTCAGCGCCGCGGTGCTGCTGACGATCGCGCTCGGCGTCGGCGCGACCGGCGCCGTGTTCACCGTCGCCGACGCCGCGCTCCTGCGCCCGCTGCCGTACGCCGACCCCGAGGGGCTCGTGCACCTCTGGCGCACGCACGTCGAGGCGCCCGACGCGCGCGGCGACTTCTCCTACCCCGAGTACCAGGACCTGCAGGCGCGCGGACGCGCCTTCTCCGCGGTCGCCGGCTATCACAGCAACCGCATCGTGCTCGGCGAGGGCGACCGGCCGCAGGTGCTCTGGACCGGCAAGACGAGCGCGAACTTCTTCGGCGTGCTCGGCGTGCAGCCGGCGCTCGGCCGGCTGTTCGCGCCCGGCGAGGACGCGGCCGGCGCGCCGCGCGTCGTGGTGCTCTCGCACGCGATCTGGGCGAGTCGCTTCGCGTCGGATCCCGGCGTCGTGGGACGCGCGGTGCAGCTCGACGGCGCGCCGTACACGGTCGTCGGCGTGCTGCCGGCGAGCTTCCAGTTCGCGCCGGTCGGCGCGGCCGACGTGTGGGTGCCCTTCGACCGTCCCGCCGACTGGCGCACGCGGCGCACGATGAACTGGTTCCGCGTCGTGGCGCGGCTCGCGCCCGGCGCCACGCCCGAGCGCGCCGCGCGCGAGCTCGACGCCCTCGCGGCCGCCCTCGCGCGCGAGCATCCGCGCACGAACGTCGACATCGGCATGCGCCTCGTGGCGCTGCGCGACGAGGTCACCGGCGGCGTGCGGCCGCTGCTCGTCACGCTCCTCGGCGCCGCGGCGCTCGTGCTCGTCGTCGCGCTGGCGAACGTCGCCAACCTGCTGCTCGTGCGCGGCACCGCGCGCGCCCGGGAGCTGGGCGTGCGCGCGGCGCTCGGCGCGGGACGCGGCCGGCTCGTGCGGCAGCTCCTCACCGAGAGCGTGCTGCTCGCGCTCCTCGGCGGCGCGCTCGGGCTGCTGCTCGCGCGCGGCGGCGTGCACGTCCTGCTCGCCGCGATCCCACCCGAGCGGCTGCGCGGCATGCCGTACCTCGCGGCGCTGGGCCTCGGCTGGCGTCTGCTCGCGTGCACGCTGCTGGTGTCGCTCGTCGCGGGCGTGCTGTTCGGGCTCATCCCCGCGGTGCGCGTGCTCCGCCCGCGCCTGGGCGACGCGCTGCGGCAGGGCGCGCGCGGCTCCTCGGCGGGCGGCTCGGGCGGACGCCTGCGCGACGCCCTCGTCGCCGCGGAGCTGGGGCTCACGGTCGTGCTGCTCATCGGCGCGGTGCTGTTCGGTCGCAGCCTGGCGCGCGTGTTCGCGGTGGACCCGGGCTTCCGTTCGGCGCGCGTGGCGACCGCGCTCGTCCCGCTGCCGCGCGCGGCGTACACGTCGCGCGAGGCGCGCGCGCGCTTCTTCGCGCAGCTCGAGGAGCGCGCCCGCGCGCTGCCCGGCGTGGAGAGCGTCGGGCTCACCACGAAGCTGCCGCTCGATCCCGGGAACAGCACGAGCTACACGGTGGTGGGCGCGCCGACGCCGGCCGACGGGCAGGAGCCCGACGCGAGCTTCCGCAGCGTCAACGTCGACTACTTCCGCACGCTCGGCATCCCGCTGCTGCGCGGGGCGACCTTCACCCCGCGCCACGACAGCACGGGCGCCCGCGAGGTCGTCGTCAGCGCGGCGCTCGCCCGCCAGGCGTTCGGCGCCGAGGACCCCGTCGGCCGTCAGCTCGAGACAGGCGTCGTGGGACGGGCGACGATCGTCGGGGTGGTCGGCGACGTGGCGATCGGCCGCCTGGACGAGCAGATCGCCGAGCCGACGTTCTACGTGCTGTACAGGCACGCGCCCGACGTGTCGATGCGCATCGCGGTGCGCACGCGCGGCGAGGTGGCCGGCATCGGCGAGGCGGTGCGCCGCGTGGTGCAGGAGATCGACCCGGAGGTCGCGCTCTACCAGGTCTACCCGATGGAGAGCCTCGTGCGGCAGTCGGAGTCGGTGTTCGTGCGCCGCTTCCCGCTGCTCCTGCTCGGCGCGTTCGCGGGCACGGCGCTCCTCCTCGCGGTGGTGGGAACCTACGGCGTCGTGAGCTACGCCGTCGCGCAGCGCGTGCGCGAGCTGGGGATCCGCCTCGCGCTCGGCGCGTCGGGGCGCGACGTCATGGGGCTCGTGGTGCGACACGTGGCGCTGATCGCCACCGTCGGCATCGGGGCGGGGATCGCGCTGGCGCTCGTGCTCTCGCGGTACGCGGCGAGCCTGCTGTACGGCGTTCGAGCGACCGATCCGGCGACGTACGCGGGCGTCGCGCTCGTGCTGGGCGTGGTGGCCGCAGCGGCGGCGGCGGTGCCCGCGCGGCGCGCCAGCCGCGTCGACCCGGCGCTGACGCTGCGCAGCGAGTAGGACGGCACGCGCCGGCCGGCGCGGTGGCTCCAACCATCGCGCCGGTCGGCATGTCGGATCGGAGCGTCCAGCCGTGGCCGACTCCCCTCCCGCCCATCCGACCGTGCCCCTCCCACTCGACGCGTCCGGCCGACGGACGCCGACCGCACCGCGCGCGGCGCGCCTCGCCCCGACTCTCGCGCTGATGCTCGCGCCGGCGGTCGGCGCCGGCTGCGCCGCCGCCCCGCATGCGCAGGCCGCGGACTCGCCCGACGGGGCCGCGCCCGCGCTCGCGTTCGTCGGCGCCTCGGTGCTGCCGATGACCGACGCGCGCGTGCTCGCGAGCCACACCGTCGTCGTGCGCGGCGACCGGATCGTGGCGATCGCGCCGGACGGGCGCGTCGCGCTCCCCGCCGGCGCCACGCGCATCGACGCGCGAGGGAAGTACCTCGTGCCCGGCCTCGTCGACATGCACGTCCACTTCGACGGCGCGGAGCACGAGCGCGACCTGCCGCTGTACCTCGCCAACGGTGTGACCACCGTGCGCAACATGCGGGGCACGCCGGCACACGTCGACATGCGCGAGCGCATCGCGCGCGGCGCGCTCGTGGGTCCGACGGTCTACACCGCGGGCCCGTACCCCGACCGCGTGCCGGCGAGCGTCGACGTCGAGCAGATCGTGCGGCAGCAGCGGCTCGCGGGCTACGACTTCCTCAAGGTCCACGACCACGGCTTCCCGCGCGAGCGCTACGTGCAGCTCGCGGCGCGCGCCCGCGCGCACGGGATGCCGCTGCTCGGCCACGTGCCGCAGGAGGTCGGCGTCGAGACCGCCGTGCGCGAGGGGCACCGCACGATCGAGCACGTCGAGAACCTGATGCAGACGTTCTTCGCGATGCAGCTCGACACCACGCGCTTCCCGGCGCTCGTGACGGCGCTCCGGGGCCCGTCGCCGGGGGCGCGCACCTGCGTCGTGCCGACGCTCGTGGTGTTCGGCTACGTCGTGCGCCACCTGGAGGAGTTCCCGCAGCTGCAGGCGCTGCAGGCCCGCCCGGAGCTGGTGCACGTGCGCGAGCCGCTGCGCGCCGCGTGGGCGCCCGAGCGCAACAGCTACGTGCGGCGCGGGCTGGGACGCGAGGCCGAGGTGCCGCGGTGGGCGGAGCGCTCGCAGCAGCAGTTCGCCTTCCTCAAGGCGATGACGCGCGCGCTGCACGACGGCGGCATCCCGCTCGCCGCGGGGAGCGACGCGGGCGTGCCGTACACGCTGCCCGGCTACTCGCTGGTCGAGGAGCTCGCGCTGCTGCAGGCCTCGGGGATGTCGTCGCACGCCGCGCTGCGGGCGGCGACGCGCACGGCCGCCGAGTGCATGCAGCGGGAGACGGAGTTCGGCAGCATCGCACCGGGGACGCGCGCGGACCTCGTGCTGCTGGACCGCGATCCGCTGGGCGACCTGCGTGCGATCTCGGACCCGGCGGGCGTCGTCGTGCGCGGACGCTGGCTGCCGCGCGCTGCGCTCCGCGCCGCGCTCGCGACGCGCGCGCCGGCGACGGGCGCACCGGCGACGGGCGCACCGGCGACGGGCGCACCGGCGACGGGCGCACCCGCGCCGCGCTGAGCGCCGCCCTGCTGGCCGGCGGGTGCGCGGCCCCCTAGCATTGCCGCATGCTCCGATTCCCTCTCGTCCGCGCCGCGCTGGGCACCGCCCTCGCCGCCGCGTCCCTCGCTGCCGCGTCCCTCGGCGCGCAGCCCGCGCGCGAGGTCCCGCCGAACGGCACGTTCGCGAACCCGCTGAACCTGGACTACCGCTTCGTCGTCGAGTCGCTGGCGGTGCATCGCACGGCGGCAGACCCGCTGATGGTGCTGCACGGCGACGACTACTTCCTGTTCGCGTCGCGCTCGGGCGGCTACTGGCACTCGCCCGACCTGCGCACGTGGACGCTGGTCGTGCCGCAGGGCTTCTCGCCCGAGCCGTACGCGCCGGCGGTGATGGTGCTGAACGGGCGCATGTACTACACGGCGCACAAGACGAAGGCGCTGTACGCGACCGACGACCCGAAGGGCGGGAAGTGGGAGAAGGTCGCGGATCTCGACAGCTACGCCGATCCGGCGTTCCTCGTCGACGACGACGGGCGCGTGTACCTCTACCACGGCTCGGGCCTCAACGGATCGATCACCGCCGTGGAGCTCGACCCGCGCGACGGCTTCCGCGTGATCGGCGGTCCGCACGTGCTGTTCGCCGCCGACTACCTGCGGCACGGGTGGGAGCGCTCGGGCCCCGACCACCTGGGCGCCGTGATGGCCGAGGGGTTCCGCATCGGCCCGTACGTGGAAGGGTCGTGGATGACGAAGCACGACGGCACGTACTACCTGCAGTACGCGGCGCCCGGCACGGTGTGGAAGACGTACGGCGACGGCGTCTACACCTCCAAGTCGCCGACGAGCGGCTTCACGTATCAGCCGTACAGCCCCTTCTCGTACCGGCCCGGCGGGTTCGTCGGCGGGGCGGGGCACTCGGGCATGTTCCGCGACAAGGCGGGCAACCACTGGCGCGTGACGACGATGATCATCTCGGTCGCGCACAAGTTCGAGCGCCGGCTCGGCATCTTCCCCGCGGGCTTCGACCGCGACGGCGTGCTGCGCACCAACACGTACCTCGGCGACCTGCCGCAGCTGCTGCCCGGCGTCGCGAGGGCGCCGCTGGACGACAACCTCGCCGGGTGGATGCTGCTGTCCGGCGGCAAGACGGCGACGGCGTCGTCGACGCTCGACGGGCACGCGCCCGCGCAGGCGTTCGACGAGGACATCCGGAGCTGGTGGAGCGCGCGCACCGGGAGCGCCGGCGAGTGGCTGCGCGTGGACCTCGGGCGGCCCTCGCGCGTGACGGCGGTGCAGGTGAACTTCGCGGAGCAGGGCACGACGGTGCGGGGGCGCGACAGCACGACGTACCACCAGTACCTGCTCGAGGGCTCGCTCGACGGCGCGACCTGGCGCCCGCTCGTCGACAAGCGGCGCAACACCACGGACGTGCCGCACGACTACGTGCAGCTCGACGCGCCGGTGGAGGTGCGCCACGTGCGCCTCACGAACCACCACGCGGCGGCGGGCGGCACGTTCTCGGTGCGCGACCTGCGCGTGTTCGGGCACTCGACCGTCGCGCGGCCGGCCGCGCCGGCGAACGTCGCGGCGCGGCGCGATCCGGCCGACGCGCGGAGCGCCACGATCACCTGGCGCCGCTCGCCGGGCGCGCAGGGCTACGTCGTGCGCTGGGGCGTGGCGCCGGACAAGCTGTACGGCGAGTTCCAGGTGGGCGACGTCGACTCGCTGACGATGAACACGTTGAACGTCGGCGTGACCTACCACTTCTCGGTCGACGCGTTCAACGAGGGCGGCGTGACGAAGGGGACGGCGGTCGTGAAGGGCTGATCTTCGGCGCCCTGACGCTCGTCGCGACGGCGATGGTGACCGTGGCCGCCTCGGCGAGCTTCCTCGCGGCGCGCCCCGCACCACGTCCGCGCAGCACGCCGCAGAGCTCGTCGCTCCGACAGTTCCCGTCGCGTTCGCGATGGCCGGTCGCGCCCGGATCCCGTATCGTGTCGCTCGCCCCGAGCACCGCACGATCCTCCATCCATCGCGGTGGAGTGACGGCCCGGTGGCGGAGGGCACGCGGTCCGCCGCGAACGCGAACGGCCCGGACACCGCGCGGTGTCCGGGCCGTTCGCGTTCCGGCTCGTGCGACGCGGGCTACGCGTTGCGATCGATGCAGGTGTTGCCCGAGGGCACGTTCGGGTTGTTCTCCTCGGCCTGCGGGACCGGGAAGTTCACGTCGCTGCCGTACGCGCCGCCCTTGTTCCACGTGCCGGTCGGAAAGACGCTGTTGGCCGGGCGGTTGTACTGGCGGATCAGCCGCCGCAGGTCGCCGACGCGGTGGCCGGTGCCGAACAGCCAGAACGCGCGCTCGCGGAAGAGCTGGTTGACGCGCGCCGTCTCGGTGCCGGCGTCGGTCAGCGGCTGCAGCCCGGTGACCGTGCCGCGCGCGGCGTTGAGCGTCGCCAGCGACGCGGTCGCGTTGCCCGCGCGCAGCTGCGCCTCGGCCTCGATCAGCCGCGCCTCGACGCCCGACACGATCGCCACCGGCGTCTCGCGCGCGGGCCACAGCAGCTGCACGTCGAAGCGCAGCGGCCCGCCGTCGTCGCGGCGCGTCTGCGTCACGCCGGCCAGGCGGCACGCCGCGTCGCCGCCCTGGCAGGTCGGCAGGCGCGGGTCCCCGGCGGTGGCGAAGTTCAGGCCGTTCCCGCCCTCGCTGTTCCCGACGCTGTAGCGGCGATTGAGGTTGTTGTACGACCAGATCGCGTTCGAGTTCGTGGTCGCCGAGTGCTGCATCTCGTAGCGGAAGTTCGTCGCCACGCCGCCCACCGACGTCGCCGCGTCCGCGGGGCGGTTCAGGTTGAGCAGGATCCGGCCGCGGATCACGCGCAGCGCGCTGCGCGCCCGCACGTCGAGCGCGGTGTTCCCCGTGACCAGCGCCAGCCCCGAGTCGGCGTGCGCGAGCGCGCGCTCGTACGCCGCCGTCGTCGTGATCGGCGATCCGAACTGCTCGCCGGCGTCGGTGACCGTGCTGAACACCAGGCCGTTGCAGTAGTGCTCCGCGACGGCGTTCTCGACGTACGCCTGCACGAAGTACATCTCGGCCAGCTCGGCGGCCGGGCCGTTCGGGTTGTACTCGCGCAGCAGCCGCGTCGCCTGCTCGGCGGACAGGCGCGTGCGGTGCAGCAGCCGGCTGACGTCCGTCAGGAAGTTGTTCTGGATCGTGATCACGCGCTGGTCGACCTCCTGGCGCGCGATGAACGAGTCGCCGTTCTCCCACTCGTCGGCGAACAGGCCGCTGAGCAGGAAGAGCCCCTCGGACACGGTGCTGCCGCCGCTCGTGGCGGCGTTGAGGCGGGAGATCGCGCCCAGGCGCACGGCGTTCGCGCCCGCGGCCGACTGCACGTCGCTCGGGTTGATGATGTCGGGATCGGTGACGTCGAGCACGTCGCCGGTCGAGGTGCAGCCGGCGAGCGGCAGCGCCGCGGCCGCCGCGACCAGCGACGCGACCGTGGCGGCGCGTCGCACGTAGAGGCGAGGAGTCATCACAGGCCGAGGCTGATGCGGAAGGTGTAGAAGGTCGTCGGCGCGAAGGCCTGGAACTCCGAGGGCGCGTCGCCGGTCGCGGTGCCGGTCGCCTCGGGATCGACGCCGCTGTACTTGGTCCACAGGATGCCGAGGTTGCGCGCGGCCAGCGTGGCCGTGAGGGTGCGCGTGCGCACGCGGCGCGCGAACGTCTCGGGGGCGTTGAAGCTGAGGGCGAGCTCGCGGAAGCGGATGAAGTCCGCGTCCTCGATGTAGCCGCCGACGGTGCGGCTGGAGTGCTCGCGCACCGCGACCGAGCGGGCCTGCTCGAACAGCGACGCGCTCGGGTCGATCAGGCCGCGGCAGTTCAGGCGGCTCGCGCAGCGGATGCGCTCGGTGTTGTTGTAGTTCTTGTGGCCGCCCTTGTAGTCCACCATCGCGGCCAGGCGCAGGCGGCGGTTCCAGAAGTCGAAGCCGTTCGTGACGGCGATCTCGCGTCGCGGCTGCGAGTAGCCGAGGAACTCCGCCGTGTCGCTGACGACGATCTCGCTCAGCGCGATGATGCCGTCGCCGTTCGCGTCGTTGTAGCTCTTGAGCGCGCGCGTCCAGAGGCCGTTGAGCGGATAGCCCTCGCGCTGCTGGAGCGTGCTGCTGCTGACGATCGTCGGCAGGCCGCCGAGGCTCTCCAGCTCGTTCGTGTTCAGCGAGCCGTTGAACGTCACGTCCCAGCCCAGCGCGCTGCGCTGCAGCAGCTGCGCGTTGACGAGCGTCTCCCAGCCCGAGTTGCGGACCGCGCCCAGGTTCTCGAGGCGGGCGGTGGCGCCGGTGCCCGCCGACGGCGGCAGCACGCGGCTGAACAGGGCGTCCGTCGAGCGCTTGTTGTAGTACGTCAGTTCGGTCGTGATGCGGCTGTTCCAGTACGTGCCGTCGAAGCCGATCTCGAGCTCCGCGGAGCGTTCGGGCTTGAGCTCGCGGTTGCCGAGCGTCGAGTAGACGAGGCCCGGGACCTCGACCGCCGCCTCGCCGACCGTCGCGTTGGGGAGGATGCGCGCCGCGGTCGTCGTGAAGTACTGCACGGCGTCGATCGTCCCGGGCTGCACGCCCGAGGCGCCGTAGGCCGAGCGCAGGCGCAGCTGGTTCAGCCAGCCGGCCTTCGGGAAGAAGCCCTCCTCGCTGATGACCCACGAGGCCGAGAACTTCGGATAGAAGACCGTCTTGAAGTCGGCGCCGAACGCGCTGTTGCGATCGGACCGCACGGCGGCCGTGAGGAACAGCCGGTCGTTGAACGCGACGTTCTGCTCGACGTAGCCGCCGAGGGTGCGGCTCTCGGTCGTCGTCTCGTCGGCCGACGGGATCGCGCCGGCGGTGACGGTGGTGGCGCCCGGCGGCAGCTGCGTCGCGGCGGCGCCGTTGCGGTTGAACACGTTGCGGTAGAACTGCAGGCCGCCCGTCGTCTTCGACGAGATCGACTGCGTCAGCTGGCGCGTCGCCGTGGCGGCCGCGTCGACCGTGTAGATGAAGAAGTCGGCCCGGTTGTCGCGCTTGTAGCCGAGGCGGTCCGTGCCCACGTCCGGGCAGTTCGCGAAGCGGCAGAGCTGCGAGTCGCGGCGGTTCGTGTAGTCGAGCCCCACGTTGCCGCGCAGCGCCAGCCACTCCTGCGGGCGCCAGTTGGCCGCGGTGGAGCCGATGAAGCGCTCGACGGCCTGGTTGCTGGTCGCCTGGTAGATGTCGCGGGGCGTGAACTGGCGCCAGCCGTAGAGCGTGTCGCCGGCGGGCGTCAGGTTGTACTTGAACCCGGGGCCGCCGTACACGTTGGCGGCGATGCCGCTGACGCCCGAGTCGTCGGACATCGGCAGCCGCAGGTCCTGCGACGTGAAGCCGGCGCTGACCGCGAGGTCGGCGTTGCGCGGGAGCGTCACGTTGAGGTTCGCGCGCGTGGTGACGCGGGTCAGGCGGTTCGGGCTCTCCTGCTCGGGGCGCAGCGACAGCCCGCGCGACGAGAGGTAGCGGCGCTCGAACTCCGGCACCTGCGTGACGCCGTCCTCGTCCTCCCACTCGCCGTGCAGGAAGTAGCGGAGCGCCTCGGAGCCGCCGCCGAGCTGCAGGCCGTGCTGCTGGCGGTAGCCCGTGCCGTACGGCGTCGCCTCCTTGTCGTCGTGCAGGTTGTACGCGGTGACGCTGTCCGCGGTGCAGGCGCCGGTGGCGGCGAAGCGCTGCGTGAGGAAGCACTGCACCGTGTTGGCGGCGGTCGAGTTGGTCGTCGCCGTGGTGCCCGAGCGCCAGCCGCGGTACGCGGTGGGGTACTGGTTCTGGTCGCGGATCGCCGACTGCTCGGTGTAGTACGTCCACTGCGGACGGCCGGCGGAGCCGCGCTTGGTCGTGATGACGATGACGCCGTTGGCCGCGTCGGTGCCGTAGAGCGTCGCCGCCGACGGGCCCTTCACGATCTCGATGCTCGCGATCTCCTCGGGATTGAGGTCGCCCACGCGGCTCGGCGTCGTGCCGCCGACCGAGAGGGTCGACGAGCCCGTGGAGCTCTCCATCCGGATCCCGTCGATGACGTAGATCGGGTTGTTGGAGAGCGAGAGCGACGAGGTGCCGCGGATGCGGACGCGCGTGCCGGCGCCCGTCTGCGTGCCGGGCAGCACCTGCACGCCCGCGGCGCGCGCGGTGAGCAGGTCGCCGACGTTCGCGACCGAGCGGGTCTCGACGAGCTGCGCCGCGTTCACCTGCGCGATCGCGTTGCCCACCTCGACGCGCCGCTGCTCGCCCGTGGCGGTCGTCACGACCGGGGTGAGCGTCGTCGTGACGGTGCGCATCTGGAAGTCGAGCGTCGCGGTCTGCCCCGCGGTGACGGTCACCGACGACTTCTGCTCGGCGAAGCCGACGCGCAGCACCCGCACCTCGACGGGCCCGGGGCGCACGCCGCGGATGGTGTACTGTCCCGCGGTGTTCGTCTGCGTGCCGAGGTTCGTGCCGACGACGTTCAGCTGCGCCGCGACGACCGGCTGCCCGCTGACGGCGTCGGTCACGCGGCCGGTGATCGTCGCCTGCTGCGGCGTCTGCGCGAACGCGGCGCCGCCGACGAGCACCGTGCCGCCGGCGGCGAGCACGAAGGCGCGCGCCACCCGGCGTGCGCCCGGCGGCGTGGTGGGATGAGGGCTCACAGGGGTCGGGCCAGGCATCACATGCGTCTCCTCGGCGTGGCCCCCGCGCGTGCGGCGTGCGGGGGGAGGGCAGGCGTCGCGACCAGGTCGACGCCCTGCGGGTGTGGGCAGCGCGGACGGACGGGGGGCAGCGCGTGGGGACGCGCTGCCCGGCGGGAGGCGAGCGTCGCGTGGGAGCGTCGGGTGCGCGGTGGGCTCCTGCGGCGACCGAAGTGCGGCAAAGCTACACGCGGAAACGCGGGGCGCCACACGGACGTTGAGTGGGACCGGACGTGCAGCGCGGCGCCTGGAACGCGCGTAGATAGGGACCACCCGCAGGTGGCGTTTCGTCACCGCCCGTCCCGCCTCTCGCGCCCCTCGCCGTGACCCACCGCCTCCGTCCGCGTGCGGCCGCCCGCGCCGCGACCACGCTGACCACGCTCGTCCTCCCCCTGCTGGCCGCGGCGGCGCCGGAGGCGCGCGCGCAGGCCGCGCCCCCCGCCGCACCGGCTGGCGCTCGGGGTGGCGCACCGGCCGCCCCCGGCCCGCTGCCCGAGGTGGCGCGCGGGGTCGAGATCCGACGCACGGCGCACGGCGTGCCGCACATCCGCGCGCCGCACCTCCGGGGCGCCGCGTACGCGCTGGCCTGGGTGCAGCTCGAGGATCACGGGCCGGGCGTCGCCATGGGCCTCCTGCGCGCGCGCGGCGAGATGGGACGCTGGTTCGGGCGCGACTCGATGGCCGGCGACTTCCTCGCGCAGCGCGCGCACGCGATCGCGGTCGAGCGCTACGCGCAGGTCGACCAGGCCACGCGCGAGGTCTACGAGGGGTTCGCCGAGGGGGTGAACCGCTACGTCGCGCTGCACCCGCAGGAGTTCCCGGCCGGCTTCGCGCCGCGCTTCACCGGCTACGACGTGGCGGCGCGCGACGTCAACGTCGCCTCGGCGAACCAGGCGCGCCGCTTCCTCGCGCGCGTCGCCCCGGGCGAGCAGCCGCGGCGCGGCGCGGCGGCCCAGGGCGAGCCCGCCGAGGGGGACGCGATCGAGACGGCGCCGGGCGTCGACCGCGTCGAGGAGGGGTCGAACGCGTGGGCCTTCGCGCCGTCGCGCACGAAGTCGGGGCGCGCGATACTCGTGCGCAATCCGCACCTCTCGTGGAGCGCCGGCTACTACGAGGCGCACGTCACCGTGCCGGGATTGCTCGATTTCTACGGCGACTTCCGCATCGGCGGGCCGTTCGGCGTCATCGGCGGCTTCAACAAGGACCTCGGCTTCTCGACGACGAACAACGCGCCCGACCTCGACGAGATCTACGCGCTCGACGTCGACCCGACGCGCCCCGACCACTACCTGATGGACGGCGCCTCGCTCCCGCTGCAGCGCGAGCTGGTGACGGTCGCCTACCGCAACGGCGACGGCGTCTCCACCGAGACGCGCGAGTTCTGGCGCACCCCGCTCGGCCCCGTCATCCACCGCGACGGCGGCAAGGTGCACGTGCTGCGCGCGGCCGCCGAGGGCGAGTGGCGCGCGGGCGAGCAGTTCCTGCGCATGATGCGGGCGCGGTCGCTCGCCGAGTGGAAGGAGGCGATGCGCATGCGCGCGCGCGTCAACTCGAACTTCACGTACGCGGACCGCGCCGGGAACGTGTTCTACGTCTGGAACGCGTCGATCCCGGCGCTGCCGCACGCCAGCGGCGGCGACACGGCGAGCGTGCCGGCGCGGACGACGAACGAGGTGTGGACGCGCTACGTGCCGTTCGACTCGCTGCCGCAGCTGCTGAACCCGCGCGGCGGCTACGTGCGCAACGAGAACGACGCGCCCTACCACACCAACCTGCGCCAGGTGCTCGACCGGTCGAAGTACCCGGCCAACTTCCCCGAGCCGTCGCTGCGGCTGCGCAGCCAGCTGAGCCTCGCGCTGATCGACAACGACCGGAAGCTGAGCCTCGAGGACGCGGTGGCGCTGAAGCACAGCTACCGCATGCTGCTCGCCGACCGCGTGAAGGGCGACCTGCTCGCCGCGGTGCGCGCCGCGTCCCCGGACGCCGCCACCGCGCGCGCGGCCGACGTGCTCGCGCGCTGGGACAACACGGCGGCGCACGCGAGCCGCGGCGCGGTGCTGTTCGAGACGTGGTGGCGCCGCTACACCGAGGGGCAGAACCCCGACTCGATGTTCGCCGAGGCGTGGACGACGGCGCGGCCGGCCAGCACGCCGCGCGGGCTGAAGGATCCGGCGCGCGCCGCGCAGGCGTTCGCGTGGGCGGTGACCGAGACCGCGCGCCGCCACGGCGACGCGGCGGTGGCGTGGGGCGACGTGCACCGCGTGCGCATCGCCAAGGTCGACGTGCCGGTCGGCGGGTGCAGCGGCGCGCTCGGGTGCTTCCGCGTGCTGAACTTCCGCACCGATCCGGACGGCAAGCGCTCGGTGATCGGCGGCGACGGGTGGGTGCTGGCGGTGGAGTTCGGGCGCGAGGTGCCGCGCGCCTACTCCGTGCTCGCGTACGGGCAGAGCGCGCGCCCGGACTCGCCGCTGCACGGCGACCAGGCGGAGATGTTCGCGCGCGGCGAGATGAAGCGCGTCGCCTTCACGCCCGCCGACGTCGACGCGCAGACGGTGCGCCGCTACGTGCCGGGAGCGCAGCCGTGAAGGCGCGTCGCACGCGCTGGCTCGCGGCCGCGGCGATCGCGGCCTGCGCGCGCCCGACCGCGACGCCCGCACCGACGCCGGAGGTGGGCGGCGGGAACGTGGTGGAGGTCGGGCGGCGGGTGGCGGAGCGGCACCGCGTGGCGGCGCTCGGCGGGCGGCGCTTCACGCACGCGCAGCTCTGGGCCGCGCTCGACCCGATCGTGCGACGGCCGGCGTTCCGCGTCGCCGAGGTCGGGCGGTCCATCCACGGGCGGCCGATCCGGGCGATCACCTACGGCACCGGCCCGACGACCGTGCTGCTCTGGTCGCAGATGCACGGCGACGAGTCCACGGCCACGATGTCGCTCGCCGACCTGATGGCGTGGCTCGGCGATCCGTCCGACGGCGACCGCGCGCTGCGCGAGCGGCTGGCGCGCGAGCTGACGGTCGTGATGGTGCCGATGCTCAACCCCGACGGCGCGGAGGTCTTCCAGCGCGAGAACGCGGTCGGCGTGGACGTGAACCGCGACGCCGCGCGGCTGGCGACGCCCGAGGCGCGCACGCTCAAGGCGCTGCGCGACTCGATCCGCCCGCAGTTCGGCTTCAACCTGCACGACCAGGGCGCGCGCATCCTCACCGGGCAGGGCGGGCGGCAGGTCGGCATCGCGCTGCTCGCGCCGGCCGCGGACGAGTCGCGCGGCTACGCGGGTGCCCGCGCCGCGGCCCGCCTGGTCGCGTCGGGATTGATCGGCGTCGTCGAGGGGGAGATCCCCGGACGCGTGGCGAAGTACGAGGACGACTTCAACCCGCGCGCGTTCGGGGACCTGATGCAGCGCTGGGGGACGAGCACGGTGCTCATCGAGAGCGGCGCCCTGCCGGACGACCCCGAGAAGCAGCGGCTGCGGGCGATCAACGTCGTCGCCGTGCTCTCCGCGCTCGACGCCATCGGCAGCGGACGCTATCGCGCCGCCGATCCGCGCGTGTACGACGCGCTGCCGATGAACGCGCGCACGGCGGTCGACGTCGTGGTGCGCGGCGCGCGCGTGGTGCTGCCGGGCGTCGCCGAGCCGCTCGCGGTGGACCTCGCGCTCAACTACGACGAGCCGCTGGCGCGCCGCCGGCCGCGCGTGCGCGAGGTCGGCGACCTGTCGACCGTGGTCGCCTTCGACACCGTCCGCGCGGACGGGCTCTTCCTGCACCCGGCGCCCGCGATGCTCGACGCGTCGCGCGGCGCCCCGCTCCTGCGACTCGGCGCGCCGGCGACCTTCACGCTGCGCCGCGGCCGCGAGGCATCCAGCGAGGCGGTCGCGCTCCCCGCCTTCCTCACTCCCGACTCCCCGCGATGATCGTCCGCCGTCTCGCCGCCGCGCTCGCGGCGGCCGCTCTCGTCCTGCCGCTCGCGGCGCCCGACGCGCAGCAGCCGTCGGCCGCGCCCACGTACGACCTCGTGATCCGCAACGGCCGCCTGCTCGACGGCGCGGGCAATCCGTGGATCCGCGCCGACGTCGGCATCACCGGCGACCGCATCGTCGCCATCGGCGACCTCTCGACGGCGCGCGCGCGGCGCACGATCGACGCGGCGGACCGCTACGTCGCGCCGGGCTTCATCGACACGCACTCGCACGCGGGGCCCGGACTGGCGACGGCCGCGCTCAGCGCCGCGGTGCCGCAGCTCGCGCAGGGGATCACGACGCTGGTCGTGAACCCCGACGGCGGCGGCCCGACGGACCTCGCGCAGCAGCGCGCGCGCCTGACGGCGGCGCGCCCCGGCGTCAACGTCGGCCTGCTGGTGCCGCACGGTTCGGTGCGCGGCGCGGTGCTCGGCGCGCAGAACCGCGCCGCCACGCCCGCGGAGCTGGAGCGCATGCGCGGCATCGTGCGCGCCGGGATGGCGGCCGGCGCCTTCGGGCTGTCGAGCGGGCCGTTCTACGCGCCCGGCAGCTACGCGCCGACCGAGGAGCTGGTCGAGCTGGCGAAGGTCGCGGGGGAGGGCGGCGGCGTCTACACGAGCCACATCCGCGACGAGTCGGACTACTCGATCGGCGTCGTCGCGGCGGTGGACGAGGTGATCCGCGTCGCGCGCGAGGGCCGGCTCCCCGGCATCGTCACGCACATCAAGGCGCTCGGCCCCAACGTGTGGGGGAAGTCGGCGACGATCGTCGCGCGCATCGACAGCGCGCGCGCCGCCGGCACCGAGGTGTTCGCCGACCAGTATCCGTACGAGGCCTCGGGCACGAGCCTGAGCGCGTCGCTGCTCCCGCGCTGGGCCGAGGCGGGCGGCGGCGACTCGCTGCGCGCGCGGCTGGCCGATCCGGCGACGCGCGCGCGCGTGCGCGCCGGCATGGTCGAGAACCTCGCGCGCCGCGGCGGCGCCGAGCGCATGCAGTTCTCCCGCTACTCCCCTGACCCGAGCGTCGAGGGACGCACGCTGCGGCAGGTCGCCGACGCGCGGAAGGCGGACCCGGTGGACGTCGCGATGGAGCTGATCGCGCGCGGGAGCGCGGGCATCACGTCGTTCAACATGGACTCGACCGACATCGCGACGTTCATGCGCCAGCCGTGGACGATGACCGCGTCCGACGGCGACCTGGTGCCGATGGGGCAGGGCGTCCCGCACCCGCGCGCCTACGGCACCTTCCCGCGCAAGCTGGGGAAGTACGCGCGCGACGAGCGGACGGTGGGGCTCGAGCAGGCGATCCGCAGCATGACCAGCCTGCCGGCCGCGGTGTTCCGCATGCGCGACCGCGGTACGCTGCGCCCCGGCGCCTTCGCCGACGTGGTGGTGTTCGACCTCGCCAGGGTGCGCGACGCGGCGACGTACACGGAGCCGCACCAGCTGGCGGAAGGGATGGCGTGGGTGATCGTGAACGGGACGGTCGCGCTGCAGGACGGGAAGGCGACCGATGCGCGCGGCGGGGTGGTGCTCCGGCGCTGAGCGCTGCGGGGCTGCGGGGCTGCGGAACGGCCGCTCGGGAGGCGCCTTCGCGTGGGACCGTGAAAAGCGAACAGCAGCAGGGATGAACATCTGAGAAGATCGGATCGGCATCCGATGGCTCCGTGGGGGGCGATGTACGTCGCGACCACGCGGAGCCATCGGACTTGATCCTGCTGATATCAGACGTTGATCCCTGCTGCTGTTGTCGTTCGAGCGCCCGGTGCGTCGCGACGGTTGCGGCTCCGCGCGGCGACGATTGCGATGAGGTAGTTCCGCAGCCCCGCAGCCCCGCGGCTCCTCACCGCATCGGCGGCGCGAGCAGCTGATCCCGGCTCCCCGGCTCCCTGTCGAGCGAGCGCTGGAACTGCTCCCGGAGCGCGGGGCGGCGGCGCCAGAAGACGGCGCCCATCGTCACGACCGCGATCAGGTTCCCGACCATGATCGGCAGCCACGCGTGCGAGCCGAGCGGCGTCGCGACGTCGAGGATGGCGACGAGCACGTAGATCCCGACCTCCACCACCGCGAACAGCAGCAGGAAGCCGAACAGGATCGACGGCTCGCGCTCGGCGACCTCGGCGACGAAGGCGGCGATCAGCCCGACCACCACGAACGCGAGCACGTGGAAGACCGTGTACGCGCTCACCAGCGTGCCGACGCTCGCGTCCTGCTGCCCCGGCGCGAAGGCGCCGAGCATCCCGCGGCCGAGGGTGGCCGGCGTGAAGAGCGGGCGCCCGTCGATCGTGTCGATGACGAGGAACCAGAGGGCGATCACCGCCGCGCCCACGAGGCCCGCGAGCATCCCGTCGTAGAGCGTGCGATGCGGGCGTGCGTGGAAGGCCGCTCGCCGCTCGCGCACCACGCCCGCGTTGCGACGCCAGGCGATCACCAGCAGCAGCGCGAGGATCGTCAGCGGCACCCAGAGCTGGCCGTCGCCGCGCATCGCCTGCGTCAGCGCCGCGGGGAGCATCAGCCCCGCGAGGGCGAGCGCGCCGAAGGTCGCGGTGGCCGGCAGCAGCAGCGCGACCGCCCCGCCGACCTCGAACAGTCCCACGAGGTACGGGATGCCGGCGGGGAAGCCGCGCACCGCGGCCGCCGGCACCGCGAGCATCTGCACCCCGAAGAGCTTCGACAGCCCGTCGAGCAGGAAGAGGCCGGCGAGCAGGATGCTCAGGGCCCAGATGAGGAGCGCGTCGAAACGGGACTCGCGTTGCATGAGCCACCTCCCGGAGCGTGGAGCGGCGATCGTTCGCCTCACCTCGTCTCTCGCGTCGCCGCACGCGTCGTGTCGATCTCGGACGTTCCCCATATGTGCGCGCCGAGTGGGAGTGGCGCCAGACGCGTCGCGCGGCGAGCGTACCAGCGCTCGCCAGCGTCGACCCCGCCACCCTTCCGCGCTCCGCCCGCATGGATCCCGCTCCGGCGCCGCCGACCTCGCCGACCGCCGAGCCCGCGCCCTCCGCGGCCCCGGGCGCGCCGCGCGCCACCGGACTGCTCGCCCGGGTCGGGCTCGGCACGCCGGCCCTGCGCGCGTGGGCGATGTACGACTGGGCCAACTCGGCGATCTTCACCGTCGTCGTCACCGCCGTCTTCCCGACCTACTTCGCGCGCGTGCCGGCCGCCGGGCTCCCCGACACGACGGTGACCTCGCGCTACTCGCTCGCCACCACCGCCGCGCTGCTCGTCGCGGTCGTGCTGTCGCCGGTGGTCGGCGCGATCGCCGACGCGCGGCCGATGAAGAAGCGGCTGCTCGCGCTCTGCGTCGGCGTCGGCGCGCTGGCGACCGCGGCGCTCGGCCTCGCCGGCAGCGGCGAGTGGCGCTCGGCGCTGCTCGCGTTCGGCGTGGTGAACGTCGCCGTGAACGCGAGCACCGTCGTCTACGACGCGATGCTCCCGCACCTCGCGCCGCGCGAGGACCTCGACCGCGCGTCGGCCGCCGGCTACGCGATCGGCTACCTCGGTGGGGGCGTCGCGCTCGCGATCGCGCTGCTCGCGATCCTGCAGCCCGCGTGGCTCGGGATGGGCGGGCTCGCCGCGCGCGACGCATCCATGCCCACGCGCATCGCCTTCGTCGGCGTGGCGGCGTGGTGGGTCCTGTTCACGATCCCGCTGCTGCGCCGCGTCCCCGAGCCGCGCACCGCGCCGCTCGCCCACGGCGCGAGCGGCATCGGCGGCGCCGTGCGCGAGGCGTTCGCGGGGCTCGCCCGGACGGTGCGCGCGCTGCGCCGCATGCCCGACGCCTGGCGCTTCCTGATCGCCTTCGTGCTCTACAACGACGCGATCAACACGATCATCCGCATGGCCACCGTCTACGGCACGCAGCTCGGGCTCGGGCAGTCGTCGCTGATCGCCGCGATCCTCGTCGTGCAGTTCGCGGGCATCCCGTTCGCCTTCGCGTTCGGCTGGCTCGCGGGGAAGGTCGGCGCCAAGCGCTCGATCCTCGGCGCGCTCGCCGTCTACGGCGTCATCAGCGCGATCGCGTACGGGCTGCGCACGGAGCGCGACTTCTGGATCCTCGCGATCCTCGTCGCGACGGTGCAGGGCGGCGCGCAGGCGCTCAGCCGCTCGCTCTACGCGAGCCTCGTCCCCGCGTCGCGCTCGGGCGAGTTCTTCGGGCTGTTCAGCGTCTTCAGCCGCTTCGGGGGGATGATGGGACCGCTGGCGATGGCGCTCGTCACCAAACTCACCGGCTCCAACCGGCTCGGCATCGTCTCCGTCGTCGTCTTCTTCGCCGCCGGCGCCGCGATGCTCCTGCGCGTGAACGTCGACCGCGGCCGCGATCAGGCGCTCGCGCTCGACCGGGCGGGGGGCACCACACCCGCCTGACCCGCGGGCGCGGTCGCACGCGGCGGCAGCGCCTCCAGTCGCGCGACCATCGCCTCCACGCGGCGCGCGAGCTCCGCCTGCCGCGCGCGCAGCTCGGTCGCGCGCCCCGCTCGACGGCGGAGCACGAGGAAGCGCCGCGCGTCGCGCCACGCGTCGCGCCACCCCTCGCCCGTCACGAGCGCGAGCAGCAGGAGCGGGGGCACGCCGACGAGCGTGAGGAGCGCCGCCCACCAGCCGCCGAGCGCGCCGGCGACCGCGGTCAGCAGCAGCGTCCAGACGAGGAAGCACGCCGCGCCGACGAGCGCCTTCGCGGTGGCGCGCACGTCGGACGCCTCGGCGCCGGGAAAGAGCGCGGCGATGCGCCCGGTCGCGCGGTACGGCACCCAGCCGAGCACCGTGCCCACCGCGGCGAGCGCGCCGAGCACGAGGAGATGCACCCGCCGCATCGCCCAGCCGAGCGCGGTGCCCACGTCGGTCGGGGCGGCGAGGTCCGCGGGCGTGAGCCGCAGCGCGCCGAGCAGCCGCCGATGGCGCCGCAGGTCGTCGCCGAGCCGCGCGACCTCGGCGTGCGCGTTCGCGTCGCCGCGCGCGCGGGCGAGCAGCTCCGCGCCGAGCCGGCGCCGCTCCAGCCGCAGCTCGCCGTCGGGCGCGTCGCGCGTCGTGGTCGTCGCGGCGGCGTGCACCTCGTCGGCGAGCGCGACGAGCCGCGCGTCCTCCCAGCTCGCGAAGCTCACCGTGACGCCGTGCAGCGCGTCGGCGATGCGCGCGGTCAGCTCGCGCACGCGCGCCGGCTCGCTGGCGCCGCGCCCGGCGCGCACGTCCGCCGCCGCGGCCCCGGCGAGGTCGTCCCACGCCACCGGCGCGCCGACGGCCAGCAGCCCCGCCGAGCGGAAGATCGAGCGGTCGTCGAGCGTGATGCCGACCGGCACCAGCGGGAACGCCCGCCCGAGCTGCGCGGCGGTCTGCAGCGCGAGCCGCGCGGCGCCCGTCTTGAGCGGCGCGAGCCCCGGCTCGGCGTGGCTGATCCCCTCGGGGAAGAGGGCGATCGCGTCGCCCGCCAGCAGGGCGGCCTCGGCGGCGCGGAAGGTGTCGTCGTTGCCGCCCGGGGGCGCGTCGCCGTCCTGCCGCCGGTGCACGGGGATCGCGCCGCTCGCGCGCACCAGCCAGCCGACGTTGCGGTCGGTGAAGAGCGGCGCCTTGGCGAGGAAGCGCGCCGTGCGCCCCGCCGCCAGCGTGACGAGCGCCGGATCGAGCAGCGAGTTCGGGTGGTTCGCGACGACCAGCAGCGGGCCGTCCGGAGCGGGTCGCTCGCCGGCGACCTCCAGACGGTAGAACGTGCGCGCGACGAAGGCGCCGAACCGGCCGACGTGGTGGTGGACGGGCATCCCGCATGATGGCGAGCGCCGGCGTCGTCGGCTACCGGCGGCCCCCGTGGTCGGCGACCCGGACCGTGCCCCGCTCCGGATTCCGGAACGCGTGTCCAGAATCTGGATTCCGGACCGCTCACGGCCGCGCGCGGCGAGCGGCCGGCTTCGTGTAAGTCGTTGAAGCGATGTGGCTTGTCCGGTTGGCACGGCGCGTCGGGAGCGCGGACCCGCGATTGCCTTCTCTCTGGGCACGACCGGCCACCGTGGCCGACTCGCGACGCCCCTGCTGCTCCCGACGATGTCTCGCTCGCTCGCCGCCCGCTCGATCGCCACCACGCTCCGCTACCTCGTTCCCGTCGGCCTCGCGGCCTGGGTGGCGCTGTCGCCCGTCGAGGCGCACGGCCAGGCGCACGGCCAGGCGCACGGCCAGCCGGCCACCCGCCTGACGGCGGGCCCCGCGTCGGCCCCGGTCGCGATCGCGCGGGCCGCGGCCGACACGACCGCCGACACGACGACGGTCCGCCCGGTGGCGGATTCGGCCGTCGCGCCCGCTGCCGCCGTCGCCCCCGCGGCGGCCCCGGTCGCCGAGGCGCCGCGCGCGCTCGAGCTGCACACCGGGACCGCGGCGTTCGCGGCCGCCGTCCGCGCGGTGCCCGCCGTCGAGCGCGCGCGACAGGTGCTCGTCGTGAGCCTCGCGGCGCGCCGCGTGTGGCTCATGGAGGGCGATTCGGTGCAGTTCTCCGCCCCGATCGCGGTCGGCAAGGGCACGCGCAGGAGCGCCGACGCGACGCCCGGCGAGTTCGCGACGCCGCGCGGCCGCTTCACGGTCACGCGCCGCGACAGCATGCCGCTCTGGGTGCCGCCCGACTGGCACTTCGCGGAGGTCTCCAAGAAGACCGGCCGCTCGCTGCGCTTCCTGCAGCGCGGCGCGACGATCCGCACGCGCGACGGCAGCACGATCTACGTCGAGGGCAACGAGGTGATGCGCCGCCGCGCCGACGGCAGCGTCGCCCGCATGGGCAAGGGCCTCGACGAGACGGGCGCGCGCGAGCTCGTCGTCGACGGCCAGATCCTCGTGCCGCCCGTCGGCACCACGCAGCGCCAGTACCCGCGCGTCCTCGGCGCGCGCCGCCTCAACCTGCGCGACGGCTACGCCTTCCACGGCACCGACAAGCCGGAGACGGTCGGCACCGCCTCCAGCCACGGCTGCCTCCGCATGCGCGACGCCGACGTGACCGCGCTGTTCGAGCGCGTCGCGGTGGGCACGCCGGTCTACCTCCAGTGATCACCCGATGACCCCGGCCTTCTGCGCGCCGCGCCTGCTCGTGGTGGACGACGAAGTGGACGTCTGCTTCGCCATGCACAGCTACTTCACGGGGCGCGGCTTCCGCGTGGACACCGCGACCTCGCTCGACGCGGCGCTCGGCTGCATCGGGGCCGGCGACTACGCGGCGGTCGTCGCCGACCTGCGCCTCTCGGGGAGCGACGGCGTGGAGGGGCTGGAGCTGCTGCGCCACGTGCGCGCGACGGACGCGACGCTCCCGTTCATCCTCATCACGGGCTACGGCACGCCCGGCGTGGTGGAGGCGGCGACCCGCCTCGGCGTGAGTCGGATGCTCGTCAAGCCGCAGCCGCTGTCCGACATCGCCGACGCGCTCAACGCGCAGCTGACCGCCGCGCGCTGAGCACGCGGGCGCGCGTGCCGCGCGGTCGACACGTTGACCCGCGCGGAGCGAGGCGCCAAGCTCCGGCACATGTCCGCCGCGCCTCCCGTGCTCCCCGCGCACGTCGATCCCGATCGCGACGATCGCGACGATCGCGATCACGACGCCCCGCCGCGCGCTCCCCGGCGCGCGGCGGGCGTCGACGCGTCGGCCCCCGACCTCGCGCGCGACGGACCGCGTGGCGGACTTCCGGGCGGCGTGCTGCGCGGCAGCGCGCGCGCGGCCGGTCGCGTGCGGCGGGCGCTGCGCACGCGCGCGGGCCAGGTGGCGCTCGTGGTGGGCCCCGCCGCCGTGGTCGGCGCGCTCGCGCTGTCGATGAACCGCGCCGCCGCGCGCGAGCGGCTCACGGGCGAGCGCGTGGCGCACACGCACGAGGTGCGCGCGACGCTCGCGATGCTGCTGGCGCGGCTCTCCGACGCCGAGACGGGACAGCGCGGCTACCTGCTCACCGGGCGCCGCGACTTCCTCGCGCCGTACCACGAGGGACATCGCGAGGTGCCCGTGCGGCTCGCGCGGCTGCGCGCGCTGACGCGCGACAACCCGGTGCAGCAGGCGCGGCTCGACACGCTGGAGCGCGTCGCGCGGGCGCGGCTGCAGCTGCTCGACAGCACGCTCGCGCTGCGCGAGGCGGGACGCGGCGGCGACGCGGTGCGGCTGGTCGCGGCCGGCCGCGGCCACGTGCTCATGGACGAGGCGCGCGCGCTCGGCGAGCGGCTGGACGACGAGGAGCAGCGGCTGCTCACGGCGCGCCGCGCGGCGGCGCGCGAGTCCCAGCGCCGCGCGGTCGGCTGGCTCGTGCTCGGCTCCACGGGCGTGGTGGCGGTGGCGCTGCTGACGAACTACCAGCTGGTCGCGGCCGCGCGCGCCGAGTCGCGCACGCGCGCCGCGCTGGCGCGCCGCACCCAGCGGCTGGAGCGCACCGAGGCGCGCCTGCACGCGGCGCTGGAGGCCGGCCGCACCGGGACGTGGGAGTGGGACCGCACCACGCGCCGCATCGAGTGGTCGGCGATGCACGACCGGCTGTTCGGCCATCGCGCCGACGCGGTGAACGGCGAGGAGGCGGCGTTCCTCGCCCTCGTGCTCCCCGAGGATCGGCAGGGCTTCGTGGACGCGCTGGCGCACGCGCGCACGACCGGCCGCGAGTACGCGCACGAGTTCCGCGTGCGGCGCGCCGACGGCGCGATCACCTGGCTGCTCGGGCGCGGGCACTACGTCTACGCCGCCGACGGCACGCCCGAGCGCGCGGTGGGCACGGTCACCGACGTCACCGCGCAGAAGGCGGCGGACGTGGAGCGCGCGCGGCTGGAGGCCGAGCTGCGCGCCGGCGAGACGATGGCCGCCATCGGGACCGTCGCCGCCGGCGTCGCGCACGAGGTGCGCAACCCGCTGTTCGGCATCTCGTCGATGCTCGACGCGCTCGACGCGAGCTTCCCCGACCGCCCCGAGCTGACGCCGTTCGTGGAGCGGCTGCGCGCGCAGGTGGTGCGCGTGAGCGACCTCATGGCCGACCTGCTGGAGTACGGGCGCCCCGCGCGCCAGGAGCTCGCGCCGACGCCGCTCGGCCCCGTGCTCGCCGAGGCGATCGCCAACTGCGCGCCGACGATCGCGCGACACGCGGTGGTCGTGGACGCGGCGTTCGACGCCGCGGCGCTCCCCCCGGTCGCGATGGATCGGCGCCGGCTCGTCCGCGTCTTCCAGAACCTGCTCGAGAACGCGGCGCAGCACACGCCGGCCGGCGGCGACGTGCGGCTCGTCGCCGAGGTGGAGGAGGGCGGCGAGTGGATCGCGTGCCGCACGGTCGACCGCGGCTCGGGCATCCCCGACGAGCAGCTGCCCCGCCTCTTCGAGCCGTTCTTCACGCGCCGGCGCGGCGGCACGGGGCTCGGCCTCTCGATCGTGCAGCGCATCGTGCAGGAGCACGGCGGCACCATCGCCGCGGCGAACGGCCCGCAGGGCGGCGCGGTGTTCACCGTGCGGCTGCCCGTGGCGCGGAGCTGACGACCATGGCGCTCGTGCTGATCGTCGACGACGACGAGGCGATCCGGTTCGGCGTGGGCACGTACCTGCGCGCGCGCGGCTACGCGGTCGAGGAGGCCGGGAGCGTGCTCGCGGGCGAGCTGGCGTTCCGCAGCGCGCGCCCGCACGTCGTGGTGTGCGACTACGAGCTGCCCGACGGCACCGCGCTCGACCTGCTGCCGCGGCTGCGCCGCATCGACGAGCAGGTCCCCGTGGTGCTGCTCACCGGCCACGGCTCGGTCGACCTCGCGGTGCAGGCGATCAAGGAGGGCGCGGAGCACTTCCTCACCAAGCCGGTCGCGCTCCCCGCCCTGGAGGTGGTGCTGGAGCGCGCGCTGGAGAACCGCCGCGCACGCCAGCAGCAGCTCGCCCAGCGCGTCGCGGGGCGCTCGCCGGCCACGCGCCCGCCAGACCCGTTCCTGGGCGTGAGCGCGGCGATCCGCACGCTGGAGGAGCAGGCGCATCGCGTCATCGGCACCGACCGCCCGATCTGGCTGCGCGGCGAGACCGGGGCGGGGAAGGGCGTGCTCGCGCGCTGGCTGCACGCGCGCGGCCCGCGCGCCGACGAGACGCTGGTCGAGCTCAACTGCGCCGGCCTGCCGCGCGAGCTCGTGGAGAGCGAGCTGTTCGGCCACGAGAAGGGGGCGTTCACCGGCGCGACCCAGGCCAAGCCGGGGCTGCTCGAGGTCGCGCACCGCGGCACGCTGCTGCTCGACGAGATCGGCGACATGCCGCTCGACCTGCAGCCGAAGCTGCTGAAGGCGCTCGAGGACCGCACGGTGCGCCGCCTGGGCGAGGTGCGCGACCGGCCGGTGGACCTGCAGCTCATCGCGGCGACGCACCAGGACCTCGCCGAGCGGTCGCGCACGGGCGCGTTCCGGCCCGACCTCTACTTCCGCATCAGCACGCTGCAGCTCGACATCCCGCCGCTGCGCACGCGCCCGGAGGACGTGCCGCTGCTCGCGCGCGACCTGCTGGCGCGCCTCGCCGTCGACCTCGGCGGCCAGCCGGCGGAGCTCACGCCCGAGGCCGTCGTGGCGCTGCAGCGCTACGCCTGGCCCGGCAACCTGCGCGAGCTGCGCAACGTGCTGGAGCGTGCGGTGCTGCTGGGCGGCGGGCGCGTCATCGACCGCGCCGACCTGGCGTTCGAGCGCGGCGGCGCGCAGACGGCCTCGGCGGGAGATGCGCCCGGCGCGTGGGACGATCTCACGCTCGAGCAGGTCGAGGCGCGCCACATCGGGCGCGTGCTGGCACTCGAGAGCGGCCACGTCGAGCGCACGGCGCAGCGGCTCGGCATCTCGCGCAGCTCGCTCTACGCGAAGATCAAGCTCTACGGGCTGCAGGCCGCCCGCGGCTGACGAGAGACGCCCGGATGCGGCGAGGGCCCGCGCCTCGGGTGAGGCGCGGGCCCTGCCGCGTGCCGGCTGCGGGTCGATCGGGCGTGCGACCGCTCAGGCCGCGCGGAACTCGGCCAGGCAGGCGCCCGGACCGTTCTCCAGCCCGGCGCGGAAGTTCGCGGTGCGCTGCTCCTCCGTGCCGTGCCCCATGAGGGCGGCGCGCACGAGGATCGCGCGGTCGGCGCGGCTGTCCCCGGTGAGCTGCGGCGTCGGATCGCCCGCCGCGGCCATGCCGAAGAACGCCTCGTCGATGTCGCCCTCCTCGAGCTGCCCGTCGCGCTCCGCCTGGTGGGCGAAGGCGCCGGCCAGGCAGTCGGCCGTGCGCTCGTTCTCGTACGTGTAGCGCGACATGTGGCCGAGCTGGATCGCGACGGCGTGCCCCATCTCGTGGGCGATCACGCCGACCGCGGCCATGTCGCCGTCGGTGCCGAGCTCGTTCGCGGCGCGCTTGGCCTGCGCGGCGAGGAAGATCTCGTCGTAGTAGATGACGTTGTTGCGCGGGCAGTACGCCGCGTTGTTCGCGCCGACGACGCCGCAGGGCGTGCGCACGCCGGCGCCGCGGAAGCGCACGACGTTGGGCGCGACGAAGCGCGCGCCCGCCTCGGCGAAGTGCGCGCGCCACATCGGGACGAGCGCACCGTACGCCATGGCCGCCTTGGCGTTCGAGGCCTGCACGTCGGCCAGCGTGACGCGCAGCGGCGCAGCGTCCGGCGCGTCGGCGCGGAACGCGGACGCGGCGTGTGGAGCGGGCGCGATGGACAGCCCCGCGAGGATCGTGGTGGCGGCGAGTGCGCGGACGCGCCGCAGGACGGACCGTGTGGGCATCGATTCACCTCCGTCTTTGTGTACCCCTCGCGCCGCACAGGGTTGCCGTCGCCGTGCGGGTTTTCGAGCGATTCGCGGCGCGCAGCCCTGCTCGATCTCGCGCTGGTCGGAGGACGCTCCAGCGGCGTCCCGGGATGACGCGCGACGACGTTCCACGTGATCCGCACGGCGTTCCGCGCGCTCGTGTGGCGCGCCGTGCGATTCGTGACAGCGGCGTGCCGTTCGTGCATTCGCGCGGACCGCGCGGTGGGGCGCGGCGTACGACTTCCCGAAGCCGACGGACGCTTCGCCCGCCGCATCCCGCGCGGGCGTGGCGCCGCGACCACGATGCACCGTATGGAGAACACGATGCGCAACTTCAAGATCGCGACCGCCGCCGGTCTCGCCCTCGTCATCGGCGCCGGGAGCGCCGTGATCGCCCAGGCGCCGCGCGGCGGCGCCCAGCCGCCCGCGAGCGCGGAGCGCGGCAAGCAGCCGCCCCGTGGCGAGCGTGGCGCCGGCGAGCGCCGCCCGGGCGCGCGGCGCGGCGGTGGCCCCGAGGGGATGCTGCTCCGCGGCATCACGCTGACCGACGCGCAGAAGCAGCGGCTGGCGGCGCTCCGCCCCACCCGCGGCACGCCGAACGCGCAGAACGACGCGGCGCGCGAGCAGACCCGCAAGCTGATGACCGAGGCCCGCGAGGCGCGCCAGCGCGGCGACACCGCGACGGCCAACGCCCGCTTCACGCAGCTCCGCACGCAGATGGAGCAGCAGCGCGCGCAGCGCGTCGCGGCGGTGCGCGACATCCTGACCGCCGAGCAGCGCGTGACGTTCGACAGGAACGTGGCGGAGCTGAAGACGCGCCAGCAGGAGCGCCAGCAGGCGCGAGCCGAGCGTGGCCCGCGCGGCGAGCGTGGTGAGCGCGGAGCGCGGGGCCAGCGCGGCCCGCGCGCCGAGCAGGGCGCGGAGCGGACGGGCGACCGCCGCTGATCCGACGCGGGACGATCGACGGACACGAGGGCCCGGCGCAGAGCATCGCGCCGGGCCCTCGTGTCGTGCCGCACGTCGTACGCGAGTCGCGCCTCGTCGGCGCGTGCGCGTCGCGACCGGTCAGGAGGAGACGCCGAGCCAGCGCTCCAGCGCCTCGCGGCGCGAGCGGCTGACGCGCAGCGTGCCGCCGCCCTTCAGCTGCACGGAGTAGTCGCCGCCCGCGCCGCGGTGCAGCGTCTCGATCAGGTCGAGCCGCACGATCACCGAGCGGTGCACGCGCATGAAGCGGTTGGGGTCGAGCTGCTCCTCCAGCGTCTGCATCGCCTCGCGGATGAGATAACGGTGCCCCGCGACGTGCAGCTCGGCGTACGGCCCGCTGGCGGTGATGAAGTCGATCTGCGCGACCGGCACCGGGCGCACCTTGCCGCGCACCTCGACGGCGATGCGCTCGAGGTAGCGCGGCCGCGCCGGCGGCGGCGCAGGCGCGGCCGGCGGCGCCGTCACCGGCGCGGCCGACGACGGCGCGGCCGGCAGCTCGCCCTGCAGCACGCCGAGCAGCCGCTCGCGCAGCTGGGCCATGCCCTCGAGCGCGAGGCGGCGGCGCGCGCGGCGGAACGCCTCCTCGAAGCGCTCGTCGTCGAACGGCTTCACGAGGTAGTCGACCGCGGCGACCTCGAACGCCTGCAGCGCGTACTGGTCGTACGCCGTGACGAAGATCGTCATCGGCATCCCCGCGCCCAGCTCGCGCACGACGTCGAGCCCCGTGCGCTCGGGCATCTGCACGTCGAGGAACACGAGATCGGGGCGCAGCCGGCGGATCTCCGCGACCGCCGTCGCGCCGTCGCCCGCCGTGCCGACGAGCTCCACGTCGGGCTCGTGGCGCAGCAGGTCCTCGATGCGCAGGCGCGCGAGCGGCTCGTCGTCGACGACCAGCACGCGCAGCGGCCGCGCGTCGCGCGGCTCAGCGGACATCGGTGCCCTCCGCCATCGACGCCGGACGTGGGATCCCGTGCGGCAGCCGGATCTCGACCACCGTGCCGCCCTCGGCGTCGGGCGCGATCGTGAAGCGCTGCGCGGCGCCGTGCAGCTGCGCGAGCCGGGCGACGGTGTTGCGCAGCCCCACGCCGCCCCCCTCGCCGCGGCGGTCGGCGTCGGGCGCCGGCCCCGGGCCGTTGTCGCGCACGCGCAGCACGAGCATCGCCTCCTCCAGCATCGCCTCGATCTCCACCCGTCCCGTTCCGGTGATCTTCTCGACGCCGTGGCGGATCGCGTTCTCCACCAGCGGCTGCAGGATCAGCGTCGGGACCGGCACGTCGAGCGCGACGTCGTCGACGCGCGTCTCGACCGTCAGACGTCCCTGGAAGCGCACCTGCATGATCTCGACGTAGCGCGTCAGCAGCGCCAGCTCCTCGCGCAGCGGCACCTGCGCACGCTCCGCGCCCTCGATGCTGAAGCGCAGCAGGTCGCTGAGGCGCGCGATCATGCGGCGCACGCCGCGCGGGTCGCGCTCCACCAGCGCCGACACGGCGTTGAGCGTGTTGAACAGGAAGTGCGGATCGAGCTGGCGCCGCAGCGCTTCCAGCCGCGCCTCGGCGAGCTGCGCCTCGAGCCGCGCCTCGCGCCGCGCCGCCTCCTCGCGCCGCGCGTGGTAGCGCCGCGAGTACGAGCGCGCGACGCCCGCCGCGAGCACGGTCAGGTAGAGCACCAGCGCGTTGAGGAAGGCGAACCAGAAGGGCGGCCCCCCGCGCCCGCCGCGCGGCCGCCCCGGCCGGAAGAGCTCCGGGGCGCGCGCGAGCCGCGGCGGCCCGCCGAACGGCGACAGCGCCTGCCGCAGCTCGCCGCTGACCCACCCCATCGTCGTGGCGACCGCGACGCCGGCCGCCGCGAACGCGAGCAGCGCCGCGCCGCGCGCGCGCTCCACCCCCAGGCGGTCGGCGAGCAGCAGGATCGGCGGCGTCAGCACCGCCCAGCAGAGCGCCTCGGCGACCGCCACCAGCACCGGGCCCGCGAGCCGGTGCGGATCCGACCAGCGCGCGTCGAACAGCCGGCTCGCCACGTTCAGGAAGGCGTAGACCGCCCACACGGCGACGATCACCGCCACGTCGCGGCCCGTCAGCGCGAGCCCGCGCGGCGCCTCGTGCGGCGTTCCGGCGGGCGCGAGCGAGCTCGCGGGGGAGCCGCCGGGCGCGTCGGCGGTGGAGGGCGTCGTCGGCGGGCGATCCATGTCGGGATCGTATCGGGCGCGCGGCGGCCGGGCGAGAGCCCACGGCCCGAGCGGCACGCCGCGCCGCACGAACGGCACGCCGCGCACCCCGGGCGGTGCCGGCCCCACTCGGCCGCCGCGCGGGCGCAATGGTGCAGCTGCATCTGGCCGCTGTGGTCGGGGGTGGCTACGGTGTCGGCTGCGCCGCGTGTCGGCGTCCCCGCGCGTCGCCCTCCCTCCTCGCTTCCGCCCCATGCGGTCCCGCCCTCGCCCCCGCTCGCGCCTCGCCTCGCCGCTCCGATCGCTGCTGCCACTCCTCGCCGCGGGGCTGCTCGCCTGCCGCGACGAGGCGTCCACCGGGCCGGACGCGTCGCCCGCGGCGTACAATCCCGACTGGACGACGGCGACGCACGGCAAGACGGCGCCCGACTACGCCGTCGTGTTCCCGCAGGCAGCGGTGAACACGATCGAGCTGACGATGACGGCCGCGCAGTGGGAGAGCATCCGCGCCGACATGATCAGGCGCCGCGGGCACGACTTCGGCGGCAGCCCGTCCGGGGTGGGCGGCGGCAACCAGGGCGGGAACGACGGCGATCCGCCGTACGTCGACGTCACGCTCCGCTTCAACGGCCGGCAGTGGCGGCACGTGGGCTTCCGGCTGAAGGGAAGCGCGAGCCTCGCGGCGGCGTGGGGGCAGGGCGTCTACAAGCTCCCGTTCCGCCTGCAGTTCGACGAGTTCGAGGACCGCATCCCCGCCGTCGACGACCAGCGGTTCCACGGCTTCAAGGAGCTGTCCTTCGCCCCGGGCTTCGGCGACCCGTCGCTGCTGCGCGAGAAGGTCGCGTCCGACGTGCTGCGCGCCGCCGGCATCCCCAGCGCGCGCACGGCGTTCTACCGCGTCACGATCGACTTCGGCGCGGGGCCGCGCTACGTCGGCGTCTACACGGCGGTCGAGGTCATCGACGACACGATGGTCGAGGACCAGTTCGGCGACGACTCGGGCAACATCTACAAGCCCGAGTCGCAGCTCGCGACGTTCGTGCAGCGCGAGTTCGAGAAGAAGAACAACGAGGGGACGCCCAACTGGGCCGACGTGCAGGCGTTCATCGCCGCGCTCAACAGCCCGCTGCGCACGACCGACGCGGCGCGCTGGCGCGCGGGGCTCGAGGCGACGTTCGACGTCGACCACTTCGTGAAGTGGCTGGCCGTCAACACGACGATGTCGAACTGGGACTCGTACGGCGCGATCGCGCACAACTACTACCTGTACAACCACCCGACGCGGAAGCTCGTGTGGATCCCGTGGGACCACAACCTGGCCTTCATCGGCAACCCGGGCGTCACCGGCCGCCCGCCGACCGACGGCGCGCCGACGACGTTCGGGCTCTCGATGACGATGAACGAGGTGCAGCCCGCGTGGCCGCTGCTGCGCCACGTCGCCGACGATCCGGTCTACATGGCGCGCTACCGCGAGCACGTGCGCAGCTTCACGAGCGGCGTGTTCACGGAGTCGGCGATGGACGCGATGCTCGACCGCTACCACGCGCTGATCGCGCCGCACGTCGTGGGGGCGAACGGCGAGCGGCCGGGCGCCACCTTCCTCCCCAACGAGGCGGCGTTCGGGGTGGGGCTGACGAGCCTCAAGGCCCACGTGCGCGCGCGGCGCGCGGTTGCCTCGGCGTACCTGCAGTGAGCGGCGGGTGCGCGACGCGTGAGTCGCGGGTGAGCGGGCGCCGCGCGCCGCCTTAGATTGGCGGCCATGAGCGCATTCACCTTCGAGACCACGCCGCGCATCGTCTGCGAGGACGGCGCGGCGGACCGGCTGGGCGCGATGGCGCGCGAGCGCGGGATGCGCCGCGCGCTGGTGGTCACCGACCGCGGCCTGCTCGACGCCGGCGTGCTCGCCGGCGCGCTGGCCGGCTTCGAGACGGCGGGCGTCGAGGTCGTGCTGTTCGACGGCGTGCTCGCCGACCCGCCCCAGGCGTCCGTCGAGGAGGCGGTCGCGCTGGCGCTCCACCGCCGCGTCGACGGCGTGATCGGGCTCGGCGGCGGCAGCTCGCTCGACACGGCCAAGCTGGTCGCGCTGCTCGCCGGCTCCGGCGAGACGCTCGACGCGGTGTTCGGCGTCGGGAAGGCGCGGGGGCCGCGGCTGCCGCTGATCCAGGTGCCCACGACCGCGGGCACGGGCTCCGAGGTCACGCCGATCGCGATCGTCACGACGCCGACGCACGAGAAGGTGGGCGTCGTCTCGCCGGTGCTGTACGCCGACCTCGCGGTGCTCGACGCGACGCTCACCGCCGGGTTGCCGGCGCGCGTCACCGCGATGACCGGCATCGACGCGATGGTCCACGCGATCGAGGCGTACACCTCGCGCCACCGCAAGAACGTCCTCTCCGACACGCTCGCGCTGCGCGCGCTGGCGCTGCTCTCGCGGCACCTGCGCACGGCCGTCACCGACGGCGCGAACCTCGACGCGCGGCGCGCGATGCTGCAGGGCTCGATGCTCGCGGGGATGGCGTTCGCCAACGCGCCCGTCGCCGCGGTCCACGCGCTCGCCTATCCGCTGGGCGGGCACTTCCACGTGCCGCACGGGCTGAGCAACGCGCTCGTGCTGCTGCCGGTGCTGGAGTTCAACCTGCCGGTCGCGGACCGCCTGTACGCCGAGCTGGCGCCGGCGCTGCGCGCGCAGGGCAGCGCGGCGGCGCGGCCGGCGACGGGGCGCGCGCTGCTCGACGGGCTCGCCGAGCTGACCGACGACCTGGGGCTCGAGCGCAGGCTGCGCGAGGTGGGCGTGCAGGAGGACGACCTGCCGATGCTCGCGCGCGACGCGATGCAGGTGCAGCGGCTGCTCGTCAACAACCCGCGCGACGTGACGTACGAGGACGCGCTGGCGATCTACCGGCAGGCGTTCTAGCGCCCGACCACATGTCGCGCGCGGCGCGATGGAGAGGGCTCGACCATCAGACGTGCATCCTGTCGGTCCTCGCAGTCCACGCACCGACGCTCGTTCATCGGAGTTCGTTCACCGCGAGCCGGACCAGTGCCCGACACCCCCGAGACGCGCGACCGCTATCCGCACCTGACGACGCTCGACACGCGGTGGATGGACAACGACGTGTACGGGCACGTGAACAACGTCGTCTACTACAGCTTCTTCGACACCGCGGTGAATCGCTGGCTCATCACGCAGGACGTGCTCGATCCGGCGACGAGCGCGGTCATCGGGCTCGTCGTCGAGACGCAGTGCCGCTACTTCCGGCCGCTCTCCTTCCCGGAGCCGGTGACGGCCGGATTGCGCGTCGCGCACGTGGGAACGTCGAGCGTGCGCTACGAGCTGGCGCTCTTCGGAGGATCGGACGCGGAGGCGGCGGCGGCCGGCCACTTCGTGCACGTGTACGTGGACCGCGCGACGCGGCGGCCCACGCCGGTGCCCGATGCCATGCGCCGCGCGCTCGATACGCTGCGCCCTCGCGGCTCGACCGGCACGGACGCCCGATAGCAGTCCGCGCGCCTGGACGGGCGTTGGGATGTTCGTCTCATGCCGGCACGTGACGGCGCGCGCTACTCTGGCCCCCGCCAACGGTCGCCGCGCCGCTGTACGTGCACGGTGCGCGCCGCTCCTCCCGACACGTCCTCACGCGAGAGCTTCCATGACGCCCCAGCGCCTTCCCTCCCGTTCGTCGCGCGCCGCGATCATCGCCACCACGATCGTCACGGTGCTCGCCGCCTGCGCGGCGGATGCCACCGCGCCCCGCACGAGCGCCGATCGCGCCGCGCTGTCCCGCGCCGCCGCGCCGCGCGCATCGCATGCCGAGGCGACGCTGCGCGACGTGTCGGGCGCCGACATCGGCACCGCGCGCTTCACGCAGGACGCGACCGGCCGCGTGCACCTCACCGTGCACGTGAAGGGGATCGCGCCGGGGCGGCACGGGCTGCACCTGCACGCGATCGGCGCCTGCGACGCGGGCACGCCGACGCCGTTCTCGTCGGCCGGCTCGCACTACAACCCGACGCGCCGGCAGCACGGCCACGACAACCCGCTCGGCCACCACGCGGGCGACCTGCCGAACCTCGTCGTCAACGCCGCGGGCGTGGGACGGCTGAGCGAGACGCTCGAGCAGTTCACGCTGTCGGCCCTCGCCGACGCCGACGGCACCGCGCTCGTGCTGCACCAGAACGAGGACGACCGCCGCACCGACACGGGCCCGTCGGGCCCCGGCAACAGCGGCGCGCGCATCGCCTGCGGCGTCGTCGCCGGTCGCTGATCGGCGCGACTCGACCCTGCTTCGTCGCGCCCGGGTCGAACGGCATCGGACGGGATTGACAGGATCACCAGGATGCACGGCTCCGCGGCGCGCGACGTCCCTCGCACTCACGGAGAGCATCGAATCCGGACAATCCTGTGGATCCTGTCTGAAGCAGTTCGCCGTTCGGGTCCGGCGCACGGAAACGACAACGGCGATTGGACGGGATGAACGTCCGAGAAGGACGGATGAGGTCAGAGGGCTCCGCGCGGTGCGATGTCATTCGCCACCGCGCGGAGCCCTCCGCCGTTCTCAGACGTTCTCAGACGTTCATCCTGTCTGGTCGTTCGCCGTTCGGGTCGAGGACGCCGGTACATCCCGAGCGGCCGTTCCGCAGCCCCGCAGCCCCTCACCCCACCCGCGGCGCCGCGTACGTCGGAGCCGCCAGCAGCGCCACCGCGCCCAGCAGCCGGTACTCCGCCGGGCTGCGGTCGGGGACGATCGGCGTCGCGCGTGCCGCGTCGGTCAGCGTGTCCTCGACGAGCGCGCGTCGGATCGGGCCGTCCAGCAGCTCCCACGCGGCCGTGATCTCGCCGCCGACGTAGATGCGCCCCGGATTGAACACGCTCACCAGCGCCGCGAGCCCGCGCCCGATGTGCGTGCCCGTCTCCTCCAGCGCCTCGACGGCCGCCGGCTCGCCGTCGCGCGCGCGGCGCACGATCTCCTCCACCGTCGTCGCCGGCGCGCGGCGCGGCGCCGGATGGGCGCTCGTGCGCGCCGCCGCCGCGGCCCGCTCCGCGTAGCGCGCGAGCGTCGCGCCGCTGCCCGCGAGCGCCTCCCAGCATCCGCGCTTGCCGCACACGCACGCCGGTCCGCTGCGGTCGAGCGACACGTGCCCGAACTCGCCCGCCGTGTGCATCTCGCCGCGCAGCACCTCGCCGCGCACCACGAGCCCCACGCCCACGCCGTCCGAGATGCTGACGTACGCGAAGCTCTGTCCCGAGCCCGCGCCCTCGGGCGACAGCCAGAGGCGCGCGAGCGCGCAGGCGATCGGCGCGTTCTCGATGCGCACCTTGTAGCCGAGGCGCTCGGCGAGCGCGTCGCGCAGGTCGACGTCGCGCCAGCCCAGGCGCGGCGCGTAGATCACGCGTCCCGTGCGGCGGTCCACCATCCCCGGCACGACGAGCCCCACGCCGCGCACCGTCTGCCCGTCCTCGTCGTCGGCGGCCGCGTCGTCGACGTGCGCCGACACCAGCTCCGGCACGCACGTCGACAGCAGCTCGAGCAGCGCATCGGGCGTCGCCGGCGTCTCGAACGACTCGCGGGCGATCACCTGCCCGCCGAAGTCGAGGAGCGCGACCGCCGTGCGCCCGGAGCGCACGTCCACCGCGACGGCCAGGTGCCGGTTCGTGCGCACGCGCAGCAGCGTCGGGCGGCGGCCGCGCTGCGCGGCGCGCGCCGTGCCGCCCTCCACCACCGACCCGCGCGTCACCAGCTCGCGCACGAGCGGCGTCAGCAGGCTGCGGCTCACCTCCATCCGCCGCGCGAGCTCGGCGCGCGAGATGGGCTGGTGCTCGCGGATCAGGTTCAGGACGATCTGGCGATTGACCTCGCGCGTCGTCGTCCGCGTCGCGACGCGGAAGTTGCGCGTGTTGATCTTGCGCATCGGGCTGGTGGCGGGAGGTCGGGCGTGCGTCGTGGCACGCCCCGCGGGGCGCCGCCGGGCGACGATCCGAGCGCAGGGTACTACGGAAAGGATCGTGGTGTCAACGAAATCGTGCGTCGTCTGCAGCTCACGCACTGCACGTTGCGCCGCTGTCGCGTTCCAACGCCCCGAGCGTCACCGTTTCGCTGCGCAATCGGAACGCGCGTGAACAAATTCCGGCTCAGCCGGTGTTCCGGAGCCCCTGCGCGAGCCCGCTCAGCGTCGCCGAGAGCGCCTCGGTCACCGCGGCGTCCTCCGGCGGCGGCGCGTCCGGCGAGGGCTCTCCAGATGCGCGGGGCTCCGCCGCCCGCCGCCGGCGCAGCAGCGCGATCTGCAGCAGCGAGAGCGGATCGACGTACGGGTTCCGCAGCGCGATCGCCGTCCGCAGCACCGGCGTGTCGGCGAGCAGCTGGTCCGTCCCGCGGATGCGCAGCAGCGCGGCCACCGTGCGCCCGAACTCCTCCTCCAGCGTCGCCAGCAGCGCCGCGTCGGCCCCGAGGCGCGTCACGTACGCCCGCGCGACCTCGAGGTCCGCCTTGGCGCACACCATCTCGATCTTCGCCAGCAGGTCGTCGAAGAACGGCCACGCGCGCGCCATCTCCTGCAGCGTCGCGAGCCCGTCGGGCGTCGCCGACGCCTCCGCGAGCGCGGTGCCGACGCCCAGCCACCCCGGGAGCATGAGCCGGATCTGCGTCCACCCGAACTGCCACGGGATCGCGCGGATCCCCGCGATGCCGGCGCCGGCCCCCGGACGGTACGCCGGCCGCGACCCGAAGCGCGCCGACGCCAGCTCCGCGACCGGCGTCGCCTGCAGGAAGAACTCGAACAGCGCGGGGTCCTCGTGCACGAGCGCCCGGTAGACCCGCAGCGACCGCTGCGCGAGCGCGTCCATGACGCCGCGGAAGCGCGCGACCGTCGCCGCGTCGGCGCCCTGCCGCCAGTCGTCGAACGCCTGCAGCAGCGTCCCCGCCACCGTCACCTCGAACGTCCGCTCGGCGATCGGCGCCAGACCGAACTGCTGCGAGATGATCTCGCCCTGCTCGGTGATCTTCACGCGCCCCTCGACCGTGTCGGGAGGCAGCGCCGCCAGCGCCCGCGCCACCGGCGACCCGCCGCCGCGGCCGACGCTCCCGCCGCGCCCGTGGAAGAGCCGGAGCTCCACGCCGGCCTCGCGGCAGACCTCCGCCAGCGACTCCTGCGCGCGGTACAGCGCCCACGACGACGCCAGGATGCCTGCGTCCTTCCCACTGTCCGAGTAGCCGAGCATGACCTCCTGCCGCCGGCCGCGCGCGGCCAGCTGGCGCGCGTAGACCTCGTCGGCGAGCAGGGCGCGCAGCACCTCGGGGGCGCGCTCCAGGTCGTCCAGCGTCTCGAAGAGCGGCACGACGTCGAGGCGCGAGGTCGGCGGGTCGGCGGCCAGGTCCACGAGCCCCGCCTCGCGCGCCAGGACCAGCACGCGCAGCAGGTCGTCGGGGCCGGTGGTCATCGAGACGACGTACGTGCGCGCCGCCGCCTCGCCCGTCTCGTCCTGCACCGTGCGGACGACTCGCAACGTGTCGAGCGCGCGCCGCGTCGCCTCCTCGAGCGGCAGGTGCGGCCCCACGAGCGGCCGGCGGCCGAGCAGCTCGCGGCGCAGCGCGGGGCCGTCGAGCGGGCCCGCGCCGAGCCGCGCCGCCACGTCGTCGAGCGCGGCGGCGTGCATGTCGGCGTGGTCGCGCACGTCCATCAGGAAGCCGTGGAAGCCGTGCGCGCGCACGAGCGCGAGGAACGGGTCGAACACGGTGCGGCACGCCTCGGTCGCGCCGGCGGCGAGCAGCGACTCGCGCACCAGCTGCAGGTCGTGCTCGAGCGCCGCCGCGTCGGGGTACGCCGCCGGCTCCGCCACCGGGCGTCCGGCGTCGCGCGCGGCCACGCGGCGCCGGGTCGCGTCCACGCGCGCGGCGATGAACGTCAGCTTGAGCCGCACCGGCTCGTCGGCGTTGCGGCGACGGTTGGCCTCCCACACGTCGGGGAGCGCGGCGCGGTCGGCGTCGAGCGACGCCACCAGCGCTGGCGCGGGGGCGGCGAGGTGCGCGGCGACCGACGCGCGCTCGATCAGCCCGTCCAGCGCCTGACGGTAGCGGCCGAGGATGACGTGGCTGGCGCGGCGCGCGGCGGCGAGCGTGACCTCCGGCGTGACGAACGGATTCCCGTCGCGGTCCCCGCCCACCCACGTCCCGATGCGCACCGGCGGCGACAGGCGCAGCGCCTCGGCGTCGGTCGCGAACTCCTCCTCGAACGCGCGCACCAGCGTGTCGTGCGTGCGCACGCCCGCGTCCAGCAGGCGCGTCTCCAGGTACCAGAGCACCGTGCTCACCTCGTCGAGCACCGACGGCCGGTCGCGCCGCACCTCCGCGGTCAGCCAGAGCAGCTCGACCTCGCCCTCCAGCGCGTCGTCGACGGCGCGCTGGGCGTCGGCGCTCGACTGCTCGCGGCGCAGCAGCAGGTCGGCCACGCGCGCCTGCAGCGCGAGCAGCGTGCGCCGCGTCGACTCGGTCGGATGCGCGGTGAGCACGGGGCGCACGTCGAGGCGCGCGAGCGCCGCCGCCACCTCGTCGGCGCTGCGGCCCTGGGTGCGCAGGCGGCGCATCGCCCACCGCGCGGAGCCGGGCTGCGGCGCCGCGTCGCGCCCGCGATACGCGTCGCGGCGCCGCACGCGGTGCACCTGCTCGGCGGTGTTGATCAGCAGGAAGAAGAGGGTGAAGGCGCGCGCCGTGAGCGCGGCCAGCGGCAGCGGCAGCGCCTCCACCCGTTCGAGCAGCGCCTCGAGCGCCGGCGCGTCCGGGACGCCGCGCCGCCGGGCGCGCGACGCGCGGCGGATCGACTCGACGGTCTGGTACGCCTCCTCGCCCTCGATCCGCCGGATGACGCGGCCCAGCGCCGCGGCCAGGCGTCGCACGTCGTCGTGCAGCGGGACGTCCTCGGGGCGCGTGGCGGCGGGCGTGGAGCGGGGCGGGGGCGCGTCGGACGTGCCGGGAGTGGGCGTCATGGCCGGAGGAGGCGGGTGGGCGCGAGCGCGATGGCTTCGCCAATCATAGTCGTCCGCCCACCGTGGCCCTGCGCCTCGGTGCGGCGCTCCGCCGGTGCGCGCTTCTTGCGCCCCTCGCGCCGCGAGCGTGGACGCACGCCCGCGAACGCATCGCCCGCGTCGTACACGCGTGCCCCACACGCACCGCCTCGCACGCACCTCGCACCCGCACCCGGGCTCCGCCGATGCGCCGATGCCTCGCCCTCGCGACGATCGCCACCGTCGCGGCCCTCACCGCCGCCTGTCAGCGCGACGCCGGCGCGACCCGCGCCGACACGACCCACGCCGCGACGGGCGACACGTCGCGCGTGGCGGGCGGACCGCTGTCGGATCGCGGCGTCGTCACGCTGCTGACGCACCTCAACGTCTCCGAGGTGGGCGCCGCGCAGGTCGCGATGCCCAAGCTCGGGGATCCGACCGTGCGCGGCTTCGCGCAGCGCATGATCGCCGACCACGGCGCGCTCGACTCCGCGATCAAGGCGCTGCCGGTGAACGAGACGCCGGCGCCGTATCCGCCGTCGCAGGTCGCGACGATGCAGGCGGCGTCGAAGCACCTCTCGGCGGTGCTGGACGCGATGCCCTCGGGGCCGGCGTTCGAGCGCGCCTACATGGCGAGCCAGGTGGCGGACCACGCGCAGGCGCTCGACAGCCTGCGCACGTGGCGCGGTGCCGCACGCGATCCGCAGCTCCGCGCGGCGCTGGAGAGCGCGGTCGCGAAGGTGGAGGAGCACCTCGGCCTCGCGCGCGCCGTGCAGGTCGCGCTCGGCGGTGGCGTCGACAGCGCCGGCTCGCCGAAGCCCATGCCGCGGCTCACGCCGTCGGAGATCAACCAGGCGGCCGGCTCGCTCGACCGGCGGCCGCCGGATACGACCGTGACGCCCACCGCGCACCGCGTGCGCCCCGACTCGATCCGCCGCGACAGCGTGCGGCGTCCGTAGCCGCCGCGCCGCCGCCGGCTACCGGGCCGCCGGCTACCGGACCGGCGGCGTGCCGCGCCGGCGCGCCCGTCGCACGAGCTCCCCGGCGGCGGCCACGATCAGCACGCCCAGCACGACCGCCGTCGCGTCGCGCACCGTCGGCTTGAAGGAGCCGAGGGCGACGAGCAGCGTCGTCGACGCCGCGGGCGGGTGCGACGCGCGCAGCAGCAGCTCGATCAGCACCGCGAGCGCCGCGGCCACGACGGCCGCGCCCAGGCGCTCAGGGGACAGGCGGCCCGCCTCGAACACCGACGGGGCGGTCGCGAGGCCGAACGCGGTCACCGCCGCGAAGCCCGCGCCGAGGGCGGCGAGATGGCTGACGATGACGTTGTAGGGGCGCGCCGAAGGATGCTCCGGCGTGTGCGCCTGCAGCAGCGCGGTCGGCCCGAGGCTGGGAAAGAGGAGGATGCGTCCCGTCGCGAGCCCGACGAGTCCCGGGATCAGCGTGAGCGTGGCGACGGCGAGCGGCGTCCAGACGGCGTCCGGGATCGCGGGCCGTCGCGACGCGGGCGGCGCGGGCGGCGACGGCGATGTGGTGGGAGTCGTGGGCGACATGGGAGCGCGGGTGGGGGCGTGCGGCGGCACGGCGGGCGTGCGGCGGCAAGAAGCCGGCCCCGTGCGATCGCAGGCTCCGCGACCCCGACGCCGACGATACTTGTGAGCCCATGCATCGTGGTGTGCGGTTTGCGTTCCGCCCGATCGACGGCTGCCGCGCTCGTCGCCCCGCCTGCCGGGCGCCGTCGTGTACGCACGTACGTTCCCGCACACGACGCCCCAGCGCCGTCGTGGCGCGCGCACGACCGTGGCCGGTAGCGCCGGCAGGCGCGAACGTCGGATGCGGAGGACGATGATCGTCACGGTCGCACGCCGGTGCGGGGCCCCGCCGTACGGCGCCGGCGCCACCGGCGCCCGGTGCGGATCGACGTCGCGCGTGCGCACGCACGCGTCGCCGCGCGCTCGATGGCGCACGACGCTCGCCGCGTGCGTCGCGTGCGTCGCGTGTGCCGCGCTGTCGCTGGTCGCCGCGTGCAACGAGCAGCGGCCGACGCACCACCCGCCGGCCAAGTCGACGGAGGTCGGCCTCACCGCGGAGCAGCATGCGCCGGCGCCCGAGCCGGGGCGCGAGGCGATCGCGCGCATCCCGGCCGCCGCCACGACGCCCGAGGACGGACAGTGGCTGATGTCGCTCCGCGACTACGCGGGGACGCGCTACAGCGCCCTCGATCAGATCACGACCGGCAACGTCGCCGGGCTGCGCATGGCGTGGCGCTACGACCTGCAGCTCGCGCGCGGGCAGGAGGCGACGCCGATCGTCGTGAACAACACGATGTACGTCGTCACCTCGTTCCCGAACCTGCTCTACGCGTTCGACCTCACGCGTCCGGGGCCGGCGGTGAAGTGGGTGTACGATCCCAAGCCGCACCCCGCCTCCCAGGGCGTCGCCTGCTGCGACCACGTGAACCGCGGCGCCGTCTACGCCGACGGGCGGCTCTTCTACGCCACGCTCGACGCGCACGCCGTCGCGGTCGACGCGGCCAGCGGGCGCGAGCTGTGGAAGGTGCGCATCGGCGACATCCAGCGCGGCGAGACGATCACCATGGCGCCGCTCGTCGTGCGCGGGCTGGTGATCTTCGGCAACAGCGGCGGCGAGTTCGGGGTGCGCGGGTGGGTCAAGGCGCTCGACGTCGCCACGGGCGCGGAGCGCTGGACGGCCTACAGCACCGGGCCCGACGCCGAGGTGCTGATCGGCCCCAACTTCCGCGCCTTCTATCCGCAGGACCGCGGCACCGACCTGGGCGTGCACAGCTGGCCGGGCGACTACTGGAAGATCGGCGGCGGCAACGTGTGGGGGTGGCTCACCTACGACCCCGAGCTCGACCTGCTCTACTACGGCACCGCCAACGCCGCGCCCTGGAATCCCGAGCAGCGCCCGGGCGACAACAAGTGGACGGCGACGATCTTCGCGCGGCGCCCCGAGACGGGCGAGGCGGTGTGGGCCTATCAGTGGGACCCGCACAACCTCTACGACTGGGACGGCGTCAACGAGAGCGTGCTGCTCGACCTGCCGCACGAGGGGCGCACGCGCCGCGTGATGGTGCGCGCGGAGCGCAACGGCTACATGTACGTCATCGACCGCACGAGCGGCGAGGTGCTCTCGGCGACGCCGTACGCGCACGTGAACGCGCACACGAGCGTGAACGTCCGCACCGGGCAGCCGCTGCGCGACACGACCAAGGCGCCGCGCTTCGGCCACACCGCGCGCAACATCTGCCCCGCGGTGCCCGGCGCGAAGGACTGGGAGCCGATGGCGTTCTCGCCGCGCACGGGGCTGCTCTACGTGCCCGCCGACAACATCTGCGCGGACATGGAGGGCATCGAGGCGAACTTCGTCGCGGGCACGCCCTTCATGGGCACGACGACCAAGATGTTCCCCGGCCCGGGCGGCCACCTCGGCGAGATCCTCGCGTGGGATCCGGTGAAGCGGCGGAAGGTGTGGACGATCCGCGAGCGCTTCCTCACCTGGAGCGGCCCGCTCGCCACCGGCGGCGACGTGATCTTCTACGGCACGATGGACCGCTGGTTCAAGGCCGTCGACGCGCGCACCGGCCGCCTGCTCTGGCGCTTCCAGGTCAACAGCGGGATCGTCGCGCCGCCCATCACCTACCGCGGCGCCGACGGCCGGCAGTACGTCGCCGTGCTGGCCGGCGTCGGCGGCTGGGCGGGCTCCGTCGTGTCGCTGCCGCTGGACGTGCGCGACAGCACCGCGGACAAGGGGATGGCGAACGCCATGAAGCAGCTCCCGCAGTACACCGACCGCGGAGGGGCGCTCTATGTCTTCGCGCTGCCCTGAGCGCCGCGTCGCACGCGCGGCCGTCGCGTCGCTCCTCGCCGCGCTCGCGCTCGTGGCGTGCGAGGCGCGCGAGCCGGCGACCTCCGAGGAGCGCCCGCGCTTCAGCCTCGCGCCGCTCGACACGCACCGCCTCCAGCCCGGTCCGGTGCTCCCGCGCGAGGGCGTCGGCGGACCGCACGAGCTCCCCGGGAAGAACCCGTACGACGGCAACATCTACGCGGAGCAGGAGGGGCTGCGGCTCTACCGGTGGATGAACTGCGTGAACTGCCACGGCAACGGCGGCGGCTCCATCGGCCCGGCGCTCTGGGACGACGAGTGGCGCTACGGCGGCAGTCCCGCCAGCGTCGCCGAGTCGATCATCCGCGGCCGTCCGAACGGGATGCCCGCCTACGGCGGTCGGCTGTCGGAGGACCAGGTATGGAAGCTCGTCACGTACGTGCGGGCGATGCGCCCGGGCGGCAGCCTCAATCGCGCGGGGAGGCACTAGCATGACGGACCGCTCGCATCGCCGTCGGGCGCCGCTGCTGGCCGCGCCGCTGCTGCTCGCGCTCGCCGCCTGCGGCGACGTCGGCGTGCAGTCCATCCTCCATCCGTCGGGGGAGGGCGCGCGCAACGTCGCGCGGCTCTGGTGGGCGTTGTTCGCCGTCGGCATGGCCGTCTACGCCGTCGTCCTCGGCATCCTCGCGCGGGCGCTCTTCCGGTCGCGGCGCGGCCAGGCCGAGCCGCGCGAGGCGCGCGTCGGGCTCTGGATCGGGATCGGCGGCGGCGTCGTGCCGGCGATCATCCTCGCCGGCGTGCTGGCGCTGACGCTCGTGACGCTGGCGCGCGATGCGGCGGCCGAGTGGCGCGCGGACGACCTGACCATCAAGGTCGTCGGCAAGCAGTGGTGGTGGGACCTCGAGTACGAGAGCGACACGGCGTCGCGCCGGCTGCGCACCGCCAACGAGCTGCACATCCCGGTCGGCCGCACGGTGAAGCTCAAGCTCGAGGCGCGCGACGTCATCCACTCCTTCTGGGTGCCCGAGCTGCAGGCGAAGCGCGACCTCGTGCCCGGCCGGCGCCTCGAGTTCTGGCTGCGCGCGGACCGCCCCGGCGTCTACCGCGGGCAGTGCGCGGAGTACTGCGGGATGCAGCACGCCAACATGGCGTTCCTCGTGGTCGCGCATCCGCAGGCCGAGTACGACGCGTGGTACGAGGCGCAGCTGCGCGCCTCGTTCGCGCCGACGACGCCCGAGGCGATCGAGGGGCAGCGCGTCTTCCTCGAGAAGCCCTGCGCGATGTGCCACGCGATCCGCGGCACGATGGCGCTCGCCGAGGTGGGCCCCGACCTGACGCACCTCGCCAGCCGGCGGCAGCTCGCGGCGGGCACGCTCAAGAACACGCGGGGCGACCTGGGCGGGTGGATCGTGAACCCGCAGGGGATCAAGCCCGGCTCGCACATGCCCGACGTGAACCTGAGCGCGCACGAGCTGCGTGCGCTGCTCGCCTATCTCGAAACCCTGCGATAGCCGGAGCGCGGCGTGACCTCGATCGGACTCGAGCTGCCGGCGCCGCCGGACTCCGCGCTCGCGCGCACGTGGGGGCGTCCCCGCGGCCTGCTGGGCTGGCTGTCGGCGACGAACCACCAGCAGGTCGGCCTGCGGTTCGTGCTGACCGCGTTCGGCTTCTTCGTGCTGGGCGGGATCGAGGCGCTGCTGATGCGCGCGCAGCTCGCGACGCCGAGCGCCGGGCTGCTCTCGCCGGAGACGTACAACGAGATCTTCACGATGCACGGCACGACGATGATGTTCTTCTTCGCCGTGCCGATGTGGGGCGGGTTCGCGACCTACCTCGTGCCGCTGATGATCGGCGCCCGCGAGAGCGCGTTCCCCCGCATGAACGCCTTCGCGTACTGGACGTACCTGTTCGCCGGGCTCGCGCTCTACGCCACCTTCCTCTCCGGCAACGGCCCCGATTCGGGGTGGTTCTCGTACCCCACCCTGTCGCGGCGCGAGTACTCGCCGTCGATCGGCCTGGACGTGTGGGCGCTGTCGATCACCGCGCTCGAGTTCTCGTCGCTCGCCGTCGCGATCAACCTGATCGTCACGATCTTCAAGCACCGCGCCCCCGGCATGGCGCTCCAGCGCATGCCGATCTTCGTGTGGGCGATGCTGGTGTTCGCCTTCATGATCGTGTTCGCGATGCCCTCGCTCGTGCTCGCGACGATCATGCTCGCGCTCGACCGCGGCGCGGGGACGCACTTCTTCAACCCGGCGCAGGGCGGCGATCCGATCCTCTGGCAGCACCTCTTCTGGTGGTTCGCGCACCCCGAGGTCTACATCATCTTCCTGCCGGGGATGGGCGTGGCGACGACGCTGCTCCCCGCCTTCACGCGCCGCGAGATCGTCGGCTACCCGCTGGTCGTGATCGGGCTGATGGCCACGGGCTTCATCAGCTTCGCGGTGTGGGTCCACCACATGTTCACGACCGGGCTCCCGCGCCTCGGGCTCGGCTACTTCGCGGCGGCGACGATCCTCATCGGCATCCCCACCGGGATGCAGATCTTCGCCTGGCTCGCGACGGTCTGGAGCAGCCACCGCCTCGTCTGGCGTCCGCCCTTCCTGTTCGCGATCGGCTTCGTCGTCATCTTCGTCTTCGGCGGCCTCTCGGGCGTCACCCTCGGCGCCGTCCCCTTCGACTGGCAGGTGCACGACACCTACTACGTCGTCGCGCACTTCCACTACGTGCTGGTCGGCGGCATGGTCTTCCCGATGCTCGCCGGGCTGCACTACTGGCTGCCCAAGGTCACCGGGCGGATGCTGAGCGACGCGCTCGGGAAGTGGACGTTCTGGCTCGTGTTCCTCGGGATGAACCTCGCCTTCTTCCCGATGCACCTGGCCGGCTTCTGGGGGATGCCGCGCCGCGTCTACACCTATCCGGCGGCGATCGGGCTCGACCTGCCCAACCTGATCTCGACGATCGGCGCGTTCACCTTCGCCGCCGGCATCCTGCTCTTCCTCGTCAACGTCGCCCGCACGCTCCGGCGCGGCGAGCCGGCGGGGAACGACCCGTGGGGCGCCGAGTCGCTCGAGTGGGCCACGAGCTCGCCCCCGGCGCCGTACAACTTCGCCGTCGTGCCCGCGGTGGCCGGCCGCAGCCCGCTCTGGACGCAGCCCGAGCTGCGCGGGCTCTCGCACGTGCCGGCGGGGCACGCGCGCGACGCGCACGAGGAGGAGCGCGAGGGGGTGGAGCTGCGCGAGGATCGCCGCGAGACGCAGATCACCAGCTTCGACACCGGGCGGCTGGAGGCGCGCAACGTCGTCGCCGGCCCGTCGATCTGGCCCTTCCTCGCCGCCGCCGCGGCGACCATCGGCATCGTCGGCGGGGCGGTGTCGGTCTGGTTCGTCCTCGCCGGCACGCTCCTCGGCTTCGCCTTCATCGCCGCGTGGCACTGGCCGGAGGAGCGCGACGGGCCGGTCGCCGTCTGGGGCGGGCTCCCGCCCGACGGCACGATCGATCCCCAGGGACGCCCGCTGCGCACCGTGCGCGCCGAGTCGCTCCCCGTCGCGCACACCGGGACGCAGGCGCCGCTCTTCTGGGGGATGATCCTGTTCATCGTCATCGAGGCGGTGTTCTTCGCCGCCTTCATCGTCAGCTACTTCTACCTGCGCGACCGCGAGCCGCTCTGGCCGCCGGGCAAGACGCCGCTCCCCGACCTGCGCCTGCCGGTCACCTACACGATCGTGCTCCTGCTCAGCAGCGTCGCGATGCACATGGGCGACACCGCGGTGCAGAACGGGGAGACGAAGAAGCTGGTCCGCGCGCAGACGGTCGCGCTGCTGCTGATGGTCGGGTTCCTCGCGCTGAAGGTCGTCGACTTCGCCTTCGTCGTCCCGGACCGGTGGTACACGGACGCCTACGGCTCGCTCACCTGGACGCTCTCCGGGCTGCACGCGATCCACGCGTCGAGCGTGCTGCTCAAGGGCGTGATCGTGCTGGCGCTGGCGCGCCGTGGGCACTTCACGCCGGAGCGGCGGCTGGGCGTGCAGATCAACGGCGTCTACTGGCACTTCGTGGTGCTGATCTGGCTCCCGATCTTCTTCACGCTGTACCTGTACCCGTGGCTCCAGTGACGTACCGTCCGTCCACCGAGGATCCCGGGCCCCGCACGCCGCCGAGCGAGGGACCGGTGCGCACCGGGGCGCTCCGCTTCATGCTCCTGGGTGCCCCGCTCGCCTGCATCGCGGCGTTCCTGGGCAACCTCTTCATCGTGCGCGGCGAGTGCGAGATGCCCGCCGTCGCGAGCCGCCTGGCGCTCGTCATCCTCTCCGGCGTCGTCTCCGCGGCCGCCGGGCTGGTGGCGTGGCGCAACTGGCGGCAGGTGCGCGAGCGCGTGCTGCCCGCGGCGGGCGGGCACCCGGGGCGGGATCGGTTCTTCACCATCGCGGGGCTCGCGGCCAGCGTCGCCGGCGTGCTGCTCTCGCTGGGCTGGCTCGGCGTCGTGCTCGTCCTCGACCGGTGCCTGCGCTCATGAGACGCGCCGCTTCCCGCGCGCGGCGCGCGGCGGCCGCCGTCGCGGCCGGCGTGCTGCTGCTGGTCGCCGCGTGCGACCAGCAGAGCAAGCGCCCGACGCGCACGCAACTCGTCGCCGGCGGCGACGTGAAGATCGGCGAGAAGCGCTTCCCGCAGTACGGCTGCACGTCGTGCCACGTGATCCCCGGCGTGCCGGGCGCGCACGGCAACGTCGGCCCGTCGCTCGCGAAGTGGGCGCAGCGCCGCTACGTCGCCGGCGTCGCGCCCAACGATCCGGAGACGCTGATCCGCTGGATCCAGGAGCCGCAGTCGATCGACCCCAAGACGGCGATGCCGAACACCGGCGTCACCGAGCGCGACGCGCGCCACATGGCGGCGTACCTCTACACGCTGCACTGACCGATGGCCGCGTCCCACCGCCGCGCGCTCCTCGGCGCCACGTTCACCTCGGTCGCGTCGCTCGTGTCGCTCGCCGCGCTCTCGGGCGCCGACGCGCAGCCCACCACGCCGCGCGCGCGCGTGCTGCGCGTCTGCGCGGACCCGAACAACCTTCCCTTCTCGAACCGGCACGAGCAGGGCTTCGAGAACCGGCTCGCGCGGCTGGTCGCCGACGACCTCGGGGCGACGCTCGAGTACACGTGGTGGCCGCAGCGCCGCGCCTTCCTGCGCAACACGATCCGCGCCGGGAAGTGCGACGTCGTCATGGGCGTCCCGAGCGGCTACGACCCGCTGCGCACGACCGCGCCGTACTACCGCTCCAGCTACGTCTTCGTCTACCGCCGCGATCTCGGCACCCGCGTGACGACGTTCGACGATCCGGCGTTGAAGCGGCTGCGCCTCGGCGTGCACCTCATGGGCGACGACGGGGCGAACAGCCCGCCGGCGCACGCGCTCGCGTCGCGCGGCATCATCGGGAACGTGCGCGGCTTCCTGATCTACGGCGACTACTCGCAGCCCGATCCACCGGCGCGCATCCTCGACGCGCTCGGCCGGCGCGAGCTCGACGTCGCCATCGTCTGGGGGCCGCTCGCCGGCTACTTCGCGCCGCGCCTCGGCGTGCCGGTCCACGTCGTGCCGGTCGCGCCGCAGCTGCACGCGGGCGTGCTGCCGATGGCGTACGACATGGCGATCGGCGTGCGGCGCGAGGACGCGGCGCTCGCCCGCGACCTCGAGGGGGCGCTCCGCCGCCGCTCGGCGGAGGTCGCGCGCATCCTGCGCGGCTACGGCGTGCCGATCGTCGCCGGTGCGCCGGCCGCCGCGCGCGCGGCGGCCGACGCCGGATCGCGCAGCCAGCCGCCGAAGAGCCAGAGCGCGGCGAGCATGTAGCTCAGCCCTCCGGGCATCCACATGATCATGCCGCCGAGCCGCTGGTCGTCGAGCGGCGTGAGCCCCCACGGACCGGTGGTGGCGGCGTAGGCGGGATACCAGAGCGAGTTCGCGAAGGTCAGCAGCGCGCCCAGCGCGCCGGTCGCGAGGGACGCGCCGAACAGGTACGCGACCGCGACCCCGCGCCCCGCGCGCCGGGCGCGCAGCAGCGCCCACCAGAAGAGCAGCGCCGACCCGAAGAAGCTGGCGTGCTGCAAGCCGTGCACGACGTCGCTCCGCAGCGTCGCCTGGTAGAGCGAGGGGACGTGCCAGACGCCGAGCGCCAGCGCGTGGATCCACCACGCGTGCACCGGCGTCGTGAGGAAGCGCCACGGACCGGCGACGGCGGGCGTGCGCGCCCACGAGGTCGCGGGGCGCCGCCAGCCGGGCGGCAGCGCCCACGCGAGCGCCACCAGCGGCCGCGCCAGCACGAGCAGCGGCGCGGCGACCACCATCAGCAGCTCGTGCTGCGTCATGTGGGCGGAGAAGAGCACGCTCCCCATCGGGTGCAGCGGCGAGACGAGCGCGACGACGAGCGACAGCCAGCCGGCGGCGAAGGCGAGCGCCTGTCCGCGCGTCACGCCCCGGCCGACGCCCGCGCGGTCCCAGAGGCGCCGCGTGCCCGTCGCGAACAGCGCCGCCGACGCGAGCAGCGGCAGGGTGAAGAGCGGGTCGAGCTCCCACGCCGACCAGAGGTCGTGCGGGGCGAGGGCGGCGCCCGGGTGCAGCAGCATCGCGTCGCCTAGTGGTCGAGCGCGTACAGGTACGCGGCGATGTGGCGCGCGTCGCGCTCCGACACGCCGAGGTTCGGCATCGCGGTCAACGAGTCGACCTTCGGCGGGTCCTGGATCCAGCGCAGCAGGTTCTCGGGCGTGTGCGGCAGCACGCCGCCTACGAAGGAGCGTTGGCGCATCGTCGCGAGCGACGGGCCCACGCTGCCGTTCGCGCCGCGCACGCCCGGGATCTCGTGGCACGATCCACAGCCGTACTGCTGGATGAGCGCGTGCCCGCGCGCGGGCTCGCCGCCGTGCGTGAGCGCCCGCGCCTCCGCCTGCACGTCGGCGTCGCGCAGGCAGCCGCCGGAGAGCGCGGCCGCGATCAGCAGCGGCGCGAGCGTGGCGCGCGCCGGTCGATGCGGGGCGGGCATCACGACTGGCACGGGCTGAGGAAGAACTGCGGCAGCCACTGCCCGATGATCACGGCGGCGCAGATCGCGCTGATCCCGACGCCCATCGCGGCCAGCGCGCGCGTGCGCCCCTCGCGTCCGCCCTTGTCGCCCGGGTCCTCGCGTCCGACCGCGGGCCACTGCCGGTACGCCAGCGCGCCCGACCCGAGCGCGAGCAGCAGCGTCGCGAGCGCCACGAGGTGCACGACCATCGGGCCCGCCGACGACTTGCACGCCCACACCTCGATCAGGGCGTACTTCACGGAGAGGCCGACGAGCAGCGCCACCGGCGCGCCGACGACGCCGAGGATCTGCGCGACGTCGGCGCGCGCGACGGGCTCCGAGTAGCCCGATTCCCGGCGCGCTCGCTCGGCGCCGGCGGGCGAGCGCAGGTCGCGTTCCGCCATCAGAGCACCCGTGGGCCGAGGATCACGATCACGAACAGCACCAGCCAGGCGAGCGACAGGAAGACGTGGTACATCCCCGCGTCCTCGACGTCCGAGAAGTGCTTGGGCTCGACGCGGTCCGTGTAGAAGATCGCGGCGATCGTGCCCCCCTCCAGCAGCTGCGTGAGGACGAGCGTGGTGTGCGCGACGACCACTCCCCAGAGCGCGGATCCGTACGCGTTGGTGTCCCAGCGCACGTTGAGCGACTGCAGCTCGAACCAGCGCAGCACCGTCGCCGCGACCGTGAGCGCCATGCCGACCGTGAGCCACAGGCGCACCGCGCGGAGGTCGAAGCGCTTGGCCGCCGTGCGTGCGAGCCACATCGGGATCGCGGACCCCAGCAGGACGGCGAGCCCGATGGTCGGCACCAGCAGCTCGGGCGCCGACGCGGGGCGCGGCGGCCACTCGGCGGCGTTCAGGCGCAGGTAGAGGTACGACGTCGCCAGCACGCCGAGCGTCGTCGCCTCGATCAGCATGAACGCGATCGTCGCCCACCAGGTCACCGCGCGGTGCCCGAAGACGGTCTCCGGCAGCACCGAGGCGTCGATCACCAGCCGCTCGGCGGTCGCGTGCTCCGGCGGCGTCATGCGACCTCCGCGGCGCGCGGGTGGTCGTCGTGGTGCTCGCGGTCGCGGCGCTTCCGGCGCGGCCACCCCCAGCCGAGCAGCGTCAGGAAGAGGAGCAGGCTGCCCCACACGGCCGCCCAGGCGTCGAACATCAGCCAGATGAACATCACACCGACGGCGAGCCCCGCGAGCAGCGGGAAGATCGTCGGCTTCGGATGCTCGTGGCGCGCGTCCGGCTCGGCGTCGAGCGCCGTCGTCACGAGCACCTCGCGCTTCTCGAGCGAGAGGCCGACGACGCGCGGGGCGTCGGGCGTGCGGTGCCAGAGGGCGGAGCGCCCCTGCACGACCGGCACGGGCGCGAAGTTGTACGGCGGCGGCGGGGAGCTCGTCGCCCACTCGAGCGTGTCGGCGCCCCACGGGTCGTTCCCCGCGATCTCGCCGCGGCGGCGGCTGACGACCACGTTCGCGAGGAAGACCAGCACGCTGAGCGCGATGACGTACGAGCCGAGCGTCGCGGCCGCGTTCATCTCGTTCCACCCCATGCCGTCGGGGTAGGTGTAGATGCGGCGCGGCATCCCCGTCAGCCCGAGCAGGTGCATCGGGAAGAAGGTGAGGTTCACGCCGACGATCCAGAGCCAGAAGTGCCACCGGCCGAGCCGTTCGCTCAGCATCCGCCCGGTCCACTTCGGGAACCAGTAGTAGAACGCCGCGAACAGCGGGAAGACGCCGCCGCCGAGGAGCACGTAGTGCAGGTGCGCGACGACGAAATAGCTGTCGTGCGCCTGCATGTCGAAGCGCACCGACGCGAGCATGACGCCCGTGACGCCGCCGATGATGAACGTCACGAAGAAGCCGAGCACGAACAGGAACGCGGTCGTGAAGCGCGGGCGCCCCGTCCAGATCGTCGCGATCCAGCAGAAGATCTGGATCGCCGTCGGGATCGTGATCATCACGCTCGTGCCGGTGAAGAAGCTGCCGGCGAGCTGCAGGATCCCGGTGACGTACATGTGGTGCACCCACACGCCGAACCCGAGGAACCCGGTGGCGATCGTGGAGAGCACGAGCGCGGTGTAGCCGAACACCGGGCGCCGCGTGAAGGCGGGGAGCGTCGCCGTCAGCATCCCGGTGGCCGGGATGAAGATGATGTAGACCTCCGGGTGCCCGAACCACCAGAACAGGTGCTGCCAGAGGATCGGATCGCCGCCCTCTGCGACGTTGAAGAAGTGCGTCCCGACCAGCCGGTCCATCGCCAGCATCTGGCTCGCCGTGGCGATGGTCGACAGCGAGAAGATCACCATGAACGCGGTGACGACCATCGCCCACACGAACACCGGGATGCGGCCGACCGTCATGCCCGGCGCGCGCAGCTTGAACGCGGTGACGATGATCTCGACCGCCGAGATGAGCCCGGCGATCTCGGTGAAGGTGATCATCTGCGCCCACACGTCCACGCGCTTGCCCGGCGCGAACTCCGGCCCGGCGAGCGGCGGATAGCTGAACCACCCCGTGTCGGGTCCCGTGTTGAGCAGCAGCGCGACCCAGAGCAGCACGCCGCCGATCAGGTAGGCCCAGTAGCCGAGCGCGTTGAGGCGCGGGAAGGCGACGTTGCGCGCGCCGACCATGAGGGGCACGAAGTAGAGCCCCATCGCCAGCACGATCGGCACGGCGAAGAGGAACATCATGTTCGTGCCGTGCGTCGTGAACAGCTGGTTGTACCGGTCGGGGCCGATCAGCCCGTTCTCCGGCCGCAGCAGCTGCGTGCGCATGAGCAGCGCGTCCAGCCCGCCGAGCGCGAAGAACGTCATCGCGGTGACGACGTAGCGGATCGCGATCCGCTTGTGGTCGACCGTCGTCAGCCATCCCCAGAGCCCCGGCGGGTCCGCCCACACCCGCGCGAGCGCCCGCCGCTCCGCGTCCTCCGGCGACGGCGCGGGGGCGGGGTAGGGGGCCGGGATCGCGGCGCCGCTCATTTCAGCCCCTCCAGGTAGGCGAGCAGGGCGTGCAGCTCATCGGGCTCCAGGTTGTTCGCCGGCATGCGCGTGCCGGGCTTGATGCTCTGCGGATCCACGATCCAGCCGGCGAGGTGGCCGCGCGTGTTCGGCAGCGAGCCGGCGGCCAGCGTGCGCCGCGACGCGAGGTGCGTGAGGTCGGGCGCCACGTGCCCGCCCGCGAGCGTGCCGCGGATCTGGTGGCACATCGCGCACGACTTCCCCTCGAACACCGCGAGCCCCCGCGCGCGCAGCGAGTCGGTCGGGGGCGTCGCCTCGCGCAGCTGGCCGGCGTACCAGCGATCGAACTGCTCCTGCGACTCGGCGACCACGACGAACGCCATCTTCGCGTGCTGGTGGCCGCAGAACTCCGCGCACTCGCCGCGGTAGATCCCCGGCCGGTCGGCCTGGATCCACAGCCGGTTCCTGAGCCCCGGCACGAGGTCGCGCTTGCCGTGCAGGCTCGGCACCCAGAACGAGTGGATCACGTCGCCCGACGTCGCCTCGATCATAACGGGGCGCCCGACGGGGACGTGCAGCTCGTTCGCCGTGACGACGACGCGGCTCGGCACCGTGTCGCGGTACTCCACGCGCCACCACCACTGATAGCCCGTGACGCGGATCGTGAGCGCCTCGCGCCGCTCGAGCGCGGCGAGCGAGCGCCCGGTCAGCAGGTCGACGACGAGAAAGGCGAGCAGGATCGCGATGGTCGCGCCGGTCGCCGCCACCGTCCAGCGCAGCGACCGTCGCTCGGTCGACAGCGTCGGCTCGAGGATCGGCACCTCGTGCGGGCGCCGCTTGTGGAACGTCGCGTAGAGGAGCGCGGCGACGGTCAGCACCCAGACCACGGCCGAGATCCAGAACGCGAACCACCAGAGCCCCTCGAGCTGCGCGGCCTGCGGCCCGCCCGGCTCGAGCGCGCTCTGCTGGCGGTTGAGCGTGCAGCCGCCCAGCGCCGCGAGCATCAGGAGCATCGCGAGCGCCGCGGGGGCGCTCGCGCGTCGCACGCCGGGAGCCCGCCCGGGCGCGATCACGAGGCGCCCCCTCCGGGCGCGGGCGGGTGCTGCTCCGGGTGGATGCGCGACGTGTCGGCGCCGGCGGAGCCGCGGCCGTTCATGTCGGGCGACGCCTCGTTCAGGTGCTCGGAGCGCGGCGACCACGCGTCCTTGCGCGTCAGCCCGCCGAGCGTGCGCACGTACGCGACGAGCTTCCACACCTCCGAGTTGCCGAGCCGGCCGCGGTACGACGGCATGCCGTTCGGCCGCCCCTTCACGATCGTGTCGAAGACGTTCTCCGCGTCGCTGCCGTAGATCCACGCGTCGTCGGTGAGCGCCGGCCCGATGCCGCCGCCGCCGCCCGGCGCGTGACAGCCGGCGCAGTTCATCTGCGCGTAGAGGCGCTGCCCCTCGCCGATCGCCCAGGCGTTGTCCTGGTAGGTGCTGGCGGTCGGCTCCGGCGACGGCGGACCGGCGTGCAGCGCGCTGGTGCGCACGATGGTCTCGTCGCTGGCGCCCGGCGGGACCGTCGCGAAGTCGCGCTGCTCGCGCTCGCAGGCCGTCGCAACCAGCAGCGCGCCGCACGCGGCGAGCACGGCGAGCGCCGAGCGCGGGCCGCGGCCGCGGGCACGCTGGCCGGACGCGCGGCGGGCGGACGGCCGGTACGGCCGGGACGGCCGATGGGAAGAGCGGGTCACGACCTGCCTCCGTCGGATCGGGGAGCGCCGCCGGCGGGCGTCGGCACGCGCGGCACGCCGTACTCGTCGAGGATCGCCGCCACCGCGTCGCGCCGCCGCCGCAGCACCGCGTCCACCTCGGCGCGCAGCGCGGCGTCCTCGCGCCGCACGCCCATCGCCACGTCGAAGGCGAGCGGCAGCGAGCGCCCGTCCATCTGCGGCGTGATCGGGACGACGGTCATGGGAACGGCGCCGCGGCGCGCGAAGTAGCCGGCGAGCGGCCCCCACACGAGCGCGACGTCGATGGTGCCGTCGGCGACCGCGTCGATGATGCGGGCCGGCGGGTTGGGCTTGGAGTAGTCGCCGTAGACGCTGAAGCCGACGACGTTGCGCACGATGCCGCGCGCGGCCAGCGCGTGCGCGGGCGGCGTGTTCGCGTAGTCGTCGCCGACGAACTGCACGCCGACCTTCAGCCGCCGCAGCGCGGGATCGTCGAGCGAGGTGATGCGCGCCCGCCCGTCGCGGCGCTGCACGAAGACGTACGAGGAGCGGTAGTACGGCTGCGTCGCGAGCACCATCTCGAGGCGCGCCGGCACGCCCGGCACGAGGTCGCACAGGCCGGCGTTGACGGTGTTGCGGAAGAAGCCGCGGCGCTGCGCCCACCAGGTGTACTCGAGCGTCGCGCCCATCTCGCGCGCGAGCAGCGCGGCCAGCTTGTTCTCGAAGCCCTCGCCCCTGGCGTTGCTGAAGGGCAGGTTGTTCGGGTCGGCGCACACGCGCAGCACGCGGCGCGCGGGAGGCGTCGCGCGGGGAGCGGCGAGCGACGAGCGTCTGGCGTCGAGGGGCGGGCGCTGCGTCAGCGGCGCGGAGTACGCCTCCGCCCCCGTCATCAGCGCCAGCGCGAGGACGGGCAGGGACAGCAGCAGCCGGTCGCGCGCGCGCAGGCGCGGCGGCGCGGGGCGTTCCTCGACGCCCGACGCTCGACGCTCAGCGCTCGTCATGGCAGCCCGAAGACATACAGCGTCCCTCCGCGGTTCGTGTGGGCGCGCAGGTCGGCCGTGGCGCCCGCGAAGCCGTCTCCCGCCGTCGAGTCGCGCGGATCCGTCTCCTGCTCGACCGTCACGCCGGCCCAGCCGCCCGGGCCGTCCATGATCGCCACGTACTGCCGGCCGTCCGGGCCGCGATAGGTGATCGGCTGCGCGACGATGCCGGCGCCGGTGCGGAACTGCCAGAGCAGCTTCCCCGTCGACGCGTCGACCGCCTTGAACCAGCGGTCCATCGTGCCGTAGAACACGACGCCGCCCGCCGTCGCGACGGTGCCGCTCCACACCGGAAAGCTCTCGCGGATCGACCACACCTTGCGCCGCTGCACCGGGTCCCACGCGAAGAACTCGCCGCGGTTGCCGCCCGGGCCCGCGTAGAACTTGTGGTTGGTGCCGATGTACGGCGTCCCCTCGATGTAGTTCGCCTCCGCGCCCTCGGCGTCCATGCACAGGTTGTTGCCCGGCACGTAGAGCAGCCCGGTGCGGAACGAGTACGCGGCCGGCTCCCAGTCCTTGCCGCCCGGGACGGCCGGGCAGATCTCGCGCGTGACCTGTCCCTGCCGGATCCACTTCTCCGGATTCTCCCTCGGCGCGCCCGTCTTCAGGTCCACGCCGCGCGCGACCGTGCTGTACGCGAACGAGTCGGCGGCGATCACCTGCCCGTTGGCGCGGTCGATCAGGTACATGTAGCCGTTGCGCTCCGCGCGCAGCAGCACGCGGCGCGGCCGTCCCTCGATCGGCAGGTCGAGCAGGATGTTCTCGTTGACCGCGTCGTAGTCGTTGCGGTCGTGCGGCCAGAGCTGGTACGCCCAGCGCGCCTCGCCCGTGTCGGGATCGCGCGCGAACAGCGTCGCCGCCCACTTGTTGTCGCCCGGGCGCAGCTCCGGGTTCCAGGGGCCCGCGTTGCCGGTGCCGTAGTAGAGCAGGTCGAGCTCGGGGTCGTACGACAGCCAGCCCCACATCGTCGCGCCGCCGTGCTGCCAGCCGCCCGACTGCCACGTCGTGAGCCCGAGATCCTTCCCCTGGTCCTTCGCGTAGAACGGCTTGAAGCCGGGGCCGATCAGCACGTCCTTGTCGCTGCCGGTGCCGTACGCGCGCCAGGCGATGCGCCCCGTCGCGGCGTCGAGCGCCGTCACCCAGCCGCGCACGCCGAACTCGCCGCCGCTGTTGCCGACGATGACCTTCCCCTTCACCACGAGCGGGGCCATGGTCATCGTCTCGCCGCGCTCGATCGACCCGACCGTCGTGCGCCATGCCTCGCGCCCGGTGGCCGCGTCGACGGCGATCACCTGGTTGTCGAGCGTCGCGAAGAAGATGCGCCCGTCCGCGTACGCGGCGCCGCGGTTGACGCGCCCGCAGCAGCTCACGCCCGCGGCCGCGGGGATGGTGGGCGGCCGGTAGCTCCACTTCATCGTCCCGCCGTCGGCCAGGTCGAGCGCGTACAGCTCGTTGGGGAACGGCGTCACGACGTACATCGTGCTCCCCACCACGAGCGGCGCCCCCTCGTGCCCGAACGGCGTGCCGGTCGACCAGGTCCACGCCATGCGCAGCCGCCCGACGTTCGCGGGGGTGATCTCCGTCAGCCCGCTGTAGCGCGTGTTCGCCCAGTCCTTCGACGCCATCAGCCACTGCCCGTCCTCGGTCGGCGCGTTGGTCGCGACGGTGCCGCTCGCGCGCGCGAGCACGCGCGTGGCCGGACCCGTGGCCGGACGGTCGTAGTCGGGCTTCTCGTTGCCGCGGCAGGCGGCGAGCGCGAGGAGCGCGACGAGCGTCGAGCGTCGAGCGTCGAGTCGGCTCCACGCGCGCACCGAGCGCCGCATCGTCGGCAGGTTCCCTCGCCGCTCGCCGCTCATCGCTCGACGCTCACGGAAGCGCGAACACATACAGCGTCCCCCCGCGGTTCGTGACCTGCGGCAGGTCGGTCATCGCGCCCGCGAAGCCCAGGGCGACGGTGGAGTCGCGCGGGTCGGCGGCGCCGGCGACGATCGCGCCCGACCATCCGCCCACGCCGTCGAGGATCGCCACGTACTGCTTGCCGTCCGGGCCGCGGAAGGTGATCGGCTGGCCGATGATCCCCGAGGCCGTGCGGAACTGCCAGAGGAGCGCCCCCGTGCGCGCGTCGACCGCCTTGAACCAGCGGTCCATCGTGCCGTAGAAGACCACGTCGCCCGCCGTCACGACGGTGCCGCTCCACACCGGGAAGCGCTCGCGGATCTTCCACACGGCGCGCGCGTGGACGGGGTCCCACGCGGTCAGCTCGCCGCGATGCCCGCCCGGCCCGGGGAACATGCGCACGTTCGCGCCGACGTACGGCGTCCCCTCGACGTAGTTCGCCTCGACGGACTCGAAGTCCATGCACAGGTTCTGGTGCGGGATGTAGAGCAGCCCCGTGCGCGGCGACCACGACGACGGCTGCCAGTCCTTCGCGCCCGGCGCGGCGGGGCAGACGTCGCGCACCACGCGCCCGGCGCCCGGCTCCTTCCCCGGCACGAGGCGCAGCCGCCCGGTCTTCAGGTCCACGCCGCGCGTCGTCGTGATGTGCCCGAACGGCGTCGCCGACAGCACCTCGCCCGACGTGCGGTCGAGCACGTACACGTAGCCGTTGCGCTCGGGGCTCACGAGCACCTTGCGCGGCGCGCCGCCGCCGATCGGCAGGTCGAGCACCAGCCCCTCGTTCACGCCGTCGTGGTCCCACACGTCGTGCGGGTTCCACTGGTAGAACCAGCGCGCCTGTCCGGTGTCCGGATCGCGCGCGAACATGCCCGCCGTCCACTTGTTGTCGCCGGGGCGCATGTCGGCGTTCCACGGCCCGGGGTTGCCGGTGCCGTAGTAGATCAGGTCCAGCTCCGCGTCGTAGGTGATCCACCCCCACACGGAGCCGCCGCCGTGGCGCCACGACTCGCCGGGCCAGGTGCGCGCGCCGAGGTCGCGCCCGCGCTCCGACGCGTAGAACGGCTTGAACTCCGCGCCGATCAGCACGTCGCGGTCGGGGCCCGTGCTGTACGCGCGCCACGCGATCTTCCCCGTCGCCGCGTCGAGCGCGGTGAGCCAGCCGCGCACGCCGAACTCGCCGCCGCTGTTGCCCACGAGCACTTTGCCCTTCACGACGAGCGGCGCCATGGTCATCGTCTCGCCGCGCTCGATCGCGCCGACGGTCGTGCGCCACAGCTCCTGGCCGGTCTCCGCGTCGACGGCGGCGACCTGGTTGTCGAGCGTGTTGAAGAAGATGCGCCCGTCGGCGTACGCCGCGCCCCGGTTCACGACGTCGCAGCACGCCACGCCCGCCGCCGCGGGGATCAGCGGCGGCCGGTAGCTCCAGCGCAGCTTGCCCTGGTTCGCGAGGTCGAGCGCGTGCAGCGCGTTCGGGAAGGGCGTGACCACGTACAGCGTGCTGCCCACGACGAGCGGCGCCGCCTCGTGCCCGCGTCGGACGTCGGTGGTGAACGTCCACGCCAGCTGCAGGTCGCGCACGTTGGCGGCCGTGATCTGCGTCAGGGCGCTGTAGCGCGTGCCGCGATGGTCCTTCGCCGGCATCACCCACTGCCCCTCGTCGGCGGCGGGATCCGCCGACGCACCGGTCGTCGGCCGCGCGGCCGCGCCCGAGTCGGGGGGCGCCGTGCAGCCGCCCGCCGCCAGGCACGTGGCCAGGGCCCAGGGAAGCATCGCCCACGCCCGCGGAGCGGACGAGCGGCGACGGACGACGCGCGCGGAGCGGAGGGGCGTCACGGGATGGCGATGGGTGGCGTGCGGCGACGCGCCCGCGCGCGATGCCGGGTCGTCGCGATCGGAGCGCCACCTCCGCCTCCCTCTCCCGTCACCCGACCCGGCGCTCCACTGCCGGGCCGCCGGTGCAGGAGACGTACCAAATGCCTGGGCTCCCTAACGTTCCACCGGCACCGATCTCACGACCGCCGTGCGGCGCGCAGAGCACGGTACGGCGGCGTACGTCGACACGTACGCCGACACGTACGCCGACGCACGCACGCGGGTCGACGCCTCAGCGCGACGCGCCCCCGCGCGGGCGCGCCTTCCACGCCGCCAGCACCTCCGCCTCGCGCTCGGCCGTGAGCCCGGCGCGCAGCGTCGCCTGCCGCTCGGGCGTCTGCGCGCGGTAGAACGTCAGCGTGTCGCGCGCGGTGTCGGCGAGCGGGCGGAAGGTGAGGCCGAGCGCGATCTCCTTCGTGAGGTCGAAGCGCGCGAACCCCTCGCGTCCGTCGCGCGCCGGCTGCCACACGGGCATCTCGGCGTACGGCCGCACCTTGTGCGTGGCGAGGAAGTCGGTGTCGACCCAGGTGAACGTCGCCTCCGACGAGGTCACCGCCTTGATGCCGTGCAGGAGCTCCGCGAACGAGCGCGGATTGCGCGGCCCCACCGCGTTCAGCGTGCCCGTCGCGCCCTGCTCGGCGAGGCGGATCATCCACTCGGAGAGGTCGCGCGCGTCGATGACCTGCACCGGGTCGGTGCCGTCGCCCGGCGCGAGCACCTCGCCGCCGCGCTCGATGCGCACCGGCCAGTAGGTGAAGCGATCCGTCAGGTCGCCCGGGCCGACGATGAGCCCCGGCCGCACCACGAGCGCGCGCTCGCCGAAGTACGTCCGCGCCTCCGCCTCGGCGAGCGCCTTCGAGAGGCCGTACGGCAGCGGCTTGCCCTCCTCGACCTTGGTGTTCGCGCGCGTGAACACGGGGGCGTCGCTCGTCATCGGCACGCGGCTCGTGTCGCTGTACACGGAGCGCGTGGAGACGAAGACGTAGCGCTTCACGCGCGGCGCGAGGAGCTTCGCGGAGCGCGCGACCCACTCCGGGTTGGTGGCGGAGTTGTCGAGCACCACGTCCCAGTCGCGCCCCTCGAGCGAGCGCAGGTCGCTCGCCCGGTCGCCCTGCAGCTTCTCGACCGAGGGGAAGAGCCCCGGATTGGTGCGTCCGCGGTTGAAGAGCGTGACCGTGTGCCCGCGGTCGAGCGCGTACTGCACCTGGTACGGCCCGATGAAGCCCGTGCCGCCGAGGATGAGGATGCGCAGCGGCGCGCGCCACGTCGGGACGTGGATCGTCGGCGCGGTGGGCGCGGCGAGCGCGCGGGCGGCGACGACGGGCGCGACGCTCCAGGCGGCGCCGGCGCTCGCGGCGAGCTTGACGAAGGTGCGACGGGGGACGGACATGGGCGGCTCCGCAGGAGGGGAGCGGCAGTCATGCAGGCGGGCCTCGGGCGCGTCAAGGGCGCGCCGTCGCATTCAATCGCCCGGGAACAACACCCAGAGCGCCGGGCGCCCGACGTTGCAGTGCACGGCGCGCGAGAGCGGCGAGGCGAGGCCCCAGGCGAGGTAGAGCGCGTGCCGCGCCGCCTGGTGCGCGCCGGCGCCGCGCGGCGCGCGCCCGTCCCGCAGCGCCGCCATCCGTCGCAGGCGCGCGGGCACCGGGTGGAAGATCGTCTCGACGAGGCGCGTCCGCGTGGGCTCGTGGTCCTGCCACGCGTCCAGCGCCGCGATCGCGTCCTGGACCGCGCCCGGGCCGACGACGCGCGCCGCGCCCGCGTCGGCCGCGAGGACGGCGGTGCGCGACGGGGTGGGGAGCAGCAGCAGCCCGAGGAACGACCAGGGCACGACGAGCGCCACGAGGGTGACCACGCCGGCGGCGGCGCGCGCGTCCACGCCCGCGCCCCACAGCGCGAGCGCCAGCCCGGCCGCGTTCCACGCCAGCGCGAGCAGGACGCCGTAGTGATGCGACGCGCGGCGGGTGGAGGCGCGCCGCGCGAGCTGCGCCGCGAGCGCGCGCCGCGAGAGCGTCGCCCAGCGCGCGGGGACGACCAGCGTCCGCGCCCGCGCGCCCGTCCATCCGCCCACGAACGACGGATCCTCCGCGGCGACGACGCGTATCCGCACCGCCGGCATCCCGACCTCGCGCGCCGCGCGCGCGACGATCGCCGACGTGGCGCCGTCGGCGTCGGGCAGGTCGGCCGCGCACCGCGCGAGCGTGCCGCGCACGCCCAGCAGGACGAGCTGCGCGAGCACGCCGGCGGCGAACGCGCCCGCCGCGCCCGCGATGCGCGCGCCCGCCATCAGCGCCGCGAGCGCGAGCAGCCAGACGAGCAGCTGCGTGCCCACGCCGCGCGCCCACTCGCGCCGCCAGCGCCGCGCGTCGGGCGCCGCGCGCCGCGCGCGCAGCCCGCCCGCGACGTCGAACGGGAGCTGCAGGAGGACGGCCGGCAGCAGCCCCGCGACGGCGCACGCCGCCGCGATCGGGAGCGGCTGATCGATCTCCCACGGCAGCCAGCGGCCCGGCAGGTCGAGCGCCACCGCGGTCAGCGCGAGCAGCAGCTGCGCCCCGACGCCCCCCATGCCGAGCCGCAGCCGTGCGCGGGCGTGGCCGGCGTGCGGGTCGTCGGCGGGGGCGACGCCGGGGACGTCGGGAGAGGGCAGGGCGCGGGCGGGCACGGAGCGGTGGGCGAGGATCGGGAAGGCGGCAGTATGCACGGCGAGCCGCGCGTGCGCACAACGACCCGGCGGGCGCGACGGGTCCCGCCGCTGGCCCGCGCGTAACGGACGGGGCCGTCACTCGTCCTGCGGGCAGCGGCGCCGGGGCCGCGACGCGGCAGCGCGCACGGCCTCGGGCCGTCGCCTCCCCTCCCGCCGCGCGGTCCCCCCCGACCGTCGCGGTGCCCGCCCGCCCCGCGCCCAGCGCCGGGCACCCGTGCCCCGCCCGATGTCCACGTCCCCCGCCGGCACCCCGCCGGCCGCGGATGCGTCGCTCGACGCGTCCGTCGATGCGCGCCTGCTCGGTGAACTGCTCGACGCCACGACGGAGCTGGTCTGCGCCGTCGACGTCGCGGGGCGCATCGTGCACGTGAACGCGGCCTGGGAGCGCGCCGTCGGCCACGCGCGGGCCGACGTGGCGGGACGCCCCTTCCTCGGCCTGGTGGCGCCCGACGCGCGGGCGGCGTACGAGGCGGCGGCGGGCCGGCTCGCCGCGGGCGAGCGCGTCGATCCGTACGAGATCGCGCTGACGGCGCGCGACGGGCGGCGCCTCGTCTGCCGGGGCGTCGCGGTGCCGGCGCTGGCGCGCGATCCGGCGAGCGGCGCCCAGCGGTGCGTCGGCGTGCGGGCGGCGTACCGCGAGGTCGGGGCGGCGCGCTCCGCCGAGCAGGCGGCGCACCGGTTCGCGCTGCTCGTCGGCGCGATGCAGGACGCGGTGTTCGTGCTGGACCGGCGCGGCACCTACGTCGAGGTGCTCGACACCGCGCCCGTGCTGCTCCTGCACTCCGCCGACCGGCTGCTCGGACGCGGCGTGCGCGACTTCTTCGCGCCCGAGCTGGCGATGCGCTTCCTCGACGCGATCGCGCGCGCGCTCGACGGCGCGTGTGCCGTCTCGCTCGAGTACACGCTCGCGATCGACGGGCGGGAGCGGTGGTTCGGCGCGACGGTCTCGCCGATGGACCGGGAGCGCGTGCTGTTCGTGGCGCGCGACGTCACCGCGCAGAAGGCCGCGGAGCACGCGCTGCGCGAGAGCGAGGCGCGGCATCGCGCGCTCTTCGAGCGCAGCTCCGCGGTGCAGTGGGTCGTCGACCCCGCCACGCGCACGATCGTCGACGCGAACCAGGCGGCGGTGCGCTTCTACGGCCATCCGCTCGCGGAGCTCCGCGGGAAGCCGCTGCGCGAGATCAACGTGCTGCCCGAGACGTCGCTGCGCGCGCTCGCCGCCGGCGTCGACGCGGACGAGGGCGGCGTGGTGCCGCAGCGGCTGGCGTCGGGCGAGGTGCGCATGGTCGAGTTCCACCCGACGCGCGTGGAGCTGAACGGGCGCACGTATCTGCACTCGGTGCTGCACGACGTCACCGACCGCATCCGCGTCGAGACCGCGCTGCGCGAGAGCGAGTCGCGCCTGTCGCTGATCTACGACAGCGCGACGGACCTCATGTTCCTCATGGCGGTCGAGCGCGCGCCGGACGGCACGATCGCCGGCTTCCGCTGCGAGTCGGTGAACGCGGCGTATCTGGAGCTCACCGGCCTCGCCGCCGAGGAGCTGGTGGGGCGGCGGCTGCACGAGATGGTGCCGCCCGGGGAGCTCGCGCGCGTGCACGGGCGCTTCGCGGAGGTCGCGACGTCGGGCGACGTGCGGCGGCACGAGGAGGAGTTCCCGCTCGCCACCTCGCTGCTCGTCGTGGAGACGACGCTGACCCCGGTCCACGACGTCGACGGCGTCTGCACGCACGTCCTCGGCTCCGCGCGCGACGTGTCGGCGCGGCGGCATGCGGAGGCCGCGCTGCGCGAGAGCGAGGCGCGCTTCCGCGGCGTGCTCGAGACCGTGCGCGCGGTCGCGCTGACGCTCGACGAGGTGGGGCGCGTGACCTTCGCGAACGACGCGCTGCTGGAGCTGACCGGCTGGACGCGCGAGGAGGTCGTGGGCGCCCCGTGGTTCGAGCGCTTCGTGCCGAACGGGCCGGCGATGCGGCACCTGCTGGCGGCGATGCTCGCGGGCGACGAGTCGGTCGCGCACTACGAGAACGAGATCCTGACGCGCGACGGCGAGCGCCGGCTGATCGCCTGGGACAACACGCTGCTGCGCGACGCCGACGGCCGCGCCTCCGGCACGGCGAGCATCGGGCGCGACGTCACGGCGCAGCGCGCGCTCGAGCAGCGGCTGGCCGCGCTGTCCGAGCACGACGAGCTCACGGGGCTGCTCAACCGGCGGGGCTTCCGCCGCATGGCGGAGCACGAGCTGCGCGTGGGGCGGCGCGTGGGACGCCGCGGCGCGGTGCTCTATCTCGACATGGACGGCTTCAAGCAGATCAACGACGCGCACGGCCACGCCGAGGGCGACCTCGCGCTGCAGGCGGTGGCGGAGGTGCTGCGCACGTCGATCCGCGACGGCGACCTGGCGGCGCGGCTGGGCGGCGACGAGTTCGTGGTGTACGCGACCGGCGCGGCGACGGCCCACGAGGGCGACGCGCTGGCGGCGCGGCTGCGCGAGCAGCTGGCGTGCGTGAACGAGGCGGCGGGAGCGGCCGGGCGCGGATACGCGCTGCGCTTCAGCGTGGGCGTCGCCCTGGTGGAGGACGCCGACGATCTGGACGCGGTCCTCACGCGCGCCGACGCGGCGCTCTACGCCGGCAAGCTCGCGCGGCGCGCGCCCACCGACGCGCGCTGACGGCGATCCGCCGACGGGCGCGCCGGCGCGTGGAGTCCGCGCCCCCGTGTGCGCCGACGCGGGCACGCGTTCGTGCACGCGCGTTCGTGCACGCGCGTTCGTGCACGCGGCCGCGCGTGTGTGCGCGTCTCCGCACGTCGGCGCGCGTGCGTACAGCCGTGTACGTGCGGTCCCGTACAGGCGATTCCGCAGGGCACGCGGCGCCCCGGCCGAATTCCTTGGGGTCGCAAACGTCTGGCTTCACTCTTGCGCTGGAGCGGCGTCGCCCCACTCCGGGGTGTGGTGTTCCATGTGGGTGTGCGCGTCGCGGCCGGCGACGGTGATGTCGCCGGCCGCGGCCGCCCCCCGTGCCTAGCTCCTGCGCCGACATGTCTTCGACCGCTGCACCGCGCCCGCTGACGCGTCGCGAGCCCCGGCTCGCGCTCGCGCTGTTCCTGCTCCTCCCGCTGCTGCTCGCCGTGGGCGTGCTCCGGCGCGCCGCGCCGGACGGCGCGGGCCGCCCGAACGTCGACGCGCCGCGCCCGGCGACCGGCCATGCCCGCTGAGTTCGCGCTGCCGCCGGGCCGCGCGGTCGTGGCCGACGCGCCGGAGACCCCGGACGCCGCCACCGACGCCGCGACGCCGACGCCGCGCGGGGACTCGCGCGGACACCGGCCGCGCTACGACGCCGCCGAGCGCCGCGCGCTGCACGACGTGCTGCGCGAGAAGTGCGTCGAGCTCAAGCCGGCGTACGCGGTCCTCTGCATCGTCCACTGGCTGCACGAGCGCGGACACGACGCCGTGAGCGCGGCCGACGTGCGCGCGCTCTTCCCGACCCGTCGCGAGGGGCTCGCGGGCCCGCTGCGCAACGCCGCCGACGTGCTGCGCCGGGCCCGCGAGGGCGGCATGGTCGAGGCGCTGGGCGAGGGCTGGTACAAGCTCACGCCGCTGGGGCGCGCGGTGGTCGCCGTGCTGCCCGACGGCGCGCTGGTCGGCGCCGTGCGCGGCTGCCGCACCGCCGCCTGCGCCACGCGCCCCGGCGCGGTGCGCCGCGCCGCCCTCGCCGCCGCCGACGCGCGTCCGCCGCGCTGACGGAACCACACGCCCCTCCCGTCCGCCGCGCCGGCCACGCGCACCACGCGACGAGGGCCGCCTCCCGATCGGGAGGCGGCCCTCGTCGCGTGGTGCACCGATGGACTACCGCAGCGCGCGCAGCCGGCCGTCCGCGCCCACCGTCCACGTGGGCGTGAGCCGCCGGGCGTGCGGCAGCGCGGCGGGCGTCGTGGTGCGCAGGATCGTCGGCAGGCGGTCGGCCAGCGCCGCGCCCGTGAGCGGCGTCTCCAGCTGGCGGCCGAACACGTCGGCCGCGCTCTGCACCACCTGGTAGCCGATGTCGCCGAGCGACTCGATGGTGAGGAGGCTCATCGGGCGCCGCTCGAGCTGCGTGCCCGGCACGACGGGGCTTTCCATGATGCCGGTCATCAGCTCGATCGTGTAGACCTGCTCGCGCCAGTGCGAGCCGGCCGTGCCCCCGCCGCCCTCGGTCTCGATCGGCACGCCCTCGGTGGGCATCGTGAAGCCCATGCCGGCCGACGCCAGCACCCCGCGCCGGCCGATGTAGCGCGGGTCCTGCGCCGTCGTGACGTTCGGGGCCAGCTGACGGAAGGCGGAGTTCCAGGTGAAGCGGCTCACGCCCAGCACGTGCCCGATCTCGTGGGTGATCACCGCCTGCAGCGTGCCCGCGTTGGACAGCGCGCGCAGGTCGTTCGTGTCGAAGCGCATCTGGCCGACCACCGGGAGCCCGTTCGTCTCGCGGGTGGCGCACGGGCCGGCCGAGCCGAGGACGCCGCCCCGGCCGTCGATGTTGTCGAGGCGCACGTAGATCAGCAGGTGCCGCACGGTCGCGGTGCGCGCCGGATCGCCGCTGCCGCAAGCGTTGGCGGGGAAGTTGATCGTCACCGCCTCGCCCCCCTGCATGATCGCGCGCTCCCACTCGGCGACGCCGTTGCGGAACACGTCCTCCAGCGAGCGCTCGGCCGGCGCGACGAAGCGCAGCTCGACGCGGAAACGGTCGGCCGGCGGGTCGATCACGCGCACGACCGCCGTGCCGGCGCCGCGCTCCGACGTCACGCGCACCGTCGTCGTGCCCAGCGCCACGGCGCGCACGGCCCCGGTGGCGCTCACCGTCGCCACGCCCGTGTTCGCCATCTGGTACGTGACGGCGCGACGGAACTGCCGCTGCCCGCCCAGGTCGAGGAGGATCGGGTAGAGCTGCGAGCCCGAGCCGTTGAGGATCGTGAGCGTGTCCGGCGCGACGATGACCTGCGAGATCGGCGCCTGGCGCACGGTCACCTGGCGGGCCGCGATCAGCCGGTCGCCCGCGGCGCGGATCGTCGCCGTGCCGGGGGCCAGCGGGCGGATGCGCCCGTCGGGCAGCACCTCGATGATCGTCGGCGCGTCGGTCGAGTAGGTGACCGGGCGCCCGTCGGCGACCAGGCGGCCGGCCGAGTCGGTGAACACGGCGCGCACGCTGTCGCGCACGCTCGTGAACAGCGTGTCGGGCACGCGCGCGAAGGCGAGCGAGGCGGCGTACGACGGCCGCACGACGACGGCGCGCGTGCCCGTGACGGTGCCGAGCGTCGCCGTCACGTTGGTGCGGCCGAGGGCGACGCCGCGCAGCACGCCGTCGGCGCCGATGCGGGCGATGGTCGTGTCCTGCACGGCCCACGTCACGCTCCGTCCGAGCAGCGGGCGCCCGGTCGGATCGGTCGGCTCCGCGACGAGCGGCGCCGTGGTGCCGACGACCACGCTGTCCGCGCCGCGGATGCGGACGTCGGCGACCGGCGCGGCGACGACGCGCACGGAGGCCTCGGTGCTCACGCTGCCGCTGGTCACGCGCAGCGTCGCGCGGCCCGGGCGCACCCCGCGCGCGCTCCCCTGCGGCGTGACGACGAGGATCGTCGTGTCGCTCGAGCTCCAGGTGAGCGTCGGGGTGGCGATCGCGCGCCCGTCGGCGGCGGTCGCGGTCACGCCGTACTGCCGCTCCTCCTGCTCGGCGAGCGAGTCGGGCGCGGCGGCGAGCTGCAGCTGCGCGACCGCGGTGGGCGTGCCGCCCCCAGTGAGGCCGCCGCCGTCGCCGCCGCCTCCACCGCATCCGGCCAGGACGAGGACGGCGCCGAGGCGCAGGAGGGCCGACGCCGCGGGGCGTGGGCCCGCGACGGAGCGGGCGGGGTGGCGACGGGCGGGCAGCATGCGGCCTGGGACGGGGCGGGAGCACACACGCACACGCGTCGGATCGCCGGGGCGGAGCGGTCGTCGTCCGGGGCGGTCGATCACCCGGCGCGATCCCCGGCCCCCGGCGGCGCCGTCGCCGTGTGGGACGAGGCTAACGCTATCGGAGCGGCGAAGTTCCGTCCATCCCCGCGGCCCCGCCGGAAACACCTGTTGTCGGCCAAGCGGCCGGTCGGCCGGGGCGGCGGCGCGGTCGCCGCCGCCCCGGAACGGTCAGCGCGCGCGCTCGCGCTGGCCGGCGCGCGGCGCGAAGCCGGCGAGCAGCGCGCGGGCCTCGCGGCGCTCCTCCTCGGTCATCAGGTCGCGGCCCTCGTCCACGCGACGCGAGGCGAGGATCTCGTCGCAGAGCTCGCGCAGGCGCACGAGGCGGCGGCGCTCGTCCAGATCGGTCGGGAGCTCGGGCAGGTCGGTCGTCGGACGGGCGGCGCTGGTCATGTCGGACACGGCTGGCGGTGCGGTGGGAATGGCGATCACGGCGCGGGTACGACGGCGTACCAACGGCTGTGACCGCCTGATAGTGCAGGGACCGGGCCGCGACGCCGGGGCGTCGGGGCGTGCGCGGCCCGCGGCGTGCAGCCCCCCGCCGACGCACCGCCCTGTACCGAACCCCTGCACAGGAGAGGCGTCCATGGCCGGTCCGACCGCCCCCCCGCTCCCGCGCCTGCAGGACCATCTGCGCCGCGTGCTCGGCGCGCATCCGGCGCCGGTGACGCTCGCGCGCGACGAGCACGCCCTCGTCGAGTGCGTCGAGGCCTGCTTCGACTGCGCCCAGACCTGCTCCGCCTGCGCCGACGCCTGCCTGGCCGAGCGCGCGGTCGCGGAGCTGCGCGGCTGCATCCGGCTGAGCCAGGACTGCGCCGACGTGTGCGACGCGGCCGGGCGCATCCTCGCCCGCCAGACGGCCGCCGACCCGCCGTTCGTGCGCGAGCTGCTGCGGGCGTGCCTGGTGGCCTGCCAGGCGTGCGGCGCGGAGTGCGAGCGCCACGCCGCCCACCACGCGCACTGCCGCGTGTGCGCCGAGGCGTGCCTCCGGTGCGAGGCCGCCTGCCAGCGCCTGCTGGAGGCGCTTCCCGGGTGAGCATGGCCCGCGCGGTGCCGACGGAGGGCCGGTCCGACTACCTTGCAGGTGGGCCGGCGCCGTACACCGCGCGTCGGATCTCGAGCGCGGGGCGGCCGGCCGTCAAGGCGAGGCCGCCCCGCGCCGTCTGCTGCTTGCATTTCCGGAATGGCTCGTGCGGAGCGGGGCTTCGCCGACCGATGATACGGCCGCGCGCTGGCGCGGCGAGGTGACCCGTGACCGACCCCATGTCCGACGACACGCTCGACCGCACGACCGACGCGACGTCCGCCCCCGTGACCCTCGAGAGCCTGCAGGCCGCCGAGCGCGCCGCCGAAGAGGCCGCCGCCGCGGCGCCCGCCACCGACGACGGCGGCTTCGCCGCCCTCGGGCTGCACCCCTCGATCCTCACCGCGCTGACCGCGCTGGGCTACGAGGAGCCGACGCCGATCCAGGAGGCGACCATCCCCCTCCTGCTCTCCGGGCGCGACGTGCTCGGCCAGGCCGCCACGGGCACCGGCAAGACGGCCGCCTTCGCGCTGCCGCTACTCCACCGGCTGATGAGCCAGGACGAGCGCGGCGGCGACCGCCGGCGCGCGCCGGGCGCGCTCGTGCTCGTGCCGACGCGCGAGCTGGCGATGCAGGTCGCCGAGGCGATCCACAAGTACGGGAAGGGCTTCGGCGCGCGCGTGCTGGCCGTCTACGGCGGCACGCCGATGGAGCAGCAGCTGCGCGCGCTGTCGCGCGGCGTCGACGTCGTCGTCGGCACGCCGGGACGCCTGCTCGACCACATCAACCGCAAGTCGCTCGACCTGTCGCGCGTCGGCACCGCGGTGCTCGACGAGGCCGACGAGATGCTCGACATGGGCTTCGCCGACGAGCTGGAGGCGATCCTCGAGAAGCTGCCCCCCGCGAGCGAGGGGCGGCAGACGGCGCTGTTCAGCGCCACGATGCCGCCGCGCATCGCGGCCATCGGCGAGCGCCACCTGAACCAGCCGGAGCGCGTCGCGATCGCGCGCGAGCGGCTCGCCGCGGGCGTCGCCCCGCGCGTGCGCCAGATCGCGTACGTGGTGAACCGCCAGCACAAGCTGGCCGCGCTCGGCCGCGTGCTCGACATGGAGGCGCCGACCTCGGCGATCGTCTTCTGCCGCACGCGCGGCGAGGTCGACGAGCTCACCGAGTCGCTCGCCGGCCGCGGCTACCGCGCCGAGGCGCTGCACGGCGGGCTGTCGCAGGACCAGCGCGACCGCGTCATGCGCCGCTTCCGCGAGGGCAACACCGAGCTGCTCATCGCCACCGACGTGGCGGCCCGCGGCCTCGACGTCGAGCACCTGTCGCACGTCGTGAACTACGACCTGCCCAACTCGCCCGACGTCTACACGCACCGCATTGGGCGCACGGGGCGCGCCGGGCGCGAGGGCGTGGCGATCACGCTCGCGCAGCCGCGCGAGCACCGCCTGCTCCGCAACATCGAGGAGCTGACCGGGCAGCCGATCCGCGTCGAGGCGGTGCCGACGATCGTCGACCTGCGCACGCGCCGCCTGGAGCTGCTGCGCGCGTCGCTGCGCGAGGCGATCGTCGCCGACGGCTTCGATCCGTACCGCGCGGTGGTCGAGTCGCTGGCCGAGGAGTTCGACATCATGGACGTCGCGATGGCGGCCGTGCAGCTCGCCCACGCGGCCGAGGGCGGCACGGCGGAGACGCAGGACGCGGAGGAGATCCCGTCGCTGAGCTTCCCGTCCGGGCGCGGCGGCCCGCGCGACTCGCGCGGTCGCGATTCGCGGGGCGGCCCGCGGCAGGACCGCTTCGGCGGACGCGAGCGCGGCGGGTTCGACCGCGGCGATCGTGGCGACCGCGGCGATCGTCCGCCCCGCGGCGACCGTCCCGAGCGCGGCCCGCGCGTGGCGCCGCGCGACGACGCGCCGCGCGGCGGCGGGCGCGAGCTGCGCGATCCGCGCGACCGCGATCCGCGCACGGCGCGCACCGGCTACGACCGGGCGGGCGGCGAGGGCTACGCCCCGCGCGAGGAGCGCGGCTACCAGCGCGAGCGTGGGCCGCAGCGCGGCTTCGACGACGCGCGCGGACCGCGCGGCCGCGACGCCCGCGGCCCGGGCGGCGGCGGGCCCGGTGGGCGGCGCGGCGGCGGCGACGTCGCCCGCATCTTCGTCGGGCTGGGCAAGGAGGCGGGCGTGCGGCCGGGCGACCTGGTCGGCGCGATCGCCAACGAGGCCGGAGTGGATGCGCGCGACATCGGCGCGATCGACATCGCCGACCGCTTCGCCCTCGTCGAGGTGCCGGGTGCGGCGGCGGAGCGCGTCGTGCGCGCCCTGCGCGACACGACCATCCGCGGCCGGAAGGTCGACGCCCGTCGCGACCGCGACGAGCCCTGAGCCCCTCCGCCCATCGGGATCGATCGAGGCCGGCGTCCATCCGACGCCGGCCTCGATCGCATCCGCGCGTCGGCCGCACCGGCGAGCACGACGGCGGTATGCTTCTGGCAAGCCTCGCCCCGATCTCTCGGGTCGTGCGCCGCGCTCGCCGCCGGGGCCGCTCGCCGTGGGGACGGCCGTCGATGCCGTCGTGACGCGGACGCGCGGACCCGTCGGCCGGTGCCGCCGCCGCTCCCGTCGCGCATCCGTTCCTCGTCGACCCGATGTCCCAGTCCGACCTCCGTCACGCCGGCCCGGCGTCGCCCGGCGACGCGTCCATCGCCCAGGGGCCCGACTCCGGCTTCCGCCTGATGGCGGAGCTGATGCCGCAGCTCGTCTGGACGGCGACGCCCGACGGCTATCACGACTGGTTCAACGAGCGCTGGTACGCCTACACGGGCATGCCGCGCCCGGACCAGCCGGGCGGCGAGCACGAGACGCCGCAGGGGTGGAGCTGGAGCGACTACCTGCACCCGGACGACCTCGCCCGATCGCAGGCCGCCTGGGAGCACTCGCTCGCCACGGGGGACCGCTACGAGATCGAGTACCGCTTCCGCAACCGCGCGACGGGCGGCTACTGCTGGTTCCTCGCGCGCGCGGTGCCCATGCGCGCCGCGAGCGGCGCGATCGTGCGCTGGTTCGGCACCTGCACCGAGATCGACGACGCGAAGCAGAACGAGCTCGCGCTCGAGGTGCTGGCCGACGCCGGCCTCGCGATGGCCCGCGAGACCGATCCCGACGCGGCGCTCGACGCGCTCGCGCGCACGGTCGTGCCCCGCCTCGCCGACTGGTGCGCCGTGGACCTCGCCGACGACGCGCGCGACGCGCGCGCGCCCATCCGCCGCGTCGCGGTCGCGCACGTCGACCCCGCGAAGGTCGCGCTCGCGCACGAGCTGGCGGAGCGGTATCCGCCGGCGCAGCACGAGACGGAGACGGGCGTGCCGTACGTGCTGCGCACCGGCCAGCCGCAGCTCGTCGCCGAGATCCCCGACGCGATGCTCGCCGCCTCCGCGCACGACGACGAGCACCTGCGCCTCATGCGCGCGCTCGGCCTGACCTCGGCGATCGTCGTGCCGATCGTCGTCGAGGGGCGCACGCTGGGCGCGATCTCGCTCGTGTCGGCGGAGGGGCGGCGGCGCTACGCCGCGCGCGACGTGGCGCACGCCGAGCAGCTGGGGCGCAACGCGGCCGTCGCGCTCGAGCGCACGCGCCTCCTCGGCGCGCTCAATCGCGAGCGCGTGCGGCTGCTGGAGCAGTCGCACGAGCTGGCGGCGCAGAACGAGGCGCTGCAGCAGCAGGCGGTCGAGCTGGAGATGCAGGCCGCGCAGCTGCAGGAGCAGGCCGCCGAGCTGGAGGCGCAGGCGGAGGACCTGCAGGTCTCGAACGCGGCGCTCGGGGCGACCGAGACGCGCTTCCGCTCGCTCTTCCAGAGCCTGACGCAGGGCGTCGTGTACCAGGACGTCGACGGCCGCATCACCGACGCGAACCCGGCGGCCGAGCGCGTGCTCGGGCTCTCGCTCGCGCAGCTCAGGGGCGTCGCCGACGCGCCGGACTGGCGCGCCACCGACGCGAGCGGCGAGCCGCTGGCGGCCGACCAGTTCCCGGCGCGCCGCGCGCTCGCCACGGGCGAGGTGCTGCTCGGCGAGCGCATCGCGATCCACAACCCCGTGCTCGGCGAGCAGCGGTGGTTGTCGGTGGACGCGGTGCCCGAGCGGCGGCCGGGGGAGGCGCGGCCGTTCCGCGTGTACTCGCTGTTCAGCGACGTGACCGACGAGGTGCGCGCGGCCGAGATGCGCCTGCGCCTCGCCGAGGCCGAGCGCGCGGCGCGGCAGCAGATGGCGCGCGTGTTCGAGCAGGCGCCGGTGGCGATCAGCGTCACGCACGGCCCGGCGCACGTCTACGAGCAGGCGAACGCCGCGATGCGCCGCCTCGCGGGCGACCGCGATCTCGTCGGCCGCACGCCGCGCGAGGCGCTCGCCGATCTCGATCCGCGGATGCACGACCGCTACGAGCAGGTCTTCGCCACCGGCGAGGCGTTCGTCGGCGTCGAGATGCCCGTGTCGCTGCCGCGCGACGCCGAGCTGGCGGAGGCGTACGTGAACCTCGTGCACCAGCCGCTGCGCGACGCGACCGGCGCGGTGAGCGGCATCGTGACCGTCGCCACCGACGTCACCGACCAGGTGCTCGCCCGTCGCGCGATCGAGCGCGCGCGCGCCAGCGCGGAGGAGGCGAACCTCGCGAAGAGCCAGTTCCTCCGCACCGTCTCGCACGAGCTGCGCACGCCGCTCAACGCGATCTCGGGCTACGCGGACCTCGTGCTGATGGAGCTGCGCGGGCCGGTGACCGCCGAGCAGCGCGCCGACGTCGAGCGCATCAAGCGCGCGAGCCAGCACCTGCTGGGGCTCATCAACGACATCCTCTCGTTCGCGAAGCTCGAGGCCGGGCAGGTGGAGCTCGACGTCGGCCACGTCGACGTGCCGCACACGCTCGGCGAGGTGGAGGCGCTAGTGGCGCCGCAGCTGTCGACGAAGGGGCTCCGCTACCGGTCCGACATGCGCGTGCCGGGGCTCGCGGTGCGCGCGGACCCCGAGCGGCTGCGGCAGATCCTCCTCAACCTGCTCGGCAACGCGATCAAGTTCACGCACGAGGGCGGGCACATCGCCGTGGCGTGCGACGCCGACGCGTCGCGCGTCGTGATCCACGTGCGCGACACCGGCGTCGGCATCCCGCGCGAGGCGCTGGAGCGCATCTTCGACCCGTTCGTGCAGGTGGGGCGCGACCTGCGCGCGCCGAGCGACGGCGTGGGGCTCGGGCTCGCGATCTCGCGCGACCTCGCGCGGCGCATGGGCGGCGACCTCACCGCCGACAGCCGCGTCGGCGAGGGCTCGACGTTCACCCTGCTGCTGCCGCGCGCCGGGACGGCCTGACCGACGGCCGTCCCGGCGCGCGCGCGACCGGGCGCCTCAGCGCGCGTCGTCGGCGAACGCGCGCTGGTAGTGCGCGCCGACCTCGGGGTGGTTGCGCACGAGGTACCAGCCCATCGCCAGCGCCGCGACGACGTTGCCGAGCGCCACCTGGTACCACGCGATGCTGCCGATCGCCTGCACCTCGAGCAGCGCGACGAAGCCGGTGAAGGCCACCTCCACGGCGGCGAACAGCATCACGAGCAGCCCGATCAGCGACGGCGAGTGCTGCGCGCGATGCACGAGGAAGGTCGCCAGCACGCCCAGCGCGCCGAAGGCGATCAGGTGGAACACGGTGTAGATCAGGGCCAGCCCGAGCCGGCCGTCGCCGTCCGCGGCCAGCGCGGCGTCGGGGGCGGCGGAGAGCACCGCGCCGAGCAGCGCCGGCGTGTGCAGCGGGCGCCCCTCGATCAGGTCGACGAGCAGGAACCAGAGCGCCACCGCGCCGGCGCCGAGCATCCCGACCGTGAGGCCCTCGCGCAGCAGACCGTGGGAGTGGGACGCCGTGCGCATGAAGGGGGCGTCGTCGCGGGCCGGGGAGCGTGTCGGCATGAGGATCCTCGTCGGCTGGTGGGATCTCGCGGGGACCTCCTGGTCCCGGTCTGACTGGAGCGCGCGGCGTGCGCATTCCGTGCCCACCGCCGACTGGACAACGCTCGGTCCGGGGACGTCCGTAGTTGCACATCCCCCACTCATCCCGCCCCGAGGTCCTCATGTCCGCACTCCTACCCTCCCGTCTGCTGCCGGCGGCGGCGCTGCCGCTCGTGGCCGCCACCGCCCTCGCGCAGGCTCCGGCGCCGTCGTTCACGATGGCGCAGCTGAAGGGCTATCCGTTCCCGACGGAGCTCGCGGCGGCGGCCACGGGGAGCCGCATCGCCTGGGCGTTCGACGAGCAGGGGCGGCGCAACGTGTGGGTCGCGGAGGGGCCGCGGTTCGCCGCGCGGCAGCTCACGCGCCACGCGGAGGACGACGGACAGGAGCTGACGAGCGTCGCGCTCTCGTCGGACGGACGGTGGGTGGTGTACGTGCGCGGCGGCGAGCACGCGGGCAACTGGGACGACCTCGTGCCCGTGAACCCGATGTCGAGCCCCGCCGGGGCGAAGCTGCAGCTGATGGTCGCCGCCTTCGACGGCGCGGGGGCGCCGCGCGTGATCGCGGAGGGCGGCGACGCGCCCGCACTGTCGCCGGACGGGCGGCAGGTCGCGTTCGTGAAGGACCGCGCGGTGTGGGTCGCGCCGCTCGACGGCTCGTCGCCCGCGCGGCGGATGATCGCCGTGCGCGGCGACGCGTCCGATCCCCACTGGTCGCCCGACGGGAAGCGGCTCGCGTTCGTGTCGGGACGCGGCGACCACGCGTTCGTCGGCGTGTGGAGCGGCGACTCGACGCCCGTGCGCTGGATCGCGCCGTCGACGTCGCGCGACGGCTCGCCGCGCTGGTCGCCCGACGGCAATCGTCTCGCGTTCGTGCGACGCCCGGGCGCGGGCGGCGCCCCCGACTCGATCCTCGTCGCGCGGCACCAGCCGTGGGGGATCTGGACGACCGACGTGAGCGCGTGCCTCGCGTCGCCGACCGCCGACCAGGGATGCGCCGCGCGCCGGCTGTGGCAGGCGCCGACGACGCTCGCCGGCTCGCCGCCGAGCACGCACGGCGGGACCAACCTGCACTGGACGCGCGCGGGGCGGATCGCCTTCGCGTCGTATCAGGACGGCTGGCCGCACCTCTACAGCATGCCGGAGAACGGACTGGCCGCCGGGCAGGCGCCGACGCTGCTGACGCGCGGCGACTACATGGTGGAGCACGTGTCGCCGTCGCCCGACGGGCGCGCGCTGCTGGCGTCGGCGAACACCGGGCCGGACGCGCGCGACATCGACCGCCGCCACGTGCTGTACGTGCCCGTCGACGGCGGCGCGGCGCGCGTGCTGACGCCGGGCACCGGGATCGAGACGCAGCCGGTCGTCACGGGCGACGGCCGCCACGTCGCGTACTTCAGCGCCACGCCGCAGCGGCCGCCGCTGCCGACCGTGCTGCCGCTCGCGAACGGCGCGCCGGCGGGGCAGCCGCAGCTGCTCGCCGCGGACCGCATCCCGTCCGACTTCCCGACGGCGCGCCTCGTGACGCCGACGCAGGTCGTGTACGACGCGCCCGACGGCGTGAAGGTGCACGCGCAGCTGTTCATGCCCACCACGCCCGTCGCCGCGGGCGAGCGTCGCCCGGCGGTGATCTTCGTGCACGGCGGCCCGCCGCGGCAGATGCTCCTGGGCTGGCACTACGGCGACTACTACGCGAACACGTACGCGGTCAATCAGTACCTCGCGAGCCGCGGCTTCATCGTGCTGTCGGTGAACTACCGCCTGGGCATCGGCTACGGCTACGAGTTCCACCGGCCGGCCGGCACCGGCGCGCAGGGCGCGGGCGAGTACCAGGACGTCGTCGCGGCCGCGCACTGGCTGCGCGCGCGCGCCGACGTCGATCCGTCGCGCATCGGCATCTGGGGCGGCTCGTACGGCGGCTTCCTGACGGCGATGGCGCTCGCGCGCAACTCGGAGCTGTTCGCCGCGGGCGTCGACGTGCACGGCGTGCACGACTGGACCACGGAGCGCGCGCGCGGGATGCTCGACCGCAGCCGCTACGAGACGCCGCCCGACGCGCAGCGCGCGCTCGATCTCGCGTGGCAGTCGTCGCCCGTGTCGTCGATGCGGACGTGGAAGTCGCCGGTGCTGCTGATCCACGGCGACGACGACCGCAACGTGCGCTTCGGCCAGACCGTCGACCTCGCGCGCCGGCTCGCGGCGGCGGGCGTGCCGTTCGAGGAGCTGGTCATCCCGGACGACACGCACCACTTCATGCGCCACGCGAACCTGGTGCGCGTGAACGCCGCGGTGTCCGACTACCTCGAGCGCACGCTCGGCGCACGGCGCCCCGCGCGCACCGCGGCGAGCGGCGCCGGGGCCGCGCCACAGCGCTGAGCCCGACGGGACGGCGGGCACGGCTCCGTCGACCGGCACGGCTCTTGTCCAGGGGAGGGCGGCGTCCACGACGCCGCCCCTCGCGCACCACACCGCCGCCGCCCTGCGGCGCCCCGATACAGGAGGACCGCCATGCTCCGCCGCACCCTCGCCCTCGCCGTCAGCCTGGCCGCGCTCGCCGCCTGCGGCGGTGGCAACGAGACGAACACCGCCGACTCGGCGGCCGCCGTCGGCCCGTCGGTCGACTCGATGCAGAAGATGGACGACAGCAGCTACGTGAAGGCCCAGCAGCGCCTCGACAGCCTCAAGGCCGCGGGCATCTCGCCGGCCGACGGGATCGACAGCGCCGGCGCCCGCGCGCGCGAGTCGCTCGCGAACGACACCACGCGCGACACGATGTACTATCGCGGCGGGCGGCGGCCGTAACGGACGACGCTGCGGACTGCGGGCTGCGGATCGCGAGCACCTGAACGTCCGGCGGGGCTGCGGGGCTGCGGAACGACTCGTCGGGATGGCCCGTCGAGCGGTTCCGCAGCCCCGCAGCCCCGCAGCTCGCGTTTCGGATCCGCCGTCCGCAGTCCGCAGCGCCCGCCACATGGAGCGCCGACCCCGCGCGGAGCCACCCGTCACTCCGTGTGGATCGCCTCGATCGGCGCCAGGCGGGCGGCGCGCAGCGCGGGGTAGCAGCCGAACGCGAGCCCGACCACGACGGCGGTGCCGAGCGAGACGAGCAGCGTGCCCGCCGTCGTCGCCGCGTAGACGCGGGCCTCCGTCTGCGCGCGCATGATCGCCGTCACGCCGTAGGCGGCCGCGAGCCCCAGCGCGGTGCCGATCGCGCTGCCGGCCGCGGTGATCGTCACCGACTCGGCGAGGAACTGCAGCAGGATGTCGCGCCGCTTCGCGCCGACCGCCTTGCGCACGCCGATCTCGCGCGTGCGCTCCGCGACCGACGCGAGCAGCACGTTCATGATGCCGATGCCGCCGACGAGGAGCGTGATCCCGGTGATCGAGCCCATGAGCAGCTTGAAGATCAGCATGCCCTGACGCACCTGCTGCAGCCGCTCGCGCGCGCCCGCGCCGATGCGCCACTGCCGCTTCCACTGCGCGTCGCGCGAGGCGAGCCACCCCTCGACGCGGCCGCGCATCGCCTGGACGTCCTCGGCGTCGCGCGCGACGGCGACGAGCATCGCCTCGCGCGACGGTCCGACGACGCGCGTGGTCGTCAGCGCCGGCTCGGCGACCGCCATCGGCGCCGTGAGCGCGAGCGCGCCCGGGCGGAACTGCTCGAGGTCGCTCGTCACCACGCCGACGACGCGCACCCACCGTCCGCCGAGCGGCACCGAGTCGCCGACGGCCGCCGCGACGCCCTGCGGCCCGCGCCCGGAGTCGGGGAGCAGCGCGCGGGCGAGCCCCTCGTTCACGAGCGCCACGGCGGCGCCGGCGCGCGTCTCGACGGGCGCCAGGTGCCGCCCCGCGAGCAGGCGCTGGCCGAGCGTGTCGGGCGCGCCGAGCGCGACGCCGGTGAGGAAGAAGGCGCGGCGCCGCGCGGGCGTCCCGAGATCGGCGACGGCGGTGCCGCGGCGGACCAGCCGCGCGCGCTGCCCCGGGCCGAGCGCCGCCGTCAGCGACTCGACGTCGGGCACGCCGAAGCGCCGCACCTCCGCGCGGGGCATCATCATGCCGTCGACCGAGTCCTCGGTGATCGGCGTGACCTGCACGAGATCGTAGCCCTCGCGGCTGACCGCGTCGCGGGCGAACTGCTCGACCCCGTCGCCGACGGCCAGCACGGAGACCAACGCCGCCGCGCCGATGACGACCCCGAGGGTGGCGAGCAGCGCGCGGACGGGGTTGGCACGCAGGGCGTCGGCGCCCGTGCGCAGGGCGGTGGCGTAGGCGGTGATGGACATGGCGGGGAGTACGGTCGGGCGCGGCACCGCGTTTCGACGTCCGGGGTGTCGCGGCGGGCTGCGGGGCCTCGCCTCCTCCTCCTCGTGTCCTCGCGCCGGACCGAACTGCGAACGGCAGCAGGGATGAGAATCTGAGAACGTCGGATGAAGATCTGCTGGCTTCGCGTGGCGACGACGACGATCGCACCACGTGGAGCCGTCGGACTTCCATCAGATCTTCTCAGACGTTCGTCCCTGCTGCCGTCTGCGCCTCGGCAGTCCGGCGACGAACGCCGCCCGACGGTGCGAGGTCGGCGGGCCCGGGATCCGCAGCCCGTAGCCGCTCTACGGCCGCGCTCGCTCGTGACGCTCGCGCACGCACGTCGTCGGCAGGTGCGCGCCGCACACGAATGGCGCCCCGGACCGGCTAGATTGCGTCCGTCGGCCGGTCCTGTCCCGGCGCCGCTCCCGGGCGGCGCTCCCACGCTTCACGTCGTTCGCAGCAGATGTCGGGTCTCTCTCGCACCACGTTCCTCGGGTGGGCCGTCGGCGCCGCCCTCCTGGCCGCCTGCGCGCCCGAGGCGGCCACGCCGGCCTCCGGCGCCACCACGCCCTCGCCGGTCGACTCGGGCACGCGCCCCGACACCGCCACCGGCGAGGTGAACGCGTCGCCCGATGCGGCGCCCGCCACCGTCGCGGCGACGGGCGTCGGCGCCGATTCGGCGGCCGCCGCGACGACCACGGGCGCACCCGAGGACACCGCGCGCAAGATCAACGCGCAGCTGCTGCCCGGGCGCAAGAAGCACGACATGACCTCGCTCGTGACGGCGATCCGGCAGGGCGAGAAGAAGCTGGCCACGTGGCCGAAGGGACCGGCGGCGGCGGCCGGTGCGCTGCTCCCCGGCAAGCGCATCGTCGCCTACTACGGCAATCCCAACTCGAAGAAGATGGGCGTCATCGGCGAGTACCCGGAGCAGCAGATGCTCGGGATGCTCGACAAGACGGTCGCGTCGTGGAAGTCGGCCGATCCGGCGACGCCGGTCGTGCCCGCGATCCATCTGGTGGCGACGGTCGCGCAGGGCGCGCCCGGGTCCGACGGCATGTGGCGTCGGCGCGAGAACCCGAAGATGATCGAGAAGACGTACGGCTGGGCGAAGAGCCGCAACGGCGTCCTCTTCCTCGACATCCAGGTCGGCCACTCCACGCTCCAGAAGGAGCTGCCGGTGCTGCTGCCGTACCTCGAGCGCCCCGACGTGCACCTCGGCATCGATCCCGAGTTCCACATGCACCACGACCGGGCCGGGGTGCGGCCGAGCGCGAAGATCGGCACCATGAAGGCCGCGGACGTCAACTACGTGATCCAGACGCTCGACCGCCTGGTGACGGAGAAGAAGCTGCCGCCCAAGGTGCTCGTCGTGCACCGCTTCACGCGCAAGATGGTCCCGGACGCGGTGAACATCCGCCCGACCAAGAACGTGCAGGTCGTGATGCACATGGACGGCTGGGGCCCGCCCTGGCTCAAGTTCGACTCGTATCACCACTACGTCGTGAACGAGCCGGTGCAGTACACGGGCTTCAAGCTGTTCTACCACAACGACACGAAGGCCGGCGACGCGCTGCTGACGCCGAAGGAGCTGCTGCAGCTCACGCCGAAGCTGAGCTACATCCAGTACCAGTAGGCGCCGCGCGGCGTACGACGACGAGGGGGCGTCCCGATCCGGGACGCCCCCTCGTGCGTTCGCGGGCGCGGTCGCCCTCGCGCCCGGTCGCCGCGCCCGCGTCAGAACCGCTCGCGCGCCTTCAGGTTCGCCTCGATCTCCGCCCGCGTGCGCCACGCGGTGCGCAGCTCCTTGCGCGCGTACAGCGACAGCTGGTCGGTGCGGTGCGGGGAGCCGGGCTGCGACGCGTTGCCGTACCCGACCAGCGTGCGCGCGCGCAGCGGCGACCCGAACTCGACGACGCCCACGTACGAGTCGCCGCCGACCGCCGCGAGCTTGCCGTCGCGCGCGTTCTCCATGTTCGTCACGCGGAAGATGCCGAGCGCCCCGGTGCCGCCGTTCGACGGCAGGTCGACCGAGTCGCGGCGCAGGCGGTACACGTCGCCCCACGGCACCGCCACGTCGCCGCGCCGCTCGCGCACGCGCCCCGCGGCCGCATCCAGCGCCTCGAGGGCCGCGGCCGGATCGGCCAGCCCGCGCGGCGTGGCGATCGGGTCGCGCTCCGACCAGCGCGTCGCGAACACGCCGCGCGCGGCGCTGCGACGCGCGTAGTCGCCCCACCAGTCGACGAACAGCACGCCGCCGCGGCTGCCGGGGTCGGACGTGCGGTCCCACGCCGCGAGCGTGCGCACGGCGGCGCAGCGCGGAGCGCTCCCGTCGCCCGCGCACGGATCGCCGTTCGCGCGCGCCGCCGCCAGCAGGTCGTCAAGCACGTGGTCGGCCAGCTCCAGGCGCGTCGAGTGCTTGTACGCCAGCAGCTCGTCGAACGTGATGCTCGAATCGGCCAGGAGCATGCGCAGCGAGCGCTGCGGCCGCAGCTCCAGGCCGCGCGGCGCCACGTGGCCGGCGAAGCGCGCCGGGTCGAGCGTCGTGGGATGCGTCGCGAACCACGGCGGATCGTTCGCGTTCTGCACGAAGCCGGTCGGCGGGTCGAGCACGCGCGGCACCTGCGCGTACGGCAGCATCTCGGTCCACAGCAGCGCCGAGCTGTCGCCGCGCACGACGCCGCTCCACGCCGAGGCGTCGCCGCGCGGACGCGCCGGCACGTTGCCGTAGAAGTAGAGGATGTGGCCGTCGGCGTCGGCGTACGTCGTGTTCTGCCCGGTGATCTGCAGCATCGCGAGCGCGCGCTCGAACTCCGCGAGGGTGCGCGCGCGCCCCATGCGCCACCACTGCTCCACGCCGTTCAGCCGGTCGAGCCCCGCGATGCGCGTGGCGAGCGCCTTCCCGTCGCGCTCCCCGATCACCGGGCCGAAGACGCTCCGCCGCACGACCAGCGTCTCGGTGGCGTGCGTGCCGTCCGCGCGGCGCACGCGCAGCGTCTGCGTGTCGGTCTCGAACGCGCGCACCGCGCCGTCCAGCCGGTAGCCGCCATCGGCGAGCGTCAGCTCGTACGTGTCCTCCTTGTCCGTCGTGTTGACGGTGTGCGTCCACCCCAGCCGGTCGTTGAACCCGATGTTGATCACCGGGCTGCCGACGAGCGCCGCGCCGTACACGTCGGCGCCCGCGCCCACGAGCTGCGCCTCCATCCAGGTGAAGGCGTTCGACCAGGGCAGGTGCGGGTTCTGGAGCAGCAGCGCCTTGCCGCTCGCCGAGCGCGACGGCGCCACGGCCCACGCGTTGGACCCGCGCTCGCTCCAGCGCGCCGCCGTGCTCGCGGCCCCCGCGCGCGACGAGAGGAAGAACGAGTACAGCACCCGCGCCGAGTGGGCCTGCACGTCGGCGCCGGTGACGGGGAGGACGACCTCCACCGAGTCGGCGATGCGGTCCGCGTGCGCCCGCGCGTACGCGTTGATCCCGGCCGCGAACGCGTCGAGGTACGCGCGGTACTCGGGCGCGAGCGCGGCGTACGACGCACGTCCCAGTCGTTCGCCGCCCACCGTCCGCACCCACCGATCCTCGGCGACGTTCGCGTCGCCGCCCCAGTACTCGGCGGCGCGTCCGCGCGCCTGCCCGTAGAGGCGCAGCAGCAGGTCGCCGTGGTTCTGCGCCTGCGCCCAGCCGAAGCCGTAGCCGAGCGCCGGCAGCGTCGGCCCGTACACGTGCGGGACGCCGTAGCGGTCCCAGAGGATCTCCGCGCCGCGCGCGACGGCGGCGGCATCGGGGGCGCTCGGCGCGCCCGTGGGGGGCGAGGGTGTGCGGCAGCCGGCGACGGCGCACGCGGCGGTGAGAGCGAGGAGCGCGGCGCGCGCGCGGCGGGTGACGGGCATGGCGGGGCTCGGAGGGGAGGGGAGGCCGAACGTGCCGAACATGCGCTACATGGCGCGGACCTGCTGCACGCCGACGTGCGTGACGGTGAACTTGGCGGTCGCGTCCCGCAGGATCGCGTTGAGCGGTCCGCGCGCCTCCACGCTGCCGCCGCCGGCGGAGCGCAGCCGGATCGGGCTGCCGCCGATGGTCACGTCCGCGTAGTCGAGCCAGGAGCTGGCGTACGGCGCGTCGCCGTCCAGGTACTCGAACTCGATGCGCCGCATCTGGTACGTGTCCGCCGAGACCCAGATCACGCCGCGGATGTCGACGCCGCGGGTGCGCTTCCCGGTCGGGCGGAACCGCACGCCGAGCGCGCCGTCGTGCTCCGCGACCTGCGTCTCCAGGCAGTGGTCGCGCAGGAACGACGCGTCCAGCAGGTACTTCTCGTCCGGGAGGAGGATGCGGTTGCCGCGCGCATAGCCCTCGGACTCCAGGCGCGCCCGCTCGCGCGCCTCGCGCACCGCCACCGAATCCGGCTCGCTGACGGTGGTGTCGACCTCGACGCGTCGCGTCGCGCGTCGCACGCGCCACTGCGTCACGACCTCCTGGCGCAGCACGCGCCCGAAGCGGTACTGCTGCTCGAACGCGCGCCGCACCTCGACCCCCTTCTGCGCCTCGCTCCAGAGCGAGGCGAGCCGCGCGTCGCCCGAGAGCTGGTCGGCGGTCAGGCAGGTGAGCTCGGGGCGCACGGTGACCGCGGCCAGCTGCAGCACCTGCGTCGCGCCGCGCAGCTCGTGCTGGACGGTGCGCCCCGCCTCGACGCGCAGCGGCGACGAGAGGATCGGCCGGTAGCCGATGCGCGCCAGCTGCAGCCGGTACTCGCCGGCCGGCACGTCCGCGAGGTGGAAGCGCCCGTTGGCGTTGGTGATCGCCTGCTGCGCGACGGCCGTGGGCCCGGCCGCGGCCTGGTCCCCGCGCACGAGCCGCACGAGCGCGAACGGGATCGGCGTGCCGTCCTCCGCGCGGATGGCGACGCCCTCGACGGTGCCGCCCTGGGCGGCGGCCGGTCGCGCCGTCGCGACGGCGAGCAGGAGGAGCGTGAGGAGGGCGCGCAGGAGCGCGGTCGGGCGGGTGGGGTGCAGCGGGAACATCGGAGGGGAGCGGCAGAGGGGTGGAGCGGGGAACGGCGGCGTGGGGCGGGCCGGGCGGCGGGTCAGGCGGCGTGCGGGGGATCGCGGCGGAGCTCGCGGCGCAGGAGCGCGCGGATGCCGAGGTGGATCGCGGCGATCAGGAGGACCAGGAGCGGCGCGAACCACGCGCCGAAGACGTCGTCGCCCGGGGCGAGCGTGTCGCTGAGCGCGAAGCCGATGTGCCGCATGCCGTTGGGCATGTCGCGGATGACGAACCCCGTCCCCGGCGGATCGACGATCTCCGAGATCAGGAGCAGCACGCCGAGGCCCGCGATCCCGTAGCCGGTGAGGACGAGCAGGAGCATCGGCAGTCGCCGCCAGCCGCCGGCGCCGAGGCGCGCCAGTCCGTGCAGCGTCGACGATGCCGACGCGTCGCGCGGGGTCGGCGCGGGTGGCGCGGGCGCCGTCGTGGCGTGCGGCTCGTCGCCGACGAACTGGCGCGCGTACGATTCGGGGGGGCCGAGCTCGGCGAGGACGGCGGCAACGCCGCGCGCCGGTGAGCGGCTCGCCTGCTCCAGCACGTGGCTGCGGGTCTCGAGCAGGATCTCGCGCCGCTCGGCGGCCGGCACGGCGGCCAGCGCCGCCTCGAGCCGCGCCAGGTAGTCCTCCAGCGCGGCGGAATGCATCGCGTCAGCGCGGCTCACGGCCGACCTCCTCGCTCAGGTGCAGGGCGCCCAGGATCTGGCGCATGCCGGCCTCGAACTGCGTCCACTCCGCGAGCATCTCCGCGAGCAAAGCGCGGCCGTCGGACGTCAGGCCGTAGTACTTGCGCGGGTGCACCGCGTCGGGGTCCTCGACCCAGCGACCGCGGATCTTGCCCTCCTTCTGCAGCCGGTTGAGCAGCGGGTAGATCGAGCCCTCGGACAGGTCGAGCCCACCCGCGGCCCGGATCCGCTCCAGCAGATCCAGCCCGTACGTCTCGTGCCGGTCCAGCGTCGCGAGGACCGCCAGCTCGGCCGCCCCCTTCCGCAGCTGTGCCTTCCACGGGTTCAACTCCATGATTGCACGGTATGGCACGATGCCATGCAATGCAATGCCTTCCCACCGCGCCTCCCGAACGTGCCGGCGACCCGCCTACCTTGTTCGCCATGGTCGACCAGCCTTCTGTCCCGCTCGCGCCGCCCGGCGACGCGTCCCCGCTCCCGTTCTCGCGCGTGCTCGTCACCGGCGGCGCGGGGTTCATCGGCTCCGCGCTCGTCTGGGCGCTCAACCGGCGCGGCGTCGAGCGCATCGTGGTCGCCGACCGCCTGGGCACCGACGAGAAGTGGCGCAACCTCGTGCCGCTCGCCTTCGAGGACTACCTCGAGGCCGACGACCTGCTGCCGCGCCTCGCGAGCGGGGCGCTCGGCGACTTCGACTGCGTGCTGCACATGGGCGCCTGCTCGGCCACCACCGAGCGCGACGCGACCTACCTGGCGCGCAACAACTTCGAGTTCACCAAGGCGCTCGCCCGGTGGGCGCTGTCGCGCGACGTGCGCTTCGTCTACGCGTCGTCGGCGGCGACCTACGGCGACGGCGCGCAGGGCATGGACGACGCGGCGCAGGACCCCGCCGCGCTGCAGCGCCTGCGTCCGCTCAACGCGTACGGCTACTCGAAGCAGCTGCTCGACCTGTGGGCGGCGCGGCAGGGCGTGCTCGACCGCCTCGTGGGGTGCAAGTTCTTCAACGTCTTCGGCCCCAACGAGGCTCACAAGGGCGACATGCGCTCGCTCGTGCACAAGGCGTTCGGCCAGGTGCAGGAGACCGGCGAGGTCGCGCTCTTCCGCAGCCATCGCCCCGACTACCGCGACGGCGAGCAGACGCGCGACTTCCTGTACGTGAAGGACTGCGTCGCCATGACGCTGCACCTCGCGGCGACGCCCGCCGCGTCGGGGCTCTACAACCTCGGCAGCGGCGTCGCGAACAGCTGGAACGAGCTGGCCGGCGCGCTCTTCTCGGCGATGGGGCGCGAGCCGCGCATCCGCTACGTCGACATGCCGCCGACGATCCGCGACAAGTACCAGTACCGCACGCAGGCCGAGATCGGGCGGCTGCGCGCGGCCGGCTACGCCGCGCCCGTCACGCCGCTCGCCGACGCGGTGCGCGACTACGTGACGCACTATCTCGACGGCGACCGCCGGCTGGGCGACGACGCGCGCTGAGGAAGCGCTGAGGCGCGCCGGGCGGCGGCGCGCGGCATGCGACGGTGCGGCGTGACTCCCACCACGAGGTCACGCATGGACGATCGATCGCAGCGCACGCCCTATCCCGCCGGGGAGGGCCCGCGCGACCCCGACCGCAGCACGGGCCCCGATCAGGCCGGCCGAGCGGCCGGACCGACCGCGGGGCACGCCGCCAACAACGAGGACGCCGCGCTCGGCCTGGGCGGCACCCCCGCCGGCGAGCCAGCCCGCGAGATCCAGCCCGACGAGTCCGCGATGCGCGAGGAAGGCGGCAGCGGGCTCGAGCTCGGCGCGCAGTCGCTCGGAAGCGAGAGCAACGCCGCGCGCCGCGTGGACACGTTCAACGTGCCCGGACAGGGCGACCCGGATCGGTGAACGGCGCCGCGGACTGCGGGTCCTGAACCACGAAAGCCTGCGGGGCTGCGGGGCTGCGGAACGACCGGCCCGCAGCCCGCACCGCGCCGAGCGATCGCCTTCGCGGCGCATCGGCGCGATGAACAGCAGCAGGGATGAAAAGCGGAGAAGATCGGAGACAATCGGATTAGCCCCGAGTCGGTGCGACGTCCCATGCGCCGGAGAGGAGCCAATCCGATCTTGTCCGATCTTCTCCGCTTTTCATCCCTGCTGCTCTTGGCAGTTCGGGCCCGCCACGCCGACGTCTCCCGAGGGGCCGTTCCGCAGCCCCGCAGCCCCGCAGCGCAGGCGAATCCGCAGCCCGCAGCGCCGTCAGTCGGTGAGCGCGTACTGCTCCGACGGCGACGGCACCGCCGCCACGTTCACGTCGATCGGCAGCGACACGCCGCCGTGCCGCTCCACCACGTCGAGCACGCCCTGCCACACGCCGGCGAAGTGGTGCCCCACGTCGGTCGGCGCCGCCTCGCGGTGGAAGCCGCGGCCGCTCGCCACCCAGATCGGCGGCTCGGCGGTGACGCCCGCCGCGCGGTACTCCGCGACCAGGTCGCGATAGACCGCGTCCGCGTTGTGCGCGTGCACGTACACGCCCGGCACGTAGCGGCCGTCGGCCAGCAACTGGCGCGTCCACGCGCGGTAGTAGTCGCGCATCGTCTGCGGCATGCGCTCCATGCGCTCGATGTCGAGGTAGACCACCGTGCCCTTCGCGAAGCCCTCGGCCGACGTGCGCGCGATGGCGTCCGCGGCCTCGGTCATGCCGCGGCGGCCGCTCACGAAGTGCGTGTCGCAGCGCTTGCCCGCGCGCAGCGCGCGGTCCGCCGCCTTCGAGTTCGGCTGCGGCGTGCGGTCCCACGTCTGCTGCCCGACGTAGATCACCGCGAGCCCCCAGCCCATGTCGGTGAGCGTCTGGCGCTTGCCGCTCCACCCCTCGTCGCGGTGGCAGGGCGCGGGGAGGTAGTAGCCCACCCACTCGTACGCGCCCGCCTCCTTCCACGTGCGCATCGTGCGGTCGCCCGGATAGTCGCTCGTGTCGAAGCCGAGGTGCCGCCCCGTGCTCCCGCCCGTCACGTTGGACGCGAGCTGCGCGAGGTCCGACTGCAGCGCCGCGTCGTACGCGTCGGCCACCGCCGCGCCGGCGGCCGTCGTCTCGATGGACTCGAGCTCGCCGACGCCGTGGCGCACGACCCAGGGCGTCGCGAGCGCGGCGGTGGTGACGGCGGCGGCCGTGATGACCCAGGACGTGCGGGCGCGCCGCAGCATCCGACGGGCGAGCAGAGCGGTCTGGTTCATGGCGGACGGGGCTCGGGGAACGCGCGATCGGGTGCGACGGCGGCAGCGTGCCGTCGCGTCGTGACTGCGCCTTCGTGATGCGCATCACGTGCTACATCTGAATCAAGCCGCCGTTCCCCCTCGGATGGACGCGGATTCGCGCTCGCGCGCCGATGCGCTGACTGCGCGGTCAGCGCATGCATGCTGTGCGCGACGCACGCCGTTGCGGAGCGCGCGCGTGACGTCGGACACGTTCGGCGCGCACGGACGGGCACGTCGCTGCTCGCCTCGCGGCGCCTCGGACAGCACGCCTCTTGCGCGGGACCCCGCCGCATGGACCGACGAGGGTCCACAGGGCGATGGGTGCATGCACGCGGACGATTTCCGAGAGGTGTGAGAATGCGGCAGGTGACACGGTGGAGCTCGACGATACTGCTCGCCTCGCTGGCGGCCGGCGCGTGCGGCGGCGGCAGCGGCGGCGCGGACACGGCCTCGATGGGCGACTCCGCCGCGGCGGCCGGTGAGGTGGCGGCCGGGGGCGCGGCCGGCACGGCGGGCGCGATGGGCGACTCGGGCGCGATGGCGGCCGGCGTCGATGCGAACGCGGTGGCCGGGCTCAGCGAGCCCGACATGATGGGCCTCATCGGCGCGTCGAACGCCGCCGAGATCGCGACCAGCCGCGCGGTGGTCGACAAGGCGTCGAACGCGGACGTGAAGGCGTTCGCGCGTCGCATGATCGACGAGCATCAGGCGATGCAGGGGCAGGCCGACCAGCTCGCGACGAAGCTCAACATCACGCCGGGCTCGCCCGACATGGCGACGCAGAAGACGCAGATGGCGAACACGATGGCCGAGCAGCTGCGCGCGCAGACCGGCGAGGCGCTCGACCGCCAGTACATGGACGGGCAGGTGATGGCGCACCAGCGCACGCTCGCCGAGCTGCAGGCGATGCAGAACACCGGCAACGCCGAGCTCCGCACGCTGATCCAGGGCGCGATCCCGAAGGTGCAGGCGCACCTCCAGGAGGCGCAGCAGCTGCAGGGCCGCGTGGGCGGCGCGGCCGGCGCGGCGGGCACCACGGGCGCGGCCGGCACCACCGGCGGCGCCATGGGCGGCACCGGCACGACGGGTGGCACCGGGACGACCGGTGGCACGACCGGTGGCACGACGGGCGGCACGACGGGCGGGACGGGCACGCGCCCGTAAGCGGCTCCGTCGGATCGCCACGCGAACCCCCGCCGGCTCCTCGCGAGGAGCCGGCGGGGGTTCGCGCATGCACGAGCCGCCGCGACTGCCGTCGTCGCGTCGCGCGTGCGGCCGCGCACGCCGCGGCTCCGGCCGCTCCGTGGCCCGGGCGCGCGCTGGCATGCGCCCCGCAACTGTGAGCCGTGCCGGTCGCCCGGGAGGCGGCCGCTGACGAGCGAGACGACCGACGGAGGAGACCATGCACGATAGGGAAGTGCGATTCACGGCGCGTCCGGCGCGCGCGGCGCGGGCGATCGACCCGGCGCGTGCGCGCGCGGGGCTGGCGCGCGAGACGCTCGCGGTGGCCGCGGCGGCGCTGACCGCGCTGGCCGCCCTCGGGCTCACGGGCTGCGGTGGCGGCGGCAACGAGCTGCGCGACGAGGCGCCGGCGCGCTCCGGCGCGAGCGGCGGCGAGGTGATGACGCCCGGCGCCACGGCGAGCGGACCGGACAGCCAGCTGCCCGGCACCGCCGGCAGCGGCACGGCGGCCGCCGGCGACGGCTCCGGCAGCATCGGCACGCCGGGGCAGGGCACGCTGCAGAGCGGGGATCCGAGCGACGCCGGCGTGCGCTCGCTCATCGACGCGATCAACACCGCCGAGACCGAGGCGAGCACGCTCGCGCTGCAGAAGGCGCAGCACGCGGAGGTGAAGCGCTACGCGCAGGCGATGATCGCCGCGCACCGTCAGGCGCCGCTCGACAAGGGCGTCGCGGCCGCGGGCACCAACAGCGCGAACGACCTGCTGCTGATGCTCACCGACGCGCACCAGAAGACCATGCAGCAGCTGCAGTCGACGGCGAACGGCCCGGCCTTCGACCGCGCGTACATCAACGCGCAGGTCCAGGCGCACGAGGGCGCGCTGCAGAGCCTCGAGCGCGCGGAGACCGCGGCCGCCGACGCGTCGCTGATCGACCGCGTGCGCCGCATGCAGACCACCGTCGAGGGGCACCTGGCCGAGGCGCGCCGCGTGCAGGCGCTGCTCCCCACGCAGGGCGGCCGCGCCACCCCGGGCACCAAGGGAGGAAACCGCTGATGCGCGCCACCACGATCACGGGCGCCGCGCTGGCCGCCACGCTGCTCGCCGCGTGCGGCGGCGGCGGGAAGCAGCCGGAGTACGCCAACGACGCGGACACCGGCGCCGCGGCGCCGGCCACGCAGCAGACGCTGAGCCCCAACCCCGCGATGGGCGACAGCACGCAGGGGCTGCAGGAGCGCACCGGCCAGCCGCAGGCCGCCGGCGACTCGGGCCGTCCGACCATCACCGGCGGCATGGACACCTCCAAGGGGCAGAACGCCCCTCCGGTGCCGCCGCCGGCGACGAAGCGGCCGTAACCGCCGAAACGACCTGCGGGGCTGCGGGGCTGCGGAACGGCTCGTCGGGACGTCCCGACGAGCCGTTCCGCAGCCCCGCAGCCCCGCAGCGTTCTCGGATTCGTCTGCGCGCGATCAGTTCATCGCCGTCGCCTTCTCCTGCTTCGGCTTCACGTACCGATCCAGCCAGGTCACCATCTCGTACAGCGTGTGGCCGATGCTCTCGCGCGCGCGGTATCCGTGCGCCTCGGCCGGCAGCTGGACGTAGCGCGTCTTCGCGCCGTTGCCCTTGAGCGCCGCGTAGTACCGCTCGCTCTGCACCGGGAAGGTGCCCTGGTTGTCGTCCGCCATGCCGTGGATCAGCAGGATCGGCGTCTTCACGCGGTTCGCGTACGTGAACGGCGACATCTCCGTGTAGAGCTGCTGCGCCTTCCAGTAGTCGCGCTCCTCGCCCTGGAAGCCGAACGGCGTCAGCGTGCGGTTGTACGCGCCGCTGCGCGCGATGCCCGCCTTGAAGATGTTCGTGTGCGACAGGAGGTTCGCCGTCATGAAGGCGCCGTAGGAGTGGCCGCCCACGCCGATGCGCTCGCGGTCCGCCACGCCCATCTCGACGATCTTGTTCACCGCCGCCTCGGCGCTCGTCACGAGCTGCTCGACGTAGGTGTCGTTCGACTGCTTCCCGTTCATCGCCACGATCGGCATGGTCGGGTTGTCCATGACGCCGTAGCCCTGCGACAGCAGGAAGAGATGGCTCGCGCCCGTGGGCCGCGTGAAGCGGTACGGCGAGCCGACCACCTGCGACGCCGCGGCCGCCGAGCCGAACTCCAGCGGATAGGCCCACAGGAAGAAGGGGAGCGGGCCGTCCTTCGCCTTGTCGTAGCCGGCCGGCAGGTACACGGTCGCCGACAGCTCGACGCCGTCCTTGCGCTTGTACGTGACGAGCTGCGACGTGACGCCGGCGAACTGCGGCGCGGGATCCTTGAAGAACGTCAGCTGGCGCGGGGCGGCCGCGCTCGCGCCGACGGTGCGCGCCCAGTAGTTCGGCACCTCGGTCGTGCTCTCGCGGCGCGTCAGCACCACGCCCGCGTCGGGATCGAGCACCGCGGTCGGCTCCTCGTAGAACGGCGCCTCGGAGCGGAACAGGCGCTCGGTCTTGCCGGTCGCGATCTCGTAGCGGTCGAGGAACGGCCGGTCGCCCTCGGCCGACGCGCCCTGCCCGCCGAGGAAGGCGTAGCGGCCGTCGCTCGTGGTGAGGAGCGCCTGTCGGCCATAGCGGTTGGGCGCGAGCTCGAAGCGGCCCGGATCGCCGTAGCGGTCCTCCGACGAGCGGTCGAACACCTTGCGCGGCGCCGCCGACGGGTTCGACGGATCGATCGCCCAGGTGCGCGTCGTGCGCGTGCGGCGCCAGTTCTCCGTCACGAACGCGAGGTCGTTGCGCGCCCACGTGACGCCGCCGCCGCGCCACTCGAGCTGCGCGAGCGTGACCGGCTCGCCGGTGAACGGCGCGGCCACCATGCGGACGGCGTCGCGCTTGTCGGCCGGCTTGGCCGGGTCGCCGCCGTCGAGCGCCTCGACCCACACGAGCGTCGCCGGCGCGTCGGCGCGCCAGTTCAGGTTGCGCGGGCCTGGCGACACCTGGTCGAAGCGCCGCGAGACCTGCTCGTCCAGCGGCGAGTCGTCGATCTTGCGCACGACCTTGCCGGTCAGGTCCCACACCTCGCTCAGGCTCGGGAAGGCGCCGAGCGGGACGAGGTACGAATAGGGGCGGTGCGTCGTCTCGACGAGCAGCCAGCTGCCGTCGGGCGACGGGGCCACGCGGGTGCGCAGCGCCGGCGCGCCGAGGCGCGTCGCCGAGCCGTCGAGGCCGAGCAGCACGACCTGCGAGGTGAGGTAGTGCTCCATCAGCCGCTCGTCGCCGGGGCTCTTGAGCAGGTCCTGGAAGGTCGGGTTGGGCGCCGCCTTCCCCTCGGATTCCTGCGAGATCGGCCCCGTCGGGATCTCCGACTGCCTGGGCGGCGCGCCGCGGCCCGCCGGGATCGTGAGGCAGGCGAGGCGCGCGTTGCCGACCCACGAGCACGGGCTGCCCGTCGTCGCGTTGAGGGCGAGCGCGCTCACGCGGCGCGCGCTGACCGCCGGGCCGCTGGCGCTCGCCGGGATGTCCGCCGCATAGAGGGTGATCCCCGTCGGGCTGGTGACGGTGAAGGCGATGCGCTTGCCGTCGGGCGACCAGAGCGGGGCGCCCATGCGCACCTCGTCGGTGGCGCCGGGGACGGTGATGGCGCGCATGGCCGGCGTGCCGCCGCCGCCCTGCACCGGCTGCAGCGAGAAGCCCGTGAACGACACGTCGCGCGAGCCGCCGTTGGTGCGCGGGTTCAGGCGGAGCCCGGCCAGCCGCAGCTCCGGCGCGCCCACCTCCTCGATGGACGGCAGGCCGCGGCGGCGCAGGTGCAGCAGCCACTTGCGGTCGGGGCTGACGCTGACGGCCGGCAGCGGCTCGGTGTCGAGCGCGCGGGCGATGGGGGCGGGCGGCTGCTGGTAGGCCGTCTGCGCGAGCGCGGCGGCCGGCGCGAGCACGCTGGCCAGCGCGGCACCCGAGGCCAGCGCGCGCCGCGCGCCGCCCGACGGGAGTGGGGGGACGACGAGTCGGGTCATGGAACGTGGTCCGGTCCGGGGGACGACGGGCGCCGCTCGGGACGAGCGGCGCGCCGCCAACGCAGTGCTACGTGCCGTGCGGGGGGAGTGCTGCGGCCGTGAGCCGCGGACTCAGGGGGCCGTGGGGAGGAGGAGCAGGGCGCCGCTCGCCGGCATGGCGACTTCGACCGGCGGCGCGGCGCGCTCGCCGCGCACGACGGTCAGCGTGCCGCGCGCGTCGGGTGGCAGGCGGCAGAAGCGGAAGGCGCCCTGCTCGTCCACCGCCGCCTCGACGATCTGGCCGCCCGGCGTGATGCGCACGCGAACACCGGGCTGCACCACCGCGTCGGCCGGGAGGCGGAGCAGCACGCGGGCGTCGCCGGCCGTCGCGCCGGCGGCGTCGCGCACCGTGCCGGCGAGCAGCGCCGCCTGCGGGTCGGCCGCGCCGCCGCACCGGCTCGCGCGCAGCACGGACGCCGAGGGCACCCCGACCGCGAGCGTCAGCGAGTCGCCGGCGACGAGCGGCAGCGTCGCGCCCACGGTGCCGAGCCCCGCGGCCACGAGGAGCGGATGCCGCACGCGCACCTCGTACTCGCCCGGCATCCACACCGGCACGCGGAAGCGCCCCGCGCTGTCCGTGCGCGCGCGGTTGCTGCCGCCGACCGTCACCTCGGCGTCGACCAGCGGACGCCCCGCGACCGAGTCGAAGGCGACGCCGGCGACGACCGCGGCCGGCCGGTCCTCCGCGCTCTCGCCGAGCGGCACCGCCTCGCCCGCGCGCTCGTGGAGCCCGGCGAGGCCGTAGGTCGCGCGCCGGTTCGTCGACGAGCCGGCGGAGGCCGTGGAGCCCACGTTGCTGCGCCAGCGCGTGAGCACCGGCATGCGGATGTGCCAGCGGCGCACGATCCACGCGCCGGACGCGGTGCGCGCGAACTCCGCGCGCCCGCGCGGCGTGCCGCCGCGCGGCATCTCGGCGGTGCCGGTGTCGTCGGGCGCCGGCACGTTCACGAACTCGAAGTCGACGTGCCGCAGCTCGGCGCTCCCGCCGTCCATCCAGAGCGTGCCGCGCACGTCCGGCAGCCCGCGCGGATCGGCCGGCTCGAACGCGACGCCGACGAGCCCCTCCTCGGCGCCCGTGCCGCGCAGCGCCTGGAAGCAGTGCGTGTTGGCGAACGCCGGCGACAGCAGCACCGTCGCGTCGGGCGCGTGGAACTCGAGCGCCTCGCCGGCGCGGCGCACGTAGCCGCCGGCGTTCAGCGACTCCGCGGGCAGCGTGACGAACGGACGCCCCGTGACGACGCGCGGGGGCAGCGCACGCTCCTCGGTCACCGCGCCGCTCGTCGTCAGCGTGCGTTCGACGATGCGCACGCGCAGCGGCACGCGGCCGCCCTCCTCGGCGAGCGCGGTCGAGAGCAGCGCCTTGCCCGCCTCGTCCCACAGCGCCGCGGCGGTCGCGGTCGGCGCCCCGCCGCGCGCGCCGCGGCCGCACTTCGTCTCGGTGCGCACGACGATCGCGTCCAGCCGGTCCTGTCGCGCGCGGAGCGCGGCGGCCACGGCGCGGGCCTCGCCGGCGCGCGGCTCGAGCGGCATCGCGTCGGGGGAGAGCCAGGCCGCGTAGCCGGTCCGCTCGACGCGCACGCGGTAGCGGCCGGCGGCCGGCGGGGCGAGCGTCGCCACGCCCTCGTCGTCGCCGAGGGCGGCCGTCACGCGCCGCCCGGTGCTGTCCACGAGCGAGGCGACGGCGCCGGCGACGGGCGCGCCGCTCGCCGCGTCGGTGGCGCGCACGCGCACCGGCTGCGCCGCCGCGACGGCCGGCGCGAGGAGGGCGGCCGCGACGGCCGCCGCACGGAGGCAGGGGCGCGCGCTCACTGGCGCCTCGTCCAGATCACGACCGCGCCGCACCCGTTGCCCGTGCCGCGCAGCTCGGGCGGCAGCTGCGCCGGGCCCGCGTACACCTCGATGCCGCCGAGCTGCCCGAGGTCGAGCAGGTTGATGTTGGGCGGCACCGACGACGCGGGCTTGCCCACGCGCGAGGTGAGGCCGGGCGGGCTGGCGCCCGCGGAGATGCCGCCGCTCGGCGCCCCGGAGGCGACCTCCGGCTCGTAGAGGCGCATGCCGTCGACGTAGATCGCCATGTAGCACGACGTCGCCGCGTTCATGCTGCCCTGGCCGCGCCGGCTGGCCGCGGCGAGCGTGCCGTTCGGCTGCGGCACGAGGCGCACGCCCGGCGTCATGGTCAGCAGGTCGGCGATCTGGCGTCCCTGCTGCTTCTGCAGGAACTCCTGGTCGAAGTACTTGCCCTGACCCTGCGCGCGCCGCGCGTCGAAGGCCGCGTTGCCGCTCGCGCGGTCGCGCACGGTGACGGTCGCGAGCTGCGGCGCCGCCGTGCGCGCGACGGCGAGCTGCAGCCACGTCGTGTCGCCCGACGCGAGGCGCGCGCGCACCTCCATCGGCTGGTAGCCGACGCCGCGCACCATCACGCGGTAGGTGCCGCTCGGCACGCCGGCCATGGTGAAGCGCCCCGCCGAGTCGGTGCGCGCGACGCGTCCGATGTCGCCGACGAGCACCGACATGCCCGCGAGCCCGCGGCCGTCGGGCGCGAGCTCGTCGCCGCTCGCGAGCGCGACGCTGCCGGCGAGGACGCCGGCGCCGGCAGCGGCGCCGGGCGTGGGCGGGGTGGGAGTCTGCGCGCCGACGACGTGGGGCAGGGCGGCGACGCACGCGCCCAGGACACCGGCGCGCGGGAGGACGGACAGCGGAGGGCGAACGCGAGGCATGCGGCGACCAGGCGGGTGAGACGCGCACCGCGGGGGGCGCGGGCCCGTGCAAGGTACGGCCGGATCCGCGGGCGCGCAGCAGCGCCCGCTCCGCCGATCGCGCCCGATCAGTTCACGGGCGGGCGCGCCGAGTCGCTCGACGGGGCGCGGCGCGCGTCGCCGGCGCGGGCGACGCGCGCGATCCAGCTCGCGTACAGCTCGGAGCGCAGGTCGGTGCGCGAGCGCTCCGCGCCCTTCGCCGTCGCGGCCAGCAGCCGCGTCGCGCGCGCCGCGTCGCCCAGCCGGATGGCCGAGACGACCGCGCCGTCGTGCAGCACGTGCGGGCGCACCCACTGGTCGTTGCGGGCCAGCGCGCTCACCAGCACGTCCGCGGCGTCGGCCGCCTGCGCGAAGTCGTACGCGGCGAGCCCGTGGAAGAACGCGATCGCGGCGCGCACCTCGGCCGGCGCGCGCGCCGCGTCGAGGTAGGCGAACAGGCGGCCGTAGAACGCGGTGTCGACGACGCCGGCCGTGCCGCCGTGCAGCTCGCCCTCCACGTCGTAGGCGTGCGCGACGAAGCGGTGCCAGTCGGCGGGCGGGCGCCCGCTGGCGAGGATCGCCTCGAACGCCGCGCGGCGGTAGATCGCGTCGCGCACCCACGCGGTCTCGCCGCCCGGCAGGCGGAGGAAGGGCGCCTCGTCCTCCGTGTTGGGGCGGCCGTCGGGCGCGTACGCCTGCCACGCCTGCCGCACGGCGGCGCCGCGCGCGCGGGCGTCGGCGCGCGGCATCTCGACCGGGGCGATGGGCGCCTCGGAGAAGCCCACGCGCCAGTCGCGCAACGCGGCCACCGGATCGAAGCGGCCGACGTGCAGCGCGCGGAACCCGCTCGCCGACTCCTTGAGGAAGCGGGTGCGCTCGGCGCCCAGGTCGAGCAGCGGGAAGTAGTCGGAGTTCGGGTTGCGCCATCCGTCGAGCACCGGCGCCAGCGCCGCGCGGTCCAGCACGCGCATCGCGTCGAGCGTCGCCGAGTCGAGCGGCAGCGTGCGCGCGAGATCCTTCGCGACCTCGGGGAGCGCGACGACGCCCCAGTCGGCGCGCGGCAGCACCGAGTCGTTGCTGGCGACGACGAAGATGTCGGCCGTCGACACCATGTAGATCTCGTACGAGCGGAAGTTGCGGTGCAGGGCGGCGAGCACGCTCAGCACGAGCCGGTCGTCGATCTCGTACAGGTGCAGCCACTGCCCGAACACGCCGCGCGGCGCGAGGTAGCCGCGCACGCGGCCGTAGAACTCGTCGGTGAACAGCCCCGAGACGCCGCTCACCCACGGGTTGGACGGCTCGGAGACGATGACGTCGAAGGTGCGGCGCGCGCTGGCGAAGAACGCCTTCGCGTCGTCGACGACGAAGGTCGAGCGCGGGTCGTCGAAGACGCGCCGGTTGGCGGGGTAGAAGGCGCGCGAGCCCTCGATCATCAGCGGCTCGATGTCGATGGTCGACAGCGCGCGCAGCTGCGGGCTGCCGAGCAGCAGGTGCGACGTCATGCCCGAGCCCTGGCCGATGACCGCCGCGCTGCGCGCGCCCGGATGGTGCGCGAGCGTCACGAGCGGCAGCAGCGCCTGCGTCACCTGGTCGCCGGTGAGCGGGCGGCGCACGGTGTCGTTCGCGGCCGGCTTGATCCACGACAGCGACAGCGACGCGTCGGGCTTGCCATTGGTCGCGAGCGTCAGCATCCGCGAGCCGAGCGCGCGGCGCACGCTCACCGTCGCGGTGCGGCCGTCGCGGTAGAACGGCACGTCGTAGCCGCGCGGGTCGGAGACCTTGGCGTAGCGATACACGCCGCTCGACAGCACGGCGGTGTGGAAGGGCGTGACGACCGCGATCAGCAGCAGCGCGCCGACGCCGACGACGGCGGTGGGGAGCAGCGCGCCGCTCCCCGCGCGCGCGGTCCGGTCGAGCCACGCGGAACGCGCGCGCGACCGCGCGGGCGCCACCGGTGTCTCGACGCGTTCGGTGCCGGTGAGCGCGGCGTGGCGCGCCAGCAGCCAGATGCCGAGCGCCACGTCGATGAGCGCGCCGACGACGAGCAGCCACTTGAGCCCGAGGAGCGGCATGAGCGCGAGCCCGGCGAGCGACGCGCCGACGATCGAGCCGAGCGTGTTGACGGCGTAGACCTGCCCGATGGCGCGCTCGCCCGCGCCCTGGCCGAGCAGGATGCGCGTGATGAGCGGGAGCGTGACGCCGGCGCAGAACGTCGCCGGCAGCATCACGGCGAGGCAGAACAGGTAGCGGACGACGGTGAAGATGCGGTAGCCGCTCTCGTTCAGCTCCAGCGCGCCGAGCAGCCCGGCCATCGCGTGGAACGTCAGGACGTAGATCGGGAGCGTGAGGATGGCGAGGCTCCCCATGATCCACTGCACGCGCCCGAGCGTCGCCAGCGGATCCGCGAGTTGGTCGGCGCGGCCGCGGATCCACCACGCGCCGAGCGCGAGCCCGAGGATGAAGGCGGAGAGCATCAGCTCGAACGAGTGCGTGGCGCTGCCGACGACGAGCGACAGCATGCGGATCCACGCGATCTCGTAGACGAACGACGCGACGGCGGTCCCGAAGGCGACGAGGAGGAGGGTGCGGACGAGCGCCGGCGTGAGCGCGGGCGCGGCCGGCGTGGAGCGCGGCGCCGACTCCGGCACGGGCTCGGGGAGCGGCGCGCCGCGCTCCGCGGCCTGCTCCTGCGTCGCGGTGGTGCCGAGCGCGCCCGCCGCGGGCGCTACCCCTGTGCGCCGGGGGGGCTCGGCGACCGCCGAGCTCGGCACGTCGCTCGGCGCGTCGATCGGCTCCAGGCGCGTCACCAGCCAGGCGATCAGCGCCACCGCGACGTTGCAGAGCGCCGCCGTGCGCAGCGTGCCGGGCAGCCCCACCGACGACAGCAGGGTGAACCCGGCCAGCAGCACGCCGCCGGCCGCGCCGAGCGAGTTGGCGAAGTACAGCAGCGACAGCGTGCGCCCCGGCTGCCCCGGCGCACGGCGGATCGCGCCGGCGCTCATGAGCGGGAAGGTCGCGCCGAGCAGCACGGACTGCGGCAGGATGAGGAGCGCTGCCAGCAGCCACTTCGCGCCGAGCACCACGCCGCCCGCCGGCAGCCGCGGGAAGAGCGCGTCGTACGCGACGTCCGTGGTCCACTGGAAGATCGCGTGGAAGACGACGCCGATGGCCGCCACCACCAGCTCGACGATCGCGTACCAGAACAGCGGATCGCGAAGCCGCTCCGACCGCCGACCCACCAGGTGGGCGCCGAGCGACATCCCGCCCAGGAAGATCACGAGCACGAGGATCTGCGCGTACGCCCCGTGGCCGACGAACAGCCCGAGGTAGCGGCTCCAGATCGACTCGTACATCAAGCCGGCGGCGCCCGAGACGACGAAGATCAGGTAGAGCAGGGGGAGCATGTGAGGCGGGTGAGGCGAGGTCGGATGCGGCGGGTACCGGTGCGGCGGGTGCGGTGCGTGCGCGAGCGCGGCGCCGCGAATCGATCGGCGAATGGTAGACGGTTGGACACGGACCGGCGCCCGCGCGGCGCGCTCGCCGCGGGAGTTCACCGGAAGCCGAACCGGCGTCGTCGCGCGGGTCGGTCGTCGGGCGGTCGGCGCGCGGTGGTCAGATGCTGATGCCGACCTTCCCGACCGTCGCGTTCGACTCCAGGCGCTCGTGCGCGGCGGCGATCTCGGCGAGCGGATACGAGCGGTCGAGCGTCGCGCGCACCGCGCCCGCGGCGAGCAGCGGCATCACCTCGTCCGCGAAGCGGAGCGTCGTCGCGATGCGCTCCTCGAGCGGGCGGGCGCGCATCACCGTGCCGCGGATCGTCAGCCGGCCGCGCAGCACGCGCCCCAGCTCCAGCGTCCCCTCGGCGCCCGCGACCAGCCCGATCAGGATCAGGCGGCCGAGCGGGGCCATCGCGTGCAGCGTCGCGCTGGTGTAGGCGCCGCCCACGAGGTCGAGCGCCACGTCCGCCCCCGCGCCGCGCACCGAGTGCGCGCGCGCGAAGTCGGCGAGCGCCGATGCGAGCCGCGCCGGATCGGCGGCCACCTCGCGCGACACCGCGAGCCCCTCGGCCATCCCGTGCGCGCGGGCGTCGTCCAGCTTGGCGGCCGTGCGCGCGGTGCCGAGGGGGCGCAGCCCGAAGGCGCGCGCGAGCTGCACCGCCGCCAGCCCGACGCCGCTCGCCACCGCGTGGATCAGCGCCGTGTCGCCCGGACGGGCGTTCGCCTGCCGCAGCGCGTCGTGCGCGGTGAGGAACGCCTCCGGGATCGCGCCCGCCGCCTCCCACGACAGGGCGTCGGGGACGCGCATCGCCGTCCGCTCGTGCACCACGAGGTACTCCGCGTGCCCGCCGCCGCCGACCAGCCCGAACACGCGGTCGCCCTCGCGCCACTGCCGCGCGCCGGGGCCGAGGGCGGCGACCTCGCCGGCGTACTCGAGTCCCGGGACGTCGGCCGGCACGCCGGGCGGCGCCGCGTAGCCGCCGCGCCGCTGCAGCAGGTCGGCGCGGTTGAGCGCGGAGGCGCGCACGCGCACGAGGATCTGCTCCGTCCCCGGCATCGGGGTCGGGACCTCGCGGATCGCGAGGACGTCGGGCGGGCCGGGGCGGGTGATGACGGCGGCGAGCATGGCGGCGGGGTGAGGTCAGCGCGCGTGCAGCGTCATCGGGATGCCGTGGCGCGGGCGCAGCGTGATGATCGGCTCGGGCTCGACGCGCGCACCCGGCGCGAGCGCGAGCCGCCAGCGTGGCGCGAGCGTCGCCAGCACGAGCAGCGCCTCCGTCCACGCGAACTGCTCGCCGATGCAGATGCGCGTGCCGGCGCCGAACGGGACGTACGCGTAGCGGTGCCGGTCGGCCCCCGCGCCGGGCGCCCACCGCTCGGGATCGAAGCGCTCCGGGTCGGGCCACCAGCGCGGGTCGCGCTGCACGAGCCAGGGCGACAGCAGGATGCCGCTGCGCGCGCGCACGCGGTGCCCCCCGAACTCGACGTCCTCGAGCGCGATCCGCCCGATCGCGTACGCCGGCGGGTAGAGGCGCATGGCCTCGCTCAGCACCTGGCGCGCGTAGCCGAGCCGCGGGACGTCGTCCATCGTCGGCGTGCGCCCCGCCAGCGCCTCGTCCAGCGTCGCGCGCAGCCGCTCGGCGACGTCCGGATGCTGCGACAGCAGGTACCACGTCCAGGCGAGCGCGTTGGCCGTCGTCTCGTGGCCGGCGAGGAAGAGCGTCATCGCCTCGTCGCGCAGCTGCAGGTCGGTCATCTGCGCCGGTCGGCCGTCCTCGCCCTCGACGTCGGTCGCGTGCAGCAGCAGCGAGAGCAGGTCGCGGCCGTCGCCGCCGCCGCGCCGCCGCTCGTCGATCAGCCGGTAGATCACCGCGTCCAGGTCGGCGCGCGCGCGGCGGAAGCGTCGCGCCGCGGGGATGGGCAGGTGCACGGCGAACCGGCCGAGCGCCGCGAACGCCGGCGTCGCCGAGTGCAGCGCGACGTCGAGCGCGCGCGAGACCGCGTCGGCCTCGCGCGTGACGTCGTTGCCGAACAGCGTCTCGCTCACGATCGCGAGCGCCAGCTTCCCCATCTCGTCGGCCACGTCGACCGTGGCCGGCGTGCCGGCGCGCGCCGCCTCCGCCGCCAGCGTGGTCCAGCGCGCGCTCCAGCGGTCGGCCGCCGCGCTCATCGCCGCGGCGTAGTGCGCGATGCGCTCGCGGTGGAAGGCCGGCTGCGCGAGGCGCCGCTGCCGCAGGTGGAACGCCCCCTCGCTCGTCAGCAGCCCCTCGCCCAGCAGCAGCTTGAGCACGCGGTAGCGATAGCCGCGCGCGTAGCGCTTCTGGTCGGTGACGAGCACCTCGCGCACCATGTCGGGATGGGCGAGGAGCACGAACTCGCGGCCGGCGGCGCGGAAGCGGGCGACGTCGCCGTGGTCGCGCTGCAGCCGCGCGATGAAGCCGAGCGGGTCGCGCCCCATGGCGAGCATGAACTCGCCGGGGTAGCGGGCGCGCGGCCCCGGGGGGCGCGTCGCGCGGTCGAGGGTGGACGGCATGGGTCTCCGACGGCGCTCGGCCGGTCCGGGCGGATTCGCGCAGGTGCGGGCGCAGGTGCGGGGGCGCACGAGCGGACGCGCACGCGCGCTCGTGCGTCGCCCTCCCAACGCTCACCGCGGGGCGGGGCGCGCGCAATCGAGGGGCGGCGCGGCGCGGTGGGGCGAAGCGGGTCGAGCGACCCACGCGACCGGCCGGCGCCGGGACGATCCTGCGTTCGGCGGCGGCGCGCCGGATGTTCATGCAAGTACTTACTTGCATTCCGGGCCCGGCCGCCGTACCGTGTCGCCCTCATGGAGAATCGCGAGAACCGCTGTCGCATCCTGGACGCTGCCGCCCGCGTCTACGCGATGCTGGGCTTCCGTGGCGCCACCACCCGGCGCATCGCGGAGGCCGCCGGCGTCAACGAGGTGACCCTCTTCCGCACCTTCGGGTCGAAGGAGGCGCTCATCGCCGAGGCGCTGCGCTCGCACACCGGCACCGGGGCGGAGGCGCTCGCGCTTCCGGCCGACCCGGTCGACCCGGTGCGCGAGCTCGAGACCTGGGCGGCCGCGCATCTCGCCGAGCTGCGCGCCTCGCGCTCGCTCATCCGGCAGGTGATGAGCGACGTCGAGGAGCGGCCCGAGGTCGCGCCCTGCGTCTCGTCGGGGTGGTGCGCGGCCGACGGTGCGCTGCGCCGCTACCTCGTCCGCCTCGTCGAGCTGGGCTTCGTCGACGCCGAGGGGGACCCGGGGCGCGGGGCGGGCGGCGCGCGCCGCGGGGCGCGGGGCGGGGTGACCGGGCCGGCGCTCGTCCGGTACGACGAGGTGTTTGCCGGGGGGGCGATGCTCATGGCCGCGCTGTTCTCCGACGCCATGGGGCGCGACATGATGCCCGCGCTCTTCCCCGAGCCGGCGGATCGGGCGCCGGCGCTCTACGTCCGACTCTTCCTCCGGTCCGTCGGCTGTCGCGACGCGCCGGCCCGCGCGCGCGCCACCGACGCGCCGCGCGACCCGGAGCACGACGCTCCGCAGACCGGCGATGGCCGGCCGCGCCCGCGGGCGCGCCGCCGCGCCTCCTGATCCTCTCGCCTCCCACTCTCGTGATGTCGCCGCTCACCCCGTGGTCGCGGCCCGCTCGCGCCGCGCGGCGCACGCTCGCGCTGCTGTGCGCGCCCGTGCTCGCGGCCCTGCCGCTGGCCGCGCGCACGCTGACCGCGCAGACGCCGGCCACCTCGGGCCGCGCCGCCCGCCCGCTCTCGCTCGAGGAGGCCGTGCGCCTCGGCGAGCGGCAGAGCGAGGCGGTGCGGGTCGCCGAGGCGGGCGTCCTGCGCGCGCGCGGCCAGTTCCTCCAGGCCCGCAGCCAGCTCCTCCCGCAGCTCAACGCCACCGGCGCCTACCAGAAGCAGCTGCAGAACCAGTTCCAGGCGCTGCAGGAGTCGGCGCCCGCGCCCGATCCCAACGCGCCGCCGGCGCCGGTGGCGATCTGCGCCCCGAACATCCCCGCGAACGCGACGCCCGAGCAGCGCGCCGCGGCGCTCGCGCAGTCGCAGAGCTGCTCGCAGGCCGACGGCCTGGGCTCGATCACGCGCGTGTTCGCCAACCCGAACAACATCATCCTCGGGCTGTCGGGCAGTCAGAACCTGTTCACGGGCGGCCGCGTCACGGCCGGCATCCGCGCCTCCGAGGCCGGTCGCCGCAGCGCCGAGATCGGCGTCGCGGCGGCGCGCGCGCAGGTGACGCTCGACGTCGCGCAGGCCTACTTCGACGCCGCGCTCGCCGATCGGCTGGTGGCGATCAGCGAGTCGTCGCTCGTGCAGACCGAGCGCGCCTTCCGCCAGACGGCGATCGCCAACGAGGTCGGCAACGTCAGCGAGTTCGACCTGCTGCGCGCACGCGTCTCGCGCGACAACCAGCGCCCCGTGCTGATCCAGGCGCGCACGCAGCGCGACGTCGCCTACCTGCGACTGCGCCAGCTGCTCGACCTGCCGCTCGACGAGCCGCTCGCGCTCACGACGGCGCTGCCGTCGCCCGCGGAGCTCGCGCCGGCGACGCCGCGCGTGTCGGCCGACGCGACGGTGACGCCGCGCCCGCCCGCGCGCCCGACGACGCCCGGCGGCGCGCCCGTCACGGCGGCCGCCAACGGCGAGCGCTTCGCGACCGTGGAGGTGAACGCGGCCGAGGTGCTGGCCGAGGATCCGCGCGTCGCCAGCGCGGTCGACAGCCTCGTGGCGACGGCCGACACCTCCGCGTCCAGCCGCGCCCCGGCGCGCCAGACGCGCGAGAACATCACCGCGCAGCGCAACCTGCTGCGGGTCGCCCGCGCGCAGCGCCTGCCCGCGGTGCAGCTGTCGACGAACTACCAGCGCTTCGCCTATCCGAGCGGCGACGGCATCACCTTCCCGACGTCGCTCAACCAGTTCTTCCCCAACTGGACGGTCGCCCTCGGCGTCTCGATCCCGATCCTGACGGGCGGCCGCATCCGCGGCGACGAGCTGATCGCGGAGGCGAACCTCCGCGAGGCCGAGCAGGGCGCGCGGCAGGTCGAGGAGCTCTCGGCGCTCGACGCGCGGCTCGCGGTCGCGCAGCTCGTGCAGGCCGAGGCGAGCTGGCGCGCGAGCGCCGGCACCGCGGGGCAGGCGACGCGCGCCTACCAGATCGCGGAGGTGCGCTTCCGCGAGGGGCTCGCGACGCAGGTGGAGCTGGCCGACTCGCGCCTGCTGCTGCAGCAGGCGGAGGCCAACGCGGCGACGGCCGCGCGCGATCGCGAGGTCGCGCGGCTGCGCCTCGCGCTCCTGAAGGACCTCCCGCTGTCCGCGCAGTCCGGCGCGCAGCAGGGAGCCGGCGCCGGCCTGCAGGGCGGCGCGCAGCAGCAGCAGCGCACAACCACGCCGCAGGGCGCGCCGGGCTCGACCCAGCAGCGCGCGGGCGGCTTCCAGCAAACCGGTACCACCGGGGGCACTCCATGACCTCGTTCCTTCCGCGCTCGCGTGGCGCGCGTCTGATCCCTTCGGCGTTCGCGGTCGTGGCCCTCGGCGCCCTCGCGGCCTGCGGCGGCGACGGCGACGACACCGCCCAGGCGGCGAGCGCCGCGCCCGCCCCCGCCGTCACCGTCGGCCCCGAGAACGTGGCCGTCGTGATCCGCGACAGCATCCAGAGCGGGCCGGCGATCTCCGGCTCGCTGCAGCCCGAGCGGCAGGCGACGATCCGCGCCGAGGCGGCGGGCACCGTCACCGCGGCGCTCGTCGAGCCGGGGCAGCGCGTGACGCGCGGCCAGGCGCTGGCGCGCATCGAGACCTCGGGGCTCGCCGAGCAGGCGGTCAGCGCCCGCGCCGGCGTCGCCGCCGCGGAGCTGACCTTCCAGCAGGCGCAGCGCGACGCCGACCGCGCCACCCGGCTGCTCTCCGCCGGCGCGATCGCCGAGCGCGACGCCGAGGCGGCGCGCAACGCCGTCGCCTCGGCGCGGGCGCAGCTGCAGGCGGCGCGCGCGCAGTCCACGCTCGCCGGCCGGCAGCTCGGCAACGCGACGGCGACGGCGCCTTTCGCCGGCATCGTCGGCGTGCGGCGCGTCAGCACCGGCGACGTCGTGAGCCCGGGCACCGAGCTGTTCACCGTCGTCGATCCGTCGAGCATGCAGCTCGAGGGGAACGTGCCGGCCGACCAGCTCGGGCTCGTGCGCGTCGGCGCGCCCGTGCAGTTCAGCGTCACCGGCTACCCGGACCGCACCTTCGCCGGCCGCATCACGCGCGTCGCGCCGGTCGCCGACCCGACGACGCGGCAGGTGCAGATCATCGCCTCGGTGCCCAACGCGGGCAACGCGCTCGTCGGCGGGCTGTTCGCCGAGGGCCGCGTCGCCAGCCAGGCGCGCGACGGGCTGCTCGTCCCCGGCGACGCGGTCGACCAGCGCGGCGTCCGCCCGACGGTCGTGCGCGTGAAGGGCGGCAAGGTCGAGCGCGTGAACGTGGAGCTCGGGCTGCGCGACGACGCGCGCGAGCTCGTCGAGGTGCGCGGCATCGCGGCGGGCGACACCGTCCTCCGCGGCGCGGCGCAGGGCATCTCGAACGGGACGGCGGTGCGCGTGTCCGCCGTCGGCGACCAGGCGGGCACGGCGGCCGGAGCGGCGACCGGTGCGGCGGCCGGCGCGCCCGCGCCGCGCGCCGGCGCGGCCAACGGCCCGTCGGGCACGCCCGCCGGGAGCACGCCCGGCACGCGCGGCACGGGGGCCACCGGCGGCACGGGCGCCGCCGGCGGCTCCAGCGGTTCCGCCCCCCAGCGCTGAACCATCTCCCGCATCCGAGGCGGTCATGTTCATCTCCGATTTCGCGATCAAGCGACCGATCATCACCGTGGTGGCGATGGTGGCCCTGGTGGTGTTCGGCCTGTTCGCGCTGTTCAGGCTCCAGACCGACGAGTTCCCGGAGGTCGCGCCGCCCTTCGTGACGGTCGCGATCCCGTATCCGGGCGCGTCGCCCGACGGCGTCGAGCGCGAGCTGCTCGACCCGATCGAGGAGGCGATCTCCGCGATCAGCGGCGTCAAGAAGGTGATGGGAACGGCCCAGGACGGGTACGCGACCATCATGGTCGAGTTCAACTTCGACAAGCCCCTCCAGGAGGCGACGCAGGACGTGCGCGATGCGATCTCGGGCATCCGCAACGACCTGCCGCTCGAGATGGAGGAGCCGATCATCAAGAAGTTCAACGACACCGATCAGCCGATCATCTCGCTGGCCGTGTCGTCGACGGTGCTCACGCCGGCGGAGCTGACGCGCCTCGCCGATCCGGGCATCACGCGTCAGCTGCGCTCCATCGGCGGCGTCGCCGAGGTGGCGATCCCCGGCAAGGTCGAGCGCGAGCTGACCGTCGAGATCCGCCCCGACGCCATGCAGGCCGCGGGCGTCTCGGTCGGTGAGATCGTGCAGGCGCTGCAGCTGCAGAACCTCGCCACGCCGGTCGGCCGCGTCGCCGGCGCGCTCGACGAGCGCTCGATCCGCCTGCGTGGCCGGCTGCAGGGCCCCGAGGAGTTCGCGCGCGTCGTCGTCTCCGAGCGCGGCGGGCAGCTCGTGCGCCTCGGCGAGGTCGCTACCGTGCGCGACGCGACCGAGGAGCCGCGCACGCTCGCGCTCTTCAACGGGCGCGAGGCGGTCGGCATCGACATCAAGAAGTCGACGGGCTACAGCACCACCGACGTCGCGGGGCAGATCATCGCCCGCATCGACGAGGTCAAGAAGACGCTCCCCGCCGGCACGACGATCGACGTCGTCAAGAACAAGGGCGTCAACGTGCAGAACTCCGTGCGCAACGTGCAGGAGGCGCTCGTCGAGGGCGCGCTGCTGACGGTGCTCGTGGTGTTCATCTTCCTGAACTCGTGGCGCTCGACGGTCATCACCGGCCTCGCGCTCCCGGTCTCGGTGCTGGCGTCGTTCATCGCCGTCTGGGCGCTCGGCTTCCGCCTCGAGACGATGTCGCTGCTCGGGCTCTCGCTCGCCATCGGCATCCTGATCGACGACGCCATCGTGGTGCGCGAGAACATCGTGCGGCACGTGGAGATGGGGAAGGATCACTACACGGCGGCCCGCGAGGGCACCGACGAGATCGGGCTCGCCGTCGCGGCGACCACGTTCTCGATCCTCGCCGTGTTCATCCCGATCGCCTTCATGCCGGGCGTCGGCGGGCAGTGGTTCCGCCCCTTCGCGCTGACGATCGCGTCGTCGGTGCTCGTGTCGCTCTTCGTCTCCTTCTCGCTCGACCCGATGCTGTCGGCCTTCTGGCCCGACCCGCACGTGCCGGAGGAGAAGAAGGGGATCATCACGCGCACGCTCGACCGCTTCAACCGCTGGTTCGACCGCCAGGCGGAGCGCTACCGCGGCGTGATCGGCTGGGCGCTCGACAACCGCTGGAAGGTCTCGCTGATGGCCGCGGCGACGTTCTTCTTCGCGCTGGCGATGCCGATGATGTCGATCGGCGGCCGGTCGCTCGTGGGCGTGAGCTTCTTCCCCGAGGACGACAACGCGGAGCTCAACATCATCGTCGAGACGCCGCCGGGCTCGAACCTCGCCTACACGCGGCTCAAGACGGAGCAGATCGCGGCGCTCACGCGCCGGCACAAGGAGGTCCGCTACACCTACACCACGCTCGGCAGCGGCGAGGCCGGCGCGGTGGACATCGGCAAGATCTACGTGAAGCTGGTGCCGAAGGACGAGCGCGCGTACGGCGTCGAGGCCTTCTCCTCGAAGCTGCGCGAGGAGTTCGGTCCGACGGGCGGTGCCAAGGTCGCGGTGCTCGCCACCGACTGGGGCGGCGGGCGCAAGCAGGTCGCGATCGAGCTGCGCGGCAGCGACAGCGACGCGCTGCAGAAGTTCGCCGAGCAGGCGCAGGCGGCGGTGAGCACGGTTCCCGGGCTCGTCGACGTCGGCCTCTCGTCCAAGGGGCAGAAGCCGGAGCTGAACGTGGAGCTCAACCGCGGGCTCGCGAGCTCGATCGGGCTCACGGTCGGTCAGGTGGCGCAGGCGCTGCGCCCGGCGTTCGCCGGCGTGGACGTCGGCGACTGGGTGGACCCGAGCGGCGAGACGCGCGACGTGTACGTGCGCCTCGCGCCCGAGTCGCGCCGTCGCGCGGCCGACCTGCGGCAGCTGCCGCTCGTCGTCCCCGGCGCCGACGGCGTGCCGCGCACGCTCCCGCTCGGCCAGGTGGCGACGGTGACCGACGGCCTCGGGCCGGCCATCATCAACCACCTCGACCGCGACCGCGTGGTGCAGGTCGAGTTCAACACCTCCGGCCGCTCGATGGGCGAGGTGACGAACGACGCCATGGCGCGCATCCAGGCGCTCACGCCGCCGCCCGGCGTGCGCGTGTCGACCGGCGGCGAGGCGCAGCAGCAGGCGGAGGTCTTCGTGCAGATCTTCTCCGCGCTCGGGCTCGCCCTGCTCTTCATGTACCTGATCCTCGTCGTGCAGTTCGGGTCCTTCCTCGACCCGCTGGCGATCATGTTCTCGCTGCCGCTGTCGCTCATCGGCGTCATGCTGAGCCTCGCGCTCACGCGGAACACGATCAACCTGATGAGCCTCATCGGCGTGATCCTGCTCGCCGGCATCGTGGCGAAGAACGCCATCCTGCTGATCGACTTCGCGAAGTGGGCGCGCGAGGAGCGCGGGCTCCCGCTGCGCGACGCGCTCATCGAGGCCGGCGCGATCCGTCTGCGCCCGATCCTCATGACGACGTTCGCGCTCGTCGCCGGCATGCTCCCGGTGGCGCTCGGCCGCGGCGAGGGCTCGCAGTTCCGCTCCCCGCTCGGCATCGCCGTCATCGGTGGCGTGATCACCTCGACGCTCCTGACGCTCGTCGCGATCCCGACGTTCTACGAGATCCTCGACGGGTGGCGCGAGCGCGTGGCGCGCATGTTCGGCCGCCGACCGTCCCAGCGCACGGCGGAGCATCGCCTGCCGGTCAGCGGGCCCACGCAGCCGACGCCGGTCTCGGGGGACTGAGGCCGACCGGCGCACGCGGCGATGAGCGTGTAGCCGGCACGTGGTGCACGAGGGCGGCTCCGTCGGGTGACGGGGCCGCCCTCGTCGCATGCCCCTCCTCCGGCTGGGCACCGGCGCGGCCGGTCGCGGGTTAGCTTCCGGAACCACCGTCGCCCCACGAGGTCGCCATCCCCGCCGCATTCCCGCCCGTGCTCGCGCTCCTCGCGGACGTCGCTCTCGCTGCGTCGGCGCAGGGACCCGTGGCCGTCGAGACGCTGACGCACGCGGAGCGGCTCTGGCTGTACCTCACGCTCGCGGCCAGCCCGATCCTCACCGAGGAGCTGGGCGCCCTGCTGGGCGGCGTGGCGGCCTCGCAGGGGCAGGTCCGCCTCGTGACCGCGATCGCCGCGCTCGCGATCGGCGGCTGGGTCGCGACGACCCTGCTGTACGCGCTGGGGTGGTGGCGCGGGCGCTGGGTGCGCCGGCGCTTTCCGGCGGTCAACGCGCCGATGAAGCGCTGGCTGCGCGCCGTGCGCCGGCGCCCGTGGGGGAGCGCGCTCGCCGTCCGCTTCGCCTTCGGCGCGCGGCTGCTGCTGCCGCTCGCGTGCGGCGCCGCGCACCTCCGGCCCGACGTCTACCTCCTCGGCTCGCTCGCGAGCTCGGTCGCCTGGTCCGCCATCTTCGCGGTCCTCGGCTTCTGGTTCGGCGACGCCGCGGTCACGGTGCTGCAGGCCGTTCGCCGCTACGACCAGTACGCGGTCGGCGTCGTCGCCGGGCTCGCGGTGCTCGCGTGGCTCATGATCCGCCGGCGGCGCCGGCTGCGCGCGGCGGCCGCACCGCTCTCCTGACCCGCCGGCGCGAGCGGCGGCCGCGCGGTGACCCGAGCGGGGGCGCGCGCGTCTCGTGGGGAGTCGCATCCGGCCCGTAACGGGTGTAGGATTGTGCGCCCCGTCACGCCGCTCGCCAATGCCCTCCCAGCTCATCTCCGCCCGCCCGCTCCGCTCCCCGGTCGCGCGCCGCCTGCTCGCGTGCGCGCTCGTCCTGACCGCCGCGCCCGCGCTCCCCGACGCCGACGCCGTGCTCGGCGCGCAGACGCTGCGCGGCTCGCGCGCCGCGGTCGATCGCGCCTTCCACACCGCGAAGCGCCGCGACCTGCCGTTCGTGAGCTCGCGCCGCGAGGTCGAGCGCCGTGCGCGCGAGGGCGACTACGTGCGCCTCTCGCCGTCGCGCAACGTGCGGCTCAAGGGCGTGACCACGCCGTACGTGCGGCCGCTCACGCGCACCTTCCTCAGCACCTTCGCGGCGCGCTACCGCCAGTCGTGCGGCGACGCCCTCGTCGTCACGAGCGCCATGCGCCCGACCACCGTGCGCCTCGCCAACTCGACGGTGAAGTCGGTGCACCCCACGGGCATGGCGCTCGACTTCCGCGCGCCAGGCGGCAGCTGCCGCAGCTGGATGCGGAAGGAGCTGCTCGCCTACGAGAAGCGCGGCGTCGTCGACGCGACCGAGGAGCGCCGGCCGGCGCACTTCCACGTCGTCGTCTACCGCGCGCCCTGAGGCGCGCCCGGAGATCCCTCCCGGAACCAGAACGGGGGTGGGAGCGCCGCGGCGCTCCCACCCCCGTTCTCGTGTCCGGCCGGGTGACTACTGGATCGCCCCGGTGCCGGCGGCACTGGCCGCCAGGCTGTTGAAGAGGAACTTGAAGGTGCCGTGCGGCTGCGCGCGGTACAGGATCTCGGGGCCGAACAGGTAGAGCGTGCCCTGGCCGACCTTCGCCTCGACCGCGGCGGCGCCGCCCTCGAGGTGCTTCTGTCCCCACGCCCATCCGCTGCGCAGCGGATTCGCGGTGTCGTACCAGGCCACGCGGCGGACACCGCGCGCCTCGGCATCCGGCCCGAGCGTGAACGCCGGCGAGTCGTCGAAGAACACGTCCGTCTGCGCGGCCATCCCGAATGCCGACGACTGCGTGGTGTCCACGCGCACGCGCAGCACCGAGCCGGGGACGTAGAACTGCTCGCGCGGGAGCGCCTTGCCCTGCGCATCGACCAGCTTGTCGCCGACCGGCAGCCCGAGGTGCCGGGCGAGCACCGTCGAGCTCCCGATGGTGACCACCGTGCCGCCCTGCTCGAGGAAGGTCTTGAGCTGCGGCACCGTGCGGGCCACCGAGGTGTTGCCGAGCGCCGCGCGGAACTCGGCGGGCACCGACTCGGGCGAGCGCGGCGCGTCGCCCCCGCCGAAGCCGCCGCCCTGGCCGTCGCGGGCCGGGATCGCGCCGTCGACCAGGATGATCGCGTCGTACTTGGCGCGCAGGTCGCCGGCGTCGAGCTGCGGCGCGTACACGACGTCGAACGGTATCTGCTTCTGCTCGAGCAGCCAGCGCGTCCACCCCGACGGCATCGAGCCGCCGTAGCGGTCCCACAGCGCGACGCGGGGTGCGCGCATCCGCGTCATCCCGGACCCCGGGCGCGACGGTGCGGCGGCGACGTTCAGCCCAAGCTCGGCGGCGATCGGCTGCAGGCGCGCGCGCGTGTTCGCCCCGGCGGCGACGTAGAAGGAGCCGGCCGGGATGCCCGGCGCCGCGGCCGTCACGCGGTAGACCTCCTCACCCGCGGCCACCAGGCGCACCGCCGCCGGGAAGGCGTCGTTGTAGTGCGCCGGGATGACGTAGCCAGCCGCCGACCCGCTCGCGACCGTGCCCGCCGCGGGCTTCACGTTCCAGTCCTTCACCTCGACGAAGGGCCCGTCGAAGCCCTCCAGGATGCGGTCGAACTTGACGCCCATCTGGTAGGCGAGCGTCCACCCGGCCGCGTCGTACGGCGGGATCGGTGGGCCACCCGGATACAGGAAGTCGTTGGGATGGTCCTGCGGCTCGAACATGTCGAGGATGTGCGGCCGGAACGGCTGCGCGGTCTTGAGCACGTACGAGCCGGCCGGGTAGCGCGTGCCGTTCACCGTGAACGCCGCCGTCGCGCGGTGCACGGTGATGCCGTTCTCGCGCAGCGCGTTGATCAGGTGCACGACGCGCGGGAAGTCGGGCTGGTCGGCCGACAGGATGTAGCCGCGCGGGTCGCGCGCCTCGGGGCGGCGCAGCATCGCGAGGTAGCGCTGCGACGCCTCGGCGTTGGCCGCGCCGCCGAACTGCCCGCCCGCCGTCATCACGCCGGCCGGGCCGCCGGCGGCGTTGCCGCGTCCCGCCTGCATCGAGTCGCGCACCGCGTCCAGCCGCGACGGCGACACCGTCCAGCTGTCGCGGCTCCCGTCCGCGATCGAGTTCCGCCCCATCCGCCAGATGTTGTACAGGAACGTGTCCTTGTACCGGCTGGCGACGTCGAGCACCGCGTAGTTCGCGGTCACCGAGTAGTCGATCGAGTTGCGGAACTTCCACTCCTGCGGCGCGATCGGCAGCGGCAGGTCGGCGCTCGGCAGCTGACGGTTCGCCACGAACGGGATGCGCATCGGCGTCGGGTTGCCGATCGTCTCCGTGAGCAGCCCGATCATGTTGTGGAAGTAGACCGTCGTGCGCAGCCCGCCGTTCCACCACGTCGAGTAGTTCGCGCCGCGGCGCATCGTCACGCCGCCCTTGTCCTCCGCGATGAAGCGGTTGTGCATCGCCGCGCCCACCAGGTCGAGCCCCGTCACGATCAGCGGATCGAGCTGGTAGTTGAACGGGTCGCGGAACGGCGGCGCGAACATCACCGTCCCGGTGGGTCCGGTCTGGTGATGGTTGTACATGATCTGCGGGAACCACTCGTGGTACAGCTGGCGGTTCATGTTCTCCGACTCGGGCTGCGTCGACATGTAGAAGTCGCGGTTGTTGTCGTGCCCGATGTACTTCTGGTACAGCCGCGGGATGCCGTTCGTCGACCGCTTGAGCGAGTCGGGCTCGCGCATGTACCAGTTGGAGACCAGCTCCATGCCGTCCGGGTTGGCGTGCACCGCCAGCACGATCACGTCGCGCAGGATGCGCCGCGTCTCGGCGTCGTCCCGGCTGACCAGCTGGTGCACCGTCTCGATCAGCTGCTGCGCGCCGAGCACCTCGGTCGCGTGCAGCCCGCCGTCGATCCACACGACCGCCTTGCCCTCGGCGGCCAGCGCGCGCGCCTGCGCGTCGGTCAGCCCCTCGGCGTTCGCGAGGCGCCGCGCGATGTCCTTGTAGCGCGCCAGCGTCCGGAAGTTCTCGGGCGCGGTGACGATCGCCATCAGCTGCGTGCGTCCCTCGGCGGTCTTGCCGATGTCGACGACGCGCATGCGCTCCGACTCCGCGTCGAGGGCGCGCCAGTAGGCGGTGAACCGGGTGTAGTTCGGCAGCCGGTAGTCGGCGCCGATGCGGTGCCCGAAGAACTTCTCGGGCGAGGTCACGGCCTGCTGCGCCGCGGCGGGGGCGGCCAGCGCGGCGAAGGTCAGTCCCGCGAGCGTGCGACGGGCGAGTCGGGCGGTGGGCATGGCGGCTCCGTGGGGGTCGCGCGTGGCGACGCGCCCGCGCCTGACCACGCCGTGATGCCCCCTCTAACGCGCGACCGCCCCGCCGCGTTCGGAAGTCAGGCCGCCGGGCGGCGCACGGACGTCGTCACGGCATCCGGAGCGGAAGCGAGCGCCGCGCTCCGGCGGGCGTCGATGAGCGCCAGCACGTGCGCGCGCTGCAGGTGGTACAACCAGCCGCCGTACGCCGCCGCGACCACGTGCGTCGCGAGCGCGAGCAGCGAGGCCGGCACCGCGCCCCGGTCGACGCGCAGCATCGCCAGGACGCCCGCCGCCGTGCCGGCCGCCAGCCCCACGCGCCATGCCGTGTGTCGGTAGCGCAGCCGACGCCGGCCCATGGCCTCGGCCAGCAGGTAGCCGCCGACGGTGAACGCGGCCAGCACCTCGACCTGCCGCAGGATTCCGAGTCGCGTCCAGACGTCCGCGCCCTGGGGCGGGTCGCCGAGCGGGAGCAGCACGAGATAGCCGGCAAAGAACGGCGCCGCACGCAGCAGCGCCTCGGCTTCGAAGCGCCGCTCGGCGGGGCGGGCGTCCGGCCCGCGGCGGCCCAGGTCCCACGCCACCCCGCCGGCGAGCGCGCCGCCGGCGAGCAGCGTCCCGGGCGTGCTGGCCAGCGCCGGGAGCGCCCCCACCAGGAACCAGCCGGCGGCGACCAGCGCTCCCCACGCCGGCGTGAGCGCGCCCGAGGGGCCGAGCTGCCGGCGCTGCACGGTGCCGAGCAGCGCGCCGCCGAAGACGGCCATCAGCAGCAGCCCGACCGCGCGCGGCGACGCCCCCCACAGGCGCGGCGCGTCGGCCGAGGCGGCGGTGAGCGCCGCGAGCGTGCAGAGTGGCAGCGTCACGTAGAGCAGCCCCATGACCGGCAGCTCGAGCGCCAACCGCCCGACCAGCGGCGTGTCGGCGCCGAGCTGACGGGCGGCGCGCCCGTGCAGCCAGGCCCCGAGCAGCGCGCCGAGGGCGTTGGTGGCGACGTCGACCGGCGATGCGAAGCGCCCCGGCTCGAACAGCTGCGTCACCTCGATCGCCAGGCTCGCGACCGCGCCGCCCAGCAGCGCGAGGAGGAGCGCGCGCCGACGCGCTCGGATCAGCGCGGCCGGTGCGGGCGGCTCCGCCGTCGCCGTGCGCGCGGCGCGCGTGAGCGCGTACAGGAAGCCGAGCGGGACGAAGAGCGCGACGTTGGCGATCGCGTCGAACGGCGAGTCCCATCCCGTGAGCACGAAGCGCGTCGGCCGGACGAACCGGAACGGCTGCAGCGTGATGGCCCCGACGACGGCCGCGACGAAGCCGAGCACGGCGACGCCGAGCCGCGCGCCGGTGTCGCCGTAGGGCGGGCGCGGTGGGGCGGGGGAGCTCACGAGGCGCGGGGGCGGGAGTCCGGAGGCACACCGGGAGTGTCGGACCTCGCGCCCTCCGGGTTGAGCCGTGGGTCGTCGCGAAGCGAGCCGCGACGTCGCACCCGACGTCGCACGCGACGTGGCGCATGATCCGCGCGGGTTGTCACCGGCGGGCCGGTTCTCGCGTAGGGCTCTCCGTCCGTCGTCCTCGATGGCCCGAACCGTCAGACTCTGGAGGTCGCGCGTGAGTGTTCGACAGGGAACAGCCGGCAACGTCATCGCCGCCCTGGCCAGCTTCTTCATCCCCGGCCTCGGGCAGCTCATCCAGGGGCGACCCGGCAAGGCGCTCTGGCACCTCGTGCTCGCCGGCGCGATCTGGCTGGTCTCGTTCGGCATGCTCGGCTGGGTGATGCACCTCTGGTCGGCGATCGAGGCGGCACGCTGGGAGAGCTGAGCACGCCGCCCCCCGGCCACCAGCCGGCGCCGGGTCCGCCGCCGGCAGCGACGCCTCTCGAGGCCGCGCTGCCGGCGGCGCGCACGTCCGCCGCCGACTTCCTGGCCGCGCGAGCGCGCGACGCCCGGCTGGTCGTCTACTGCCACTTCGACGCGGACGGGCTCGCGGCGGGCGCGGTCTTCGGGCGCGCGCTCGCGCGACTCGGCTTCCGCGACGTGCGGGTCGTGGCCTCGGGTCGCACCGAGAGCGCCTTCTCGGACGAGGCGCGGGCGCGGCTGCGCGCCCTCGCGCCGGACGCGCTCGTGGTGACGGATCTGGGCGTCCGCGCCGACGACGTGCTCCGCGGCGTGCCGACCCTCTACGTCGACCACCACCAGCCCGACGGGCTCCCCAGCGATCCCGCGGCCGTCGTGGTCACCGGCTACGGCTGGGACCCGATCCCCTGCTCGGCGTGGCTCGCGTGGGAGCTGATGGCGCCCATCGCCGCCGATGCCGGCGTGGCCATCGACGACCTGCAGTGGATCGCCGCCGTCGGCACGATCAGCGATCTCGGAGAGAAGGCGCCGTGGCCCGAGCTCCCCGCCGCGCGCAAGCGCTGGACGGCCAAGTGGCTGAAGGAGGCGGTCGTGCTGGTGAACGCCGCCCGCCGCGCGAGCACCTTCGACGTCGAGACGCCGCTGGCGCTGCTGCTGACCGCCGACCACCCGCGCGCGCTCGCCGAGGACGACGTGGGCGGCGCCGACCGCCTGCGGGCGTATCGCGCCGAGGTGAACGCCGCGCTCGCGGAGGCCCGCCGCGCGGCGCCCCGCTTCGCGCGCGACGGCGGGCCGTGGGCGCTCGTGCGCATGCACTCGGCGTGTCAGATCCACCCCCTGATCGCGCAGCAGTGGCGCGGGCGGCTGCCGGGGCACGCGGTCATCGCCGCCAACACGGGCTTCCTGTCCGACGCGGTGGCGTTCAGCGCGCGGACGGCGCGCCGCGACCTGAACCTGCCCGCGCTGCTGCGCGCGACGGGCGTGGGCGACGGCAGCGGGCGGTTCGGGCACGGGCACGACCAGGCGTCGGGCGGGCACCTCTCGCCGGCAGCCTTCGCGCGGCTGCTGGCGGTGCTCGGATTCGACGAGGGCTGAGGCGGGCGGGACGGCGGATGGGTCGGTGTAGGGTGACCCCTTCTGCGCTTCGCGGGTACTGTCTGGAATGCCGATCCCCTTCCTGCCCTCCCGCGCGCGCGCCGGTGCGCTCGCGACCGTGCTGCTCGCCACCACCGCGGCGGCGTGCACCCCACTCGGTGGTCCCGACGAGAGCGACTGCGCCGGCCCGCAGTGCGTCGCCAGCATCGAGATCTCCGCCACGCGCCGCTACCTGCTGGTCGGCGACACCACGCGCCTGCAGGGCGAGGTGCTCCTGCGCAACGGCACCGCGACGCCGTTCACCTGGCGCGCGGGCCAGCCGACGGTCGTGTCGGTGAGCGAGGCCGGGCTGGTGACCGCGGTCGGGCGCGGCCGGGGCGTGATCGCCGCCGTGCCGACGACCGACAGCACCGTCTCCGCCTTCGTGGCGTTCGACGTCGTGAACGGCGACTCGAGCACCGTCCCCTACGTCGTCGGCGTGACGGACCTGCGGACCCGGTCGCCGATCACCTACGGCGGTCTGGTCGGCGACTCGGTCGACGTGACGCTGGAGTACGTCGCGGGGCGCCTCGCGGACCAGGCCGTGACGTCGGCGCAGCTGCGCATCCTCGGCAACGGGCGCGACACGACGTTCACGATGCCGGTGACCACCACGCCGGGCACGATCGGCCGCTCGACCGCGCGGATCCGCTTCACCCCGCCGGCCGGCTCCACCACGCGGCCGTTCCCGCAGGGCTACTACACGGCGTACACCGTGCTGCGGCTGCAGAACGGGCGCCAGCTGATCATCGAGATCCCGCAGCTCTTCGCGGTCGGTCGCTGACGCGCGGACGGCCGGGACGGCCGGGCGGCGACGCCTTGCCGCCCGGCCGTCCCAGCCGCACAATTACGGAAGAACGGTGTTCACCTCCGTGTGAACAGTGTTCGGTCGTGGCGAGCGGAACGGGTCGAGACCCGTGGCGCGCCACGCCGGGCGCACGTGCCGCCGAGTCACTCCCACCGGACCAGAGTCCCATGCCGACCTACAAGGCGCCGCTCGACGACATCCGCTTCCTGCTCACCGAGCTGCTCGACGTGGAGCAGATCTCGCGGCTCCCCGGCTACGAGGAGGCGACGCCGGACGTGCTCCTGGCCGTGCTCGAGGAGGGCGCGAAGCTCTGCGAGAACGTGCTCGCGCCGATCAACCAGAGCGGCGACGCCGAGGGGTGCCGCTACGAGAACGGCGTGGTGACGACGCCCACGGGCTTCAAGGAGGCGTACGCCGAGTTCGTGAAGGGCGGCTGGCCGGCGATGACGGCGCCGGCGGAGTTCGGCGGGCAGGGGCTGCCGCATCTCACGCGCTTCGTGCTCAACGAGATGATGTGCGCCGCGAACCTCTCGTTCGCGATGTACCCGGAGCTCGGCCACGGCGTCGCGATGACGCTCGAGCGGTGGGGGAACGAGGAGCTGAAGCAGCGCTTCATGCCGAAGATCGTCGACGGCACGTGGACGGGCACCATGTGCCTGACCGAGGCGCACGCCGGCACGGACCTCGGCATCATCCGCACGAAGGCGGTGCCCGCGGGCGACGGCGCCTACAAGGTGACCGGCAGCAAGATCTTCATCTCGGCGGGCGATCACGACCTCGCCGAGAACGTGATCCACCTCGTGCTGGCGAAGCTGCCCGACGCGCCGCCGGGGACGAAGGGGATCTCGATGTTCATCGTGCCGAAGTTCCTCCCCACCGAGGAGGGCGGCGTCGGCACGGCGAACGGCGTCACGTGCGGGTCGATCGAGCACAAGATGGGCATCAAGGGCAACGCGACCTGCGTGATCAACTTCGACGGCGCCACGGGGTGGCTCGTCGGCGACGAGCACAAGGGGATGCGCGCGATGTTCACGATGATGAACGGCGCGCGCCTCGGCGTCGGCCTGCAGGGGCTCGGCCTCGCGGAGGTCGCGTACCAGAACGCGCTCGCCTACACGAAGGACCGCATCCAGGGCCGCGCGCTCACCGGCAAGAAGGCGCCGGACCAGGAGGCCGATCCGATCATCGTGCACCCGGACGTGCGCCGCATGCTGCTGACGCAGAAGGCGTACATCGAGGGCGAGCGCGCGCTCGCGTACTGGGTCGGGCAGCTCATCGACATCGAGGAGAAGCACCCCGACGCCGAGAAGCGGAAGGAGGCCGAGGACCTGGTCGCGCTGATGACGCCGATCATCAAGGGCTTCCTCACCGACACCGGCTTCGAGGGGGCGAACCTCGCGCTGCAGTGCCTGGGCGGCCACGGCTACATCAAGGAGTACGGCCTCGAGCAGTTCGTGCGCGACGCGCGCATCGCGCAGATCTACGAGGGCACGAACGGCGTGCAGGCGCTCGACCTGATCGGCCGCAAGGTGCCCGAGGGGAACGGCCGCCTGCTGCGCCGCTTCCTCGCGCTCGTGCAGGAGGACCTGAAGGCCGCGCAGGCCGACCCGCGCGTCGCGGAGCTCGCGCAGCAGCTCGCGCACGCGGTGCGCAAGACGCAGGAGAGCATCATGACGGTCATCCAGAAGGCGATGCAGAACCCCGACGAGGCGGGCGCCGCGGCGACCGACTTCCTGCGGATGATGGGGCTCGTGGCGACGGGGTGGATGTGGCTGAAGATGGCGCGCGTCGCGCACGACCGGCTGCAGTCGGCGACCGGAGCGGGAGCGCAGCTCAACGGGCAGGCGCAGTTCTACGACGCGAAGATCAAGACGGCGCGCTTCTACTTCGCGAAGCTGCTGCCGCAGGTCGAGACGCTGGCGGCGACGATGCAGAGCGGCGCGACGTCGGTGATGGAGCTCGAGGCGGCGGCCTTCTGAGGCGCTGGCCGCGACGGCCGGTCTCTTGCGCCGCTGGACGGGGGCGGACATCCGAGCGATGTTCGCCCCCGTTCCACGTCACGTCCGCCCGAGGTCGCCGTGTACGCCGCCTGCCTGTTCTGCGACGCCCCGTTCCCCGCGAACGAGTCGCTCGAGTCGTTTCCGGTCGGACGCCGCGTCGCGTTCGACGCCGAGCGTGGACGCCTGTGGGCGGTGTGCCGCCGGTGCGAGCGGTGGAACCTCGCGCCGATCGAGGAGCGCTGGGAGGCGATCGAAGACGCGGACCGGCTCTTCCGCGACACGCGCGTGCGCGTCTCGACGGACAACATCGGGCTCGCCAAGCTGCGCGAGGGGCTGGAGCTCGTGCGCATCGGCCGGCCGCTGCGTCCGGAGTTCGCGGCCTGGCGCTACGGCGACCAGTTCGGGCGACGCCGCCGGCGCGCGGTGACGGCCGGCGGCGTCGGCGCGGTCGCCGCGGTCGCCGCCGCGCCGCTCGCGGTGCCCGCGCTGCTCGCGGGACTCTGGTCGGGCGGGATCTTCGTCGCGGGCTACGTCGCCGGCGGGGCGCAGGTGCCCTACCAGATGGCGAAGGAGTGGCTCCTCTCCGAGCGCGTGCTCGCGCGCGTCCCGCTCGGCGATCCGGACGACGGCGCCCCGATGGTCGACATCCGCGTGCGCCACGTGCGCGAGAGCGCGCTGCTCGACGCGGGCGACGACGGCGTCGCGCTCCGCCTGCAGCACGACGGCGGCGAGACCGACCTGCAGGGCGCGGCCGCCACGCGCGCGCTGGGCGTGCTGCTGGCGCGTGCGAACGCGTGGGGCGCGAGCTCCGGACAGGTGCGCGCCGCGGTGCACGCGATCGACGAGCGCGGCGACGCGCTGCGCTGGCTGCGCACGGCCGCGCGCCGCTCCAGTCGTCCGGGCGGGCGCGTGATGGCCGAGTGGCGCCGCGTCGGCGCGTTCGCGCTCACGCCGGTGGAGCGCCTGGCCGTCGAGATGGCGCTGCACGAGGAGCAGGAGCGCCGCCTGCTCGAGGGCGAGCTGGAGGTGCTGGCCGAAGCGTGGCGGGATGCGGAGGAGATCGCGGGGATCGCGGATGGGCTATGAACGGCGCTGCGGACGGCGGGCTGCGGATTACTGCCTCCGCTCTCCTGCCTCCGCTCTACTGCCTCCGCTCTACTGCTCCGTCGCGCCGGACCCGAACCGCATTGGACAGGATTACAGGATTGAACGGACTGACAGGATGGTCTCCCCACCGGTGCGACACTCCGTGCGCCGCGAGGAGCAAATCCTGTCAATCCGTCCAATCCGTGGCAATCCTGTCCAATGCAGTTCGTCGTTCGGGTCCGGCGCACGACGGGGACGGCAACGGCATCGGACAGGATGAACGTCGGACGACGTCCGGGAAGGGCGGATGCGCCGAGTGGGGCTTCGCGTGGTGCGATGTCGCGCGCCACTGCAGCAGCCTCCGGCTCATCCGCCCTGCTCGGACTTTCATCCTGTCCGATCGCTCTTCCCGGCCGCCACGACGATCTGCGCGAGGCGAGACCTCGGCACCCGCGGCCCGCAGCGCTACTCGATGAGCGCCTGCCCGCGCGTCGTGTCGAGGACCGCCGCCGCGAACGCGTCGCGCCGCGCGTCGGGCAGCGTCACGCGGTACGTGACGTCCGCCGCGTACGACTCCTCCGCCACGCGTCCCTCGTGCGCCGCGATGAGCTGCTGCACGACCGTCACGTCGCCGTAGCCGATCGTCAGCACGCAGTCGATCCACTCCACGCGCTCGGCGCGCGGCAGCGATTCGAGCGCGTGCTGCACCGCGCCGCCGTAGGCGCGCACCAGGCCACCGGTGCCGAGCTTCGTGCCGCCGTAGTAGCGCGTCACCACCGCGGCGACGTCGCCCACGCCCGAGTGCAGCAGCACCGTCAGCATCGGCCGGCCGGCGGTGCCGTGCGGCTCGCCGTCGTCGCTCATCCCGACGCGACCGGTGCTCCCCGGCGGACCGACGACGAACGCCCAGCAGTTGTGCGTCGCGTCCGCGAACTCGGCGCGCATGCGCTGGATGAACGCCTGCGCCTCCTCGACGCTCGCGGCGGGCGCGATGGTGGCGATGAAGCGGCTGCGCGAGATCTCCTGCTGCGCGCGGTGCTCGCCTGAGGGAATGGGATAGCGATCGCTCACCGCAGCAGGGCGACGCTGCCCGGCGCTCCCGTCGGGTCGCCCGGCAGGTCGCCGGCCGGCGCGCCGTCGAGCGTCAGCGCGCGATACACGAGCTGCGTGCCGAACGGATCGCCCTGCTCGACGTTGATGGCGACCACCACGCGTTGGCCATCGGCGCTCAGCCGCGCCCAGCGGATGCGATCGTTCGCGACGCGCGCGTCTCCCGAGAGGAAGAGCGGCACCGGCAGCCGGTCTCGGCTCGCGAGCACCGCGGCCTGCCCGGTGCGCACGTCGATGCGCGCGAGCTCGCGATAGTCCTCCGCGCTCTTGAAGGGCGGCACGCCCGACACGAAGCGCCGACGCAGCGCCAGCACCCAGCTCGCGTCGGGCGCGATGTCCTGCACGAGTCCCGCGACGGAATCGCGCACGAGGCGACGCACTCCCGCCGCATCGATGGCCCAGAGGCGCGTGACGGGCGTCGGCAGCGTGTCCGATCCCGCCTGGCCGACGATCGTGGCGTAGTGGACCTGTCCGTCCGCGCCCCGGCGCACGGCGGTGATCGGCTCGATGCGCGGCCCGCCACCCGTCCCCGACTCGTACAGCACGCGCGTGGTTCCCGCCGCCAGATCGGCCACCACCAGGCGCGTGACGGTCGCGCGCCGGTCCACCAGCGCGGTCACGGCAGCGACGATCTCGCGGCCGTCGGGAGACCAACCGAACGGCGTGCCCCAGTACGCGCCGGCCACGGCGATGCGCACCCTGGTGTCGACGACGGCGCCGTCCGGCGCGGCGACCAGCAGCCGACCCTCGCCGGACGCCACCGCGACGAAGGCGAGTCGCGCGCCGTCCGTTCGCCAGTGGGGTTCGAGGAGCGACTGCGCGCGCCCCGCGGAGTCCGGCAGCGGGGTGAGGACGCGCGTCCACCCGGGCGGCGCCGCGTCGACGAGCAGCGCCGGAGCACCCGCTTCGATCCCGACGTGGGCCGCGAGCGGCGCATCCGTGCCCGCGCCGGTCGGACCCGTCCCGTCACCTCCGCACGCGAGCGCGAGGAGCGCGACCAGCGTCCGCTCAGGCCGAGCGCTCATCCGGCTGCTCCGGCGCGTCGTCCTCGGCCGCGTCGCGTGCGGCCTGCAGGATGCCGCGCGCCTCGTCCTCCGCGTCGGCCGGCACGAGCACGTCCACGCCGTGCGCGGTGGGACCCTGGAAGTTGGGGCCGAACAGCCCGACGAAGTCGTTGCCGTGCGCACGCGCGGGAATGCCGGCCGCGCCGAGAATCGCGACCGTGACGTCGGCCTCGAAGCCGCTCGCCACCGTGGTCACGATGATCCACGGGGTGTTGGACCCCGGCATCCCGAACGCGCCGTCCTCCCGTCGCCACCGCATGGGCGGAAAGATGGCCGGGCGGTGCGCCAAAGGGCCAGCGGCGCACGCGACCGTGTGCGCCCGCCGGCTACTGCTGCAGCCGGTAGCCGACCTTGCGCACGGTGAGGATGTGGCGCGGACGCGCGGGGTCCTCCTCCAGCTTGCGGCGCAGCTCCGCGATGTGCGTGTCGACCGTGCGGCTCACCACGGCCGCGCTGTAGCCCCACACCTCGCGCAGCAGGTCGAGCCGCGTCGCCACCGCGCCGCCGCGGCGCACGAGCGCCTGCAGCAGGTCGTACTCCAGCGGGGCGAGCGGGATCTCGGCGCCGTCGCGCAGGACGCGTCGGGCCGCCGGCTCGATCTCGACCGCGCCGAAGCGCGCGCACGGCGTGGCGGTGCCGTTGCCGCCGGCGGCGGCCGCGACGCTCGCGGTCGCGACGCTCGCGGTGGCGGCGGCGGCGTCGCGCGCGGTGCGCCGCAGCAGCGCCCGCACGCGCGCCAGCAGCTCCAGCACGCCGAACGGCTTGGTGACGTAGTCGTCCGCGCCCAGGTGCAGCCCGCGCACCTTGTCCGCCTCCTCGCCGCGCGCGGTGAGGATCAGCACCGGCATCTGCCGCCCCTCGTCGCGCAGCGTCTTGAGCACGCGGAAGCCGTCGAGCCCGGGGAGCATCAGGTCGAGCAGCACCAGGTCGGGCGCGCGCTCGCGGACGGCGGCGAGCCCCGCGTGGCCGTCGGGCGCGACGTCCACCTCGTAGCCCTCGATCTCGAGGTTGTTGCGAAGGCCGAACGCGAGGTCCGGGTTGTCCTCGACGACGACGATGCGCGTCATGAACGGTTCACCAGCGCTTCGGGTGACGGGTGCGCGTCGCGCCCGGGGCCGAGCGCGCCCTCGGGGGCACGGACGGGCGCGGCGATCGGAGCGTCGGCCAGCAGCTCGAGCAGCAGGCGCGCGCCGCCGCCGGGCGCATCCTCGACGCGCACGCGGCCGCCGTGCAACGTGACGAGGTCGCGCACGACGGCGAGGCCGATGCCGCTGCCCGCGATCGCCGAGCCGGCGTCGCGCTCCAGCCGGAAGAAGGGCAGCCAGACGCGCTCGCGGTCGCGCGGCGCGATCCCCGGGCCCTGGTCCTCGACCCAGAGGTGCGCGTACGGCCCGGCCGCGCGCAGCCCGACGCGCACGGTCTGGCCGGTGGGGCCGTACTTCACCGCGTTGTCGAGCAGGTTGAGCAGCGCCTGCCGCAGCGCCGCGCGGTCGACCAGGGCGTGCACGTCGCACGACGCCTCGCACGCGAGCGTGACGCCGCGCGCCTGCGCGATCGGGGTGAACGCCTCGACGGTGTCGTGCACCTCGTCGGCCAGGCGCGTGGGCTCGGGGGAGAGTCGCGTGAGGCGACGCTCGCTGCGCGAGAACTGCAGCACGTTCTCGACGAGGTGCGTGAGCCGGCGCGCCTCCTGGTCGATGATCTCGAGCGAGCGCCGCCCCTCGGCCTCGCTGCGCACGCGGCCGAGCAGCAGCGTCTCCGCGAACATGCGCACCTGCGCGAGCGGCGTGCGCAGCTCGTGCGAGATGTTGCTCACGAAGTCGGCGCGCAGCCGCGCGAGCGCGTACTCGCGGCGGATCTGCAGGATCGCGACGACGACGAGCGCGCCGGTGAGCGCGAGCAGCGCGAGCAGCTGCGGCAGCCGCTGGCGCGGAAGCCCGCCGATCACCAGCCGGTCGGCGACGTCGGGGCGCAGCGTGAGGTTCACGACCAGCCCGCCGAACTTCTCCAGCCGGTACTGCGCCATGAACGGCGACGCGTACGCGACGGCGGAGCGATAGAGCTCCGCGCCGCGGTCGTCGGTCACGACCACCGAGAGCAGCGAGTCGTTCGGCGTGCCGGCGACGAGCGACGGCGGCAGCAGCGGGTGGTACTTCATCGTCTCGACGAAGACCGGGCGCGCGAACTCCTTGAACGGCGCGCCGAACCCGAACGCGGCGACCGGCTTGTCCCAGTCGTCGTAGCGCACCGCGTACGCGAGCAGCCAGCGGCGCCCGCCCGCCTCGGCGACGAGGTCGGCGTGGTCCCACGACCGGCGGAAGACGCCGAGCGCGTGGTGCGCCACCGTCTCGCGCAGCCACTCGCGCGGCGGGCCGCTCTTGCAGCCGAGCACCTGGCGCAGCTCGCGCGTGCGCAGATCGAGCCGGAAGAGGAAGCGCGACCGCTCGGTCGTCGGCACGTCGGCGGTCGCGTGGGCGAAGCCGCGGCGGTCCATGCACCCCTTGTTGTGCCGCGCGTCGAGCGCGACGTCCAGCTGCGCCGCGAGCTGCTCCGCCGCGCCGGGGCGCTCGCCCCCCATGAGGTCCGTCGGGCGCGCGAGCACGCCGCTGGCGCGCGCGTAGATGCCCTCCTTCGCGCGCGACGCCATCTGCAGCGCCGCGAACTGCGCGTAGTCGCGCAGCGTGCGCTCGGCGATGGCGCGGTGCGAGTGGGCCGCGTCCATCGCCTGCCAGGCGAGGACCGCGGTGAGAGCGAAGCTGGCGACCAGCAGCGCGACGAGCACGCCCACGCGCCGGCCGTGCTGGCCGAGTCGCGGGGCCGGGAAGAGACGACGCATGGCGAGGCGGAGGGGGCCGGACGGGCCCGTATGGATGCGAAGCTATCCCGCCCCGCCGGCGCCCGCACGCCGAGCGGGCCGATCTTCACGGCCTCCTGACGATCTGCCGGCGACCGGCGTCAGCGCAGCAGGTCGGGTGGGAGCCGACGGATCCACCCCGCCGAGAGCGCGCCCCAGAGCCCGATGAGCACCGCCTCCGCCGCGTCGTGGCGCAGCGACGTCGGACGCGGCCCCTCGCCGAAGGCGATGGCGCGTCGCGCGAGCCGGCCGGCGACCTCCTTCATCTGCGCGCCGCTGCCGTGCTCGCGCGGCAGCAGGAAGAGCGCGCGCCAGTCCTCGGCGCTCAGGCGCTGCACGGTGAGCGATCGACGCTCCCCTTCGTGCGCCCACGCGTCGGCGATCGGGCCGCCCCCCTCGAGCACGAGGCGCGCGAGGTCGGGGATGTCGTCGAGCATGGCGGGGATCGCGCGGCGCAGGCGCGGCAGCCCGCCGAAGTTGCGCGAGCGGTACCAGCGCAGGCGCCCGTCGGCGTCCCAGCAGGCGAACCCGGTGCGGATGCCGACGTCGACGGCGAGGAGCGCCGTCACCGGGGCGCCCGGCTGGCGGCCCGCCGTGCGCGCGGTATCGTCTGCGCGTCCGGCCGGTCGCTCCCACGTCGCGCTCTCCCTCGCGCTCCGCCATGCCCACCCGCCGCTCCTTCCTGCTCTCCGCCGGCGCCGCGGTGGCCGCGCCGCTCGCCGCGCCACTCGCCGCGCCGATCGCCCACGCGCTGCACGCCGCCCCCGCGCCGCCGTTCGCCGAGCGGGCGGGGCGCGCGCTGCTCGACGCGCACGCCGTCGCCGGCGGCCGTGCGCCCGAGGCGCTGGCCGAGGACGAGGCGTACTGGGGCGAGATCCAGCGCGCGTTCGACGCGGACCGCACGATGATCAACCTGAACAACGGCGGCGTGAGCCCGACGCCGACGCACGTGCTGGAGGCGATGATCCGCGACCTGCGCTTCTCGAACGAGCTGCCGGTCGAGCACATGTGGCGCGTGCTCGAGCCGCGCATCGAGAGCGTGCGGCGCGAGCTGGCGCGCGAGTTCGGGTGCGATCCCGAGGAGCTGGCGATCGTCCGCAACGCGAGCGAGGCCAACGAGACGATGATCCTCGGCCTCGACCTGAAGCGCGGGGACGAGGTGATCGTCAGCACGCAGAACTATCCGCGCATGCTGACCGCGTGGGAGCAGCGCGCGCGGCGCGACGGCATCGTCGTGAAGACGGTCCGCTTCGACGTGCCGTCGAGCGACGACCACGTGGCGGCGCGCTTCGCCGAGGCGATCACGCCCCGCACGCGCGCCATCGAGCTGCCGCACATCACGAACCTGACGGGGCAGGTGCTCCCGGTGCGCCGCATCCAGGACCTCGCGCGACCCAAGGGGATCGCCGTGCTGGTCGACGGCGCGCACGCCTTCGCGCACTTCCCGTTCACGCGCGACGCGCTGGACTGCGACTACTACGGCACGAGCCTGCACAAGTGGCTGCTCGCGCCGGTGGGCACCGGCTTCCTGTACGTGCGGCGCGACCGCATCCCCGGGCTCTGGCCGCTGATGGCCGCGCCGAAGCGCATGGACGCCGACGTGCGGAAGTTCGAGGAGATCGGGACGCACCCGGCGGCGAATCACAACGCGATCGCCGTGGCGCTGACCTTCCACCGCGCGATCGGCGCCGAGCGGAAGGCGGCGCGCCTGCGGTGGCTGCGCGATCGCTGGGCGAAGCAGCTGCTCGCCGCGAGCGATCGGGTGCGCGTGCTCACGCCGCTCGACGATCCGGCGCGCGCGGGCGCGATCGGGTTCTTCGCGGTCGAGGGGCTCGATCCGGCGAAGCTGGGCGGGTGGCTGCTGGCGAAGCACCGCGTCGTGACGACGCCGATCATCTTCCCCGAGTTCAGCGGCATCCGCGTGACGCCGAACGTGTACACGACGCGCGATGAGCTGGACACGTTCGTGGAGCTGGTGACGCGTGCGATCCGAAGTGGCGTCGCCTGAGCGGTCTCCTGTAGGGGCGCCGAAGCGGTGCTCGAAAGCATGAGACAGGATTGACAGGATCGACAGGATTGGGAGCGCTGCGTGGCGCGACGGCTCCAAGCGCCGCCTGGAGCCGTGAATCCTGTCAATCCTGTCTGAAGCAGTTCAGGGTCCGGCGCTCCCTACTCGCTGACGGGGCGGCGCGTGCCGCCGACCGTCGCGCGGCCGATCGTGCCGACGTCGGTGCCGAACCAGATCTGCCCGGTGCGCCGGTCGAACGTCATGTGCCGCACCGTCCCGCCGCCGCTCTCGATCACCGTGTGGCCGAAGAAGCGCTCGGCGCGTGGATCGAAGCCGATCAGCCGGTTGGGCTGCTTGCCCGTCTCGACGAACCAGAGGCGGTCGCGGTCGTCGACGGTCATCGCGTACGGGAGCGAGGTCGCGCCGCCGGGATTCGCCCACTCCTTCACCTCGCCGCTGCGCGGATCGAGGCGGCCGATGAAGCCGCGCGTGTAGTCGACGTACCAGACCATGTCGTCGGACGTGATCGCGATGCGCCGCGGGCGCGTCTTCTCGTTGGGCAGCGGGAAGGTGCGCAGCCGCATCGAGCCCGGGTCGATCGTCGCGATCGCGTTCGTGCCGAACAGGTCGAACCACGGGCGCCCCTTCGAGTCCATCACGAGGCCGTAGGGACGCGAGCTGGCGGTCGGGATCCTCACCAGCTGGATCTTCCCGGTGGCCGGTGTCAGGCGACCGACCGCGTTCCCGAACTGCACGGTGAACCAGAGGTCGCCCGAGGGCGCGAAGGTCATCGTGTGCGGGTCGCGCACGCTCGTGTCGGGCATCGGGAAGCGCGTGATCCTCCCCGTGGCCGGCTCGATGCGCCCGATCATCCCGTTGCGGTTGCCCGCGTACCACGCGTTGCCGTCCGGGCCGACGACGACGTTGTGCGGGTGCGTCCCGGCGTCGATCTCGTACCTCCTGAACTGCCCGGTGGCCGGGTCGAGCCAGGCGACGTAGTTGCCGGCCTGCCCGACGAACCAGACGCGTCCGCGCGCGTCGACCATCGGGTCGCGCGGACGGCTGTCCTCCCACGGCACCTTCCACTCGCGGACGGGGACGGCGTCGGGCGCCGACGCGGGGACGGCCGGCGCCTGCGCCCCGGCGCGCGCCGGCGCGAGGACGGGCAGCGAGGCGGCGAGCGCCGCAGCGGCGAGCGCCGTGGCAGCGAGCAGCGGGCGGGGGGACGACATGCGGGCTCCTGGCTGAGGGCGTCCGGACGATGCGCGGAATCTGCGACGCGGCGCGGCGCCGGGGAACGGCGTCGGGTGAACGGGCGAGCGGCCCCGCCCGGTGCCGGGGCGGGGCCGCTCGCGAGCAGTCGCGACGCTCGGGCGTGCCGCCGATCAGCGCGCGCGGCCGACCTGCGCGGGCGCCGTCCAGCCCACCGGTCGTCCCGCGTTCTGGCGATCGAGCCAGCTCCGGAGCGGCGCGAAGTACTCCATCATCGCGTTCGCGTCCATGCGGCGCTCGCCGGTCATCTCGAACAGGAGGTCCTGCCACGGGCGGCTCTGCCCGGCCTCCAGCAGCCGCGCGAGCTTCGCGCCCGCCTGCTCGCTGCCGTAGAACGAGCAGCGGTGGAGCGGGCCGGTGTAGCCGGACTCGCGACACATCGCGCGGTAGAGCTGGAACTGCAGCACGCGGGCGAGGAAGTAGCGCGTGTACGGCGTGTTGGCGGGCACGTGGTACTTCGCGCCCGGATCGAAGTCGGCCTCCGAGCGCGCGACCGGCGGCGCGACGCCCTGGTACTTCGCGCGGAGCGCCCACCACGCGGCGTTGTAGTTCGCCGGCGTCACCTCGCCGCTGAACACCTGCCACCGCCACTGGTCGATGAGCAGCCCGAACGGGAGGAACGCGACCTTGTCGAGCGCCTGCCGCAGGAGGAGCGCGGTGTCCGACGCGGTGCTCGGCGCCTGCGTCAGCAGGCCCACCTGCTGCAGGTAGCCCGGCGTGATCGAGAGCGCGACGGCGTCGCCGATGGCCTCGTGGAAGCCGTCGTGCGCGCCGTTCTGGAAGAGATACGACCGTCCCTTGTAGGCGCGCTGGTAGAAGTTGTGCCCCAGCTCGTGGTGCACGGTGACGAAGTCCTCGCCGGTGGGCTCCGTGCACATCTTGATGCGCACGTCGTCCTGTCCGTCGACGTCCCAGGCGCTCGCGTGGCAGACCACCTCGCGGTCGCGCGGCTTGGTGAGCATCGAGCGCGTCCAGAACGTCTTCGGCAGCGAGTCGAAGCCGAGCGAGGTGAAGAAGCCCTCGCCGAAGCGGAACATGGCCGGCACGTCGGTGCCGCGCGCCTTCAGCAGCTGGGTGAGGTCGTACGTGGGCGCGGCGTTCGCGGGGGCGACGAGCGGGAAGACGTTGCCCCACTCCTGCGCCCACATGTTGCCGAGCAGGTGCGCCGGGATCATCCCGTCCTTCGGGACGACGGCGTCGCCGTACTGCTGGTTGAGCCGCGTGCGCGTGTACGCGTGCAGCGACACGTACAGCGGGCGCACCTGCTGCCAGAGCCGCTCCACCTCCGCGGCGAACTGCTCGGGCGGCATGTCGTAGTTCGACCGCCACATCGCGCCGAGGTCGCGGAACCCGAGCTCGCGCGCGCCCTCGTTGGAGAGCTCCACGAAGCGCGCGTAGCGGTCCTTCATCGGCGGGGCGATGGCGTGCCAGCCGCGCCACGCGTCGAGCAGCACGTTCGGGTCGCGGCTCTCGACCAGGGTGCGCGACAGCGCGTTGATCTGGTGGCAGGTCGAGTCGCCGCGCACGGCGCCGGCCGCGGGGAGCGGCTCCCCGAGCCTGCCCGGGCGGCAGTAGGCGCCGCGCCCGTAGTCGGCCTCGAGCCCGACCGAGAGGCGCGTCAGCTCCGCGGCCTTGGCGGGGTCGCTCGGCGGCGGGGCGGAGAGCGAGAGCTTGAGCAGGGTCAGCTTGCGCCGCACGTCGGCCGGGAGCGTCGCGCCGTCGAAGCGGCGGGTCGCGAGCGCCCAGCGCTGCGCCGCGACCGCGTAGCGCTCCTGCGCGTCGGCGGAGAGCTGCTCGGTGTCGTCGGTGATGTAGGTCGCGGCCACCCACGAGGCGCGGTTGGCTCTCACGCCGAGCGCCGACAGCTCGCGCTCGGCGGAGTCGACGAAGGCCCGGGCCGCCGTCGGGGAGGCGCCCGTGGTGGGCGTCTGCGCGCCGGCGGGACGACCGCCGGCGAGGGCACCGCCGGCCGCGGCGAACGCGAGCGCGGCGAGCAGGGAACGGAACTGCACGCGTGGAACTCCGGTTGTGGGAGCGAGAGGCCGGCCCGACGGCGCCGGCCGGCCCGTGGTGGCACCACGGAGGTGTACCGCGCCGCGGCGGTGCGGATCCGCGTCGATCGCACGGGCTCGCGGGCGCACCCCTGCTCCCGGGTGGGGTGACGGGTGTATCGTGGCGCGGGGTATGCCGCTGGAGAGCGTTCGGCACGGCCCCTCTCATCACACACGCGCGGAGGCGCACCTCGATGACCATTCGCGCGACCCACCGGGCCGGACCCGCCCTCGCACGCCGCCGCGGCCGCGCCGCCCTGTTCGCGGTCGTGCTGCTGGGCGCGACGCTCCCGACGACGGCGTGCTGGCGCAAGTCGGCCGCGAACAGCCAGCAGGAGGAGCGCCCCACGACGCTGCGCGTGCGCAACCAGGGCTTCCTGGACGTGAACGTCTACGCGGTGCGCGGCGGCCAGCGCGTGCGCCTCGGCACGGTCACGGGCAACACGACGCAGGTGCTGCGCATCCCCGGGTTCCTCCTGAACGGGATCACGCCGCTGCGCTTCCAGGCCGATCCCATCGGGAATCAGCGCACGCCGACGAGCGAGGAGATCGTCGTGACGCCCGGGGACGAGGTGCAGATCTTCATCCCGCCGTCCTGAGGGCGGCCGGCGCGCTCGCGCCGGCCGGCGCTTCGACCTAGGGCGCCAACCAGTCGTCGCGGTGCTCGGCGACGAAGTCGGCGTCGGTGAGCTCCGGGTAGCTGCGCAGGACGCGGTCGAGCTCCTCGCTCTGGCCCGGCGACAGGCGCTCGTGCGGCTCCAGCGTCCACACGCCGCGCATCAGCCCCTGCCGGCGCAGGATCTCGTGGATGCCCGGCAGACAGCCGGCGAAGCCGTGGTGCGCGTCGAAGATCGCGCCGTTCGCGTCGGTGAGCGCGGCGGCGCGCGCGAGCCATGCGGCCGACAGCGCGCCCGAGCCGTCGGGCCCCTGCGCGGCGACGGCGCGCTTGATCTCGTCGAGCTGCCGCACCGCCGCGTGCGTCCACACGGCCCACTGGCCGAGCAGCCCGCCGACCATGCGGCGCAGCACGCGGCGGCCGCCCGCCTGCACGGGGAAGGGCGTCAGCAGGTCGAGGACGATGCTGTCGTCGTTGCCGGTGTAGAGCGCCACGTCGTCGCGCCCGGCCTCCGCCACCGCGCGCACGACGTCGATCGTCCGGTACCGGTCGAAGGGCGCGATCTTGATCGCGACGAGGTTCGGGATCTCGGCGAGCTCGCGCCAGAAGCGGTGCGCGAGCGTGCGACCGCCGACCGCCGGCTGCAGGTAGAAGCCGACGATCGGCAGCACCTCGGCGACGGCGCGCGCGTGGCGCACGAGCGCGGCGTCGTCCGCGTCCGACAGCGCGGCGAGCGAGAGCAGCCCCGCGTGGTAGCCGAGCGCGCGCGCGACCTCCGCCTCGTACATGGCCTGGCGCGTGTCGCCGACGAGCCCCGCGACGAGCACGAACGGCCGCGCCGCGCCGCCCGCGTCCCGCTCGCGCGCGAGCGCGTCGCGCGCGGTCTCCGCCGCCAGCTCCAGCACCGGGCGATAGAGCCCGACCTGCGGCGCGTGGATGGCGAACTGCGTGGTGTGCACGCCGACGGCGACGCCGCCCGCGCCCGACGCGACGTAGTAGCGCGTCAGCGCGCGCTGGTGCCGCTCGTCCAGCTCGCGCGTGGGCGTCAGCGCGAGCGGGTGCGCGGGGACGACCTGGCCGGCGAGGAGGTGCTGGCGGACGTTCATCCGCAGCTCCGCGACACGCTCGGCGCTCCGCGCTCGGCGCTCGGCCCGTTCGCGCGACGGAGCGAGCGCCGAGCGCGGAGCGCCGAGCGCCGAGAGTGATCAGTACTTGCCGTCACGGACCTCGAACTTCGTCGGTCGGCCGAGCGTCGGATTCCCCGCCTCCAGCCATGCCCCGACCCAGTCGAGCAGGCGCGCCGTCGGCACCACCGGCGGGCCGAAGAGGCGCTGCGCGAGCGAGGTGTCGCTCAGCAGCGCGTCGGGCGTCGCGAGGCCGACCAGCACCGGCTGGCGGCGGAAGCGCTGGCCGAAGCGGCGCGCCAGCTCGGCGACCGGCACCGCCTCGGGCCCCGTCACGTTGATCGCGAAGGCGGGCAGGTCGCAGCGCGCGAAGGCCTGCAGCGCCTGCGCGTTCGCGTCGCCCTGCCAGATCACGTTCACCCAGCCGGTGCGCACGTCCACCGGCTCGCCGCGCCGCACCTTCTCGGCGATGTCGACGAGCACGCCGTAGCGCAGGTCGACCGCGTAGCTCAGGCGCACGAGCGCGAGCGGCGTCGCGCTGCGCTCGCACGCCCACTCCAGCACGCGCTCGCGCGCGACGCACGCGTTGGCGTACTCGCCGATCGGCGTGCGCGGATGGTCCTCGCCGGCGCCGCGGCCGGGCGCCGGCGTGCGCGGATAGACGTTGCCGGTCGAGAAGGCGACGATGCGCGACCGCGGGTAGCGCTCGGCGGCCAGCAGCGGCGCCACGGTGTTGGTCGCCCACATGCGCGCGGGCGCGTCGGCCGTCCCGAACTTGAGCCCCGCCATGTAGACGACGAGGGGCGCGTCGGGGAGCGCGGCCACCGCGCGGCGGTCGAGCAGGTCGGCGGCGACGGTCTCCACGCCCACCGCCTCGAAGGCGCGGCGCGCGGTCGGATCGCCGAAGCGCGACACGGCGACGACGCGCCGCCGCGCGTGCGCCCCACCCAGCTCGTCGAGCGCGCGGCGCGCCATGCGCGAGAGCGAGAGCCCCATCTTGCCGCCCGCGCCCAGCAGCACGACGTCTCCCTCGTAGCGGCCGAGCACCGCGCGCACGCCGCCCGTCGGCCGCGAGAGCCGCTCCTCGAGCGCGTCGAGCGTCGTCGGCGCGGCGACCTCCATCGGCGCGTCGACCGCGGCAGCCGGCTCGGGCGCGCGCGCGGTGGGATCGGTCATGCGTGCGGTCCCGCGGTGCGCGGCGCGGTCACCGGGGCTCGCTCGCCAGCTCCAGCGGCATCGGCGCGGGCGCGGGCCTGAGGTGCGGCAGCGCGTGCCCCGCGCGCAGCTCGGCGAGCAGCTCGCGCCGCGCCGTGTCGACGAGGCCGCGCACGTGCTCGCGCAGCGCCGAGACGTCGGCGGGGCCGAGGCCCGCGGTGTCGATGGGCGGGAGCACGCGGCAGGCGGCCCGCGCGCGCTGCACCCGGAACGAGTGCTTGGCCATCGCGGTGCGCGTGCCGGCGATGGCGATCGGGAGCACCGGCACCTGCGCCTCGACGGCGAGCGCGAACGCGCCGTCCTTGAACGGGAGCAGGTCGTCGGTGTTCGAGCGCGTGCCCTCGGGGAAGACCATGACCGACGCCCGCTTGGCGAGCCGGTCGCGGCACTGCGCGAGCGCGCCGATCGCGCTCTGCCGGTTGCCGCGCACGAGTGGGACGTCGCCGGCCATCCGCATGATCCACCCCATCACGGGGATGTTGAAGATGGTCTTCTTGGCGAGCCACTTCATCTCCCACGGCAGGTAGCACAGCAGGAAGATGTCGGCGTACGACTCGTGGTTGGACACGACCACGTACGGCCGCCGCGGATCGTCGATGCGGAAGCCGGTCGTGTGGAAGCGCCACCACGGGTTGAGCCGCGCGCCGAGGCTCCCGAAGAAGCGGAACGTGCGGCCGGGGGCGTAGCGTCCCCGGTCGAACGGCGCGGTGGCCGCCCACACGAGGCAGATGACGGGGAAGCCGACGAGGACGATCAGGACCCACAGGGTCCAGACCCAGGCGGTGACGAGACGCTGCATGGGGGGCAATCTACGCGTGCCGATCCGGCCTGCGGGGTCAGCCGTTGCCGACGCCGCCGGTGGGGGAATCGCCGGTCGCGGGGGGCTGGGGCGCGGGCGGCTGCGCGGGCGCCGGGGTGGGCGTCGCGGCCGGCGCGGTCGCCGACGCGGCGGCGGCCTGGATCGCCTGCGCGGGGGGCTGCCCCGCGTCGAACGCCTGCTGTGCGGCGATCGCGCCCTGGAAGCCGATCTTGCTGTGCGTCCCGTCGCAGAACGGCTTCTTGGTCGAGGCGCCGCAGCGGCACAGCGAGAGCGCCTTGCGTCCCTCGGTCGAGATCTCGTTCCCCTCGTGATCGACCAGGCGGACCTTCGCCATGTCGTCGCCGGAGATGAAGAGCGAGCCGTTGTTGCGGACGGTGATGGTGATGCGGTCCATGCGGATGCTTCGGAAATGGGGAGCGGCGCGCCATCGGCGCGCCGCGGTAGGGCGATGAGACGTCAGGCGGCCGGGCGAGCCTCGGCGGCGTGGCGCTTGAGGCGCTGGATCATGGCGTCCAGCCCGACCTCCCGCGTGTGCAGCCCCACGCCCTCCATGAGCTGCCGCACGTAGTCGCCCGGGAGGGCGAGCGTCACGGCGGGCGGCTGGTCGTTCACCGCCTGGAAGGTGATCGCGAGCACGGCCGCGATGGTCGGCGACTGGCGCGCGTTCACGTCGGCGTAGAAGTGCAGCGTCCCGTCCTCCCGGACCTCGGGGAAGATGTCGACGCGCGTCTGGCACTCGGGCACCATGTACGCCGCGCGGTCGAGCTCCGCGTAGCGCGGCGGCAGCGGCTCGAGCTTGCGCGCGTACCCGACCAACGCCTGCATCTTCTCCTCGCGCCCGAGCGCGCGGAAGCGCGAGAGCGTGCGCTCGATGGTGGGCGGGAGGGCGGGGGCGGGGGCGTCGGCCATCACGGGACGAAAGAGGGTCGCGGGGCCCGGGTCAAGGCGTGAGGTCCCGCGCGACCCGGGCCCCGCGACGCGCCGCTCACAGGAAGCGCACCTCGAGCCCGGGGCGCGCCACGTCCGCGAGCCAGCGCGCGTCCCAGTTGGTGACGCGCACGCAGCCGTGCGACATGCCGGGGCCCACCATCTCCGGCTCGGCGGTGCCGTGGATGCCGACGTGGGCCTTCGAGAGCTGCATCCAGAGCACGCCCACGGGCGAGTTTGGCCCGGGCGGCAGGTGCGCGTCGGGGCGCGAGTCGGGGACGTCGCCGAGGACGCGCGGGTTGTAGTGGTAGTACGGGTTGCGCGTGATGCTCACGACCTTCAGCCGCCCGCTCGGCGACGGCTCCCTGGGCGAGCCGACGCTCACCGGCATCCAGAAGAGCGTGCGCCCCTCGGCGTCCTCGCCGCGCATGGTGCCCTCGTCGCGGTCGACGACGAGGCGCGCGAGCAGCGGCGCGACCTCCGACGCCGCGCGGCGTGCGACGTTCGGGACGACGATCGCGCTGCCGGCGCTCGCGCGCGCGAAGTCGACGCCGGGGTTGAGCTGGCGGAGCGCGGCCGGGGCGACGTGGAAGCGCTCGCCGAGCATCTCGAGCAGCGACTGGTAGCAGAGGCAGTCGAGGCGCGCCTTCGCGTAGGTGCCCGCGGGAAGCCTGCGGTACGGGCCGCGCACGTCGGCGGCGGTCAGCGTGTACGACGCGAGCGTCTCGCGCGCGTTCGCGCGCTCGACGAGACGCGCGTGCGCATCGGCGTCGATCTCCTCGGCGTCGGCGAGCCCGTTCGCCGCGCGGAAGGCGCGCACGGCGAGGCGCGTGTTCTCGTTCCACCGGCCGTCGATCGTGCCGGGGCCGAAGCCCGCGCCGTCGAGCATCGTCTGCAGGTGCAGCAGCTCGTCCGGCGAGCTCGCGACGCCGAGCGGCGCGCGCAGCCCCGCGCGCGCGACCTCGCGCACGCCGTCGGCCGACAGGGCGCGCGCGGGCGCCGCCGCGGCGGCCGCCGCGACGTTCGCGTCGAGCATCTGCGCCCCGAGCGCGCGGGCGGGCGCGAGCGCGCACGCCGCCGTCAGCGCCGCCGCGGCCATCGCCGCGCGCAGGGAATCCCCGGGCGCACGCGTGGCGCGCCCGCAAGTCGTCCAGGAGCGCACCATCGCGCCGCCTCCTCTACCGTCGGTTGCCAAACAGGTCGTGCCGGGGCGCCGCTCTAGGGCAACGGCCGTTCCAGCCCGAGCGGCGCCGCGCGTGCCATCGAGAGCCGGGGTGAGCCACGGCGCGGCTGAGTGTCGCACGGATGAGGCACGCGCGCGGCATGCGACCGGTCGTGACATCGGCCGCATTCTTGCGGCCACCCCGCGCCACCAACTTTCACGCGATCACGAGGAGGACACGCGATGCCCACGCGTCACGCGACGGCGACCTGGACGGGGGACCTGCGCACCGGGAAGGGGAACTTCAGCGGCGAGAGCGGCGCCGTGAGCGGCGAGTACTCGTTCGGCACGCGGTTCGGCGACGTGGCCGGCACGAACCCCGAGGAGCTGCTGGCGGCGGCCGACGCGGCGTGCTTCAGCATGGCGCTGAGCCTCGCGCTGTCGCAGGCCGGCATGCAGCCGGAGCGGATCGAGACGAAGGCCGCGTGCACGATCGAGAAGGTGGGCGACGGCTTCAAGATCACGCGCATGAAGCTCGACTGCACCGCGCGCGTGCCGGGCGCGGATCGCGACGCGTTCAAGGACGTGGCGGAGGCGACGAAGAGCACCTGCCCCGTCTCGTCGGCGCTGCTGGGCAACGTGGAGATCGAGCTCGACGCGCGGCTGGAAGACGGCTGAGCGCGATCGAGGGAAGCATCCGACGGGATGAACGCCGATGCCGGGGATGAGCGGGGTGGTCGGGGGTGATGCGTAGTCCTGCTCACCTTCGTGCTCCAGCTGATCCCCGACATCCGCCGTTCATCCCGTCCATGCCGTCGATCGATCTGACGCGCCGTCAGGCGCTGACCGCGGCGGCCGCCGCGACGCGCGCCTCGCCGTCGTCGCCCTTCACGACGACCGAGCGCGCCGGCACCGCCAGCCGGATCCCGTCGGCGGCCAGCCGCTGCAGCAGCGTGAGGTTGATCCGCTGCTGGATGTCCATGTACACGACGTAGTCGGCGGTCAGCACGAAGTACACCGACTCGACGGCGAGCGCCTGCTCCGTGATGGCGCTGAAGTGCGAGCGGTCGAAGCGCACCTGCTCGTTGGCGAGGATCGTCTCCTTCACGATCTCCGGCACGCGCGCGATCGCGTCGGCGGGCGTGTCGAGCGGGAAGGTGAGAGTGAAGACGACGCGCCGCTCCTTCTGCGACTGGTAGTTGCGGATGCGCGCCTTGAGCAGCTCCGCGTTGGAGACGACGATCTGCTCGCCGGTGAGCGAGCGGATGCGCGTCGTCTTGAGGCCGATGTTCTCGACGGTGCCCTGATACGCGTCGACGACGATGTAGTCGCCGATGACGAACGGCTTGTCGAGCGCGATGGAGAGCGACGCGAGCACGTCGCCGAGGACGTTCTGCACCGCGAGCGCGACGGCGACGCCGGCGATGCCGAGGCCAGTGATGAGCGCCGTCACGTCGACGCCGAACGACTGCAGCGCCAGCAGGAAGAGCAGCGTCCAGAGGACGATGCGCAGGATGACCGCGACGACGTTCAGCGTCGTGACGCTGGCGCGGTCCTTCTCCGCGCGCGCCTGCGTGACGCGGTGCAGCCAGAGCGTGATCGCGCCGCTGCCCCAGCTGGCCAGCTGCAGCAGCACGACCACGTGTGCGAGCTTCTCGATCAGCGTGCGCTGCGGGGCCGGGATCTCAAGCGACAGCGACGCGGCGGCGACGGCGAGCACGAACAGGAAGAGCTTGCGCGTGCGATGCAGCGCGCCCAGCACGACGTCGTCGACCATCGTCGCGGTGTGCGCGGCCGAGCGCTCCAGGCGCCGCACGAACAGCCGGCGCGCGCCCACGAGGGCGAAGAAGACGCCGAGCAGCAGGGCGAGGGCGATGGCCCAGGCGCCGAGCGGATTGCCGAGGAACTCGCGGGCGAGGAAGTCGCGAAGCGTCATGCGGGCATGGTGCGCGGACGGCGTGCGTCGGGCCGCGTCCGGCCGAGCGGTCGTGAGTCGCGCCGAGTGCGGAGGCGCGTGGGGACGAGCGGATGATGGGGCGCGGTCGACGCCCGCATCCGGCGAGCGTCGCGCCGCGCATCCACGCGCCGCTCGGAGGAGCGTATGTCAGGGAGAGATAGCGGGAACGCCCCGCCAATCACACGGGGGATCGCACGACGGTGGAGCGGCGGGCGCCGGCTCGCGACGGGACTGGCGGCCGCGGCGCTGTGCGCCGGCTGCGCGGAGACGCCCACGACCGCGCCGCGGGCCTCGATGCGCGGAGCCGGACCAGGGGCGGTGACCACGCCTCCCGTGACGGGCGTCGGAGCGGACGTGATCGTGCTCCAGCGCGTCACGACGCCGGGGCGGACGGGCGCGGCGCCCCGTGCGCGCACCGTGCGGCGCGAGACGTGGCGCGTCGGCGCGCAGGCGCTCAGCGCACGCGCCGGCGTCGTCCGCCTGTCGGTCGGCACGTCCAGGGCGCGCGCCGGCGGGAGCGTCGCGACCGCACGCGACGCGGCGGAGCTGGCGGCCGCGCTGCCGCCGGTGCCGGTGCTGCAGCTGCCCGCGCTCCCCGCCTCGGCGGTGTGCAGCGACGCGCCCGCGTGGGAGCGGACGTCGCAGGTGGGTGGGCTCACCGTGGTCACCCGTGGTCGTGGCGACGTGCCCTGGTCGACGATCGAGGTCCGATCCGCGGGGACGCTGGTGACGCGCAGCCAGAGCACGTGGGAGCGGCGCCGCGGCAGCTGGCAGCTGGTCGCGCACGAGGACGTGTCGGCTGCGGACGGCGCGTCGGTCCGCGTGACGATCGATCGCGGCGCGGTGCGGCGGTCGGCGGCGGACGTGGCGGTGCCGAGCGTGTCGTGCGCGGACCCGAAGGCGAGCATCGTGCAGGCGCCGCCGCGGGCGGTGCGCGCGTCCGGTGCGGGAGCGGGCCCGTGGAGCGCAGGGCTCGGGCCGGTCGGGCTGGCGGAGCTGGAGCTGGCCGGCGCGACGCGGTTCGCCGCGGACGCGTGCACTCCGACCGAGGAGGAGGCGGAGGCCGCGTGCACGCTGGAGCTCGTGGCCGTGATCGGGGCGACGGCAGGGGTGGTCGGTGCCTCCGCCGGAGTGTGGACGGCGTGCTTCTCGCCCGCCGTCGTGGTCGTGGCGCCCTGCGTCAGCGCGATCAGCACTCTCACGACCGCATCGGCTGCGCTGGCGGTGGCCAGCGCAGCCTACGACACCTGCAAGGCGAAGGCGCGCGAGCCGAAGGCCGCGTGCGGCTGTCCGTCCACGAGCCCGGGCACGGATCGCGCGCCGCTCGAGGGAGCCAGCGCGGACGGCATGGCGCGCCCCGTCGCGGCACCCTCGGCGCTTGACTGCAGCGACCCGCCACCGCCTACTGGCGGAGGTGGTGGCGGCGGCAGCGGCGGTACGGGCACTGGGGGACGCTACCTCATCATCTGCACGTACTACGATCACTACGACGAGGACGGCAACTACCTCTACACCACGGAGGAAGGGTGCCGATACGAATGGGAGCCCGCATAGCAGCCGGCGAACGGCACCTGGAGCCACGCGCGACGATGCGCAGCGCAGTCTGACTCACGAACCCTGGAGGATCAGATGTCGCGAGGCGTCAACTGGTGGAGCTGTGTCACCGCTGCGATCGCCAGCTTGTGCTGCGCTGCGGTCGGCGCGATCCGCTGGCTCGGTCCCGCGGACCTCGTACAAGCCTTCGTGCCGCTCGGCCGAGCACCGCTGTTCGTGGGAACGCTCGGCGCGGTCCTCGTCTACACCGTGGTGCAGGCGTTGCCCGGCGGGCGGGATCCGCTGTGGATCCCGAGGCCGCCGCACGACGGGTGGTCGGCCGCGCTGGGGTTCGCGATGCTCTGCGGTTCCCTCGCGGCATTCCCGATCGTGCCCGACGGGAGCCTCGACGTGATCGTCAGCGCACCGATCATGCTGCTCGCCACGGCGCTCTTCATCGACCGGCTGCGGCGCGTCCAGCGCCAGCTCGCGCAGCGTCCGTTCGCGCAGCAGCCGTCGTGAGCGCGCCGTTCAGGCGCGCTCCGGCTCAGCCCCGGAGCGCGCCTGCCGCCGCTCCCACTGCACCATCGCATCGCAGGCGTCGCAGTTGCCGCACCGCCACTCCGTGTCCACGTCCTCGCCGAAGTACTCGAGGATGTAGCGCGTCCGGCAGCGCGCCGTCTGCGAGAAGTCGACGACCGCCTGCAGCTTCGCCTGGTCGCGCGCGCGCCGCTCCTCGTAGTCGGTGAGGTCCTGGCTCAGGTCCACGCGCGTCAGCTGGCCGGCCAGTCGCTCCCAGTTGCCGCCGCGGTGCTCGCGCACCAGCCCGTGCCGCTTGAGCAGCATCAGCGTGATGCGCGCCTTCCGACGCGGCACGCCGCTCCGCTCCGCCAGCTCGTCGAGGTGCACGGGCGTGCGCTCGGCGTACGTCTCGAGCACGATCGCCACCTTCGCCGCCTCCTCGACCTCGGGGTACTTGCCGCCGAGGAAGTAGCTCTGGATGCGGCGGTCCTCGACGCGGTAGAGCATCGTGCACGTCGACGGCTCGCCGTCGCGCCCCGCGCGCCCCGCCTCCTGGTAGTACGCCTCGATGGAGCCCGGGAAGTGGTAGTGCACGACGAAGCGGATCTCCTGCTTGTCGATGCCCAGCCCGAACGCGTTCGTCGCGACGATCGCCTTCAGCTCGTCGTTCATGAACGCCTCCTGCGCCGACTTGCGCTCCGCCGGGGCGAGCTTGCCGTGGTACAGGCCGAACGACATCCGCCGGTGGAAGTGGTCGCGCAGGTGCTCGTACAGCCGCTCCGCCTCCTTGATCGTCGCGACGTAGATCACGCCCGTCCCGGGCGTCTGCTCCAGCAGGTTGCGCAGCGCCTCGTCCTTCGCGACGTCGTTCACCGTGCGCTTCACCTCGAAGCGCAGGTTGGGGCGCGCGAACCCGGTGATCGTGACGTGGGGATCGCGCATCCCGAGCTGCCGCACGATGTCGGCGCGCACCTCAGCGGTCGCGGTCGCGGTCAGCGCGAGCACCGGCGGGCGGCCGAGCCGGTTCACGACCGAGCCGAGCGTGAGGTAGTCGGGGCGGAAGTCGTGGCCCCACTGGCTGACGCAGTGCGCCTCGTCGACGACGAAGAGGCTCACCTTGCGCTGCAGCAGCATCTCGAAGAAGTCGCGGTCCTTGAACCGCTCGGGCGTCACGTAGAGGATGTCGCCCTCGCCCTCGGCGATCGCCCGCTCCGTGTCGCGCGTCTCGCGCGTCGTCTGGTGGGAGTGGAACGCCAGCGCGTCGACGCCCTGCGCGACCAGCTTGTCCTGCTGGTCCTTCATCAGGGCGATCAGCGGGCTGACGACCAGCGTGAGCCCCGGCAGCACGAGCGCGGGGAACTGGTAGACGAGCGACTTGCCGCTGCCGGTCGGCATCACCACGAGCGTGTCGCGGCCCTGCAGGACCTTCTGGATCGGCTCGTACTGCCGGTACTGGAAGTCGTCGAAGCCGAATCGCTCGGCGAGGATCTTTCGCGCACGCGCGCGCGTCAGCTCACGGCCAGAGGGCGGGGCCGGAGCCGGGGCATCCGTCGGGGTCATGCGCTCGCCCACGGGCAGGAATCGGACCGGACGAGGTCGACCGAGTCGGTCGCCCGTGCCGGATGAGGCGGTCGCGCGCGGACGCCGAGGATCGGCGGGGATCGGCGAGGATCGGCGGCGCGCCCGCACGTTCGGGCCGTACCCGGGGGGCGCGACGCCGGTTCCGCGGCGCTGCGACGCGCGCCGGCGTCGACCGCGTCCGGTCATCCTCCCTGCATCGGTCGGCGGCCGCGGGCGCGTCCCGCGTGGCGCGCCCGCGCTGGTGCGTGCGGATGCACGCTCGGGCACGCCCCTCTGCGCGCCGCGGCGCTCCGGTGCCGGGGCGGCTGGCCCCGGCGTTGCACTGTCCCGGGCTGCTGCTCCCCGGCGACGACCGCAGGGCGATGGCAGGCGCAGACGACACCCAGGAGACGATCATGGCGGAGATTCGCGTGGAGCCGAAGCGGCGCAGCATGGCGTGGCTGTGGGTCCTGCTCGCGCTGGCGCTCGCGGCGCTGGTGTTCTGGTACCTGAACAACGACGGCGTGAACCAGGTCGACACGGCGCCCGCCACGTCGGCGCTGCCGGCCCCGGCGCCCGCGCTCGTGGCGCCGTCGGCGCCCGACGCGCGCCTCGCCTGACGCGCCGCTCACACACGGGAGGAGACATGGCACGGGACCACACGTCGCGCGGGATGCGCGACGAAGCGAGCGTCGGGCCGGACCCGCGCCGCGCGCGCGAGCTCAAGCGCCTGAGCGATCTGAAGTTCCGCGTCGCGAGCGGTGAGCCGGACATCGTCGGCTGGACGGTGTTCGCGTCGACCGGGCGCGAGCTGGGGCGCGTCACCGACCTGCTCGTCGACGTCGAGGCGCGCGAGGTCGTGATGCTCGACATCGACCTGCGCCGCGGCGACCAGCACACGCTCGCGCCGCTGCGCGCCGCCTGGATCGACCACGCCGCCAAGCGCGTCGTGCTCGACGCGCGGGAGCTCGAGCAGAACAGCGACGAGCTGCTCCCGGGGCTGCCGCGCAGCGGCGCGCTCAGCGACGCGCAGGTCGACCGCTTCAACGAGCACTACGTGCGCGCCTACGGCGACCGCGGCGTCGAGCAGGACTCGAACTGGCGCGTGCGCCGGGGCGACGAGGAGCTCCGCTTCGGCGTGGAGCCCCGCGCCGACCTGCAGGCCGAGCCGCGTCGCGACGACCGCCACCCGAGTGCCGGCGCCGCCGGCGCCGCGGGGGCGGCCGGTGGAGCGCTCGCCGCGGGCACCGCCGGCGGTCCGCACTTCGACGAGTCGCGCCGCATCGACTCCATCATGGAGGGGCACGACACGCACCGCGACGCCGATCGCAGCGAGCCGCGCCGCCTGCTCGACCAGGACGCGCACCGCGCGTCGCAGCACACCGGCATGGCCGGCATGGCCGGCATGGGCGGCGGCATGGGCGCCGCGGGCTCGGGCGACGACCTCCGGGCCGTCGACCGCGACATGACCGGCGGCGACCGCCGCGTGGACCGCGTCGACGACGCGAGCGCGCTGCACCCGACCGGCGCGATCGATCCGCGCGAGCTGGACGGGCGCGTGCGCATCGACGAGGGGGCGACGGTCGACGAGCGGGCCCCCGTGGGCGGCGTGCGCTACGAGGGCGGGTCGGCGGCGCCGCACGACTACGGGCGTCCGGACGAGCGCTACGGCCCGGAGTACGGCAGCGGCCGCATCGGCTTCAACCGCGTCGTCTCGCGCCACCCGCGCTCGGGCGACGACCCGGCGGACCTCCCGATGGCGGGCGGCGCCGGCGACTCGATGAGCGCGCCGCGCCAGCTCGACGACGCGGGCGACCGCACCCTCGACCGCACCCTCGATCGCACGTCGGACGAGCGGCACGAGGTGCGCTTCCGGCGCTACGAGGACACGCGCCGGCCCGACCAGCGCTGACCGGCGCCCGTCGGCGTCGATCGCCGCGCACCTGCACGGGGCGGCACCGCGCGATGCGGTGCCGCCCCGTGCGTCGCATTCGGCCCGATCCCCGCATGGGAACCGTGGACCGGTCCGTCCGGTACGTTTCCGGGGACCGCGGCCGACGCCCGTCGGCCGACCGGCCCGCCCCGCTCCTGCGACCCGCGCCCACGGCCATGCTCATCCGCCGCCCCGACGACATCCCGCCCGACGAGATCACGCCCGAGGCGGTCTACCGCGACCGGCGCCGCTTCCTCGGCGCCGCCGGCACGCTGGGGATCGGCCTCGCCACCGGGCTCGTGTCCACGAACCTGCTCGCGTGCGCGCCCGGCGAGGTGCAGGAGAGCGCCGGCGGCGAGGTCGAGGCGGGCGGGCAGCCCGCGCTCCCCGACGAGGTCACGCCGTACGAGACGGCGACGACGTACAACAACTTCTACGAGTTCGGCACCGACAAGGAGGATCCGGCCAAGAACGCCGGCACCCTCCGCACGCGCCCCTGGTCGGTCGTCGTCGAGGGGATGGTGAAGCGCCCCGCGACGGTCGCGCTCGAGGACCTGCTCAAGGGGATCACGCCGGTCGAGCGCACCTACCGCATGCGCTGCGTCGAGGCCTGGTCGATGGTGATCCCGTGGCTCGGCGTCCCGCTGCGCGACGTGCTCGCGCGCGTGGAGCCGCTGCCGTCGGCGCGCTTCGTCGAGTTCACGACGCTCTACGACCCGAAGCAGATGCCGGGACAGCGCGGCGGCGTGCTCCCCTGGCCGTACAAGGAAGCGCTCCGTCTCGACGAGGCGCAGCATCCGCTCACGCTGCTCGCCACGGGCATGTACGGGAAGACGCTGCCCAACCAGAACGGCGCGCCGCTGCGCCTCGTGGTGCCGTGGAAGTACGGCTTCAAGGGGATCAAGTCGATCGTGCGCATCCGCCTGACGGACAAGCAGCCGCGCACGACCTGGAACGACGCGGCGCCGAGCGAGTACGGCTTCTACGCGAACGTGAACCCGGCCGTCGACCATCCGCGCTGGTCGCAGGCGCGCGAGCGGCGCATCGGCGAGTTCCGGCGGCGTCCGACGCTGCCGTTCAACGGCTACGGCGAGCAGGTGGCGTCGCTGTATTCCGGCATGGATCTGCGGCGGAACTACTGATGGCCGTGCCGGCGCGTGAAGCGGAGCGTCGAGCGTCGAGCGCCGAGTCGACTGCCGCCCGCTCGACGCTCGACGCTCGACGCTCACCGTCAAAGCTTCGCAAGCGCCTGATCTGGCTCGCCGTCCTCCTCACCGTGGCGGCGCCCGGGATCTGGCTCGCCTACAATTTCTGGCTCGCCTGGAACTACCGATCCAGCGCGCTCGGCAAGGACCCGGTCGAGGGGCTGGAGCACGCGACCGGCGAGTGGGCGATCCGCTTCCTCGCGCTCACGCTCGCGATCACGCCCGTGCGTCAGCTCACGGGGTGGAACGCGCTCGCCCCGTATCGCCGCATGATCGGCCTCGCCGCCTTCTGGTATGCGAGCGCGCACCTCGCCGTGTTCGCGGGGCTCGACCTCGAGCTGCAGCTCGGCGAGGTGGCCGCCGAGATCGTGAAGCGGCCGTACATCACGATCGGGTTCGCGGCGTGGCTGCTGCTCGTGCCGCTCGCGATCACGAGCACGAAGGGGTGGATCCGGCGGCTCGGCGGACGGCGGTGGAACCGGCTGCACAAGGCGACCTACGCGGTCGCCGTGCTCGCCCTCGTGCACTACTTCTGGAGCCAGAAGAAGGACATGAGCGACCCGCTGATCTTCGCCGCGCTGTTCGCCGCGCTGTTCGCGTGGCGCGGGTGGCGCGCATGGCAGCGCCGCGCCGCCGCCTGACTTCGTAGCGGCGCCGCGACGCCGCGGCGCGACGCGGCGCGACGCGGCGTGAGGGGGCGTGGCGCGCGCGCGTGCGCGACCGCATCCTACCGGCCATGTCCTCCACGCCATCCGGGCGCGCCGCGCGCGCCGCGTCCCTCCTCGCGTCGTCCCTCGTCCTCGCGTCGACGCCGCTCGGCGCACAGGACGCCGACGCGCCGCTGGTCCTGCGGCTCCCCGTCAGCACGCGCGCGCTCGCCATGGGCGGCGCGCAGCCGATCGCGCAGGACGCCGAGTCGCAGCTGTTCAATCCCGCGCTGCTCGCCTGGGCGCGCGGCGCGAGCGCGCAGGGGCAGCGCTACGGCGCCGCCAGCACGATGGGCGTGCTCGCCAGCGCGCTGGCCACGCTCGGCGGGACGACGGGGCTCGGGGTGCAGTACCTCGACTACGGCGCGGCGAGGAGCGATCTCGCCGCGGCGCGCGACGCGACGGGCGCGCTGACCGCGCGCGGCCCGGTCACGGCGTCCAGCCTCGCGGCGAGCGTCGGCTACGCGCGCACGATGTTCGGCGTGCGTGCGGGCGCGTCGCTGCGCTACGCCGAGGAGCGGATCGGCGCCGCGCGCGACGGCACGACGTCGGTGGACCTCGGCCTCGCGAAGGGCTTCGTGTTCGACAACGTCGTCGTGGGGCTCGCGGTCCAGCACCTCGGCGAGGGGCTGCGCCTGGCGGGCACGCGCGCCGCGCTCCCCACGCGCGTGACGCTCGGGCTGTCGGGCGCGAACTATCCGGTGAACCCGTGGCTCGACGTCGGGGCGAGCGCCGCGGTCTCGGTGCTGCGGGGCGGCACGGTCGCCGCCGCGGGCGGGGTGGAGGCGTCGCTGGTGCCGCTGCCGGGCTACGCGATCTCCGGACGCGTCGGCGGCCGGCGCACGCTCGTCCCCGGGGAGCGCCCGGTCACCGCGGGACTCGGCCTGACGCGCGACCGCCTCTCGCTCGACTACGCGTACGAGCCGTTCGCGTCGCGCGACGCGCACCGCGTGGGGCTGCGCGTGCGGTAGACGGACGCTGATGCGTGTGCGGGTGCCCGACTTGCACTCCGGGCCCGCATGCGCGACAGCGAGCGGACGCAGGGAGAGGGAGGGAGCGCGGGACGGATCGCCGGCGCGATCGTGCTCTACGCGCTCGTGCACAGCGCGCTGGCGAGCGGCGCCGCCAAGCGGGCGGCCGAGCGCCTGCTCGGGGCGCGCGCGCGCGACGGATGGTACCGCGCGTTCTACAACGCGCAGGCGGTGGCCACGACCGGCGCGCTGGTGGCGTGGGCGTTCCGCCAGCCCGACCGCACGCTGTACCGCGTGCGCGGTCCGCTCGCCGCGCTGATGCGCGTCGGCCAGCTCGCGGGGCTGGCCTTCGGCGCGGCCGCGGTCCGCGAGATCGGGCTCGCGCGCGTCGCCGGCGCGCCCAACGTGCTCGCCTGGGCGCGCGGCGACGGCGAGGTCCCCCGCGAGCCCGAGGCGCAGGGACCCGCGCCCGGCGCCGACGGGCGGCTGCGCACCGGCGGACCGTTCGCGGTCGTGCGCCACCCGCTGAACTTCATGCCGGTGCCGCTGCTCTGGCTCAACCCGCACATGACGGTGAACCTCGCCGTCGGGAGCCTCGCGACGACGGCGTACCTCGTGCTCGGATCGTGGCACGAGGAGCGGCGCCTCGCCGCCCGACATGGCGCGGAGTACGAGGCCTACCGGCGGAGCGGGGTGCCGTTCTTCGTCCCGCGATCGGGCGGGCTCGTGGGGTAGGAACCGCGGGATCTCCGAGCTGCGGGGCTGCGGGGCTGCGGAACGACCGCTCGGGACGTTTCGATGTGCCCGGGCAGCGACCGTCGTGGCGCGTGGGCGAGCGAACTGCTTCGGACAGGATTGACAGGATGGACAGGATGCGGAGCGCCGCGTGAGTGCGAGGGACGTCGCGCCACGCGGAGCGATGAATCCTGTCCATCCTGTCAATCCTGTCTCACGCCGTTCGCCGTTCGGGTCCGGCGCGCCGGCGCATCCCGAGCGGCCGTTCCGCAGCCCCGCAGCCCCGCAGCTCCCCTACCGCGCCGCGCCGATCCCGAGGCTCGTGAGGATCACCGTCCCCTTCTCGGTGCGGTCGAAGCGCAGGCGCACGGCGCGCACGGCGCCCGCGTCGAAGCCTGGCGTCGCGGCGGCGAAGTCGGCCACCGGCAGCACGAACGTCTGCGGCACCAGCTCGTAGGTCGTGCGGAAGTTCTCGCGGTCGCGCTCGGGGCGGCGCAGCACGCGGATCTCGAGCGGGCGGCGGAGCGGGCCGTAGCGCGCCAGCGACAGCGGCGCCGCGCGGCCGGCGGCGTCCACCAGCTCCACCGTCAGGTCGAGCGGCGTCGTGTCCGGCGGGGTGACCTTCGCCTTCGGCCGGAAGCCGGGCACGCGCCGCACGACCGCGCGCCCCACGCTCCCGATGCGCGCGAACGGCGACGGGCCGCGGCGCGCCGTGCTGCGCGCGGTGCCGCTCGCCGTCGTGTCCCGCCGCGTGCTGTCGCGCGCCGTCTTGCGGGGGCCCGGCACGTCGCGCGTCGGCACGAGCGTCAGCACCACCGTCGACTGCGCGCCGACGCCCCACGCCGTGCGCAGCGAGTCGGGCAGCGTCACCTCGAGCGTGGCGGGCGCGCGCGGCGCGGGCTTCGTCGTGTCGGTCGGCGCGCGGCCCGCGCCCGAGGTGCTCGCGGTGGTCGCGGTGGTCGCGGTGGTCGCGGCGCCGCTCGCGCCCGGACGGCGCGCCGGCGCGTTGTTCCAGCCGAGCCACGCCCCCCACATGCGGTAGGTGTTGTCGCGCCACCGCATCGGGAGCTCCGCCTCGCGCCACGTCGACAGGCTGTCGCCGCGCAGCAGGATTCCCGGCGCGGCGCCGCGCGTCACGTCGATGCGCTGGTCGAACGCCGTCATCGGGCGCACGCTCGCGTCGGCGTACGCGGTCTGGTACATGGCCTTGGGCAGCCAGCCGCCCGCCGCGCGGTGGTCGCGGAAGAGCGGCAGGTACTCGCGCTTCCCCTTGAGCGACGCCTCGAGGAACGCGCCCATGAAGACGAGCGCCATCTGCCGCTGCGCCTCGGGCGCGATCAGCCCGCGCAGCTCGAGGTTGCGCGCGCTCAGCCGCCCGTTGTCCTTGTTGCCCCACCCCGTGTTCCACTGCCCGTGGTTGGCGCGGTACATCCACACCGCGCTCTTGAACCAGGGGCCGCCGTCGGTGAAGCGCACGCGGTCCCACTGCCGCAGCCCGTTGAACGACGACACGTCGCCGTCGTGCGAGCCGTGCACCACGAGGTAGCTCACGTTCTCGAGCGGCGTCGGCTGCCCCGCGGGGCGGTACTGCCCGTCGACCGGCGCGATCGCGACGAGCGCCTTGATGTCGAAGCCGTAGTCGAACGTGACCGTCGCGTCGTCCGGGTAGTGCTTCAGCCGGTTGAACGCGGCGGCCACCGCCACCGCCTCGCCGCCGCGCGAGTGGCCCATGAGCGCGATGTTGCGCAGGTCGACGCGGCCGCGCAGCGGGTTGTCGACGCTGTCGGCGAAGCGGCGCCACGCCTTCAGGTGCTCCAGCAGCATCCAGCCGCGCGCGTCGTTCTCGTTGCGCAGCGCGCCGTTCAGGAAGTTCTCGTCGACGCTGGCGAGGATGAAGCCGCGCGACGCGAGGTGCTCGCCGAGGTACGCGTAGCCGGGATCGGAGAAGTCCTTCGGGTCGTGGTTGCCGTGCACCACGAGCACGAGCGGGAAGGGCCCGGGGCCGTCCGGGTACCAGACGCGCCCGTTGATCGGGAACGCCTTCGCGTCGAAGCCCCAGTACTTCTGCCGCGACTTGGCCATCGCGGGCTCCATCGAGACGAAGGGCGACGCGTCCACGCTCCGCGTCTTCATCGTCACCGAGTCGCGGTAGCCCGCGCGCCGGCGGTCCGTGCCGCTGCCGTAGGTGAGCGTGCGCACCCCGTACGGGCCGCGCGCGGCGGGATCCGGGGCGGTGAGCGACTGTCGGGCGAGCACGACGTCGGCGTCGTCCTTCGCGAGCGTGAGCGGGGCCGCGCAGGCGGCGAGCGCGCCGGCCGCGATCGCGGCGAGCAGCGTGGTGAGGGCGGAGGGGTGGCGCATGGCGCCAATGTACCATCCGTTCCGCGGGTCGGCGCGCGTTAGCTTGCGCGCCATGAGACCCCACGCCGCCTTCGCCGTCGCCGCCCCCGGCCTCGCGCCGCTCGTCGCCGACGAGCTGCGCGCGATGGGCCTGCGCCCCACCGCGGTGGAGGACGCGGGCGTCGCCTTCGCCGCGCACGACACCGGCGTCTGGTCGGCGAACCTGCGCCTGCGCACCGCCAGCCGCGTGCTGGTGCGGCTGGGGCAGTTCCGCGCGACCGACTTCCGCGAGCTGGAGCGGCAGGCGCGCGCGCTGCCGTGGGAGACCTTCCTGACGGCCGACGGCACGCCGCGGCTGCGCGTCACCTGCCGCAAGTCGCGCCTCTACCACTCCGACGCGGTGGGCGGGCGCGTGGCCGACGCGATCGCGCACCGCGTGGGCGGCCGCGGCGGCTTCGCCACGGCGGCCGAGGACGACGTGGAGATCGAGGGCGCGGAGGACCAGGCGGGCGCGGACGACGAGCTCGCGCCGATGATCGTCGTGCGCTTCCTCCACGACGAGTGCACGGTCAGCGTCGACAGCTCGGGCGCGCTGCTGCACCGCCGCGGCTACCGCCAGGCCGTCGGGCGCGCGCCGCTGCGCGAGACGATCGCGGCCGCGATGCTGCTCGCCGCCGGCTACGACGGCTCCGCGCCCTTCCTCGATCCGCTGTGCGGCTCGGGGACGCTGCCGATCGAGGCGGCGCTGATCGCGCGCGACATCGCGCCGGGGCGCCACCGCCGCTTCGCCTTCGAGCGCTGGCCGAACTTCGACGCCGGCCGCTGGGCCAAGCTGCTCGCCGAGGCCGACGCGCGCGTGCGCCCGCGCCCCGCGTCCACCATCGAGGGGAGCGACCGCGACGCGGGCGCGATCGCGGCGGCCGTCGCGAACGCCGAGCGGGCGGGCGTCGCGGGCGACGTGCGCTTCGTGCACCGCGCGCTGTCGTCGATCGAGGTCAGCGACGAGCAGGCCGGGCTGGTCGCCGCCAATCCGCCCTACGGCAAGCGTGTCGGCGAGAGCGGCGCGCTGCGCGACCTGTGGGCGCGCCTGGGCGACGTGCTGCGCGTCGTCTGTCCGGGGTGGCGCGTGGCGCTGCTCGGTCCCGACCCCGCGCTGGAGCGCCAGCTGCGCCTCCCACTGACGCCCGCGCTCCGCACGACCAACGGCGGCATCCCCGTGCGGGTGCTCACCGGCACCGTCCCCGACGAGGCGCCTGCGCCGGGCTGACCGGCCGCTCGGCGATGGGCGCGCGGCCGATCAGGGCGCCCGCACGAGCGAGATCCCGATCCGGAGCTCGGCGTCGCGCGGCGGCCCGAACTCGGTGAGCGCGCTCGCCAGCCCCGATCCGGCCGGCGGCACGACGCGCACCCGGTGGAAGCCGCTCGCGAGATCGCGGAAGGCGGCCTGGCCCTGCGCGTCGGTGGTCGCGGTCCCGACGAGCGTCGGCGTCCCGAGCGAGTCCGCGGGCGACGTGGACGCGCCGCGCACCACGCGGTAGACCTCGACGCGCGCGCCGGCGAGCCGCACGCCGGGCGCGGTGTCGCGCGGCGTCGCGCCCGCGGGCGTGCCCGGCGCGAGGACGACGGTCGTCAGGGTGAAGCGCGCCGGCAGCACCGGACCTGGCAGGGTATCGCTCCGCGGCACGCTGTCGCGCCCCGGCAGCACGGTGAGCGCGACCGAGTCGCGCCATCCGTCGACCGCCGCGTGCAGCCACGTCGTGCCCGGGGCGACGCCGGCGAGCGTGGCCTGGATCGCGGTGTCGCTGGCCGGCGAGGCGAAGGCCAGCCGCGCGAGCCCCGCGTTGCCGATGCGCCAGCTCGCGGCGCGCCCCTGGGTGGGCGTCGGCCGTCCCGCCGCGTCGAGCAGCTGCGCGGAGATCCACGCGGTGCGCCCGACGGCCACCGTGAGCGTGCGCGGGTAGAGGCGCAGCGCGACGGCGGGTCCCTGCGGTCCGGGCGGCGTGCCGCCCTCCGACACGCGCACGAGGACGGAGTCGCGCAGCGCGCCGACGCTCGCGTGCAGCATCGTCGTGCCCGGCGCGACGCCCACCACGAACCGCCCCGAGTCGTCGACGGCCGCCACGCGCGGATCGGCCGCGCGCAGGCGCACCGGCCCGGCGAGCAGCGCGAGCGACGGGACGCCGTCGGCGTTCACGGGGTGCACCTGGACCGCCACCCGAGCGCCCACGCGCACGTCGACCGCACGGGGCGCGATGCGGATGCCCGCCACGGCCGACGGCACGCCCGGCGTCGAGTCGCGCGTGGCGGGCGCGGTGGCCGTGCTCGCGGGCGGCGTGATCGGCGCGGCCGAGTCGGCGTCGCCGCACGCGGCGGCGAGCGCGGTGAGCGACGCGAGCGCGAGGACCGCGGGCAGGCGGCGCGGGACGGACCGGGACGACGGACGCACGACGGGCGACGACATGCTCACCTCCGGAGGGCTCTCATCGGATACCACCTCGGAGGCGCCCCGTCGGTCACGGCATCGGCGCGATCGGCGGGGCGCCGGCGGCGCGCGGGCGCGGCGCCCCGCGCCGGTCGAGCTGCAGCAGCGCCGCCTGCAGCCGGGCGTCGGCGGCCGCCCGCGCGTCGCGCCCCGACGCGATGTCGCGCTCGACGCCGGCGCGGAAGCCGCTCAGCTCCGCCTCCGAGGCGCCGCGCGACACGAGCTCCGCGATCGAGCCGGCCGCCGTGGCCGCGGGGACGCCGCGCGCCGCGAGGTCGGCCAGCATTACCAGCGGCAGCGCGATCGAGCCGGGGCCCGCCTCGCGCAGCCGGCGGATCGACGCGACGGGCACGCCCGCGTGCAGCGCGCTCGCCGCGGCCACCACGTCGCCGCTCGGCGCCGCGGCGCCGAGCACCGTGCGCGCGTGCCCCAGCTCGCGCGCCAGCGTGCGCACCGCGACGACGATGCGCGCGTCGTCGGCGCCCTTCAGCACCCCCTCGGCGGCCTTCGCGTACAGCGGCGCCGCGGGCACGCCGACGGCGCGCAGCGAGTCGGCCAGGCGACCGATCGCCTCGCGCGCCTCGCCGCCGAGCCGGGCGGGGAGCGTGGCGTCCTGCGCGTACGCGCGCGTGGGGGCGGCGAGCAGCAGCGCCGCGAGCGCGGCGGCGAGCAGACGAGGCATCGTGCGGCACGCGCTCATGTCGACGGGCTCCCGACGAGCACCACGGAGTTGGGCACGCCGAAGTCGTCGTCGACCGCGCGCGGCGCCGCGGGATCCGCCACGACGTCGCCGTCGACGACGAACGCGTAGGCGTGCCGCCCCGGCGCGAGCGGCAGCTCGACGCTCCACGTCAGCCCGTCGGCGCTCGCGCGCATCGGCGTGCGGCTCGGGTCCCAGCGATTGAAGTCGCCCACGAGCGACACGCGCGCGGCGCGCGGCGCGACGAAGACGAAGCGCACCGCCGCGGGCGACGCGGCCGTCGGCGCCGTGGCCGCGACCGCGTCGGCCGGGCGGCCGCCCCGCGCGGCCATCCACGCGCCGCCGGCGCCGAGCGCGGCGCACAGCAGCCCCGCGGCGATGCCCGCCGCAGGAGAGAGCGTCCAGGTGCGGGCGCCCGCGCGCGCCCACCAGCCGCGGCGCGCCGAGGGCCGCGCGGCCTCGCGCAGCACGCCGGCGCGCCACTCGGCGCGCATCGGCACCTCGGCGCGCAGCGCGTCCAGCGCGTCGCCCAGCCCCGACACGTCGTCGGGCGGGGCGCCGGCGAGCGACGCGTGCTCGCGCGCCGCGTCCGGGCGCGGCGTGCGATGGATCTCAACCGGCGACATCGCTCACCTCCGCGAGCAGCTCCCGCAGGCGCTCGCACGCCCGCATCACGCGCATCTTGAGCGCCGACACGCCGACGCCCGTCGCCCGTGCCATGTCATCGTAGCTCCACTGCTCGACGTGTCTCAAGAGGAACGCCTCGCGGTAGTGGGGGGCGAGCGACGCGATCGCCCGCGCGATGTCGTCGCGCAGCTCCGCGCCCGCGACGTCCGGTGCGACGCCGCGCTCGACGACCAGCTCCAGATCACCGCCCTGCCGCCGCTCGCGTCGTCCGCGCACCGCCGCCATCGTGCGGCAGCGGTTGACGAGGATCGCGAAGAGCCAGGCGCGGAACTGCTCGCGCTCGTCGTAGCGCGGCAGCGCGCGGTAGGCCCGCAGCAGCGCCTCCTGCGTCGCGTCCTCCGCGTCCTCGCGATGCCCCAGCATGCGCGTGGCGAAGCGGAGGCACGCGGGCCCGTGGCGATCCACGAGCACCGCGAACGCATCGGGATCGTCGTCGAGCACGCGGCGCACGAGCGCGGCGTCGGAGGGTAGGTCGATCATCTCGTACCGTGCAACCCGCGGCGCGCCGGACGCGTCACACGCGCCGCGCACGCCGTCGCCCACGACGTCGCCCACGACGTCGCCCACGACGTCGCCCACGACGTCGCCCACGACGTCGCCCACGACGTCGCCCACGACGTCGCCCACGACGTCGCCCACGACGTCGCCCACGACGTCGCGCAGCGCGTCGCTCACGGCACGACGATCAGCCCCACGCGGCCGTTGAAGTCGTCGTCGACGGCGGTGGTGCCCGGCGGCGCGACCCAGCGGTCGCCGTCGACGCGCACGTTGCAGTGATGCGTGCCGGGCGTGACGGCGAGCGCGATCTCCCAGCGGTCCGCCGACACCTGCCGCAGCGCGACCGGCTTCCACGCGGTGAAGTCGCCCGACAGCTCGACCGCGCGCGCACCGGGGAGGCGCACCGAGAACACGTACTGGCCGGCGGGCGCGCTCCGCACCTCGAAGTCGGTGGGGAGGGGGCGCACGACGGGCGGCAGCATCGGGCGGTGCAGCACGCGCGGCGCGACGCGCAGGCCGAGCGAGAAGTGGGCGCGCGTCGCGCCCGTGCTCGCGGGGGCGGTGGCGCCGCTCGCGACGAGCGCCGTGCGCGACCCCAGGGCGAGCGAGCCCACGCCCTCGGCCCACGCGGCCGACGGGACGCCGGGCGTGCGCGGCCGGAAGCCGCCGGCCGCGTCGAGCGCGAGGCGGCCGCTCGCCCATGACAGCTGCGACTCGATCTCGCTGAGACGCCGGGTGCGCGCCGGCGTCCCGGGCACGCGCACGCCCTTGTAGCTCCACAGCGTGTCCATCCGCGTGCCCGAGCTGTCCGAGCGCGGCATCAGCCCCTCGAAGACGCGCACGGGGCGCATCGAGTCGCGGCCGGCGGGGAGGAACACGGCGCGCGAGCCGACGCTCAGGCCGATCACGAGCCCCCCGCGCTGGCGCCACGCGCCCGCGGCGATGCGCTCCGGGTGCGGGCGGATCGCGGCCATCGGGGCGAGCGTGTCCGGCCGGCCCGACACCAGGCTGGGCAGGACCGCCGGCACCCGCCGGCCCGCGGCGGCGTCCATGCCGACCCAGAGCCCGCTGCCGCCCTGCGCGTAGGAGAGGCGTGCCTCGGCCGTCCCGACGGCGCGGGCGTCGAGGGCGACGACGCCCGGCGGGGCGACGCCCAGCGGCACCACGGCGAGCGAGGTCGGGGCGAGCGGCGACGCCAGGCGCCCGCTGGCGCCGGCGCTCAGGCGCAGCCCCCGCCACGTGGGGGAGACCGCGAATCCGGCGAGCCGTCCCGCACCCTGCCAGTCGCCGCCGCGCAGCCCGGCGGCGCCGTCGAGCATGAGCGCGCCGTGCGCGCCGCCCCAGCGGAGCGCGGAGCCGAGCCGTCCGTCGTCGGTCCAGGCGCCCGGCGCGCCACCGGGAGCGCTCGGTCCGCGCGTGAGGCCGCCGCCCGCCTCCCAGGCGGCGACCGGCTGCGCCAGAACCTCGACGGCGACGACGGGTAGGAGCCGCGGCGCCAGGACGGCGGCGCGGACGGCGAACCGGCGGGCGCGGCGTGACATCGGTCGTTCTCTCCGGCGTGGCGTTCGGCCCGGCGCGACGTCGTGGCGTCGGACGCAGTGTCCCCACGGAGTAACCTTGGGACTCCGCGCGCGGTCACGCATCTTGTGCGGACCGCGCCGCCGTCCGTACGGCGCCCGCGCGCTCCTCGCCCGGCCCGCCCCGCAGCGAGCCCGACCGGTGCTCGATTTGCTGAGGCCGGAGCAACCCGCGATCATTCGGCGAGCCGTCCGTTCACCGCTCCCGCCCGTGCCGCCGACCTCCCATCCGGGAGGGTCGGTCATGGGCGTTCTCGCCGCGTTTCCTGCCCCGGATCAGACCGTGCGTCCTCGCGATCCTGCCAAGAAGAAGTCCCGCCCGCGCTCCGCGCGTCCCTCCGCGGCCATCCGCGTCCGTGCCCGCGGCGCGGCGGCCACCGATGCCGGCGACGCTGGCGACGCCGGCGCCGACGACCTGCCGGCCCGCGGTCGGCGACGCGGCGCCCGTGCCGGCGCCGACGGCAATGGCAACGGCAATGGAAACGGCAACGGCGCCGGCAACGGGAACGGTGCGGGCAACGGCAACGGCCGGGGCGCCGCGCGTCGCCCCGCGCGGCGGACGATGGCGCCCGCCTCGGTCGAGCGGCCCGAGACGGCGACCGTCACGACGACCGTGACCGCGGAGCCGCCGCGCGCCGGACGCCGCGGCACCGGCGGGCGCACCGATCGCAGCGGCGACCTCGATCGCCTGCGCGAGGGGCTGCGCCGTCTGCGCGACGGCGACTTCACCTACCGGCTGGGGCGCTCGCGCGATCCGGAGATCGCGGAGGTCTTCGATCTGTTCGACGACGTCGCCGGGCTGCACGCCGGGCTGACCGACGAGATCGTGCGCGTCAGCCGCACGGTGGGGCGCGAGGGGCAGATGGGCGAGCGCGTCTCGCTCACCGGCGCGACGGGCGGCTGGGGCGTCACCGTCGACGCGCTCAACTCGCTCATCAGCGACGTGCTGCAGCCGACCACCGAGGTGGCGCGCGTGCTCACCGCGGTCGCCGAGGGCGACCTGTCGCAGAAGATGGTGCTCGAGATGAGCGGCCGCAGCGTGCAGGGCGAGTTCCTGCGCATCGGCACGACGGTGAACAAGATGGTGGACCAGCTCCGCGCCTTCGCGTCCGAGGTGACGCGCGTGGCCCGCGAGGTGGGCACCGAGGGGCGCCTGGGCGGCCAGGCCAACGTGCCCGGCGTCGCCGGCACCTGGAAGGACCTCACCGACAGCGTGAACGCGATGGCCTCGTCGCTCACGACGCAGGTGCGCAACATCGCCGAGGTCACGAAGGCCGTCGCCGGCGGCGACCTGTCGAAGAAGATCACCGTCGACGTGAAGGGCGAGGTGCTCGAGCTGAAGGAGACCATCAACACGATGGTGGACCAGCTCCGCACCTTCGCCGACGAGGTGACGCGCGTGGCGCGCGAGGTGGGCACCGAGGGCCGACTCGGTGGGCAGGCGCAGGTGCCCGGCGTGGCCGGCACGTGGCGCGACCTCACGGACAACGTGAACGCGCTGGCGAGCAACCTGACCAACCAGGTGCGCAACATCGCCCTCGTGACCACGGCCGTCGCCAACGGCGACCTGAGTCAGAAGATCACGGTCGAGGTGCGCGGCGAGGTGCTCGAGCTGAAGAACACCATCAACAAGATGGTGGACCAGCTGAACTCCTTCTCGAGCGAGGTCACGCGCGTCGCCCGCGAGGTGGGCACGGAGGGCGTGCTCGGCGGCCAGGCGAACGTGCAGGGCGTGGCGGGCACGTGGAAGGACCTCACGGACTCCGTGAACTTCATGGCCGCGTCGCTCACCACGCAGGTGCGCAACATCGCCGAGGTGACGACGGCCGTGGCGCGCGGCGACCTGTCGCGCAAGATCACGGTGGACGTGCGCGGCGAGGTGCTCGAGCTCAAGAACACCGTCAACACGATGGTGGACCAGCTCAACGCGTTCGCCGGCGAGGTGACCCGCGTGGCCCGCGAGGTGGGCACGGAAGGCCGTCTCGGCGGTCAGGCGAGCGTGCCCGGCGTCGCCGGCACGTGGAAGGACCTCACCGACAACGTGAACCAGCTGGCCGGCAACCTGACGGTGCAGCTGCGCGACGTGTCCGGCGTGGCGAGCGCGATCCAGCAGGGCGACCTGTCGCGCAAGATCACGGTCGAGGCGCGCGGCGAGGTTCTGCAGATCAAGGACGTCATCAACACGATGGTCGACCAGCTGAACTCCTTCGCCGCCGAGGTCACGCGCGTGGCGCGCGAGGTGGGCAGCGAGGGGCGGCTGGGCGGGCAGGCGAACGTGCAGGGCGTCGCCGGCACGTGGAAGGACCTGACCGACACCGTGAACTTCATGGCCGGCTCGCTGACGGCCCAGGTGCGCAACATCGCCGAGGTGACCACCGCGGTGGCCCGCGGCGACCTGTCGAAGAAGATCACGGTGGACGTGAAGGGCGAGGTGCTCGAGCTGAAGAACACCATCAACGTCATGGTGGACCAGCTCTCCGCCTTCTCGGCCGAGGTGACCCGAGTCGCCAAGGAGGTGGGTACCGAGGGCGTGCTGGGCGGCCAGGCGAAGGTCGAGGGCGTCAGCGGCACCTGGAAGGACCTGACGGACAACGTGAACGCCATGGCGAGCAACCTGACGAATCAGGTGCGCAACATCGCCTACGTCACGACGGCCGTCGCCAACGGCGACCTGACGCAGAAGATCACCGTGGAGGCGCGCGGTGAGATGCAGGAGCTGAAGACCACGATCAACACGATGGTCGACCGCCTGCGCACCTTCGCCGACGAGGTCACGCGCGTCGCGAAGGAGGTGGGCACCGAGGGACGGCTGGGCGGCCAGGCGCAGGTGCAGGGCGTGGCCGGCACGTGGAAGGAGCTGACCGACAACGTGAACCAGCTCGCGGGCAACCTGACGGTGCAGCTGCGCGACGTGTCGGGCGTCTCGGCGGCCATCGCGCGCGGCGACCTGACGCGCAAGATCACCGTGGACGTGCGCGGCGAGATCCTGCAGATCAAGGACGTCATCAACACGATGGTGGACCAGCTCAACGCCTTCGCGGGCGAGGTGACCCGCGTGGCGCGCGAGGTGGGCACCGAGGGCAAGCTGGGCGGCCAGGCGAAGGTCCCCGGCGCGGCCGGCGTGTGGCGCGACCTGACGGACAACGTCAACACGATGGCCTCGAACCTCACGGGCCAGGTCCGCAACATCAAGGACGTCACGATCGCCGTCGCGAACGGCGACCTGAGTCAGAAGATCACCGTCGAGGCGCGCGGTGAGATGCAGGAGCTGAAGGACACCATCAACGACATGGTGGACCGCCTCCGCGTCTTCGCCGACGAGGTGACGCGCGTCGCCAAGGAGGTGGGCACGGAGGGCAAGCTGGGCGGCCAGGCCGTCGTGCCCGACGTCGCCGGCACGTGGAAGGCGCTCACGGACAACGTGAACGCCATGGCGAGCTCGCTGACGGTGCAGGTGCGCGCCATCGCGGAAGTCGCCACCGCCGTGACGCGCGGCGACCTGTCGCGGATGGTCACCGTGCCCGCCGTCGGCGAGGTTGATGAGCTGAAGAAGAACATCAACCAGATGATCGCCAACCTGAAGGAGACGACCGAGCGCAACGAGGAGCAGGACTGGCTCAAGACCAACCTCGCGCGCTTCAGCCGTCTCATGCAGGGCCAGAAGGACCTGGACGCGGTCGCGCGCCTCGTGATGAACGAGCTGACGCCACTGGTGCAGGCGCGCACGGGCGCGTTCTACATCGTCGAGCAGGACGGCGCCGCCTCGGCGCTGCGCCTCATCGCCAGCTACGCCTTCAAGCAGCGCAAGCACCTCGGCAACGTCTGGCAGCTCGGCGAGGGGCTCGTCGGGCAGAGCGCGCTGGAGAAGAAGCCGATCCTCCTCACGAACGTCCCCGACGACTACATCACCATCACGTCGGGGCTCGGCGAGGCGCCGCCGCGCAACATCATCGTCCTCCCGATCCTGTTCGAGGGCGACGTCAAGGCGGTCGTCGAGCTGGGGAGCTTCCTGCCGTTCAGCACGATCCACCAGACCTTCCTGGACCAGCTCCAGGAGTCGATCGGCGTCGTGCTGAACATGATCCAGGCGAACATGCGCACGGAGGAGCTGCTCCAGCAGTCGCAGCAGCTCACGCACGAGCTGCAGAGCCAGTCGGAGGAGCTGCGCCGCCAGCAGGACGAGCTGAAGAAGTCCAACTCCGAGTTGGAGGCGCAGGCCAAGTCGCTGCGCGCGTCCGAGGAGCTGCTGCGCGACCAGCAGGAGGAGCTGCAGCAGGTCAACGAGGAGCTGGAGGAGAAGGCCGCGCTGCTCGCGGAGCAGAACAAGAAGGTCGAGCAGAAGAACAACGAGGTCGAGGCGGCGCGGCAGGCGCTCGAGGAGAAGGCGTCGCAGCTGGCGCTCAGCTCGAAGTACAAGAGCGAGTTCCTGGCGAACATGTCGCACGAGCTGCGCACGCCGCTCAACTCGCTGCTGATCCTGGCCCGCCTGCTGGCGGAGAACAAGGACGGGAACCTCAACCCGAAGCAGGTCGAGTTCGCGCGCACGATCCTCGGCTCCGGCTCGGACCTGCTCAACCTCATCAACGACGTGCTCGACCTGTCGAAGGTCGAGGCGGGGAAGATGGAGGTCGTCGTCAGCGACGTGCGCATCGACACGGTGCGCGAGTTCGCCGAGCGGACGTTCCGCCCGGTGGCGGAGTCGAAGGGGCTGGAGTTCAAGGTGGAGATGCTCCCCGGCACGCCGGAGTCGCTCGTCACCGACGGGCAGCGCCTCAACCAGGTGCTGAAGAACCTCCTGTCGAACGCCTTCAAGTTCACCGAGCACGGCGCGGTGACGCTCACCGTGCGGCGCGCGGAGACGGGGCGGCGGTTCGCGAACCGCATCCTCGACCGCGCGGAGACGGTGCTGGCGTTCGCGGTCGCGGACACGGGCATCGGCATCGCGAAGGACAAGCAGCAGCTGATCTTCGAGGCGTTCCAGCAGGCCGACGGCACGACCAGCCGGAAGTACGGCGGCACGGGGCTCGGCCTCTCGATCAGCCGCGAGATCGCGCGCCTGCTCGGCGGCGAGATCCGCGTGGAGAGCGTGCCGGGGCAGGGGAGCACCTTCACGCTGTTCCTGCCGGCGAACTACGTCGATCCGGACGCCGAGCAGAACGCGTCCGGCCGGCGTCCGACGCCGCCGCGCGGCGGCATGCCGGCGGGTCCCGCGCCGCGCGCCGAGTCGCCGGGCGCGCGCGCGCTGGCGCGCCGTCGCCTGCTGGGCGGCGGGGGCGCGGGGAGCACGGGCGCCGCGGTCGCCGCGGGTGCCGCGGGGAGCACGGGCGGCGGCCAGGCGGGGAGTGCCGCCGACGCCGGCGCCGCTCGCGCCGACGAGGAGGACGAGCCGACCGGCTGGCGCGGGATGTCGCAGGACGACGACGTCACGCAGGCGGGCGCGGGGACGCTCGACCTCGATGCGCCGGACGTCGACGACTACGCGCTCGACGCGGACGACGACGATCGCCGTGCGCCGTTGACGACCGACCTGCCCAACCCGGCCGACGACGACCGCGACGCGGTGCAGGAGGGCGACACCGTGGTGCTGGTGGTCGAGAACGACATGAGCTTCGCGAAGGTCCTGCTCGAGATGGCGCGCGAGAAGGGCTTCAAGGGGCTGGTGGCGCTCGACGGGCGCACGGGCGTCGACCTGGCGCACCAGTACCAGCCCGACGCGATCACGCTCGACATCGACATGCCGGGCGTCGACGGGTTCGCGGTGCTGGAGCGGCTCAAGAAGCACCCCGACACGCGCCACATCCCGGTGCACATCATCTCCGGCGTGGAGCGGCGGCACGAAGGGCTCAAGGCGGGCGCCATCGCCTACCTCGAGAAGCCGGTGTCGAAGGAGGCGCTGGACGACGCGTTCGGGCGCATCTCTCGCTTCCTGGACGCGCGCGTGAAGCGGCTGCTCGTGGTCGAGGACGACGCGGTGCAGCGCGAGGCGATCGTGGCGCTCATCGGCCACGAGGACGTCGAGATCACCGCCGTCGACTCGGCGGAGGCGGCGCTGGAGGAGCTCGATCGCACGTCGTACGACTGCATGGTGCTCGACCTCGGGCTCGCCGAGATGAACGGCTTCGAGCTGCTCGAGAAGGTCAAGGGCGACGACTCGCGCCGCGACCTGCCGATCATCGTGTACACGGGCAAGGCGCTCTCCCAGGCCGAGGAGACGCGGCTCCGGAAGTACGCGGAGACGATCATCGTCAAGGACGTGAAGAGCCCGGAGCGGCTGCTCGACGAGACGGCGCTCTTCCTCCACCGCGTCGAGGCGAACCTGCCGGAGCAGAAGCGCCGCATGCTGGAGCGGCTGCACACGGCCGACGCGGTGTTCCACGGCAAGCGCGTGCTGGTGGTCGACGACGACGTGCGCAACATCTTCTCGCTCACCAGCATGCTCGAGGAGCACGGGGTCGAGGTGTCGTTCGCCGAGAACGGGCGCGACGCGCTGACCTGGCTCAACGAGCACCCGCAGGAGGTCGACCTGGTGCTGATGGACGTGATGATGCCGGAGATGGACGGCTACGAGACGACCCGGGCCATCCGCCAGCAGGCCGATTTCCGGTCGCTGCCGATCATCGCGCTGACGGCCAAGGCGATGAAGGGGGACCGCGAGAAGTGCATCGCGGCCGGGGCGAGCGACTACATCACGAAGCCGGTCGACCAGGAGCAGCTGCTCTCCCTGCTGCGCGTGTGGCTGTATCGGTGAGGGCGGGGCGGGCGGAAACGGATGGCGCGCGGGCGGGTACGGCGGGATTGGCGTCGCGCTTGCCTCACGGTGAGGGCTCGCCCGGCGATCCGGCCGGGCGGCCCGCGGTGGAGCCGCTCCGCCGCCTCGGTCCCCGCCGCCTCCGCCGCCGCCACACCCGGTAGTCCATGACCCTCCCGTCCGCGCCGACCACCTACGATCCCGCGCTGGAGCGCCTCGAGATCGAGCTGCTGCTCGAGGCCGTCTACCGGCACTACGGGTTCGACTTCCGGGGCTACGCGTACGCGTCGCTGCGGCGGCGGGTGTGGAAGCGCATCCAGTCGGAGCGGCTGGAGACGGTGAGCGATCTCCAGGCGGCGGTGCTGCACGACCCCGAGGTGCTCGACCGGCTGCTCGACGACCTGTCGGTCAACGTGACGGCGATGTTCCGCGACCCGAACTTCTTCCTCGCGTTCCGGGAGAAGGTCGTGCCGCTGCTGCGCACGTACCCCTTCTTCCGGATCTGGCACGCCGGGTGCTCGACCGGGGAGGAGGTGTACTCGATGGCGATCCTCCTGGAGGAGGAGGGGCTGTACGACCGGGCCCGCATCTACGCCACCGACATGAACGAGCGGGTGCTGCGCCAGGCGCGCGCCGGGATCTTCCCGCTCGAGCGGATGCAGGAGTACACGGAGAACTACATCCGCGCCGGCGGGCGCCGCTCGTACTCGGAGTACTACACGGCCGGGTACGACGGCGCCCTCTTCGATCCGGCACTCCTGCGCAACGTCGTCTTCGCGCAGCACAACCTCGTCACCGACCGGTCGTTCAGCGAGTTCAACGCGATCCTCTGCCGGAACGTGCTCATCTACTTCGACAAGTCGCTGCAGACGCGCGTCCACCGGCTCTTCTACGACAGCCTCGCGACCTTCGGCGTGCTGGCGCTGGGCGGCAAGGAGACGTTGCGCTTCTCGGCGTTCGAGGAGTGCTTCGAGCCGCTGGCGCCGGCCGAGAAGGTCTACCGCAAGGTGCGGTGACGTGGCCCGCGGCCGGGGAGCGGACGGGGCGTCCACGGTGAGCGGGAGCGGGGCGACGTCCTCGCTCGTCGTCATCGGCGCGTCCTGGGGCGGGCTGCACGCGGTGAGCACCATCCTCGCCGGGCTGCCGCGCACCTTCGACACCCCGGTCGTCGTCGTGCAGCACCGCGCCAAGGAGAGCGACGGGCTGCTCGCCGGGCTGCTGCAGGGGGTCACGACCCTCCACGTCTGCGACGTCGAGGACAAGGAGCCGATCCGCGCGGGGCACGTCTATCTGGCGCCGCCCGACTATCATCTGCTCGTGGAAGACGACTACTTCTCGCTCTCGATGGACGCGGCCGTGCGCTACAGCCGGCCGTCGATCGACGTCGCCCTGGCCAGCGCCGCCGACAACCGCGGCGCCGCGGCCATCGGCGTGCTCCTGACGGGCGCCAACGACGACGGCGCGCGGGGGCTGCGTCACGTGGTCGAGAAGGGGGGGCGGGCGCTCGTGCAGGAGCCGACGACCGCCGAGGTGCGCACGATGCCCGAGGCCGGGATCCGCGCCCTCGCCGGGGCGCCGCGCGACCGGTGGAGCATCGCGCCGCTGACCGGCATCGCGGCGCGGATCGCCGAGCTGGCGACGACGCCGGCGAGCGCCCGCGCCCGCGCGCAGTGGGAGGCGCGGTGAGCCGCGACGTCGACGTGGACGTGCCGCCCGCGGGCACCGGCGCCCCGGCGCCCGAGTGGGGCCCGCTGCTCGACGCCGCGGCGCCCGAGACGCCCGAGCCGGTGAACATCCTGCTGGTCGACGACCGGCCGGAGAACCTCCTCGCGCTCGAGGCGATCCTCGAGCCCCTCGGCCAGCGGCTGGTGCGCGCCACGTCGGGCGAGGAGGCGCTGCGCCGGCTGCTCGTGCAGGACTTCGCGCTCATCCTGCTCGACGTGCAGATGCCGGGGATGAACGGCTTCGAGGCCGCGGAGCTGATCAAGGCGCGCGAGCGGTCGCGCAGCATCCCGATCATCTTCCTGACCGCGATCAACAAGGAGGACGCGTACGTCTTCCGCGGCTACGAGGTCGGCGCGGTCGACTACCTGTTCAAGCCGTTCAACCCCGACGTGCTGCGCTCGAAGGTCTCGGTGTTCGTCGAGATGCACCACAAGCGCGAGCAGCTGCGGCGGCAGGAGCAGGCGCTCCGCGAGAGCGAGCGGCGCGAGCTGGAGCTCACGATGCGCACGCGCCTGCTGGAGCAGGAGGCGCGGTCGGCCGGGGAGCTCGAGGCGTTGAACAGCGAGCTGCAGACGCGGCAGGCCGAGCTGGAGCGCGCGATGGCGGCCCGCAGCCGCTTCTACGCGTCGATGAGCCACGAGCTGCGCACGCCGATCAACGCGATCATCGGCTACAACACGCTCCTGCTCGACGGCATCTACGGGCCGCTGAGCGACCAGCAGCAGCACGGCATCGCGCGCACGCACCACGCCGCGCGCCATCTGCTGGAGCTGGTGAACGACGTGCTCGACCTCTCGAAGATCGAGGCGGGCAAGTTCGAGGTGTCGGTGCAGCCGGCGGCGTTCCCGGGGCTGATCGAGGACCTGTTCGTCACCGTGCGCCCGATGGCCGACGAGCACGCGAGCGCGCTGACGCTGGAGCACGTGGGAGAGCGCGTGACGCTCGAGACCGATCCGCGGCGCGTGCGGCAGATCCTGCTCAACCTGCTGTCGAACGCGATCAAGTTCGGCGCCGGCAAGCCGATCGAGGTCACGAGCCGCGCGATCGAGGGGGGCGGCCTCGAGGTGGCGGTGCGCGACCACGGCCCGGGGATCGCCACCGCCGACCTGCCGCGCATCTTCGACGAGTTCGTGCAGCTCGCCAACAGCGGCAACACGGGGCACCCCACGGGCACCGGGCTCGGGCTGCCGATCTCCAAGCGCCTCGCCGAGCTGCTGGGAGGCGAGCTGACGGCCGCCTCGCAGCCGGGCGACGGCAGCACCTTCCGGCTCCGTCTCCCCGCCCGCGCGCCGCGCGCGGCGGACGCCTGAGCGCATGCACGTCGCGGGGACGGCCGCGCGGGCCGCGCGGCCCGCGGAGCGGGTGGGGCGCGCGGCAACGCCGGCGCGCGGCGGGGCGTAACGTACGATCGTGAGGATCCTGGCCCGGCGGGACGCGCCCGCGACGATCGGCGCGACGCCCCTCCCGACGCATCGGACGCATCGGACGATGACCGTCCGCACGAGCGCGCCCGCCGCGCGAGGTCGGCCGTGAGCGAGCCCATTCCGGAGGGCGCGCCCGGCTGGCTGTTCGACAGCATCGGCGAGGGCGTCCTCGTCCTCGATCGCGCCTGGCGCCTCCTCTACGTCAACGCGGCCGCCGAGCGGATCACCGGCACGCCGCGCACGGCGCTGGTCGGGCGCGAGGTGTGGGCCGTGTTCCCCACGATCGCGGGCTCGCCCGTGGACCACGCCTGGCGCACGACGATGCACGAGCGCAAGCCGATGGCGCTCCGCACGGTGCCGCTCCCGGCGCACGTCGGCGGCCCGACGGCCGGCCTGTTCGACATGCGGAGCTACCCGGTCGAGGAGGCGACGGGCACCGGCGCCGGCGGGATCGTGGTCCTCTTCACCGAGGTGAGCCGCCGCGACCGCGAGCAGCGCGCGCTGGCCGCGCGCAGCGAGGAGAACGAGCGGCTGCGCGAGCTGGCGCGCGCGATGGCCGCCGTCGCCGACTCGGGGCCGCTGCTCGAGGAGCTGTGCAAGGCGGCGCTCGCGCTCTGCGACGCGGACGGCGCCACCGTGGCGCAGATCGGCGACGCCGAGGGCATCTTCGTGGCGAGCCTCGGCCACCCGCCGAACGTGCGCGGGCACGTCTTCCCGCTCGACGGGACGCTCACCGGCCGGCTGCTCGACGCGTTCCGCACCTCGGGGCGCGCGGATCTGCTGCGGGTCGACGCGAGCGAGGCCGCCGACGCGGCCTACTGCGGCGAGCTGCTCCACGGGCGCCGCGTGGGCGCGATCCTCCTCGCCCCGCTGGCCGCGCACGGCGAGCTGCTGGGCGTCCTCGCCGTCTCGCGCGCCGAGGAGCGCCCGCGATTCGGCGCGCACGACGCGCAGCTGCTGCGCGTCGTCGCCGACCACGCCTCGCTCGCGCTCTGGAAGGCACGGCTGGTGGAGGCCGCGCACGCCGCCAGCCGCACGTCGAGCAGCTTCCTCGCGACCGTCAGCCACGAGCTGCGCACGCCGCTCACCGCGCTCACCGGCTACGGCGAGCTGCTGGCCGACGAGATCCTCGGGCCGATGACCTCCGACCAGCACGACGTCGTCGAGCGGATGCGCGGCGTGACGCACCAGCTGACCGGGATGATCGAGGAGATCCTCACCTTCTCGAGCCTCGAGGCGGGGCGCGAGCTGGTGCGCTGCGTCCCCGTCGACGTCGCGGAGGTGGTGCAGTCGGTCGTGACGGTCGTCGAGCCGCTGGCGCAGCAGAAGGGGCTCGCCTTCACGGCCGAGGTGCCGCCGCTGCCGCCGCCGCTGACGACCGACCCGGACAAGCTGCGGCAGGTGCTCGTGAACCTCTGCGGCAACGCGGTGAAGTTCACCGAGCGCGGCGCCGTCCGGCTGGCCGTCGTCGCCCACGACGGCCAGGTGCGGATCGCCGTGTCCGACACCGGCGTCGGGATCGCGCGCGCCGACCTGGGGCGCCTCTTCAAGCCCTTCAGCCAGCTCGATACGGGGCTGACGCGCCGCTACGGCGGCACGGGGCTCGGCCTCCACATCTCGCGTCGGCTGGCGCAGCTCCTGGGCGGGTCGATCACCGTCGAGTCGGAGCCGGGCGCGGGATCGACCTTCACCCTGGTGCTGCCCACCGGCTGATCCGGCGCGGCCGGTGTCGGCGCGCCGCCCGTGACGGGCCCGTGGCGTGTCCGGAGGGCGCCGCGACCGCCGAGCGCCGTATCCGGCCCGGCATCCGTTATTTTGTGTCCATGACCCCTCCAGCCATCACCAGCGTCTTCAACGACGCCTACATCGCCGAGGCCTTCGAGGCGTACCGCCGCGATCCGGCGTCGGTGGACGAGTCCTGGCGCCAGTACTTCCAGACCGTCGAGGCGCTGGCGGGCCTCGTGGGCGGAGCGTCGGCACAGGGCGCGGCCCAGCGCGACGGCGCCGCCGCCGGCGCCGCGGACGCGGACCTGCTGCGCACGGCCGCCGCGGCCGCCTCGCTCGTGCAGGGCATCCGCGAGCACGGCCACCTCGACGTCCGGCTCGACCCGCTCGGCTCCGCGCCGCTCGGCGCGCGCGAGCTGACGCCCGAGTACTACGGCATCAGCGAGGCCGACCTGGCGCGCGTGCCGGCGACGGCGCTCGGCTTCGACGACGGGCGCTTCGCCACCGCGGCCGACGTCGTCGCCATGCTCCGCTCGCGCTACTCGAAGGCGATCGGCCTCGAGTACTCGCACCTGTCGGACGACGCGGAGCGCGAGTGGTTCCGCCGCATGCTGCGCGAGGAGCAGCTCACCGCGCCGCTGACCGCCGACGAGCGCAAGGCCGTGCTGCGCCGCCTCACCGAGGTCGACGGGCTGGAGCGCTTCCTCGGCTTCGCGTACCAGGGGAAGAAGCGCTTCTCGATCGAGGGGACCGACGCGCTCGTGCCGATGCTCGACGAGGCGATCACGCAGTCCGCGCGGCGCGGCGGACGCGAGGTCGTGATCGGCATGGCGCACCGCGGCCGCCTCAACGTGCTGACGCACGTCATGGGCAAGCCGTACGAGAAGCTGTTCGCGGAGTTCGAGGGGCGGCACGCCGACACGAACGCCGAGAGCGAGACCGGCGACGTGAAGTACCACATGGGCTACCGCGGGCGCCGCATGGTGGACGGGCAGGAGGTCAAGCTGCGCCTCGAGCCCAACCCGAGCCACCTGGAGTTCGTGGGCGCGGTGATCGACGGCGTGGCGCGCGCGGAGCAGCGCGTCCCCGGCAGCCCGTGGGAGCGCGACGAGCGCCTCGTGCTGCCGATCGCCGTGCACGGCGACGCGGCGGTGATCGGCGAGGGCGTGGTGGCCGAGACGCTCAACATGTCGCGCCTCGCCGGCTATCGGGTGGGCGGCACGCTGCACATCATCGTCAACAACCAGGTCGGCTTCACGACCGACCCGATCGACTCGCGCTCGACGCACTACGCGAGCGACCTGGCGAAGGGCTTCGACATCCCGGTGCTGCACGTCAACGCGGACGACGCGGAGGCGTGCCTGATCGCGGTGCGCATCGCGATCGCGTTCCGCGACGCGTTCCGCAAGGACGTAATGATCGACCTGGTGGGCTACCGGCGGCACGGCCACAACGAGACCGACGAGCCGGCGTTCACGCAGCCCAAGCTGTACGACGTGATCCGCAAGCACCCGACGCCGCGCCAGGTGTGGGGCAACCGCCTCGTGAGCGAGGGGCTGCTCAGCGGCGACGACGTCGAGGCGATCGAGCGCGAGGTGCGCGCGGCGTTCCAGGCCGCGCACGAGCGCGTGAAGCAGCAGGGCGAGGCGGACCACGGCACCCCCGAGGGCGCGCCCGCGGCGCTGCCGGCGCCGATCGTCACCGCGGTGCCGGCCGACCGCCTCGCCGCGCTCAACGCCGAGCTGCTCGCGTATCCCGAGGGCTTCACGCCGCACCCGCGCCTCGCCAAGATCCTCGCCCGCCGCGCCGAGACGCTCGGCGACAAGGGCGGCATCGAGTGGGGGCAGGCCGAGGCGCTGGCGTTCGCGTCGCTCGTGACCGAGGGCGTCGGCGTGCGCCTCACCGGCCAGGACGCGGAGCGCGGCACGTTCGGCCACCGCAACGCGGTGCTGCACGATCCCGAGACGGGGAAGAAGCACGCGCCGCTCGCCAGCCTGCGCGAGCGCGCCGCCGCGTTCGAGGTCTACAACAGCCCGCTCACCGAGACCGCGGTGATGGGCTTCGACTACGGCTTCTCGGTCGCCGCGCCCGACACGCTCACGCTGTGGGAGGCGCAGTACGGCGACTTCGTGAACGTGGCGCAGGTCATCATCGACCAGTTCATCGTCGCCGACCGCGCCAAGTGGTCGCAGGACTCGGGGCTCGTGCTGCTGCTGCCGCACGGCTACGAGGGCGGTGGGCCGGAGCACTCGTCGGCGCGCCTCGAGCGCTTCCTGCAGCAGTGCGCCGAGGGGAACATGACAGTCGCCTATCCGGGCACGCCGGCGCAGTACTTCCACCTGCTCCGCCTGCAGGCCAAGCGGCAGCCGCGCCGCCCGATGGTGCTCATGCAGCCCAAGTCGCTCCTGCGCCTGCCGGCCGCGAGCAGCCGCCTCGGCGAGCTGTCCGAGGGCGCGTGGCAGCCGGTCGTCGACCTCGCGGCGGCCGCGCCGGAGCGCGTGCGGCGCGTGGTGCTCTGCACCGCCAAGATGTGGTACGACGTCACGGCGCAGCCGGTGCCCGACTCGGTCGCGGTGGTGCGCGTGGACCAGCTCTATCCGTTCCCCGCCGACGCGCTGCGCGCGGTGTTCGCGCGCTACACGAAGGCGACGGACGTCGTGTGGGCGCAGGAGGAGCCGCAGAACATGGGCGCGTGGACGTTCGTCGCGCCGCGCCTGCGCGCGCTGCTCCCCGCCACGACGTCGCTCGGCTACGTCGGACGTCCCGAGCGCGCGAGCCCGGCCGAAGGGTACGAGGCGGCGCACAAGGCGGAGCAGGCCCGCATCGTCGCAGAGGCGCTCGCGATCACCGAGCCAGCCAAGCAGAAGGCGAAGGTCTGAGCGACCGCATCCTCCGGATTCGGTGACGGCACGAACGGAACGGCGGAGTGCCCGAGCGCAGTGCTCGGGGCCTCCGCCGTAGCCGTTCCGCGGCTCCCGGTCCCGGCGCACGCGACATCGCAGTTCACGTCTCATCAGTCATGCACCTCACCACGCTCGCACGGCACGCCACCCTGCTCCTCGCGCTCCCGCTGTCCGCCGCCCTCGGCCAGGACCGCGGGGCGGCCGCCGTCGCCAGCAGCGTCGCCGGGCTGGGCGTCACGACGCGCGCGCTCATCGTCGGCGCGCACCCGGACGACGAGGACACGCGGCTCATCACCTGGCTCGCGCGCGGGCGGCACGTCGAGACGTCGTACCTCTCGCTGACCCGCGGGGACGGCGGCCAGAACCTCATCGGCAATGAGCTGGGCGAGTCGCTCGGCGCGGTGCGCACCGAGGAGCTGCTCGCCGCGCGACGGCTCGACGGCGGACGGCAGTACTTCGCGCGCGCGTACGACTTCGGCTTCTCGAAGAGCGCCGAGGAGACGTTCCGCCACTGGCCCAGGGACTCCGTGCTCGGCGACGTCGTGCGCGTGGTGCGCGCGACGCGGCCGCACGTCGTGATCGCGATCTTCAGCGGCACGCCGGCGGACGGGCACGGGCATCACCAGGCGAGCGGCATCCTCGCGCGCGAGGCGTTCGACGCCGCGGCCGACACGGTGCGCTTCCCGACGCGCGGCTTCGGGGCCGCGTGGACGCCGCAGACGTTCTACCGCAACACGAGCTACCGGAGCCACGAGGGCGCGACGCACCGCTACGACGCCGGCGCCTTCGATCCGCTGCTCGGCCGCTCGTACGCGGAGCTGGCGACCGTGAGCCGCGACCAGCACAAGTCGCAGGGGCAGGGCGGCGCGCAGCGGAAGGGTCCCTCGATCGTGTCCATGCGGCGGGAGGCCGGGCAGGGTGCGGCGGCGACCGACGGCGACCTGTTCGCGGGGATCGACACGACCTGGGCGCGCTTCCGCGGCGTCGTGACGCAGCCGGCGCGGCGCGCGGCGCTCGACTCGCTCGGCGCGGCGTTCGACGCGGTGCGCGCCGCGCTCGACGTGCGGCGCCCGGCGCTGCTGCTGCCGTCGCTGGCGCGCGCCGAGCGGCTGCTCGACGTGGTGTGCGGGCGCGACGCGGCGCGCGGTCCGAGCCCGTGTGGCGACGGCGACGTGCCGGTCGCCTCGCCGGACCTCGAGACGACGCGGCGCATCACCATCGAGCGGCTGCACCACGCCGTGCAGCTCGCGGCGGGCGTGGAGCTGGAGGCGACGGTCGCGCGCGAGCACCTGGTGATCGGGCAGCCGGTGCGCGTGACCGTCACGCTGCACAACCGCGGCACGCGTCCAGTGCGGGTCCGCACGATGCAGCTCGAGGGGCTGCGGAGCGCGCCCGACCTGCTCGCCGGCACCGGCGGCGTCGTGGTCGCGCCGGGTGCGTCCGAGTCGCGCACGGGCACCATCACGCCGACCGAGGTCACGCGCCCGTGGTGGCTGCGCGCCCCGCGCGTCGGCGACGTGTTCGCGATCGGCGGCGGCGCGTCCACGCGCGAGGAGTGGCGCTACACGAGCGCGGCCGACGTCATCGCGGCCGTGGAGGTGGACGGCGCGTGGACCGTCGCCGAAGCGCCGGTGGTGCAGCGCTCGGTCGATCCGGTGCGCGGCGAGCTGGCGCGTCCGGCCGTCGCGGTGCCCGCGCTCTCGGTCACCTTCGACCGCACGATCGAATACGCGCGCGCGGGACAGCCGCTGGACCGTACGCTGCTCGTGCGGCTGCGCTCCGCCGACAGCGCCTCGCGCACGGTGCGGGTGCGGCTCGCGCTTCCCGCGGGCCTCACCGCCGACAGCGCGGCGCGCACGGTCGTCCTCGCGAAGTACGACGCGCAGGCGACGGTCGCGTTCCGCGTCCGGGGCACGCTGCGTCCCGGCGCGCACGCGCTGCGCGCGGTGGCCGAGTCGAACGGCGAGTCGTTCGCGCAGGGCTATCAGCTCGTCGACTACGAGCACATCCGCCCGCAGCGCCTCTACCGTCCGGCGGAGCTGACGCTGCAGGCGGTGGACGTCGCGCTGCCGGCGCGCGCGAGCATCGCGTACGTGCCGGGCGTCGGCGACAACGTCGCGCCGATGCTGGCGCAGCTCGGCCTGTCCGTCACCGTGCTCGATCCGGGCGCGGTGAGCGAGGCCGACCTGTCGCGCTTCACGACGATCGTCATCGGCCCGCGCGCCTACGAGGCGAGCGACGCGCTGGCCGCGTACAACCAGCGGCTGCTCGACTGGGCGCGGGCGGGCGGGCGGCTGGTCGTGCAGTTCGGCACCTACGAGTACCTGCGCGCGGGCATCCTGCCGTACCCCGTGACGCTCGACCGGCCCGTGCGCCGCGTGACGATCGAGGAGGCGCCGGTGGCGGTGGTCGACCCGGCGGCGCGCGTGCTGACGACGCCCAACCGCATCGGTCCCGACGACTGGACCGGGTGGGTGCAGGAGCGCGCGACCTACGTGCCGACCACGTGGGACGCGGCGTTCAAGCCGGCGATCGAGTCGCACGACCCGGGCGAGCCGGAGAACCGCGGCGCGCTGCTCGTCGCACCGCTCGGCCGCGGGAGCTACGTCTACGTCACGCTCGCGCTCTTCCGCCAGCTCCCAGCCGGCAACCCCGGCGCGGCGCGGCTGTTCGTGAACCTGCTGGACGCGAGACCGTGAACGGCGCTGCGGACTGCGGACTGCGGATCGCAGTCCGGGCCGCGTCGTCGTTCAGACCCGCGGTCCGCGCTCCGCAGCGTCCCTCGCGCTAGACGATGCCGTCCGCGATCGCTCTCCGTTCGGTCACCCGCCACCATGCCGGCGCTCCGCGCCCCGCGGTCGACGGCGTGACGCTCGACGCGGCGCCGGGGGAGCTGCTGGCCATCGTCGGCGCGTCGGGGTCGGGGAAGACGACGACGCTGCGCATGGCCGCCGGCTACGAGATGCCCGACGCGGGCGCGGTGCTGCGCGACGGCGCGGACGTCACGCGCCTCCCGCCCGAGCGGCGCGGCTTCGGGATGGTGTTCCAGCACCACGCGCTCTTCCCGCACCTCTCGGTCGAGGAGAACGTGGCCTTCGGGTTGGAGGCGCGGGGGGTGGGGCGCGCCGAGCGGCGCGCGCGGGCGCGCGAGGCGCTCGCGGGAGTGGGGCTGGCGGGGACCGGCGGGCGCGCCGTGCGCGAGCTCTCGGGCGGGGAGCAGCAGCGGGTGGCGATCGCGCGCGCGCTGGTCATCGAGCCGGGCGTGCTCCTCCTCGACGAGCCGCTCTCGAACCTCGATCCCGCGCTGCGCATCGCGATGCGCGACGAGCTGCGCGCGCTGCTGCGGCGGCGCGAGGTGACCGCGCTCCTCGTCACGCACGACCAGGAGGACGCCTTCGCGGTGGCCGATCGGGTGGCGCTGCTGCACGCCGGGCGCGTGCTGCAGGTCGGCGCGCCCGAGACGCTCTACGACCGCCCGGCCTCGCGCGCGGTGGCGGCGTTCATCGGGCTCGCGACGCTCGTCCCGGCCCACGTCGCGGACGGCGTCGCGACGCTGGTGGTGGGCGGCGTGGCGCAGCGCGCGCGGGCGCTGTCGGCGACCGGGGCGCCGCTCGCCGCGCCGCTCGCGGTGGTCCGTCCGGAGCAGCTCGCGCTGGCGCGTGCGGGCCAGGACGACGAGACGGGATGGTCCGGGCGGGTGGCCGCGCGCCGCTTCGCGGGCGGGCGCACGATCTGTCGCGTCGCGCTCGCGGAGGGGCCGGACGTGCAGGTCGAGGTGCGCGCGCGCGACGTGCGCGAGGGCGACGTCGTGCGCGTGCGCCTCGCGGCCGACGCGCTGGCCGTGGTGAGCGCCGACGATCGTGACGCGGACGAGGATCGCGAGATCGCGAGGAGCGCGCCCGCGCCGTCGCCGCGGCCGGGACCCGGGCGTAGATTGGCCGCTCCATGACCCGGCCCTCCGACTCCCCGCCGCCAGCCGACGCGCGACCCGACGCGGCGCCTCCGGACGCCGCGCACTCGGATGCCGCGCGCTTCCGCGCGACGCTCGTGCGCGTCATGACCGTGCAGGTCATCACGCTGTTCCTTCTCTGGATCCTCCAGCGCTCGTACTCCGCCTGATGGACGCGCCGTGCACCCGCTGAACTGGCTGATCGTCGTCGTCTACCTCGTGTACGTCGTCGCCGACGGGCTGCGGCGGTCGCGGGGGACGCAGCACCTCGAGGGCTACTTCCTCGCCAGCCGCAGCCTGCCGTGGTGGGCGGTCGGCCTCTCCGTGATGGCGACGCAGCTCTCCGCGGTGACGATGATCGGCACCACGGGGCAGGGCGCGACCGACGGGCTGCGCTTCGTGCAGTTCTACTTCGGGCTGCCGCTGGCGATGGTGATCCTCGGCGTCACGCTCGTGCCCTTCCTGCACGGCGCCAAGGTCTTCACCGCGTACGAGTACCTGGAGCGGCGCTTCGACGCGAAGACGCGCTCGCTCACCGCGTTCCTCTTCCTCGTCTCGCGCGGCATGTCGTGCGGGACGATCATCGCCGCCCCGGCGGTCGTGTTCACCGCGATCTTCGGCTGGCCGCTCGGCTGGTCGGTGGCGCTGATGGGCATCCCGACGATCCTCTACACCGTCGTCGGCGGCGTGCAGGCGGTGACGTGGGCCGACGTGAAGCAGATGGTGCTGATCGTCCTCGCCGTGTTCGCGATCTTCATCGTGCTCGTCGTCCGGATCCCCGTGCCCGCGGACGACGCGCTCGCGATCGCCGGCGCGGCGGGGCGGATGCGCACGTTCGACTTCTCGTTCGACCTGAGCGAGACCTACACCGTCTGGTCCGGGATCATCGGCGGCACGTTCCTGATGCTGTCGTACTTCGGGACCGACCAGAGCCAGGTGCAGCGCTACCTCACCGCGAAGTCGGTGGACGAGGCGCGCAGCTCGCTGCTCATGAGCGCGTACTGGAAGATCCCGCTCCAGGCGCTGATCCTGCTCGTCGGCGTGCTGGTGTTCGTGTTCTACCAGTTCCACGAGCCGCCGGTGCTCTACAACCCGGCGCACGAGCGGCGGACGCGCGAGGCGCAGCCGGCGCAGTACCAGGAGATCCAGACGCGCTACCGGGCCGCCGTCGCCGAGCGGCAGACGGCCGCCCGCGCGCTGGCCGCCGCGCGCGACGGCGACGAGGCGTCGTCCGGCTACGCCGCCGCGGCGGCCGCGCTCCGCGAACGCGAGGCCACGGTGACGGCGGTGCGCGGCGAGGCGCTCGCGCTCGCGGAGCGCGTGACCGGCGAGCCGTCGCGCGACGTGAACTACATCATCCCGCGCTTCGTGCTCGACCAGCTCCCGCTGGGGCTCGCGGGGCTGTTCGTCGCCGGCGTGATGGCCGCCGCCATGTCGAGCATCGCCGCCGAGCTGAACTCGCTCGCGTCGACGACGGTGATCGACTTCTACCGCCGGTGGGTGCGCCCCGAGGGGACCGACGCGCACTTCCTCGGCGTCTCGAAGCTCGCGACGGCGGCGTGGGGCGTCTTCGCCTGCATCGTCGCGACGTACGCGGCGAGCCTCGGCTCGCTCATCGAGGTCGTCAACCGCTTCGGCTCCTTCTTCTACGGCTCGATCCTCGGCGTCTTCCTGCTGGCGATGATCCCGCGCGTCCGCGCGCGCGGCGCGTTCGTCGGGCTGATCACCGGGATGGCGACCGTCGCGGCCGTGAACTTCGGCGCGCCCTCGGTCTCCTTCCTCTGGCACAACGTGATTGGCGCGGTGACCGTGGTGGTGGTCGGCGTGCTGCTCGGCGCGGGCGGCGGCTCACGGCGCGCCGCCGGGGCGTAGCGCGAGCTTCCGCGCCGACCAGTCCTGGTAGGAGCCGTCGTACAACTTCACCGGGTGCCCGAGCAGGCGGGCGACGAAGTACGTCGCGCTCGCGCGGTAGCCCACCAGGCAGTAGGTGACCACGGTGTCGCCCGGTCGCACCCGCTCGGCGTAGAGCGCGCGCAGCTCCTCGCGCGGGCGCAGCGTGGCGCGGTCCGCCTGGAAGAGCTGCTCCCACTGGAGCTGCCGCGCGCCGGCGAGGTGGCCGTCGCTCTTCACGCCGTACCGCTCCCCGGTGCCGAGGTACTCGACGTCGGTGCGCGTGTCGAGCAGCGAGAGGCCGGGCGATCCGAGCCGCGGCTCGAGCCAGGCGCTGGTGACGACGGCGTCGGCGCGCGGGCGGAGCGTGAGGCGGCCGCGCGCGGGCGCGGCGGGCACGACGGTGGACACCGGACGCCCCGCGGCGCGCCACGCCGTGAGCCCGCCGTCGAGCAGGGCGAAGCGCGTGTGCCCGACGTAGTCGAGCGTGAAGAGCACGCGGGTGGCCATGGGCGCGTCGTCGGCGTAGACGACGACGCGCGTCGAGTCGCCGATGCCGAGCCCCTCGAACACTTCGCGCAGCGCCTCCGGGGCGGGGAGCTCGGTGCCGAGCGTGCCGACGCGCGCCGTGACGCTGCCGTACGAGATGGCGCGCGCACCGGGGACGTGCCCGCGGTGGTACGCCGAGTCGTGGACCACGTGCAGGACGACCACGTTCGGGTCGTGCAGGTGGTCGGCGAGCCAGTCGGGGGAGACCACCATGCCCGGCTCGGGCGGCTGGGCGAGGGCGGCGGCGAGGGCGAGGAGCGGGGCGATCGGCATGGGCGGCTCGGACGGAGGGTGTGCCTCCACGATGGCGCCGGGCGGCCGTCGGGGCGAGTGGCCGGCAGGCCGCCATGCGATAGCTTTCGGCCATGTCCGCCCCGCACCGCGTCGCGATCCTCGCCCTCCCGTCGGTCGTCCCGTTCGACCTCGGGGTGCCGGTGCAGGTGTTCGGCTATCCGCGCGACGACCTCGGCGCCCGCCGCTACGAGGCCGTCGTGTGCGGCGCGCGGCGCGGGCGCGTGCCGACCGCGGGCGGCTTCGACCTGCACGTGGCGCACGGGCTGGAGGCGCTGGCCGACGCGCACACGGTCGTGGTGCCCGGCGTCGACGACCTGTCGCTCCCGATCCCGCCCTCGGCGACGCGCGCGCTGGCCGACGCGCACGCGCGCGGCGCGCGCGTGGTGTCCATCTGCACCGGCGCCTTCGTGCTCGCGGCCGCGGGGCTGCTCGACGGGCGCGCGGCGACCACGCACTGGCTGGACGCGCCGGCGTTCCGCGCGCGCTTCCCGCGCGTCGCGCTCGACCCCGACGTGCTGTACGTGGACGAGGGGAGCGTCCTGACGTCGGCCGGCATCGCCTCGGGGATCGACCTCTGCCTGCACGTGGTGCGGCGCGACTACGGCGCCGCGGTCGCCAACGCGGTGGCGCGGCGGCTGGTGGTGGCGCCGCACCGCAGCGGCGGGCAGGCGCAGTTCGTTCCGCAGCCGGTGTCGGCGCCGCGCGGGCTGCAGCTCGAGGGGACGCGCGGGTGGATGCTGGCGCGGCTCCCCGAGCCGCTGACGGTGGCGCGCATGGCCGAGCACGCGGGGATGCCGTTGCGCACCTTCGCGCGCCGCTTCCGCGCGGAGACGGGGACGTCGCCGCTGCACTGGCTCCTGCGCCAGCGCCTCCTGGCCGCGCAGCAGCTGCTCGAGGAGACCGACGAGTCGGTGGACCGCGTGGCGGGGCGCTGCGGCATCGGGTCGTCGGTGTCGCTGCGCGCGCACTTCCGGCGCGAGCTGGGCACGAGCCCCCTCGCGTACCGGCGCGCCTTCCGGGCCGGGCAGCGCCCCGGCGGCGGGCCCTCCTAGCACGCATCTCGCTTTCCCCGGCCCGCGACCCGCCGCGGGGCGCCGCGCGGCCGGGACGAGGACACCGGGCGGCGCGCGGGGAGGGGACGACGATGGCGAACGTGACGACGGCGAGCACGGCGAGCACGGCGCGCACGTGCGCGCGGAACGCGGGGGCGCGGACGACCGGGTGGCAGGATGCGATCGGTGGCCCGACGCGGCCGCGCGCGAGCCGGTGAGGCGGTCGATGGCGACGAAGACGGCACCCGCGACCAAGCGGACGGCGCGGAAGGCTTCCGCGAAGAAGGCGACCGCGAAGAAGGCGACCGCGAAGAAGGCGACCGCGAAGAAGGCGACGGCCAAGAAGGCGACGGCCAAGAAGGCGGCTGGGCGGTACACGGAGCCGGCGCTTCGCGAGCGGCTCAAGGCCCGCATCCTGAAGGGGAGCAAGGGCGGGAAGCCGGGCCAGTGGAGCGCGCGCAAGGCGCAGCTGCTGGCGCACGAGTACGAGGCCCAGGGGGGCGGCTACCGCGGCGGCCGCTCGGCCGCACAGCGGCACCTGTCCGCCTGGACGGAGGAGAAGTGGACCACCGCCGACGGGAAGAAGGCCGCCCGGAAGGGAGGCACGACCCGGTATCTTCCGGAGAAGGCATGGAGCAAGCTCTCGAAGGACGAGAAGGCCGCGACCAACCGGAAGAAGGTCGAGGGTTCGCGCCGCGGCCGACAGCACGTGGTCAACACCGCGCGCGCGAAGCGCGCGCGAAAGGCTGCGGCCCGTTGAGGCCGGCGGAGCGCCGGCCGGGAGTCACACCGTGACCGACATCCGCACGCCGCCGCACGCCGCCGCGGCCATCCCGGAGACGCAGGCGCCGGCCGTCGCCGGCGGAGCCCGTCCCGCCACCCCGGCGCCGCTGCCGCAGCGTCGCCCTCACGTCGTCGTCGTCGGCGGCGGGTTCGGCGGGCTGCGGGCGGCGCGCGCGCTGCGGAAGGCCGACGTCGACGTGACGCTCGTCGACCGCACGAACCACCACCTGTTCCAGCCGCTGCTCTACCAGGTGGCGACGGCGGTGCTGGCGCCGAGCGACATCACGATCCCGATCCGCTACGTGCTGCGGAAGCAGCGGAACGTGACCGTGCTGATGGCCGAGGTGCGGCACGTCGACCCGGAGGCGCGCACGCTGACGCTCGACGACAGCGGGTGGACGCTCTCGTACGACTACCTGATCCTCGCCGCGGGCGCGCGGCACTCGTACTTCGGGCGCGACGAGTGGGAGGACATCGCGCCGGGGCTTAAGAGCATCGCCGACGCGTACGAGCTGCGCCGCCGCTTCCTCACCGCGTTCGAGGAGGCGGAGAAGGCCGCGACCGAGGAGGAGCGGCAGGCGTGGCTGACGTTCGTGATCGTCGGCGGCGGGCCCACCGGCGTCGAGCTGGCGGGCATGATCCCCGACACGGCGCGCGCCTTCCGTCGGGACTTTCGCAACATCGACACGTGCGACGTGCGCGTCATCCTGCTGGAGGGCAGCCCGCGCGTGCTGGCGGCGTTCCCCGAGAAGCTGCAGCAGGAGGCGAAGCGCGACCTGGAGGAGCTGCGCGTGCAGGTGCGGCTCTCGTCGATCGTGACGCGCGTGGAGCTCGACGCGGTGTACGTCGGCGAGGAGCGCATCCCGACGCACACGGTCTTCTGGGCGGCCGGCAATGCGGCCTCGCCGCTCGGCAAGCAGCTGGGCGCGCCGATCGACCGCGCCGGGCGCGTGCAGGTCGAGTCGGACCTCTCGGTGCCCGGACATCCCGAGGTGTTCGCGATCGGCGACATGGCGTACGTCACGAGCGAGGGGAAGCCGGTGCCGGGCGTGGCGCCCGCGGCCAACCAGATGGGCGAGCACGCCGCGGCGAACCTGCTCGCGACGCTCCGCGGCGAGCCGCGACGCCCCTTCCGCTACGTGAACAAGGGCGACCTCGCGACCATCGGCCGCCACCGCGCCGTGGCGTCGTTCGGGAAGCTGCAGCTCGAGGGCTACCTCGCGTGGTTCCTCTGGCTCTTCGTCCACATCCTCTATCTCGTCGGCTTCCGGAACCGGGTGAGCGTCCTGGTGCAGTGGACGTACGCGTACTTCACCTGGCAGCGCGGCGTGCGGCTGATCAGCGGCGTGATGGCGCGCCACAACAGCACCGGCACCTCCACCGAGCCGCCGGCGTCGTCTCCGCCGATCCCCGGCTGGAAGTAGCGGCATTCGACGACTCCGCGCGGATCGTTGGGATCGGACGGATCCGCCGGCGTCGGCACGGGGCCTTGCCGAACGGCGGGCGATCGGGCACCATCGCAGGCGGCGCGACGTTCGGAGCCGGCGACGCAGTCGTCCCGAGGAGTTCGCGCCGCCGCTCCCCCGTCCGAACTGCAGTCATGACCGATTCGCCGTCCCTTCGCGTCCTGCTGGCCGAAGACGATGCGACCACCCGCGAGCTCCTCGTCGAGGTGCTCGAGAAGTATGGCCACACCGTCGTCGCCGACGTCGGCGACGGACGTTCGGCGATCACGCGCGCGCAGGCCGAGCGCCCCGATCTCGTCCTGCTCGACGTGCACATGCCCGACGCGACCGGCATCGAGGCGGCGCGCGCGATCTCGGCGGAGCTGCCCGACACGGCCGTCGTCCTCATCACCGCCGACGAGGCGCTGTCGCTGAGCCGCGAGGACGTCGAGAGCACGCGCGCGATCACCGTGCTGCACAAGCCGATCCGGCCGGCGATGCTCGACTCGCAGCTGCGCCTCGCGCGCCAGCACGCGCTCGTCCTCGCGCAGCTGCGCCGCGAGGCGGCGGACGCGCGGCAGGCGGTCGCGGCGCGGAAGATCATCGAGCGCGCCAAGGGCATCCTCATGCGCCGGACCGGCTGCTCCGAGCAGGACGCCTACCGCATCCTGCAGCGCAGCAGCCAGGACCGCTCGGTGCCGATGGTCGACGTCGCGCGGGCCGTGCTCGACTCGGAGCCGGGCGCCGCCTAGAGGAACGATTCCCCGTCGAGTCCCGCGGGGATCGGCAGCCCGAGCGCGGCGAGCGCGCTCGGCATCACGTCGACCGTGCGGCGCGGCGTGCGTCGCACGGGGCGGTTGGTGAGCAGGGGCACCATCATGTGCTCGCGGTGCAGCGCGCCGTGCGACGAGAGGTGCGGGATCGGCTCGTAGCGCGCGCGCAGGTCCCAGTCGCGCGCCGCGGAGACGATGACCTCCCCGGAGCGCGGCGCGCCCGCGAGGTGGGCGATCTGCACGATCGCGTCCGGGTAGTCGCCGGCCGTGCAGGCGTCGAACGCCGCGTCCGCGTCGAGCGCGTCGAGCGCCCCGCCGAGGGCGAGCGGATCGCCGTCGAGCGGACGGTAGCCGTAGCGGTAGGCGTGCGCCGGTGGCGTGCCGGCACCGGGGGATGCCGCGGCGGCCGACGCGTCGAGCGTGCGCGTGACCAGCGCCGCGCCGCGCCCGCGCCCGCGCACCTCGCACGCGTCGGGGCCGTGCGGCAGCAGCAGCAGGTCGACGGAAGGGCGGAGCAGCAGGTCGGCGACGGCGCCGCCCCAGCGCGGCGCGAGCGCGGGCCACCACGGCCGCTCGCGCCGCCCGAGCTCCAGGTAGACGTGCGCCATCGCGTTGCCGCTGACCATCACCGCCACCTCGCGGCGCGGCGCGGCGGTGAAGGGGTGCGCGACCGTGCGGTGGCCGCGCGCGCGGAACCAGTCGGCGAGGTCGTCGTGCGCCTTCACCGGCGAGTGCCCGTGGTCGCTGACGACCCAGAGGTGCATGTCGCGCCACCAGCCGCCGCGCTCCGCGTCGGCGCGCAGCTCCGCGGCCACCTCGTCGACGATGCGCATCGCGCCGGCGACGATCGGCGCGCCGTGCCCCGCCGAGTGCGACGTCTTGTCGATGCCGGTGAGCGCGCAGAAGACGACGCGCGGCGCGCGCGCGCCGGCGGCGTGGCCCTCGCGCACGCGGCGCGCGACCTGCCCCCCGATGTCGCGGTCGATCCGCAGCCAGCCCGCGACGTTGCCGCTGAAGTGCGTGCGCGCGGCGCGCAGCGCGAAGCCCGCGCCCCGCGCGAGGCGGTCGGGCGCCGCGAGCCCGCGGCCGATCACGTTGAGCGCCGCGAGCCCGGGCGGCGCGAGCTCGAACAGCGTCGGCGCGTCGGGCGCGAGGTCGCGGTCGACGTGGCGCATCTCCGCGCCGACGTAGCTGCGCGTCGCGTCGGGCCACGTCGCGCGCGTGCGCGCGCGGTCGAACCAGCGCAGCCCCGGCAGCCCGATCGGTCCCGGGAAGCGGCCCATCAGGAAGGGCGCGTACGCGGGCCCGGTGACCGACGGGAAGGCGGTGGCGACCGAGTGCAGCGCCCCCTCGGCGCGCAGGCGCGCCAGCGCGGGCAGCGAGCCGTCGTCGAGCGCGTGCGCGAGCGCATCGGGACGCGCGCCGTCGGCGACGAGGATGACGACGAGAGACAACGGACAGCGGTGAGGGACGGCGGGCTCCACGCCGGCTGGCGCGGTTCGTGACGGGCGGCGTACGTTCCCGCCCATCGTCCCACGCGCGCCGCGCGCCAGGGGCCCGGCACCAGGAGAGCGATGACGAAAGCTAGCACCACACGCCGCGGCGCGACCCGCACCGCATCCCGCAGCGCGGCCGGCGACGAGCGTCGGGCCCCCGCGCGCACTACGGCACGCGCCGCGACGCGCGCCGCGGGCGCGTCCGCCACGAGCGCGACCAAGACCGCGAAGACCGCGAAGACCGCGAAGACCGCGAAGGCGACGAAGGCGACGAAGGCGACGGCGAAGCGCGCGGCGCCCGCCGGCGCGAAGCAGGCCACGAGGTCGGCGGGGGAAGGCGCGCTGAGCGCCGCCGCGCGGAAGGCCGTCGGCGCCGCGAAGCCGCGCACCGCGTCGGGCAAGCGCGCGAGCCCCGACGTCCTCGCCGCGGCCGAGCAGAACGCGCGCGAGGGGCTGCGCGAGCGCACCGAGGAGGGGCACCGCAAGGCCGGGCGCACGCCGCCCACGCAGAGCGCGGAGCCGGCGGCGCGTCAGAAGGGCGCGACGCGCGTCGTGATCGACGAGTCGATCCGCGACTACCCGGTGATGACCGAGGACGAGAAGCTGCTCGCGCTCCCCGATGGCGGCGGCAAGCAGGCGTTCGACTTCACGCGCACCGACACGTGGCGCGTGATGCGCATCATGGGCGAGTTCATCGAGGGCTTCGACACGCTGAGCAAGGTGCGGCGCGGCGTGACGATATTCGGCTCCGCGCGCACGGGCCCCGACGACCCGCAGTACCAGGCGGCCGCCGAGGTGGGGCGGCTGCTCGCGGAGGCCGGCTTCGACGTCATCACGGGCGCGGGCCCCGGGATCATGGAGGCCGGCAACAAGGGCGCGCGCGAGGGCGGGGGCCACTCCGTCGGCTGCAACATCGAGCTGCCGTTCGAGCAGGGGAGCAATCCCTACGTCGATACGCTCGTCAACTTCCGCTACTTCTTCGTGCGGAAGACGATGTTCATCAAGTACTCGGTCGCGTTCATCATCTTCCCCGGCGGCTTCGGCACGCTCGACGAGCTGTTCGAGGCGGTGACGCTGATCCAGACGGGCAAGATGTACCAGTTCCCCGTCATCCTCTTCGGGCGCCACTACTGGGCGGGGCTCGTGCGCTGGCTGCAGACGCGCGTGCTGCAGGAGGGGAAGATCTCCCCGGGCGATCTGGACCTCATGCTCCTCACCGACGATCCCCGCGAGGCGGTGGCGGCGGTGGTCGCGGCGTACGGCGCGCAGCGGCAGCGCGCCGCGGAGGTCGGCGGCGACGAGGCGCGCGCCGACTGACGCGCGTCGATCGGCACCGCCCGAACGCGACGAGGCGCGAGGAGCTTAGCTCCTCGCGCCTCGTCGCACGTCGTGCGTGTGGGAGCGTCGTGCTACTCGCCCACCTGCTGATGGATCGTCTTCAGCTCGACGACCTTCAGCCGGCGCGTGGTCGCCGGCAGCTTGAGGATCGCCACCTCGCCCACCGCCTTGCCGAGCAGCGCGCGTCCGATCGGAGAGCCCATGCTGACGTGGCCCTCCTGGAACTCGACGGCGTCGCCGAACATGAGCGAGTACGTCTCGCGCGGGCCGCCCTTCTCGTCCTCGACGACGACGACGGAGCCGAGGCCGACGCGGTCCTCGGGAATCTGCGACGGGTCCACCGACGACAGCTTGCTGAGGCGCGAGTGCAGGTGGCCGAGGCGCGCCTGCACGAACTGCTGCCGCTCGAGCGCCGCCTTGTACTCGCTGTTCTCGCGGAGATCGCCGTGCTCCACCGCCGTCCGGATCTCGTTCGGGAGCGTGACGTTCAGCTCGTACTGCAGCCGCTCCGCCTCGTCCGAGAGTTTCCGCTTCAGTTCTTCGATCATCGGGTTTCCAGCCTGCGCTCCACGGGGAAGCGCCTCCGAGGCAGACGAGCCATGATCCCGGACGACCAGGGCGCCGTGGCGCGCCGGATCCGGGAACGGCAAAAGGGAACGCCCGACCGCGAGAGGCCGGGCGCTGTCCCCAGTTCTCGCAATGTAGCGCTGCCCGGGAGAGGCGCAAAGGTCGCGCCGGTGGGGCGCCCTCCCGCCGGCGGGCGCCCGCTCCGGCGGCGCCGGGGGCGCCGGGCGCTTCCTGCTGCGGGCACGAGGCCCTAGCGTGTTCGGCATGCTTCGCACCGAGCGCCACGACGACGTCACGCGGCTCGCCTTCGCGTCGCCGGTGGGACGGCTCGTCGGCTACTCGGCGAGCGTCTACGTCGTCGCGCGCGGCGCGCGCTCGGTGCTCGTCGACACCGCGTTCGCGCGCGCCGGCGACGCGCTGCTCGGCGCCCTGCGCGCGGTGCACGGCGGGCGCGCGCCGCGCGAGGCGCTGGCGGGCGCGGTGCTCACGCACGCCCACGAGGATCACGCCGGCAACGCCGCGCGGCTCGCGCGACTCGGCGTGCCGCTCGCGATGGGCGCCGCCACGCGCGCGGCCATCGCGTCCGTCGCGCCGATCGCGCTCTATCGCCGCGTGACGTGGGGGGCGATGGCGCCGCTGGTCGAGATACCGGCGCCGTTCGATCCGGCGCCGCTCGTGCTGCTCCCCACGCCGGGGCACTCGCCCGACCACCACGTGCTCTGGGACCCCGAGCGCGCGACGCTGTTCGGCGGCGACCTCTTTCTCGGCGTGAAGGTGCGCATCGCGCACGAGCACGAGGATCCGCGCGCGCTCGCGCGCTCGCTGCGCACGGCGGCCGCGCTGCGACCCGCGCGGCTGTTCGACGCGCACCGCGGGCTGGTGCCCGACCCCGTCGCCGCGCTCGAGGCGAAGGCCGGGTGGATCGAGGACACGATCGCCGCCGTCGAGCGTCTGCTCGATGCCGGCTGGCCCGCGCGGCGCATCCGCGACGAGGTCCTGGGGCGCGAGGAGTTCACCGGACTCGTGTCGTTCGGCGAGTACTCGCGCACGAACCTCGTGCGCGCGGTGCGGCGCGCGCGGGCGACCGCCGCGTGAGTCGCGCATGACGTCTCCCGAGCGCGCGCGCGGCGCGCTGGAGCGCGCCGGGGTGGTGCCGCCGGGACGGGCGTCATGAGCCTGCACGACGACGACGCGCCGCCCACCGATCCCGCGCTCGACGCCGAGGTGCGGGCGGCGGCGTTCGCGCGCGACCGGACGCGCGCCGACGCGCCGGCGTCCGACGTCTCCGCGGAGCGCCTGCAGGATGCCGTCGCCGGACGCCTCGCGTCGGAGGAGCGGCAGCGCGTGCTCGACGCGACGCGGCGCACGGAGCAGGGCCGTCGCGAGGTGGCGCTGCTGCGCACCGCGCATCGCGCCGCCGGCGACGCGGGGCCGGCGGGCGGACGCGCCGACGCCCCGTGGTGGACGCGCCCGGGGCTCGCCGCGGGCGCAGCGCTCGTGATCGCGGCGGGACTCGGCGGCGGCGCGTGGTGGCAGGCGTGGCACGCGTCGCCCAACGCGGTCGACGCCGGGACGCTGCGCGCGGCCGCGGTGGCCGCCGACGAGATCCGGCTGGTGCGGTCGGACGTGACCGCGGGCGAGGGCGCGCGGCTCGCCTGGCGCGCGGTGCCCGGCGCGGCGCGCTACCACGTCGAGGTGCTCGCGGCCGACGGCGCGGCGGTGCACGTGATGAGCACCACCGACACGACCGTCACGCTGCCCGCGACGGTGCAGCCGCCGTCCGGCACGAGCTACGAGTGGTGGGTGCGCGCGCGCCTCGCGGACGGCGGCACGCGGCGCTCGGGCGCGGGACGGCTGCTCAGCGCGCGCTGACCGCGCGGGCGAGGCGGCGCACGTCGGGATCGCCCATCAGCGGGCGGCGGGGGATAGGCGGGTGCGCATGCGCCGATCGCGCGGCGCCGCTACGGATCGATGCCGAACAGCCGCGCCGCCTCGCGGTCGTAGTCGGCGAGCGCGTGCGCCGTCGCCGCCTCGTCCCAGCCGAGCAGCGGCGCGACGAGCGCGGCGGCACCGCGTGCGGCCGCGCGCCCGGCGTCGCGCGTCTCGAACGCGATCGGCGTCCGTCGCACCAGCAGATCGGCGAGCGTGCAGGCCAGCTCGCGCGTCACCGCGTGCACGAGCTCCGCGCCGACGTACGGGAGCGCGGGCACGATGCGCGCGGCGAGCCGTGCGTCGCGCGCGGCGAGCGCCCACACGTCGCGCCATGCTGCGCCGTGCGCGCGCACCAGGCGCTCGGCCACCACGTCGTCGCCCACCGCGCGCCGCGCCTGCGCCCGCTCGTCTGGCGCGAGGGTGCCGCCGGGGAGCGGGCGCAGGTGCGTGCGCGGACGGCGCGCGCTCCCGTCCAGGAGGGCGGTCGCCGAGTCGACCACCTGCGCCGCCATCGCGCGATACGTCGTGAGCTTGCCGCCGCTCACCGTCACGAGGCCGCGCGGGTCGCGCTCGATGACGTGCTCGCGCGAGGTGGCCGCGGTCCCGCCGCCCGCGGCCGCGCGGCGCGCGGCCGCGGCCAGCGGGCGGACGCCGGCCCACGCGCTGACGACGTCGTCGCGCTGCAGGCGTGCCTGCGGGAAGAAGCCGTTCGCGGATCGCAGCAGATACGCCACGTCGGCCTCGGTCGCGCGCACCTCGTCGGGGCCGCGCTCGGCGGGCGTCTCGGTCGTGCCGATGATCGTGAACGCGCCGGCGGGGAGCACGAACATGACGCGCCCGTCGACGGGGGAGAGCAGCGTCACCGCGCCGCGATTGCCGACCCGCGCGGCCGGCACCGCGAGGTGCACGCCCTTGGCGCCGAGCACCGCGTCGCGCTCGCCGGGGTGGACGAGGCGGCGCACGGCGTCGCCCCACGGCCCGGCGGCGTTCACCACGACGCGGGCCGTCGCGTCGATCGTCGCGCCGCCCAGCGCGTTCTCGATCTCCAGGCGGACGGCGCCGCCGTCGCGAGCCGGGAGCCGCATCGCCCGCACGGCGGCGTGGTTCACGACGCAGGCGCCCGCCTGCGCCGCGTCGAGCGCGGTGGCGAGCGTGAGGCGCGCGTCGTCGGTCGCCGCGTCCCAGTAGTGCGCGCCGCCCACCAGCCCCTCGGGCGCCAGCGCGGGCTCGCGCGCCAGCACGCCGGCCGCGCCGAGCGGGCGGTGCAGCGCGACGTTGCGGAAGAGCGCGAGCCCGTCGTAGAGCGCGAGCCCGGCCAGCAGCTGCCAGCGCGGGACGCGCGCGCCGCGGTACACCGGCCAGGTGAAGCCGAGCGGGCGCACGAGATGCGGCGCGGTGCGCAGCAGGATGCGGCGCTCGCGGCTCGCCTCGAAGACGAGGCCGAGGTGTCCGTGCTCGAGATAGCGCACGCCGCCGTGCACCAGACGCGAGGAGCGGCTGGAGGTGCCGGCCGCGAAGTCGTCGCGCTCGACGAGGGCGACGCGGAGCCCGCGCAGGGCGGCGTCGCGGGCCACGCCGGCGCCCGTGATGCCGCCGCCGACGACCAGGAGGTCGAACGGACCGGCACCGAGCGCGGCGAGCGCGGCCGCGCGTGCGGCGCGCGGATCGGCGTTCGGCGCGGGGGCAGGGTGGGGACGGGAGGCGACGGCGCTCACGATCGGAAAGGTACGCGTCGGCCGCGCCGGCGCCCGTCCGGAGACGCCTCGCCCCGCATGGCGGGCTGTGGCGTGCGCGCGACGGAGCGTGGCCCCGGCGCGTCGTCGCAAGACATCCGTTTACGGCCGCGGCCGCTGCGGTCACTTTGCAAGTGGTTGCCGGAAAATGGCTTGCAAATCAGCGGCGTCGCCGTGCCGCGTTTGTGACAGGTGACCAATGGCGAGCGCGCAATGTGCGGCTAGACTGTTGGCCTCGTGCCGCGCACGGTCGCGCCGGTACCGTCCTTCCACCGTCGTCCCTTCCATGTCGATCCCTTCCGTTCGACGCGTGACGCACGTCCGTCTCGTGACGGCCGTGCTCGCGTTCGGCGCGCTGCTCGCCGGCTGCTCCTCCGCCGAGCAGGCCGTGGCGCCCGTGCCGTCCACCCTCCGCGCCGACGTGGCGCCCGTGACCGCCGCCGACCTCGCGACGGGCGGCGTCGTCATCAGCCAGGTCTACGGCGGCGGCGGCAACTCGGGCGCGACGCTCAAGTACGACTTCGTCGAGCTGCACAACACCAGCTCGACCACGGCCTCGCTGGCCGGGTGGTCGCTGCAGTACGCCTCGACGACCGGCACGACCTGGAACAACCGCGTCAACCTGTCGGGCAGCATCCCGCCGGGCGGCTTCTTCCTCGTCCAGCTGCAGGGTGGCACGAGCGGCACGGTGGATCTGCCCACGCCCGACCTCGTCGCGAACAGCACGACGGGCAACATCAACATGGCCGGGGCCGCGGGTAAGATCGCGCTCGTCCGCACCACGACGCAGCTGCCGAGCGTCGCCTGTCCGACGTCGAGCGACATCGTCGACCTCGTCGGCTTCGGCAACGGCACGAACTGCTTCGAGGGCACGGTCGGACCGACCCTCTCGCTGAGCGTCACGAACGCCGCCATCCGCAACGGTGACGGCTGCACGGACCTGAACGACAACCGGAACGACTTCACCATCGCCACGGCCGCGCCGCGCAATTCGGCGACCACGAAGCTCTGCGGCGCCGGGCCGTCGGTGGTCGTGACGGTCACCGCCGCGCCGACGTCGATCCAGGTCGGCGGGACGTCGACGCTCAACGCGACGGTCACGCAGAACGGCGCGACGATCACGCCGACGATCACCTGGAGCGTCACGCCGGCGAACGTCGTCACGCTGTCGGGCACCAGCGGCGCCTCGATCACCGCGACCGGTGCGGCGGCCGGGTCGGCGACGATCACCGCCTCCGCGAACGTCGACGGCACGGTCTACACGCGCTCGGCCGCGGTCACGGTCACGGCGCCGGCCGGCGCCACGGCGCGCATCTCGATCGACCGGACGCGCTCCGTCCCGCTCGACTCGACGATCCAGCTGAACGCGACCGCCTTCGACGCGAACAACGTCCAGATCCCCGGGATGACGTTCACGTGGAGCACGACGACGCCCGAGCTGGTGACGGTCAGCCCGTCCGGCCTCTTCACGCCGAAGGCTGCTGGACGCGCGCTCATCGACGTCCGGTCGGCCGACGGCTACACGCGGAGCGGCTACTTCCTCGACATCGTGGCGGCCGGCACCGGCGCGCTCGCGGTGACGACGTTCCGCGACGGCGCGGCGCTCCCCGTCGGCTTCCAGGACATCCTCAACGTCCGCGACGCCGCGACCAACGCGTCCATCATCACCGGGCTGACGTTCGCCTCCTCGGCGCCGGCCATCGTCTCCGTCGAGACGGACGGCACGATCACCGCGAAGGCGCTCGGCTCGGCGGTCATCACCGTGACCGAGACGGCGACCGGCCGCAGCGGCACCTTCGGCGTGAGCACGGTCAACGCCGCGGCCGCGAACCCGTCGATCTACCAGAACCACCTCGAGTTCGGCACGCCGACCGACGCGACGCCGGCGAACGACCTCCTGCTCAACGGCCGGAGCACGTTCGTCGCCTCGTACAACGAGCAGCTCGGACAGCCGAACTGGGTGGCGTACAACCTCGACGCCGCGCACGACGGCACGGTCGCGCGCTGCGACTGCTTCACGCACGACCCGCTGCTGCCCGCCAGCTTCACGCGCATCTCGAGCGCCGATTACCTGAGCAGCGGCTACTCGCGCGGTCACATGGTGATGTCGAACGACCGCACCATGGCGCCGTACGACAACGCGACGACGTACCTGTTCAGCAACATCATCCCGCAGACGGCCGCCAACAACGAGGGGCCGTGGCAGAGCCTCGAGCAGGCGCTGGGCGACAGCGCGGCGGCGGGCCGTGAGGTCTACATCATCGCTGGCGGCGCCAAGCACCAGGGGACGCTGAAGAACCTCGGCAACGTCGCGATCCCCACGCGCACGTGGAAGGTCGCGGTGATCATGGGCAAGGATCAGGGCCTCGCGCAGTTCGGCACGGGCGCGGGCGTCAGCGTCATCGCCGTCGACATGCCGAACACGGCGACGATGCCGAGCAGCAACTGGCGCTCGTACGTCGTGTCGGTCGACTCGGTCGAGGCGCTGACCGGCTACGACCTGCTGTCCGCGCTGCCCGACGGCATCGAGCAGCTCGTCGAGGCGCGTCGCGCCGGCGTGCGCCAGCGCTCCATGGACGTGCAGCCCGGCACGCTCAGCCTGAGCGGCACGTCGGTCGTCAACGTCACGCTGCTCTCCGAGTCGGACTTCGACGCGAGCACGGTGAATGCGGCCGATCTCCGCCTCGCCGTCAACGGCGGCGCTGCGGTCGCGCCCCTCGTGCGCGGCACGGTGGTGAGCACGACTGTGCGCGACATGAACGGCGACGGGCGGCTTGACCGCACCATCTCGTTCAGCATGAGCGCCCTGCGCGCCGCCGGCTTCTCGGCCACTGCGCGCGAGCTCGTGCTGCGCCTCGCGGGTGCGACGCCCGCTTGGGAGGCGTTCGACCTGACGCCGGCGAACGTCGTCCCCTGACCTCCTTTCGGAACCCCGCCGGCCGTCAGACGACGGCCGGCGCCTCCTCCTTCTTCTTCGCAAGCCCCGCCATGCGCTTCGCTTCCTCGCTCCGCTCCCTGCGCGCCGTCGCGCTCGGCGCCCTGTTCTCGCTCGGCGCGCTCGCCGGCACCTCGCGCGCCGCGGAGGCGCAGCCAACCGTCTCGGTGGCGTACGACGGCAGCTGCGGGCCGATGCTCGGCTGCGGCTTGGTCCAGTTCAGCATCGTCAACGGCTCGGGCCAGACCCTCGAGCTGAACTCGCTCACGCTGGTCGCCTCCAGCGGCTCGTTCGCCTTCACGCCGGCGAGCGGTCAGGTCACGGTCGGGTTCAGCGATGACTTCGGCCTCTTCTCGGCCCCGGGCGAGGTGTCGAACGCCGGTAGTCAGCTGTTCGTCGATTTCGCGGGCGGCGGTGCGCTGTTCACGCTGTCGGCGGGCGCGACGGGATTCCTCGAGTTCGACCTGGCGGCGACGCCGCAGCTCGCGACCGGCGCGTTCACCTTCGCGGGCCAGACCGTGACGGGCGCGTCGATCACCGGCACGGTCGCGGCGGCCTCGGTCGTCCCGGAACCCTCGACCTACCTGCTGATGGCGACCGGCCTGGGCGCCCTCGGCGTGCTGGCGCGCCGCCGCCGCACGCGGTAACGTCTGGCCGGACCGGGCAGACGCGGGCCTCACGTACCCGCACGCCCGGCAGTCGAACGGGGCCGGCGCTCATCGAGCGCCGGCCCCGTTCGCGTTCCAGCCGTCGCGTCAGCTCGTCGCGCGCGTGCGCCCGATCGTGATGAGCGCGACCGCGGCCACGATCACCGCCGACGCCGCGACCGTGCGCGGCCCGACCGGCTCCCCGCCGAGCGCCCATCCCAGCAGCACCGCGACCACGGGGTTCACGTACGCGTACGTCGCGACCTTCGCCGGCGCCGCGTGGCGCATCAGCCAGATGTAGGCGGTGAAGCCCACCAGCGACCCGAACACGACCAGGTAGCCGAGCGCCCACCGTGCGCGCAGCGCCCCCGGGTCGTCGCGCAGGACGCCGGCGAGCGCCTCGGCGGTGAAGTCGCCGTGCAGCGCCGCGATCCCCACCAGCAGCACGCCGCCGACCAGCATCTGCAGCGCGGAGCCCAGGAAGGGCGACGCCGGGGCGTGCCGGTGGCGCATGAGCATCGAGCCCACCGCCCAGGTCAGCGACCCGCCGAGCGCGAGCGCGCTCCCCACCGGGTCGACGCTGCCGGGCCCGCCGCCGAGCTGGGCCGGACCGACCAGCAGCCCCACCCCTCCGAGGCCGAGCGCGGCGCCGGCGAGCACCAGCCCGGTGGGGCGCTGTCCGCCCGGACGCAGCCAGTCGAGCAGCACCATCCAGATCGCGAGCGAGGCGGCGAGCAGCGCCACGACGCCGGACGGCACCGTGCGGCCGGCCCACGCCACGCCGCCGTTGCCGCCGACGAACAGCAGCGCGCCCGTGATGGCCGCCCACAGCCAGACGCGCCGCGTCGGCCAGGTCGGGCGCTCGCGCCACGCCACCCAGCCGGCCAGCAGCAGCCCGGCCAGGATGAAGCGCACGCCGCCCATCAGGAACGGTGGGATGCGCTGCACCGCGATGCGCATCGCCAGGTACGTCGAGCCCCAGACGACGTAGACGATCGCGAACGCCAGCAGCAGCTGGGCACGCGTGGGGCGATCGGAGGTCGGCACGCCACAAGGTAGCGGGGCGGTGAAGCCCGTCCGGGTGCGCCGCGCCCGGCCATTCGCGGCCTGACGTGTGCAACCGCACGTCCAACCGGTGGCGACCACGCCCTCGGCCACTACGTTCCGCGCTCATGACCGACCCGAACCTCCACACGCCCGTCCCTTATGGCGTTCCCGGCCGTCGCGTCGCGATCGTCGCCGGGCTGCGCACGCCGTTCGCGAAGGCGGGCAGCACGCTCGCCGGCCTCTCCGCGACCGAGCTGGGGCGCCGCTGCGTCTCCGAGCTCATCGCCCGCACGGAGCTCGACGCGCGCGAGGTGCAGGCGATCGCGTTCGGCACGGTCATCCCGTCGGTGCAGGAGCCGAACATCGCGCGCGAGATCTCGCTGCTGCCGCAGCTGCCGCGCGGCATCCAGAGCTTCACCGTCAGCCGCGCGTGCGCGTCGGCGAACCAGGCCGTCACCGACGCGGCCGACCAGATCATCGTCGGGCACCTCGACTGCGTCGTCGCCGGCGGCGCGGAGTCGCTGTCGCAGGTGCCGGTGCTGCACTCGCGCCGCATGAGCGACATCCTCGTCGCGGCCAGCAAGTCGAAGTCGATCGGCGGCCGCGTGAAGACGCTCGCCACCATCCGCCCGAAGGACCTCGTGCCGATCACGCCCGCGATCGCCGAGCCGTCCACCGGCGAGACGATGGGGCAGAGCGCGGAGAAGATGGCGAAGCTCAACGGCATCCGGCGCGAGGAGCAGGACGCGTGGGCGCTGCGCTCGCACCGCATGGCGGCGCAGGGCACGCGCGACGGGCGCCTGTTCGAGGAGATCATGCCGCTCTACCTGCCGGGCGGGCAGGTGATGGACCGCGACAACGGGGTGCGCGAGGACACCTCGCTCGAGCAGCTGGCGAAGCTCTCGCCGGTGTTCGATCGCCGGTACGGCTCGGTGACGGCGGGCAACGCGTCGCCGCTCACCGACGGCGCGGGCGCGGTGCTGCTGATGCGCGAGGACAAGGCGCGCGCGCTCGGCTACGAGCCGCTGGCGTACATCCGCAGCTACGCGTACGCCGCGCTCGATCCGGGCGAGCAGCTGCTGCAGGGCCCCGTGCTCGCGATGCCGGTGGCACTCGCCCGCGCCGGCCTGTCGGCGCGCGACGTCGACCTGATCGAGATCCACGAGGCGTTCGCGGCGCAGGTGCTGAGCAACCTGCAGGCGCTCCAGTCGCGCGCGTGGGCGGAGCGCGCTGGGTTCGCCGAGCCGGTGGGCGAGCTCGATCGCGACCGCATCAACGTCATGGGCGGCTCGATCTCGATCGGGCATCCGTTCGGCGCCACGGGCGCGCGCGTGCTGACGACGCTCTGTCGCGAGCTGCAGCGGCGCGACGGGCAGTTCGGCATGCTCTCGGTCTGCGCCGCGGGCGGCATGGGACACGTGATGATCGTGGAGCGCGCATGACGGGCGAGTCGCTGCATCCGGCGCTCGCGCTGGAGACGATCGACGGGATCGCCGTCGCGACCTTCGACCTGCCCGACTCGCCCGTGAACGTGCTCGGCGCCCTCGCGGCGGAGGCGTTCGGCGCGCTGCTCGACCGCGTGGAGCGCGACGCGACGATCCGCGCGGTGGTGCTGACGTCGGGCAAGGCCGACAGCTGGATCGCGGGCGCCGACATCGAGCAGTTCCTGACGGTGCGCGTCGCCGCCGACGCGGAGGCGCTCTCGCGCCAGGGGCAGGCGATGGTCGACCGCGTCGAGCGCGCGCGCGTGCCCGTCGTCGCGGCGATCCACGGCGCGGCGCTCGGCGGCGGGCTCGAGATCGCGCTCGCGTGCAGCTGGCGCGTCGCGACCGAGCACGCGAAGACGACGTTCGCGCTGCCGGAGGTGCAGCTCGGCCTCATCCCGGGCATGGGCGGCACGCAGCGGCTCCCGCGCCGCGTGGGGCTGCAGGTCGCGCTGGACATGATCCTCACCGGGCGCAACGTGCGCGCGCGCAAGGCGCTCGCGATCGGGCTGATCGACGATCTCGTGCACCCGTCGGTGCTGCGCGAGATCGCGGTGCGCCGCGCGCGCGAGCTGGCCGACGGCTCGCGCAAGCCGAACGAGGGGCCGCGCCGCTCCGGCACCGCGGGCACGCTGCGCGGCATCGTGCTCGAGGACAACCCGCTCGGCCGCACCGTGGTGTTCAGCAAGGCGCGCGAGACGGTGACCGCCAAGACGCGCGGCCACATGCCCGCGCCGCTCGCCGCGCTCGACGTCGTGCACGAGGGGTTCGCGCGCGGCATGGAGGCGGGGCTCAAGGAGGAGGCGCGCCGCTTCGGCGAGCTGGCGGTGAGCGACGTCTCGCGCGAGCTCGTGTTCCTCTTCTTCGCGACGACCGCGCTCAAGAAGGACACGGGCGCCGGCGACGGCGTGCCCGCGCGTCCCGTCCGCGCGCTCGGCGTCGTCGGCGCCGGGTTCATGGGCGCGGGCATCGCCGCCGTCGCCGCGAGGCAGGGCACGCCCGTGCGCCTCAAGGACGCCGATCACGAGCGCGTCGCGCGCGGCATCGACACGGTGCGCAACATCCTCGGCGAGGCGCTGCAGAAGAAGCGCGTCACGCGCCTGGAGTTCGCGCAGCAGCAGGCGCTGGTCACCGGCACCATCGACGACACGGGCTTCCGCAACGCCGACCTGATGATCGAGGCGGTGTTCGAGGATCCGGCGGTCAAGCGGCGCGTCCTGAACGCCGCCGAGCGCGTGGCGCCGGGCGCGGTGCTGGCGACGAACACGAGCACGATCCCGATCGAGCGGCTCGCCGACGGGCTGGAGGATCCGACGCAGCTCGTCGGCATGCACTTCTTCTCCCCCGTGCAGAAGATGCCGCTGCTGGAGGTCGTGGCGGGCACGCGCTCGTCGCCCGAGGCGATCGCGACGGCGGTGGCCTACGGCAAGCAGCTCGGGAAGACGGTCATCGTCGTCGGCGACGGGCCGGGGTTCTACGTGAACCGCATCCTCGCGCCCTATCTGAACGAGGCGGGCTGGCTGCTGGAGGAGGGCGTCGCCATCGATGCGGTCGACCAGGCGCTCGTGCGGTGGGGCTTCCCCGTGGGTCCGTTCCAGCTGATGGACGAGGTGGGGCTGGACGTCGCCGCCAAGGCGGGCGCCGTCGTCGGCGACGCGTTTGGCGCGCGGCTGGCGCCCGCGCCGGCGCTGCGTCGCGTGCTCGAGAGCGGGCGGGCGGGGCGGAAGGGGAAGCAGGGCTTCTATGCCTACGACGCGGACGGCAAGCGCCGCGGCGTCGATCCGAGCGTGTACGGCGTGGCCGGCGTCCCCGCGACGCGCGCGCCCGCGCCGCGCCGCGAGGACGGCACCCCCGCCGGTCCCACGGACGCCGAGATCGTCGAGCGCACGGTGTATCCGATGCTCGACGAGGCGGTGCGCTGCCTGGAGGACGGCGTCCTGCGCGCGCCGCGCGACGGCGACGTGGGCGCGGTGTTCGGCATCGGCTACCCGCCCTTCCGCGGCGGGCCGTTTCGGACGATCGACGCCCTGGGGGCGGATGCCGTGGTGCGCGCGCTGGAACTGCTGGCCGTGCGGGTGGGCGGCGGGCGGTTCGCGCCGAGCAAGCGGCTGCGCGCGATGACCTACGCGTCGGGGGACGCGGCGCGCTTCTACCGGCGCGAGGGGCGGCCGATCGACTGAGGGGTGACGCGGCGCGCGCTCAGTGCGCGTCGCGCTCCCGCCGCTTGCGGGTGGCGTCGGTGGGCGGCGCGATCGTGCGCGGATCCCACGGCAGTCGCGGGGGCGCCGCCGGCGCCTCGCTGCGGCGGCGCGGGCGCAGGCGCCGCCAGAGGTGCAGGCCGGTGGCCGGCCGGCCGGAGCGCCGGCGGTCGTACGGCGACCACGCGGTGGGGCCCGGGCGCGCGTGGCTGCCCGGCGGCGCCGCATCGATCACGCGGCGGGCGATCCAGACGATGAGCGCCGCCGCGCAGGCGGCCGCGAGTCCCAGCCGCCCGTACCAGGCCAGCGCGCCGCAGACGGCCCCGCCGGCGAGCGCGGCGCCGAGCACGGCGCTCCAGGTATGCTGTCGTCCGCCCACGATCGCCCTCGTCCGCGCGCTCGCGCGGGGTCATCCGCTCCACCCGTCCACGACGCGCCCACCGCGCCGGCCCGGAGGCGGGCAACGCACCTTGCAGGCCGTCGGCGCGCGGCGCGGGCGTCTGTTCCCGGGGGGGCTGCTCGGGCGCTCCGAAGGCCCCGGCGCACGCGGCGCTCCGGCCCGGGCGGCGGATTCGTACCCGTCCGGAACGAACGGAACACACCGCGGCGGTGTCTGACGACAGGAGAGCGGGGAGCGCGCGCGCAGGGGCGCGCGCGGCGCGGAGCGGGCGTGGTCGAGCGGTGCGGCGTGGCGCCGTCGACGCGGCCGGGCGGGCGGTGACTGGGCGGTAGCGGCCGAGTATATCTCCACGGAGCGCCCGGCTCGGCGCGGTGCACCGCCGAGCTGGTGACCCAGGTGCACGAACGGGGGTCTATCGGTCGTGGAGATGAGCGACGCGGCGATCGTCGCCCAGGTTCTGGGCGGGGACGTCGATGCATACGCCGAGCTGGTGGGGCGCTATCGCCCCCGCCTGTCGCGCTATGCACTGCGGATGCTCGGCAATCGGGAGGACGCGCAGGAGGCGTTGCAGGATGCCTTCGTGCGGGCCTACCGGTCGCTGGGTCGGTGTGACGATCCGGAGCGATTCGGGTCGTGGCTGTTCAGCATCCTCGTCAACCGTTGCCGGACGACGGGGGGGCGGTCGGCCCGGCGGGCGCGCACCTTCGTCTCGGACGAAGCCGCGACCCGGGTGGCCGTCGACGCGCACCCGGCCGAACAGGCCGCGTGGCGCGAGGAGATCGAGCGGGCCCTGGCCTTGCTCGATGCCGAACAACGCGAGGCATTCCTGCTCAAGCACGTGGAAGGCTTGAGCTACGAAGAGATGGCGGAACTCACGGGCGCGGGCGTCTCCGCGCTGAAGATGCGCGTCAAGCGGGCCTGCGACAGGCTGCGCGGGCTGCTGCAGGAGGCATACAGTGCTTGAGAGCGACCTGGCCGACCACGACGACGCGGACGACGTGATTCTTCACGTCGCGCGGACGTTGCGCCGGCCGGAAGACCTGGGCCCGTCGCTGGACGGAGCCGTGATGGCGGCGTTGCGCGCGGCCCCGATGGCGGTCGTCGCCGGCGGCGCGTCGCGCGAGACCGCCCGCTGGGCGCGGCAGCCCGCGCCCCGTGCGCGCCCCGTGGCGCGCGCCTGGGGCTGGCTGGTGCGGCCCCGCGCGATCCGGGTCTCCCCGATCGGCGCGCTCGCGGCGGCGGGGCTGGCCTTCGTGGCCGCCACGCTCGGCATGCGGCGCGACGCCACGCGGCAGCGGGTCGACGAGGGGCACACGGGCGAGTTCAAGGTGACCGGCGAGTTCCCGGCCGTCCGCAACACGACCGACCCGATGGTGACCGCCGCCGCGGCGCGCACGCGCGACACGGTGTTCGTGACCCGCTTCATGATCGTCGCGCCCACCGCGAAGCAGGTCGCGCTGGTGGGCGACTTCAACGACTGGGATCAGGCCTCGACCCCGCTGCTCAAGGTCGCCGCGAACGGCGTCTGGACGGCCGAGGTCAAGCTGCCCCCCGGCCGGTACGCGTACGCCTTCCTGGTCGACGGCCAGCGGTGGGTCGCGGATCCGACCGCGCCGCCCGCCGTCGGCGACGACTTCGGTCGACCGAGCTCGGTCGTGACCGTACGGAGGATCGACGCATGAGCACGACCGGGCGCCCCACGGGGGTGAACGCGCGCGACGGGAAGGGGGGGCGCGGACGCGTCGTCCGCGTCCTGGCCGGCTGGCTGGCCGCGCTCGCGCTCGTGAGCGCTCCGGACGTGCTCCCGGCGCAGCAGCCGGCGCAGCCGTCCGTGGCTCGCGGCTCCACGCCGGCCTGGCTGCGCGCCCGACTGGAGGGGCGCCTCGACTCGACCAATCGCGTCGCCGTCGAGCGGCTGATCGACTCGGCGCACGCGAGCGGGCTCCCTGCGGAGCCGCTGGTGGACAAGGCGCTCGAGGGCGCCAGCAAGCGTGCCCCGGGGCCGGCGATCCTGCGCGCCCTGCGCGCGATGGTCGCCGATCTCACGGTCGCGCGGCAGACGCTCGGTCCGCAGTCGCTGGCCGGCGAGCTGGCGGCGGGCGCGGTGGCGCTGCGCGGCGGCATCGACGACGACGCGCTGCGCCGGCTCCGGCGCGAGCGTCCCGGGCAGCCGCTGGTGGTCGCGCTCGGCGTGCTCACCGATCTGGTGGCGCGCGGCGTCCCGGCGACCGACGCGTCGCGCGCGGTGCTCGACCTCACGCAGGCCGGCGTCGCCGACGAGCAGCTCGTCGCCTTCCGCCGCGACGTGGAGCGCGACATCGGCATCGGCGCGCCGCCGGCGGTCGCCGCCGCGCTCCGCGCCAGCAACCTCGTGCTGAACTTCGCGGGGAACGGCGCCTCGGGCGCGGCGAGCCGCTCGCCGGCGCCGCGCAAGCCCTGACGGGCGAGCGTCACGCGCACGAGCGGCGGCACGGCGGGCGGCGACCGGGGATGGTCGCCGCCCGCTCGCGTTCCTGACGGAGCGTGGCGTCCGCGCCACAGCGCCTGCGCCGCGGTTGCGCGGCCACGTGGCGTCGTCGAGCGCTACCGTCGCCGCGGTCGAGCACGCGCGATACCTTCCAGGCATGCTCGTCCTCACCCCCCTGCGCACCGCGTGCCCCACGGCCTGAGCGCCGCATCGCATCGCCCGCGCACGCGGGCCCTCCGTTCGGCCGCGTGGACGCTCGGCGCGCTGGCCGCGGGCGGATGGGCGCGCGCGGCCGCCGCGCAGTTCGGGACGCGCGTCACCGCCAGCGTGGACGTCGGCGCGGCGAGCGTCGCCTACGACGAGTTCGAGCGCGCCAGCCTCGTCTCGGTCACGCCGACGATCCGCGTCGAGGGCGCGCGGACAATGTTCGTCGCCCGCGGCGCGTACTCGCGCTTCGAGACGGGGAGCTCGAGCGTGCAGGGCTCGGTCGCCGGCTCACTGGTGTCGCCCGCCTACTGGAACGTGCGCGGCGAGGCGTTCGTCACCGCCTCGGCGACCCGTTACCGGGACCTCCGCGCCGCGTCCAACGTCGCCGCGCTCGGCCGCCTGCACTACGCGACCGCGGACTACGGGATCTGGGGCGGGTCCGGCGCCGGCTTCGTCGCGCAGGGCCAGTTCTTCCCCGACGCGCTCATCCAGCTCGACATGGGCGCGTGGCGCCGCATCGGACGCACCGTGTACTCGCTGTCCGCCACGCCGACCTGGGTCGGGCGACCGGACGCGATCGGCTTCCCGGGGCCGCCGCCGGTCGGGCGCGTCGACTACACGGACTACACGGCCGCGATGCGGTGGCAGCACCCGAGCGCCGAGTTCGTCGCGTCGACCGGGGTGCGCGCAGGCGGGGGGCCCGATCACATCCCCGGCGCGCGCCGCTGGCTGGAGAGCTGGACCTCGGTATGGGTCACGCGCCGGCTCGCCCTCGTCGGCGGCATCGGCGCCTTCCCGAGCGACGTGCAGCAGGGGCTGCCCGGTGGCCGCTACGCCTCGGTCGCGCTGCGCGTGGCCACCGGGCGCCCACCCATCAACGATCCGGCGGTGCGCGCCGAGCTCACGCTGCCGTACGAGCTGAGTCGGCTGCGCCGCGGGCGCGCGAACGCGGAGCGGTTCGTGGTCGCCGACGACGCGAGCGGACTGCGCGTGATCACGGTGCGCGTGCCCGAGGCGGCGCGGGTCGAGATCATGGGCGACTTCACGGACTGGCTGCCGGCGCAGCTGTCGCGCGTGGGCCGCGACGAGTGGCGCCTCGCCATCGCGCTCGCGCCGGGCGTGCACCGACTGAACCTGCGCGTGGACGGCGGGCCGTGGACCGTGCCGCCGGGGCTCACCGCGGTACGCGACGACTTCGGCGGCGAGGTGGGGCTGCTGGTCGTGCGCTGAACGGACGGAGGGATGGTCGGGGCGCGAACCGTCGGCGCCGACCATCCCTCCGTCCGTTCTCGACGTCATCCGTCGCGCGCCGGCCTCGCTGCGGCCGGCGCGCGATCGCGTCTCAGCGGCGCTCGACCGTCAGCGGCACGTCGACGTACAGGTCGTGCGGCGGCACCACGTGGCGCACGCGGACGGTGTAGCTCCCCGCGGCGGCGGCGACGACGCGCCGGTCCAGCTGCACCACCGAGTCGCCCGGTGCGAGCGTGCTCGTCATGCTGTACGCCGCGCAGTGGATGAACGGATTGGCGAGCACCTGCTGGCGTCCGGTGTCGAAGTCCAGCCCGCACACCACGTGCTCCACGCGCACCGGCGTGGTGCCGCGGTTCACGAGCACCGAGCGGATGCCGATCGTGTCGCCCGTGGCGGGGCGCGACGGCGTGATGACGACGCGCTGCTGCAGCCCGTCGCTGGTGCGCTCGCCCTGGGCCGTGCTGAGCGCGGGGGGCGCGGTGATGGCGTCGACGGTCGAGCTGCTGCTGCAGGCGGCGGTGCCGAGCGCGAGGCCGGCCACGGCGCCGAGCGCGAGCCGACGAGCGGCGCGTGAACGGATCGAGTAGGACATGGGATCTTCGGTAATGAGGTGGAGCGGGCCCGCGGAGCGCGGCCGCATGGTGCGCGCCGTCGTTCCTGCCGGTGCTACCCGCTGCTCGTCGCGACGGTCACGCCCACGCACCGCCGGTTAGCTTCCTCGGGCGCGTCCGTCCGAGCCCGGTCCGTGCGGGCGCCCGCCACCCTCACGCACTCCGCGCATGCGCCACGCTTCCGTGCGTCGCCCTCTCGCCGCGGCCGCCGTCGCCGCGTCGCTCCAGTTCGTGCTCGCCGCGCCGCTGCCCGCGCCACTCGGCGCGCAGCAGCCCGCGCCCGCCGGCGCGCCGTCCGATCCGCGCCGCCTCTCGGTCGAGCGCATCTTCGGCGGCCGCGAGCTGGCCCCCGCCGGCGCGCCGGGCGTGCGCTGGATGCGCGACGGACGCTCGTACGTCGAGGCGCGCACGCCCGCGAGCGGGCAGGGTACGGAGCTCGTGCGCGTCGACATCGTGAGCGGTGCGGCGACGGTGCTCGCGCCGGCGAGCGCGCTCGTCGACGAGCGCGGACGCGCGATCGCCGTCGAGGACTTCGAGCTCTCGCCCGACGAGCGCAAGGCGCTGCTCTTCCACGAGTCGGTGCGCGTCTGGCGCACGAACACGCGCGGCACGTACCACGTCGTCGACTTCACGACGCGGCGCGTGACGCCGATCGCGACGATCACCACGACGGGCGCGCCGGCGTCGCGAGCGGCCGACTCGATGGCCGCGCCGGCGCTCGGCAGGGGCACGACGCAGGAGGGGCTGCCGAGCTTCATCGGGCGCGGGCTGGCGAGCGGCGCGGCCGATCCGGACCTGCAGCAGTTCGCGAAGTTCTCGCCCGACTCGCGCCAGGTGGCGTACGTGCGCGCGAACGATCTGTGGGTGAAGGATCTCGCGAGCGGCACGGTCACGCGCCTCACCACCGACGGCTCGGACGACGTCATCAACGGCACGACCGACTGGGTCCACGAGGAGGAGCTCGGGCTGCAGGACGCCTTCCGCTGGAGCCCCGACTCGCGACGCATCGCGTACTGGCGCTTCGACCAGCGCGAGGTACCGGCGTTCCCGATGGTGAACGAGACGGCCGCGCAGTATCCGCAGGTGAGCGTGCTGCGCTATCCCAAGGCCGGCGCGCCGAACTCGCGCGTCACCGTCGGCGTGGTGCCGGCGCGCGGCGGCGCGACGCGGTGGCTCGCCGTCGGTCCCGACACGGGGCAGTACGTCGCGCGCATGGAGTGGGTCGACGCCGACTCGATCGCCGTGCAGCGGCTGCCGCGCCGTCAGGACGCGCTCGAGCTGCTGCTGGTGAGCGCGACGACCTGGCAGGCGCGCAGCGTGGTCACGGACCGCGACTCCGCGTACGTCGACGTCGAGGGCGAGGCGGTGCGGTGGGTCGACGGCGGCCGACGGTTCCTCATGCGCAGCGACCGCGGTGGATGGCGCGGATGGTGGCTGCACGAGCGCGACGGCCGCGTCGTGTCGCGCGTGACGCCCGAAGGCGCGGACTGGCTGTCGGTGGTGGGCGTGGACGAGCGCGCCGGGCGCGTGTACGTGATCGCCGCGGCTCCCACGCCGACGCAGCGCAACCTGTACGCGTGCACCCTCTCGCCGGCGACGCCGCGGTGCGAGCGGCTGACGCAGGCGGACGGCACGCACGCCGTCGACGTCGCGCCGGGGGCGCGCTGGGCGATCGACACGCACTCGCGACTCGGGCGCGCGCCGGTCGTCACGCTGTACGCGCTGCCCGGCATGCGCGCCGTGCGCACGCTCGAGGACAATGCGGCGGTCGCCGCGCGCCTGGCCGCGCTCGATCTCGCGGCGCCGCAGTTCCTGCGCGTGCCGATGGCCGACGGCACGCAGCTCGACGCGTACCGCCTGGTGCCGCCGCGCTTCGACAGCACGAAGGCGCACCCGGTGTTGATGTACGTCTACGGCGGACCGGCGGCGCCGCAGGTGAACGACGCCTGGAGCGGCACGCGCTACCTGTGGCACCAGATGCTCGCGCAGCAGGGCTACGTCGTGCTGGTGGTGGACAACCGAGGCGCCGCCTGGCGCGGCCGCGACTTCCGCAAGCTCACGCAGTACCGGCTCGGCGTGCAGGAGTCGGCCGACCAGATCGAGGCCGCGCGCTGGGCGGGCCGGCAGCCGTGGGGCGATCCGCAGCGCATCGGCATCTGGGGATGGAGCTACGGCGGCTACATGACCGCGATGTCGCTCGCCCGCGGCGGCAGCGTGTTCAGGGCCGGCATCGCCGTCGCCCCGGTGGTCGACTGGCGCTACTACGACACGATCTACACCGAGCGCTTCATGTGGACGCCGCAGCGCAACCCGGAGGGCTACCGGGCGAGCGCGGTGAGCACGTACCTGAACGACATGACGGCGCGCCTGCTCCTCGTGCACGGCACGGGCGACGACAACGTGCACCCGCAGAACGCCTACGTGCTCGCCGACGCGCTGGAGGCGGCGAACAAGCCGTTCTGGATGCTGCTCTATCCCAACCGCACGCACTCGATCTCGGGGGGACGCACGCAGGTGCACCTCTTCGAGTCGTTCACCCGCTTCCTCAAGGAGAACCTGTGAGCCGCGCCCACGTGGGTCTGGTCCTCGCCGCCGCGCTTCTCGGCGCGTGCGCGCGGGGCGCGACGAGCGCCGACCCGACGGCCGCCGCGACGTCCGCGCGCCTGCGCTCGGAGGCCCTGCGGGAGGCGCCGCGCCCGGCCACGCGCGCGGAGCGGACGCGCTTCGTCGAGACGTCGAGCCACGCGGACGTGGTTGCGTTCCTGGACTCGCTGCGCGCGATGGACGGTCGGCTGCACGGCACGTCGATCGGGCGCACGCACGAGGGGCGCGACCTGCCGCTGGTGATCGCGTCGCGCCCGCGCGTCACCACGCCCGCGGAGGCGCGCGCGCTCGGCCGGCCGATCGTCTTCGTACAGGGCAACATCCACGCGGGCGAGGTGGAGGGGAAGGAGGCGCTGCAGATGCTGCTGCGCGACCTCGCGCTCGATCCGCGCGCCAACGTGCTCGACTCGCTGGTCCTGCTCGCGCTGCCGATCTACAACGCGGACGGCAACGAGAAGCTCGGCCCGCAGGCGCGGCAGCGCGGCGCGCAGAACGGGCCCGAGATGGTGGGGCAGCGCCCGAACGCGCAGGGGCTCGACCTCAATCGCGACTACGTGAAGGCCGAAGCGCCCGAGACGCGCGCCGCGCTCGCGGCGTTCGCGGCGTGGGATCCGGACGTGTTCGTCGACCTGCACACGACGAACGGCAGCTACCACGGCTACGCGCTCACCTACTCGCCGTCGCTGCACCCCGCCGCGCCGCTCGGCGCCTTCTCGCACGACACGCTGCTGCCCGAGCTGCGGCGCCGCGTGCGCGCGCGCCACGGCTACGAGACGTTTCCGTACGGCAACTTCGGGTCGGACGAGCGGCCGGGCGCGCGCGCCGCGCTCACCGACTCGACGAAGGACGGCTGGTACACCTACGAGCACAAGCAGCGCTTCGGGACCAACTACTACGGCCTTCGCGGCGGGCTGTCGGTGCTGAGCGAGGCCTACTCGCACGACCCGTTCGAGCGGCGCGTGCGCGCGACGTACGCGTACGTGCGCGAGCTGCTGTCGCTCGTCGCCGAGCGTGGCACGGCGTCGCGGCTCGCGACGGCGCGCGCCGAACGCGACGCCGGCCCGCCGCGCGCTGCGGTGCCCATCCGCGCGCGGCTCCCGGAGCGCGGCGCGCCGCAGCCCGTGATCGTCGAGGTGCTGACGTCGACCGGCGACTCCTCGATCACCGAGCCGGGCGTGCCACGCGGCATCCGGCGCACGGGGCGCTACCGCACGCAGGCGATGCCTGTGATCGACCGGTTCGTGCCGACGCTCACGCAGCGCGTTCCGGTCGGCGGCTGGGTGCTCGATGCAGGCGCGCCGGGCGCCGACTCCGCGGTCGCGAAGCTGCGGCTGCACGGCGTGCGCCTCACGCGCGTCGCGGGCACCCCGAACGTGGAGGTCGAGGTCTTCCGCGCCGACTCGGTGATCGCGGCGCCGCGCGCGTTCCAGGGGCATCGGGAGGTGCGGCTCGAGGGCGCGTGGCGCACGGAGCGCCGCGCCCTCCCCGCGAACGGCTGGCACGTGCCCGCGAACCAGCCGCTCGCCCTGCTCGCGCTGCAGCTGCTGGAGCCGCAGTCGGACGACGGGCTCGCGACGTGGAACGTCTTCGACGCCGCGCTCCGCCCGGGCGGCGACTTCCCGGTGCTCCGACTGCGCGCGCCGCTGCCCTGACGCCGGGCTCAAGATCGGGCCCGGAGCTGTCGACCCTTCCCGGCATGGGACCGCAGCGGCCGCGTGGCGCGGCGCGCGGAGACCGTGATCTCGACCAACGGGGAGGATGGGATGCGCGCGGACGTGACGGTGGGGTGTGAGGTGGGGCAGGGCACGGCGCAGGACGTGAGGCAGGTCCGCACGATCCACGAGGCGGCGCACCGGAGCACGGACGCGCTGCTCGGCTATCTGATCCTCGCGCACTGGGCGGTCGCGCTGGCGCTCGCGCCCGTGCACGGCACCTGGAGCGCGGCGCTCCTCGTCGGCGGCGCGACGTCGATCGGCACGTTCCTGCTGACGCGACTGCGGCCAGGCGCGCTCGTCACGCGGCTCGTCGTCGGCGTGGCGCTGATGGTGTACTCGGGGCTCTTCATCCACCAGGCGCACGGGCTGGTGGAGATGCACTTCCACGTGTTCGTCGCGCTGGCGTTCACGCTGCCCTACCGCGACTGGCGCGTCTCGGTGGCGGCGGCCACCACGATCGCGCTGCACCACGTGCTGTTCTTCGTGCTGCAGCATCTCGGCTGGCCCGTGTGGATGGTGAACCACGGGCACGGCTTCTGGATCGTCGCCGTGCACGCGGCGTTCGTCGCCTTCGAGACCGCGGTGCTCGTGTACCTCGCGGTGCAGATGCGCCGGACCGACGCGACCTCGCAGGCGGTGTTCGACGCCGCGAGCCGCCTCGCGATGGGCGACCTGGAGGTGGACGTGCCGGGTGACGGCGCCGCCGCCGCCGTGCGGCGCATGGTCGCGATGCTGCGCGCCTTCGACGCCGAGACCGGCGCGCTGGCGGAGCGCGTGCGGACCGGCGAGCGTGCGGCGGGACGCGAGGCGCGCGTGCAGCTGCCCGGCGTGTTCGCGGGGATGATGGACCGCCTCGACGACGCCGCCCGCGCGGCGGACGCGCTGCATCGTTCGGCGCGCGAGGAGGCGGCGCAGGCGCTGGCCTTCGTCGCCGAGCTGCGCGGCGTCGCCGCGCGCCTGCGCGACCGCGATCTGTCGGCGCGCCTGACCGCGGCGCGCGACGGCCGCTATGCCGACGTCGCGGCGGCGCTCGACGCCGCCTTCGCGCAGCTCGGCGCGGCGATCGGCGAGGTGGGCGGCACGACGGCGGAGATGGCGGTCGCCACGCGCCGGATCGCGGGGGAGAGCGCGGCGCTGGCCGGCAGCGCGGCGACGCAGGCCGCGAGCCTCACCGAGGTGGTGGAGCGGCTGCAGGCGCTCGACGCGATGGCGGCGCAGAACAGCGAGGGCGCGCTGCAGGCGCGTGCCCGGGCGGCCACGGCGCACGACGTCAGCGCCGCGGGCGTCGGCGAGATCCGCCAGCTGGCCGACGCCGTCGCGCAGATGCGCGCGAGCGCGGATGCGACGGCGAGGATCGTGAGGACGATCGACGAGATCGCGTTCCAGACGAACCTGCTGGCGCTGAACGCGGCCGTGGAAGCGGCGCGCGCCGGCGATGCGGGGCGCGGCTTCGCGGTCGTCGCCGAGGAGGTGCGCGCGCTCGCGCTGCGCTCCGCCGAGGCGGCGCGCAGCACGTCGACGCTCATCGAGGAGAGCGTCCGACACACCGAGTCGGGCGTCGCGCTCACCGAGGCCGTCGTGCAGCGGCTTCAGGAGATCGACGGCGGCGTGTCCGCGGTGACCGCGCTCATCGCGGCGATCGCGGAGGCGAGCGACGCGCAGCGGCGGCAGGTCGGCCAGCTGAACGCGGCCGTCGAGCGGATGCACGCCACGACGCGCCAGACGGCCGCGGGCGCGGAGGACAGCGCCGGCGCGGCCGCGGAGCTCTCGGCGCAGGCCGCGCGCCTGGAGGAGACGGTCGGGCGCTTCGCGATCGAGCCGGTGCTCGACGGGTCGGGCGACGTGTCGAGCGACCCGGTGCCCGACCGGTCGCGACGCACCACGGGCGCGCAGACCGTCGCCCGGCCCGCGCGCCCGTCACGCCGTCAGCACGCCAGCGTGTAGTTGTCGGCGAGGATCCCGGCGCGCTCCGCGGCGGCCTCGCGCGGGCCCGCGAGGTTGTGCGCGCTGCAGGCGAAGGTGCGGCCGGTCGCTCCGTCCTCGCCCGGCTTGGTGGCGCTCTCCAGCTGGAAGACGAGCCACGCGCGCTCGAGCGGCACGTCCGCCGGGCGCGCGATGCGGAAGCGGAGGTCGGTTGCCGTGCGCACGTCGCCCAGGCGCAGCGTGTCGGCGAGCGTCACCGGCGCGCTCTCGGCGTGGGCCGTCCAGGCGCGCGGCTGCCCGGGCGTCAGCGGCGCCTCGGTGACGAGCAGCGCCTTCACCCGCGTGCCGATCGCCACCAGCGGCCGCACGTCCACGATGCGGCCGTCCTCGCGCATCACCATCGGCTCGGCGCCCGTGCCGCTGCCCGGCCAGGGCGCGGTGACGAGCGCCGAGTCGACGCGCACCTCGATCGCGTCGCGCGTGACGCGCCACGAGCCGAGGAAGCGTCCGGCCGGCGAGTACACGCTCTTGAGCGACGAGATCTCGAAGTCCGGGCTCCCGCCGCGCCGTGGCAGGTGCGCGCAGGCGGAGGTGGCGAGGAGCGCGATCGACGCCAGCGCGGCGCGGCGTACGGTGCGGAGGGCTGGCGTCATCGGCATCAATGCTGGCGCGAGAGCGCGAACATGAAGGGTTGCTGGACGAGTTGCCTCACCTTGCGCCCTCCGACCTCCGCCGGCAAGAACCGGAGGTCGACGAGCCCCTGGCGAACCGCCTCGCTGAATCGGGCATCGGAGGACTTCAGTACCTTGAACGAGCCCGATTCGATCCGGCCCGTCGTGTCCACGACGAACTGCGCCAGCACCTCGCCCTCGCGGCGCTCCGCGCGCAGATCGGCCGGGTAGCGCGGACCCCCGGAGCCCTGGACCGGCGACACGGGCTTCTCCACCTGGAACTCGAAGAGCACGTCGTCGGTGCCAACCACCAGCGGCGCGGCGTCGGGTGCCGGCTCGGGGCGCACCGCGTTCGGCATCGGGTCGCGGGACGAGAGCGGCGGAACGGGCGTCGGCACCGGGATGGTCGGGCCATCCGTGCCCGCACGCGCGCCGTCGGCGCCCGCGGCGCGCGTCGAGTCGGCGGGGGCCCGCGAGTCGGCGGCCCGCGGCGCGCCCGCGTCGTCGGGACGCCCGGCGACCATGTCGGGGGCGGCGCACGCGAGGAGCGCGGCCGCGGTGGCGGTCGCGGCGCCGGCGCCCAGCGCGAGCGTGCGCGTCAGGCGTGCGCGTCCGCCCACCGGCCGGGCGCGCATCGTCGCGATGCGGCGCTCGAGGTCCGTCGGCGCGGGGGCGAGCGCGGAGAGCGCGGCCAGCGCCGGCACGCTCCCGCGCGCGACGTCCCGGCGCTGCGCCACCGCGAGCAGCAGCAGCCCGTAGCGCGTGACGTCGGGGTGCGCGCGCAGCACGCGCGCGTCGCAGTCGATCTCGATCGCGGCGCGCAGGCGGCGCGCGATCCACCAGGCGGCGGGATTCCACGGCATCGCCGTCACGAGCAGCGCGCCCGCCAGCAGCAGCGCGGGATCGCCGGCGCGCGCGTGCTCCATCTCGTGGCGCAGCACGAGGGCGCGCAGCGGCCGCTCGAGCGCGAGCGCCCACGTCGGCAGGACGATGCGCGGCCGCGCCACCCCCAGCACCGCGGGGCCGAGGTCGGGCGCGACCGCGACGGGGACGCCGTCGACCACCTGCGCCGTCCAGCGCCGCGCCGCGCGCCGCAGCGTGCGCACGCCGCGCACCAGCGCGAGCAGCGTCAGCGCCGACGTCACGATCCAGAACGCGACGAGCGGCCGCTCCGCCCGCGCCGCGACCGCGCGCGCGAGCTGCAGCGCGGGTCCGGGCGTGCCGGCCTCGCGCACGACCACCGCCGGGAGGATGCGCATCCCGTTCGGCGCCGAGCGGGCGACGTCGGCAGCGTCGGCCCGCGCCGCGAGGGCGGCCGACGCGACGCGCGCGGCGATCGGCGCGCCGACCGGGAGGAGCAACGTCAGCGCGAGCGCGGCCGCCCACACGCCGCGGGCGGGGCGCCGCCAGAGCCGCAGCGCGCGCTCGGCGGCGCCGGCTGCGAGCGCCGCGGCGGTCCCGCCGATCAGCGCGGCCAGCATCAGGAGAGCGGTCATGCGTCCCTCCGCGGCTCGGCCGCGTCCGACGTGACGTCCGGGGCGGTGTCCGGCGGGGTTGCCGCCGCGTCGTCGCGCAGGGCGCGCGACAGGCGCTCCAGCTCCGCGGCGTCGAGCCCACGGTCGTGCACCAGCTGGGCGACGAGCGCCTCGGGCGAGCCGTGGAACAGCTTGTCCACGAGGCGCGAGAGCGCGCTGCGCCGTGCCGCCGTGCGCGCGACCACGGGGAAGTAGCGGTACGCCTTCCCCTCGCCCTCGTGCCGCACCAGCCCCTTGCCTTCGAGATTGCGCAGGATGGTCAGGACGGTCGTGTACGCGAGCGCCGTCGGCAGCGCGTCGCGCACCTCGGCGACCGTGCCGGAGCCCAGCTCCCACAGCACGCCCATGACGTCGAGCTCGCGCTCGCCAAACGAGATCTCCACGGTGCCTCCTACTAGGTGGTTAGTCGAACATGCGGCGCCGCGGCGTCGCTGTCAACTATGTGCCTAGTACGAACCGCGTGGCGGGCGCGGAACCGTCAGCTGCCCGCGCGCAGGTAGTCGAGCCCGTCCAGGCGGAGGACCGTTCCGGTGAGGTCGATGCGCACCGCGTACGACGCGCGCACCAGCGCCTCGGTCGCGCCGTCGCGCTGGAAGCGGAGCAGGAGGATGCCGCCCCCCGCGTCCCAGGTGAACGCCTGCTGCTCGACGGCGAGGACGACGCCGAGCGCGGTGCGGGTGGTCGTCGTGCGCGTGCCGACGCCGCCGGAGGCGAAGGTCCACGTCTGGTCGGTGAGGACGGCGCCGCCGCCGCTCACGCGCGTCCAGCTGCCGACGAGGGGCACCTGACCGACCACGCTCCCCGAGAGCGCGCCGCCGGTGCCGCCGCCCACCGCGCCGCCGCTGATCGCCGAGGGGGCGAGCACGCCCTCGATGTTGCTGGAGTCGTCGCAGGCCGCGAGCGCGGCGCACCCGATCGCGAGCGCGAGGGAGCGCCAGGGCATCGGGCGTCGGGCGGATCGTGTGGTGGTCCGCAGGGCAGACTGCATGGGCGTGCCTCCGCGCGTGCGCGCAGCGAGTGGGCGGCGGCAGCGAGTGCGCGTCGATCCGGCGGGCCACCGCCCTCCCGCCGTGCGCCGCGAGGCCGGGTGGCCCCGACGTCGGGCAGTGCAGGCTTCATGCGCGCTGCGGCGGCGGCGTGGCCGCAGCGCAACACCCGCCGCGCGCCGCCGTGTGACGCGGGCCGCGTGGGAACCGGGCCCGCGACGTCCGCTCTGGTATATTTCCGGCCTCGTCCGCCGTCGGCGTCGCTCCGCCGCCCTCTCCACGACCCACGCCTCCATGCTGCGCAACGCGCTCCTGTACCTCTCGAACCAGCAGCGGGTCTTCCGGTTCATCCGCGACAACCGGCTGGCGAAGCGCTTCGCGTCGCGCTTCGTGGCCGGCGAGACGATCGACGGGGCGCTCGACGCGGTGGCGGCGCTCAACGCGCGGGGCCTCCGCGCGTCGCTCGACCTGCTGGGCGAGAGCGTCACGAACGCCGAGGAGGCGCGCGAGACGGGGCGGCAGTACGTGGAGCTGCTGGAGCGCATCCACGCGCGCGGGCTCGACGCCAACGTCTCCGTCAAGCTGACGGCGATGGGACAGGACATCGACGAGACGCTCTGCGTCGACACGATCGGCCGCGTGCTGGAGACGGCGAAGCGCTACGGCACCTTCGTGCGGCTCGACATGGAGTCGAGCGCGTACACGCAGAAGACGCTGGACCTGTTCTACCAGCGCCTGTATCCGGCGTATCCCGACAACGTCGGCATCGTGCTGCAGAGCTACCTGTACCGCACCGACGACGACGTCGCGAAGGCCAACGAGGCGCAGTGCCGCGTGCGCATCTGCAAGGGCGCGTACAAGGAGCCGCCGGCCGTGGCGTATCCCGAGAAGGCCGACGTCGACAAGAGCTACGTGCGCGCCATGCACGCGCTGATGAAGCACGGCCGCTATCCCGGGATCGCGACGCACGACGAGGCGATCATCGCGGAGGCGAAGCGCTTCGCGAAGGCGGAGGGGATCGGGCCGGAGCGCTACGAGTTCCAGATGCTCTACGGCGTGCGGCGCGACCTGCAGGACGCGCTCGTGCGCGACGGCTACAACATGCGCGTGTACGTGCCGTTCGGGACGCAGTGGTATCCGTACCTCATGCGCCGCCTGGCCGAGCGTCCGGCGAACCTGGCCTTCATGACGGGGAGCATCGTGAAGGAGGTCATGGGCGGGCGCGGCGCGAAGGGGAACGGCGCCGGGCCGCGCGCGCAGGTGACGGCCGACGCGCCCGAGCGTGCGCCCGCGCACGCCGACGTGGCCGGCCCCGGCGCCGACCGGCACTAGGGCATGATGGCGGGACTCCACCTGCGCCCCGAGCCGGACGCCGGCGACGAGTCCACCCTGGGTGGCTACATGGCGGTGCACAAGCGCCCGGCCGCCTTCGAGGGGATCGACGGCCTGTCGTACAGCGTCGAGCTGTGCACCGACACGACCGACGATCCCGCGCGCCCGTGGGGCGCCTACCTCATGTTCCTGCGCTGGCGCCGCATCGGGGCGCCGGGCATCGAGGCGCACCTGGAGACCGACTTCATCGTGCGCGGCGACGACGAGGCGGGCGTGCTCGCCGCGCTCGGTCGCATGCCGCTGCTCACCGCGAAGGCCTCGCTGGACGGGCTGATCCGCAAGCAGGAGGGCGGCGCGCCGAAGCGGAAATGGTGGGACGTGATGAAGGCCGAGGAGGACGAGTCGTGAGCGAGCGCCGAGCGCCGAGCGCCGAGCGTTCGAAGGAGAGCGACTCGTGAACGGGGTCGTCCTCGGCGGCACCGGCGGCGTGTGGCGCGTCCTCGGCGACGACGGCGTCGTGCGCGAGGCGTCGCTGCGCGGGCGGCTCAAGAAGTCGGACGAGGGGCGGCGCGCCGACGGCTCCCTGCGGCGCGACACCGTCGCCTCGGCCTCGCGCCGCGGCAAGCTCGCCGTCGGCGATCGCGTCGCGCTGGCGGAGGACGTGCGCGACTCCGGCGCGTGGATGATCGACGTCATCGAGCCGCGCTCCTCGCAGCTCGCGCGGCGCAGCCCCGGCGGCGGCTACGGCGAGCGCGTGCTCGTCGCGAACGTCGACCAGGTGCTCGTCGTCTTCGCGGCCGCGCGTCCCGAGCCGCACGAGCGCATGCTCGACCGCTTCCTCGTGGTGGCGGAGGCGAACTCGCTCGCCGCGCGGATCGTCGTCAACAAGGCGGAGCTGGTGGGCGACGGCGACGCGGTGCGCGGCGAGGCGGTCGTGCGCGAGCGCTTCGGCGACTTCACGCGCGCCGGCTATCCGCTGCACGTGACCAGCGTGGCGCAGCGGCACGGGCTCGACGAGCTGCGCGAGGTGCTCGTCGGCCGCACCTCGGCGCTCACCGGGCCGTCGGGCGTCGGCAAGTCGTCGCTGATGAACGCGCTGTATCCGGGGCTCGACCTGCGCGTCGGCGCGATCAGCGAGAGCGTGAACAAGGGGCGGCACACGACCGTCGGCGCGCTGCTGCATCCGCTGCGCGCGCCCGACGAGACGATCGCCGGCTTCGTGGTCGACACGCCCGGGCTGCGCGAGATCGGATTCTGGGGGCTGCCCGCCGAGTCGCTGGACGAGTGCTTCCCCGAGCTGCGCCCGTACCTGAACGAGTGTCGCTTCGGCGACTGCGCACACATCGCGGAGCCCGGCTGCGCGGTGCGCGCGGCCGTCGCCGACGGGCAGGTGAGCCGCGCGCGCTACGAGAGCTTCCTCAAGCTGCGCGAGGAGGTACGCGAGGGCACGCCGCCCGAGTGGGCCTGAGCGGCGCGGCTCCTGCACGACGCGCGGGCGTGACGACGCGCGACTTCCCGACGAGCATCGAGGCGGCGACCGCCGTGCAGGAGCGGCTGCGTGCGCAGGTCGTGCTGCAGCCGCCGCCGGGCTTCGCGCCGCGCCTCGTGGCCGGCCTCGACGTGTCGATGGAGCGCGACGCCGACGAGTGCGTGGCCGGCGTGGTCGTGCTGGCGCTGCCGTCGCTCGAGGTGGTCGATCAGGCGACCGCGATCGCGCCCGTGCCGATGCCGTACGTGCCGGGCTTCCTCGCCTTCCGCGAGCTGCCCGCGGTCGCCGCGGCGTTCGACCGGCTGCAGACGCGGCCCGACGCGCTCATCTTCGACGGGCAGGGCATCGCGCATCCGCGCCGCTTCGGGATCGCGTGCTACGGCGGGCTGCTGTTCGGGGTGCCGTCCATCGGGTGCGCGAAGTCGATCCTCGTCGGGACGCACGCGCCGCTGCCGCCCGAGCAGTTCGCGCAGGCGCCGCTCGTGCACCGCCGCGAGACGGTCGGCACCGCGATCCGGCTGCGCGCCGGCACGCTGCCGGTGTTCGTCTCGCCCGGGCACCTGATCGACCTCGCGACCGCGGTCGACGTCGTGCGCGCGGTGAGCGCCGGATTCCGCGAGCCCGAGACGACGCGCCGCGCGCACCGGCTCGTCAACGAGGTGCGGCGCGCCCGGAAGGGCTGAGCCGCGCCCGCGCTCAGTCGTCGAGCAGCGCCGGCACCAGCTCCGCCGCGCGCCCGCGCAGCGACACGGTCGCGAGCCGCGAGAGCGGCGTGACCTCCGCGTTCACCTCGATCAGCGGCGCCCCCGCGCGCGCGGCGGTCGCGGCGACGCTGGCGGCCGGCTGCACCACCGCGCTCGTGCCCACGACCAGACAGGCGTCGGCGCGCTGCGCGGCGTCGAACGCCGCCTCGAGGTCCGTCGCCTCCAGCGCCTCGCCGAACCAGACGACGTCGGGGCGCAGCAGCGCGCCGCAGCGCTCGCAGCGCGGCAGCGTGTCGGCGCTGGTCGCGTCGATCGTCGCCACGTGCGTGCCGCGCGTGGAGCACGCGGGCCACCGCGTGCAGCGCACGCCGAACAGGTGCCCGTGCAGCGCGACCACCGACGTCCCGCCGCGGGTGGGGTCCGCCTCGCGCGCGGCGCGCTGGTGCAGCCCGTCGACGTTCTGCGTGACGACCAGCGACTCGGGGTGCGCCGCGACGTGACGTGCGATGGCGTGGTGCGCCGCGTTCGGCTCGCAGCGCGCGACCAGCGTGCGGCGCCACGCGTACCACTCCCACACCAGCCGCGCATCGCGCGCGAACGCCTCGGGCGTCGCCAGCTCCTCGGCGCGGTACGAGTTCCAGACCCCGCCGGGGCCGCGGAAGGTCGGCACGCCCGACTCCGCGCTCACGCCCGCGCCGGTGAACACGAGCAGCCGCCGCGCGCCGCGCAGGATCGTGCGCGCGCGCGCGATCTCGTCGGCGGTGGCCGCGGTCACGCCGACGCGGCGGGGCGGTCGTCGCGCAGCACCGGCCGCGCCATCGGCGTGTCGTGCGTCGGCGAGCCCTGCACGGCCGTTCCGTGCACGTCGGCCGGCTCGCCCGGCGGCGCGAACAGGTAGCCCTGCGCGAACTCGCAGCCGACGTCGGCGAGCCAAGCGCGCTGGGCCGGCCGCTCGACGCCCTCGGCGACCATGCGCAGCCGCAGCGCGCGCCCGAGCGCCACCATCGAGCGCACCACCGCCTCGGCGTCCGCGTCCTCGGGCGCCGCGGCGACGAAGCCACGATCGATCTTGAGCTCGTCGACCGGGAAGCGCTGCAGGTGGCCGAGCGAGGACGCGGCGGTGCCGAAGTCGTCGATCGCGAGGCGCACGCCCAGCTCGCGCAGGCCGTGCAGCGTGACCAGCGCCTCCTCGGGACGGCGCATCACCGCGGCCTCGGGCAGCTCCAGCGTCAGCTGCGGGCCCGCGACGCCCGACTGCTCGAGCGCGTCGGCGACGTCGCGCAGCAGCGTGGGCTGCTCCAGCTCGCAGCGCGACAGGTTCACGCGGACGGTCGGCCGCTCGGCGTCGGGCGCCGCGGCCTCCCAGCGGCGGAGCTGCGCGCACGCCGCGCCCAGCACCCACCGGCCGAGCGCGACCACGAGCCCCGTCTCCTCGGCCAGCGGCACGAACGTCGACGGCGAGACCTCGCCGCGCGTCGGGTGCCACCAGCGCGCCAGCGCCTCGTAGGTGCTCACGCGTCCGGAGGCCAGCTCGATCACCGGCTGGTAGACGAGCGACAGCCGACCGCCCGCCGGATCGCCGGCGATGGCGCGACGCAGGTCCTCGTGCATCGCCTCGCGGTCCTCCGCGAACGCGTGCGCGCCGGCGGCGTAGGTGGCGAGGTGTCCCTTGCCCGACGCCTTCACGCGGTACATCGCGAGGTCCGCGTCCTTCATCAGCTCGTCCGCGCCGATGCCGGGGCGCCCGTGCGCGATCCCGAGGCTCGCGCCGACGACGACGTCGCGCAGCGGCAGCGCGATCGGGCGCCGCAGCGCCGCGGCGATGCGCGCGGCGACGGCGTCCACGTGGTCCGGCTGGGCGATGCGGCCGAGCAGCACGGCGAACTCGTCGCCGCCGAAGCGCGCGATCAGGTCGCAGCCGCGCGTGCTCTCCACGAGCACCTCGGCCACGCGCACGAGCAGCGCGTCGCCGGCCGCGTGGCCCATCGTGTCGTTGACCTTCTTGAAGTCGTCGAGGTCGACGAAGATCACCGCGACGTGCTGTCCCGACGGATCGCGCGCGAGCGCCTGCTCGACGCGGTCGCGGAAGAGCGCGCGATTGGCGAGGCCGGTGAGCGGATCGTGGAAGGCGCGGTGGGCGAGCTGCGCCTCGAGCGTGCGGTGCGTCGTGACGTCGTGCGCGACGAGGAAGATCCCGGTGGTCACGCCGCCCTGCACGATGGGGACGGCGGCGAGCTGGGCGGCGTGGTGCCCGCTGTCGCTCTCGAGGTCCGCCTCCCAGCTCTGCGTCGTGCCCAGCTGCGCGGCGGCCAGCCGCTCGGCGCAGCGGGCGACGTCGGCCGTGGCGACCAGCGAGAGAATGTCGCGCCCGCGGAGCGCGGCCGCCGGGGTGCCGAGCAGGGCCGCCGCCGCCGGGTTCACGTCGCCGATCCGCCCGCCGAGGTCGAGCGCGAGCACCGCGTCGGGATGCAAGTCGAAGAGCGCCCGCAGCCGGGCGCTCTCGAGGGCCGGTCCCCCGCCGACGGCCTCCCCGCGGGCGGCGGAGGGCGCGGAACGTGGGGGCGCGACGGGTGGAGGCGACGTGAGTGGATCGAGCGTCATCGGCACGGCCATGGGCAAAGGGGCGGGCTCATCCGTCGGCGGATGCACCACGCTCGCATCGATGTGCAGGCAAGCCGCGCACCGCATCGATCGCCCCATCGGCATGATCGCGCCTTTCCCGCCGGCCGCAAGCCGCTCCGCCCTCACGCTCCGCGCCATCCTCGTCACGCGGCGCGCCGGCGTCGTGACCTCGGTGGGACGCGTCACGCGATGGCCGACCGACGGGCACGGCGTGACGGACCGGCGACGGAGCCGGGGCCCCGCCCGCTCCCCGGCGGCGAGCCGATGTGATATCTCTCGGGCGTGCGCCCGCGTGACCGCGTGCTCCGCGTGGCCCGGCGCTCCTCCACATCGAGCCCACCGCATGACTGCCCGTCGTCTTCTCGTGCAGGCGCTCCTCGCCGGCTCCGCGGCGGCGCCCGCCGCGCTCCCGGCCCGTCTCGCGGCGCAGGCCGCACCGGCCGCGGCGCCCGCGGCGCGCCTCCCGGAGCGCGCCGTGCGCCGGGACATCCCGCTCACCAACGCGATCCGGCGCGCGCACGCCGCCGGCACCCGCGACTCCACGGGCCGTCCCGGGCGCAACTACTGGCAGCTGCGCACCGACTACACGATCCAGGCGCGCCTCGACCCCGCGACGTCGCGGATCACCGGGCGCGAGACGGTCGTCCTGCACAACCAGAGTCCCGACTCGCTGGGACAGATCGTCCTGCGCCTCGACCCGAACATCTTCCTCGGGAACACGCCGCAGGCCGCGCCCTGGGTGCCGGCCGAGGTGACCGACGGGATGGTGGTGACGCGCATGACGGTGAACGGCGAGGCCGTCACGCTCGGCCCGCCGCCCGCCGGCGGCGAGGGCGCGCGCTCGATCGCGGCGGCGCAGGCCGCGCAGGCGGCGCAGGCGCGTCCGGTGCCGACCGCCATCGGGCTGCGCTCGACGAACGCGCGCATCACGCTCCCGACGAAGATCGCGCCGCGCACCACGGCGACGCTCGAGATCGAGTGGAACCACAAGCTCCCGGGCGGGCCGGGCGCCGGCCACCGCATGACGCAGCGGTGGGCGGACACGCTCTACCAGCCGACGCAGTGGTATCCGCGCGTGGCCGTGTACGACGACCTGCGCGGGTGGGACCCGGAGCTCTACCTCGGCCCGTCGGAGTTCTACAACAACTTCGGGCGGTTCGACGTGCGGATCGACGTGCCGGCCGGCTGGGTGGTGAGCGGCACCGGCACGCTGCAGAACCCGGAGCAGGTGCTGACGACACGGGCGCGCGAGCGGCTGGCGCGCGTGCTCGACTCGGATTCGACCGTGACGATCGTCGGACCCACCGAGGTCGGTCCCGGGCAGTCGACCGCGGCGGGCGACCGCCTCGTCTGGCACTTCGTCGCCGACAGCGTGAACGACTTCGCGTGGGCGACGGCGAAGCAGTTCGTGTGGGAGGCGACGCGCGCGACGATCCCCGGCAAGGGACGCGTGCCGATCCACATGGTCTACCTGCCGGGGCGCGCGAACCTGTTCCGCAGCACGAACCCGCAGCAGGACGCCGGCGCGATCACGCGCCACGCGCTCGAGTTCTACTCGAAGCTCTGGTTCCCGTACCAGTTCCCGCAGCTCACGCTGCAGGACGGGCCGAGCGCGGGGATGGAGTACCCGATGGTCATCAACTCCAACCGCGGCGCGGCCGACCACGAGACGGCGCACCAGTGGTGGCCGATGGTGGTCAGCAACAACGAGACGTGGTACGGGTGGATGGACGAGGGGTTCAATCAGTACATGAACATCCTCTCCGACGCCGACGCCGCGGGGAAGCCGCCGGTGCTGAACGGGCTCGGACAGTCGTACGGCCGCGTGAGCGGCAACGAGGCCGAGCCGCCGATGATGTGGAACGCGAACTACGGCGGCCAGCAGTTCTACGGCTTCACGACGTACCAGAAGACGCCGCTCATGCTGTCGGCGCTCGGCGGCGTGGTGGGCGACAGCGCGGTGATCCGCGCGCATCGCGAGTGGGCGAACGCGTGGCTGTTCAAGCACCCGTCGCCGTGGGACTACATGTTCTTCATGAACCGCGCGCTGGGCCGCGACCTGGGGTGGTTCTGGCACTACTGGCTGTTCACCACCGAGAGCGTCGACGGCTCGATCCAGCGCGTCGCGACCAACGGGGCGCGCACGACGGTGACGGTGCGGCAGGACGGACAGATGCCGTCGCCGGTGGTGCTGCGCGTGCAGTTCGCGCCGACCGGTCCCGCGCTGCGCCGCATGGCGAACGCGCGCATGATCGACAGCGCCACCGCGATCGTGACGTATCCGGCGGACGTCTGGTTCGCGGGCAGCCGCACCTTCAACGCGACGCTCGACTTCGGCGGCCGGGCGATCGAGCGCATCACGCTCGATCCCGAGTGCCGCTTCCCGGACCGCGACCCGTCGGACAACGTGTGGCCGCGCAGCGCGCCCGCGGCGGGAGCGGCAGGCGCGGCGGCTGCCGCCGGGCAGGGAGCAGCCTGCACCGGCTGAGCGCGGGCAGGTCCGCATGAACTCGATCGACTACCACCTCGGCGAGCTGGCGATCGCGCTCGATCCCACGCGGCCCGAGCACCTCATGCCGGCGCTCGGGCCGCGGCACCGGCACGTGCTCGACGTCGGGTGCGGGGCGGGGCAGAGCCTCGTGGCCAGCGGGTTCGCCGAGCCGCGCGAGGGCTTCGGCGGCTGGGGCGTCGACGTGGACGTCGCGGCGCTGGCGGCCGGGCGCGCCCGCTGGCCGCAGCTGCCCCTCGCGGCGGCGCTGGGCGAGGCGCTGCCGTTCGCCGCCGGGTCGTTCGATCTCGTGCTGTCGCGCGTCGCGCTGCCGTACATGGACATCCCGCGCGCCGTGCGCGAGTTCCACCGCGTGCTGCGCCCGGGGGGCGAGCTGTGGCTGGCGCTGCATCCCTGGCGCACGGCGCTCGGGGACCTCCGGGGCGCGCTGCGCCGCGGCGCGCTGAAGGCGCTCGTGTTCCGCAGCTACGTGCTCGCCAACGGGGCCGCCTTCCAGGCGACCGGACGCACGTTCGCGTTCCCGCTCGGCGCGCGGGCGACCGAGTCGTGGCAGGGCGCCCGCGGGATGCGGATGGCGCTGCGCCGCGCCGGCTTCGGCGCCGTCACGGTCGACGAGACGCCGCGCGCGTTCGTCGTGCGCGCGGCCCGCCCGCCCGCGTGAGCTAGCGAGCGTCGGCGGCGAGCACGCGGTCGACGGCCGGCGCGACGGCGCGCGGCGTCGCGGCTCCGTCCGCCGACAGCGCCGTCCGACGGTGGCGCCGGCGCTCACCCTGCCGCGGAGTCCACGGCAGCAGCGGATACAGCCCCGAGATCCAGCCGTCGAACACCGCGTCGGTCTGGAGCGCGGTGTCCGTGTAGCGCGGGAGGATCAGCGGGTGGTCCTGCGGCGAGCAGATGTCCGCCTCGCAGGTCACCGCCGAGCGCACGCCGAGCTCCGCGAGCCAGCGCGCCGCGCGCAGGTCGTAGCGCCCGCTCGGATAGCAGAAGTGCGCTCGCGGCGCGTCATCCGGCGCCGTGTCGCCGAGCGCGTCGCGGTTGTCGGCGATCTCGCGCGCGAACCGCTGACGGTCGGTCGGCATGCGGTGGCGGTGCGTGTGCAGCTGCACGTCCACCAGCTCGCGCGGCAGCGCGTGGATCTCGTCCATGCGCATCTGCTGGAGCATGCGGGTCGACACCCATGCCTCGTAGTCGATGCCCAGCTCGGTCGCGACCGCCGCCAGCAGGGCGTCCTTCTCGCCGGCCGACAGCTGCGCGCGCTGCGCGTGCGTATAGAGGACCTGCCACACGCGCGTCCGGTCCTCGGCGGTCGCGATCGGCATGCTGCGCATGTCGTCGGGCATGCCGGCCACGCTGATCCGTCCTCGCGCGCGCCCCTTCCACAGGAGGTACGCCAGCGCCGTGTCGAAGACCGGACGGCCGAAGCGCGAATAGAAGGTCGCGATGAAGTTCGTCGCGGGGATGTCGAACTCGCGGAGCACGGGGAGCGCCCGCGCCTGGAAGTCGTAGCACCCGTCGTCGAAGGTGACGACCACGCTCCGTGGGGGGAGCTCGCCGGCGTACAGGAGCTCCACCGCCTCCCGCAGCGGGAGCACGTTGTAGCCGCCCTCGCGCAGCTGGCGCATGCGGGCGCGGAACTGGGCCGCGGGCATGTACAGCTCGGGGTTCCACTCGTGCTCGTCGTCGAGCGAGATGCCGTGGTAGCACAGGATGACGAGCCGACGACGGCGCCATGCGCTGTCGGCCACGTATCGCGTGGCGCCCAGGGCGCTCGCGCACCGCAACAGGAGATGACGAGCGTGCCGGAGCAGCATGACCCAGGTACGGGGTGCGGAGAGCGCATGTGACGCGCGCAGCCCGACGGCGGCACGCGACCTTCCGTGCTGCGCCGGGCTGGCTCGACTCATCGACGTTGGCGCGCCTCGACGGGGCCGCGGTCAGCTGCGCACCAGGTTCGAACGAGGCTACGGCAGGACGACGGTCACGGCAAGGTGAAGGCCGGTGTCATCTTCGGACGTGACGCGCAGCACGCTTCTCGCCCCGCCCGATTCCGCGACGGTGCGATTCCCGGGCCGGCGGCGACGCGCCGGGAGCACGGCGCGCGACGGTCCCAGATCCCGCCACGATGGCGAGACGACGGGAGGGGGCGCCGCTGACGCCGGCGCCCCCTCTGGTCGTGCCGCGCGCGAGAGCGATCGCGCCCTGCCCGACGGGATCAGTCCTGCTCAGTCCTGCTTGGTCGTGATCTCGATCGCCCCGCCCACGGCCCGCGCGCCGTACTTGCGCTCCGCCGCCGTGCCCTTGAGCACGTTGATCGTCTCGATGCGGTCGGGCTTGGGGAGCGCCGAGGACGCGCCGTCGAACTCGACCCCGTCGATGAAGTAGAGCGGCTTCGGACCGGTCGTGTCGCCCGCCGCGCGCACGCTCAGCGTCGTGGGCCCCACCCCCGCGCGCCGCGCCGAGTCGGTGGGCTGGATGGTCACCGTGCCGCCGCGCACCGACACCCGGGCGGGCGCCTTCGCGCCGTCGCGCGGCATCACGACCGCGGTCGCGTCCACCCGCCGCTGCGGCGCGGAGGCGCTGGCGGCGGCCGCGCTCTTCAGACGGATGTAGATCGCCTCGGTGCTGTCCGGGAAGACGCGCCCTGGGCCGACCTTGTAGACGTCGATGCCGTCGATGCCGTCCGCCGGCAGGCGCGGCTGGGTGGCGGCCCCGCCCAGGTCGGGCGAGGTGCGGACGTAGGCGTCGCCGTTCAGCTCCGCGATCGTGACGTCGCGCATGGCCAGCCGGTCGGCGCCGGGCGTCGCGTCGGCCGTGCCGCGCATGACGCTGCGAACGCGCCCGTCCGACTCCTGGACGACCCACAGCCGCTGGGTGGCGCCGCGCCGCTCGTCGAGCGCACCGGGCATGGCGATGCGCACCGCGCGGCGCAGGTCCTCGATCGTCACGGGGGCCGCGTCGGCGCGTGCGGCGGCGACGGGTGCGGTGACCCGGGTCAGCGGCACGCGCGACTCGGCGCGCGGCCCGGTCGGACGGGGCAGCTCGCAGGCGGCGGCGACGAGCAGCGCCGCTCCGGCGGCCAGCGGGAGGGCGCGCCGGGCGGCATGGCGCGGGCGGGGCGTGGTCATCGCGTGGATTCTCCGGGCGAGGGTGGAGGGCGTAGCGAGCAGCGTGGGCGCGAGCGCCGTGAGCGGACGCGCGGCGGTCGAGCGATGGGCGACGTCGAGCAGGAGCGCGCCGTAGGCGCGGACGGCGGACGGGGGGGCTCCGGTGCCGGCCAGCACGCGGGCGTCGCAGTCGAGCTCGACGGCGAGCCGCAGTCGGCGGAGCTGATACCAGGCGGCCGGGCTCCATGGCAGCAGGACGGCGGCGGCCAGCCCCGCGAGCAGGAGCAGCGGGTCGCGCGCCCGCAGGTGCGACGCCTCGTGGGCGAGCATCAGCGGCAGCCGGTGGTCGTCGAGCGCCCAGCGCGGGACGATCACCGCCGGCCGCACCGCGCCGAAGACGGCGGGGCCGAGGTCCGGCGCGACGTGCAGCGTGAGCCCGTCGCGCGCCACCCGCGGCCACTGCCGGAGCCGCCCGGTCATCCGCCGGCCCGCGAGCGCGGCGCGCAGGGCGAGCAGCGAGCCGATCGCGATCCACCCGGCGGCGAGCGGCGCGTCCAGCGCCGTCCACGCCGCCGGCGCCGCGACCGCGTCGGTGGCGAGCCAGCCGGCGAGCTGGGCGAGGCGCCCGGGCGCCGCGACCGCGGCATCCGTCGGAAGCGCGGAGAGGTCGAGGGACGCGGCCACATCCGGGGCAGCCGACGCGACCGGCGCCGGGGCGGACGCCATCGCCCACGGCAGGCGGAGCAGCGGCAGCGCGACGCCGAGGGCGAGCACGACGGCCCACACGCCCCGCGTGGGGCGGCCCACGAGCCGGAGCGCCCCGTCGGCCGCGAGTCCGGCGAGGGTCAGCAGGGCGCCCAGCACGGCGGCGTGCAGCATCCAGAGCGCGATCACGGGGCCTCCTTCCGCGCCTCGGGCGCCGTCTCGCCGGCGTGCTCGTCGAGCACCGCGCGCAGCCGGGCGAGCTCGGCGGCATCGGCGCCGCGCGTCTCGACGAGGTTCGTCAGGAGCAGCTCGGGCGAGCCGCCGAAGACGGTGCCGAGCAGGCGCCGGAGCGCGCTGCGCCCCGCCACCTCGCGGTCGACGAGCGCGTGATAGACGTGCGCCCGTCCCTGCTCGGTGTGGCCGACGTAGCCCTTCGCCTCGAGCGTCCGCAGGACGGTGAGGACGGTCGTGTAGGCCAGCGGATCCGTGAGCTGGTCGCGCACGTCGGCGACGGTCGCCGGGCCGCCGGCCCAGAGCACCGCCATGACGTCCAGCTCGCGATCGGTGAAGGTGACGCTCATGACGCTCCTGTCTACGAGGTTTCTAGTAGATAGGCGCACGCGCGGCGGCTGTCAACTAGAGAACTAGTTGAGGTGCCGGCGGTCACAGGCAGCGGGTCCGCCGGGCTCAAGCCGGCCCCCGGCCGGGTCGATACCCGGAAGGACGATGACGAAAGGATCACGGCTCGCCTCCCGGGTGGCATGTCGGGGGCGTGGGCTCGCCGTTCCACCCGCGCCGTAACAACCCGCCCCTCGGTGGTCGCCAGACTTCCCGCCCTCACCCGCCGCTCGTTCGCGGTCGTCGCCGCCGTCGCGCTCCTGGTGCTCCTCAGCCAGATCGCGATCCAGTGGTCGCTGTCGCGGCAGCGCGAGTCCTATCGCGCCATGGCGCAGCTGTCGCGGCACCGGACGCTCTCGGGCCGACTGGTGCGCTCGGCGCTCGTCGTGTCGCGACCGGACGTCGATGCCGCGGTGCGCGCTGCGGCGCGCGACGAGCTCGCGAGAACGGAGCGGGCGCTCGACTCGCTGCGGATCGCGCTCACTCGCCCGACGAGCGCGGTCGGACGCGCGCTGCGCGCGGGGATGGGCGATCACGCGCCGCAGCTCGTGGCGGCGGATCGCCGGCTGTTGAGCGCGGCGATGACCGTCGCCGCCGCACCCGCGGTCCGCATCGACTCCGCGACGGCGCTGACGCCGCTGCTCGCCGCCGAGGGCGAGGTCGTGACGCTCGTGTCGAACGGACAGCGGGCGCTCAACGCGCAGGTCGACGCGCAGCTCGAGGCGCTGCGTCGGCTCGAGATCGCGCTCGCGGTCCTCGTCCTCGTCACGCTCGCCGTCGGCGGCGCGGTCGTCGTTCGCCCCGCGGCGCGCGCCTCCGAGCGCCTCATGGCGGCGCTGCTCGCCTCGCGCGTGCGACTGCAGGCGGCGCACGCGGACGTCACGCGCGAGCGCGAGTTCGCGACGTCGCTCGTGCAGTCGACGTCGGACGCGATGTTCGCCTTCGACGACGCGCTCCGCATCACGGCCTGGAACCCGGCGATGGAGCGCTGGACGGGCGTCGAGCGCGCCGCGGCGCTCGGCCGTCGCCCCGAGGACATCGAGGCGGAGCTGGATTGGGGCACGGTGGGCCGCCCGTACGCGCGCGCGCTCGCCGGCGAGACGGTGCAGGTGCACGAGCGGCCGGGACGCGCCACCGCGGCGGCGCCCTTCCGCTACTTCGACGCCGCGTGCGTGCCGCTGCGCGGCTCCGACGGCGCGATCACCGGCGGGCTCGTCTCCGTCCGCGACGTCACCGAGCGCGTGCTCGCCGCCGAGCAGGTGCGCCGCAGCGAGGCGCGCTTCCACGCCCTGTTCGACCAGGCGCCGCTCGGGATCGTGCTGCTCGACGACGACGGCGTCGTCGTCGACGCGAACCCCGCGTTCGAGCGGCTCGTGGGACGCGGTGCGGCGCAGCTGCGCGGCACGCGCGCCGGCGAGCTGTCGAACGCCGAGGATGCCGCCGCGGCGCGCGCGCCGATGTGCGAGCTGCGCGAGGGCCGTCGCGCGAGCGTGACGCTGGAGCAGCGCTTCGTGCGCCCCGATGGCGAGACGGTGTGGGCGAGCCTCACGGTGCGCCGCGTGGACGTGCTGGGCGCGGGCGCGACGCTCATGGGCATGGCGCAGGACGTCACGGCCCGGCGCGAGCTGGAGGCGCGGCTCAGTCATCAGGCGTACCACGATCCGCTCACCGGCCTCGCCAACCGCACGCGCCTCCGCGACCGGCTGGAGACCGCGATCGGCACGCCGGGCCGCAGCATCGACAGCGTGGCCCTGGTCTACGTCGACCTCGACGACTTCAAGAAGGTGAACGACTCGCTCGGCCACGCCGCGGGCGACCGCCTGCTGCGCGTGGTCGCCGAGCGGCTGCTCAACGCGACCCGCGGCAGCGACACGGTCGCGCGATTGGGCGGCGACGAGTTCGCGATCCTGCTCGAGAACGTGCGCAGCGATCAGGACGTCCTCGTGGTCGCGGAGCGCGTCGGGAAGGCGATGCGCACGCCGTTCGAGCTGGAGGGCAAGGAGGTGTTCGTCGGCGCCAGCGTTGGCATCGCGCGGGCCTCGGCGGACGCGGGCCACGCGGCCGCTCCCGACGAGCTGCTGCGCAACGCCGACGTCGCGATGTACGTCGCGAAGCGCGGCGGGAAGGGACGCCACGCGATGTACGCGCGCGCGATGAACGCGGACGCGATGGAGCGCCTGGAGCTCGAGGCCGACATGCGCCACGCGCTCGAGCGCGGCGAGCTGCTGCTGCACTACCAGCCGATCGTCGACCTCGCGGACGGGCACGTGCTGGGTGTGGAGGCGCTGCTGCGCTGGGACCACCCGCGACGTGGGCTGCTGCTGCCGGCGGACTTCGTCTCGCTCGCCGAGGAGACGGGGCTGATCGTGCCGATCGGCCGGTGGGTGCTCGCCGAGGCGTGTCGCCAGGGTGCCGAGTGGCTGCAGCGCCGTACCGACGCGGCACCGCTCACGCTCTCGGTGAACATCGCGCCCCGCCAGCTGCGCGACGCCGGCATCGTCGACGACGTCGCGTCCGCGCTCGCGGCCAGCGGCTTCCCGGCCGGGCAGCTGCTGCTGGAGCTGACCGAGGGCGTGTTCATGCACCAGGACGACGACGCGCTCGAGGTGCTGCAGGCGCTCAAGGCGGTCGGCGTGCGGCTCGGCATCGACGACTTCGGGACGGGCTACGCGAGCCTGCGCTACCTGCAGCGCTTCCCGGTCGACGTGCTGAAGATCGACAAGACGTTCATCGACGGGCTCGTGATGGCCGAGAGCAGCGGCGACTCGAGCGAGCTCGCGCTCGCGCGCGCGATCGTCGCCCTCGGCGACACGCTGTCGCTGCGCACGATGGCCGAGGGCGTGGAGGCGGCGCCGCAGTGGGAGCAGCTGCAGCGCCTCGGCTGCACGATCGGCCAGGGGCACCTCTTCGCCCGCGCGCTCCCGCCCGACGAGGTGGTGCACTTCCTCGACCTGGACGGCGCGCGGCGGGCGGAGTCGCTCGCGGTGCAGGCGGCGTAGCGGGAGCGCTGCGGGCTGCCGGCGGATGCTGCACGCCGCTGCCCGTCCGCGCGAGCGCAGCCGCTGGTGCAGGGCACTACGACGTTCACCCGACGTTCAACCGGCCCTCATTCCCTGCGCTGCCGTTCGCCGTTCGGTGCTGCCACGCCGACGCGCGAACGATCCGTCACGGCGACAGCCGCTCGCGCCGCCAGCGCTCGCCCTCGCGCACGTACCGGATCCGGTCGTGCAGGCGGCTCGGCCGCCCCTGCCAGAACTCGATCGACTCGGGCGCGACGCGGAAGCCGCCCCAGTGCTCGGGCAGCGGCACGTCCTGGGCGTCGGCGAAGCGTGCCTCCGTCTCCGCGTAGTCGCGCTCCAGCGCCGCGCGGTCCGGCAGCGCCGACGACTGCCGGGACGTCCACGCGCCCAGGCGGCTGCCGCGCGGGCGCGACGCGAAGTACGCGGCCGACTCCTCGCGCGACACGCGCGCGACGCTTCCCGTCACGCGCACCTGGCGCTCCAGCTCCGCCCACCAGAACACGAGCGCCGCGCGCGGGTTGGCCTCGAGCTGCCGCCCCTTCGCGCTGCGATGGTCCGTGTAGAAGGTGAACCCGCGCGCGTCGGCGCCCTTGAGCAGCACCACGCGCGCGTCGGGCGCGCCGTCCGGCGACGCGGTGGCGAGCGTCATCGCGTTCGGCTCCAGCGCCTTCGCCGCGAGCGCCTCGTCGAACCAGCGGCGGAACTGCACGATCGGGTCGGCGTCGGCGTCCTGCTCGTCGAACTGCGCGCGCGCGTACGTGCGGCGCAGGTCCGCGATCGCCGGGTCGACCGGCGCGACCTCCGGACGGCCGCGCAGCGTGGGATCACCGTCGCCGCTCGCGCTCACCGGACCTCCAGCAGCGGCAGCGGCGCGCGCGGATAGCTCTCGGGCACCGCCGCGAACGGATCGCCGTCGAACGGCTGCCCGTCGGGCGTCTCGAGCACGAAGCCCGCGTCGCGGATCATCTCGAGGTCCGCGCGCGCGGCCGCGCCCTGCGTCGTCAGGTAGTCGCCGATGAAGATCGAGTTCGCCGGGTAGAGCCCCATCGGCTGCATCGAGCGCAGGTGCACCTCGCGCCCGCCCGCGATGCGGATCTCCTGCGTCGGCAGCAGGAAGCGATACAGGCAGAGGATGCGCAGGCAGCGACGCGGATCCAGCGCGCGCACGTCCTCCATGCGCGTGCCCGGCACCGGGATGAGGAAGTTCACCGGCACCGACTTCACCTCCAGCTCGCGCAGCGACAGCGCGAGGTCGATGACGTCGTCGTCGGTCTCGCCCATGCCGAGGATGCCGCCGGAGCACGTCTTGAGGCCCACCGCGCGCACCTGCTCGACCGTCGCGACGCGGTCCTCGAACGTGTGCGTGCTCACCACCTCGGGCGTGTAGCGCGCCGACGTGTTAAGGTTGTGGTTGACCTGCGTGACGCCGGCCTCCTTGAGCGCCACGGCCTGCTCCTGGGTCAGCAGCCCGAGACACGCGCAGATCTTGAGGTCGTGCCGCGCCTTCACCTCGCGTACGGCGCCGAGCACCTTCTCGAACACGCGCTCGCCCGGCGAGCGGCCCGAGATCACCATGCAGAACGTCCCCGCCTTGAGCGCGGCCGCGCGGTCCGCCGCCTCGAGGATGCGCTCGCGCGCGAGCATCGGGTACTTGTCGATCTCCGCCGCGGAGACCTTCGACTGCGAGCAGTAGCCGCAGTCCTCGGGGCACAGCCCGCTCTGCGCGTTGAGCAGGAAGTGCAGGCGGACTCGGTTGCCCCAGTGGTGATGGCGGACGCGCCACGCGGCGGCGATCTGCGCCGGCAGCTCGTCGTCGGCGGCCTGCAGCACGGCGCGGGCGTCGTCACGCGAGGGCAGGACGCCGGCGAGCGCCTGCTCGGCGAGGGAGTTCCAGAGTGTGGACGGCATCGGTCGGGATGGAGGCGAGCCGCAAAGCTAGCCGCGCGTCGCGGCGGCGTGAACGGCGCCGGCCCGCGTCGACGTGCGCCACCCGCCTCCCACTCCTCATCAGATCCGGCGCGAGCGTGGCATCTCGTTGCCCGTACGGCACTTGGGTCGTGCCCGGCGGCGTGCGGCCGCCGGCGCCCCCGGACGCCCGGGCCAGGGGCGGCCCGCCGCTACGGGAAGGGGCGCCCGATCAGCGCCGACACCGCCTCCGTGAACGTGCGGAAGTCGCGCGAGAAATCCGGTGAGCCCGAGCACCGCCCGTTCGCCTGCGGATACGAGTTGCTCCCCTGCGACTCCCACGTGCCCGCGTCCGCGATCAGGCGCAGCGTGAAGCCGCCGCCGTCCGCGACGTCGCGGTTCTCGCAGACCCGCGGCCAGCGCTCGACTCCCGCCGCACCGGCCGCCTGCCAGAAGCGGCGCCACGCGGCGGCGTCGGGGACGACGCTCGTGGTCGTCGCGCTCTGGGGCGGGAAGAAGTCGCGCCGCACGACGACCAGCGTGTCGCCGCGCAGCGTGACGGTGTGCGAGCCGTAGCCGTAGCCGCCGAACGAGAGCGCCAGCTCGCGCGGCGGGCCCGCGCGCGGCAGGTCGGGCGCGGTGGTCTCGCCGCAGGCGGCGAGCGCCAGCGGCAGGATCGCGAGCGCGAGCGCGCGGCGCATGGCGGGTGGGCGGCTAGTGCAGCAGGAGGTCGGCGAGCGCGCGGCCGGCGGCCGCGAGTCGCGAGGGATCCTCCCGCCCTACCTCGTCCAGGTACGGCATGGTCACCAGCGGCACCCCGTCGAGCAGGTCGCGCAGCACGGCGGCGTTCGTCGCCTCGGCCACGTCGGCGGGTGCCGGGCGCACGGCGTTGAGCACGACCGCGCGCACGCGCAGTCCGCGCCGCTCGGCCTCGCGCACGGTGAGCAGCGCGTGATTGAGCACGCCCAGGCGGTCCGCGGCGACCACGATCAGCTCCAGCCCCCAGTGCGTCGCCAAGCCGGCGAAGGTGAGCGAGCGCGTGAACGGCACGAGCAGCCCGCCCGCGCCCTCGACCAGCAGCGCGTCCGCGCCCGCGCCGAGCCGCGCCGCCGCGGCGTCGAGCGTCGCGAGGTCGAGCGGTCGTCCCGCCCGCTCGGCGGCCACCATCGGGGCGAGCGGCTCGGTGTACGTCGCGGGGCAGACGTCCTCCCACGCATCGACGTCGCCGGCGGCGCGGCGCAGGCGTGCGGCGTCCGTGTCCGGCGCGCGCGGCCCGACGACGCCCGTCTCGACCGGCTTCATGCCGCGCGCGACGAGCCCGCGCGCGCGGAGCGCGGCGAGCAGCGCGCAGCTCGCGACCGTCTTGCCGACGCCCGTGTCGGTCCCGGTGACGCCCAGGCGCAGCATGGCGGCCGCGCTCACGCCGCCGTTCCCGTGGCGCGCGCGCCGTCGAGGAAGCGCGCGACCACGTCGTACACGCGCGCGAGCTCCGCGTCCGTCGTGCAGAACGGCGGCAGCACGTAGCACGCGTCGCCGAGCGGGCGCAGGAGCACGCCCTGCTCGAGCGCGTACGTCGCGAGCTCGCGCCCGATCGGGTTCAGGTAGCCGCCCGCCGCGCGCGCGTCGCCGAGGTCCAGTGCGGCGATCGTGCCGAGCACCCGTGGCGCGCGCACCAGCGGATGCGCGCCGAGCGTCGCGAGGTGCCGCCGGTGCGCCGCCTCGATGCGCGCGCGCGCGCCGGCGCTCGCGCCCGACTCCAGCAGTCGCAGGCTCGCGAGCGCCGCCGCGCAGGTGATCGGGTTGGCGGTGTACGAGTGGCCGTGGAAGAGCGTCCGGGTGCGGTCCTCGCTCAGGAAGCCGGCGAACAGCTCCTCGCGCACCGCGGTCGCGCCCATCGGCAGGAAGCCGCCTGTGATCCCCTTCGACATGCAGACCATGTCGGGGGCGACGCCGGCGCGCTCGCACGCGAACAGCGCGCCGGTGCGCCCGAAGCCGGTCATCACCTCGTCGGCGATCAGCAGCACGCCCGCCGCGCGGCATCGCTCGGCCAGCGCGCGCAGCGTGGACTCCTGCCACATGCGCATCCCGCCCGCGCCGAGCACTAGCGGCTCGACGATGAGCGCGGCCAGCTCGCGCCCGCGCGTGTCGAGCAGACGGTCGAACGCGGCCAGCGTCGCGTCGGCGTCCTCGCTCGGGTCCGGAAGGCGCGCGACCTCGAACAGCTGCGGGTCGAATGGCGCGCTGAAGATGCTGCGCGCCCCCACGCTCATCGCGCCGAAGGTGTCGCCGTGGTACGCGTGCTCCAGCGCCGCGATAAGCCGCCGCGGCTCGCCGCGGTTGTGCCACCACTGCAGCGCGATCTTGAGCGCGGCTTCGACGGCGGTCGATCCGTCGTCCGAGTAGAAGATCCGCGTGAGTCCGTCGGGGAGCACGCGCGCGAGCGCCGCCGCCAGCTCGGCCGCAGGCGCATGCGTGAACCCGGCGAAGATGACCTGCTCCAGCGTCCGCGCCTGCTCGGCGATCGCCTCGGCGATCGTCGGCTCCGCGTGGCCGTGCAGCGTCACCCACCAGCTGGAGATCGCGTCGAGGATGGCGCGGCCGTCTCGCGTGTGGAGCGTCGCGCCGCGCGCGCGCACGACGTCCACTGGCGCGGGCGCCTGCCAGTGCTGAGTGTACGGATGCCAGACGTGCCGGGCGTCGAGGGCGGCGACGGCGTCGGACGACATCACGGGATCCTCATGCTGCATGTCTCTCATCGGCACTTCCTGGCCGCGCTGATGCTCACCGTGGCGGGCGGATGCTGGGACGATGGGCCACCGGAAGTCGGTGGCGTCGCGCTCGCAGTCGAGCCCACGCAGTTGTCGGTCGGTGACTCGGCGCTCGCCACCTCGCGTACCCTGAGTCGCTCGGGCGGGCAGCTCTCGCGGCGCATCGCCGCGCAGCTCACGAGCAGCGACGCGTCCGTGCTCCGCGTGCCACCGTCCTCCGGCGGTGTGGTCGTCGCGCTGCGGCCGGGCGAGGCATGGGTGCGTGCGCGATACCGTGACGTCGCCGACAGCGTCCTGGTGCGCGTCATGGCGCGTCCGTGAGCGCGTCGCGCAGCGCGGCCAGCAGCCCGTCCACCTGCGCGTCGGTGTGCGCGGCGCTCGCGCTCACGCGCAGCCGCGACGAACCGGGCGGCACCGTCGGCGGACGGATCGCGCCCACGAGATAGCCGCGCGCACGCAGCGCGTCGCCCACCGCGACCGTCGCGCGCGGATCGCCGATGGGCACCGGCACCACGTGTCCATCGGGCTCGCCCGGCGCCGGATGCCCCATCGCGGCGAGCCCCGCGCGCAGCCGCGCGGCGACCGCGCGCACGCGCGCGCGGCGCCACGGCTCGTCGTGCGCGACGGCGAGCGCGCGCAGCGTCGCGGCGGCCAGCGCCGGCGGCGTGCCGGTGGTGAACACGAACGAGCGCGCCCGGTGCACCAGCAGGTCGCACAGCGCCGCGCTGCCGGCCACGAACGCGCCCGCGGTGCCGAGCGACTTGCCGAGCGTGCCCACCGTGACGTCGATCGCGTGGCCGACGCCCCAGTGCGCGGCGCTGCCGCGGCCGTCGGGGCCCAGCACGCCGGTCGCGTGCGCGTCGTCCACGTACGTGAACGCGCCGTGCGCGCGCGCGACGTCGACCAGCCGATCGAGCGGGCACAGGTCGCCGTCCATCGAGTACACGCCCTCGACGACCAGCCACCGCCGGCGGAAGCGGCCCGCGTCCGCGCGCAGCGCCGCGTCGAGCGCATCGAGGTCGCCGTGCGGGAAGACGCGGATCGTCGCACGGGAGAGCCGCGACCCGTCGATCAGCGACGCGTGGTTCAGCGCGTCGGCGTAGATCGCGTCCTCGCGTCCCGCGAGCGCGGGCAGCGCGCCGGCGTTGGCCGCCCAGCCGCTGGGGAAGAGCAGCGCGCGCCGCGTGCCCTTGAGCGCCGCGAGGGCGGCTTCCAGCGCGTGGTGCGCGGGATGGTCGCCGGAGATGAGCCGCGCCGCGCCGGCGCCGAGCCCCTCGTGCGCGAGCAGCTCGGCGGCCGCGGCGGCGGGGCGGGGATCGGCGGCCAGCCCGAGGTAGTCGTTCGACGCGAAGTCGACGAGCGTCGCGCCGTCCGCGGCCCGCAGCTCGGCGCCGCCCGCGCGCGTCAGCGGTCGCAGGCGCCGGCGCAGCCCCGCGGCGTCGAGCGCGGAGAGCTCCGCCGCGAGCTGGGCATCGAGCGAGGCGGCGGCGGGCGCGTCGAGGGCGAGGGTGGCGGCGCGGTGTGGCATCATCGGCCCGGGCAAGGTAACGCGACCGAGTGGCCCCACGAATCCTCGCTCCGACACGTGGCGTAGGGAGCGCACCCCCGGGCACGCGTGCCCGCCCGGTCCTGCCCCCCCAGGAGTTCGTCATGCGCACACCGTCCCGCATTCCCCGCCTCGGCAGGCTCGCCCTCGCGGCGGCCGCGCTCGTCGGCGCGCTCGCCACCCCGCGCGCCGCCGCCGCGCAGGCCGCCGAGCGTCACGTGCTGCGCGGCGACGACGCGGCGCTCTACCACGTGGTGGGGCGGCTGCGCGTCGTCGCCGGCACCGGCTCCGACGTGGTGGTCGAGGTGGTGCGCCGCGGGCGCGAGGCGGCGCAGACCGTCGTCGAGCAGGGCACGATCGGCGGGCGCGAGACGCTGCGCGTCTTCCCGCGTGCCGACCGCGTCGTCTATCCCGGCATGGGGCGCGGCGACGTCGTGCGCGCCGAGCTGCGGCGCGACGGCACCTTCGGCGGCGAGAGCGGGCGGCGCGGCGTCCTCGGCACGCACGTGTTCTCGCGCGGGGGTGCGGACGGCATCGAGATCCGCGGCGACGGGCGCGGCGCGGAGACGTGGGCCGACGTCACCGTCAGCGTGCCCGCGGGGCGCCGCCTGGCGGTGCACCTGCTCGCCGGCGAGGCCTCGGTCGGCAACGTCGACGGCGACCTCGTGGTCGACGTGCACGCCGCGTCGGTGACGACCGAGCGCACGCGCGGGCGCCTGCGCGTCGACGCCGGCTCCGGCCCGGTGCGCGTCACCGACGCAGAGGGCGAGCTCGATCTCGACACGGGCTCGGGGCGCGTGGAGCTCGCGCGCGTGCGCGCCACCGCGCTGCGCGTCGACGCCGGCTCGGGCGCGGTGCGCGGCAGCGACGTGGACGCCGAGCGCCTGACGCTCGACCTGGGCTCCGGCAGCGTGCGCCTGGACGCGGTGCGCGCGCGCACGCTGCGGCTCGACACGGGCAGCGGCGACGTGGACGTCGGCCTCGCGAGCGCCGTGGACGACGTGCGCATCGACACGGGCTCGGGCTCGGTGACGCTGCGCGTGCCCGCGAGCTTCGGCGCGACGCTGGACGTCGACACCGGCAGCGGCGGGTTCGAGAGCGAGCTGCCGATCACCGTCAGCCGGCGCGATCGCGGTCGCCTCACCGGACGCATCGGCGACGGCAGCGGCCGCGTGTCGATCGATACCGGGTCGGGCGGCGTGCGGCTGCGGAAGAGCTGAGGGAGAGGCGAGCGATCAGCGATCAGCGATCAGTCAGCGATCAGCGGTCGAGTGATGCGGGGGCTCCTGGGCGGGATGGTGCGTCCCCGCCGAGGAGCCCCCGCGTACGCTGCGCGCCGACCGCGGTACGCTCAGAGCAGCGCCTTCACGTCCGCCGCGATCCCCTCGGGCCGGCTCGCCGGGTCGAAGAGCAGCCGCAGGCGCCCGTCCGGGTCGACGACGAAGGTGCGCGGCGTGTGCGAGACCATCGTCGTCGGCGCCGAGCCGTGCGCGGCATGCGGATCGGCCTGCGGCGTCTCGGGGACCGCCGCCACGCCCCACGCTGCCCGCACCGCCTCCAGCTGCGCCGGCGTCCCGCCGAGCCCCACGAAGGCGGGATCGAAGCGCCGCGCGTAGGCCGCCGCCGAGTCCGGTGGATCGCGCTCCGGGTCGACCGACACGAAGACCCAGCGGACGCGCGCCGAGTCGGCGCCGAGCAGGCGCTTGACCTTGGACCAGTCGGCGAGCGTCGTGGGGCAGACGTCGGGGCAGCGCGTGTACCCGAAGAACACCAGCACGACGTTGCCGCGCTCCTGCGCGAGGTCGAAGGCGCGCCCACCGCCGGCGGCCAGGGCGAGCGCGGGCGCCGGGGCGGGGGGATCGAGCGGACTGCCGTGCCAGTCGTGATTCAGGCCGCACGCCGTGGCGAACGCGAGCAGCAGCGTGCCCCCGGTCAGGCGTGCGCGACGGGAGAGGTTGGGACGCATGGCGGGAATCTAGACGGCTGCGGGGCCGCGGGGCTGCGGATCCGACGCCGGGCGTCCCGACGTGCCGTTCCGCAGCCCCGCAGCATCGCCGTCCGAACGACGACGCCCCGCGCGACCACGAGGGTCGGCGGGGCGTCGGGACGGTCGCGACGGGGCGGGCCCGCGCGGCGCGTGCCCTGCCTCAGCGCGCGTAGCGCTTCTTGAACTTGTCGACGCGGCCCTGCGTGTCCACCAGGCGCTGCTCGCCGGTGAAGAACGGGTGCGACATGTTCGTGATTTCGAGCGGGACGACCGGGTACTGCTGGCCGTCGCTCAGCGTGATCTTCTGCTCGGACGTCATCGTCGAACGCGTCACGATCAGCTGACCGTTCGAGAGGTCCTTGAAGACCACCGGGTGGTACAGGGGATGGATTTCGGGCTTCATCGCGCGGTGTGGCTTGGGGTCCTTCCGAGGAGCCGATGCCGACCGGCTCCGGGCACGCGCCCGAGGGCGCGGCGGTGATGGCGCGCGCGGAGCTGACCCCGTACGCAGCCACGGAAGCTAGCCGGTCCGGGCGGGAATCTCCACTGGGCGCCTCCCGCGGCCGGCCTCAGCCCTCGCCGTCGAGCTCCAGGCGCCAGGTCACCGGGATCTCCCGGCTCAGCGAGTCCCGGACCGAGCAGTACTTGTTGACCGCCAGGTCGATCGCCCGCTCGGCGTGCACGCGCTCGATGCCCGCGCCCCGCACCCGGTAGACCAGCTCGACGGCCGTCAGCCGCCCCGGCACGCCCGCGAACCGCTGCGCCTCGGCGTCGATCGTCAGCGCCTCGACCGGGGTGCGCCGCTTGGCGAGGATGTCGACCACGTCCACCGCCGTGCAGGCGGCCAGCGCCGAGACCAGCCCGTCGACCGGGCTCGGACCGGTGCGCGCCGAGCTGTCCAGGCGGATCGTCTCCCCGCCCGGGCGCCCGGCGTCGAAGCGCCCCTCGCCCGCCCACGTCACGTGCACCCGCGACGGCGGCTTGCCGGCCGGCGCGGGCGCCGGCGTCGCGCCGTTCGTCTGCTCCGTGCGATCCGTCTGGTTCGTCGTGGTGCCGCTCGTCTCCGTCGTGCCGTCGCTCATCAGGATCCTCGCTCGATGGGGGCCCGGACCGCGTTGCCCCACTCGGTCCAGCTGCCGTCGTAGTTGCGCACCTTGTCGTACCCCAGCAGGTAGGTGAGGACGAACCAGGTATGGCTCGACCGCTCGCCGATGCGGCAGTACGCGATCACGTCGTCGCCCGGTGCCAGCCCCGCCTCGCCCTCGTAGATCGCGCGCAGCTCGTCGGCGGTCTTGAAGGTGCCGTCGGCGTTGGCGGCGCGCGCCCACGGAACGCTCTTCGCGCCGGGGATGTGGCCGCCGCGCAGCGTCCCCTCCTGCGGATACTCGGGCATGTGCGTGCGCTCGCCGCTGAACTCCTGCGGGCTCCGCACGTCGATCAGCTTTCCCGGCGTGCGCAGGTGCGCGTGCACGTCGGGCATGAAGGCGCGGATGCGCGCGTCGTCGCGCTCGCGGGCGACGTACTGCGTGCGCGGATGGCTCGGCCGGTCGGTCGTCAGCTCGCGCCCCTCCTGCTCCCACTTGGTGCGTCCGCCGTCCATGATGCGCGCGTTCGGGAAGCCGAACAGCTGGAACACCCAGAACGCGTACGTCGCCCACCAGTTGTTCTTGTCGCCGTAGAAGACGACGGTCGTCGACTCGTCGATGCCGAGCGCGCGCAGGCGCTCCTCGAACTGCGCGCGGTCGACGTAGTCGCGCACGACGGCGTCGTTCAGGTCCGCGTGCCAGTCGATCTTCTGCGCGCCCGGAATGTGCCCGAGGTCGTACAGCAGGACGTCCTCGTTGCTCTCGAGGAGCCGGAGCGAGGGATCGCCCAGATGCTCGGCCACCCACGCGGTGGAGACGAGAGCCTCGGGATGCGCGTAGCCCTTGCTGGCCACGCTGGTGTCGGTCGCGGCGGACATCGGTCTGGTCTCGGTGTGGATGGAGAGGGCGTCGTCTGCTCAAAGCTAACGCCGCCCGCCGATCGCATCGCCCTGGCTGCGGACTGCGGACTGCGGATTCGAGCGACGCGGCGTCACGAGGTCCGATCCGCAGCCCGCAGTCCGCAGTCGCCGTCAGGCGACCTTCGTCCCGTCCGGCACCTGCGCGTCGGGCGCGAGCAGCACGACGTCGCCCGCCTCCGGCACGCCGCCGAGCACGAGCACCTCGCTCAGGTAGCCGGCGACGCGCTTGGGGGGGAGGTTCACCACCGCGACCACCTGGCGCCCCACCAGCGCCGCCGCGTCGTAGCGCCGCGTGATCTGCGCGCTCGAGCGGCGGCGGCCGATCTCGGCGCCGAAGTCGATCTCCAGCTTGATCGCGGGGATGCGCGCCTCCGGGAACGGCTCCGCGGCGACGACGGTGCCGACCCGCAGGTCGACGGCGAAGAACTCCTCGGGCGTGGGCATGCGGCGACGGGAGGGTGGCGTGGCGGCAGGGCCCTTGCGACGGGCGGTCCGCATGAGCCAGTACGAGCGCCACGTGTTCGTGTGCGACGGAAAGAAGTGCGAGCGCGCCGGGAGCGAGGCGGTGCGCGACGCGTTGAAGGAAAGCGTCGGGCGCGCGGGCCTCAAGCGCCGCGTCCGCGTCAACCGCGCGGGGTGCCTCGGCCAGTGCGGCCACGGGCCCATGATCGTCGTCTACCCCGAGGGCACCTGGTACGCCGGCGTGGACGCGGAGGGCGCGCGGCGGGTCGGCGACGAACATCTGATCGGCGGGCGCGTGGTGAGCGCGCTCCGCTACGTCGCCCCGCCGGGCGACAACAAGCGGTGACGGCCACCGGGGAGCGCGTCGGCGGCGCCTCCGCGCTGCGCGTCGACGGGGCGGCGATCGTCTACCGGCTGTTCGACGTCGGCTACGAGATCGCGCTCGATCGCGCGCTCGACCTGCTGGCGGCGAGCGCGCCGGAGCGCGTGCGCCCCGTGCGCGGCGAGGCGCAGGCGATCCAGATCGTCAACCCGCCGGTGACCGTGATCCTCGGCCACGAGCGCGTCGCGGTCGGCGACGTCGAGCGCCCCGCCGAGCTGTCGGCGCGGATCTTCGACTTCGGCGTCGTGTCGCTGCGGGCGCGCGTCGAGCTGCCGCAGGCGCTGCCGTGGGACGAGTTCGCCGCGCTCGGCAGCGCGCTCGAGACCGCGCCCGCGCTCGCGGCCTCGTTCACGCACCACCTGCGCCTGCTCACCGAGCGCATCGCGCCCGCGGTCGAGCGGGCCTCGCTCGCGCCGCAGACCGAGGACTTCGTCGTCTACCGGATCGAGCGGCTGCTCGACGCGGACGGCGCGACCGTGTTGCCCGAGGTGCTGCGCGACGAGGACGTCGCGCCGCTGCTGCTGAACGAGACGCGCCCGCTCTCCGCCGCCGCCCGGCGCGAGCTGCTGCCGCACCGCTTCTCGTACTATGAGGACGACCTCGCGATCCTCTCGTGGGAGAACGCGCTCGTGGTCGAGCCGCGTCCGCACGACGCCGACGTGCAGTTCGTCCTGGAGTTCGCCAACGCGCAGCTGCTGGAGCTGCGCTACTACGATGCGCGGCTCGACGCCGAGCTGCCGCGCATGTACGACCGCATCGCGTCGCTGCGCGGCGGGCGCAGTCGCTCGCTGCTGCGCAACCGCTACGCGGGACTGCTCGCCACGCTGCACACGCAGGTCGCCGATTCCACCGAGATCGTCGAGCGGGTCGACAACGCGCTCAAGGTCACAGACGACGTCTACCTCGCGCGCGTCTACTCGGCGGCGCTCGAGATCTTCCGCGCGCGAGCGTGGCGCGCCGGCATCGACCACAAGCTCGGGATCATCCGCGAGACGTACGGCATGCTGAACGACGAGGCGCAGGCCGCGCGCGGCGAGGCGCTGGAGCTGTCCATCGTCATCCTCATCGTGCTCGAGATCGTGCTCGCCTTCGTCTTCAAGCTCTGACGCCCGCCGTCGGCGGGGTTGCCGCGGGCACTTCGCCCTGGAACGCGCGGCCCCGATCGGCGATTGTGCGGGCAGGGGCGCCGCGGGCGCCCATCCCCACGCCAGCCAATGTCCGTCTCGTTCGTCGCCGCGCCCCCGAAGATGGAGCGCTACAGCCGCCACGTGCTCGTGTGCACCGGCGGCTTCTGCTCGCCCGAGCGCCGCGGGCGCGAGATCTACGCCCTGCTGGCGCGGCTGCTCCAGCGCGAGGGGCTGCTCTTCGGGCCCACGCGCGTGAAGCGCGGCGAGACGCCCTGTCTGGGCGTGTGCGGACAGGGACCGATCGTCGTCGTGTACCCGGAGGGCACCTGGTACGCGAACGTCACCCCGGCGCTGCTCGAGCGCATCGTCGTCGAGCACCTGAAGGGTGGGCGCCCGATCGCCGACGCCGTCTTTCACCAGCTCTGACGCCGCGGGCGGCGACCGCGCCGCTCAGCCGCGCGCCGCGCGCTCGGCGGTGGTGCCGCGCACCACGAGCGCGGGCGGGATGACGAGGTGCCGCGCCTCGGTGCGCCGCTCCTCCAGGCGCTCCAGCACGAGGCGGACGGCGGTGCGCCCCATGTCCGGGCGCGGCTGGTCCACCGTCGTGAGGTCGACCTGCCGCAGCGCGGCGAGCGCCGTGTTGTCGTAGCCGACCACGGAGACGTCGTGCGGCACGCGCAGCCCGCGCTCCGCGAGCGCGGTGAGCGCGCCCAGCGCCGCGAGGTCGTTCGCCACGAACACGCCCGTGGGCCGCGCGTCGTCCGCGCCGTCGAACAGCGCGGCGATGCCCTGGCGGCCGCCGTCCTCCGTGTAGCCGCCCGACACGATGCGCGCGTGCTCGGCCAGCCCCGCGGCGGCCATCGCCCTCTGGTAGCCGCTCCGGCGGTCGGCCGCCCCCGCGCCGCTCCCGCCGTCGATGTGGGCGATGCGCGCGTGGCCCAGCGCGACCAGATGCTCGACGACGAGCGCGGCGCCGCGCAGGTCGTCGTTCGCGACGCTGTCCGCATCGGCGGCGTGCCAGCGGCGCGCGACCAGGACGACGGGCACCTCGCGGCTCGCGTCGTCGACCGCGTCCTGCCGCAGCGCCGGGCTGGCGAGGATCAGCGCCTCGACGCGCAACTCGAGCAGCGTGTCGAGCGCGCGCCGCTCCCCGTTCGGCGCGCGCCGGTCGACGGTGCTGATGATCGTGCGGTATCCGCGCGTGCGCGCCTCCTCCTCCACGCCGTCGAGCACCTCGGCGAAGAACGGGTTGTGGAGGTCGGAGACGACGACGCCGAGCAGCCGCGTGCGGCGGCTGACGAGACCGCGCGCGATCGCGTTCGGGCGGTAGCCGAGCGCCTGCGCGGCGTCGAGGACCAGCCGGCGCTTCGCGTCGCTCACGTTGCCCGCGCCGCGCATGACCAGCGAGACGAGCGACTTCGAGACGCCCGCGCGGGCGGCGACGTCGACGATGGTCGGGCGACGCGGGGGCTGGTCGGGCGCGGAGGGGCGGGGAGGGCGTGACGGCATCGATCGTCGAGGATGAGCCCGCGTGGGACGGATGTCCATGAACGCGGCACGTGCCGCGCGGGTGCCGCGCGGACGCCGCGCCGGTGCCGGACGCACGACGCCCGCCCGGTCGCGCGACCGGGCGGGCGTCGTCAGCTGGGCGGCGGCGTGGTCAGCGCGCCATCGCCTCCAGCCGCTCCACGCGCTCCACGGTCGGCGGGTGCGTGGAGAACAGCTTGCCCAGCCCGCGCAGCGCGCTGCCGCCGAGCGGATTCACCTGCGCCAGCGGCGCCATCGCCGGCGAGACGTGCATCGGCATCGCCCGCGCGCCCTGCTCCAGCCGGATCAGCGCGCTCGCGAGCCCCTGCGGCCGACCCGCGATCTCGGCGCCCACCGCGTCCGCCTTGAACTCGCGCTGCCGGCTGATCGCCATCTGCAGGATCATCGCGGCGATCGGCGCCAGGATCATCATCGCGATCGCGACGACCGGGTTGCTCCCCTCCTCGTCGTCCCCGCCGCCGAACAGGAACCCGAACTGCGCGACGTTGGTGATCGCGCCGGCCATCGTGGCGCTGATCGTCTGCAGGAGCATGTCGCGGTTCTTGATGTGCGCCAGCTCGTGCGCGATCACGCCCTCGAGCTGCGGGCGGTCCATGAGGCGCAGCAGCCCGTCGGTGACGCAGACGACGGCGTTCTCCGGGTTGCGCCCCGTGGCGAACGCGTTGGGCTGCGCCTGCGGCGCGATCGCGACCGTCGGCATCGGCAGCCCCGCGCGCTGGCGCAGGCGGTCGACCATCGCGTACAGCTCGGGCGCCTCCGCGGCCGTCACGATCTGCGCGCCGTAGGCGCGCAGCACCATCTTCGACGAGCCCCAGTACATCGCGAGGTTCATGACGGCGCTGACCGCCACCATGATCGTCGCGCCGGTCGAGCCACCGAAGGCGCCGCCGAGCGCGACCAGCAGGCCCGTGAGGCCGGCCATCAGTACGAACACCTTCACGTTGTTCATCGGTAGTCCTCCCGTGGTCCGAACGCGCAACAGGCGAGCCCTCCGCACCGCGGCATCCCGACCAGGCGCGCGGATGCGGGCCCGGCCGGACGGCCGCCTGTTGCGAAGGTCTCGCCTGATCGTGTCGACCGACCCGACCGGACCGTGCGCCCCGCCCGGAATCTCCGGCGCGACGACGCAGTGTTGACGATCCGGCCGCGCGGCGCCGGCGTCCGGATCGACTCCGGCGGGCGTCGCGTGGCTACTCCCCTTGAACGAGGGAATGATACCCCCATCCGCGCGCCGGGTTCAACCGGGCGCGCGGGCGGTCGCCTTCCGGGGCGTCAGCGCTGGCCGCGAACGACGGACGGTGGGGAGGCGATCGGAGCGCTCGGGACGGACGGATCGAAGCGACCGACGCCCAGCTGGCCGACGGTGTTGCCGCCCCAGCAGTAGGCCAGCCCGTCGCGCCCCATGCCGCACCCGACGCCCGAGCCCAGCGAGAGCGAGGCGAGGGCGACGCCCGGCAGCGCCCGGGCGGCCGTTCCCGGGGGCGCGCCTGCGGCGGCGCCGGGGCCCCAGCACCAGGCGGCCCCGCTCGCGTCGAGGGCGCAGGCCTGCTGTCCGTCGATCGCCAGGCTCAGCGACACGAACGGCACCGGTGCCGCGATCGGGCGGGGGACCGTGTACTCGATCGGGGCCGGGAAGCGGTTCGGCACGAACAGGTCGCTCCCCCAGCAGTGCGCGGCGCCGGCGCGGTCGAGCCCGCACGTGGACCGCCCGCCCGCCACCAGCGCGGTGAAGCGCACCCCGCCGCGCACCGCGACCGGCGCGGCGGTGCAGTTGAGCGGCTCGGTCGAGCCCCGGCAGGTCGTCACGCTGTCCCCGATGCCGAGCTGTCCGCCCCGATGCTCGCCCCAGCACCACGCGCGGCCGTCGGTGGCGAGCCCGCAGCTGTGGTAGGCGGCCGCCACGACCTGCTCGAACGGCGTCTCGCCGGCCACGCGCACGGGGGTCGCACTGCCGCTCCCCGTCGTCCCGGTGCCCAGCTGCCCGAGGAAGCCGCTCCCCCAGCAGTACGCCGTCCCCGCCTCGGTCGCGGCGCAGGAGTGCGCGACGCCAGCGCTCACCTGACGCACCGGCGTCGGCACGGCGACCCGCTGCGGCGCGCCCGCGACACCCGACGTGCGCCCGATGCCGGTGCGGCCGTCGGCGTTCGCGCCCCAGCAGTGGACGGCCCGGTCGGGGGTGAGGCCGCAGACGTGCGAGATGCCCGCCCAGAGGGTGGCGAGCGGCGGGGCGCCGGCGACGCGGGTGGGGAGGGCGGCACACCGCTCGACCCCGCGCTGCACGTCGCGCGGCTCGCGCCCCTCGATGGCCGGGACGAAGAACTCGCACCGGTCCACCGGGTCGGCGAGCCCGAGCTGCCCGCCGGCGTCCGTTCCCCAGCAGTGGGGAGCGCCCGCCACGTCCAGCCCGCAGGCGAAGGCGCCGCCGGCGGCCACGCCCAGGTAGCGCGTCGGCGCGCCAAGCGTTCGCACGGTCACCGGCACCTCGACGCTGTCGGTGCCGACGCGGGCGACGATGAGCGCCTCCCCCGGCGCGACCGCCCGCACCACGCCGCGCTCGTCCACGGTGGCGACCGCCGGGGTCCGACTCGTCCAGGCAGCCACGAGCGTGTCGGGTGCACCCAGTCGGCCGGTCAGCCGGTAGGCGACCAGCGGGCGCTCCAGCCCCGGGAGCAGGACGTTCTGCGCCGGGCTCGCGTACAGGGTGGAGGGGCGCGCGACGACGGTCACGTGAACGACGGTGCGGGCCGCCCCGGCGGTCACCGCGACCGTCGTGCGCCCCACGCGCACGCCCTGGATCCCGCCCACCCGGTCGACGGTGGCGATCGTGGAGTCGGCGCTCGTCCACGTCGGGAGCGACGGGTCGACGTCGCCCGCGGCGTCGCGGAGGAGCGCCGTCGCGCGCGTCCGGTCGCCGGGGCGGAGCGTCACCGAGTCCGGCGTCACGACGATGCGGACGACCGGGGCGGGCGTCACCGTCACGGGCACTTCGGTGGACGCTCCGCCGGCGGTGGCGAGCAGCGTCGTCCGCCCGACCGCGCGTGCGTGCAGCATGCCCGCGGCGGTGATGGTGGCGACGTTCGAGTCGCGTACCTGCCACACGACGGACGGCCCGGCGAGCACCCGCTCGCTCGCGTCGAGCGTCACCGCGGCGACGCGCAGCGAGTCGGCGCGCGCGAGCGTGACCTCGGACGGCGTGACGCGCACGGCGTGCACCGGGGGCGTGGTGGGCGCGTCGCCGCCGCACGCGCCGGCGGCGAGGACGAGCGCGGCGCGCAGCGCGAGGGCGCGCGGGGACGACGAGAGCACGGGCATGCGACGACGGCGGAGGACGGCAGAGCCGCGCGGCGCGCGCGGCACGCAATCAAGGTGTGCGGGCGGCGCACCTCCTCGCCATCGTGCGCGGTCAATCCTCCGTCGTGCCGACCCGGTCCACGGGGCGCCGAGGCGCGCCGCGCGCGCGCTGCGCCAGCTCCTCCTCGACCGCGCGCAGGTGCCGCGGCCAGACGTGCCGCGCGAGGCGTCGGAAGTTGCGCCGCGACTCCGGTTCCGCGGCGAGGAATGCGGCCACCGAGCGGTGCCCCTTGCGTACGTTGCAGGGCCCACACGCCGTCACTAGGTTGCCCCCCGAGCGGTCCCCGCCGCGCACGCGCGGCTGCACGTGGTCGACGCTCAGCTCCTCGGGCGGGAAGACCTGGCCGCAGTACACGCACTGGTACGCGTCGCGCGCGAAGACGTCCTCGCGCCTCACGCCGCCTCCGCCCTCTCCCCGTCGCCTCCGGCCGCCCCCGTCGTGAGCCCGCTGCCCGACTCGCGCCGCCTGCTGATGGGCATGGCCAAGAAGCTGTTCGACGACGAGGAAGCCGCGCCGGCGCCGCACGACGCGCCGCCCCGGCTCACACACTCCGCCATCCGCTCGGTCCCAGCCCCAGCCCGCATGTCGCGCTCCCGCGAGAAGATCCTGGCCAATCTGGAAGAGATGTACCGCGAGGCGTTCGAGCGCGCACGCGCCGCGAACGACCTGCACCAGCAGGCGTCGCTCGACTTCGCCTACCGCCGCGAGCAGCTCTACTTCGAGATCCTGCTCGACGTGCGCGACGCGATGGAGCGCCGCGCCTGAGCCGGCCCGCGCCGCACCTCCGCTGACCCACCCGTCCGATGCGCGTCCGGCGCCTCGCTCCGCTCCTCGCCGTCGTCGTCATGACCGCTGACGCATCCGAGGCGGGAGCGCAGAACGCGCCGCCGGGGTCGGACGCGTCGGCCGTGTCGCTCGCGGTCGTGAACGCGCGCGTCTGGACCGGCAACCCGCGGCGCCCGTGGGCCGACGCCGTCGCGGTGCGCGGCGACCGACTGGCGGCGGTCGGCTCCAGCGCCGAGGTGCGCAAGCTCGCGGGCGCCGGCGCCCGCGTCGTCGATGCGGGCGGGCAGTTCCTCGTTCCGGGCTTCATCGACACGCACGTGCACTTCGTCGCCGGCGGCTTCCGCCTGGCGTCGGTGCAGCTGCGCGACGCCCGCACGCCCGCCGACTTCGCGGCGCGCATCCGCGCCTTCGCCGCGACGGTGCCGAGGGGCACCTGGATCCAGGGCGGGGACTGGGACCACGAGCAGTGGGGCGGGGAGCTGCCCACCCGCGCGTGGATCGACTCCGTGACGCCCGACCACCCGGTGTGGGTGAACCGGCTGGACGGCCACATGGCGCTCGCCAACTCGGCGGCGCTGCGCGCGGCCGGCGTCGGGCGCGCGACGTCCGACGTCGCCGGCGGCACGATCGTCCGCGACGCCTCCGGCGAGCCGACGGGCGTGCTGAAGGACAACGCGATGGAGTTGGTCGATCGCGCGGTGCCGGCGCCCGATCCGGCGCTCGCCGACCGCGCGCTCGACGCGGCGATGGCGTACGTCGCGCGCCAGGGCGTCACCGCCGTGCACCACATGGGCGGGTGGGACGACCTCGCGGTGTTCGACCGCGCGCACGCGGCGGGGCGGCTGCGCACGCGCATCTACGCCGCCGTCCCGCTGTCGACGTGGGAGCGGCTGCGCGACGCGGTCGCCGCGCGCGGCCGCGGCGACGCCTGGCTGCGCATCGGGGGACTGAAGGGCTTCGTCGACGGCTCGCTCGGCTCGCACACCGCGGCGATGCTGGAGCCGTTCACCGACGCGCCGCACGACCGCGGGCTGTTCGTCACCCCGCCCGAGTCGCTGTACGCGTGGACGCGCGGCGCCGACGGCGCCGGCCTGCAGGTGATGGTGCACGCGATCGGCGACTCGGCCATCCGCACGCAGCTCGACGTGTTCGCGCGGGTCGCCCGGGAGAACGGCCCGCGCGACCGCCGCTTCCGCATCGAGCACGCGCAGCACATCGCGCCGGCCGACGTGCCGCGCTTCGCGGCGCAGGGCGTGATCGCGAGCATGCAGCCGTACCACGCCATCGACGACGGCCGCTGGGCGGAGAAGGTCATCGGCCCGGTGCGCGCGCAGGGCACGTACGCCTTCCGCGCGCTGCTCGACACCGGCGCGACGGTCGCCTTCGGGAGCGACTGGTTCGTCGCGCCGCCCACGCCGCTCGAGGGCATCTACGCGGCCGTCACGCGCCGCACGCTCGACGACGCGCACCCCGGCGGCTGGGTGCCGTCGCAGAAGATCACCGTGGACGAGGCACTGCGCGCCTACACGCGCGCCGGCGCCTACGCCGCCTTCGACGAGGCCGATCGCGGCACGCTGGAGCGCGGCAAGCTCGCCGACTTCGTCCTCGTCGATCGCGACCTGACGCGCGTGGCGCCGGAGACCATCCGCGACGCGCAGGTCGTGCTCACCGTCGTCGGCGGTCGCGTGGTGTTCGAGCGCGCCGCCTCGCCCGGCGCGCCCCCGGCCGCGCGCCCCTGACCCGTCATCCCGCGCCAGCTCACGCCATGACCGTGCTCTCCTCCTCCGCGCTCGCCAGCCGCCCCGACGCCGACGAGTTCGCTCCCTACTACGGGCGCTACGTCGAGCAGGTGCCCGACGGCGACGTGCTCGAAACGCTGGAGCGCCAGCTGGAGGAGCTGGTCGCACTGGTCGACCGCTTCGGCGAGGCGCGCGGCGGGCACCGCTACGCCGAGGGCAAGTGGAGCGTGAAGGAGGTCCTCGGCCACATGGCGGACGCGGAGCGGATCTTCACGTATCGCGCGCTGGCCGCCGCCCGGGGCGAGACCGGGGCGCTGCCGTCGTTCGACGAGAACACCTACGTCGCCCACGGGAACTTCGACGCGCGAACGCTCAACTCGCTGCTCGGCGAGCTGACGGCGATCCGGCGCGCGACGCTGACGCTCTTCCGCAGCCTCGACTCCACGGCGCTCGCGCGACGCGTGGTCGCCAGCGGCGTGCCGGTCTCCGCACGTGCGCTGGCCTGGATCGTCGCCGGGCACGAGCGGCACCACCTGAACCTCCTGCGCGACCGGTATCTCTGAGCGAGGCCTCCGCGCGGCGCGCGCTCCGAACGACGAACGGCGAGACCGCGCGTGCTGCGCTGGTCTCGCCGTTCGTCGTTCGATGGCCGCCCGGTGCGGAACGGCAGGCCGGTCCCGCGCGCGTGCGCGCCGGGTCAGGCCTTGAGCAGGTGGCTGCCGCGCCGGATGTCCCGGGCGCCCGCCGCCACGCCGAGGCCGACCGACACGCCGAAGCTCAGCGCGGCCAGCGGGCCCACGAACGGCAGCAGGAAGGCGGCGAGCGAGCCGAGCACCCACGCGCCGGCGCCGGCGACGAAGGGGGCCGAGGTGCGCTGGACGGCGTCCACGAAGCGCAGGCGCTCGCGGACGAAGCGGCGGGCCGTCGCATAGCCGCCCACGGCGGCGGTCAGCACGGCGAGAAAGACGAGCGTGGAGACGAGCATCGAGATCATGGGAATCCTCCGGTCTGTGGCTCCCTACCAGCCCGGGGCGCCGGAAGTTTCGCCACCGGTCGGTGCGACGGACGTGCGGCGAAGTGTCGTGGCTGCTTGCCCCTGGAACAGGCGGCGGTAGTATCGGCGGGTCGCTGATCCCCCCTCATGCGCAGGAGTGACCCATGCCTGGTCTCGCCGTCCGCACGCGTCGCCGCGTCCTCGTCCTGGCGGGAGCCGCGCTCGCCGTCGGCAGCGCGGTCGCCGCTCGTTCCGTCGCCTTCGTCGACGGGGTGACCTTCACCTACAAGGTCTCCAGCTCGCGGAAGCACCAGCAGGGCGCGCCGCCCGCGAGCTCGCTCTCGACCGTGCGGATGGCCGGCGGCAACCTGCGCATGGACTACACCGACGGCGTCAACCCGATGCTGGGGAAGGACGGCTACATGGTCGTCCGCGGCGACGACGGGCGGCTCGCCATGGTGAACGTGAAGGACAAGCAGGTGATGGTGCTCGACGCCGCCGCGCTCGGGAGCGGCATGGGCGCGATGCTCAACAACCCGATGCTCAAGATGTCCTTCAGGGACCAGAGCTTCTCGTACGAGGACCTCGGCCCCGGCGAGACGATCCTCGGCAGCAAGACGCATCGGTACCGCCTGAAGCAGAAGTACACGCTCGAGATGCGCGTCATGGGCATGCGCCGGACGAACGTCGAGGAGTCGATCACCGATCACTGGATCGCGACCAACGTGAAGGGCCTCGACGAGCGCGCGATGCAGCGGTGGGCGAAGTCGTTCGGCTCCGGCATCAGGGCGACGAATCCCGAGCTGGCCGCGCAGATGGACAAGTTCGTCCGGGAGACGAAGGGCGGCTTCGCGCTCAGGTCGGTCGTGGTCGCGACCCACAACGACGGCAAGAAGACCGAGACCGACACGACGGCCATGGAGATCGTCGACCTCAAGCCGGCGAGCATGGACGCGTCGATCTTCACCTGGCCGGAGAGCTACGCCGTCGTCGACATGGGACAGGTGTTCGCCGGCGCCGCCGACTCGCTCCGCGCCGCGAGCGCGCGGGCCGGCGACAGCACGGGCGCCGCGCCGGCCGTGAGCACCGATTCGAGCACGAAGGGCGGCGCGAAGGAGGCGGTGAAGAGCGAGGCGATCAAGGCCGGCTTGCGCGGGATCCTGGGGCGGAAGAAGCCCTGACGGCCTCAGCGCCGGGCGCGCGGCACGACCACAGCCCGGAACGAGCGCGCGCCCTCCGCGGCCTCCTTGCACGGCTTTCCCGCCACGCTGCGGTCACCGTCATCGCTCAGCACCAGCGCGTCGCCACCTCGCGTGACGGCCAACCCCTCGGGGCCGAGCGCCGCGAACGCGGTGGGCGTCGCGACCGGCTCGGGGCGGCTCTCCCCACCGCGCCAGCGGTAGAGCGCGAACTCGCCGCCGCTGCCGCTCGGCCCGGCCACCACGTGGTACGCCGAGTCGCCGGGCGACCACTCCAGGCTGCGCACTCCACGTCCGCCGAGGTCGAGGTACAGAGGAGCCGCGAAACGCGGGGCGGCGCTGCCGTCGAGCACGGCCGAGGGGTTCTGCAGGGTGACGACCGGCGCCCGTCCCTCGACGATCGGATTGCGGAAGCCGATCAGCAGCCGGCCGTCGGGCGTCGCCGACAGCCCCTCGATGTTGACGGCTCCGGGCTGCTCCGGCGCGCGCATGCGCCCGGCGACGAGCGGAGCGAGCGCCGGGTCGGCGGCCATCGCGTCGAGCAGTCCGCCGTACGGCGCGCCGACCAGGGCCGCCACCGGCTGCGCGGCCCCGCGGTCGAGGCGGGTCGCGAACAGCCGGTAGCGGTTCGGGCGTGCCTTGCCCTCGGGGTTCGGCGCGTGCGAGGTGATCCAGTAGACCGTGTCGCCGATCGCCGCCGCGCCCTCGAGGTCGACCTCCTTGCCGGCCTGCGGAAGCGCGAGCAGGGGTGAGAGGTCGAAGCGCGCGGTGGGGGCGCCGCCGCGCGCGAGGTCGTAGACGCGCAGCAGGTTGTCCTCGTCGTTGGCGATCAGGACGCGCGCCGAATCGACCGCCACGCCGGCCGAGCCGTCGCATGCGGCGGCGAAGGTGCGCTCGCCCGGCGGCTCGTCGTGCGTCCTGATCGCCGCGGTGTCAGCGCCTGCGTTCGCCGGCTCGCACCCGCCGACCACCGCGAAGGCGACGCACGCGAGCGCCGATGTGTGAAGCCGTGCTGCGCGAGACCGGCGGCGGGATGCGATCGACATGGGTCCTCACGGAAGCGTGGGCGTACGGACGGTGTCGGGCGCCGCCGCGCCATAGGCGAGCCCCAGAACGGCCTTGTCGTACTCCTCCTCCATGTGCACCGCGCCGAGCACGCTCGCGAGGAGCAGGAGCGCCGCACCGCCGGCGATGAGCGCGAACGTGCCGCCCGCACGTCGCGGGACGCTCTCTCGATTGTTCGCGTCGGGAGCGCGCTCGGAGGCGCGCTCGGAGGCGCGCTCGGAGGCGCGCTCGGAGTCGCGCGCCGCGGGCGCGGTCGTCGCCATGTCGATGCCGCGCCGCCAGCTGTCGACGATGGCGACGTCGCCCGACGCGTCCGCGCCGGCGTGCACGAGCGCGGCGACGGACGCGGGAGCTCGTGTCGCGGCGTGTGCGTTCACCGCCGCGCCAGCAGCGTTCGCGGGCCGTGTCTTCCGCGCCTTCAGCCGCGCGTGCGCGAAGCCGATCGCCGCGGCCACCGCGAGCACGAAGCAGTTGAGGGCGACGCCGCGCAGCACCACCACGTGCTCCTTGATGGCCGCGAGGATCGCGGCTTGCTCGGCGTGGCGTTGCACGGAGAACTTGTGGTAGTCGTAGAGCGGCTTGACGGCCTCGTCGAAATCCGCGTTGAGGCGTTCGAGCGCCCTCGTGTAGCGAAGCGATGCGGTGTCCGTGGTCGCGCTCTTCCGGCTGCCCTTGAGCGCTCTCGCCGAGTCGTCGTAGATGCACGCCAGTGCGCGCTGCTTCTGCAGGTTCACCGGTGCCGGCGCATGGCATGCCCAATCGCCGTGGTCCCGGTACTCGGCGCTCCGGATCTCGCCGTCCCGCATGAACGCCGGCAGGAACACCCGCTCCTCCGACGCGATCGGGCCGATCTTCATGGCGGGGAGCTCCCCGTTGAACACGGCGTCGGCCGGCGTGAAGCAGGCGGTGCCCAGCACGTACGCGGACAGCAGCGCCGGTACGCTGTACGCACGCAGCGTCGCGCCGACCTTCTCGGCCAGCGAGACGTCGAGGTCTGGGTCCGGGATCGCCAGCCGCCGGCCGGGGCCGAGCACGTAGGCGAGCAGCACGATCCACGCGAGCGCGAACAGGCCGACGACTGTCGTGTCGAACGCGCGCTTCAGCAGGTCTTCCATGCGCGGCACCTCCGAGCGGTGTGTCGGGCAGGGCTGTGGGCAGGGATCTGCACGCAGGCGTGCCACTATTCCGTCGTGCCGAGGGGCCGTCAAGGCGGGCCGACCCGGCGGGTCGGGCCGACCCGCATGGCGAACGGGCCGGCCCTCTCGCTTAGAGGGCCGGCCCGTCGGATTTTCCCGCCGCCGCGCGAGGACCGCGCGGTGGGCCTCAGTACGCCGCGATCTCCTCGTAGGCCTGGCGGAACGTCTCCACCTGCGGCAGGATCGCGTCCTCCAGGCTCGGGGCATAGCCGACGAAGGTGTCGGTGGACGCCACGCGCTTGACCGGCGCGTCGAGCCACGCGAAGCAGTCGTCCGCGATGCGCGCCGCGATCTCCGCCCCGTAGCCCCAGCTGATCGAGTCCTCGTACGCGACGATCACGCGCGAGGTCTTCTTCACCGAGGCGTACACCGTCTCCTGGTCCCACGGCGACAGCGAGCGCAGGTCGATCAGCTCGACGCTGATCCCCTTCTCCTCGGCGATCTGGTTGGCCGCCGCGAGCGCGCGCTGCACCGTCGCGCCGTAGGTCACCACCGTGACGTCGGTGCCCTCGCGGACGATGCGCGCCTTCCCGAACGGGATCATGAAGTTCGGCCCCGGATACCGCCCCTTGTTGTACGTCTGGCGGTACAGGTGCTTGTGCTCCAGGAAGATCACCGGGTCGTCGCTGCGGATCGCCGTGCGCAGCAGCCCCGCCGCGTCGAGCGCGTTGCTCGGGCAGACCACGCGCAGGCCGGGGCAGTGCGTGAACAGCGAGGCGCCCGTCTGCGAGTGGTAGATCGCGCCGCGGATGTAGCCGCCGTACGTCGTGCGCACCACCACCGGCGAGGAGAAGGCGTTGTTCGAGCGCCAGCGCATCGTCGCCATCTCGTCGCGCAGCTGCATGTACGCGGTCCAGATGTAGTCGAAGAACTGGATCTCGACGACCGGCTTGAAGCCGCGGTGCGCCAGCCCGATCGCGCGGCCGACGATGTTCGCCTCGGCCAGCGGCGAGTTGTACACACGCGCCGAGCCGAACTCGGTCTGCAGGCCGTGCGTCGCCTTGAAGACGCCGCCCTTGCCCTTGACCTTGCCCAGGTACTGCTCGCGCGACACGTCGGCGACGTCCTCGCCGAAGACGACGATGCGGTCGTTGCGCCGCATCTCGTCGCGCAGCACGGCGTTGATGTTGTCGATCATCGTCGTGTCGCCGCCCGAGAACTGCGGATCGTCCTCGGTGTCGAACTGCTCGCCGGTCGGATCGACGTCGGGCGAGTAGACGGCGTGGTACACCGTGCTCGGGTCGGGCTGCGGCTGCGCGAGCGCGTCGTCGGTCGCCGCGAGCACCTCGGCGTCCACCGAGGCGACGATCTCGGCGATCTCCGCCTCGGTGGCGTGCCCGTTGGCGACCAGCCACTTCGGGAAGTTGGTGACCGGATCCCGACGGGCGTCCTCGTCGCGCTCCTCCTGCGGGCGGTAGAGCGTCTCGTCGTCCGACAGCGAGTGCGAGTACGGACGGATGACCTTCGCGTGCACGAGGGCCGGGCCCCGGCGCTCGCGGGCGTGCTCCACCGCGCGCCACACCGCCTCGTAGCTGGCCAGCAGGTCGCAGCCGTCCACGCGCTCGATGTGCAGGTCGGGGAAGTTCTCGACCAGGTTGGAGATCGAGCCGCCCGCCGTGTTCACCTCGACGGGAACCGAGATCGCGTAGCCGTTGTCCTCGACGAAGTAGACGACCGGCAGCTTGAGGTTGCTGGCCGTGTTCATCGACTCCCAGAACTCGCCCTGGCTGGTCGTGCCGTCACCGGTCGAGACGAACACGACCTCGTCGCCGGCGAAGCCCTCGGTGATGCCGAGCAGCTTGGCGCGCATCGACCCCTCGGCGGCCCCGACGCCCTGCAGGAACTGGGTGCCGGTGGGCGACGACGAGCTGGCGATGTTGAGCGCCTTGTGCCCCCAGTGGCTGGGCATCTGCCGGCCGCCGGACGCCGGGTCCACCGCCGCGCCGACCGCCGAGTACAGCATCTCGGCCGCCGTCATGCCGAGCGCGAGGCAGAGCGCGCGGTCGCGGTAGTAGGTGTAGAACCAGTCGTACCCGGGCTTGAACACGAAGCCCGCGGCCGTCAGGACGGCCTCGTGCCCGGCGCCCGAGATCTGGAAGAAGATCTTGTTCTGTCGCTTGAGCTGGACCTCCTTGTCGTCGATGCGGCGCGACAGGAGCATCGTGCGGAAGGCGGCGAGCAGCTGCTCGCGGCTCAGCGGAGGCGCGCCCACGGGGGCGCCGCTCGCCGCCGGCGCCTTGCGAGCGGGTCGGGTCGAGGTGGCCATCGGTATCGGAGGAGGCAGGAGTAGACCCGGAAGATAGCCGACGGGGCGCGGCGCCCTCCAGTCGATTGACACCCGGGGCATGGGACAATCGTACCATTGTCAGCCCCGGACCGGACCGCCAACCTAGACGAGCCCCGCCGAGGGCTTGTTCCCGCTCCGCGCAGTCCATCGCCGTACAGCATCCCCCCATGCGCCCCTCCATCCGTTTCGCCTCGCTCGCAGCCGTCCTGGCCGCCTCTGCCCTTTCCGCGACGACCGCCCAGGCTCAGGGCGGGTTCCTCGAGCGCGCCAAGCAGCGGGCCAAGGAGAAGCTCGAGCAGCAGATCGACAAGAAGACCGCCGACACGCCGGCGCCGACCGCCACCCCGGCGTCCTCGTCGGGCGAGGGCGCGTCGGCCAAGCCGGCCGTGAACAAGGCCGCCGACGACGACGCCGAGGCGCCGGCGCCGAAGGTCAACTCGGGCGCCGACTTCACGCCCGGCACCCGCGTGCTGTTCGCGACCGACTTCAAGCGCGACGAGCTGGGCGACTTCCCCCGCAAGTTCGAGCTCGGCGGCGGCAACATGGAGGTCGCCGAGGTGGGGAGCACGCGCTACCTGCGCTCGGTCAGCTTCGGCTCGTTCGACATTCCGCTCCCCGAGGTGCTGCCCGAGCAGTTCACCCTCGAGTTCGACCTCAAGCCCGTGTCCGGCTGGGGGCAGTACGTCTACTTCACGGACGAGAAGGACCAGCGGAACCACCTGTACTTCTTCGCCGACGGCGCGGGGATCGAGGGACCGAGCGGCTACCGGGTGGGGTCGGACGTGAAGATCCCGAACCGCGAGCGCCACATCTTCAAGATCCAGGTGATGGCCGACGGCAAGTACGTGAAGGTGTACGTCGACGGCGTGCGCGTCTCGAACGCCCCGAACGCCAACATCGGCCGCTCGAACAAGATCACGATCGCCACGAAGGCCGATCAGACGCACCCGGTGCTCATCGGCAACCTTCGCATCGCCGCGGGCGGCAAGGACCTGTACAAGGCGCTCGAGGCGGACGGCCGCGTGACCGCCGAGGGCATCCTGTTCGACACGAACTCCGACAAGCTCCGTCCGGAGTCGGACGCGGTGCTCGGCCAGATCGGCGAGATGCTCACGAAGCACGCCGACCTGCGCCTGGCGATCGAGGGGCACACGGACAACGTGGGCGCCGCGGCGGCCAACACGACGCTCTCCGAGAAGCGCGCCGCGGCGGTCAAGGCGTACCTGGTGAGCAAGCACGGCGTCGACGCCGCGCGGCTGGAGTCGAAGGGCTTCGGCGCCAGCAAGCCGGTGGCGCCGAACGCCGACGAGGCGGGCCGCCAGAAGAACCGCCGCGTCGAGCTGGTCAAGCTCTGAGGTGGGCGGGCGGCGCTCGCCGGCCGCGTACCGCAGTAGTTTGACGACGGGCCGTCCTCATCGAGGACGGCCCGTCGCGCGTTCCCGGGTCCGCCCCCTCCCCTCCGACATGCCCACGTCCCGCTTCCTGCGCACCGCGCTCGCCGCGGCGTCGCTCGTCGCTCCGCTGCTCGCCGCCCGCCCGCTCGCCGCGCAGGCGGGCGGCGGCCCGTTCGGCGGCAAGACCGCCGGCCACGAGCGCCTCGACGGCTTCCTGCCGCTCTACCTCGACGCGCGCACCGGCAAGGTGCTGCTCGAGCTGCCGCGCGACTCGATGCGCGCGCTGCTCTTCACGACGCTCGCCACCGGCCTCGGCTCGAACCCGGTGGGGCTCGACCGCGGCGCCGACGGCTCGAACCACGTCGTGCGCTTCGATCGCTCGGGCGAGCGCGTCCTCGCCGTGCTGGAGAACTGGCAGTACCGCAGCTCCGACACCGCGAACGCGGCGCACCAGCGCACGGTCGCCGAGGCGTTTCCGCCGAGCATCGTCGCGGCGCTGCCGATCGTCGGCACCGAGGGCTCGCGGCTGCTCGTCGACGTGACCGACTTCGTGGTGCGCGACTGGATGGACGTGCCGCGCACCCTGGAGCGCGCGGGGCAGGGGAGCTACTCGGTCGCGCGCGACCGCTCGGGGCTGAACCGCGCGCTGACGCGCAACTTCCCGCGCAACACCGAGATCGACGTGATGCTCACGTTCGCCGCGGGCGGGCGCCCGGGCCCGATCGTCGAGCGCATCGCGCCCGACGGCCGCGCCTTCACGCTGCGCGAGCACATCTCGCTCCTGCCGCTGCCCGACGACGCGTACCGCCCGCGTGCGCTGGATCCGCGCGTGGGCTACTTCGGCATCCGCTTCAACGACTACGCGCAGCCCATCCAGCGTCCGCTGCAGCAGTCGTGGATCTCGCGACACCGCCTCGTGCGCGGGGCCGACGGGCGCATCGCCAACCCGATCGTCTACTACGTCGATCCCGGCATCCCGGAGCCGGTGAAGACGGCGACGATGCAGGGCGTGCAGTGGTGGAGCGAGGCATTCGACAAGGCGGGGCTCCAGGGCGCGTTCCGCGTCGAGTGGCTGCCCGCGGGCGTCGACCCGATGGACGCGCGCTACAACGTCGTGCAGTGGGAGAACCGCAACGAGCGTGGCTGGTCGATCGGCGGCTCGCTCGGCGATCCGCGCACGGGCGAGATCCTGAAGGCGATGGCGCGCATGGACAGTCACCGCGCGCGCACCGACTACAACCTCTACGCGGGGCTGATGGGTGCCGACGCGGCGGCCGCCGACACCGCGTTCGTGCTGGCGCGCGTGCGGCAGGTGAGCGCGCACGAGGTGGGGCACACGCTCGGCCTCGGGCACAACTACATCGCGTCGTCATACGAGCGCGGGAGCCTGATGGACTACCCGCCGCCGCGCGTCCGCCTGACCGCTGGCGGCGACATCGACATCTCGCAGGCGTACGACGTCGGACCGGGCGAGTACGACGTGTGGGCCATCCGCTGGGGCTACGGCGTCTTCCCGCCGGGCACCGAGCCGGACTCGCTGCGCGCGATCGTGCGCGAGGGGCTGCAGAAGGGCTTCCTCTACCTCGGCGACAGCGACGCGCGCCCCGAGTACGCGAGCGATCCGCGCACGAACCTGTGGGACGACGCCGCCACGCCCGAGGAGTTCTGGCGGCACCAGACGGGCGTGCGCCGCGTGGCGATGGCGCGCTTCGGCGAGCGCGTGGTGCGCCCCGGCGATCCGCTCGCGCTGCTGCAGGAGCGCTTCGCGCCCGTGTACTTCATGCACCGCTTCGCGCTCAACTCGCTCGCCAAGGTGGTCGGCGGGATGGAGTACGCGCCGGTGATGCGCGGCGACGGCCAGCAGGCGACGCGCGCCGTCGCCGCCGATCGGCAGAAGCGCGCGCTGGCGCTGCTGCTGGAGGGGCTGCAGCCGCAGGTCCTCTCGATCCCCGACTCGGTGCTGACGCTGCTGGGCCCCGGCGCCGAGCAGGTGACCCCGTCGGTGGAGCTGTTCCGGTCGCGCACGCGGCCCGCGTTCGACGAGCTGGGCGCGGCGCGCACGCTGTCGCAGATGACTGTCGACGCCATCCTGCAGCGCGATCGCGCCGCGCGGCTGGTGCAGCAGTCGATCCACGACCGCGCGCAGCCCGGCCTCGCCGCGGTGATCGATCAGCTGCTCGCCGCGACCTTCCCCGACGACGCATCGCCGACGGAGGCCGCGCGTCCGGGCGTGGCGCACGCCGCCGCGCTGCGCCGCGTCGCGCACCGCGCGGTGGTCGACCGGCTGCTCGCGCTGGCGGCCGACCAGGAGGCGTCGCCCGAGGTGCGTGCGATCGCGGAGCTGCGCCTGGGCGAGCTCGCGACCGACGGGCAGCGCGTGCTGCAGATGCGCGCGGGGGCCGGCGCGTCGGGGCTGGTGGTCGGCTCGCGCGCGCACTGGCGCTCGGTCGTCGGCGACGTGCAGCGGTGGCAGACGCGCCGCGAGCTGCCCGCGCCCACGCCCGCGCTGCCGGCGCCGCCGGGCGACCCGTTCGGCGAGGAGCCGTGACCGGATGCTGAGCGAACCCTCCACGCCGCGCGTCACGCTCGACGGCATCCGCCGCGCGCACGCGCACATCGATCCCGTCTTCCTCCATTCGCCGCAGCTCGAGTCGGCGCCGCTCGGCGACGCGCTCGGCGCACGGCTGGTCGTGAAGGTCGAGACGCTGAATCCGGTGCGCTCGTTCAAGGGGCGCGGCGCGGACTGGTTCATCGCGTCGTGCGTGGCGGATGCCGCCGCGCGCGGCGCGCCGGAGGCCTCGCCGCCGCGCGTGATCTGCGCGTCGGCCGGCAACTTCGGGCAGGGCATCGCGGACGCGGCGCGCCGGCGCGGCGCGCGCGCGACCGTCTACGCCGCGCGCACCGCCAACGCGCTCAAGGTCGCGCGCATGCGCGCGCTGGGCGCCGAGGTGCGCCTGGCCGGCGACGACTTCGACGCGGCGAAGGCGGCCGCGCGCGAGGCCGCGGCCGCCGAGGGGCTCCCGTACGTCGAGGACGGCCACGAGCTGGCGGTGACGGAGGGCGCGGGGACGATGGGCGTGGAGCTCGCACGGTGGCCCGAGCCGCTGGACGTGGTGCTCCTCCCGCTCGGCAACGGCGCGCTGATGGCCGGCGTCGGGCACGCGCTGCGCGCGCTGTCGCCGTCCACGCGTCTCATCGCGGTGTGCGCGGCCGGCGCGCCGTCGATGGCGCACTCGCTGCGCGAGCATCGCGTGGTCGAGACGCCGTCGGTCGACACGATCGCCGACGGGATCGCGGTGCGCGTGCCGGTGCCGCAGGCGCTCGACGACCTGCGCGGCGTGGTCGACGACGTGGTGCTCGTCGACGACGCGGCGATCCTGGACGCGATGCGGCTCGTGCACCGCCACGTCGGCCTGGTCGTCGAGCCGGCGGGCGTGGTCGGCGTGGCCGCGGCGCTGGCCCAGCCCGCGCTCGTGCGCGGTGCGCTGGCGGCGACGCCGCTGTGCGGCGGGAACCTCACGGCGGAGCAGCTGCGCGACTGGCTGTGAGCGCCGCCTCCGGGCGCCGCCGTCGCGCGTGCTTGACAGCACGTGCGCGCGGTCGAATGTTCGCGCAGGAGGGCAGGCGCGGCTGGCACCGGCCCTGCACCTTCGGATGGCGTCCCCACCGTCCGTCCCCCGCTCCGAGGCCGCGCATGCCCAAGACGCCGATGCACTGTCCCTTCTGCGACATCATCGGAGGCGCGGGCGAGGTGTCCGTCTGCTACGAGGACGCCGTCGCCATCGCGTTCATGGACATCCAACCCGTCAACGACGGCCACGTCCTTGTCGTGCCGCGCACGCACTACGAGCGCATCGAGGACCTGCCGCGGGAGGTGGGGCTGCACCTGTACGACGTCGCCACGCGGCTGATGCCCGTGGTGCAGCAGGTGTCGGGCTGTCCCGACATGAACGTCGTCGTGAACTCGGGGTCCGCGGCCGGCCAGGACGTGTTCCACTTCCACGTGCACCTGATCCCGCGGCGCGCCGGCGACGGCTTCGACGTGCCGCTGCCGTTCCCGGGGTCGGAGATGCCGGACCGCACGCGCCTCGACGCGATGGCGGCGCTCATCATCTCCACGCTGCGCGACCCGATGCGCGGCGACGTGGGCGTGGGCAGCGCCGGCGGGACGTCGGCCGCCTAGCGCTCGCCCGCCACCCACGACGTGGCATGTTGGCTGCATTTAGGAGGGCCGAGCGGTACGTCTCGAACACGGGAGAGCATGCACGCAGCACGCGCCGGTGAGGAGGGATGGGCAGGCTGGCCAGGCACGGCGCCGTCGATGGCGTCGGTGTCGGCCGCCGAGCCGCCCCCAGCGCCTCACCGCCCGCATCTCCCGTCCGCCCTGCTCGTTCCAGCGCCGCGTTCCGGCGCCTCGTTGCACCCCCAGACTCCGCTGCCCCGCTCCCGAGCATCCGCTCGTGGCGGGGCATCGTCGTTTCCGTCCCCGATCCGCGAGGCCTCATGCCGCGACAGTTGAGCCGCCGCAGCGTTCCCCGCACCGCGCTCGCCCGCCTGCCGCGCCGTCCCCGCCGACGCTTCGCCGAGTCGGCGGTCGTCAGCCTGCTGCACGAGAAGCGCTCGCTGAAGATCGCGGCGCTGCGTGACTGCGGACGGCGCTGCGCCTACTGCGCCACGCCGCTGGAGTTCGAGACGGCCACGCTCGACCACGTGTATCCGCGCGCGCACGGCGGCACCAACGCGCCGGGCAACCTCGTCGCCTCGTGCGTGCGCTGCAACCGACTCAAGGGCGACCTGCTGCCGCAGGAGTTCTTCCTGCGGCATCCGTGGGCAGGGCTCAACTTCATGCGCCTCGCGCGCGCCGTGCACCGCGCGCTCAAGCGCAACGCGCGCCGCGCCGTCAGCCTCGCCTGCGCGGCATGACGCACGCGAGGTGAGGAACGGGCGCGTCGTCGCGGTCACACGGCCGCGACGACGCGCTCACGCCTGCAGCGCGCGCAGTGCGCGCAGCGCCGCCACGCGCGGCGCGCGGCTGCGTGGCGAGTCGAGGCTGAACGCGCGCGCGTCGCCGAGCTGATCGCGCACGAACGCCTCCGTGGCCGCGACCACCGCGTCGAGGGCGTCGTCGCGTCGCGGCTCGAACGTCCCCCACGCGATCGTTCCCGCCTCGGCGTCGAACTCCCACAGGCCGATCAGGCGGCCGCGATCAAGGATCGCGTGGCTCGGCAGGTCCGACAGGTTGCCGAGCGGGCGCTCCTTCCCGCGCTCCACGAGCACGCTGCGCGCGCGGTCCTTCGCATCCAGCAGCGAGGGCACGTCGCGGCGCGCCGCCGCGATCGCATCGAGGCTGCTCACCAGCGCGTACTGCGGAGACGCCGGCGCCTCGAACGTGCGCCACGCCTCCACGTCCTCGGGCAGCAGCAATCGGTCGCTGCCGTCCTCCGCGGGAGCGAGGCCGAGCGGCGCGATCGCGTCTCGCGTCGCCTTCACGCCGAGCCCGGAAAACCACTGGAACTCGCTCAGCGTGGCGGGGGCGACCCAGCGGAAGAAGCGGCGCGCGAGCTCCGTCAGCGCCGCGTCGAGCGAGAGCGCCGTCGACGCGAGCGGGCCGGGCGACCAGCGCACGTAGGCGTAGCGCTGCTGGTCGAGGCGCCCGTTCACCGGGACGCGCCGGATCGCGCCACGCGCCTGGAGCAGGCCCAGCGCCACCGGAAGCGTCGTCGTGAGGCCCTTCTTCTTGCCCGCCTCGCCCAGGCTGCGCGAGCGGTCGCCGGTGGCGGCGCGGATCGCGTCCGGCTCGAGGGCGTCCGCGACGGCGAGCGCCGCCAGCACCGCCTCGCACAGCGCGTCGATCTCGGCGCGCGTGACGCCCAGCTTCTCCGCGGTGCGCATCTCCGCGTCGCGGAAGCCGTCGCCCACCGCGAGGCCGAGCGCGAAGTCCTCGGCGGGGAGGACGTAGGTGCACCCGCGCGCCGACGGCAGCTCGTGGATCCGCAGCGCCGCGGCGGCCGCCTCGGCGTCGGCGCGGCTCGTGCCGGCGCGCGCGAACAGCGTGAGGTACGGTCCCGCGCCGCCGACGGAGCGCGCCCACCCCGAGCGGGCGAGGACGTCGGCGGGCGTGTGCCCGCGCAGCGAGCCATCGAGCCCCTGGCGATGCGACCACCAGGCGCGGAGCTTCGTCTCGTTCATCGACTGCGGGACCTGCGGGGGAGCGGGCGGGCCGCGGCAGACGCGCACCGCGGGGAAGGGGACTCCGAACATGACGGGTCGGGGACGACGGCGCCACGTGTCCGCGCCGCCTGCACGTGCGAGCGGGGGCGCGGCCGATGGCCGCGCCCCCGTTCGTGCACGTCGCGACGTTCCGGTCAGGACGCCGCGGCCGTCGTCCGCGCGGCGGCGGGCTCGGGACCGAGCAGCCGGCGCGCCTCGGCCTGCAGCGCGTCCAGCTCGCGGCGCAGCACCTGGTAGCGCTCCGTCGCGTCGCGCGGCACGCGCTGGTCGGCCTGCAGCGTCATCCCGTACAGGTAGTTGATGTGCGCCTGCAGCCCCGGGCGGCTGTAGCGGATCGACGGCGTGACCAGCTTGCCCTCGAGCGCCTGCAGCAGGCGCAGGCTGTCCTGCAGCACGGTGCCCGGCGGCGCGCCGTTGAAGCGCGTGCGCGCCGCGCGCACGCGGGCGACGAGCCGGTTGGTCTCGCTCACCATGTCGCGCATGCGCAGGTTGTGCACGAGCTGCGCGCGCATCACCGCGGGCGTGATCCCGTCCTGCAGCACGCGCGGATCGGGGCGCACGACGAGCGGCTGCGACATCGTCCACTGCGACGCCGAGCCGTTGGGGCCCGTGATCGTGAGGCGCGCCGTGTAGCGGCCGGGGAGCGCCATCGGGCCGTTCCGGCCGGGACGCTGCGTGGCCGCGTCGACCGGACCGGGCAGCGTGTAGTCCCACACGAAGCGGCGCATCCCGGGACGCACGTCGAGCCGCGGCGTGCCGGTGCGCTCGAACGCCGGCGCGCGCATGTTGCCCTCGACCGACTGCGTGCGCTCGCCGGGCGCGAGGCTGCTGATGCTCCGCACGACGGTGCCCGTCGAGTCGAGGATGTCGAGCGTGGCCTGCCCCTCAGGGGCGCGCGCGAACCAGTAGTCGATCATCGCGCCGGCCGGCGGATACTGCGGATCGGCCGTCGCCGCGCGCTCGGCCTCCAGCCCACCGAAGCTCGCGCGGTAGCGCGTGCGCATCGCCTCGCGCGGCCGGAAGAGGTGCGCCGGCGCGCTCGCGAGCCGCGTGCGCTGCGCCTGGTCGGCCAGCGCGTGCAGCGGCGTCACGTTGTCGAGGATCCAGAACGCGCGCCCCTGCGTCGAGATCACCAGGTCGTGCCGGTGCACGCGCAGGTCGGTGATCGGCGTGTTGGGGAGGTTGAGCTGCAGCGACTGCCAGCGGCGCCCGTCGTCGAACGACACGTACATGCCGAACTCGGTGCCCGCGTAGAGCAGCCCGGCGCGCGCCGGGTCCTCGCGCACCACGCGCGTCGGCTCGTCGGCCGGGATGCCGTTGTCGCCCGGCGTCAGCAGGCGCCACGTCTTGCCGTAGTCGTTCGTCGCGTAGATGTACGGCTTGAAGTCGCCCAGCAGGTAGCGCAGCACCGCCACGTACGCGGCGCCCTTCCGGTGCGGCGACGGATCGATGTTCTGCACGCGGCCACCGGGCGGCAGGTCGGGCGGCGTGACCTTCGTCCACGTCTTCCCGCCGTCGCGCGTGACGTGGATCGGTCCGTCGTTCGCGCCCGTCCAGATCACGCCCGGCTCGAGCGTCGACTCGCGGATCGCGTAGAGCGTGCTGTAGTACTCCTCGCCCGTCACGTCGATCGTGATCGGCGCGCCCGAGACGAGCGACTGGTACTGCGGATCGTTCGCCGTGAGGTCGGGCGAGATGCGCTCCCACGTCGTCCCCTCGTCGCGCGTGCGGTGCACGTGCTGCGATCCGTAGTAGAGGGTGCGCGGATCGTGCGGGCTCACCTCCATCGGCGAGACGCGCTGGAAGCGGTAGATCAGGTCCTTGCCGGGGTTGCCGTAGAGCGACTGCGCGCCGACCCACGACTGCCACTCCTGCCCGCTGCGCAGCGACGTGCGGCTGAACTGGCCCTTGCACGAGCCGTAGACCGTGTCGGGATTGGTCGGGTGCGGGACGATCGGCCCCGTCTCGCAGCCGGGACCCTGGCGCCAGCTCTGGATCGGATCGTCGGGGGCGGACGTCGACGTGGGGAGCGACGGGACGATCAGCGTCGAGTTGTCCTGCTGCGCGCCGTACAGGCGGTACGGATGCTGGTTGTCGACCGCGACCTGGTAGATCTCCGCCGTCGGCTGGTTGTACTGCGTGCTCCACGTGCGCCCGCCGTTGAGCGACACGTTCACGCCGCCGTCGTTCGCCTGGATCATCAGCTCCGCGTTGGACGGGTTGATCCAGATGTCGTGGTTGTCGCCGTGCGGCGTCGACATCGACCGGAACGTCTTGCCGCCGTCGGTCGACTTGAAGAAGCCCTCCGCCCCCGCGTACACCACGTCCGCGTTCGTCGGATCGGCGGTGACGTTCGTGTAGTAGAACGGGCGCGTGATGATCGTCGGCTGGCTGCTCACCTGCGTCCACGACGCGCCGGCGTCGTCCGAGCGCCAGAGCCCACTGCCCGAGCCGGCCTCGATGAGCGCGTAGACGCGCTGCGGGTTGGCCGCGGAGACCGCGACGTTGCTCTTGCCGAACAGCCCCTTCGGCAGCCCGTTCTCCAGCTTGCGCCAGGTCGTGCCGCCGTCGGTGCTCTTGTAGATGCCGCCCTCGTACGCGCCCGAGATGATCGTCCACGGCTTGCGCTCGGTGCGCCACATCGAGGCGTAGAGCGTGTTCGGGTCGTCGGGCTTGAGCTCGAGATCGACCGCGCCCGTGCTGTCGGAGATGAACAGCACCTTCTCCCAGCTCTTCCCGCCGTCGCGCGTGCGGAAGACGCCGCGCTCGGCGTTCGGCCGGAAGCCGTTGCCGACGGCCGCGACGTACGCGGTGTTCGGGTCGCGCGGATGGATGCGGATCGCGCCGACGTGGCCGCTCTCGCGCAGGCCGACGTTCGCCCACGTCTTGCCGCCGTCGGTCGTGCGGTACACGCCGCGGCCCGTGGAGACGTTGCTGCGCATTCCCTCGGAGCCGGTGCCGACCCAGAGGACGTTGGGGTCCGACGGCGCGACCTCGACGGCGCCGATCGAGCCCTCCCGGATCTGCCCGTCCGAGATGTTCACCCAGTTCTGACCGGCGTCGGTGGTGCGCCAGACGCCGCCCCCCGTCGACCCGAAGTAGAAGGTGTGCGGCTGCGAGGCGACGCCCGTGGCCGTGGTGACGCGGCCGCCGCGGGCCGGGCCGACCATGCGCCACCGCAGCCCCTCGAAGAGCGCGGGGTCGACGGCGGCCGCGGTCGCGGACGCGGCACCGGCGGGCTGCTGCGCGCCCAGCGGCGCGGCGTGAGGAGAGGCGGGCGCCAGCGCCGCCGCGGCGAGCAGCGGCAGCGCGAGCGTGACGGTGGAGCGGGACCGGCGGTGGCGGGGCATGGCCTGGCACGGTGGACGTGAGACGGGGGCCGACCGCTTCGCGCGGTCGGCCCCCGAGTCTACGCACCAGCCGCGAGAATCGCGGCCCCGCGCTTCGCGGCTACCCTCGCGTCAGGGGAGGAAGCGGATCGGCGTCCCCACGGGAACGGCGGCGAACAGCTCCTCGATCTCCTGGTCGGTGAGGGCGACGCAGCCGTTCGTCCAGTCGAACGCGCGGTGCAGCGGCCCGACGCCGCCCTGCCCGTTGGGCAGGCCGTGGAGCATGATGTCGCCGCCCGGGGCGACGCCCTGCGCGCGGGCGCGGGCGATGTCCTGGGCGTTCGGATACGAGACGTGCAGCCCGAGGTGGAACCGGCTGTTCGGGTTGCGCGCGTCGATGTGGTAGAGCCCCTCGGGCGTGCGGCGGTCGCCGGCGCGCTCCTTGTGGCCCACCGGGTTGCCGCCGAGGGCGACGTCGTAGGTGCGGATCGGGAGGCCGCCCGACCAGGCCGTGAGGCGACGCAGCGTCTTCTCGACGACGAGGCTGTCGACCGCGAAGGTGGCGGGAGCGCGACGCTCGCTCGTGAGCGTGCTCGCCGGGGCGCCCTTCGGCGCGATCGTCGGGGTGCCCGCAGGCCGGCCGAGCGGGCCGGCGACCGGAGTCCCGACGGAGGAGGTACGCGGCGTGCCGCGCGTCTTGGACGGGGGAGCGTCCGAGACACGGTCGGCAGAACGGGCGACTGGGCGTGCGGAGATGTCGTCGCTGACCGAGGCGCGCAGGGCGCCGGGCATGGTCAGGGACATGAGCATCACCGCGGCGACGATGGAACGGCTCAACGTCGTCGGTCCGGCGTATGGGTCCTGCGCGCGCCGCGACGTGCGACGCGCACATGCAATGTGACGCGCGAGCCATCGGCGCGCAACGTCCGCCCGCGCCGTGCATCGCACGGCGCAAATGCTTGTTATGGCAGAGCTTGCGAGTGGGACGGGATCAGTAGTCCACCGGCCGCAGGTAGGCCTCGCCGATGGCCGTCGGACTGACCATCGCGACGGCCGGGAGGCGCCGCTTCCAGTGGGTCCCGGCCACCCGCCGGCGCACCCGCTCGATCTCGTCGGCCGCGAAGCCGCGCGCGGGCAGCTCCTCGGGGCGGTATCCGTAGAGCAGGTGGTTGAGGATCTGGTCGGCGCGCTCGTAGCTGATGCCGAAGTCCCCCTCGTCGGTCTGGCCCGCGATGAGGTCGGCCGACGCCGGCTTGTCGACGATGACCCCGGGCACGCCGAGGTGCCGCGCGAGCGCCCAGACCTGCGTCTTGTAGAGGTCGCCCAGCGGATTCACCGGCGGCGAGTCGTCCGCGTGCCAGGTGAAGTAGCCGAACAGCCGCTCGGTCTTGTTGCCGGTGCCCAGCGGCAGCGCCCGGTACTTCGCCGACAGGTCGAAGAGGGTGATCATGCGCAGGCGGGCCATGACGTTGCCCCGGCGGGCCGGGTCGGCGTCGGGCTCGTGCGTCAGGTAGCCATCCACGGCCGCGGAGATGTCGACCGTGCGCCCCTCCACGCCGAGCGCGTCGATGACGAGCTGCGCGTGCGCGAGCGACTCGGGGCTGGAGGTGCGATAGGGCATGCGCACCGCCACGACGTTCTCCGGCCCGAGCGCGCGGGCGGCCAGGTAGGTGGTGACCGCGGAGTCGACGCCGCCCGAGCAGCCGACGATCGCCTTCGTGAAGCCGCGGCGGCCGAGCTCGTCGCGCAGGAAGGCGACGAGCCACTCCTCGAGCATCACCGGGTCGACCGCGAGCGCGGGCGGGTGCCCGTGGTCCGCGAGGGCGATCTGCGTCACCGGGATCGTCGCCGCGTCAGGCTGGTGCCGCCCCTTCGAGGCCGGGGTGGCATCCTGTCTCTCGGGGGGGGCCCCCCGGGCGGCATCCGGTCCGCCGGGCGACGCGCCCGACCGGTCGCCGTCCGCCGCCTGATCCGCGTCGGGGATGCTCGCCGACACGTTGGCGCCCGGGGAGCCGACGTCGGGCGTGCCGCGCGCGCTGCCGGCCGGTGCCGCGCTCTCGTCGGCGCGCACGAGCCCGTGCGATGCAGGCCCGCGCGCCGGCGGGTCGTACGCGAGCGCCGGCGGCTCGGCGCGCTGCACGGCGTCGAGCATCCGCAGCAGGTGCGGCATCGCCACGCGCAGGTCGTTCAGCATCGGCGCGTCGGCGCGCGCGCGCGTGAGGTCGCCCAGGTCGATGGTGATCGACACGATCGACTCCGCGAACACCGGCGCGCGCACGCGGACGTCGCCCTTGGGGCCGCAGACGGTGGAGCTGCCGCCGAAGCTCTTGCCGCCCTCGCTCCCGACCATGTTCACGAGCGACACGAACACGCCGTGCTCCTCGGCGATGTCGCGCACCAGCCGCTCCCAGCGCGCGACGCTCGCCGGGCCCGGGACGTCGTCGCCGCGGGGCCACGCGCCACGCGCGGGGGCCGCCGAGCAGACGAAGAGCACCTGCGCGCCGTCGAGCGCCGCGATCGTGCCCGTCAGCGAGTGCCACGCGTCCTCGCAGACGAGGATCGCCGCGCGTCCCCACGGCGTGGGGAAGGCGCGCAGGTCGAGCCCGCGCTCCACGAAGCGCTCCTCGTCGAACAGGCCGTACGTCGGCAGGAAGTGCTTGCGGTGCACGTGCCGGATCCGCCAGCCGGGCGCGTTGGGCGCATCCCCGACCGTGAGGTAGAGCGCCGAGTTGTACAGCGTGTCCTGCCACACCTCGTAGAAGCCGATCACGACGTCGATCGCGTCGGGCGCCCGCCCGCATTCCCGCGCCGCCGCCCGGTACGCGACGTCGAGATCGCGCGCGAGCGTTCCCGCGGTGACCGCCAGCTCGCGGACCCCGCCCTCGACGAAGTAGCCGGAGGGCGCGGTCTCGGGGAGCTGCACGACGTCGGGGCGCGGCTCGAGGGCGGCGCAGTCGGCCAGCAGGGCGCCGATGCGCGCGATGTTGGCGTCGTACTCGCCCTTCACGGGCCGGAACTGCACGAGCGCGAGCGTCAGCGGTCGATGGGTCATGCGGGAAACGTGGTCGGGGAGCGCGGCGGGTGCAACGCGCGCGTGACGACGGTCACGCGCGCCGCGGTGACGGAGAAGCCCGCCGCGGCGTCGACGCGTAGGGGACGGTGTATCTTCAGGGCGCCTCCCGCTCCTCTTCTCACCGCCATGCCCCGCCCCTCCCGGACGCGCAACGCGCGCGCCACGCTTCGCGCCGTCGTCGGCGCCCTCGTCCTCACCGCGTCGCCGGCGCTCGCACAGCAGGGTGCCGCGCGCATCGTCCCGCTGCCGCAGTCGACGGTCGTCTACGCGCGGGACGGCTCGATGATCGGGGAGTTCGGGCGGCAGGTGCGCACGAGCGTGCCGCTCCGCACGCTCCCGCGCTGGGTGCCCGCGGCCTTCATCGCCGTCGAGGACAAGCGCTTCTATCAGCACAACGGCGTCGACGTCGTCGGCATCGCCGGCGCGCTCAAGGACGCGATCACCGGCGACGTGCGCGGCGCGAGCACGATCACGCAGCTCCTCGTCGGGAACATGCACCCCGACTTGGTCGACCGGCGCGACCGCACGCCCGCGCGGAAGCTGCGCGAGCAGCAGGCAGCGCTGGAGATGGAGCGCCACTACTCGAAGGAGCAGATCCTCGAGGCGTTCCTCAACACGATCAACTTCGGGCACGGCTGGTACGGGATCGACGCGGCCGCGCGCCACTACTTCGGGAAGCCGGCGTCGCAGGTGACGCTCGCCGAGGCGGCGTCGCTCGCCTCGATGCCCAAGAGCCCCGTGCAGTACGATCCGGCGCGCTATCCGGAGCGCAATCGCGAGCGCCGCAACACGGTGCTCGACCTGATGGCGGAGCAGGGGCTCGTCACGCCGGCGCAGGCGGCGGCGGCCAAGCGCGAGCCGGTGCGCACCGTCCCCAACGGCGGCATGACCGCGGTCGCGCCCTGGTTCGTGGACGTCGTGCGGCTGCAGGCGGAGCGCGCGGGCGTCCCGGTGCGCGAGGGCGGCTACCGCATCCACACCACGCTCGACCCGCAGCTGCAGCAGGCCGCGGTGCAGGCGCTGCGCGACCAGCTCGACGCGATCGAGCAGCGGCCGGGCTGGCGCCACCCGACCTACAAGCGGTTCCACGCCGCGGCGGACTCGGTGAGGCGCGGCAAGCCGGCGTACCTGCAGGGCGCGGTCGTCGCCGTCGATCCGGGCACGGGCGAGGTGCGCGCGCTCGTCGGCGGGCGCGACTACGCCGACTCGCCGTTCGACCGCGCCGTGAACGGCAACCGGCAGCCCGGCTCGTCGTTCAAGCCCATCGTCTACGCGGCGGCGCTGTCGGCCGGGCTGGCGCCCAACGCGCCGGTCGGCGACACGGCGATCGCGATCCAGCTGCCGGAGGGGCGTATCTACGCGCCCACCAACTCGGACGACCAGTTCCTCGGCATCCTGCCGCTGCGCACGGCGCTGGCGAAGTCCCGGAACCCGGTCGCGGTGCAGCTCGCGCAGCAGGTGGGGATGGACTCGGTGATCGCGCTGGCGCGCCGCTTCGGCATCCGCGCTCCCATCGCGCCCTATCCCTCCAGCGCGCTCGGCGCGTCCGTCGTGCAGCCGCTCGACTTCGTGACGTCGTACGCGACGCTCGCGAACCTCGGCGTCGCCGTGGAGCCGCGGCTCGTCGCGCGCGTGGAGGACCGCACGGGCAAGGCGGTGTGGACGCCGCCGCAGGCCGCGCCGACGCTCGCGCTCGACCCGCGCGTCGCCTTCATCGTGCGCGACATGCTGCGCGACGTCGTGGAGCAGGGGACCGCGACGAGCGTGCGCCGCTTCGTGCCGGCGCGCATCCCGGTCGCGGGCAAGACGGGGACGACGAACGACAACGCCGACGTCTGGTTCGTCGGCATGACGCCCGATCTCGTCGCCGGCGTCTGGATCGGCTTCGACACGCCGAAGACGATCACGCCCGGCGCCGCCGGCGGCACGCTCGCCGCGCCGATCTGGGGGCAGATGGTCGCGCGCTGGTACGGCAACCGCCCGAGCGGGACGTGGACGGCGCCGGCGGGGCTCGTGACGATGGAGCTCGATCGCCAGACCGGGCTCCCGGCCGACTCGACCACGCCGTCCGAGCGCCGCTACACCGAGTACTTCGTCGAGGGGACGCAGCCGGGCGCCGCGACGTTCACGCCCTGGTCGCTCTTCCGCGCCGGCCCGGTGATGGCGCCGCGCTGAGACGCGCCGGCGCGCATCTATCGTCGGCCGCGGGGCGCCGCTAGCGTTCCGCGGCCATGAGCCTCCCGAGCCCCCGCCAGGACGCGTCCGACGCGTCGCCGATGCCCGCGCCGTCCGCCGTGCAGGTCACGCTCCCCGACTGGATCGACGCGGTCGTCGACTGGGCGCGGCCGTATCGCACCGACGAGGAGAAGATGCGCCTCGCGATCGCGCTCTCGCGCGAGAACGTCGTGCGTGGCGCGAACGGCCCGTTCGGCGCGGCGGTGTTCGAGGAGGAGAGCGGGCGCCTCGTCGCCGTCGGCGTCAACAGCGTCGTGCGGCTGAACAACAGCACGCTGCACGCGGAGATGGTCGCGTTCCAGTTCGCGCAGGCCCGTCGCGCGACCTTCTCGCTGTCCGCCGAGGGGCTCCCGACGCACACGCTCGCGACCAGCTGCGATCCATGCGCCATGTGTCTCGGCGCCACGCTGTGGAGCGGGGTGCGTCGCGTGCTGTGCGGCGCCACGCGCGACGACGCGATGCTGCTGCAGTTCGACGAGGGGCCGGTGTTCGCCTCGTCCTGGGCGTACCTCAGGCGCAAGGGCCTCGAGGTGCGGCGCGGGCTGCTGCGCGAGGAGGCGGTCGAGGTGTTCGAGCTGTACCGGAAGAGCGGGGGCGCGATCTACAACGGATGACCGGGGCGGGGAACACCCGCCTCGCGTGCCGTCGCGCCACCGCAGCCGCGCGCCGACCCGCGTGACGTGCCGCGTGACGCGCCGCGTGGCAGCGCCGCGTGGCAGCGCCGCGCGTCAGGACTCCTGGAGGACGCGGGCGACCGACGCTCGTGCGGAGCGCGACGAACGCGTGGTCGTCCCGAGAACCGGCCCGGCGCTCGTCCGCGGCGTGGAGCGCACGGGCGCGTCGCCGCCGGAGAGTCGGAACTCGGCGACCATCCCGGTCAGCGCCCGCGACTGCCCGGCCAGCTCCTCCGCCGCGCTCGCCGAGTGCTGTGCGTTCGCCGCGGCCTGCTGCGTCGAGACGGTCAGCTGCTCCACCGTGTGGCTGATCTGCCCCACGCCGTGCGCCTGACGCTCGCTCACGGCGGCGATCTCCTCGACCGTGTCGCCGAGCGTGTTCACCTGCACGCGGATGGTCTCGAGCTTCGCGAGCACGTCGGTGTTGTACGATACGCCGTGCTCGGCGTGCCGGGCGGCGCCCTCGATCAGCTCCGCGGTCTGGCGCGCCGCCGTGGCTGAGCGCTGGGCGAGGGCGCGCACCTCCTCCGCGACCACGGCGAAGCCGCGCCCCGCGTCTCCGGCGCGCGCCGCTTCCACGGCCGCGTTGAGCGCGAGCAGGTTCGTCTGGAACGCGATCTCGTCGATCGTCTTGACGATCCTCGCCATCTGATCGCTCGACTGCTTGATCAGCCCCATGGTCGAGGAGAGGCGCTCCATGCTCGCGACGCCCTCGGCGGCGCTCTCGCGCGTCTCGCCCGTCGTGGTGCGGGCGCTCGCGGCGCTGGCGGCGTTCTGGCGCGTGCTCGCGGCCATCTCGCGCAGGCTGCCGGCCACCTCGTCGAGGCTCGCGGCCTGGGTGCCGGCGCTGCGGGCGAGCGTCTCGCCGCCGGCCGTGATCTGTCCGCTCGCGGAGCGTACCTGCTCCGCCGCCGTGCACACCTCCGCGAGCGCCGAATCGAGGTTCGCGACGGCGCTGTTGACGGCCGCCTTCACCGTCGCGAACTCGCCGCGATACTCGCCGCTCATGCGCGCCGAGAGGTCGCGCCCGGCCACGCGATCGAGCACCTGCGCCGCCTCGGTGATCGGCGCGACGACCGCGTCGAGGGTGTCGTTGATCCCTTCCACGAGCTCGCGGTAGGCGCCCTGGAAGCGCGCCGCGTCGCCGCGTTCGGCGAGGCGCCCGTCCCGGGCGGCGGCGGCGAGCGTCCCCGTCTCGTCGGCCATCGCGCGCACCGTGCCGCGCAGCCGCTCCATCGCTTCCGCGAGCTCGTCGCGCTCCCCGCGGCTCGCGACGGGTGTCGACGTGTCGCCCGCCGCGAGGCGCTGCGCCGCGGCGACGATCTCGCGCTGGGCCGCGACGACGTCGTTGAACGAACGCGCGAGCGCGCCGATCTCGTCGTCGGCGTGGACCGCGACCATCTCGCTCACGTCGCCGGCCGCGATGCGCCGCGCCACGTTGGTCATCGACACGAGCGGTGCCAGGAGCCGGCGCACCAGCACGATCAGCAGCGCCGCGAGCGCGACGACGGTGACGGCGCCGCCGGCGATCGTGACGTTGCGGATGGCGCGCGCGGGCGCGAGCATGCGGTCGCGCGGCACGTTCAGCAGCAGCGACCACGGGGTGCCCGTCGATCCCACCGTGATCGGCACGAAGATGCGGATGACCTCGACTCCGAGCGTCCGGGAGAACTCGGTCGTCGTGTACGGCCGCCCCGCGCGCACGGCCGCGTAGGCCGCGGTGTCGCGCACCGAGGCGCGCATGTCCTTGCCGAGCTTCGCGGTGTCGGGGTGGACGGCGAACGTGCCGTTGTTCGCGATCAGCTCCACCGCGCCGACCTCGTACGGCCGCACCCGCGCGAGGTCCTTCTGGATCCACTCGAGCGGCAGGTCGACGCCGATCACGCCCGCGAACGCGCTGTCCACCAGGATCGGCGCCATCGTGCTCACCATCATCACGTCCTTCCCGGCGACCGGGTAGACGTAGGGGTCGGTGAGCATCTCGTTCCGCGTGCGCCTGGGCACGAGGTAGTAGTCGCCGGCGCCCGGCTTCTCGTAGTCGACCAGCGCCTCCAGCTTGGGCGTGCCGGTGCCGCGGTTCCAGTACGGCAGATACCGGCCGGTGGAGTCGGTGCCGAGCTGGTTCGCGAAGGCGGAGTCGCGCCCGTCGAACGCCTCCGGCTCCCAGCCCGACGAGACCGCGATGAACTTCGGGTAGGTCTCGAGCACGCCCTTGACCATGCTGTCGGCCGCCGCGCGGCTGATCCCGCCGGCGCTCCGGAGCGACGCGAGGTTGCGCGCCAGCGTGCGGGCCGCGCTCATCGTGGCGTTCAGCTCCCCCTCGACCTGCCGCGCGTAGTGCTCCGCCATCTCCTGCGCGGTCGCCCGCGCCTCCGCCTCGGCCGTCGCGCTGGCGCGCGCCGAGACGAAGGCCACGAGGACCCCGAGCGCGAGGGTCGTGACGGCGCACACCGGAACGAGAAGGCGGCCGGTCACCGACCGGCGAGCGAGGACGTGGCGCAGCATGCGGGCGATGCCAGAGGATGGGAGCCGGATGTCGCCAGGCGGCGGCGCGGCAGGTGGGAGGCCGCGGGCCGTGCAGGGGGGAGCGGCGACGTGCTCGTGGGGAGTCGCCCCGGCTGATACTCTCGTCCGGTGCCGCGCCGATCTTGAGCGGAACGGAAAGCGGGTCACGAGACCGATGCTCGTGACCCGCCTTCCTTCACCTGGTGCCCGTTGCGGTCAGACCGCCGATGCCGCCGCTTCCTCCTCGGCGATCTCCATCTCGGTCTTGGGCGTCGACACCGGCCGCGCCGCGGGCATCAGCGCGATGTCGAAGACCTCGTCGAGCGTCTCGACCGCGTGGAAGGTGAGCGCCTCGCGCACCTCGTCCGGGATGTCCTCGAGATCGGCCTCGTTCTGCTTCGGCAGGATGATGGTCGTGATCCCCGCGCGGTGGGCGCCGAGGACCTTCTCCTTCACGCCGCCGATCGGGAGCACGCGGCCGCGCAGCGTGATCTCGCCCGTCATCGCGACGTCGCGACGCACCGGGCGTCCGCTCATCGCGCTGACGATCGCCGTCGAGATGCCCGTGCCCGCGCTCGGTCCGTCCTTCGGGATCGCGCCCTGCGGCACGTGCACGTGGACCTCGATGGAGCCGAGGCGGTCCTCCGGGATGGAGAGCGTGCTCGCGTGCGTCGCCGCGTAGGTGAGCGCGGCGCGCGCGCTCTCCTTCATGACGTCGCCGAGCTGGCCGGTGAGGATCAGCGACACGTTGCCGTAGCCGCTGACCTGCGTCGCGTCGCCGTCGTCGCTCGAGCGGCGCGCCCCGGGCAGCCGGCGGATCGCCGACTCGACGAACATGATGTCGCCGCCCATCGGCGTGTAGTACATGCCCGTCGCCACGCCGACCTCGTTCTGCTCGGCGGCCTTCTCGGGATGCACGCGCGGGCGACCGAGCAGCTCGCGCACCTCCTCGGCGTCGATCGTGTTGTCGGCGATCACCGTCATGTCGCCCGTCGCCACGCGCCGCGCCACCTTGCGCGCGACCGCGCCCACCTGGCGCTCGAGCTGGCGCACGCCCGCCTCGCGCGTGTACTCCGACACGATCTTCATCACCGCGTCGTCGGTGAAGGCGACGTTCTTGTCGCCGAGCCCGCTCTCCTCGAGCTGGCGCGGGATCAGGTACTTCTTCGCGATCTCCGCCTTCTCGCGCTCCGTGTAGCCGGCGAACTCCACGACCTCCATGCGGTCGATGAGCGGCCCGGCGATGTTCTGCGGGAAGTTCGCCGTCGCGATGAACAGGCACTCGCTCAGGTCGAACGGCACGCCGAGGTAGTGGTCGACGAACGCGTTGTTCTGCGCCGGGTCGAGCACCTCGAGCAGCGCGGCCGCCGGGTCGCCCTGGAAGCCCTGCCCGAGCTTGTCCACCTCGTCCAGCAGGAAGACCGGGTTCTTGGTGCCCGCCTGCTTCATCCCCTGGATGATGCGCCCCGGCAGCGCGCCGACGTACGTCCGCCGGTGGCCGCGGATGTCGGCCTCGTCGCGCGCGCCGCCCAGGGCCACGCGGACGTACTCGCGCCCGAGCGCCTTGGCGATCGACTTGGCGATCGACGTCTTGCCGACGCCCGGCGGGCCCGTGAAGAGCAGGATCGGGCCGCGCGCCATCGCGCGTGCCTTCGCCTCCTTCGCGTCCGTGATCTGGCGGTCGACGTCGTTGGTGCTCGTCTGCAGCGTCGGCGTCGCGTCGTCGCCCTCGGGCATCAGCTTCGCCGCCGGGACCTCGCCGGTCTTCTCGACCTCGTCGGCCAGCTGCCGCGCCCGCAGCTCGCGGACGGCCAGGAACTCCAGGACGCGGTCCTTCACGTCCTGCAGCCCGTAGTGGTCCTCGTCGAGGATCGCCGTCGCGCGGTTCAGGTCGAGCTGGTCGTCGGAGCGCTCGCCCCAGGGCAGCTCGGCGATCCACTCGAGGTAGGTGCGGATGACCTGCGCCTCCATCGACTCGCGGCCGGCGCGCTCCAGGCGCCCGAGCTCGCGCTCGACCTCCTGCCGCGCCTCCTTCGGCAGCTCGAGCTTGCCGAGCTTCTCGCGCAGCTCCTCGAGCTCCTTGCTCTGGTCGTCGTCGCCCAGCTCCTTCTGGATCGCCTTCATCTGCTCGCGCAGGAACATCTCGCGCTGCCGCTCGCCCAGCTCCTCCTGGACGGCGCTCTTGATGTCCTCCTGCGCCTCGAGCAGCCCGATCTGCCGCTGCACGTGCACGAGCACGCGGCGCAGCCGCTCCTCGACGGACAGCGTCTCGAGCAGCCCCTGCTTCTCGGGGACGGTGAGCTCGATGTAGCCGGCCACGAGGTCGGCGAACTTGCCCGGCTCGCTGACCGAGTCGAGCACCTGATGCACGACCTCCTCGGGGAGCCCGCGGCGCTCGCCCAGCTCGGCGGCGCGCTCGCGCGTCTCCTTGTGGAGCGCCTCGAAGGCCGGGTCGCGCTCGTTGAGCGGGAGCATCTCCTCGGCCGGGATCACCACGCCGGAGAGGTAGCCCTCGGTGGTCGTGTACTGGAGCGCCGTCGCCCGCTGCTCGCCCTGGAGCAGCAGCTGGACGCCGCCCAGCCCACGCTGGATCTGCCCGATGCGGGCGATCACGCCGGTGGTGTAGAGGATCTCCGGTGTGGGCTCGTCGGTGTTGTCGCGCTGCGCGACCGCGAACACCACCCGGTCGCCCTTGAGTGCCGCCTCGATCGCCCGCAGGGTGCCCGGCCGTCCCGCCGCGATGGGCTGGGTGACGCCGGGGAAGATGACCGTCCCGCGGAGTGGCAGGACGGGGAGGGTCTGGCGGTGTGCCATTGGGGAGTTCCGTGGAGGTGGCGTGCCGGGATCCACCGGCGAACCGGCGGGAGGCACGCGACGTTCCGCCGCGGCGCGGCGGGGCGGCGACCGGGCATCCGGTGCCGCGTGCTGGCCTCCGGCAGTGCAGGAAGCGCGCTCTCGGCACCGGCCATCGCGGCGTGGATCTGCAACTTTTCGCTGCGGCGCTGACGTAGGGAGCCGCGCGCCCCTGCCGGATCGGCGCGCCTGCGCGGAGCCGGACGTGTCGACCATACGGTCTGGGTCGTCCCTGGTCCGGACCCCGCTGGGGTGCTACACTAGTTTCGCCCCCCGCTGCGGACCCCCGAGTGCCCGAGCCCGTCGTCACCACATCCGAGACCGAGTTGCGCACCGTCGTCGAGCGGGCGCTCACGTCGGCCTACGAGCTCGATCGCGAGATCGGCCGCGGCGGGATGGGGATCGTCTATCGCGCCAAGGATCGCCGTCTCAAGCGGCCGGTCGCGATCAAGATCCTCCCGCCGGAGCTGGCCTATCGCTCCGAGATCCGCACGCGCTTCCTGCGCGAGGCGGAGACGGCGGCGCAGCTGTCGCACCCGCACATCGTCCCGATCTACGCGGTCGACGAGGCGGAGGGCCTCGTCTTCTTCGTGATGGCCTGCATCGACGGGGACAACCTCGGCAAGCGGCTGCACGACCGCGGCCCGCTCCCGATCGAGGACGTCCGCCGGATCCTGGCCGAAGTCGCCGACGCGCTCGCCTACGCGCATGCGCGCGGCGTGGTGCACCGCGACATCAAGCCGGACAACATCCTCCTCGACACCGACGAGGACCGCGCGCTGGTGACCGACTTCGGCATCGCGCGCGCCATCATCGAGGGGAGCGACGCGCGGCTGACGGCGACGGGGATGGCCATCGGCACGCCCGCGTACATGAGCCCCGAGCAGAGCGCCGGCGACCGCGAGATCGACGGCCGCTCGGACCTGTACTCGCTGGGCGTCGTCGCGTACCAGATGCTGGCCGGCGAGCTGCCGTTCCAGGCGACCAGCACGCCGGCGATGCTGGTCAAGCACCTGTCGGAGCGCCCGGTCCCGATCGACCAGCGCCGGCCGGACTGCCCGGCGGAGCTGGCGACGATCGTGATGCGCCTGCTCGAGAAGGAGCCGGCGCACCGGCCCAGCGGCGCGGCCGAGCTGGAGTCGATGCTGCGCGGCGGCTCGGCGGTCACGCCGGCCTCGTTCTCGACGACGCAGCCGCCGCTCGCGCGGCACGCCCCCATCCCGCCCGGGCCGAACTCGACGCCCCGTGGCGCCAACGCGCCCTACGCGCCCGCGCCCACCCGCCCCGCGGCCTCGGGGTCCCCGTTCGGCGACGCGCAGCCGTACGGGCGCGTGCCCGCGACCTTCCACGGCGACACGGCGGAGACCGAGGCGTTCACGCCGACGGCCGACGACTACTCGCGCTGGGACGCCGCCTCGGTCGTCGAGTTCCGCCGGAAGCTCGGCTGGTTCGCGATCGTCGGGTCGGTGCTCTTCGTCATCGGCGTCATCGGCGACTCGGACTTCTTCGGGTTCCTCGGCCTCTGGGCGGTCTACATCGCCTTCAAGTACGCCAAGCTCTGGTCCAACGGCTACGACTGGCGCGACGTGCTGCGCGAGCCCCGCGAGCGTCTGTTCGCCGACGTGGCCGCGGAGTGGGGCGACGGCATGCAGGCGATCTTCGACCGCGACAAGCGCGCGCGGGTGCGCGATCGCGAGCGCCGGCGTCGGCTGACGTCCGCGACCCGGCCGGCGGCGCTGCCCCCGGGGTCCGGGTACGGCGGTTTCGGGAGTGCCGGTGCCGCGGGGAGCCACGGAGTCGCGACCTACGGGCCGGGGCCCGGCTTCAATCCGCAGGCCCTCGGCGCCCACGCGGAGGTCGTCCGCCAGGCCGTCTCCGACCGCGACGAGATCCAGCGCCTGCTCGCGACCATGCCCAAGCCCGAGCGCGACCGCATCCCCGAGGTGGGCCCCTCGGCCCGCGCCCTCGCCGACAAGGTGCAGGCGCTCGCGGTGATGGTCGCGGAGCTGGAGCGTACGGAGTCACCGGGCGGCGTGGCCGCGCTCGAGCAGGAGATCGCGCGGCTGGAGGCGGAGGCCAACCCGCTGGACCGCGAGCGCTCCGAGGCGCGCGTGAAGCGGCTGGCCGTGCTGAAGCGGCAGCGGCGCGCCACCGCCGAGTCGAGTCGCCGCCGCGAGGCGGCCGCGTCCAAGCTGGAGAACTGCCGGCTCGCGCTGCAGAACATGCGCATCGACCTGGTGCGGCTGCGCACCGGCTCGGGCGGCTCGCCGCTGCAGGTCACCTCGGTGGCCGAGCGAGCCATGGCGCTGGCGCGCGAGGTCGACGGGCTGGTGGGCGCGGCCGACGACGTGCGCGGCGCGGTCGGCGCCGGCGCCCGCGTGCCGCAGCCGGGCCGCGGGTGACCGCGGGCGCCGCGCCCGCGCTGCCCGCCCGCCGCCGCGCTCCATGACCGACCCGATGCGGGACCGCGTCGTCGCCGCCGTCGGCGACCGCTTCGAGATCGGCGACGAGCTGGGGCGTGGCGGGATGGCCGTCGTCTATCGCGCCCGCGAGGTGCGGCTGCGCCGCGCGATCGCGCTCAAGGTGCTTCCCCCCGAGCTGGCGTTCCGGACGGGCGTGCGCGAGCGCTTCCTCCGGGAGGCGCAGACGGCCGCGCAGCTGTCGCATCCGCACATCGTCCCGATCTACGCGGCCGACGATTCGGGCGGCATCGCGTGGCTGGCCATGGCGCTCGTCGACGGCGAGACGCTCGGCCAGCGCATGACGCGCGAGGGGCGCACGGCGCCCGACGTGGCCACCCGCATCCTCGCCGAGGTGGCCGACGCGCTCGCCTACGCGCATGCGCGCGGCGTGGTGCATCGCGACATCAAGCCGGACAACATCCTCCTCGACCGCGACAGCGGCCGGGCGACGGTGACCGACTTCGGGATCGCGCGCGCCGCGGAGGAGGAGCTCCGGCTCACGGTCACCGGGGTGGCGATCGGGTCGCCGGCGTACATGAGCCCCGAGCAGGCGATGGGCGAGGCGGAGCTGGACGGCCGCTCGGACCTGTACTCGCTGGGCGTGGTCGCCTATCAGATGCTGACGGGCGAGCTGCCGTTCCAGGCGGGGAGCGCGACGGCGATGCTGATGAAGCACGTCGCCGAGGCGCCGCGCCCGATCGCGACGCTGCGCCCCGAAGTGCCGGCCGGGCTGGCCGCCGCCGTCGAGCGGGCGCTGGCGAAGAAGCCGGCCGACCGGTGGCCGGACGCAGCGAGCTTCCGCCGTGCGCTGCTTGCGCCGCCCGCCGCCGAGCCGCCGCCGGCTCCGTCGATCGCCTCCACGCCGGCGGTGCCCGCGCCGATCGCGCCGGCTCCACTGCCGCCCAGGCCCGCCGCGCCGCCGGCGGTCGCACCGTCCGATCCGTTCACCGTGATCGTGCCCACCGTCGGCGGCAGGGCACCGGAGGCGCCGTCGGCGCCGCCCGCCACGAGCGTGCGCGAGGCGATGGCGTCCGCGATGCGCCAGGTCGACCGCGCCCTCGCCGACGACGGGCCGCTCGGCCACGACGTGGGCGGTCAGGCGGGGCGCGGACGCCCGGCGCCGCCCGTCGCTCCTCCCGGCCCGCCGGACGCTCCCCGTCAGTCGCCCGAGGAGTGGCGCGCCTCGCAGAAGCAGGCGGAGCGCGAGTGGAAGGAGCACCTGCGCGCGCAGCGCCGCGAGTGGAAGGAGCGCCACCGCGACCAGCAGGAGCAGTGGAAGGAGTACCTGAAGGACGCGAACGGCGGACACGCGGGACTGCCCACCCCGCTCGCACGCGGCGAGGTGCCGGACAACCGCCCGCTCGGCGGGATGCCGGTGCGGATCCCCAGGGCCTCCACGGGGCTGCCCGCGTCCGTGCCCGCCCCCGGGGCGCTGCCGCCGCTGTCGCTCGAGCGGCGCGCGGAGCTGTTCCGGCGCAAGGCGAGCAGCGTCATGATGCTGCTCGTCTTCCTGACGATCGTGAACGCGCTCCACCTCTTCCTGCCGCCGTGGGTGCTCTTCCCGGCGTGGGCGATGATCGGCGACCTGCGCCGCCGCTGGCGCCCGCTGCGCGAAGAGGGGCTGGTCTTCTCGGAGCTGATGTTCGAGGGACCGCAGGTCGCCGTCGCGGGCGCGCAGGTGCGGCCGCAGCAGGGGCGTCGCGGACGTCCGCTGGACCAGCGTGTGCGCCGCTTCCGCCGGCGCACCTTCCAGGGCGTCGCCTTCTTCACGATCTCGCTGCTGTCGCTGATCATCGGCGTCGGCGCGGACGCCGAGCCGCTGGTCGTCCCGTTCATCGTCTTCGGGATCCTCGCGCTCCTCTCCGGCATCGGGGTGCTGCGGCAGGGGCGGCACCTGCGCCGTGCCGGCATCTCGGCGAAGGACGCGCTCGCCCGCGACTGGGAGGAGCGCCTGGGCGTGCTCGACCCGCGGCCGCGCGACGAGGTGCTCGCGGAGGAGGCCGCGCGCCTGGCGGGCAGCCACGTGCTGGCGAGTGCGTACGGGTCCGCGCTGCGCGGCGCGCTCGACGATCGGCTCGTGGTGCGCGAGACGCTCGCGAAGCTTGCGCCGGCCGACCGCGCGCTGATCCCCGACGTGCAGCCGACGATCAACGCACTGGTCGAGCGGATCGCGGGGCTCGTGCAGTCGCTCGCGCGGCTGGAGGGCGACGTGCGCCCCGGTCAGCTGGAGGAGCTCGACGAGCGGCTGGCGCGCGCTCGTCGCGAGCCTCCCCACTCGCCCGACCGCGACCGGAAGATCGCGCTGCTCGAGCGGCAGCGGTCGTCCCTCGCCGACCTCGCCAGCCGGCGCGCGACGATGCTCGCGCAGCTGGAGAGCGCGCAGCTCGTGCTGCAGAACATGAAGCTCGACCTGCTCAAGCTGCGCGCGTCGGGCGTCGGCGCGCTCGCCGAGGTGACGACGGCGACGCAGGAGGCGCGGGCGCTGTCGCGCGACATCCAGTACGCGCTCGACGCGGCGGCCGAGGTGCGGGCGCGCTGAAACGCGAGCGCCGATCGTCGCCGCGACGAGACGATGCACGGGACCAACGTCGGATGCTGCGGATGCGCCGGAGCCGACGAGGTGAGAGGGGTCGTTCTCCTTCCACCACTCGGGTCGGCGGCGCGATCAGCGGTTCATCCCGTCCATCTTCCGTGCCCGCCCTGCACGTCGCGACGCGCACGACGCGTCACGCGTCGTCGAGCTCCTCGATCCGGGCCTCGAACTCGTGCGCCATGCTCGGATGTCCGAAGCGCTGCGACGCGGCGATCCCCTTCCGCAGCGCGTCGCGCGCCTCGTCGGTGCGACCGAGCGCGGTGAGCGCCTCCGCGAGCCGCCCCCACCCGTTGCCCTCGTCGTCGTACGCGTCGAGGTAGACGCGCAGCTGCTCGACCGCCTCGTCCCAGAGCCGCTCCTTCAGCAGCTCGTTGGCGAGGCCGAAGCGCGCGAGCGCGTTCTCGGGGCGCTGCGCGACCATTGCGCGGAAGGTGTCGAGCTTCGACATGCCGTGAGGGTGAACGAGGAGAGGCGCTACTCGCGCGCGAGCAGGCGGGCGATCGCATCGGCGACCGCGTGCGGCGAGTCCTCCGGGAGGAAGTGGCGGGCGTCGGGCACCACCTCCAGCACCGCGCCCGGGATCTCGCCGGCCAGCCGCTCCGCGACCGCGGGCGGAAGGAAGGGATCGTGCGCCCCGGCGAGCACCATCGTCGGCATCACGAGGTCCTTGAGGCGCGGCGCGAGCTGCTGGGTCTCCGCCGCGTCGAGCGAGAGCACGTGCTCGACGAGCGCGTCGCGGCCGTCGGCCGTCGCGAACGGCTTCAGGTAGCGCTCCACGGACCGCGCGCCGACGTCGCCCTCGGCGTAGCCGCGCAGGAGCTCGCGCCGCAGCAGCGAGAGCAGGAAGGTCGGCGGGAGGTGCCGCGTGAGCGGGAGCATCGCGCGCGCGAGCCGCAGCTCGCGCGCCGGCCAGCAGTCGTACGCCACGGCGCTCACGAGGCCGAGGTGCGCGACGCGCGCCGGCCAGCGCACCGCCATCGCCTGCGCCACGCCGCCCCCGAGCTCGTGCCCGACGACGCATGCGAAGTTGATCCCCAGCACGTCGAGCAGCTCGACCACGCGCTCCGCGTGCGCCTTGACGCCGAGCGGGCGCCCCTTGGGCCGGTCGCTGCGGCCGAAGCCCAGGAGGTCGACGACGACCACGCGGTGCCCGTCGGGGAGCGCCGGCGCGACGCGCGCCCACAGGTGGGACGAGCTGGGGAAGCCGTGCAGCAGGACGATCGGCTCACCGCCCCCGCGCGATCCGGTGGCGTAGTAGTACAGCCGCGCCCCTCCGACGTCGATGAACTCGCCTCGCATCGCGCGGCCGGCTCAGGAGCGGTGCCGCGCGCGCGTCGTGCGCGCGCGGCCGTGCGGATCCGAATCCGTCATCGCGGCGCGGCGGGCGCGGACGCGCCGGGCAGCACGAGCCCGCAGCAGCCACAGTACAGGTCGCGGGCGGCGTCCGACGAATCCGCGGCCAGCCGACCCAGTGGTGCGCCGCAGCGCGGGCATCGGGCACGCTCGGCGACCGGGGGCGCGGCGCGGAAGTCGTCGGGACGGGAGGGCTCGGTCACGGTCGGGAAGATGCGGCGGTGCACGAGGCGCCCACAAGCGGCGCGGGAACGGGTGGCGCGAATGCGAGAGGGAGGTGGACCGGTCCGCGACCGGTGCACCTCCCTCGTCGCACGACGCGGTCCCGGACCGGGATGCCGCGTACCGTGTGTCGTCAGGCGCCGCGCTTCACGGCCGCGTCGCGCCGCGGACCGGCACCGTCGGCGCGGCCCTTGGCACCCCGGCGCGCGCCGCGGTCGCCGCGCTCCTGACCGCGCGCGCTCTGACGCTGCTTGAGCTCCGCGACGTTGCGGTCGAAGGTCGACTGCTGCGACGGCTCCAGGACGGCGCGCAGGTCGGCGAACTGCCGCTCGGCCAGCTGCTGCATGCGCGTGCGGAGCGCGGTGCGCTCGGCGCGCATCGCGGCGCGCGCCGTGCTGTCCGGACGCTGGCGAACCGCCGAGTCGGGACGTGCGCCACGCGGCCGGCGGGCGCGGGCCGTGCCGGCGAGCTGGCGACGCTCCTGCGCGTACTTCTGCTGCACCGCGCGCACGCGGGCGCGCTGGGCGTCGGTGAGGGTGATGTCGCGGAACACCGGCCCCGCCGCGCGCTCGGCGCGTGGGCGACGGCCCTGCTCCGCGGCACCCGGGCGGGGCTGCGTCGGTGCCTGGGCGGCGAGCACGGCGGCGCCGAGAGTCAGCGCGGTGCCGATGGCGAGAGCACGAAGAGCGAGGGAACGCATTCAGACGACTCCTGGCCGGATGGGACCGGGCGCGCGTGCCGCTTCCCGGCAGGGAGGTCCGGCACTTGCGCCATCTAGGGCACGGCATCGCGCCACGCCCTGCCAGACGGGCCGGGCGCGCACGGACCATGCACGCAAACACAGACGTTCCCCGGCCGCGTCCGTTAAGTCGGGCCGGTGCGGCGCGGCGCCGGAGCGTCGAGGATCGCACCGCCCGCGGTTCTGGCGCCTCGCCGGAAATGCCGTAAGTTGGCCTCCGCCGCCGGGTTCGCCGGCCCGACCGGACCCGGCGAGCGTCGACCGCCCTCGCCCCACGCGCACGTGACCGTTCCCGTCACACCTCCGACGGACCCGCTCGACTCCTTCGACGAGGCGCCCGCCTCCCGGACCGCCAGTCCGGCGCCCGCGCCCGCGCGTCCGGCTCCGCCGGCGCCCGTGACGGTGCCGATCGGGTGGCTCCTGGAGCGTGCTCCCTACGCGATCCGTGCGCGTGCCCTGCTGGAGCTCGCCAACGTCACCGGATCGGTCGCCGAGGACGCCCAGCGCATCGCGATCGCGCACCGGCCGGCGGTCCGGCTCGCGCTCGGTCAGGGGCGTGACGGGACGTGGGGCGGCCGCATGCTGACGCTGCCGCGCAGCGACGACCCGGAGTTCACCGACGTCGGTACCGTGCCGGCGGTGCGTAGGCTGGCCGAGTACGGGTGGCCGTCCGACGCGCCTCCGCTCTGGCTGGCCCGCCGGCCGCTCTTCCGGCTGCTCGCGCAGGACGACGATCCGCGCTTCCTGTACGAGCTGGGGAGCGAGGCGTCCGACGCGCCGACCGTCCAGCACGGTCGGCTGCGCCTCCGCGAGGCCGCCGCCGCCGCGCTCGCGCAGCTCGGGTTCGAGACGGATCCGCGGCTACGCGGGGCCGCCGCGCGCATCCTCGAGCGGCTGACGGCGTTCCTGCGCGCCGGAGCGCCGGGCTCGGGTCCGCTCCCCGAGACGGCGGCCCCTCCGTCGGTCGACACGCTGCTCATGCTCGCCCACATGCCGATCTTCCGCACCGAGCACGCGGTCGAGATCGGGCTGCTGACGGCGTTCCTGATGCAGCCGGGGACGTCCGGCGTGGCGAAGCAGCGCATCGGCAAGACGACGCTCCCGCAGCCGCGCCTGGTGCTCGGCGATCCGCTGGTGGACGTCGGCGACCCGGACGGCAAGTCGATGCCGCGCGTGCTCGCCTGGCTGGAGCTGTTCGCGCGCATGGGCATCCTGCGGCGCCACAAGCCGTGGTGCGTGCTGCTGGACCGCCTGCTCGAGCTGCGCGACGCCGACGGGCGCTGGACGCGCCCGGTGGGGACGCCGGCCCCGGACCCGCTCACCTGGCCGATGGCCCCGCTGGGCTCGCCCGCGGAGCGCAACGAGTGGCAGGCGGACGCGACCTTCCGGCTCGCGCTCATCGCCCGCCTGTCCGGCCGTCCCCTCACGCTCGTCTGACGGCCGGACGGACGACGCTGTCCCCGCTGCTCCCGGGCCGACTCGCGGCCGATGCCGTCTTCCCGGCCGGGCGCGCCGGGCACGAGGTCCGGCGGCTCGCGCTCCCCGACGGGGAGGAGGTGCGCGTCGTCCACTGTCCGCCGGCCGGTGCCCCGACCGACGCGCCGGTGGTCGTCTGCGTGCACGGCTGGGGATGCTCGGCGTTCAGCTTCGGCCAGGTGCTGCGGCCGATCGCCGACGCGGGGTGCGACGTGTACGCGCCCGACCTACGCGGGCACGGCTGGTCGGACAAGCCGTTGGAGGGGGAGCGCTACACGCCCGAGGCGCTCGGACGCTGGCTGCTCGGCGTGCTCGACGCGCTGGGCGTCGCGCGCGCGGTGCTCGTCGGCCACTCGATGGGGGGCGGCGTGTCGCTGCGCGCGGCGCAGCTCGCGCCGGAGCGGGTGGCGGGGCTCGTGCTGCTCGCGCCGGCCGGACTGGGCGACATGCCGCGCACGCGCCTGCTGCGCTGGTTCACGCCGCGGTTGATCGAGCCGCTGCTCCCGCACCTCGCGCGGCGCGCCGTGTTCGGGGTGGGGCTGCGCACCGGCTTCGGCGCGATCGGGACGCCGAGCGCGCGCGACATCGACGAGTACTGGGCGCCGTCCGCCGATCCGCGGTTCGCGCGCGCGGCGCGCATCGTCGCGCACGCGTTCGACTGGCGGCCGACCGATCCGGCGACGCTCGCGCAGCTACCGTGTCCGGTGCACGTCGTGCTCGGCGAGCGCGACTCGCTGGTCGCGGGCGTGCGCGTGCGCGCGCACACGCGCGGCTGCGACGGGCTGCGCATCGACGAGGTGCCGCGCGCGGGGCACGTGCTGCCGGAGGAGGTCCCCGACGTCGTGGTGGAGACGGTGGTGCGCGACGCGCAGGCGTGGTGGCGCCCAACTCCCGACGCCGCTTAGCTTTCGTTGCACATGGCTTCCATTCTCGATCCGACCGCCGACGCGACCGCGCCGGCGGACCTGCCGCCCATCGAGGCGCCGCTTCCGACCTTCGCCGAGCTCGGGCTCTCCGAGCCCATCGTGCGCGCCGTGACGGAGCGCGGCTACGAGCGGCCCTCGCCGATCCAGGCGCAGGCGATCCCGCTGGTGCTGAAGGGGCGCGACATCATGGGGCTCGCGCAGACCGGCACGGGCAAGACGGCCGCGTTCTCGCTGCCGGTCGTGCAGCGCCTGCTCGGCGGCCCGCACCGCACGCGCGTCCTGGTGCTGACGCCGACCCGCGAGCTGTGCCTGCAGGTGGAGGCGAGCTTCCGCGCGTACAGCGAGCACGCGGGGCTGGACGTGGTGGCGGTGTACGGCGGCGTGCCCTACGAGGTGCAGGAGGAGGCGCTGCGGGGCGGCGTCGACGTCGTCGTGGCGACGCCCGGGCGCCTGCTCGACCACCTCGAGAAGGGCAACGTCGTGTTCGACGAGCTCGAGGTGCTGATCCTCGACGAGGCGGACCGCATGCTCGACATGGGCTTCGCGCCGCAGATCAACCGCGTCGTCGAGCAGATCCCGCCCTACCGGCAGACGCTCCTCTTCAGCGCTACGATGCCGCCCGAGGTCGAGGCGCTGGCGCGCAAGTACCTGCGCAAGCCGGTCGTCGTGCAGGTCGGCCGGCGGAACACGGCCACCAAGACGGTCACGCACGCGGTCTACCCGGTGCCGCGCGACCGCAAGAGCGCGCTCCTGGTGGAGCTGTTGCGCAAGCCCGAGATGGACACGGTGCTCGTGTTCGTGCGCACCAAGCCCGCGGCCGACCGCATCGTGCGGCATCTCGAGGAGGCGGACATCGCCGCCGTCGCGATGCACGGCGACAAGTCGCAGGTGCAGCGCATCCAGGCGCTGGAGGACTTCCGCAGCGGCGCGGTGCGCGTGCTCGTGGCGACGGACATCGCGCAGCGCGGCCTCGACATCTCGAACATCTCGCACGTCATCAACTACGACGTGCCCGAGCAGGCCGAGGACTACGTGCACCGGATCGGCCGCACGGGGCGCGCGGCGGCGACCGGCGACGCGTACACCTTCATGGCCCCCGACGAGATCGCGACGGTGCGCCTGATCGAGCGCGTGATCGGCCAGCAGATCCCGCGCATCTCGGTGCCGGGGTACGACTTCGGCACCGTCGCGGCCGACTGACGGCGGCCAGGCGGCCCACGTCGGACGTCGCATGAGCGATCGATGGCGCGCGGGCGACGGTCCGCGCACCGGCTATCGCGGCACGTCGGCGCCCGCCGACTCCGCCGGCCGTCGGATGCTGCACGGCGCCGTGCTGACGACGCTCGTCTGGATCGCGCTGGCGCGCCTGGGCGTGCACGACCTGCTGGGGCAGGCCGAGCTGCGCGGCCTGCCGGTGGGCGTCGCCGTCGGCGCGCTGCTGGGCTGGCGTCGCTGGCTGGCGCCGCTCTGGCTGCTCGGCGCGCTCGCGGCGGCGACGCTGCTCGTCGTCACCGCGACGCCCGTGATGCGGCCGGCGGTGGCGGGGCTGCTGCCGCGCGACGTGCGCACCGACGCGCGCGGTGCGGACGCGGTGTTCGTGTTCTCCGCGTCGATGACCGGCGAGGGGCGACTGGCCGGACAGGCGCCCGAGCGCCTGCTCCACGGCATCGCGCTCGCCCGCGACGCGGGGCGGCCGCTCGTCGTGAGCATCGTGCGCTCTCGTCGGCGCCCCGACGTGAGCTCGCTCGCCGACCAGCAGGCGCTCGCCGCGCTCGCCGGCCTCGGGCCGCTCGTCACCGTCGATTCGGTGGGATCGACGCGCGACGAGGTGGTGCGACTCGCATCGCTGGCGCGCGCACGGGGGTGGCGCACCGTCGCCGCGGTCACCTCGCCCCTCCACGCGCGCCGCGCCTGCGCGGCGATCGCGCGCGTGGGGCTCACGGTCCACTGCACGCCCGCGCCGTCGCGCGAGCTGAACCTCCGCGGCGCCGCCCCGCTGGGCGGCACGGAGGAGCGCGCACGCGCCTTCGGACTCTGGCTGTACGAGACGGTGGCCTGGTGGAGCTACCGCGCGCGCGGCTGGGTGTGAGGCGGTGCGCGCAGCGACGAGCGTGCAGCGATGAGCGTTCAGTGTCCGGAGAGCTCCGCGGCAGGGACGAGTCGATCCGCTCGACCAAACGCTGATCGCTGATCGCTGATCGCTGCACGCTCATCGCACGCGCCCGAGCCGCGACACCGTCACCGTCTCGACGGCCGCACCGCGCTGGAGCTCGACGCGCAGGTTGGCGGCGCCCCAACCCAGCCCCGACGCCGCATAGGCCATCGAGTCGCGGGTGGCGACGAGGCGCACACCGTAGAGGGCGCCCAGGGGACGGCGCAGCGCGGAGTCGGCGCGCAGGTGCACCGTGAGCGCCGCGCGGGCGGTGTCGAGGCGGACGGCGGCTCGCTCGGCTCGGAGCACGGCCAGCCCGCGCGCGACGGCGAACGCGGCGCGGACCTCCCCGGCCGCGGCGCGGGTGCGGGCGGCGTCCACCATCGGAGCGCCGGCGCGCATCGCGAAGGCGGCCAGGAGGCCGAGCAGCGCGAGCGTGATCATCAGCTCGGGGAGGGTGACGCCGCGCGGCTGGGGCAGGAAGGTGGGGCGCACGTCGCGAGAGTAGGGCCCTCGACGCCGTCGCGCCGGATCGGCCGGACGCAGGAGCGCGCGGGACGACGCGGCCGTTCGCGGGAAGCCATCGGGGGTCGGCGGTTCCCAGCGTCCGCGTGCGCGCCCGCGTAATCGACCGTCGCTTGCCGGCATCCGCCCTCGCGGTATGTTCGGCCCCGACTTCCACCCGGGACTCCCCATGCGTCGCCCCCCCTCCGTCCCGCGCGGGTCCGCCGCGCTCGCCCTGCTGGCCGCCGCCGCGGCCGCGCCGACCCCCGTCCCGCTGCACGCGCAGCAGGGCAGCCAACAGATCGACACCGCCTACACGCGGCAGATCCGCGCGCTCACGCCGACCGACGCGCGCTGGAAGTTCACGACCGAGCTGGTCGACTACCTCCCGGCCTCGGCGACCGTGCCGACGCCGCTCAAGGTGCTCGGCTACGTCCCGGGGACGCTCGGCCGGCTGTCGCACACCGCGGACGTCAACAAGTACTTCCGCGCGCTCGCGGCCGCGTCGCCGCGCACCAAGCTGTTCTCGCTCGGGACCAGCGACGAGGGGCGCGAGGAGCTGGTGATGGCGATCGCCGACGAGGCGACGCTCGCGCGCCTGGACGAGCACAAGCGCATGAGCGCGCGGCTCGCCGATCCGCGCGGGCTGAGCGCGGAGGAGCGCGCCCGCATCATCAAGGAGGCGAAGCCGATCTACTGGGTGCTCGGCGCGATGCACTCCCCCGAGACGGGGAGCCCCGAGATGCTGATGGAGATGGCGTATCGCCTCGCCGTCGACGAGGGCGAGTACGCGAAGAGCATCCGCGCGAACGTCATCACGCTCATCACGCCGGTGCAGGAGGTCGACGGGCGCGATCGCATGGTGGACGTCTACAACCAGAGCGAGCGGCTCAAGCTCGGGCCGGCGGGGCGCAGCCTCGTGTACTGGGGCAAGTACACCGCGCACGACAACAACCGCGACGGCATGGTGATCTCGCAGAAGATCACCCAGAACTACCTCAAGGGCTTCCTCGACTGGAAGCCGATCGTCACGCACGACCTGCACGAGTCGGTGCCGTTCCTGTACGTGAGCACCGGCACGGGCCCGTACAACGACCAGTTCGACCCGATCCAGGTCAACGAGTGGAACCAGCTCGCGTACCAGGAGATCAACGAGCTGACGCGGCGCGGGCTCCCCGGCGTGTGGACGCACGGCTTCTACGACGGCTGGGCGCCCAACTACATGCTGGCGATCTCGAACTTCCACAACGCGCTCGGGCGCTTCTACGAGACGTACACGTCGGGCGGCGCGGGCTGCCAGACGGTGAACCTCGGCGAGAACCAGACGCAGAAGGAGTGGTACCGGTCGAACCCCGCCGTGAACGGCGTGCGCTGGTGCATCCGCTCGAACTTGAACTACCAGCAGAGCGGCGTGATGATCGCGCTGAAGTACGTCGGCGATCACAAGGAGACGTTCCTCGAGAACTACGCCGCGAAGGCCGAGCGGCAGACGCAGAAGGGGCGCATCCAGGCGCCGTACGCGTTCGTGATCCCGCGCGCGCAGCGCCGCGCCGCGGAGGCTGCGGACTTCGTGAACCTGCTGCGCCTCACCGCGACGGAGATCCACGAGGCGACGGCCGACTTCACCGTCAACGCGATGCCGCGCGTCGTCGAGGGGCGCCAGCCGGAGCCGCGCGCCGACCGCGCGCCGACCTACCGCACGACCCCCGTGCAGGTGAAGGCCGGCGACTGGATCGTGCGCATGGACCAGCCGTACACGCAGCTCCCGCGCACCCTGCTCGCCTCGCAGACGTACAAGCCGACCGATCCGTCGCCGTACGACGACACCGGCTGGACGCTCGACGAGCTGCGGCACGTGACGTCGCACACGATCGCCGACTCCGCGGTGCTGACGAAGCCGATGCGCATGCTCATCGCCGACGCGACGGTGCCCGGCACCGTGCGCGGCGAGGGCGCGGCGCTCGTCGTGCGACACCTCGGCGACTGGCGCTCCGCCGTGCTGCCATGGAAGGCCGGCGGCCGCGTGCGCGTGGCCGACAGCGCGTTCACCGTGAACGGCACGGCGTTCCCCGCCGGCACCTTCCTCGTCGAGTCGCGCGCCGCCGACGCGGTGAAGACGCTGGGCCTCGAGGCCGTGGCGGTCGCCCAGGCGCCCACGGTCAGGTCGCACATCGTCGCGCTGCCGCGCATCGCGTACGTGCACACCTGGCAGGAGACGCAGAACGAGGGCTGGGTGCGCTTCGCCTTCGACCAGATGGGCATTCCGTACACGTACATGGCGGACCAGAAGCTCCGCGCGCCGGGCGCGCTGGACCGCTACGACGTCGTCGTCTTCCCGCACTCGGGGCAGGGCGGCATGACGATCGTGAACGGCCGCGCGATGACGGGGCCCGCGATCCCGTGGCGCGCGAGCAAGGAGACGCCGCACCTGGGCAAGTGGGACGAGACCGACGACACGCGTCCCGGCATGGGGCTCGAGGGCGCGGCCGCGCTGCGCCGCTTCGTGGAGCGCGGCGGCCTGCTGCTCGTCGAGGGCTCGACCGCGCGCCTCCCGATCGAGACCGGCCTCACGCCGCAGGTCACCGAGGCGACCGCGCGCACGCTGCAGGCGCGCGGCGCGATCTTCCGCGCGCAGCCGGTGACGACCGCGAGCCCGATCCTCTACGGCTACGACGACCGCACGAGCATGCCGGTCTACTTCAACCAGACGCCGCTGCTGCAGATCGGCGGCGGGTTCGGAGGCGGCGGGGGCGGTGGTGGCGGCGGCGGCGCGGCGCCCGAGGGCGTCGACCCGTCGATCCTCGCCGCGCAGGAGCGGGCGCGTCCGCGCGTGATCCTGCGCTTCCACGAGAACGCCGATTCGATCCGCATCTCGGGGATGCTCAACAACCCGCAGGAGCTGCTCGGCCGTCCGGCGATCGTCGACGCGCCGCTCGGCAGCGGGCACGTGGTGTCGTTCGCCATCCGCCCCTTCTGGCGCCACCAGACGCAGGGCTCGTGGGCGCTGGCGCTGAACGCGATCGCGAACTGGAACCACCTCACCACGCCGGTCGCCGCGCCGCGCGCCGCGACGGCGGCCGCGAGCGGCGCCCGCCCCGCGGTGGGCGGCAGCGGCGGGGACGCGGGCAGCGGAGCACGCCAGCGCCAGCCGTAGCCCGAGCGCGCCGGTCGTGGCCCGACCGTAGCCCGACCGTTGCAGGCGCCGACCGGCGCCTGGGTCCCGGCCGTTCCGCCGGGGCCCGGGCGCCGGTTAGCTTGTGCCCCCGGCGCTTCGTTCCGCGCCTTCCCCTAGATCCGTTCGATGCGCATCGCGATCTCCACCGGCGGCGGCGACGCCCCGGGTCTCAACGCCGTGATCCGCGCCGGCGTCCTGGCGGCCCTCCAGCGTGGCTGGGACGTCCTCGGCATCAAGCGCGGCTACGCCGGGCTCCTGGGCGAGGACGAGGTCATCCCGCTCACCAAGGACACGGTGCGCGGCATCGCCCACATGGGCGGCACGATCCTGCGCACGACGAACCGCGGCAGCCCGTTCAACTACCCGGTCACGCAGGCCGACGGCTCGATCAAGTACGTCGACCGCTCGGACGAGCTGATCGCGAACGCGAAGGCGCTGGGCATCGACGCGATCATCTCGATCGGCGGCGACGGCTCGCTCAAGATCGCGCAGCAGCTCGTGAACAAGGGGATGAAGGTCGTCTGCGTGCCGAAGACGATCGACAACGACGTCCCCTGCACGATCAACACGTTCGGCTTCGACACCGCGGTGAGCACCGTCGTCGAGGCGCTCGACAAGCTGCACACGACGGCCGAGAGCCACGACCGCGTGCTGGTGGTCGAGGTCATGGGGCGCGACGCGGGCTTCATCGCGCTGTACGCCGGCGTCGCGGGGACGGCGGACATCGTCCTCATCCCCGAGATCCCGTTCAACGTCGACGTGGTCTGCGACGCGGTGCTGGCGCGCGAGCGCTCGGGGCGCCGCTTCTCGATCATCGTGGTCGCCGAGGGCGCCGCGCCGGTCGGCGGGCAGGCGTCGATCATCGGCGAGTCGCTGCCCGGGCAGGCGAAGCGCGTCGGCGGCGTCGTCGAGCCGCTCGCGCGCATCATTCAGGAGCGCACGGGCAAGGAGACGCGCTCGCTCATCCTCGGCCACCTGCAGCGCGGCGGCCAGCCCACGGGGTACGACCGCCTGCTCTCGACGCGCTTCGGCGGTGCGGCGGTGCGCGCGATCGAGGAGGAGAAGTGGGGGCACATGGTGGCGCTGCAGTCGCCGCACATCGTGTTCGTCCCCATCGCCGAGGTGCTGAGCTCGGAGAAGCGGGTCGATCCGGAGGGCGACATCGTCACGACCGCTCGTGAGATGGGGATCAGCTTCGGGGACCGCCTGGGCGCCTGACGCGAGGCGCCCTGCGGCTCGGGCCGGGGCGCCCGCTGCGGGGTAGAACCCGGTCGGCGTTGACCCCGCCGCGCGCGGATCGTCCTACGAGGTCCGGCGGTCGCGCACGAGGCGATCCGCGAGCGTCCCTGTGCCGGGACGCGCGTGTCCCCGGGGCCGGACGCCGGACGGCGCGCCACGTCGGGGCGCGTCCTGCAAGTCGATCTGCCGCAACGAGTTGTCGTCGCGTCCGTGGTCCGCGGCACCTGGCACCGGCCCTGCCCCTCACCGGGGAGGGGGCCGATGGGGGCCTCCGCCGAGTCGTCGAGAGGTGTGCATGGTTCGTCTGGTCCTCCCGCGCGCGCGCCGCACGGGGCTCGTGCTGGGGCTGCTGCTCTCGCTCATCGGCGCCGCCCCGGCCGATGCGCAGCTCCCGAAGGTGCCCAAGTTCCCCAACCGCCCGTCGATCCGCGACCTGACGGCGGGCGGCGAGGCGCAGCGTGCGCGCGTGGCCGACACGGTCTCCGTCCCGGTGAGCCATCGGCCGCCGCCGGGCATGTGCCGGATCTGGCTCGACAACGTCCCGCCGGCGCAGCAGCCCGCGCCAACGGAGTGCAGCGTCGCCGTCCGGAACCGCCCGGCCAACGGCAAGGTCCTGTTCGGGGACGACTACGTCCGGGACGACGACCGCAAGGAGCGGAAGGAGCGCGGCAAGCCACGCCCCGCCGATCGCCCGCACGGGCCGTCGGCGGAGGACGGCGCGGGCCTGCCCGACGACCTGTCCGACGAGACGGCGGCTCGCGCCGAGGACGCCCGGAGCGATGCTCCGGGCGTCCTCGCGTTCGTGGCGCAGCCGCCGCTCGACTCGGTGCGCCGCGATCCGCGCCAGCGTCGGCCGGTGACGACGCCGCGCCCCGTTCCCCGCGGGCGCGAGCGGATGGAGGAGCTGGACGACCCGCGCGACGAGTACGACGCGGGCTACCGCGCGGGCTACGAGGACGCGCTGCGCGGACGCGCCCCGCAGGTGCGCGGCGTGGCGGTGGCGGGCGGCGGGCGCGCCGGCGACGCGGGCCGCGCCGGCACCACGGCGGTCGTCGTGCCCCCGGGGCAGGACCCGCGCTACTTCAACAACGGCAGCTATCCGCCGCCGGGCCGGGCCAACGGCGTCTGCCTCGACCGCGACCAGGACGGCTGGTGCGATGACGCGCGCTTCGGCGCGCCGGTGTGCCGCGACCTCGACGGGGACGGACGTTGCGACGACTATCCGGAGGACGCGTCCGCGCCGTATCCGAGCGCCCTACCGTCGATGGCGGCCGGCCGCGACGTGCAGGGCGGGCGCGGCTCGCGCGAGGCGATCCGCTGGCTCGGCACCGCGGAGGTGGTGGCGCGGCCGAGCGGCGGCCGAGCGGGCGGCACGCCGTATCGCGTGCTCTGGTACGACGCGAACACCAACGCGCTGCTGCAGGCCTGGACCGATCGCGACGGCGACGGGATCGCCGACCGCGTCGAGATCTACCGCAACGGGCGTCGGGTGAAGCTGCTCGGGCGGTAGCGCCCGGGGGCGGTCGCGCAGCTGGGCGGCGACCGCGCGCGGTGCGGCGGCGGGTACTGGGAGGACCGATTCGGGTACGGCGAGGTGCTTGCACCATCGCCGTACCCGAACTCGCTTTACCCGGGCTCGTCACGCCCGGGCTCGCTCATCGAACTCGCGGTCTCGCACTCGCCGCCTTCGCGCTCGCCGCCTCGGAGCGCGCGGCACCCGGACTCGAAGCACCCGACCTCGCGCCACCAGCAATCGGCCCCGTGCGCCAGCCCATCGATCGCTATCTGCCGCCGGACCACGCGGCCTTCGTCGCCGCGGAGCCGCCGACCGGCCGCGTCATCGTCATCGCGCCGACGCGCGCCGCGTGCGAGACCATCGAGCTCGCCGTCGGGCTGCACCTCGAGACGTACCTCGAGACGCACCATGGCGCGCGCGTGCGCGAGCTGGCGCGCAGCCGGCAGGGGTTCGGCATCGTCGCCGGCACGGGCACGGGCAAGACGCTCGCGATCCGCCCCATCGCCGAGGAGATCGTCGGCGCGGAGCTGCGCGTGGGCGTCATCAACCGCGAGCGCGAGGCGACGCCCGACACGCCGAGCTGGAACGTCATCATCGTCACGACCGGCATCGCGCGGCGCTGGTTCCAGGACGGCGACATCCTGCCGACGGACACGCTCATCGTCGACGAGATCCACCAGACCTCCGCGGAGCTGGAGCTCTGCCTTGCGCTCGGCAAACGCGTCGGCTGCCGCTTCATCTGGCTGTCGGCGACGGTCGACCCGTCGTTCTACGCGCGCTACCTCGACTCGGGCGACGTGCTGGAGGTCTACTCGTTCGATCCGAAGAAGGCGGCCAAGGTCACGGTGATCAACCGCGGCCCGCTCGACTTCCTCGACGAGAAGTTCCTGCAGGGCGTGCAGCGCGGCAATCGCGGCGTCGGCGTCTTCCTGCCGACGCGCGCGGGCGTGGAGCAGGCGGCGGAGCACGTCGGCGTCCGGTATCCGCGCATCAACGCGGCGTACTACCACGGCGGGGAGCCGATCCGCGTCATCCGCCCGTTCCTCGAGGGTGAGGAGGCGAAGCCGTACGTGCTGGCGATGACCGCGGCGGGCCAGAGCGCGCTCAACGTGCGCGGCCTCGACACCGTCGTCATCGACGACACGCGGTTCGCCAACGTCGTCGAGCGCGGGCGCAACGTGCTCACGCGGCTGCACCTGGGCGCGAACGAGATCCTGCAGATGGCCGGGCGCGTGCACGGGCGCGTCGAGGGCGGGCGCGTGTTCATCCTGAGCGACCGCGACATCGACTTCTCGACGCTGCGGCCGACGGAGCCCGAGTTCCAGCTGGCCGGCGACTCGGAGCGCGTCGCCCTCACCGCCGCGGCGCTCGGCGTGCGCGCGGACGAGCTGGAGCTGCCGGTGCCGCTCGACCGCACGTCGTACCGGCGCGCGCTGTCGCGGCTGCAGTCGCGCAACGTCATCGACGAGCACGGGAGGCTGTCGCAGTACGGGCGCGCCGTCGAGGCGCTGCCGGTCGAGCGCGCGTGGGCGGAGCTGATCGTCAACGCCGAGGACGAGCTGCTGCCGTACCTGTCGGTGATGAGCAGCATCGAGAGCCTGCACCGCATGACGCGCGAGGAGCGCGACCTGGAAGGGGTGGTGGTGCACGGCAGCGACCACCTCACGGCGTACAACCTGTACGCCGAGGCGTATCGCGAGGCCGGCTACATCGGCGAGGTGTACGGGCTGCCACGCCATCTGTTCGACGGCGAGAAGGTGGCCGCGTGGGCGGAGCGCCGCGGCGTGCTCGTGAAGTCGATCGAGGACGCGGCGCTCGCGATGGCGAGCGTGTACCGCTCCGTGGGCCTCCCGCTGCCGACGTCGATGCCGTGGGCCGCGGAGCGCGTGCACCGCCGCTTCGCCGACCTGCTCGCGCGCTTCATGCCCTTCGACCTCGTGATCGACGAGGAGACGTCGTGGGGCGACAACGCGCGCGTGTCGAAGACGAGCGTGTGCGGCAGCTGGGGCGCGATCGCCGGCACGCTGCGCTACTTCGCCGACCGCTTCGGCGTGCCGCGCGCGTCGATCGAGGGCACGCAGATCCCGGTGGACCTGCTGCGCCGCTACGCGCACCGCAGCGATCCGGAGCTCGCCTACGACGCGCGCCGCAAGACGCTCGTCATCACGCGGCGCGTCGAGTACTTCGGCTTCGAGCTGGAGCGTGAGATCGAGGGGCTGGCCGAGTGGTCGGACGACCTCGCGCCGCAGGCGCGGCACGTGCTCGCCGAGGCGCTCGCGCGGGGCGAGGCGCGCCACGCGGGCGTGCGCCGCAACGAGCGGCTGATCGACGAGGTGCGCGAGACGTGGCGGCGCTCGGGCGGGAAGACCGCGAAGCTCGGGATGCGCGAGCTGACGGAGCTCTACGAGGCGCAGCTGGAGGGCGTGAACTCGCTGGAGGAGTTCCGCGCGCGGCCGCTGCGCCTGGATCTCGACGCGCTGGTGCCCGCGGAGGTGCGCGAGCAGTATCTCGCGCTGCCGAGCGTGATCAGCGTGCGCGGGCGCGAGGTGGACGTCCAGTACGACGTCGAGGAGGACGAGGCGGGCGCCCCGGTCGGCGTGGTGCGGCTGCGCCTCCCGGAGAAGCTCGCGCGCACGATCGTCGAGGAGGAGCTGCCCGTCCTCGACCGCCCGATGCGCTTCATGGTGACGCGCGGGCAGCGCGGCGCGGTGCGCGCCGACACGCTCGACGAGCTGCAGACGCAGCTCGACCTGCCGTGGACGCCAGGCGAGATGGAGGAGCGGCCGCACGAGCGCTCGCGCGAGCGCCCGCGGCACGCGGGCGGCGGGGCGCGTGGCGAGCGCGCGATCGGCAAGGCGATGGGGCGCAGCGGCGGCGGCCCGCGCGGCGCGCGGCGCGGCCCGGGGGGCGGGCGTGGCGAGGGCGCGCGCGGCGGCTCGGGCGGGGGCGGCGGCGGGCGCTCGGGTGGGCGCTCGGGCGGGAAGCGGCGCCGCGGGTGAGCGAACGGCACGTGCGCCGCAGGCGGCGGCGTCCGATCGTGCGCGCGCTGCTCGTCCTCGCGGGCGTCGGCGCGCTCGGCGCGCTCGTGGTCGGCGTCGTGCTCGCGCGCTCGCCCGGGCACCGCATGTGGGCGATCGCCGCCGTGCGGTCGATCCCCATGCGGCTGCGGCTCGCGCAGGCGCGGGTGGATCGCGAGCTGCAGGCGGCCCGCCCGGCCGGGGAGCTGCGCTGCGCGCCCGCGCGCACGGTGGGCGCGCCGGGCGAGCTGCTGCCGATCGACAGCGTGCCGGCCGGCGCGACGGCGACCGCGCTCTTCCTGTGGTCGGAGGAGGGTGCGAGCGCGGCGTCGCGCGAGCTGCGCGCGCTGCGCGAGGTCGGCGGCCCCGAGCTGCGCGACTTCCCGAGCAGGCCGCGCGCGGCCGTGCTCACCGCCGACGGCGCGCGGCTGCGCGCCGCCCGCCGTGCCGCGCCCTCGGCGTCGGTGCAGCTGGCGGTGGCCGGCACGAAGGAGCTGTGCTTCGTCGCCCGCTGACGCGAGGCCGACGAACGGTTCAGAGCCAGCGCGCGATGCTGGACGCCGAGCGCTCGAGTACGCGCTCGCCGAGCGGACGGCTGCGGAACGCGTCGAGCGTCACCTCGCGCGCGTAGCCGAGGTCCGACTCGAACAGGCGCTCCAGCCGGCATCCGGTCGCGCGGTCGTGCACCATGAGCACCGTCTCGTCGTTGAACGCCATCGACCGGTTGTCGAAGTTGTTCGTGCCGACCGAGGCCCACACGCCGTCGGCGACGAGCGTCTTCGCGTGCATCATCGCCGCCTCGTACTCGAACAGGCGCACGCCGGCCCTCAGCAGCGCCTCGTAGCGCGTGCGCCCGGCCCAGTAGGTGGTCTTCACGTCGCTCTGCCGGTCCGGGGCGAGGACGCGAACGTCGACGCCGCGCTTCGCCGCCTCGGCGAGCATCCCGCAGAAGTGCTCGTCGGGCACGAAGTACGAGTTGCTGATCCAGAGCCGCTCGCGCGCGCCGGCGATCGAGAGCGCCATGAACCGCTCGGCGGGCGTGGAGCCGAGCGTCGGGGAGCAGTGCAGCAGGCCGGCCCACGCGTCCTCGCCGGCGCGGCGCGCCGCCTCCGGCTCGCCGTCCTCGCACAGCGGGAAGAACGCGTCGCCCGCGAGCAGCTCGCCCGTCGCCTCCGCCCACCCGGCCGCGAACGTCGCCTGCAGCTGCAGCACCGACGGCCCGACGAAGCGCACCGTCGTGTCGCGCCACTGATCGCGGTGGCGGCCGTCGCCGTACCACTTGTCGTCGATCCCGAACCCGCCCGTGTAGCCGATGCGCCCATCGACGGTGACGACGCGGATGTGCGAGCGGTGCTGCACCTTGTGCAGCTCCCACGGACGGGTGGGGCGGAAGACGGCGACGCGCACGCCGCCGTCGCGCAGCCGCTCCCAGTACGACTCGGGCACCGGCGCGGAGCCGAACGCGTCGCGCAGGAAGAGCACCTTCACGCCCGCGGCCGCGCGCTCGAGCACGATCTCCGCGAACTCGTCGGCCATGCGGCCGCCCTGGCAGTAGTACAGCTGCAGCGTGATCGAGCGCTGCGCGCCCGCGAGGTCCTCCCACAGCCGCGGATACAGGTCGTCGCCGCACGCGAACAGGTCGACCGCGTGGCCCGGGCGCAGCTCGGTCTTGGTGAGCAGCTCCACCGTCGATCGGAAGGCCACCTCCGAGGCCCCCGGGAGCTCGCCGCCGGGCGATCGCACGCGCCGGACCGGCGTGCCGCGCGTGATGTAGAGCGCGCCGATCGTCGCGAGCAGCAGGACGAGGAGCGCGGCGAGGCCGAGCGCGACGTAGAGGAGCCAGGTCATGGACGGGTGCATGGGGCCGCGCACCCGGGCATGGGGCCGGGGCACACGGATCACGCCGCCGTCGAGGGAAAGAAACGGGCCACGGCCGGGGACGCCTCAGCGGCGGCGTCGGGCGGCTCAGGGCGCCGCGTCGGGATCCGCCGGGACGTGGTAGCGCTCCTCGCGCACCGGCCGGAAGCCGCGCGCCAGGTAGTTCGGGAGCGCGGCCGGACCGTCCAGCGTGCAGGTGTGCAGCCAGACCCGGTTCGCCCCCATCGCCCAGGCCGCGCGCGCGGCGTCGGCCAGCAGCGCGCGCCCCCAGCCGCGCCCCTGCGCGTCGGCGACCAGCCCGAGGTAGACGATCTCGACGTCGCCGCCGGAGTGCCGGGCGAGCTCGTAATAGCCGGCCGGGCGCCAGCCGTCGGCGGTCCGCTCCTCGAGCACGTGGACGGTGACGTCGGGCCGGGCCAGCCAGTCGGCGAGCTGGGCGTCGCTCCACGCCAGGCGGTCGCGCCACCGGTACGCCCGACCCACCGCGTCGTAGAGCGCGCGGTACTCCGCCACCGCGCACGGCGCCCGGCGCACCACGCGGACCGCGTCGCGGTCCCAGGGCCGGGGCGGCCCGTCGCCGGCGCGGAGGTCGCCGGGCGCGGTCAGCTCGAGGTACGTCCGCACGACTTCGAGCGTCGGAAGAGCGGGATCGGGGGCAGCCATGGGTACGAGGTATGCGAGTAGGACCGCTCAGTCCATGATGTCGGCGCGCCGAGGGCAAGGCGGCGGCTGGATCGGTGCGTGGTGTGCGATATAAGTAGCTCGAATAGAACGACTTGAACGCGATCGCACGCCGACCCTTGACGTTAGGACCGACCGGTCCTAGAATACGCCTCGTGACTGACCGCCGCACGCAAATCATCGATGCCGCCGCGCATCTGATCGGCCAGCGAGGCTTCGCGCTGACCTCGATCGACGATGTCATCAAGGAAGCGAAGCTCAGCGGCAAGAGTCACTTCTATCACTACTTCAAGTCGAAGGAAGAGCTCGGCTACGCGGTGCTCTCGCGCCAGTTCGAGCGGTTCGCCGAGCGCGGCCTCGCGATCCTGCGCGAGCCGATGATCGATCCGCTCGAGCGGCTGGTGCTCTTCATCGACACGCTCGTCGCGCTGCAGGTCGCGCGCGGGTGCAAGGGCGGGTCGCCGTTCGGATCGCTCGCCGCGGAGATGGCCGACGCGCACGAGGGCTTCCGGCAGCGCATCGAGATGGTGTTCGCGCGCTGGTCGGCGCAGCTCCAGTCGCTGCTCTGGGAGGCGCGCCCGCAGCTGCACGACGACGTCGACACGGGCCGCCTCGCGCGGTTCATCATCGCGACGCTCGAAGGGGCGCTGCTCGTCTCGCGGGTCGACCGCGACGCGGCGGCGCTGCAGGGGATCGCCCACGACCTGCGCCGATTCGTGGCGATCCACGTGCGGGAGCCCGGTGCGCTGCTGACGGCGCCGCCCGCACTGTCGACGGGACCGGCGGCGGCGCCGGAGTCACCCGTCACGCTCGCCGCCGTCTCGGCGAGAGGTTGAGGAGGAGGAGCTGCAGCACGCGCCGCGCACCGGTCCGCCCATCCCGAGCGACCGCTGGCGACGCGACCTGAGGCAGGACGGAGGGGCGGGTCCGCCGTCGGACCGCCCGCCGCCCGTGGGGAAGGGGGAGGGAGCATGGTGACGTGTGAGGACGTGCGCATCCCGCGGAGCGCGACTCCGGCCGATGCGTCCGCGGCGCCCGCGGATCCGATCGACGCCTTCGAGGCGGTGACGGTCGCGCCGGCCGAGGCGCCCATCCAGCCGGTGGCCGACCGGGTCACGCGCCGCGCGCAGTTCGAGCGCGAGGCGCTGCAGCATCTCGACGCGCTCTACAGCTTCGGGCTCAAGCTCGCCCGCGCGCGCGACGACGCCGAGGACCTCGTCTCCGATACGCTGCTCCGCGCGTTCGAGCGCTGGGAGCAGTACCGGCTCGGCACGAACATCCGCGCGTGGCTGTTCACGATCCTGTACCACGTGTTCGTGAGCCGCAAGCGCCGCATCGACGCGCGCGAGGTGCAGCCGCACGAGGACAGCGACGGCTGGAGCGCGCACGAGGCGATCGGCGACGCGGATCCCGAGGGGACGTTCTACGACTCGTTCCTCGACGACGAGATCACGCGGGCGATCGACGCGCTGCCCGAGGAGTACCGCTCGGCCGTCGTGCTGAGCGACGTGCAGGGGCTGCGCTACGCCGAGATCGCCGAGGTGCTGCGCGTGCCCGAAGGGACGGTGAAGTCGCGCCTCTTCCGCGGCCGCCGCATCCTGCAGCGCAAGCTCGCTGGCTACGCGGTCGAGATGGGCTACCTCAAGATGGCGCCGACCGCCGCGTGAGCGGTGGCGGCGCCGCACGCGTCGCGCTCAGCGCGGCAGCGTGTGGTGCTTGGCGCGGTGCCGGGCGGCCTTCGCGCGGTTGCCGCAGGTCGCCATGTCGCACCAGCGGCGACGGCCGTTCTTGGTGGTGTCGAGGAAGACGCGCGCGCAGCGCGGGTCGGCGCAGCGTCGCACGCGCGCCAGCTCGCCGGCGATGAGCGACTCCGCCGCCGAATCGGCGATGGGCACCATGAGCGCCGCGAACGCGTCGCCGACGGTGACGAAGGTGCGCGCGTAGTGGCCGTCCGCGAGCTCCTCGAGCCGCCGCGTGCCCGCGCTGCGACCGAGCACGCGATTGATCTCGGCGAGCGCGTCGCTGCGCGCCTTCGCCGTCGATGCGCCGCGCTCCGCGAGCGCCCGCAGCGCCGCGCGCACGCGTCGCGCATCGACCAGCGAGGCCGCCGCGCCCGCCGGCTGCTGATACGCGCGGCGTCGGATGCCCGCGGCGCGCTCGGCGTCGATCACTTCGTTGCCCTGCAGCCAGTCGACGAACGCGTCGAAGTCGAGCAGCACGTCGAGTCGCCGCCCGCCGTCGCCGCGCCGCAGGTCGTCGGTGTTGACGAAGGCGAGCCAGGTCGGCGCGTCGGCGCGTGGGGGCGCCTCGTCGACGTGGGGCGCGTCGGCGGGGCGCGACGCGTCGCGAGCGACCGCACGCTCCGGCGCGGCCACCGCCGCGCGCGGGCGTGTCGTGAGCACGCGGGGCACGCGATCGGCGGCGGGGAGGGAGGGCGCGCTGGCCATGGGTCGGCTAGCATAGAGCGCGGGCCAGGGACCGGCAAGCGCGCGTTCGTGTCGCACGGCACGGTCGGCGCGCGGCGTGGTGCGCCGGCGTGCGCCGGCGTGCGCCGGCTACCGCGGCCCGTCGTCCACCCACTCCCCGCCAGCGTGCTCGACCTCGCGAACGTCCGCCGGATCGCCGTCGGCTCGACCAACCCGGTGAAGCTCGCCGCCGCACGCGCGGTGCTCGCCCGCGTGGCGCCGCACGCCACGGTCGAGGGGGTGTCGGTGCCCTCCGGCGTCCCGGACCAGCCGTGGGGCGACGAGGAGACGCGCCGGGGCGCGGCCACGCGCGCCCGGGCGGCGCGCGACGCGACGGGCGCGGAGCTGGGCGTCGGCTTCGAGGGCGGCGTCGTGGAGGAGCCGGACGGCACGGTGCGCTCGTGCGCCTGGGCGGCGGTCGTCGACCGGCGCGACCGCGAGGGGACGGGCGGATCGCTCGCGATGCCGCTGCCGTCGGCGGTCGCGCGCCGGCTGCGGGCCGGGGAGGAGCTGGGGCACGCGATCGACGCGCTCGTCGGGACGACGGGGACCAAGCACCGCGGGGGCGCGGTGGCCGTGCTGACGGCGGGGCTCGTCGATCGGCAGCGCGCGTACGAGCTGCTCCTCAGCTACGCGCTCGCGCCCTGGCTGGGGCCGGCGGACTGGCACGACTGACGACGTCGGCGAGCCGAAGGGCGGGCCGGGCGGCACTTTCGCGGGCACGGCGGTGTTGATCCGGGGACCCAGGCCCTCCCGAACCGATCCGACATGTCGTACCGTCGTGCCCGATACGGTCCCACCGCCCCGTCCGACGGGTCGGGCGCCGTTAGATTGCATCCCATGGCGACCCTCGATTCCTCCCTGTACGTCCGCAAGGGCTTCGGTCTGAAGGCCGAGGTCCAGGCCACGCTCGCCGCCGACTACGACGGCGGGCTCGTGGACCTGTTGCGCGCGCGGAACTACACGCTGGAGGCCGGCGGGCTGACGGTGCGTCTCGCGAGCGAGTTCGGCTTCTGTTACGGCGTCGAGCGCGCGGTGGACTACGCGTACCAGACGCGGCACAAGTTCCCCGACCGCACGATCTGGCTGGCGGGAGAGATCATCCACAACCCGCACGTCAACGCCCGCCTGCGCGAGATGGGGGTCGGCTTCCTGTCGGCGACGCCGATCGACGCGCCGGGCGCCCGCGACACGCTCCCCGCGTTCGACTACGCCCCGGTGCGGCCGCAGGACGTCGTCATCCTCCCCGCCTTCGGCGTGACGATCCGCGACTTCGAGGTGCTGCGCGCGCTCGGCAGCGTCGTCGTCGACACGACGTGCGGCTCGGTGCTGAACGTCTGGAAGCGGGTCGAGGCGTACGCGCGCGACGGCTTCACCGCGCTCATCCACGGCAAGCACTACCACGAGGAGACGCGGGCCACCGCGTCGCAGGTGCAGAAGCACCCCGAGGGGCGCTACCTGGTCGTGCGCGACATGGCCGAGGCGCGCCTGGTGTGCGAGTACATCGAGGGGCGCGGCGATCGGGAGGCGTTCCTGGCCAAGTTCGCGCAGGCCGCGTCGCCCGACTTCGATCCGGACCGGCACTTGGCGCGCGTGGGCGTGGCGAACCAGACGACGATGCTCGCGCGCGAGTCGCTCGCCATCGGCGAGGAGGTGGGCGCGGCGATGGCGCGCGCTCACGGCGACGAGTACCGCGCCCAGAACTTCCGCTCGTTCGACACGATCTGCTCGGCCACGCAGGATCGGCAGGACGCCGTGAAGGCGCTGCTCGCCGAGCCGCTCGACGTGATGCTGGTGATCGGCGGCTACAACTCGAGCAACACGATGTCGCTGGCGGCGCTCTGCTCGGAGCAGGTGCCGACGTACCACATCGAGTCGCCCGAGGCCATCGACGTCGAGCGCGGCACCGTCCGCTACCGCCCGGTCGGGCTGCACACGACCGAGGAGGAGCGGGGGGGCTGGCTGCCGGAGGGCCCGGTGCGGATCGGCCTGACGGCGGGCGCGAGCACGCCGAACAGCAAGATCGGCGAGATGGTGTCGCGCCTGTTCGCGATGCGCGGCGTCGCGGCCGCCACGCTCCTCTGATGGACCGTTCGCCCGGGCGCGAGTCGTGCGCTTGGGCGGGCATGTCCTTCGAACCCGTCACGCTCGCCGCGCACGGCTCCCAGGTCGAGATCGTCCCCGCGCTCGGCGGCAAGATCGCCTCGCTGCGCCTGGACGGGCGCGAGTGGCTCTGGACGAGCGACGTGCTGCCCTGGGCCGCGCCGGACGAGCGGCTCGCGGCCGACGATGCGGCCTCGTACGTGGAGCTCGCCGACACGGGCGGCTACGACGAGTGCCTGCCCACCGTGGGCGCGTGCCGCCTGCCGCCGAACACCGCGGGCGTCGGCGGCCTCGCGCTCCCGGATCACGGCGAGCTCTGGACGCAGTACGCGCCCACCGAGCGCGTCGACGGCCGCGACCAGCCCGAGCTCGTGACGCGATGGCGTGGGCGCCGCATGGCGTACACGTTCTCGCGCGCCGTCGCGATCGAGGCGGACGGCGCCGTGCGCATGCGCTACGCGCTCGAGTCGCGCGCGACCACGCCGCTGCCGTTCCTCTGGTCGTCGCATCCGCTGCTGCCGCTCGCGCCCGACACGCGGCTCGAGCTGCCGATCGCGGCGCGCGTGCGGGTCTGGGCGCAGCACGGCATCGACCTCGGCGGGGAGCGCGCGGAGCATCGCTGGCCCGTGCTGCGCGTGCGCGACGGCGACGGGGAGCGCGAGCGCGACTTCACGCGCCCCGCGCGCGACGCCGCGTCGTATGCGTGCAAGCTCTTCCTCGATCTGCCGCGGCCGGCGAACGGCGTGGTGCGGCTCGCCGTCGAGCAGGACGATGCGCGCCTCGAGGTCGAGGTGGACACGCGCGAGGTGCCGAACCTCGGGCTCTGGCTGAACCATGGTGGCTGGTCGCCGTTCTCGGAGCGTCCGGGCTATCGCAACCTCGCGTTCGAGCCGTGCATCGGTGCGCCCGATCCGCTGGACGCCGCGCTCGGCGAGTGGGGCGGCGCGGCGTGGCTCGCACCGGGCGAGACGCGGCAGTGGACGCTGCGCTGGCGCGGGCGTCGACGCATGGTCGCGGGCTGACGGCGTCGCGCATCGTCGGTGCGATCCCGGTTTTGTGCACGAGGCGACCAATCCACGCGATCGGTCGCCTTTCGCGTCGTGCCGCGAGCCCCCGCGACGTGACGCACGATCGCCTGCGGGATGCCGCACAGCGGCGACGCATCGTGGCCGGAAGTCTGCACTAGGGGAGGGCAGGGCCACGCCGGCGGGTGCGTGACTCCGCCGGCATCGCCGGCACGACAGGGCCCCGCGCACCTGGTCCGAGAGCACCGAGACGACAATGCGCATCCAGCCGCTCGATCGCGCCGCACGCTTCTCGCCCTCCCCCGCCGCCCGCGCGCGCCGCGCGCTGTCCCTCGCGGCCTCGCTCCTCCTCGCCCCGATGCCGGCGCTGCACGCGCAGGGCGGCGCGACGACCCTCGCCGAAGCACCGCGCCGCCACGCGACTGCCGACGCGCCGGCGCCCGCGCCGGCGCCGGATCCGCGCATCGCGCCCGAGTCGGTGGTGACGATCGTGCTCGATGCGTTCGCCCGGGTCGAGCAGCGCGTCCCCGCCTCGGGGATCGACATCGCGTACGCGTTCACCGCGCCCGCGAACCGCGCCGTCATCGGCTCGGTCGAGCGCTTCACCGACGTCGTGCACGACGGCGCGTACAAGCCGCTGCTCGGCCATCGCCGCGCCGTGCGCAGCCCGATGAAGATCGACGGCGACCGCGCGACCCAGCGCGTCATCGTCACGGCCGTCGACGGCGCGCAGGTGGCGTTCACCTTCACGCTCGCGCGGCAGGCCGAGGGCGAGTTCAAGGACTGCTGGATGACCGAGCGCGTGACGCGCGAGCCGCCCAGCCGGCTGGCCGCGCCGCAGCTCGCGCTCGGGCCGGCCGTGCACCACGCGCCGGGCGCGTCACGCGCGTGACGCCCGCGTGACGGGCGCCCGGCCGGCGGGGTAGGGAGGACGTCCACTCTCGTCCTCCCCACCCGGAGTCGCGCCATGCCCGTCCGCCCGACCGTCCTTCGCGCCGCGCTCGCGGCCGGCCTCTCGCTCACGCTGTCGGCCTGCGGCGGCAGCTCGCCCGTGGACGTCGACGGCGGCCCGGGGCCCTCGGACGGCGTGCCGGGACTCCCGCCCGGGAGCCCCGCGCCCGCCCAGCTCACGGCCGCGGAGTCGCGCACGATCGATGCGACGAACGAGTTCAGCCTCGCGCTCTTCCGCGAGGTGAGCCGGCTGCGGAGCGGGCGCACGCTCTTCATCTCGCCTTACAGCGCGGCCGTCGCGCTCGGGATGACGCTCAACGGCGCGGCCGGCACGACGGCCGAGGCGATGCAGCGCACGCTCGGCGTCTCGGGGCGCACGCTCTCCGACGTCAACGAGAGCCACCGCCTGCTGGCGCACCGGCTGGCCGCCGCCGACACGAGCGTCCGCTTCGTGAACGCGAACGCGATCTTCTACAACCGCGCGCTGACGTTCACGCCCGCGTTCTTCGACACCACGCGCAAGTACTTCGACGCGCAGGTCGAGGGGCTCGACTTCGCGGACGCGACCGGGACGCTCGCGCGCGTCAACGGCTGGGCGCGCGAGCGCACCGGCGGGCGCATCGAGCGCATCCTCGACGAGGTGCGCGCCGGCGACCAGGCGATGTTCCTCGTCAACGCGCTCTACTTCAAGGGCGACTGGTCGAGCCCCTTCGTGACCGCCGCGACGCGCCGGGCGCCGTTCACGCGCGCCGACGGGAGCTCGCAGACGGTCGACCTGATGTCGCGCCGCGCGATGTATCCGCACTGGCGCGGCCCCGACCTCGAGGCGGTCGAGCTGCCGTACGGCGCCGGACGGTTCGCGATGACCGTGGTGCTGCCGGGGACCGGGCGGACGCTCGACCAGCTCGTGGCGTCGCTGAGCGCCGAGCGCTGGCAGCAGCTCACCGACTCGCTGCGCCCGCGCGACCTGCAGCTCTCGCTGCCGCGCTTCACGCTGACGTACGACGACGAATGGAAGGACGTCCTCACCGCGATGGGGATGGGCGTCGCGTTCTCGCGCGGCCAGGCGGACTTCACCCGCATGTCGCCGGAGGGGCGGCGCCTCTTCATCGAGTTCGTGAAGCAGAAGACCTTCGTCGGCGTGAACGAGAAGGGGACCGAGGCCGGCGCGGTGACGACCGTGGGGGTGGGCATCGTGTCCATGCCGCAGGAGCTGCGCGTGGACCGCGCCTTCGTGTTCGCGATCCGCGAGCGCTCGACGGGCGCGCTGCTCTTCGTCGGGAAGGTCGCGGCGATCCCGTGAACGCCGTGTGAGCTGCACGTGAGCTGCGCGGCCGCGCGCACTTGCGCGCGCCAGGGCGGGAGCGGGAACGTTCGGGGGCGGAGCGCGCGGCAGCGCCTCCGCCCCCGAACCGTCTCGTGCCCTCCGACATGTCGCATCAGCCTTCCGCCGACCGTGCCGCCGTCCGCGCGCGCGATCCGCAGCCGTCGCCCGACGCGTGCGCCGCGTGACGCGCGACGTCGTGCCGCGCGGCGCGGGAAGCCGAGCGACCTCTGACGTGACGGCGGAGGCCACTCACCGGAGCCCCGCGCGCGGCGATCACTGGCTCTGGCCGATCGCGGCGCTCGCGGGGGTGCTGTTCTTCCTCTCGCTCGGGCGGCTCTGGCCGCTCGCCGACGCCGACCTCTCCGTGCCGCGCGCGACGCTGGTCGGACGCGCGGCCGCGGCGCTGGAGCGCCAGGGCATCCTCGGTCGCGCGGCCGACACGTCGGACTTCGCGATCGCGACGCGGCTCGCCACCGACGAGGGGTCGCTCGACTACGTCGAACGCGCGCTCGGCCACGACGCCGCGCAGACGTTGATCCGCGGCGGCGCGCCGCTGGTGGGACACGAGGTGCTCCTGAAGCGTGCCGGCGACCCCGATGCGCGCTGGGCGATGCTGCACCCCGACGGGACGCTGCGCGGCTGGTCGCGCGGCGTGCAGGACGATGCGCCGGGCGCGCGGCTGCCCGTGGAGCCCGCGCGTGCGCTGGCGACCGGCGCGCTCACGCGCGGGCTGGGCGGCGCGCTGCGCGACACGACGTGGGCCGGCGGCACGGCGTCGGTGCCGCTCGCCGAGGCGTGGCGCGACGCGCCGTGGGTGGAGACCGGCGCCGCCGCGCGCGAGCGCCCGGCGCGCACCGATCACACGTTCACCTTCGAACGTCTCGTGCGCCCTCGCGGGCCCGGCGCCTACACGGCGCTGCCGCCCCGGACGCCCGCCGCGGCCACGGGCGGTGGCGCCGCGCTCGTGGAGCTGCGCGAGCGCGCGCAGGTCGTCGTGAGCGGCGACCGCGTGACGTTCGCGCGCCGCTGGCTCGTGGTGCCGGCGAGCGGCGACCGCGCGGCGCGCGCGCGGGCCGCGCCGGTGCAGGCGCTCCAGACGGCGGGCTTCGCGTTGCTCGTGGTCGGGGCGATCGGCGCGCTCGCCGTGTTCCTGCTGCGGCTGCGCGACGGCTCGGCGCGGCTGGGGCGCGCCGCCTACTGGAGCGGGATCGTCTTCGCGTGCGCGTTCACGACGGGAGTGCTCGCAGACTACGCGCTCCTGGCCGGGTGGGATCCGCTGTGGCCCCGCTGGGTGGCGCGCTTCACGTCGCTCGCGGGGCAGTCGCAGGGTACGGCGTGGATGTTCGTGCTGCTGTTCGCCTTCATCGCGGCCGGGGATGCGCTCGATCGCGAGGTGACGGGCGCCGGCGACCTCGGAGGGCGCGGCGCGACGCTCTGGCGGCTCGGGCGCGGCGGCATCACCGACCCGGCGGTCGGCCTCGCGTCGGCGCGCGGCTTCGCGGTGGGGCTGGTCTGCGGCGGCGTGATGGCCGCCACGGTCTGGCTGCTGGAGCGGACCGCCGGCGCGTACGCCGGCGTGCAGCCGACGGGGTTCTTCTTCTATGCACTGAACTCCAGCATGCCGTCGCTGGCGACGCTGCTGTTCTTCACGAACATCGCGCTGCTGGAGGAGCTGGGCTATCGCCTGTTCGCGGGCAGCTGGCTGCTGCGCACCCTCCGGCGTCCGTGGATCGCGATCGTGGTGCCGGCGGTCGTGTACGGGCTCACGCACACGGGACTGTCCTTCCTGCCGCCGCAGGAGCCGTTCTGGGGGCGCGCGCTCGTGATGTCGCTCGTGGGCTGCGTGTGGGGGTGGGCCTTCCTGCGGTGGGACGCGCTGACGGTCGTCACGTCGCACCTCACGGCCGACCTCTTCATCTTCAACTGGCCGCGACTCGCCAGCGCGCACCCCGACGTGCGCGTCGCGGCGCTCCTGACGGTCTCGGCGCCGCTCGTCCCCGCGCTCGTCGCGGGCGTCGCGCGACTGCTGCGCGGTCGCGGCACGCTTGCCGGCGCCGCCACGGCGGCGCATCATGGGGCCGCGGTGCCAGCCTCCCTCCCCAGACAGGACCCACCCGCGTGATCCGGCAGCATCTCGTCAAGGCGCACCCCGAGCGCGACGGCGACTTCCGCTGGCGCGGCGACGGCGTGTCGCGCATCGAGGGGCTGAGCGACGCGGTGTTCGGCTTCGGGGTGGCGCTGCTGGTCGTCTCGCTGGAGGCGCCGCGCACCTTCGCCGAGCTGACCACGCTGATGGTCGGCCTGCCGGCGTTCGCGGCGACCTTCTCGCTGCTCGTGCTGGTCTGGTTCGCGCAGTACCGCTTCTTCCGCCGCTACGGCCTGGAGGACGGGCGCACGATCGTGCTCAACGTCGTGCTGCTGTTCGTCGTGCTGTTCTACATCTACCCGCTGAAGTTCCTCTTCGGGACCTTCATGGGGCTGTCGATCGGCATGGTCGGCTGGAAGGCCGACATCGGCTGGATGCGGGCGGCGGCCCGCGAGCCGATGGCCGCGCTGCGCCCCGATCAGTGGCCGGCGGTGATGTGCATCTACGCGGCGGGGTGGTGCGCGCTGTGGGCGCTGTTCGCGCTGATGCACCGGCACGCGCTCACGCGGCGCGACGCGCTGGGGCTCGACGAGGTCGAGGTGCTGATGACGCGCTACACGATCTACGAGCAGGCGGTCATGATCGGCGTCGGGCTCCTCTCGATCGCCGTGGCGCTGGTGCTCGCGTACGGGCTGCGCGTGTCCCCCGTCGTCGCCGGCGTCAGCGCGGGTTGGACCTACTTCCTCATCTGGCCCCTGCAGTCCCTTCAGGCGCGACGCCTGCAGCGTCGCAAGCGCGCGCTGCGCGCGAGTGCCGCACTCCCGGACGGCACCGCCGTTCCCGCCGTCGGCGCGTAGGCGACACACGGACGACGCATGCACCGTACGTAGCACGGCAGGGCGCGAGCCATGGGTCATTCTTCCCTAGAGCCGCCACTTCCGTGCACGCACTTTGGAGGGAGCGCCGCCCCCAGGGGCGCGCTGCGCCGCGCCACTGCGCGCCTCCCCATAAATCGAGCATCCGTCATGTCCAGCATACCGAACCGCGTGGTCTCCGTCTTCTGCGCGGGCACCGATTACGACGAGAACAGCAAGGACGTCGTCGCGCGTCTGTACGCGGCGACGGAGGGCCGCGCCGGCGCGGAGCGCTTCTTCTACCCGGGGCCGGGTTCGGCCGGTGCGGCCAAGCGCCACGCGGCGGCGACCGCGGCGCTCGACTCGACGGCGAAGCGGCTGGCCGGCGGCGCGGGCGCGCTGGCGGACCTGGCGGGGGTGAACGTCGGCTCGGTGATCGACACGGCGACGGGTGCGACGATGCACCTCAACGTCGCGGCGGCGGAGCGCGAGGTGAGCGCCGCGTGCACGCCGGGTATGACGACCGTCAATCTCGTCGGGTGGAGCCGCGGGGCCGTGACGTGCATCGGCATCGCCAACGCGCTCGCGAAGCGCGGCGTGACGACGATCAACCTGTTCCTGTTCGACCCGGTGCCGGGAACGCAGGCCGTGAACCTGTGGAACTGGAAGGAGCACCTCTGCAAGCTCCCCGACGCCGTCCGCAACGCGACCGTGCTGCTGATGGAGAACGAGGAGGGCGGCGCGATGACGGTCAAGGAGCTGCTGCTCGAGCCGCTCCGCACGCAGTTCGCCGGCGGCGTCGCCACCGTGTACCCGATGCCCGGTCGGCACAACACGGCGGTCGAGAACGACTCGGTCTTCCCCGAGGTCGCGACCATCGGCGAGCATCTCGCGACCGCGTTCCTGATCGCGAACGGGGCCAAGCTCGCGCGGACGCGGCTGCTCAGCAACGCGGCGGTCGTGGAGCTCTATGGCTCGATCAAGAAGACGCGGCGCTCGGCGGCCGCGGCGGCGGGCTACACGGACCGCTCGTTCAAGGTGGACAACGCGCTGCGCGAGTCGCTGTTCTACGTCAACCGCCATCACAAGGAGCTGTTCGCGGTCGCGTACCCGACGATCGCGCAGATCCTCGATGCGAGCTTCGACGTCCCGCGCTGGACGGCGTCCGCCGCCACCGAGGCGCGCGAGCTGGCGCGGCACTCGCAGATGATGAAGGCGGTGCTCGTCGCGGGGCTCGGATCGCTGATCGCGCAGCGCGCGCCGATGATCGGCAGCGCGCGCGGGCGGCGCGACGCCGAGGATCTCGTGCGGCTGCTCGGTGTGCTCAACGGGTGGTCCGAGCAGCAGACGCAGGCCGCCCTCGGCGTCACGCGGACGCCGCCGCCGTCGCTCTTCCTCTCTCCGCTTCCCACGCACTCGCGCGGGCCCACGATCAGCGCGGGCCGAGCCTTCCGCTGACCGGCGCCCGGGCGCGAGCGCTCCCCCTCTCGCGACCCTCGTGTCGACCGAAACCATCCCCCACTCCGCGCGCGACACCGGGAGCACCGCCCGGGTCGCGCTGCTGCTCGACGGCATCCGCCGCTTCCTCGAGTCGCGCGTGCACCCGCTCGAGGGGGAGCTGCTGCAGCGCGAGTTCCGCGAGCTGCTCCCGCAGCTCGCGGCGCTGCGCGCCGAGGTGCGGGAGCGCGGCCTGTGGGCGCCCTTCCTGCCGGCCGCGCTCGGGGGGCTGGGGCTGTCGCTCGCGGAGTACGCCGAGGTGAGCGCGGTGCTCGGCACCTCGCCGGTCGGACACTACGTCTTCAACTGCCAGGCGCCCGACGTCGGCAACATGGAGCTGCTGCACGCGCACGGCTCGCCGGCGCTGCAGGCGCGCTGGCTGCGGCCGCTCGTCGCGGGCGAGATCCGCAGCTGCTTCTCGATGACGGAGCCCGAGTATCCGGGCTCGAACCCGGTGTGGATGGGGACGCGCGCCGTGCGCCACGGCGACGAGTACGTCATCAACGGCCGGAAGTGGTTCACCTCGAGCGCCGACGGGGCCGCGTTCGCGATCGTCATGGCGGTGACCGACCCGGACGCGCCGCCGCACCGCCGCGCGTCGCAGATCGTCGTGCCGATGGACACGCCCGGCGTGCGCGTCGTGCGCAACGTGCGCATCATGGGCGAGGCGGGAAGCGACTGGGCGAGCCACGCGGAGGTCGTGTACGAGAACGTGCGCGTGCCGGTGTCGAACCGGATCGGGACGCAGGGCGAGGGGTTCGCGCTCGCGCAGGAGCGGCTCGGGCCGGGGCGCATCCACCACTGCATGCGCTGGATCGGCATCTGCGAGCGCGCGCTCGACCTGACCTGTCGCCGCGCGGTGTCGCGGGAGCTGTCGCCGGGTCGCCCGCTGGGGATGCAGCAGCAGGTGCAGTTCTGGATCGCCGAGAGCCGCGCCGAGATCGACGCGGCGCGGCTGTACGTGATGGACACCGCGCGCCGCATCGATGCGGAGGGCGCGGCGGCGGCGCGCGACGCGATCAGCGGGATCAAGTTCCACGTCGCCGGCGTGCTGCAGCGCGTGCTCGACCGCGCGATCCAGGTGCACGGCGCGCTCGGCGTCACCGACGACACGCCGCTCGCCTACTGGTACCGACACGAGCGCGGCGCGCGCATCTACGACGGCGCCGACGAGGTGCACAAGGCGACGCTCGCGCGCCGGCTGCTCAAGCGCTACGGGCTCGAGGTGCGCGAGTGACGGCAACGCCGCGGCTGGACGCGCCGCAGCGCGTCCGCCCCGGGGAGGAGCTCGACTCGACGGCGCTGGCGCCGTTCCTCGCGCGCGCGCTGCCCGACTGGGCGGGCGTGCGTCCGGAGGCGCTCGAGATCGCGCAGTTCGGCAGCGGCTTCTCGAACCTGACGTATCTCGTGCGCGCGGACGACCGCGAGCTGGTGCTGCGGCGCCCGCCGCGCGGGGTGAAGCCGGGGAGCGCGCACGACGTGCTCCGGGAGCACCGCCTGCTCAGCGCGCTGCGTCCGACCTTCGCGCGCGTGCCGCGCACGCTCGCCGCCTGCGAGTCGCCAGAGGTGCTCGGCGCGCCCTTCTACGTCATGGAGCGCGTGACGGGCGTCATCCTGCGCGGCGCGCCGGGCGAGGCGCTCCCCGATGCGGCCACGATGCGCGGGCTGGCGGAGCGCTTCGTCGACGAGCTCGCCGCGCTGCACGCGCTCGACTGGCGCGCGGCGGGGCTGGCGGAGCTCGGCCGGCCGGACGGCTACGTCGCGCGGCAGGTCGGCGGCTGGACCAAGCGGTGGGCGAGCGCGCGCACGAGCGAGGTGCCGAGCATCGAGGCGGCGGCGGCGTGGCTCGCGGCGCACCAGCCGCCGGAGCGCGGCGCGTCGATCATCCACAACGACTTCAAGTACGACAACCTGGTGCTCGACGCATCCGACCTCACGCGCGTGGTCGCGGTGCTCGACTGGGAGATGGCGACGCTCGGCGATCCGCTCATGGACCTCGGGACGAGCCTCGGCTACTGGGTCGATCCGGACGATCCGCCGGAGCTGCGCGCGCTCGGGCTGGAGCTCACCGCCACGCCCGGCAACCTGTCGCGCGCGGAACTCGTCGCGCGCTACGCGAGTATCACCGGCCGCGACGTGACGGACGCGCTGTTCTACTACGTGTTCGGGCTGTTCAAGCTCGCGGTGGTCGCGCAGCAGATCCACGCGCGGTACGTGCAGGGCCACACGCGCGATCCGCGCTTCGCGGCGCTCGACGTCTCGGTGCGCGCGCTCGGCCGGATGACCGAGCGGGCCGTCGCGCTCGGGCGCATCGACCGGCTCGGATGACGGGTGCGGGAAGCGCGACGCGGATCACGCATGGCGCGACCTCGTGACCCGCGCGTGGTTGGATCGTGTTTCATGCGCGCGTCACGCGCGCTATATTTCAGGCAACTCGAGCGGTCGGTCGGGAAGACTCCTGTTTTGACCCGACACTCTTGAAGCCGGGCGTCGTTCCACAGCTCGTTGACGTCATGCCCCAGTGCGGGGAAGGCGGAAGGCGAGGGGCCGGTCGTCCAACTGATGCAACGCATCGGGGCTTCAAAACAACCTTCCCGGCAGGCTCTCGAGCCACGCGGCCCGCATCCGGTTCTCCGGAGCGGGCCGCGTGGCGTTCCGGCCCGCGCGCGCAACGTCCGTCGTGGCGAGCACGACCGCGTTCCGTCGCTCGACGTGCGTCGTGGCGCGTTCCTTTCCCTGTGCGGGTCCGACGACTCCACGCATGGGAGGGACGATGCACTCGAACGCGAAGCCGACGCTCGACGCCGGCAGGCTGGGGAACGCGGCACGACAGGCGGGCGCCGGTGCCGGCCGGGCCCTGCACGAGAGCGCTCCGTGGCTGACGCGTGTCGCGCGGCTGGGCTATGCCGCCCGTGGCGTGGTCTACGTGACGCTCGGCATCATCGCGCTGCAGGCGGCGCTCGGGCGCCGCGAGGCCGAGGGGCGCAGCGGCGCGCTGCAGGAGATCGCGACGCAGCCGGCGGGGAAGCTCCTGCTCGTGCTCATCGTGGTCGGCCTGCTGGGGTACGCGGCGTGGCGACTGATCGAATCCGCCCGCGGCGCCGAGGGCGAGGGACGCGACGCGAAGGGCATGGGGCTGCGCCTCGCGCATGCGGGCAGCGGCCTCGTGTACGCGTCGCTCGCGGTGCAGGCGATCCGGCTGCTGCAGGGTGGGTCGGGCGGCGGCAACGAGGAGGCGCGCACCGACGACTGGACCGCGCGGCTGATGGCGCTTCCGTGGGGGCGCGCGCTGGTCGCGGCGGTCGGGGTCGGCGTGCTCGCGTATGCGGTGCAGCAGCTGCGGAAGGCGATCACCGGCGACGTGATGCGGCACCTCGACCTGCACGAGCTCGACGCGGGCAACCGCACGTACGTCACGCGGATCGGCCGAATGGGCATCGGGGCGCGCGGCGTCGTGTTCCTGATCACGGGCGGCTTCCTCGTGCTCGCCGCGCTGCACGCCAACCCCAGCGAGGCGACCGGACTCTCGGGCGCGCTGACCGCCCTCGAGTCGGCGCCGTGGGGGCGCTGGCTGCTGGGGCTGGTGGCGCTCGGCCTGCTGGCCTTCGGGCTCTTCCAGTTCGTGCACGCCCGCTACCGGCAGCTGCAGCCGGTGTCATGAACCGTCTCACCGGAGCGGTTCGCGCGTGCACGATTCGTGAAGCACGCGCGGATCGTCGCCGGACGTCCCGAACACGGAGGCTCGCGTGGACCTGAACACCACCGTCGCACTACTGATGGGCGTGCTGGCGCTGCTCGCGCTCTTCGCCGCGGTCCGGGTGAACGGCCGATCGGAGGCGGGGCGCCGCGCCGCGGCCGGCTACGTCGTCTTCGCGCTCGGCGCGGCGCTGCAGGGCGCCACGCTCCTGCTCGACGAGTACAGCACCATGCTCGCACTGCTCGGCACGGCCGGGCTGGTGGCCGGCCTGGCGATGATCGCCCGCGGTTGGGCGGCGCGGTCCGCCTCGGTCTGACGCACCACCCGGTACGACACGGCCCCCGGCATCCACCTGGATGCCGGGGGCCGTGTCACGTGAGCCGGGGCCTCAGTCGCGCAGCGGCGGCAGCGGCTCGCCCGCCGGGACGAACTGGAGCGCCACGCCGTTGTTGCAGAAGCGCTGGCCGGTCGGCTCCGGACCGTCGTCGAACACGTGCCCCTGGTGCCCGCCGCAGCGCGCGCAGTGATACTCGGTGCGCGGCCAGAAGAGCTTGAAGTCCTTCCGCGTGCCGAGCGTGCCCGGGATGGGCATGAAGAAGCTCGGCCAGCCGGTGCCGCTCTCGTACTTCGCGTCGGTCGTGAAGAGGGGCTGGTGGCACGCGGCGCAGACGTACGTGCCGGCCCGCTTCTCGTCGTTGAGCGGGCTCGTGCACGACCGCTCGGTCCCCTCCTCGAACAGCACCGTGTACTGCTCGGGGGTGAGCAGGCGGCGCCACTCCTCGTGCGACTTCTTGAGCTGCGGCTGGTCGTCGGTGACGAACAGATCGGGCATCGGATCCTCGAGATGGCGGCAGGGGCGCGTCGGACCGTCCGACGCGTCCCCAGTGATAGCGCCCGAACGGCGCCGACGTTCCGCGTATTGCGGGAAACCCTCGGACGCGGCAGCTTCCGGCCGTGATGCCGAACTCATCCATATCAATCGCCCGCGCGGTCGCGACGCGCATCGTCTTCCCGGGCGCCGCTGCCGCCCTCCTCGTGGGCGCCTGTGCCGGCGAGACCACGCCGACGCCGACCCCACCGGAGCCGCAGAACAACCCCACGCCGGTACTGCTTGGCGGCACGCCCGAGCTGGTGGTCGGCGGCGGCACCAGCGCGACCGTGATCCTTCGCGGCGAGGGGTTCGTGCGCTCCTCGCGCGTGCGCTGGAACGAGGGAGATCGCGTCACCCGCTACGACGGGCCCACGCAGCTCGCCGTGGAGCTCACGGCGAGCGATCTGAACGTCCTCGGCGCCGGCCGCGTGGTGGTCTACAACCCGCCGCCGGGCGGCGGCACCTCGGGCACGCTCCCGGTGACGATCGGCTGGCCGCGTCCCGCGCTGACCGAGGTCACGCCGACCGTCGCCGAGATCGGGCAGGGGGATCTCACCCTGACGCTCAAGGGGACGGGGTTCGTGCGCTCGACCGGTGTCCTCTGGAACGAGGTGGCGATGCCGGTGACCTACGTCAGCCCCACCGAGATCACCGCGCGCGTCACGGCGCAGTTCTACCTGCAGACCGCGGGGGTCGTGCGCGTCACGGCCTCGAACCCGACCCCCGGCGGCGGCCGGTCGAACGCGGTCGAGGTGACGGTGGGCAACCCGGCGCCCCGCGTGACGAGCGTGAGCCCGGACACCCTGGTGGTGGGCGCCGCGGCCACCGTCACCGTCGAGGGCACGCGCTTCGTGGCCCGGTCGGTGGTGCGCGTGAACGGCGCCGATCGGCCGACGACGTTCGTGAGCGCCACGCGCCTCACCGCGCAGCTTCCGGCGACGGACCTCGCGGCGTCGGGCGTCCTCAACGTCACGGTCGCGAACCCGACGCCGGGCGGAGGCGAGTCGTCGCCGGTGCCGCTCCGGCTGCGCGACGCGCCGCCGCGGATCGTGGCGCTCGTCCCGGCGCAGGCGACGGCGGGCGCGTCGGCCGTCGACGTGACGGTGCGTGGGGTGAACTTCACGGCCGCCTCCGCGGTGACGTGGAACGGCACGCCGCGCCCGGTGCGCCACCTCGATGCGACGACGCTCGTGGTGACGCTCGCCGCGGGCGACGTCGCGCGTCCCGGCGGGGGGCGCCTCGTCGTCACGAACGCGGGCAGCAGCGGCGTGTCCGCGCCGGTCACGTTGCCCATCGTGGCGGCCGCTCCGGCCCCGCCCGCGGTGCTCCGCGTCCCGATCCGCACGCGGCAGCTCGCGTACGACTCGACGCGCGGGCTGCTCTACGGATCGGTGCCGAGCACCGCGGCGGCGTTCGGGAATTCGATCGTGGCCCTCGACCCCACCTCCGGGCAGGTACGCTGGTCCGTGCCGATCGGGAGCGAGCCGTCGCAGCTCGCGCTCAGCGACGACGGCCGGTTCCTGTACGTCGGGCTGCTCGGCGCGCAGAACGTCGCCCGCGTGGACCTCGCGTCGCGGGTGAAGGACCTGGAGTTCTCCCTCGGGCAGGGCACGCTGGGGCCCAGCTTCGCGGAGGATCTCGTGGTGCTGCCCGGCGACGGCCGGTCCGTCGTCGTGTCGCGTCGCAACGCCTGCTGCAGCCCGCGTCACGACGGCGTGACGATCTACGACGACGGCGTGGCGCGCGGATCGTCGACGCAGGGGCACACCGGCAGCAACCGGATCGCCCGCGGCCCGTCGCCTCAGCTGCTGATCGGCTACAACAACGAGACGACCGAGTTCGCGCTCCGCCGCATCCTCGTCACGCCCGGCGGGCTGCGCGAGGAGCTCGTGCGGGGCGGCGTCGTGAGCGGGTTCGGCGTCGACATCGAGACCGACGGCGACCGCGTGTACGCGACGACCGGCGTCGTCGTCGACGCGGCCACGCTGACGCGCATCGGCAGCTTCGCGACGGGGACGCTCATCCGCCCGGACGAGCGCAACGGAAGGATGCACGCCGTCGTCGACGGCCGCCTCACCACCTACAACTACTTCACGTTCACCCCCATCGGCTCCCTCTCGCTCGACGCGCCGGGCAGCACGTCCATGGTGCGCTGGGGCAGCGACGGGCTGGCGCTCGGCGGCGGCGAGCAGCTGATCCTCCTGCGTTCGGCCCTGGTCGGCGGCTGAGCGCCCCAAGACGCGACGACGCCCCCGCAGCCGATCGGCTGCGGGGGCGTCGTCGCGTGGAGGCTCAGGCCGGGTAGACCTCGAAGATGCCGGCCGCGCCCATGCCGCCGCCGACGCACATCGTCACCATCCCGCGCCCGCCGCCGCGCTTGCGCAGCTCGTGGATCAGCTGCGTCGTGAGCTTGGCGCCGGTCGCGCCGAGCGGGTGGCCGAGCGCGATCGCGCCGCCGTTCACGTTCACGCGGTCCATGTCCATGTTCAGGTGGCGCGCGACGGCCAGCGCCTGCGCCGCGAACGCCTCGTTGAACTCGATGAGGTCGATGTCCGACAGCTCCATCCCCGCCTTCTTGAGCGCCTTCGGGATGGCGTTGATCGGGCCGACGCCCATGATGTCCGGATCGATGCCCGCGACCGCGTAGGTGATCAGCCGCGCGAGGATCGGCGCGCCCTCGGCCTCCGCCTTCTCGCGGCTCATCACCATGACGGCCGCGGCGCCGTCCGAGTAGGGGCTCGCGTTGCCGGCCGTCACCGTGCCGCCGCCCGGCTTGAAGGCGGGGCGCAGCTTGGCCAGCGTCTCGACGGTGGTGTCGCCGCGCGGCAGCTCGTCGCGGTCGAACACGCCCTCGCTGACCGTCTTCTTGGCGCCCGCCCACTGCACGTGCTGCACCGGCACCGGCACGATCTGGTCGCCGAACGCGCCCGCGGCGATGGCGCGCGCCGCGTTCTGCTGGCTCTTCGCCGCGAACGCGTCCTGCTCCTCGCGCGAGACCTTGTAGCGCTCGGCCACGCGCTCGGCGGTGAAGCCCATGCCGATGTAGCTCTCGGTGAGCTCCGGGTGCAGGCGCGTGTGGTAGCCCGACATCGGCACCTGCGACATCATCTCGACGCCGCCGGCGACGACGACGTCCTGCATCCCCGACATGACCGCCTGCACGGCGGTCGCGACGCTCTGCAGCCCGGAGGAGCAGAAGCGGTTGATGGTCGCCGCCGACGCGTCGACGGGGAAGTTCGCCTTGAGCGCGGCCTGGCGGGCGACGTTCAGCCCCTGCGACGCCTCGGGCATCGCGCAGCCGAGGATGACGTCGTCGATGTGGCGCGGGTCCACGCCGCCGCGCAACGCCGACTCCTTCATCACGAGCGCGGCGATGTCGATCGGCGTCACGCCGCCGCGCGCGAGCGCGCCGTCGGCCTTGCCCTTCGCGACCGCCGTACGGACCGCGGATACGATCACGGCTTCCTGCATGCGTAGTCTCCTGAGTGAGCGTCGAGCGGTGAGCGTCGAGCGTGGAGCGGAGCGTCACCTCGACGCTCGACGCTCACCGCTCGACGCTCCCGCTGGTCAGTTCCGAAGGGGCTTGCCCGTCTTCAGCGTGTACGTGATCCGCTCCTGCGTCTTCTCGTTGCCGAGGAGCTTGAGGAACGACTCGCGCTCGAGGTCGAGGATGTCCTGCTCCGTCACCGTGCGCGGCGGGCCGTCGCCGCCGCAGAGGACGTAGGCGATCTCGTGGCCGATGGCGACGTCGTGCGCGCTCGCCTGGCCGGCCTCGTGGAAGGAGAAGAGCGCGTACGACAGGTTGCCCATGCCCTCCTTGCCGAGCGCGCGGATGGTGCGCGGCGTCGGCGCGACGTAGCCCGGCGCGAGGTCGAGCACGCGCGCCTTGGCGTCGGCGATGAGGCGGTCGCGGTTCATCGAGATGCGGTCGTGCGCGCGCAGGAAGCCCATGCGCCGCGCCTCGATCGCGCTGGTGGACGTCTGGGCGAGCGCGATCATCTGGAAGGCGCGCTTCACGGCCTCGAACGGATCGGCCTCGGGATACGGCTCCAGCTCCTTCGTGAAGCGGAAGAGCAGCTCCTTCGTGCCGCCGCCACCGGGGAGCAGGCCGACGCCCGCCTCGACGAGGCCCATGTACAGCTCCGCGTGCGCCTGCACCGCGTCCGCGTGCAGCGCGAACTCGCAGCCGCCGCCGAGCGCCATGCCGGCCGGCGCGACGACCACGGGGAAGGGCGCATAGCGGATGCTCTGCGTCGCCTGCTGGAAGCGGTGGATCGCCTGGTCGATCATGTCCCACATGCCGGCGATCACGGCGCCCGTGCTCTCGGCCAGGTCGGCGCCCGCGCTGAAGAACTTCGGGTCGTCGTTGCCGATCACGAGGCCCGCCATGCCGTCGCGCTCCACGCGCTCCAGCGAGGTGGCGAGCATGTCGAGCACCTTGGAGCCGAGCGAGTTGGACTTGCTGCGGAACTCGAGCAGCGCGACGCCGTCGCCGAGATCGAGCAGGCGCGCGCCCTCGTTCTGCGCGAGCACGCGATTCGACTGCGCCGCGACGGTCGCGAGGCGGATGTTGCCGGCGATCGGCGCGACGGGCCTGTACGTGCCGTCGAAGCCGAGCACCTCCTCGCCCTGCGCGCCCTGGCGGTAGAACGAGCCCTGCACTTGCTGCAGGAGCGCGGGGATGGCGTCGCCGCGCTTCTCCAGCTCGGCCTTCACCCAGTCGACGCCGAGCATGTCCATCACGCGGAACGGGCCGGCCTCGTGGCCGTAGCCCCACTCCATCGCGCGGTCCACGCTTGGCACGTCGTACGCGAGCGCGGGCGACGTCTCGGCGGCGTAGCGCGCGTTGTCGAGCAGCGTCGCGCGCAGGAAGTCGCCGTACTTGCCGGGCAGCGTCTTGAGGCCGGCGATGCGCTGCGCGAGCGGCGCGCGGATCGCCGCCTTGAGCTCCGGCGTCTCCAGCCGCTGCTGCGGCACGTACTGGTTGGCGCGGAAGTCCCAGGTCTGGATGTCCTTGCCGACCTTCTTGTAGAAGCCGCCCTGCGACTTGTCGCCGAGGCGCTTCTCCGCGACCATCTGCTCGAACCAGGCGGGGAGCGGGAAGCTCTCGCCCGTCGCCTGCGCGAGCCCCTTCGTGACGTGCACCAGCACGTCGATGCCCGAGAGGTCGCCGGTGCGGAAGGTCGCCGACTTGGGGCGGCCGAGCAGCGCGCCGGTGAGGCCGTCGACCTCGTCGATCGTGAGGCCGAACTCCTCCATGCGGCCGATCGTGCGGTTCATGCCGAACACGCCGAGGCGGTTGGCGATGAAGCCCGGCGCGTCCTTGCTGACGACGACGCCCTTGCCGAGCAGCGTCTCGCCGAACGCGCGCACGCTCTCGAGCACCGCGGGATCGGTCTCGGGCGTGGGGATCAGCTCCAGCAGGTGCATGTAGCGCGGCGGCGCGAAGAAGTGCGTGCCGAGGAAGTGCTTCCTGAAGCGGTCGCTGCGCCCCTGCGTGAGCACCGCCATCGGGATGCCCGACGTGTTGGACGAGACGATCGCGGTCGGCTTGAGGATCGCCTCCAGCCGCTCGTAGAGCGCCTGCTTCGGGCCGGGCTGCTCGATGATCGCCTCGATGACGAGGTCGCAGTCCTTCAGCAGCGCGAGGTCGTCCTCGGTGTTGCCGGTACGGACGAGGGCGGCGCGCTCCGCGTCCATGAAGGCGGCCGGCTTTCCCTTGAGCAGGCGCTGGATCGCGCCCTTCGGGATGGCGCCGCGATCGGGGCCCTCGGCGGGGATGTCGAGCAGGACGACCGGGAGCCCGGCGGAGGCGGCCAGGGCGGCGATGCCGCTGCCCATGGTGCCGGCGCCGATGACGCCGACGGAGCGGATGCGCGGCCGGGCGGCGGGCGCCGCGGCGGCCGGGCTGTCGAAGCCGAGATCGAGGCCGGCGAACGCCGTTCGGCTCTCGCCGGCCGTGAGGGTCTCTTGGGACATCGGGTGCGACGCTCCTCGATCGAGGTGAGGGCGGAGGCGGCTGCCCGCGCGGACGGCGGCGCGGCGGCGGAGGTCGAGATCGTCGGCGCGCTGCAGCGGGCGCGCGCCGGCGACCTGCAAGATTCCACCGCGCGCGGAGGGGCGGAAGGGGCCCGATCGGGTGATCCACGTCGCGGAACCCGGCACGCGTCCTCGCGTCCGCCACGGGACGGGCACGCGCGTTGCCCTACGAGCGGGCGTCCCGGCGCAATCGTGCGACGGACACTCCCCGGAGATTCGCATATGACGCTGCTCACTTGGCTGATCGTCGGACTCGTCGCCGGACTCCTCGCCTCCTTCGTCATGGGCGGCGTCGGCTACGGTCTGATCGGTGACATCATCATCGGCATCATCGGCGCCTTCGTCGGCGGCTGGATCTTCAGCGCCCTCGGCATCGCGAGCCCCCTCGGCGGCATCGCCGGCACGATCCTCGTCGCCTTCATCGGCGCGGTCGTCCTGCTCTTCATCCTCCGCATGATCCGCGGCGGGCGACGGCGGGTGGTGTAACGCCGCAGCGCGTCACGACACGCGAGGGGCCCGGCGCACAGCGCCGGGCCCCTCGTCGTTCGGCCCCACGTCGTCGTCGCGATCCGGCCGCCGCGCGGACTCAGCGCACGCGGCTCGCCGTCCACTGCATGCCCCACGAGTCGCACGTGTTGGCATGCGCACCGATGCGGATCTTGCCGCGCGCGCTCGTCGCGCCGACGAACTGGCCCTGCAGGTGCCAGTGCACGCCGGCATTCGCGTCGTGGTAGGTGCCGTTCACCGCGCCGCGGTCGATCGCCAGCCGCGCCCCGCGCGTCACGTAGTCCGCGCGCTGCGTTCGGCCGTAGCTGCCGCCCATGCCCGCGCCCGACTCGCTGCAGCGGAGGTCGCCCTCGTACTCGACCTGCGTGATCGCGCCCCCGTCCGCCGCGACGGTGAAGCGCACCAGACCGTTGCCGTTCGTAAACCTGCCCTCCCACACGCCACCGCGCGGCGCGACGCCGGTCGGCTTGAACTCCGCCGGCGGCAGGTCGGCGTTCGGACCGGTCGCGGCCGTCGGCGCGGCGGCGGTCGGTGCGGCGGCGGTCGGTGCGGCGGCGGTCGGTGCGGCGGGCACGGGATCCTTCCGCACCGGCTGCGCGGGCGTCGACGCCGCCGCGGGTGTGTCGGCCGGCGGCTGGCGGCGGCGCGGCTGGTCCACCGCGAGCCCCATCGCGCGCTGCAGCTCCTGCACGACGTCCGCCTGGCTCTCCGCGCGGGCGAAGTCGAGCGCCGTGCGGCCGCGCGCGTCGGCGAGCTTCGGATCGGCGCCGCGCGCGAGCAGCTCGCGCACGATGGCGAGGTTGCCGCGATAGGCCGCGGAGCCGAGCGCGGTGCTCCCGTCGGTCGACGGGAAGTTCGGGTCGGCGCCGTCGTCGAGGAGCGCGCGGACCCGCGCCAGATCGCCGAGCAGCCCGGCGGCGGTCCGCAGCTCGACGGCCATCTCGAAGTTCGTCCGGCCGTTCTTCGGCACGCGGATCTCGGGGAGCTGCCGTCCGCGCTCGGCCGCCTCCAGCAGCCGGGCGACGTCGAAGTGTCCCTCCTTCGTCGCCAGGTCGCGCGCCGTCTCGCCGCGCGCGTTCTCGAGCAGCGCGTCGGCCCCGCGCGCGAGCAGCAGGCGCGCGATGCCGACGCGGCCCCAGCGCGCGGCCGACATCAGCGCCGTGTTGTTCTCGTCGCGCGACGCGTCGGCCTTCGCGCCGGCGTCCAGCAGGCGCGCGACGGCGGCGGAGTCGTTGCGCATGGTGGCGCTCGACAGCTCGACGGCCTGCTGATACGCGCTCTGCGCGCGTGCGCCGCGCGGCGCGGCGGCGAGCGTGGCGAGCAGCGCGCTGCCGACGAGGAGGGCGGTGCGTGGGTGCGACATGGCGGGCAAGGGGAGCGGGAGCCCCGCCGGCGGCGGGACGGCAGCGGTCACGACGCGGAGGGCGCGACGGAGAAGGACGTCGCACGCCGCCGGCGCGTCACCGGCGGCCGCTCCGCGACCACCCGCCCGACTCAGGCGGCGGCGACCGCCCGCACGAAGGCGTCGAGCTTCGCGGGATCGAGCCGTCCGTCGGTGCGCACGCCGCTGCACACGTCCACGCCGAACGGCGCGACGGCGGCGATCGCGTCGCCCACGTTGTCGGCGCGGAGCCCGCCGGCGAGGAACACCGGCACGCCCGCGCGCTCGCGGATCGCGCGGCTCAGCGCCCAGTCGTGCACGCGCCCCGTGCCGCCCAGCTCCTTCACCGCGAGGCGCGGGTTGCCCGAGTCCAGCAGCAGCGCGTCCACGAGCGGCGCGACCGCCAGCGCCTCGCGCACCGACTCGTCGTCGAGCACGTGGATCACCTGCACGAGCCGCACGGCGGGCAGCGCGTCGCGCAGCGCGCGCAGCTCGTCCTCCGGCACGGCGTCGACCAGCTGCAGCGTGTTGACCGCGCAGCGCCGCGCCTGCGCGACGACCGATGCGGCGTCGATGCGCGACGTCAGCAGGAAGGTCGCGATGGGGGGCGGCACGCGCGGCGTGATCTCGGCGATCAGCGTCTCGTCGATCGGCCCGGGCCCGCTCGGCATCGCGGACACCAGGCCGAGCGCGTCGGCGCCGTGCGCGATCGCGAGCGACGCTTCGTCGTGCGTCGCGATGCAGCAGACCTTCACCCGCGTGCGGGAGCGCGTCGTCTCGGGCACGTCAGCGCGCTCCCGGTGCGGTGGACTCGAGCGCGCGCCGCAGCAGCGTGATCTGCCCGCCGTGATACGCGTTGTGCTCCGCCAGCCCGACGATCATCCCGCCGAAGCTGGCCTGCCCGCCGATCGCGGGGTCGTCACTGGTGCCCACGCGCTCGACCAGGCGCTCGGGGGGGAACGCCTCGAGGGCGGCCAGGAGCGCCCCACGCGCGGCCGTCAACTCGTCGCGCAGGGCGCGCCAGCGCGCCTCGACGTCGCCGTCGGGCTGCGCCTCGGGCGGGGCGGGCCAGTCGCCCTCGATCGGGAGCGCGGCCGGCTCGCCCTGCAGGCGCCGCGCGACCTCGCGCGTCCACGCCATGAGGTGGTGCGTCAGCTCCCAGATGGAGTGCGCGCCCGCGACGGGACGCGCCAGCGCGGCGCGCGCGTCGACGTCGGCGAGCACGTCGGCCAGCGACGGGCCATGCCAGGACTGGCCGTCGAAGGAGCGGCGCAGCACGGAACGCAGGATCGGGATCATCGGCGCGCGACGTCGGGTGAGGGTGTGACGGAGTGCGCCCGGCGCTCAGCGACGGGCGCGCCGCGCGTGGCGTGCGCGCAGCCGCGCCGCGCGCACGCGCGCGAGGCCCACGAGCACGATCGGGAGCGTGGCGATCGTCCAGATCCCGGTGAACACGCGACGGAAGGTGGGCGGCCGCTGCTCGACGCCGAGCGCGTAGTAGAGCGCGATGGCGATCGCGTGCACGGCGAGCACGCCCAGCATCATCTGCATGAGGTGCCGGCGCAGCTCGGGCCTCGCCGAGATCTGCTGCGGAGCCTTCGGATCGGTCACGACGCTCAGGCGTAGAGGCGCGCGATCCAGTCGGCGACGACGGCGGGCTTGTCGCCCCCCTCGCGCTCGATCGTGACGCGCCAGGTGACCTGCGTGCTGCCGTCCTTCGCCTGCTCCGCCGCGGCGACGGCGACGCGGGCCCGCACGCGCGCGCCCACCGGCACGGCGGCGGGGAAGCGCACCTTGTCGAAGCCGTAGTTCACCGTCATGCCGACGCCGCCGACGTCCACGGCCCGCTGCACGAGCGGCACGATGAGCGAGAGCGTCAGCAGCCCGTGCGCGATCGGCCCGCCGTAGGGGGACTCGGCGGCCGCGCGCGCGGCGTCGAGGTGGATCCACTGGTGGTCGTCCGTCGCGTCGGCGAAGCGCTGCACGCGCTCGGGCCCGACCTCCAGCCAGTCGCCGACGGCGACCTCCTGGCCGATGTGCTGGGCGATCGCGGCGGGGGACTCGAGGCGCGTGGTGGGCATCGCGATGGACGGGAGGGCGGTGGGCGGTCGGGAGCGCGCGAAAGCTCACCGCGCGGGGCGTTCGCGTCCAGACGCCGCGCGTCACGCCCGTGCGCCGACGTCGCGCCCGCGTTGACACCGCCGCCCCGCGCACGCGAGCTTGCGGCTCCCCCTCACGGCGCCATCGCGCGCCCCGCCTCGGCGGAGGTCCGTCTGCCCCGACCCGGGCCCGTCCCGACCTCGGCGGGCGCCCCGCGCATTCCCCGCCGCGGCGTCACGCTGCTGGAGCTGCTCGTCGTGCTGGTGCTGCTCGGCGTCGCCGCCGCGCTCACCGCGCCGCGTCTGCTGCGCCCCCGTGCGGACGACGCAGGCGATCCGCTGGCGCGCACGGTCGCGACGGCGCGCGCGCACGCGCTCCGACGCGCGGAGGCGCTGCGCCTCGAGATCGACGCCGACGGCCGCTGGCGCCTCGTCACGCGCGACTCCGTGCTGCAGCGCGGGACGATGCCCGCCGCGGCGGCGATGCCGCTCCGCCTCGGCATCTCGCCGCTCGGCGTCTGCGTGCCCGAGCCGGCGGACGATGCCGCGCCCCCGGCGTGGGACGCGGCCGCGTGCGCGCCGCGCGTCGGCGCGCCCGAGGCGGGCGCGTGACGCTGCTGGAGGCGCTGGTCGCGCTCGTGATCCTCGGGCTCACCGCGACCGGATTCCTGGAGAGCTTCCGCGCCGGGAGCCGCACGGCGCGCGAGGCGGTCGAGTGGTCGACGGCGGTGGCGGCCGCGGAGGCGACGCTCGAGGGCGCGCTGCTGGACGCGCCGCCGGCCGACTCGCTGGCGCGCTGGCGTCCGCGCGTGACGACGGAGCCGTGGGAGGGCGCGCCGCGCGCCGTCGACGTCGTGGCGGCGACGGTCACGCTGCCCGACGGCGCCGAGTTCACGCTGCGCCGCCTCGTGCGCCGCGTGCCGTCGCCGAGCGTCCCGCCGACGCCGGAGCCGCGCCCGTGAGCGCGCGGCGCGGCTTCACGCTGCTGGAGGTCATGGTCGCTCTCGTCGTGAGCGCGCTCGTCGTCACGCTCGCCTACGGGGCCGCGCAGGCGGGCTTCGACACCGAGGCGCGGCTGCGCGCACGCGCCGAGGCCGACGGCGCCCGCACCGCGTGGCGCGCGCTGCTCGGCGACGCGCTGCGCCACGTCGCGCACGGCGTCGCCGACGACGACGTCGTCTTCGAGCTGGCGCGCGGGCGCGGCGACCGCGCCTCCGACACGCTCCGGCTGCTGACCCACGGCGTGGTGCCGCCGCTCGGCACGGGCGAGCGCTGGCTGGTGACGCTCGCGCCGACGCCCGACGGCGTGCTGCTGTCCGCCGCACCCGCGGACGGGAGAGCGGGCGCGCCCGTGACCGTGCTGGTACGCGAGGCGCGAGGAGTGCGCGTGCGCCTGCTGCCGTACGCCGGCGGCGCCTGGACGCGCGAGTGGCCGCGGGGCTCCGCCGCGCCGGCCGCGGTGTCGGTGCAGCTCGTCGACTCGCTGGCGCGCGCGGTCGACCCGCCGGTGGTCGCGCGCACGCGCCCCGCCGGCGACGTGGAGGCGGCACCGTGAGGCGCGACACGCGGCGCGGGGTCGCGCTCATGCTGGTGCTCTGGCTCGTCGTGCTGCTCGCGACGATCGGCCTCGCCGTGGCGGCACAGGCGCGCGGGGCCACGCACGTCGCCGTGAACGTCCGCGCGCGCGCGGCCGCCCGCCTGGCCGCGGAGAGCGGCGTCGAGGCGGCGGTGGCCGAGCTGGAGGCGCAGCTCGCGGCGCGCCCGGACACCGTCGCGCGCCGCGCGTACCTCGGCGCGATCGAGCGCGCGCTCGCCACGACGGCGCCGCGCGCGCTCGGCGACGCGCGCTTCCAGGCCACGCTCGTGGACGCGAGCGCGCGCCTGGACCTGAACCTGGCCGGCGAGGAGGCGCTCGCCGCGCTCTTCGCGCAGCTGGGCGCGCCCGACGGCGGCCGCGCGGCCGCGCGCGCGGTGCAGGCGTGGCGGGGCGACGAGGGGGTGCGCGACGGCGTCGGGCGCACCGGCGACCGCGGGCCGGACGCACGCCGGCGCCGATTCCGCTCGCTCGATGACCTCGCGCGGGTGCCGGGCGTCTCTCCTGCGCTGGCGCGCGCCGCGGCGTCGCACCTCACCGTGGACGGCGACGGGCGGGTCAACGTGGCCGGCGCATCGGCCGCGGTGCGCGCCGCGGCGCGCGGCGAGACGGTGCGCGAGCCCACGCGCCTGCTGATCGTGAGCCGCGGCTGGCTCGTGGGATCGCCGCTGACCCACGAGATTCAGGCCGTCTACGCCGTGCGCGGCGACCGGCTGGCGTTCGTGCGCTGGCGCGAACGCGACCTCTGAACGCCCGATCCTCCTCACTCTCCGGATGCCCGATCGCATCGGCCTCGAGCTGCTCGCCGACCGCGTGCGCGCCGTCGCCCTCGACCGCCGCGGCCGCGCCGTGCGCGCGACGGCGGACGTCGCGTGGGATCCGGCGCATCCGGACGCCGCGGTCGCGGAGCTGCGCGCGCAGCTCGGGCGCGCGCGCCGGATCGGCATCGCGGTGGGGCTCGCGTTCCTCGACGTGCAGCGCGTGGCGCTGCCGCCCGTCCGCGGCGAGGCGCGGCGGCGCATGATCGCGCTCGATCCCGCGCGCGTCTTCCCGCTGCACGAGCCGGTGGTGGTCGCGCTGGCCGACGACGTGGCGCCGGCGCGCGGCGCGGGCGACGCCGCGGAGCGCGGCGAGCCCGCCTTCGCGGCGTCGCGCGAGCAGGTGCGCCGCTGGATCGCCGCGTTCGAGCGCTGGGCGCCGGTGGAGAGCGTCGAGGCCGCGCCGAGCGCGCTCACTCGTGCGCTGCGCGCCGGCCCCGCGCCGACCGACGGCGACCATCGCCTGGCCGCCGCCGCCGGCGAGGAGGGCGTGGTCCAGGTGCGCGGCGGGCGCGTGACGAGCGTGCGCCGCGCGCCGCGCTGGCAGACCGACGGCGAGGCCGCCGACGTCGCGCTCCCGAGCGACCCCTCGCGCGTCGCGATCGGCGCGGCGCTCGGCGTGGACGATGCGCCGGCCGCGGTGCAGCTGCTGCCCGACGATCATGCGCACGGCGTCTCGCGGCGGCGCGCGGCGGCGGTCACCCGCGCGGCAGCGCTGTGCGGGCTGGCGGCGGGGCTCGCGCTCGCCGCCGCCGATCGGCAGCGCGAGCGACGCGCGATCGCGCTCGAGCGCGCGATCCGCGCCGAACTGCCGCGCGCGGCGGCCGCCGAGTCGCTGCGGGCGCGCCTGGCCGCGTTCGACGAGGCCGCGCGCACGGGCGCCGAGGTCGCGGCGCGCCGCGTCGACCCGCTCGCGGTGCTGGGCGCGCTCGGCGAGCGGCTGCCGGACGGCGCGGCCATCACCGCGCTGCGCATGGAGGGGGACGCGTGGACGGTGGACGGCACCGCGCGCGACGCGGCCGCGCTGGTACCGCGGCTCGCCGGCGACGCGCGTCTCGCCGAGGTGCGCGCGCTCGCGCCGAGCACGCGCTACGTGGAGCGGGGCACGCCCACCGAGACGTTCTCGATCGCGTTCCGCGCGGCGGGGGTACCGTGAGCGCTCCGGACGGCGCGACGCTCGCCGATCGCGCGCGCGGCGCGATGCCCACGTGGCCGGGCGGCGTGAGCCGGCGCGAGCGACGCACGCTGACGATCGGTGCCGTCGTCGTCGCGGCCGCGCTCTTCGTCGCGTACGTCGGGATGCCGTTCGCGCATCGGTGGAGCGCACGCGAGGCGACGCTCGCGGCGCGCGAGGCGCAGCTGGCGCGCGTGCGCGGGCTGGTGGCCGCCGAGTCGTCGCTCGCGGCGGCGGTGCGGCTGCGCGAGTCGCGCGTGCGCGCCGATGCGCCGCGCCCGATCGCGGCGCGCACGCCGGCGCTCGCGGCCGCCGCGCTGCAGACGGCGCTGCAGGACGCGGCCGCGCGCAGCGGGGTGCAGGTGCAGCGCGTGGACGTCGCGGGCGAGGAGCGCGATGCGGCCGATGCCGCGCGCGCCGACGTCCCCGCCACGATGACCGCGTTCGGCGACGTGCACGGGCTGGCCGAGCTGCTGGAGGCGCTGCAGCACGGCGCGACGCTGCTGGAGGTCACCGCGCTCAGCGTGCAGTCGACGCTCGGCCCGCGCGGCGAGCCGGTGCTGCAGCTCACCGTGAGCGTGCGCGCGCCGTGGACCGACGCCGGGGACGCGCGATGACCGCGCCGCGCCGCGCCGCCGACGCGCTCACCGCCGCCGCGCTCGCGATCGGTGCGCTCGGCGCCGCGCTCTGGGCATGGCCCGTGCGAGTCGACGTCGCGCCGCTGCCGCCGGCCATCGAGGCGCCGCCTGCCGCGGCGGCGGCGCCGGTCGCCGATCCGACGCGCGTCGCCCGCGTGGTCGCCGCGAATCCGTTCGCGCCCACGCGCGCCGCGCCGCGCACGCGCTGGGTGCCGCCCGACGCCCTCGGCCCGATGGCCGACGTCACCGTGTCGCAGCTGCCGCCCGGACTGCTCCCCGATCCGAGCGTCGACCTGCCGGGCGGCGCACCCGACGCGCCGACGCCGGCGCCGCAGACGCGCGACGAGGTGGCGCAGGCGCGCGACCGGCGCGTGCCCGCGCTCTTCGGCACCGTGATCGGCGCCGACGGGCCGCGCGCGCTGCTGCGGCTCGACGCGCGCATCCCGGGCGCGCAGCTCTACGCGGAGGGCGCGCAGGCCGGCGGCTGGCGCGTGCAGCGCGTCGAGGCGGACCGCGTGACGATCGTCGGACGCGGTCGCACGCTGACGCTGCGCATGCCGCGCGCCGCCGCACCGCCGGGGATGCCGTGACGCGCGCCGCATCGTGAGCGAGGTGCCCCCTTCCGTCGCACCCCCGCACGGCGGCAACGTGCGCGCGTCGCTCGTGTCTCCTCTCCCCGCCTCCGTGCGCCGCTCCCTCCGTCACGCGCTCGTCGCCACGCTCGCAGGCCCGCTGCTCGCCGCCCTGCCGGTCGCGGGCGCGAACGCGCAGCCCGTCGCGGCGCCGGGCACGCGGCTCAACCTCGTCGACGCGCGGCTCTCCGACGCGATCCGCTCGCTCGGCGCGGCGCTCGGGCTGAGCGTCGTGCTCTCCGACGTGCCCGATCGCCGCGTCACCTTCACGTCGACGACGGCGCTCGGCGCGCGCGAGGTGGGGAGCGTGCTCGAGTCGCTCCTGGAGGCGCACGGGCTCGTGCTCGTGCAGCAGGGCGCCATCGCGCAGGTGCTGCCAGCCGAGCGCGCGCCCGCGACGGGCGCGGTGGGCGTGGGGTTCACGCTGCCCGATCCGCCGCCGCTCGGCCTGGTGACTCAGCTCGTCCCGCTGCAGGGCATCCGCGCCGACGAGGGCGCGGCCGCGCTGCGACAGCTCGCCGCGCCGACCGCGCGCATCGAGGCGGTCGCGCGCTCGAACGCGCTGCTCATCACCGACCGCGGCGCCAACGTCGCGCGCTACCTGGAGGTGCTCGCGCGCCTCGACACGCCGGCGCAGGGCGAGGCGGGGCTGCGCACGTACGTCGTGTCGCTCAAGTACGCCGGCGCCGAGGACCTCGCGGCGACGCTCGGGCAGCTGTTCGGGCTCGGCACCGGCGGCCCGCGCAGCGGCTCGCTCGCGGATCGCGGGCTCGGTCGCGCGCTCGACACCTTTCGCCAGCGCGAGCTCGATCAGTTCCGGCAGCGGCAGCTGGTGCCCGCGCCGGGCGCGGTGTCGCCCAACGCCTCGCAGCCGATCGCGCCGCGCGGGGCGGGCACGCCCTCCGACGCGCCCGCATCCGGCGCGTACGGCAGCGCGAGCGACAGCGGCGGTCCGGCCGTGCCGGGGGCGCTCGTGGGCCAGACGGTGATCGTCGCCAACGGGCCGACGAACGCGCTCGTCATCCGCACGCAGCCGCCCAACTTCCCGCTGCTGCGCGAGACCATCGAGGCGCTCGACGCGCGCCCCGTGCAGGTGCTGCTGGAGGTCACGGTCGCGGAGGTCGCGCTCGGGCGCGGGAGCGAGTTCGGCATCGACTGGGCGGTGGCGGGCCGCAGCGCCACCGCGGGCGCGCCGAACACCGTCGTGCAGAGCGGCGGCCGCGTGGCCGACACGCTGCCCGTCGCGAACCCCGGCCTGCTCGTGCGGCGCCTGCTGCGCTTCGACGACCTCGACGTGCGCGCGCTCCTGCGCACCGTGTCGACGCGCAACCAGGTGAAGGTGCTGTCGACGCCGGAGATCCTGGCGATGAACAACCGCGAGGCGCGCATCCTCGTCGGCAGCAAGGTGCCGTTCGTCGCCTCGTCGCGGCTCGGCGACTTCTCGCGCGACCAGGCGGTGCAGTACCAGGACGTCGGCACCACGCTCACCATCGTGCCGACGGTGAACGACGACGACTACGTGAGCGTGCAGATCCTGCAGGAGGTCAGCGCGCTCACCTCGCAGACGCTGCCCTCGGCGCTCAACGCGCCCGTCATCACGACGCGCGAGGCGGCCACGCGCGCGGTGCTGCGCGATGGGCAGACGGTCGTCATCGCGGGGCTCATCGGCGATGAGCGCTTCGTCGAGCAGACGGGGATCCCGCTGCTGATGGAGATCCCGTGGCTCGGCAACCTGTTCCGACGGTCGAGCGTGACGCGCAACCGCACCGAGCTGGCGATCTTCGTCACCCCGCACGTGGTGCGCGCCGACGCCGACGCCGACCGGCTGCGCGAGCGCGCGCGGCGCCGGCTCGACGCGGTGCCCGCGCCGCCGCCGGAGGAGTGAGCGTGGCGGAGCGCGCGCCCGACGCGGCCACCGTCGACGCGGCCACCGTAGACGCGGCGACCTCCGACGCGGCGGCGGAGCTGCGCGCGGCGGCAGCCGGGCCGCTCGCGCGCGCGCTGCCGTCGGCGTGGCTGGAGGCGCACCTCGTGCTGCCGATCGCGGTGGAGGACGGCGCGCTGCGCGTGGCCGCGGGCGCGGAGCCCGACGCCACGGTGCTCGACGCGCTCGCACGCCGCTTCTCGCACCCGGTGCGGCTGGTGCGCGTCGCGCCGCAGGACCTGCGCGCCGCCGTGCTGGCCGCGCGCGAGGGACCGTCGCATCCGATCGACGCGCTCATCGGCGAGGAGGCCGCCGACGTCGACGGCGCCACGCGCGCCGGTGACGACGATGGCGGTCGGCTGCGCGCGCTCGCCGACGAGGCACCCGTCGTCACCGTCGTCGACGCGCTGCTGCGCGACGCGCTGCGGCTCGGTGCGAGCGACGTCCACCTCGAGAGCGCGCCCGACGGCGTGCGCGTGCGCTTCCGGCTCGACGGCGTGCTGCAGGACGTGCAGCGCGTCGCGCCCGCGCTGCGTCCGGGCGTCGTGAGCCGCGTGAAGGTGCTGGCGGGGCTCGACGTCGCCGAGCGGCGGCTGCCGCAGGATGGACGCGCGCGCGTGCGCGTCGCCACGGCGGACGGCGTCGCGCGCGAGGTGGACCTGCGCGTGGCGACGCTCCCCGCGCTCCATGGCGAGAGCGTGGTGCTGCGCGTCCTCGACCACGGCGGCAGCGCGCGCGACCTCGCCACGCTCGGCATGCCCGACGCCGTGCGCGAGCGCTTCGCGCGCGTGCTGACGCGCCCGACGGGGCTCGTCCTCGTCACGGGACCGACCGGCTCGGGCAAGACGACGTCGCTCTACGCCGCGCTGGCCCGCGTCGCGGCGCCGGGCGTGAAGGTCGTCACCGTCGAGGATCCGGTCGAGTACCGGATGTCCGGCGTCGTGCAGGTGGCGGTGCAGCCGAAGGTCGGGCTGACCTTCGCGAGCGCGCTGCGCGCGATCCTCCGCCACGATCCCGACGTCGTGCTCGTGGGCGAGATGCGCGACCGCGAGACGGCGGAGACCGCGGTGCAGGCCGCGCTCACCGGGCATCTCGTCTTCTCCACGCTGCACACGACCGACGCGGTGGGGGGCGTCGCGCGCCTCGCCGACATGGGCGTGGAGCGCTACCTGATCGCCGCCACGGTGCACGCGATCCTCGCGCAGCGGCTCGTGCGCGTGCTGTGCGACGCGTGCGCGCGGCCCGACACGCCCGACGCCTCGCAGCTCGCGCTGCTGTCCGCGTCGGCGGCCGACGGCCAGGACGACGCGCCCGACGCGCCGCGCTGGCGTCGCGCGGTCGGCTGCGCCGCGTGCGCGGGCACGGGCTTCCGCGGGCGCACCGGCATCTACGAGCTGCTCGTGGTGGGCGAGGCGCTGCGTGCGGCGATCGCGGCCGGTGCGCCGCTCGACGCGCTGCGCGCGCGGGCGCGTCGCGACGGGCTGCTGCCGCTCGCGTCCGACGGGCTGCGCCTCGCGCGCGCCGGGCGCACGACGCTCGACGAGGTGCTGCGCGTCGCGCACCGCGACGACGCGTAGCCGGACGACGCGCGTGCGCTTTCGCTACCGGGCCGCGACCGCGGAGGGCGGGGAGGTGGACGGCGTGCTCGATGCCGCCACGCGCGCCGCCGCCCTGGACGCGCTGCGGCGGCGCGCGCTGGTGCCGATCGCACTCGACGACGTCGACGGAGCGCCGGCGCCGCGCGTCGCCGCGCCGCGCCTGCTGCGCTCGCGGGCCCGGGGCGGCGAGTCGGTGGCGCTCTTCGCGCGTACGCTGGCGACGCTGCTCGAGGCGGGCGTCCCGCTCGACCGCGCGCTGGCGTTCACGGCGGAGCAGGCGACCGATCCGACGGTCGGCGCCGCGCTGACCGACGTGCGCGACGCCGTGCGCAGCGGGAGCGGGCTCTCCGCGGCGCTCGCTCGGCATCCGCGTCTCTTCGGCCCGCTCGTTACCGCGATGCTCGGCGCCGGCGAGGCCGCGGGCGCGCTCGCGCCGGCCGCCGCGCGCCTCGCCGACCACCTGGACGAGGCGGCGGAGCTGCGCGCGCTCGTGCGGAGCGCGCTGCTCTATCCGGCGCTGATGGCCGGCGTGGCCGCGGTCGGCGTGACGGTGCTGCTGCTGGTGGTCGTGCCGCGCTTCGTCGCCATGCTCGGCGAGATCGGCGGCGCGCTCCCGCTCTCGACGCGGTTGCTGGTCGGCGCGAGCCGCGCGCTGGTCGGCGGCTGGTGGGCGTGGCTGCTGCTCGCGGTCGCGGCAGTCGCCGCGGCGCGCGGCTGGCTCGCGGCGCCGGGGAATCGGGCGCGCTGGCACGCCGCGCGGCTCGCGCTGCCCGTCGTCGGGGCGCTCGAGCAGCGGTGGGCGACCGCGCGCGTCGCGCGCACGCTCGGGCTGCTGCTGGCCGGCGGCGCGCGGCTGCTGCCGGCGCTGCGCGTGGCCGCCGGCGCGGCCCCGAACCTCGCCGTCGCCGCGGGGGTCGAGCGGGCGGCCGCGCGCGTCGCCGAGGGGGAGCGGCTCGCGCCTGCGCTCGCCGGCGTGGTGCCGCCGCTGGCCGCGCAGCTGCTCGCCGTCGGTGAGGAGACCGGCCGGCTCGGGCCCATGGCCGAGCGGGTGGCCGACGTCTACGACGTCGAGGTGCGGCGCGCGCTGCGGACGAGCGTCGCCCTGCTGGAGCCCGCGCTCATCGTCCTGTTCGGCGTCGTCGTCGGCTTCGTCGCGCTCGCGCTCCTGCAGGCGGTCTACGCGGTCGATCCGGGGCGCCTGTGAGCGGGTTAACGTTCTCGCGCATGCCGCGTCCCCTCTCTCCGTCCCGCCGGGCGATGCCCGCCGCCCGCCGCGCGTTCACGCTGCTGGAGGTGCTCGTGGTCCTCGTGGTCATCGCGCTGCTCGCGGCGCTGGTGGCCCCGCAGATCCTCGGGCGCGTCTCGCAGGCGCGCGGCACGGCGGCCAGCGCGCAGCTGGAGCTGCTGAGCACCGCCCTCGACAGCTACCGGCTGGACACGGGCCGCTATCCGACGACCGAGCAGGGGCTGCGCGCGCTGCGCGAGCGGCCCACGCGCGCGCCGGTGCCGGCCCAGTGGCGCGGGCCGTACCTGCGCCGCGAGGTGCCACCGGATCCATGGGGGCGGGCGTACGAGTACCGCAGCCCGGGGCGGAAGAACCCGGACGGCTTCGACCTCGTGACGCTGGGGCGCGATGGCGCGTCCGGGGGCGAGGGCGAGGACGCGGACCTGATCGTCCCATAGGCGCCGGGCCGTCCCGACGGCGGCTTGACAGCGCAGCCGGTGCGGCCGCTATTCCGACGCGCTCCGATTGCACGGCCCGCCGCGGTTCGCGGCATCACCCGACCGAGCCGATGTCGCACCCGCCGCTCGACCGTGAGGCCGCCCCCGAGTCGGGCGGCGACGCCGCGCCCGTCCAGGGCTCGCGGCGTGACCTCCTCCGCGGCGCGGCGGCGGCCGTCGCCGGCGCCGCGACGGCCGCCGCCGGGGTGACCGCCCTCGCCGCCGACGCGACCGCCCAGCCGCCGCGCGTCTCCGACCGGCCGCGCGCGCCGCGCGGCGCGCCCAAGCGGCTGACGTCGCAGCCGACGATGCTCCCGCGCCGGTTCGCCGGCGTCGACCAGGCGCGGCAGCCGGCCTGGATGCTCGAGCCGACGCACGACTGGGAGAACTGGGCGCTCCGCCTGGCCCGCCGCGTCACGCTCGGCCTCACCCCCGAGGAGTCGGCGCGCGCGCGGCGTCTGGGTTACTACGGCTACCTCGACTACCAGCTCGCCCACGAGCAGATCGACGACTCGGCGTGCGAGGCGTTCGTCGCGCGCACGTACCCGACGCTCGCGATGACGGGCACCGAGATGGGCGCCGTCGACTTCGGAACGCTGCAGACGCAGCTGCAGGACGCGACGGTGTACCGCGCGGCCTTCTCGAAGCGGCAGCTGTTCGAGCGCATGGTCGAGCTCTGGACCGATCACTTCACGATCTACTTCCCGGAAGTCGGCTACCTCAAGACGCTCGACGACCGCGACGTGATCCGCAAGCACGCGCTCGGGAACTTCGGCGACCTGTTGAAGGCCAGCGCGCGCAGCGCGGCGATGCTCGTGTACCTCGACCAGAACGTCAGCCGCCGCGGCGCGCCCAACCAGAACTACGCGCGCGAGCTGCTGGAGCTGCACACCGTCGGCGTCGACGGCGGCTACACGCAGGAGGACGTCGCCGAGCTGTCGCGCATCCTCACCGGGTGGACCGTGCGCGGACGCGGGGAGTTCAGCTTCAACCCGGCGCTGCACGACTATGCGCAGAAGACCTTCATGGGCCGGACCTTCCCGGCCATGGACTCGCGCAACAACACGAACCCCGCCGGCGTCACCGAGGGCGAGGCCGTGCTCGAGATGCTGATCGCGCACCCGAGCACCGCGCGGTTCGTCGCGACGAAGATCCTGCGCCACCTGCTCTGGTACGAGCCGTCGACGGCGATGGTCGCGCGCGTGGCCGACGTCTACACGCGCACGCGCGGCGACATCAAGGCGATGGTGCGCGCCTCGCTCGACTTCTCGCACCTGCAGCAGGCGCCGGCGAAGCTGAAGCGCCCCTTCCACTACCTGGTCTCGGCGCTGCGCGCGCTCAACCCGACCGTCGGCACCGGCGTCGGCACCGCGACGCGCCAGCTCACCGCGATGGGGCAGCCGCTCTTCCAGTGGCTGACGCCCGAGGGGTATCCGGACGCCGTCGAGTTCTGGGTCGGCAACCTGCTGCCGCGCTGGAACGCGGCGAGCACGCTCGCCTCGCAGAACGGCACCGAGCTGCGCGTGGACGTCGCGCCGCTGCAGGCGCTCGCCAGCGCCGACGCCATCGCGACCGAGATCGGGCGCATGGCCTTCGGCGGCGAGCTGCAGGAGCGGCTGCGCGAGGAGCTGGTCGCCTACCTGCGCCCCGCGCCCACCAACGCCACGCGCATCCGTGAGGCGCTCGGCCTCGCGCTCGCCTCGTCGCCGTTCCAGTGGTACTAGCCGCACGCGTGGCACCCGCCGCACCCGCCGCCTTCCCGACGCCCGAGTCATGAGCGAGCTGCCCGAGATCGAGACGCCCGACATCGGCTGCGACGAGTACCACTCGCTGTCGCGCCGCCAGTTCGTCGCCGGCGCGGGAGCCGCGTTCGCGGCCGCGACCTTCCCGGCGTGGCTGCCGCGGGTCGTGCTCGCGCAGTCGCAGACGAGCCGCGACATCGTGGTCAGCGTCTTCCTGCGCGGCGGCGCCGACGGGCTCTCGCTGTGCGTCCCCTTCTTCGAGGGGAACAACTACTACGGCGTGCGCCCGAACATCGCGATCCCGGCGCCCGACAGCATGGCGGCGAACAGGCTCACCGCGCTCGACGACCGCTTCGGCTTCGCGCCCGCGATGGCGGGGCTGCTCCCCGCGTTCCGCGCCGGCCAGCTGCTCGTGACGCACGCGACGGGCGTGACCGTGGCCAACCGCTCGCACTTCGACATGCAGCGGTTCATCGAGGTCGGGAAGGCGAACGACCCGAACCTCATCACCGGCTGGCTCGGTCGGCACCTCGCGACGGTGCCGCCGCTGCGCTCGACCGCGCCGCTGCGCGCGCTCGGCCTCTCCGCGGGGCTGCCGCAGACGCTCTACGGCGCGCCGCGCTCGCTGCCCATCGCCGACCCGACCAACTTCGGCATCGCGGGCAGCGCGACCACGCGCGACGCGCGCGCCGACTGGCTCACCGGCGACTACTCGCTGACGATCGATCCGCTGCGCAGCGCCGCGCTCGACGTGTCCAACACGCTCAAGCTGCTGCGCACGATCGACTTCGCGAACTACCGGCCGGCCAACGGCGCGGCGTACCCGAACTCCGGCTTCGGCCGCTCGCTGCGCTCGACCGCGGCGCTCATCAAGGCCGACGTCGGGATCGAGGCGGTGCAGGTCGACATCGGCGGCTGGGACACGCACCAGAACCAGGCGCCCAACGCGACGACCGGCTCGATGTACCGCACGATGGCCGACTTCTCCAACGCGATCGGCGCCTTCTGGGCCGACGTGCTGCAGGCGGGCGGCAACCACAACGTGACGCTGGTCGCGATCTCGGAGTTCGGCCGCAACGTGCGCGAGAACGGCAGCGCGGGGACGGACCACGGCCGCGCCGGCGCGATGTTCGTGCTCGGTCGCAAGATCGCCGGCGGCCGCGTGCTGACGGTCAACTGGCCGGGGCTCGCGCGCGAGCAGCTCGAGTCGGGGCAGGACCTGCGGGTCACGCTCGACCACCGCGACGTGCTCGCCGAGATCGTCGCCAAGCGCCTCGGCAACCCGGACCTCGCGACGGTGTTCCCCGACTACCGGCCGACGTTCCGCGGAGTCGTCTCGGCCTGAGTCGGCGGCACGCCGTCGTCGTTGCGCCCGGGGCGTGTGGGCCCTACCGTAGCCGCCCACCCGACGCCACGAGGCAGACGATGACGGCATCCCGCGCGCGCTCTTCTCTCATCCGGCCGCTCGCGCTCGCGGCGACGCTGGCGACGATGCTCGCCGTCCCGGCCGCCGCGCCCGCGCAGCGCCCCGCCGACGCCGCGCAGGGACGCACCGCCGCGAAGTTCCGGGAGTTCGACGCGACGGGCAACGGGTATCTCTCCGGGACCGAGATCGACCGCTGCGGCTGCCGCGCGCTCGACGCGAACGGCGACGGCGTCGTCTCCGAGGCCGAGTATCTCGGCGGGCGCGAGCCCGCGCCCCGCGCGGCCACCGCGCCGCGTCCCGCGGCCGCATCCGTCGCGCCGGCATCCGTGGCGCCGGCGGCGACGGGGGCCGCCGCGGCGGGGCCGTTCGGCGCGGGCGAGCGCGTGCTCGCGGGGTGCTACGGCAACCGCTACGAGGGAGTCGTCGAGCGCGTCGACGGGGACCGGCGGTGGGTGCGCTTCGATCCCGCGCAGAGCAGCTGCGACGGGTGGCGCGACACCGAGCAGCTCGCGGCCGCGCCGCCGGTGCGCGGCACGCGCGGCGGGCGCTACGCGGCCGGCGCTCCGGTCGAGGCGCTCTCGAACGGCCGCTGGCACGCGGCGGTCGTCCTCGCGAGCGACGGCGGGCGCTATCGCGTGCACTACGAGGCGTACGCGAGCAGCGCCGACGAGTGGCTCGACGCCGCGAGCGTCCGCCAGACGCCCGAGCGCGCGCGGCACCGGACGGGCTCGGGTGGCGCGGTGCCCGTGGGCACGTACGAGTGCTACAACTACTCGGCCGGCAGCGGGCTGCGGTATCAGACGGAACTCAAGATCACGGGCCCGTCGACGTACGCCGACGTCGAGGGCACGCGCGGCACGTTCGCCAAGGACGCGGCCGGGATCGTGCGCTTCCGCGGCGGCGCCTTCGGCGGATCGCAGGGAGAGTTCCAGTACAACGCGGGACGCGCGATGCTCTACATGCACGTCCCGTCGAGCCCCGGACGGCGCGCCGGGATGGACTGCGAGGGGCCGAAGCCCTAGCGCGTCGGCCTGGCGCGGGGGCGCCGCGGCGGCGCCCGCGGCCCGCGGCCCCGGTCACTGCACCACGATCTCCGCGATCATCCCGGGGTGCACGGTGCAGTTCACCGGGAACGTCCCCGCGCGCGTGAACGTGCGCCGCACGACCCGGTTGACGGTGATCGGGATGTCCGCCGGCGCGCCCGGCAGCGGCGGATCGCCCGGATTGAGCCGGAAGATGGCGTTGTGCTGGTCCCCGCCCTCGAAGAAGAAGTCGACGAAGCCGCCGGTGCGGATGCGCAGCTGCGGCGACGACCACGCCTGCGGGAAGGTGTAGAGCGAGTCGGCGGCGGCCGCGGTCGCGGCGGGAGGGGTGACGCCCTCGTCGCCGTCGTCCCCGCCGCCGCACGCGGCGAGCAGGGCCGCGAGGGTCGCGAGCACGCAGAGGGCCGAACGGTGAGCGGACGGAGCGGGAAGGCGGCGCATCGGGCGGGGCGGAGTGGGCGGGTGGGGCGGGAAGGACGCGGAGGCGCGATGCCGGCGCGGCGTCTCCCCTCGGTGGACGCCGGATGCCGGGCGCGCGTCAACGCGCGGGTGCAGCGCTTGCCCATTCGGCGTCCTGAACCCAACGCCCTGAGGAGGAG